>SXGS01041473.1_pt1 | contig 133707 bp, 118 predicted proteins | sample 3174681 | NCBI WGS metagenome assembly SXGS01 (sample SAMN11356861, study PRJNA531348) | freshwater metagenome | isolation source: freshwater sample F1-80 | place: China: Fuxian Lake, Yuxi | collected 2017-12-25 | reverse complement strand
CCGCACATACAACTTCCCGCAGAACCGCCTGACCGACCACCGCATCGGGCTGACGCTCTACAAGCTCGACGCCGTGGTCGACGGCGACTTGGACGAACTCACCGACGCGCTCGCCGGCGCGTGGCAAGAGGAGCAGCTCGCCGTGTGGGAGGCCCATGGCGGATGAGGTCCCGCTGCTTGGCGCCGTACTCGCGAAGACCGAGCGCTTCCTGCGCACCCGTGGCGTTCCGCGACCCCGCCTGGAGGCCGAACAACTTGCTGCGGCCGTTCTCGGCTTGCCGCGCATCCAGCTCTACCTGCAGTTCGACCGCCCATTGACCCTGGAGGAACGGGGGAAGCTCCGCGGCCTCGTCGCGAGGCGGGGTCACCGCGAGCCGCTGGCCTGGCTGCTCGGGCAGGTCGGTTTCCACGCCGTAGATCTCGAAGTGGGCCCCGGCGTCCTCGTGCCTCGACCGGACACAGAAACCCTGGTCGACGCTGCGATCGGCTGGATCGAGCCCGGCGCCCACGTCGTCGACATCGGGACCGGAACGGGCGCCATCGCCATCGCCCTGGCGGTCGCGCGCCCCGACCTCACGATCGTTGCGGTCGAGCGCGAAGCGGCGCCCCTCGCGATTGCGCGGGCGAATGTTGCCCGCCACGGGGTCGCAGAGCGCGTCCGGGTGGTCGAGGGTGACCTGCTTCAGGGCGTGCCCGACGACAAGCCCATCGACTGGATCGTCAGCAACCCGCCCTACATTCCCACCGCGGACATCGACGCGCTCGAACCCGAGGTGAGCCGCCACGAGCCCCGGGCTGCCCTGGACGGCGGCGCCGATGGCCTTCGCGTCCTCGCCCGCATCGCGGCCCTGGCCGGCAAACGGGCCGCCAAGGGCGTGCTCCTTGAGGTCGGTGCCGGGCAGGCCGTGCGGGTTGCCGACGGCCTGCGCCGCGTGGGTTTCCCTGTGCTACGCACCTTTGACGACGCCGCCGGGGTTGCCCGCGTCGTCGGAGGTCGACGGGAGGAGGCGCCGTGACGCTTGCGGAGTTGGCGTGGATGCCCGGCGCGCAGGCTGTCGCCGTGGCGGTGGTCGGCTTTCTGCTCGCCAACCGAATCGTCATGTGGGCCAAGCTTGGACTGCGCAATTCCGACATCGACCCCGCGGTCCGAGACGGCCTCTCCGTGCTCCTTCGGCCGTTGCTCTATGGCGTCGTGGCCACGGCCGCGCTGGAGCGACTCGGCGTCCAGACCGAAGGACTCCTCACCCTGGTGGCCGGCGCGTCGTTGGCGGTCGGCCTCGGCCTCCGCGAGGTCCTCAACGCCCTTGTGGCCGGCGCCATCCTGCTCACCACCCGCCCATTTGCGGTCGGCGACCTCGTGGTCGTCTCCAACCAGGAGGGCCGGGTCCTTTCCTTTGGGCTCATTGAGACCGTGATCGAGCGGCTCGATGGCACCGTCGTGACGCTTCGCAACGACCTCGTCCTCGCCATGCCGGTGCAGAACCACGAGCGGCGCCCGAATCGCCGCATCGACATCGACGCGTCCGTTGGCTGGGGAACCCACCTCCCTGCGGCGTGTGCGGAGGCCTTGCGCCGCATTTCCGCCCTCGACCACGCCCACAAGGAGCCGGCCCCCCGCGTCGATATCGAGGCCCTGCCGAACACCGGCCCCGTCTTGCGCGTACGCGTGTGGGTCGACGCGAAGGGCGCCCAAGAGGCACGCGCCGCCATCGCAGCGGAGCTTGCCGCCGCCATCGCCACGGTCGGGGGTCCGCGGCCGACGACCTGAACGGTTAGAGCGCCCCCCCGTGACGTCGCGCATCCCCGGCTTTTACCGATTGCGCCCCGACGAACGGCTCGACGCGCTCGCGACGCACCGAGGCTTGCCAAAGGAGTTGGTCGACCGATGGAAGGCCCGCGGCCTGACGGTCGAAGAGGCCGACCTCATGGTCGAGAACGTGATCTCCACGTTCGCGCTGCCAAACGCCGTCGCCGTCAACTTCCTCATCAACGGCGTCGACCGCGTCGTCCCGATGGTCGTGGAAGAACCGAGCGTCCTGGCCGCGGTCAGCAATATGGCTCAGTTGACGCGAGCCTCCGGCGGATTCCGCGCCGACAGCGACCCCGCCCGGATGATCGGGCAGATTCAGCTTCCCGACGTACAAGATGTTCCAGGCGTACTCGCCCGCCTCGAAGCCGCGCTCCCGGCCCTCAGGGACCTTGCGTCCCAAGTGCACCCGCGGCTCGCCGAGCGCGGGGGCGGCGTCCGGAGCCTGAGCCTTCGGCACGTCGTCTACGATGCGCCCGGCGATCCAGTCGAGAACATGGTCGTCGTCCATTTTGTGCTCGACTGCGGCGACGCCATGGGCGCGAATATGGTCAACACCGTTGCGGAACGGCTCGCGCCCATGGTCGAGGCGGCGGCTGGCACCGACGTCGGTCTTCGCATCCTCTCCAATCTCGCCGACCAGCGGCTCGCACGCGCCTCTGTGGTCCTCCCCCCTGAAGCGCTCGGCACCCGCGGTCTGGACGGCACCGAGGTCGCGCGCCGCATCGCGTCGGCCTGGCGCTTCGCATGGGCCGACCCCTACCGCGCAGCGACCCACAACAAAGGCGTGATGAACGGCGTAGACGCGGTCGCGCTGGCCACGGGCAACGACTGGCGAGCCATCGAGGCGGGCGCCCATGCCTGGGCCGCGCGCGATGGCCGCTACCGCCCATTGACGCGCTGGACGACCGACCCGACAGGCCACCTCCACGGGGCGATCGAGTTGCCGCTGCAGATGGGCATCGTCGGCGGCCCGATTCGCGTCCATCCCACCGTGCGCAGCAATCTCGATCTGCTCGGTTCGCTTACCGCCACCGACCTCGCCTGCGTCACGGCAGCCGTCGGACTCGCACAAAATCTGGGCGCGCTACGCGCGTTGGCGACCGACGGCATCCAGCAAGGGCACATGCGGATGCATGCACGCACCGTCGCGGCGGCGGTCGGCGCCCGCCCCGACGAGGTCGCGGCCCTGATCGCAGACCTCGTCTGCGAGCGCGACTTCTCGGTGGAACGCGCGGCGGAGTTGCTGGCCGCCCGGCGCAGCCAGTGATCGGCCGCGCGCCGGGCAAGCTGATTCTCGTTGGCGAACACGTGGTCCGCTACGGCGCCTGGGCCCTCGCCTTCGCCGTCGATCGAGGCACCGTCGTGGAACTCGAACGCGTCGACGGACCCACCCACGCGGCGGCCGACCCCGATGACCCCCTCCTTCGTGAAGCCGTGCGCGCGGCGCTTCCTCCGACGGGATGGCGGGTGACCGTCCAATCCACGTTGCCGATCGGGCGGGGCATGGGATCGTCGGCCTCCCTCGCGGTCGCGCTCGTTCGCGCCCAAGCCGCGGCCGACGGTCGGGTCGACGACCGCGAGGCCGAGTACGAGGCCGCCATGGTGCTCGAGCGCGTCTTCCACGGGCGACCCTCAGGCCTCGACGTCTGCGTCGCCCAGCGCGGCGGGCTTCTCCAATTCCGAATGGGCGCACCGCCCACCGTGGTCCAACTTGCGCCCGGGCCGTGGCAGGTCGTCGTGATCGATACCGGCGTCATCGGTTCCACGGCGGCCCTCGTCGCGTCGGTCGCGGACCGCGCCGCTGGCCTTTCCGTGCCGCTCGACGCGCTGGCCCGTCTGGCCGACGAGGCCATCGTCCATCACCGCGACCCGGCCGCCCTCGGGGAGGTGCTCTCGGCCGCCCAGGTGCATCTCGACGCACTTGGCGTCGGCCACCCCGCAGTGGACGACGCCATCGCCGTCGCGCGATCGGCCGGCGCCCTCGGCGCGAAGCTCAGTGGCGCTGGCGGCGGCGGGGTCGTCCTCGCTCTCGTCCCCACCGGGGGCGCGGAGCCTGTGCTCGCCGCCGCGTTCCGCCGCGGCCTGTCCGCCTTCGTCACCCAGCCGACGGAGGCCTCGTGAGCATCGCCATCGCCCACCCGAACATCGCGCTCGTCAAGTACTGGGGCAAACGCGACATCGCCTTGAACCTGCCGGCGGTCTCCAGCGTCTCGCTCACCTTGGCCCCGTTCGCAACGCGGACGGAGGTCCAATTTGGCGCCGTCCAAGACGAGTTTCACCTCGACGGCCAACCCGCAGGTGCCGGAGAGGCCCACCGAATCGCCAAGACGCTGGACCTCGTCGTTCCTGGAAGGAGCCCCGCAGTCGTTGTCACGGCGAATGACTTTCCTACGGGCGCTGGCTTGGCGAGCTCTGCGAGCGGGTTCGCGGCCCTCGTCGTCGCCGCTGCGACGGCGGCCGGCCTCCCCGAAGACCGGACGGCCTGGTCGCGCATCGCGCGGCAGGGTTCCGGCAGCGCCTGTCGGTCCCTCTTCGGGGGCTTCGCGCACTGGAACCGCGGTGTGGACCCCGCGGGGACCGACAGCGTCGCTCAACCCCTTCCGGACGGCGACGGCTGGGACGTTGCGATGGTCGTCGCGATCACGTCGACGGAGCGCAAAGCCACGTCCAGCACCGACGGGATGGAGCGCAGCCGCATGACGAGCCCGCTCTACACCACCTTTGTCGAGCAATCCGAAGGCGACGTCGCCGAGGCCATTGCCGCCATCGGTCGCCGCGATCTGGAGCGCTTGGGCACCGTCATGGAGTCCTCGACGTTCAAGATGCACGCCGTGATGGCCACGTCGCAGCCCCCCCTGATCTACGCTCTGCCTGCGACCATCGCCCTCCAACACGCCGTGCTCGACTTGCGCCGCTCTGGCGTAGGTGCCTGGATGACGATGGACGCGGGACCCCAGGTCAAGGTGCTGTGCACTGCGAGCGACGCTGCCAAGGTTCTCGCCGCTCTCCAGCCCCTTGCCAGCCGCGTGGTGATCGGACGGCCAGGGGCGGCCGCTGCCCCATGCTGATGGCGACGGCGCCGGGCAAGGTGGTCCTCGTCGGTGAATACGCCGTGTTGGACGGGGCGCCAGCCATCGTACTCGCCGTCAGCGCGGGGGCCCGGATCCGGTGGACGGCGGCGCCGCGGACCACATTTGTCGCGCCGGACGGCGACGCCCTTCTGCGCGCCGCCTGGGACGACGCCGGAGGTCCGCCGGGTCACATCGAAGGCGAGCCCGTCGCCACCTTTGGACTTCCGTCCAAACCCGGCCTTGGTGGGTCCGCCGCAGCCGTGGTCGCCGCCATTCGCCTGGCGCACGCGGCCGCCGGACGCGACGTCACCGGCGACCGACTCGCAGCCCAAGCCTCCGCCGTCCACCGGCGTATCCAGGGCGGCGGCTCCGGCGTCGACGTCGCCGCGAGCACCTTCGGCGGGTGCGGACGGTTCCTGGCTGGGTCTTGGACGGCGCTGAGGTGGAAGCACCCCTTCGCCGTCGTCTGGACCGGCGAAAGCGTGGCCACGGGCCCACGTGTCGCCCGCTACCTGGACTGGAATGGCCGCGAGGCGTTCGTCGCCCGCGCCGCGGAGGCCGTCGCCCGCTGGCAAGACGACCCCATCGCAGCCATCGCAGCCAGTTCCGCGGCCACGGCGGCCATGGCGGCGGAGGTCGGGTTCACCTGGGATACACCGGTGCACAAGGCGGTGGCAGAACTGGCGCGGCAACACGGCGGCGCCGCCAAGCCATCGGGTGCGGGAGGAGGCGACGTGGCCGTGGCCCTGTTCAACGAGCCCAACGAGCTCGCCGCCTTTCTGACGGCTTTGCCGGCCACCGGCGGCGTTCACCTCCCCGTCGGCGTTGGGGGTCCTCCCGAAGTGATGCCCACGTGAGCGAGATCACCCAGCGCAAGGAGGAGCACCTCGACTTGTGCGCGACGGAGGCCGTCGCCTTCCGCACGAAGACGACCCTGTTCGAAGACGTTCACCTCGTGCACGACGCGCTGCCGGATCTGGACCTCGACGCCATCGATCTCGCCTGTGCGATCGTGGGTCGTCCGCTTTCGGCGCCCCTCGTCATCGCGGGAATGACGGGCGGCGTGCCCCGCGCCGAGGTCATCAACCGAGACCTTGCGCGCGTGGCGCAGAAGCACGGCCTCGCCCTTGGGTTTGGCAGCATGCGGCCGCTGCTCGAGCGAGGTGCCCGCGACGGGTACTTTGTTCGCGACGTGGCTCCCGACGTGCCCCTCTTCGGCAACCTCGGCCTCGCCCAAGTGCTGACGGCCAGCGACGACGCCATCACCCATCTCCTCGGCGAGACCGACGTGAACGCGCTGTGCGTCCACCTCAACCTCGCACAAGAGGTCGTCCAACCTGGCGGAGACCGACACTTCCGTGGCGGCCTCGCGCGAATCGCCCACCTGGCCGCTACGCTTCCCGTTCCCGTCATCGTCAAAGAAACGGGCTGTGGTCTGTCTCGCGCCGTCGGCGTCAAGTTGCGCGACGCCGGAGTGAAAACGGTGGACGTGGGCGGCGCCGGGGGCACGAGTTGGGTCGGGGTCGAGACCCTTCGCGCGCGCGCCGCCACCCGCGCGCTTGGTGAAGCCTTCTGGGACTGGGGCATTCCGACGGCGGCCTCCGTCCTCCAACTCCGTGGACTTGGCCTCGACGTGATCGCGACTGGCGGCCTGTCCAACGGCGTGGACGTCGCGAAGGCCATCGCACTTGGCGCCCGAGCGGCTGGAATCGCCCGCCCGTTCTTGATGGCCTGGCAAGAAGGCGGGGTGACCAGCGTGTCCGAACGCGTCGAGGGCGTCGTTCTCGAGTTGCGCACCGCGATGGCCTTGACCGGCTCCGCCAACCTGGCCGACCTGGCCGCGGCCTCCACGGTGTGTGGACCAACCCTTGCGCGGTGGACGCCCTGACCTGAACTTCTTTCTGCGGGGACCCTCAAGTTACGCCAGCCGTGGCCGATGTCGGCGCGAGGGGAGGTCCAGATGAAGGTCCAAGGACAACCGGCGCCGCTCATTTGGTCTCGGCCCGTCAGCACACCACCCGACGCCGGCGCTGCCGGGGGTCCGGGACGTGCGCTCGACAACCTCGTCCAGCTCAGCCCCGCCGCGTCCTTTGTCGACGCGACGCGGCGCCTCGCCGGCAGCGTCCCCACGATTCGCGAAGACGTCGTGGCCGCGATGAAGGCTGAGCTCGCCGCCGGGACTTTCGGGGGACCTGCCGACGTCTCCGCCGCCATCGACGCCATCTTGGCGGAGGCCTCGTGACCGCCCCCGTCGTCGATGCGCTCGAGTCCCTTCGCGCCCTCGCCGATGCCCAAGTCGACGCCGCCCGCCGAGTCGACGTTCCCGCCCTGCTTCGCCTGAACGAGGCACGTGTGGACGCGACGTTCGCGCTTCAGATGATCCTTGCCGACCCGCCGGAGTTGACCGACGAAGCCAAGGCCGAGGCTCGCTCGCTTCTCTCGACGATTCGTGCGCTCGACCTACGGCTGCACCACCTCGCCCGCTTCATGGATGACGCGATCGCTCCGTGGGCGCCCAACCACAGGCCCCCGCCGACCTACGGTCGAGACGGGCGTAAGAGCGCGACGTGAGCCTGCTGGATGCGTTGAAGATCGGTAGCAGCGCGATCCGCGCCGCCAATGCCGGCATCGACGCGAGCGCGAACAACGTCGCGAACGCGCTGACCCCCGGGTACGGCCGTCGCGTCGCCACCTGCGTTTCCGCGAACAGCGTCAATCGGGCGGGTCTCTGGGTCGGCGGCGGCGTCGTCGTCACCGGCTTCCAGCGCACGACCGATGGCCTCCTTGGCGCTCGACAGGTGTCCGCAGCCGGTGCCAGCGCAGCGAGCACCGCCTACCGCAACGCGCTGCAAAGCACAGAGATCTGGTTCGACGAAACGCAGGTCAACGGCCCTACGTTGGCCACAGCCGCCTTCTTCGAGGCCCTGGACGCCTCGACCGTCGACCCCGCTGACATCGGTCTCCGCACAGCCGTCGTCAACACAGCCGCCGATCTAGGGGCCAAGTTGGCCACGACCGCGTTGGGCGTCACGGCGGGATTGGATGCGATCGAAGCGGACCTTGCAGCCAGCCTGCCCCAGGTCAACGACTTGCTCGACCAAATCGGGGCGCTGAACCTCGCGGTCATGCAGGCCGGCGGAATCAACTCCGCCCTCGACCTCGTAGATGCCCGCGACACCGCCATGCGCTCGCTGGCCGAATTGACCGGCGCGGTTGGCAGCCTAGAGGCCGACGGCAGCTTGTCCGTCTACTTGGGAGGCCACTGTGCCGTTTCCGGCGGCTGCCCCCGCACCGCAAGCCTGAGCGACGCCTCACCGCCGGGCGTCCGCCTTTCGGTCGACGGCGGCACCGTCGATATCACCGCAAACTTGGGTGGCAGCTGGTCCGGCCTGTTGGCCGCGCACGCCGAACAGACGACCTGGCTCACCGACCTTGACGCGTTCGCCGTCCAATTCGCGACGGCTGTCAACGACCAGCTTGCGCTCGGATTCGACCTCAACGGCGTCGCCGGCGGCCCTCTGTTCACCTTCGGCACGCCGCCAAGCAGCACGTTGTCGGTCGTTGCAGCCGTCGACGACGACCCTGCGCTTCTCGCCTTCGCCGGCTCGTCGACCGCGGGGCCGGGTGACGGTGTCAACTTGGCCGCCCTCGGCGTGATGGACACGGCCGCCCTGGTCGATGGCCTGCCTCCGGGCGACTTCCTCGCCTCCCTCACCAACCGCGTCGGCTCCGAAGTTGCCGCCGCGGAAATCGACGCAGACTCCGATTTCACCGCACTTGCGGACCTCGACGCGTTGCAACTCGGGCTCTCTGGCGTCGACCTCGACGAAGAGGCGGCCCAACTCGTCGTGTGGCAGGCCGCCTACCAGGCTGCAGCCCAGATCGTGACCGCCACCCAAGAGAGCCTCGACGCGCTGTTCCGGATCGTCGCATGATGCCCGTCCGCCACAGCCCGCTCCTGAGGCTGGCCGAGGTCACGACCCGACTGTCCAACCTTCAAAGCCGCCTGGGCGACGCCCAATTGTCCGTGCTCACGGGCCAAAAGGTACACAGGCCGTCCGACGCCCCGGGAGGGTGGTCGCGCCTGTTCGCGCTCCAACGCGCAATGGACGGGGCAACCCAGTACAAGGCGAACGCCGATCTCGCGCTCCCCATCCTCGACACGGCCGACCAGGCGCTCGCCTCGGCCGTGGATACGATGATTCGCGCCAACGAGCTCGCCGTCCAGGGCGCCTCCGAAGTGCTCAACGTCGAAGACCGGGCTTCCATTGCCGACGAAGTCGACGCTCTCCTGGAGCAACTGGTCGCGGTCGGCAACACCGAATTTGCGGGCCGATTCCTTTTCGGCGGAACCGAAACCCGATCCCCACCGTTCGACATCAGTGGCGCCTATGTTGGCAACGCCGACCTCCCCGAGACGCGCCTGAGCGAAAATGGTTGGGTACAAACGGGCTGGAGCGGCGGCGACGTCCTCGGTTCCTCCATCGCCGAGCTGTCTGCCCTCTCGGTGGCCCTGCGAAGCGGCGACGCCGCCGAGGTCAGTGGCCGCCTCGACTCCATGGCAGTCTCCTTCGATGGCCTCGTCGCGTGGCAGGTCGACGTCGGCGTGGCCTGGCAACGGGCCGAAGACGCTGGGATTGCCGCCTTGAATCTGGGCCCGGTGCTCCAAGCCCAAATCGACACCTTGGCTGCTGCCGAACCCACGGCGGCCCTCGCCGAACTTTCCGCACTCCAAGTGGCATACGAAACCGCGCTGGCCGTCAGCGGCACGGTATTCGACCGCTCCCTCTTCGACTTCCTGAAGTGAGTGAGCGGCTCGCACGCGAGCCCGTCCCCCGCCAGACCCCTGTCGCCGCGGCCAAAGCGCAAAAAGCGACCAGGAAAAAATCCCTCAGGTTTTGGGTCCATCCGACCGAAATTCACCCTGAGGCCCTTCGGCCTCCACCCCCCAAGGTGACCAGAGGAAAGGAAGGACCACATGGCACTCACCGTCAATACGAACCTCGCGTCTCAGAACACGATGACGAACCTCGCGGGCAGCACCCGAGGACTCGGACAAGCGCTCGAGCGCTTGTCGTCGGGCTTGCGCATCAACAAGGGCGCAGACGACGCCGCCGGTCTCGGCGTCGCCAACAACCTGCGCGCGGCGAGCACCAGCCTCAAGGTCGCGCAGCGCAACGCGCACGACGGCATCTCCGTCATCGCGACGGCTGAAGGCGCGACCTCCGAGGTCGGAGCGATCATCGAGCGTATGCGCGAGCTCGCCGTCCAGTCGGCCAGTGAGACCCTGAGCGACGACGAGCGTGCGTACATTCAGGAAGAATTCAGCCAGCAGCTGGCGGAAATCGACCGTATCGCCAACATCACGAACTTCAACGGCGTGCAGTTGGGCGACGGCTCCAACGCCACCCTGAGTGTGCAGGTTGGCATCGGGTCGAGCGCCGACAACCAAATCGACATCACGCTTGGCGATCTGTCGTCGGCCACCCTCGGCATCGCTGCCGTGAACCTCTCGACGTCGGCCGGCGCCACCACGGCCATCGACACCTTCGACACGGCCATCGACACCGTCAACAGCTACCACAGCTCTTACGGTGCCGTGCAGAACCGGATCGAAAGCGCGGTGCGCAACCTGGAAACCTACAACGACAATCTGTCGGCCGCCGAGTCGGTCATCCGCGACGCGGATTTCGCGTCGGAAGCCGCGGAAATGGCGAAGTACCAGGTCATGCAGCAGGCGGGCGTCAGCGTGCTCAGCCAGGCCAATCAGCTCTCGCAGAGCGCCCTGAAGCTGATCGGCTAATCCGGTCGACGGCGGAAACGCCGTTTCGCACCGGCTCCCGCAAGGGGCCGGCGCGCCTTTGGAGGTTCATTGCCGATCCAAATCACAGGTCTGATCTCAGGCTACGACACCGATGTCATCATGGACGCGATCGTGGCCGCTGCGGCTGTGCCCCGCAACCAGGTGCAGTCGAATATCGACGAGCTGACGAGCACCCAGACGACATTGACGGAGATGTCGTCGAAACTCTCGGCCATCGCCGACCTTGCCGCGGACCTCGGAAGCTCCGACGCGTTCCCGCAATTCGGCGCCACGCTGTCCTCTACGTCTTCGTTCACCGCGACCGTCGACAGCAACACTGTGCTGGCCGGCGCCTACGACGTCGAAGTCACCGCTCTCGCCGTCAACACCACGCTCGTTTCCAACGGCTTCGACGACGCCTCAGCCTCGGGTGTCGTCGCCCAAGGCACGCTCTCCATCACCGTCGGTGGGTCCACCACCGACCTCACGGTGGACGGCTCCAACGACTCGCTCACCGACCTTGCGGCCGCCATCGACGAGATCGACGGCGTCTCCGCTTACGTGCTCGACACCGGCGCATCCGTGGGCCGCTACAAGCTCGTCGTCCTTGGCGACGACACCGGCACGGCCAACGCCGTCAGCATGGACACCAGCGGCCTGGTGACAGGCGGGACGGTGCCAACCATCACGGAGGCCCAGGCGGCCTCGGACGCGACGCTCACCGTCAATGGGATCAGCGTCTCGAGTTCCGACAACGACGTCACCATCGTCCCCGGGCTCAACATCTCGCTGACGGCGACTGGCTCCACCGAAGTCCTCGTGGCGCGTGACGACGCCGCCATCACGGCCAAGGTCCAGGCCTTCGCCGATGCGTACAACGATCTGGTTACGTTCTACGGTGTCAATTCCAATTTCGATACCGAAAACGGAATCTCCGGTTCGCTCGTCGGCGAATCTGGGGCCCGGCGAATTATGACCGGGCTTCAGCAGCTCCTTACGTCACAATTCGTGGCCGGCGGTTTCACCAGCCTCGCGCAGGTGGGTTTCGCCACGAACCAGGACGGTACCGTCACGTTCGACGCCACTGCCTTCGGCGAGGTCCTCGACGAGGACTGGGACTCTGTCCTTTCGCTGTTCACCGCCGAAGGCGGGCCCATGGACGCACTCGAGACGCGCATCGAGGACGTCTACGTCGACGCCGACGCCGGTATCATCGGTAGTCGCCTCGATTCGATCGAGTCGACCATCGAGCGCTTCGAAGAACGCATTGTGCGGATGGACGAACATTTGGAGGCGCTCACGTTGCGTCTGGAAACCCAGTTTGCGCGAATGGAAGAGACCATCGCGCAGCTCCAAGGGATCGGCGCCATGCTCACCGCCATGATCCCGACCGCGTCTCCCTCCTCTTCCTCCGAATCCAAGTAGGCCACCGATGAACGGAATTGCAGCCTATCGCAATTACCGCGCGCGTTCGGCGTCCAACGAAGTCGCCGTCGGCCTTCTCTACCGGGAGGCCCTGCGCCGCGTGGACCTCGCCACCTCGCCTGAAGGGCGCGTCGCTCACCTTCACCACGCCCGCTCGATTCTGCTGGAGTTGCGCGACGCGTTGGATCCCAAGGGATCCGTTGAATTAGTGACCCGGCTTCGGTCCCTGTACGACTTCTGCCTCGTCGAGCTCGGTCGAGCCCATCGCAGTCCGGAGCGCCTCGACTACGTCCGCAAGGTCCTTCTGCCCCTGGCCGACGGCTGGGACGACATGTTGGCGCACCGAGGAGTGACCTCATGACCCTCCTTGGAGCGCTCGACGCCGCCATCACCGACCTTGGTGACGACCCTATCGAGAAGGCCATGGCGCTCGTGGCGCGGGCCCGTACCGAACCGCCAGCGCCAGCGGAGCGAGCTGCCGTGGCCGCCGCCATCGCGCGCTACGCCGCCGCCCTTCAGACGTGGCTCGACGAAGCCAGAGCCGCCGACCTCACGCGCGTCGGCGCCGGACGTCGGGCCCTTCGCGGCTATGGTCACCTTCGCCCGCAGCGCCGGGCACAGCGGGTGTCGCGCAGGATCTGACCCGATAGTCGGGGACATGACCTGGCCACGGCGACGGGTTCTTTCGGGGTTCAGCGCGGCGGCGGCCGCCGGCTGTCGCCCTTCCATGGCCGAGCAAGCGCGTGGAACGATCGACACACTCGTCTTCGCGATGATGGAGAACAGCTCCTTCGACCACGTCTTTGGCAGCCTCAGCCTGATCGAGGGCCGAACGGACGTCGACGGCCTGACGGCCGACCATGGCAACCTGGACCGGGACGGACAGTGGGTCGCGCCCCGCCCCACGGACATCCCTTGTGTGGAGCCCGACCCGCCACACGGCTGGACGTCGTCGCGCGACTGTTTTGGCGACGCCGACAACGGTGGTTTCGCAACCACATTTCAGGATCACTATCCGGACGCGGACCCGTCGATTCCCCTCTCCCACCACAGGCGCGCCGATCAATTGATCTCCTATGCGCTCGCCGATCAATTTGTGTTGTGCGACCGCTGGTTTTCCTCGCTGATGACGTCCACCTGGCCGAACCGGCTCTACATGCACGCGGCCAGCAGTCAAGGAATGACGGGCAACAGTTTTCCGACGGGAGGTCGCTTCACGATGACGGCCCTATGGGACCGACTCGACGAAGCGGGCATCTCGTGGGCCAACTATTATACGGACTTGCCGACGATCGCACTTTTCGCGCGCGAAGACTGGGCAGACCGCGTGCACCACATCGACGCGTTCTACGCCGATGCCGCTGCGGGAACATTGCCGCAGGTCGTATTCGTCGACCCTGGCGCGGCGTCGAACGACGACCACCCGCCGCACCATCCCATGTTGGGCCAGTTGTTCATTTCCAGCGTCGTGGACGCCCTCGCCACAGGACCCCATTGGGAGCGATGCCTGTTTGCGCTGACCTACGACGAGGCCGGAGGTTTTTTCGACCACGTTCCTCCGGGTCTTGCGGAGGACGAATTGGCCTCCGAGGGATTCGGCCAACTTGGTTTCCGAGTCCCTGGCCTCGTGGTTTCGCCGTGGGTGCGGCCTGGCTCATGCAGCATCGACCTCGAACACGCCAGCATTCCCGCGACGGTCCTTCGCTAGTTCGGCCTCGAACCGCTGACGGCGCGGGACGCAGGCGCCAACGACTTGATGTCGCTGCTCGACCTCGACCGCATGATCAATGGCTCGCCGTTGCTAAAGCCCGTCCTGCCGGTATTGACGATCGACGAAGCTACACTCGAAGCGGCGTGCACCGCCGCCGCACTCCGGTCGGGACAGCCCGAATTGGAGGAGGCCGTGCGCAAATGGAGGCCCGGTCTGGACCGGTCCCACCTGCGCCGCGAGCACATGCTCGCCTGGCTCCGTCGGGCGCGCGCGAAGGGACTTCTGGCTTGACCCTCAACTTCTGGAGCGAGCGTCCGATACGGGGGCGTGTTGCTCCTCCTCCCTACTGACGCTTCGGCCTTCGTCGGTGACACCGGAGACTCCGGCGACACAGGAGGCACCGCGACCACCGGCACAACCGTCGACACGGGTTCGCCCACGACGGAAACCGGACAGCCGCCCACCACGACGCCGGCCGATACGGCCGACGACACGGGCACCGACACGGGCACCGACACGGGAGAAGACACCGGGTCGCTCGTCTTCGCCGCTACGCTCGCCGGCGAAGTCGGTGGCTGTCACTGCACCGTTGGCCTCGGGCCCTCGATGTCGGTCGGCTGGGTTATTGCGGGACTCCTGATCCTGCGCAGGTGCCGCCCATGATCGCTCTTTTCCTCGCCCTTTCGGCCGCCGCTGCGCCGCGCGACGTCCGCGTCGGCCTCGGTGGCATGGCCGAAGCTTGGTCCGACGCGTCGATCAGTGGCGTCTACAAATCCGGCAGCCTTTCTGGGGGCGGCCTCATTGCCGTCGACATCCTCGGCCCGCTCAGCGCCGTCGCGCGATTTTCCTACAAGCGGTTGACGCCCGAAACCGGCGCCGCGCCCGTATTCGAGGTGTTGCCGGTCACCCTCGCGGTCGAGGGCCACACCGCGCTTGGAGAAGGTCTGCAGGGCTTTGCCGACCTCGGATATTCCCATGTCACGTGGACCGAACGCGGGGCGCAGACCAGCCTGCGCGGCGCACGCCCGATGGGGGAATTGGACATCGGGTTGCGGTGGGACCTCGGTCTCTCCCAACCCGCGATGGCCCCCGCGGCCGGCCGGACCACCCCTGTCGTCGAATTGGAGGTCCTCCTTGGCCGACGCCAGGGATTCGGCAAGGAGGGCTTCGATCTGTCTGCCTGGCGCGGAGGCGCTGCCGCCGTGGCGCGATTCTGATGTGGCTCGGACTGCTCCTATTGTTCGGTTCGACCACGCCCGAACATGTCGACGACGCCCATGGTGCGGCCTCGGAGCCGGAGGCGCATGGGACGCCCGAAATGGCCGCTGAACCGCACGTTTCCGAGACGCCGGCCTCCCATGGCAATTCCAGCGCTCGGCGCCCGCGAGACCCCTACGAGGGTCCGGCCGGTAGCTTCACACTCGCGGTGTCCCCTGGCGCAAGTGTCATCGCGACCGCTCGACGCGAAGGGCACCTCGACCTCATCATCCACGGCAACCGGATTCCGCTGGCCGACGGGCTCGATGCTGCCCTGGCGCCCTGGCTGCGTTCGGCCCGGGGTCAGTCGGTGGGCAACGGCACGTGGCTCATCGACCTGCGACTCGTTCCTGGAGCGCCCCCCCCAGCCGTCAGTCTGCAAGCGGGCGCCCTCCAAGTGGGCCCCGAGCCGATGCGCACCAGCATGCCCGACTTGCCCGCCTCCCTGCGCCACCCCGCGCACCCGCCGGACGTCGGCCTCCACCCGTTGTGGGGGGACGCCCGAACGTTGGCGCTCGCGTCGGAACGCTGGCCCCTGTCGCCCCCCACGGACCACGGCGCCGAGCTCCACGGCGACCTCGCCAAACCGCCAAGCTGGCGCAACCTTGCCGGCTACCGTCGCGCGATGTTGGCCGCACACGACGACCGCGACCGCGAGATCGCCTGGTCTCGTCTGGCCGAAGCCTACATGGCCCTCGGTGCGCCGCGCGAGGCCCTGGCCTACCTTAAGCGCCTCCCCGCGAGCTTCCCCGGCGTGGAAATGCGACGGGCGACGGCGCAACTCGACCTCGGAGACCACGAAGGCGCACGCGCCGCGTGTGAACGTGCTGTCGACGCAGGCGCCGGTGCGACGGCCTGGTCGTGTTTGGGCCGAATCGCGCTGGCGACGGGCGCCCCCAATCCGTCGCACGTCGGCGTCGCCCTCCTCGTCGTTGGCGACGGCCCCGTCCACCGCCTGCTCGGCGCCGAGCTCCTCGCCGCCGACCATCGGTGGGCAGATGCACGCCCCGTCCTTGAGGCGTTGGCGCGCTCCTTCCCCGACCCCCTCGTATGGGCCGAGCTTGGCGACGCCCGCTACGCCACGGGTGACGTTGCCGGGGCTCGCACCGCCTGGCAACGCGCCCGCGGCGTCACCGAATTGCGGCCGCTCCTCGGCGTTCGCCAACTGCTCATCGAGCTTGCATCCGGGGGTCCCTCCACCTGGGCCCGCCATTTGCCCGACCTGCTTGAAACCGCCGAACGCGGTGGCAACGCAGGCCTCGAAGCCCGCTACCTGGTCTCGCAGGTCGTCGAGGCCTGGGGCGACCGCGACGTCGCCATCCATCAACTCGGGGCCATGTGGGACGAGGACGTCGACCGCGCGCTCCGCAGCGACGTGCCCGAACGACTTGTCGCCAATTGCCACGCCCGCATGGCGGCACTTGCCCGCGCACATCGCCCGATCGAGGAGATCGCGGTGTTTCGCACGTGCTGGCGAACCGGATTGGACACCTGGGTCGCCGACCCCGAGCCCATCGAGCGCGCGGCGGTCGTGCTGCTCGATCTCGGTCTCCCCGAAGCGGCGCTCGAAATGGAGCAACGCGCACTCACGATTCGCAGCCGACGAGAGGACGACCGGGCGTCGTCCATGGTCCGTTTGGCCAACCTCTACACGGCGACCGGACGGCCCGAAGAGGCGCTCCGGACGCTGGCATTTGCCAGTCGTCTGCCCGACGGCGCCACGCTCGTCGGAGCGATGGACGTTTCCAAAGGTCGTGCCTACGCCGCCAAGGGCGACCGCCTCGCGGCCCATCGGGCGTGGGGGCGTGTCAAGGCTGGCCCCGACGCGCTCGACGCCACCGCCCACCTCGGCCTGTCGCTGGCCCAGGCGGGGGACTGTGCCCCTGCAGTGCCACGCCTCCGGGCGGCGCTGGAGGCCACCATGCCGCCACGCCATGGCCGGGTCGCGGACGACGACCTCGTGCTTGCGCTCGCACGCTGTTTGGTAGACGGCGGGAAGCCCGCAGAAGCCCATGCCGTCGCTGGCCAGGCCACCGGCGCCGCGGCGTCCGTGGACGCCGCCGCTGTGCGCGGACGAGCCGCCTTGGACGAAGCCAGCCTTGGAACCCCCGAATCCGGCTGGTGGAAGAAGGTCGTTGACGAGGTGCGTGCCGGCGACGCGTGGCTGACGGAGGCGCGAACACGCATCGACGGCCCGGCGGCGCGCTGACGCTCGTGGGGGCTCCGAGACTAGCGCCATTCCGCGGAACCAGACCAGCACCGGGCACACCTCCGCGAACGAGCCAGAGGTTGAGCACGAGCGCCCGCCAGCGCAGGGACCTGTGGACGACCACCACCTGGGCCTCTGTGGCGCGAATCGCCGAACGAATACGTCAAGTCGGCCATCGGGACGCGCCGCTGTCGATAGGGCTCAGACCGGGCCGGTGGACAAAGATCCGGCAGGGAGGTTTACGGCCGTGTCACCAATCGCCCATTCCTAAGCACCGTCAACGCGGCAGGAGCCCCGCCTTCTCCTCGAAGGCAGCCCAAAGCACTCACATTCTCGCAGGCAACGAGAACATCGTCGGTGCGCAACCATGCGGCCACTTGGGATCCCCGGGGCTCACGCCAGGCAACCCGCGCCCCATCGAACAGGACGCCCCTTGCAATCCACGACGTGTACACTTCCTGCCCTCCAACGCCCCGAAAAACTCCGGACCCCGCCGTTTCCGGCAGACAAGAAAAACCGTCCTCGGCAACGGTTCCAGGACCAAGCGGCAACCAACCACCTGGCACGACTCTCGCACATTCCTGATCCTGCGATTCTGGACCAGGAAGCCGACGTATCCATCGTCGCGGCGAATTCGCAGCTTGTCCCAACCATGCATCGAGAGCTTCGCCGCGCGAGGAGCTGCCATCGGAATTCCGATAGAGTTTGACAACCGTCGGCACTGCGCCCCGGACTTCAACATGGCTGGAGCAAGCCATGGCCAACAGAACGCCTGCCGCGCTGCTCAAGACGACCCCTGATCGGTGGCGGGTTCCCCTGCCACTTTGGGTGGTGGACAAGGAACGCAGGAAGCCGTCAGAGTACAAACCTTTAGCTCCGGATGGATTTCATATCCACACGACGAAAGACATGCGTTGCCATCCCCCGTGGCCCCGGCATGCTCCGCGCAGGCCATCGAGCACCACACCTCATCGTCAGCCGTCTTGCGCTTCGACGTACACCAACTTTCCGAATCCAGCACCCCTAAGGCGAACCCCAATGAGTACGTCTTAGTGGTTACCCGATTCGAAGCACCTATAGGACCGAAGGGCTCTGCCGTCGGGTCATAGTTGACGATCGCCGTGGCGGCCCCCTAACTTAGAAGCTCGACGACGCCTGCCACGCTCGCCGTCGATAGCGTGGAACCGGCCGACAGCGAGACGAGCCAACGATGAGGACGCGCGGTGGTCGCCCCTCGCCTTCCCCGCGGCCGTCGCGGTCAGCGCACCTCATGCGCCCCGATGTCGTAGCCCACGCCCTGCGGGAGCTCGGCGCCGTAGAAGTCCGTGCTTCCCGGATCGGACACGAAAAGGAGCGGATCGATCCCGGCATCGATCGCCGGCGAGCCGGAAGCGAGGTGGTAGGCGTCGAGCGTCGCGAGCAAGCCGACGTCGTCGAGGGTGCCGCCACCGCCCGGGCTCTGGAGGAGCGGATCGGCAAAGATGCCGACCGGCTCGCCTTCGAGCGTCTCCTGGCCAAGGGCGTCGCGCCAGGCCTCGATAGAGGTGTACCCCTGGAAGTCGGGCGTGCCGCCGCTGGCCCAGTACAGGTTGCCTTGGGCGTACACCACGCCGGCGGGCGCGCTCCCCGACCAGTCCCACACCAGCATCTGCCCATCGTCGACGACGAAGATGTTGTTGAACAGGTAGTTGCGGGAGGCGTTCGGCGCGCTCGTGAGGTTGAGCGCTGGACCCACCGACGTGTACACCGTGTTGCCGTACACCCACGAGTCCTCGAGCCCGAGGTCCGACTCTTCCGAATAGTAGGTGATGGCACCGAGCCGCCCGCCCCAGGCGTCGTTCTCGCTGATGTTGTACCGGAGAACGTTGTTGTTCCACGGCTCCGAGCCCTGCTGTGAGAGCAGGTACCCGGCGCCAAAGTTGTCGTGCGAGTAGCAATACTGGATGACGGAGTTCGTGGTCCCCACGTCGAGATCGAAGCCGTCGCCGTCCTGGAACATCGCGAGGTTGGCGTACGACTCGCTGAACTGGATGGTGATGTTGGAGGAGTTGTAGGCCCAGAGCCCGACAGGACCGGCGTTGTTGGTACCGTCGCCGCCATTGTGGTGGGCGATGCAGCCGTCGATGAGCCCGTTGGTCACAGAGCCGAACACGAAGCCGTCGCCGGACGGGCGCGCCACAGTTGGGTCGCCAGGGTTGTAGGCGAACTCGCTGCATCGGACGACGACGTCCCGATGGGAAGCCGTGCCGACCCCATAGAAGCTCCCGCCCCCCTGCAGGTTCCCGTGCAGGTTGACCTGTTCGATCAACACGTCGTCAAAGCCGTCCCCGTCATCCTCCCAGCTCAACACCACGATGCCCTCGTTGAACCCCGAAACGTCGAGATTGCGGAATGTGACCTCCGAGAAGCGGCCGGCGTCGGCCATGGCGGCCACGCCTTGCACACTGGTGAGATTCATCCCGGGCCCGGCGAAGATCAGGTTCTCGACGATGACATACCCGGAGTTGTACATGAAGAATCCGTACTCCTCGGGGCCCACCTCGATCGTGGCTGGGTCGGACGCAGACGAGCTGAACACGATCGGCGCGCCCGTACGTCCGACGTCGCCCCAACCCGGCCCCACGTAGACGGACTCTGCGAACGTGGCGCCTGGCTCGAGCCAGATGACGTCGCCCGCGCCCGCAAGCATCTGGGCCGCAGCGATCGTCTTGAGCGCCTCCGCCTCGCTGGAGCCGTCGTTGCGATCGTCACCTGTCGGACTCACGTAGATGGTCGCACCACCTGGCGCGGGGCTCGTCTCGACGGGCTCGCATCGGTACGCGCCGAAGTCGGTGGCGGTCTGGGTGTCCGTGTCGGTGTCGGTGTCGGTGTCGGCGCCGGTGCCGGTGTCGGTGTCGGTCTCCGCGTCGGTTTCGCTGTCCGAGTCCTCGGTGTCGTCAACGCAGTCCGGTGACCCCGAGCACCCGTCGTCGTCGCAGTCGAATGCACCATCCCCGTCATCGTCGGCGCGGTTGGTGCAGTCGCCCGGTTCGCGTCCCTCGGTCGTCGCCTCGGGCGTGGAGCAGGCAGCGACTCCGGAAGCCGCGAGGAGCAGGGCGATGTGCGCGGCGAGGATAGGAGATGGAGAGCGGCGACAGGTCATTCTTCGGGGCCTCGGCGCCGTTATATCATTCGACGGCCTTGGCGGACCAAGGCCGCGAATTGCGGTGCCGCGAACCACGCGCAGCGCGAGATCACACCGCTCTACGGGTGGCGGTCGAAGAAGTCCATGATCAACGGCCACGACCAGGAGAAGCCGTAGGTGTGCCCCATCTCGCCTCGGCAGTCCAGCAGCGGAGGCCAAGCGGCGCCCCCGTCGCAGTAGCTGCGACAATCGAGTTCGGGCAGGCCCACGTCGATCGAGGCGGCGTCGACCGCAGTGTCACACCCCAGCGCTTCGGCCCACACCCGCGTGATCGCGGTGGCGCCCGTGTAGTGGTACACGTCGCCGTCGCTCGTGGTGGTGAAGGCGTCGTCCTCCCATGCGCCCGGTGGGACGGTACGGTCCTGAGCCCCCGTGATCAGCAGTACCGGCATCCCGTCCGCGCGTCCAGGCGGCGCCAAGTACCCACGATGCGGCAGCCCAATGAGCGGCGCAATCGCCCGGAATGTCGCCGCGCTCACCTCGTTCTGGCCGAGCTCCCAGGTGAACATCCCCCCATTGGAGCCGCCGACGGCGTAGACCCTCCCGGCGTCGATGCAAAGGCTCTGCGACGCCTCTGCGACCAGGGCCTTGGCGAACGCCACGTCGTCGTCCTGGCAATGTGTCCAAGAGCAGCCGTTCTCCGCTACCCCAGCACATGACGGATAGTCGTAGTCGGTCGTCCGGGCGTCGTCGCAGATGTCGAGGCTGTCACCGGGCACCTCGGCGTTGAGCCCGTCCCCGTCGAGGCCCGTCGTGGAACCGCGGAACGACCACGAGGCGGGTTGGTTGCCCGCCTCCTCCGGGCCAAGGCCCTCCGGGGCGATCAGGACGTACCCCCGTGCGTCCGCCTCCCCTGTCACCGTCGCGTCGCCGAGGAACTCCCCACTGTCCCCGCCCCAACCGTGGAAAACCAGCACGAGCGGCGCTGGAGCCGTGGGGTCGTAGCTCGACGGCACGTAGACGCTGAAGGCGCGTTGCACCCCGCCATGATCCAGGGCGTAGCTCCCGGACGTCCACACGGAAGTGGGGCATCCGGGCGTGCCGGTGTCGGTCGGCCCGCTGTCCGTGGTGCCGACCGGGGCGTCCGTCGGGAGCGTATCGGTCGACGCGGGCTCGCTGTCCGACGTGTCCGCGGGCAGCGGCGGCATGGTTGCGGGCTCGCTGCACGCAAGGAGCAGGATGTGCACGGGGTTGGCCTACCAGGGCGCCGGTAACCCGCGGCATGCATCGGGTGTCGGGGGGGTGCCCCGGGGACAGGGTCCCAGCGACTCACCCGAATCGTGCCAAATGGTCAAAGAAATGGGGGTCTTGCCCACGTCCTGGGATGGCAGCCGAGGCACGCGCGCTCGGGGTCGTCGAGCACCCAGGCGTTCGTGCCCAGGCTGGTTTCGGTGAGGTCTTCGCGCTGGCAGCCGCTGAGCCACAGTACCAGAGTGACCATGGCGCGGCCTAACGTGGGCATCGCTCGATGGGGCACGACGCCCCGGCCCGCTCGCGCACCCGTAGGGCGCGACGAAGTCCATGAGGGCGCGATCGAACCTGGGGTCCCCGCGACGCCGAGGGCGGCTGCCCCCGCGGGCGCATCAGGACGGCGTCTTCAGCAGCCTACTATAGGTCGATATACCCGACCATGCAGGCCTTCTGGCCGCTGCGTACACCCGCCGCGACAACACTTGTGCCCCATGTCGTTCCGCTCGTCAGAATCCAATTGTAAGCGGCGCACTCATTGGCCGCCTTGACCCAATACTCCACGACGGCGCCCCGCCCGATGGTCCACGGCGTGATGATCGACCCACCGTGTTCGCTCGCGAGGGTCTGACACACATCGTAGTATTGGAGGCCGAAGTCTTCCCAGGCCCAGACTCGGCCTTCGGCCAACGTCCGATTCGCCAGCGGGAGGTTGTCGACCAACGCGTTGGGGTCGCGCCCTACGACGCAGGTGTCATTCGAAATGACGTTCGTCGTCAGGTAGCTCGGGTAATCGGCCGTCATGGCAACACTGCCATTCCGGTGGCCGAACCAGCCCCCTGGAACCGACTTCTCCCCCGACATAAACTGGGCCTTTCGGGCGCTCGCAGCCTCTGCGCAAGCCTCGAAAGTCAGCGAGCCGAGGTTGTCCCAACGGTAGTCGCCGGAGTTGTCATACAGGCACCCGTCGGCCAGGTTGAGGCCGACAAAGCCTATCGTGCCGTGGATGCACTCGTCGGTGCCGCCGTCGCAGTCATTGTCGATCGCGTCGCCGCAGTCTTCCTGGGCCTCCGGCGACACCGCTGCCGTGGAGTCGTCGCAGTCCTCGCCCTTCCAGGCTTCGGCGTAGCCGGTGGGCGCTGGCGCGGAACACGACGCAGCGCCGAAAGGAGCCCCCGCGCCGTAGCCATCGCCGTCGCCGTCGGTCAGCCAGTCGCTGACGACTTCGCCGTCCGGATCCGCGTCGTCGCAGTCGTCTGAGTTGTCGGCCGTACCGGCAGGTTGCGCGCAAGCCTGATCGACGAAGGCATCGCCACCCCATCCGTCGCCGTCGCTGTCCGTGTACCAGCTCGGCGTCTGGGCGAGATCGAGCGTGGGATCGGTGTCGTCGACGAGCACGTCACAGTCGTTGTCGACGCCGTCGCAAACTTCGGTATTTGTGGGGAAGGTCAGCGCCTGGTTGTCGTTGCAATCGTCGTCGTTCGGCGCCAAATCCGGAGCGTCGACGCACAGCTTCGTGATCGGGCCCGGACGGCCCCAGTTGTCGTTGTCGTTGTCCGGGTAGAACGCCGTGAGCGTCGTCGGATCCAGGCTCGCGTCGTCCTGGTCGGTGAGCGCGTCGCAGTCGTTGTCGATGCCGTCACACACCTCGATGCCGAGCGGGTTGACCTGCGGGTCCGAGTCGTCGCAGTCGAGCCCGCCGTGGACGTCGGCCTGGTACCCGTCGCCGTCGGCGTCGCAGTAGCTTTCGCAGTTGGCGTCGCCACAGTCGATGAACAAGTCGCCGTCGTTGTCCTGGCCGTCGTCACAAACTTCGGGGCAGGTGACCGCGCCGCGGCAGTCCTGGGTGTCGCCACAATCGACGAGGGCGTCGCCGTCGTTGTCCAAGCCGTCGCCACAGTCTTCTGGGCAGCCGCCAAGGCAATCGAGGTCCAAGCAATCGGCCGCGCCATCGCCATCGTTGTCGTCGCCGTCGCCACAAAGTTCGGCGCAGTCGGGCCCAAAACACGCATCGTCGTCGCAGTCGATGCGGCCGTCGAGGTCGTTGTCGCGGGCGTCATTGCACACTTCAGCGCAGAACACCTGGTTGCAGTTCTCATCGTCGCAATCGACCAGGCCGTCCAGGTCGTTGTCGCGACCGTCGTCACACGTTTCACCGCACTTGCCGTCGCAGTCCGTGTCCACACAGTCGATGGCCGCATCCCCATCATTGTCCAGCCGGTCGCCGCAGAGCTCGGAGCAGGCGCCAAGGCAGTCGGAGTCCGCGCAGTCCTCCAACCCATCGAGGTCGTCATCGAGGTCGTTGTCGCAAACCTCGGCAAGCTCGGCTGGACCACAGCCGCCCAACAGGAACGAAAAGGCCAGCCACCGCATCACCATTCTCCATCTCGCTACGGGGCCCGCTAACACACGGTCTCAGGGGAATGTTGTTCACTTTGCTCTCAACTTCGGCTCCGACGGTCCGATGGAGGCGCGGAGGACCGATGGCTAACGGCATGATCGACGGACTCCGCCGCGTGCTCGACCTGCGTCAGCAGCAGCACCACCTCGTCGCCGGCAACCTCGCGAACGGGGAGACGCCGGGCTTCCGCGCCCGATCCATCGACTTCAGCACCGCGCTCAACGACGCGATGGCCGGCAACGGCGGCGCGCCGGGCGCCCCCATCGACGCACCGATTCTAGAAGCCGACCCAACACCCTGGTCTACGGACGGCAACGCCGTCCTGATCGAACGCGAGACTGCCAACCTGCAGGCGAACTCCGTCATGTACCGCGCTGTGAGCGCGGGACTGTCGCGGCACCTCGCCTTGCTGCGCTTCGCCGCTGGCGATGGGAGGTGAATGTGGACTTTCTCGATGCCTTCAACGTGTCGGCCAGCGGGCTCACCGCCGAGCGCACCCGGCTGCACACCGTGTCCTCCAATCTCGCCAACGCTCGCACGACGCGCACGGCAGAGGGCGGCCCCTACCAACGCAAGTCGCCAGTCTTCGAATCCGTCCCCGTCGACCCCTTCGGAGACGCGCTCGATCGGGCCGTGGCGGGGGTCCGAGTGGCCGACATCACGTCGTCGCCCGGCGAAGGATCTCGGGTCCACGACCCTTCGCACCCCGACGCCGACGCGGACGGCTTCGTCACCATGCCGGACATCGACATCCTGCAAGAGATGGTCGACCTCATGGGCGCAAGCCGCTCGTATGAGGCGAACCTCAACGCCCTGTCGGCAACGCGCGACATGGCCCTCCATGCACTTGAAATCGGAGGTGGTCGGTGATCGAACGCATCTCAGGTGCGCCCCTTGCGCCAGCGCTCACTCCGTCGGCCACCCCGACCTCGCCGGGCTTCGGCGACAAACTTGGCGCCGCCTTGGATCGAACCGACGCCCAGGAGCAACGCGCCGACAGCGCGCTCGAGCTGCTGGCCTCCGGCGAGTCGGCCGACCTCCACGGCACGATGATCGAACTCGAGAAGGCGGACATTGCGCTGCGGACCATGGTCTCGGTGCGCGACCGCCTGATCGGCGCGTACGAACAAGTCATGAACATGGCGATCTAGGCCCATGGCTCGAACCGACGCCGCTGCACGCATGTGGACGGGTTTGACGACCTGGTGGACGGAGCTCGCGCCCGACCGCCGAAAGATGGTGATCGGCGCTGGCTCGGTGGCCGCGATCAGCATCGTGCTCTCCGCTGGCATGGCCCAGCGAACGGAGTGGGCGACGCTCGCCGATGGGCAGCCCTACGACGTCATCCTCGACCACGCTGCAGCGCTGCAGGAGGCCGCTGTCCCTTACCGGATCGAGGCGCCAGGCACCCTGCGCGTCGCCGCAGCCGATCTCGGACGGGCCCGATCGGCCATTTCGGGCGCCGACAACCTCCCCTCGGCCTCCGACGCATCGGACCTGCCGTTGGGGGTCACGCCCGAGGCTCAGCGCTGGGCCCTGTTGCGTGCCCGCGAAGGCGAGTTGGCCCGCGTGATCGGCACGATCGACGGCGTCTCTGCGGCGCGCGTGCAACTCGTCCAGAAACCCGTCGTCCTCTTCACCGAAGATGACGAGCCCGCGCGGGCCAGCGTGTTCATCCGCCTCCGTCCTGGCGCTCACATCGGCGCCGAAGCGGTCCGGTCGATTGCCAACCTCGTGAGCGGCGCCGTCCACGGCCTGCCGCCAGACCGGGTCGCCATCGTCGACCACCACGGCAACCTCTTGGCCGCCGGAACCGGGACCGGCGACGAGGCGACCACGCTGCTCGCGCGCCAAACGGCACTCGAGCGGCGCACGGAGGAGCGCGTCGCGCGCGCCCTGTCCGAGGTCCTCGGCTACGACGGCGGTTTCACCGTCACCGCGGCCGTAGACCTCGACCCGACCGCGCGGGAAACAACGTCGCGCCGAGTCGACCCCGATGCGAGCGCGTTGTCGAGCGAGCAAACCGAGGAATCGCGCACGACCGGGACCTCCCAGCCCGGCGGCGTTCCCGGCGTCGCCGCCAACGTGACCGAACGGCCCGACGGCGGCGCCACCACACCAGGCACCGAGCGCTCGTCGACGACCGCGACCTACACGAACTCCGTGATCGAGGGCGTGGAGCGTCAAGACGCGGGCGCCCTGCGCCGGATCTCCGTGGCCGTCCAAGTCAATGAGACGCGTATGGCTGGCCTTGCGAAGTCGGCCGGAATGGACGTCGAGGAGCTTCGCAAGCGGATCGACGCCTCTGTCCGTGCGGCCATGGGCTTCGACGCCGCTCGCGGTGACTCCGTCGGCGTCACCTTCGTGCCCTTCGTGGACGTGGCCCCGATGCAGGCCCCGAATCCGGTCGTCAACGCGATGTCGACGCCTGCGGGCGCCGCAGTCGGCCTCCTTGCACTCAGCATTCTCCTGTCTTTCGGGCTGGTCGTGCGGCCGCTCATGAAGGCGGCCGGAACCGTAGCGCCGCGCCCCACGACGGCATCAGACGCCACGACGGCGACCCCCGCCGCAGCGGAAGCGGCGCGCGACCCGGACGGGGACCTCGCCAGCCGCTTGAAAGAACTCGTCGACAACCTCGAGCGTGTGGACGCACGGGATCTCTCCCGCCTCGTTCACCGCGAAGGCCCGGCCGCTGCGCAGGTACTGCGTCGCTGGTCGCGCAACTCCTGAGGAGGGCCGATGGCCGCCGCTGCCATTCCGATCATCTCCAACTCCGCGATGCTCACTGGACTGGAGCGGGCCGCGGTCCTCGTCATGTACTTGGACCGGGAAGCGGGGCGCGGGCTCCTTGCCCACCTCAGCTCGGACGAGATCGAACGCCTCGGCCTCGCCATGGCGCGCGTGGAGCATGTGACGACGGACGTCGTCACCGAACTTGTCGGCTCCTTCGTCCGCGACCTGCACGAAGCCAGCCTGGTTCCCCAGACCGGCGCCCGCTTCGCGCTCAACGTCCTGCCCGGCCTCGTCGACGAAGCCCGACGCCAGCGCGTCGCTGGCACGATGCGCCGCCGCCTCGCTGGCGCCTTCGAGGAGGTCGTGGCGTCCCGCCCTGCGCGCACCATCGCGGCCGTCCTCCGCGAGGAACACATCCAGACCCAGGCCGCCGCGCTTGCGCTGATGGGACCGACGAATGCCGGTCGCGTCCTGACCTGCCTCGACGAAGGCGACCGCCACGAATTGACGGTTCGCATTGCCAGGATGGACGACATCCCAGGCGAACTGGCCGACCTCATCGAGTCCATGCTCATCGACGCGCTCAGCGACCGTGGCGACAGCCGCATCGAGCTCGAGGGCGCCGTCCGCGCCGCCAAGACGCTTGGCCGTGTGTCCCCCGACGCCCAGGCCGCCATCCTCAGCCGCATCAGCCAGGACCTCCCGCCGCTCGCCGAGGAGTTGCGCCGCAGCATGGTCACCTTCGAGGACCTCCAGCGCCTCGGCGACCGTTCCTTGCAGGCCGTCCTCAAGGGCGTCGACAAGGAGACCCTCGTCCTCGCCCTGCGCGGCGCCACGCCGACGCTGCGGGACGCCTTCCTCCGCAACATGTCCTCGCGCGCCGCCGCCGACCTCCTCGAAGAGATGGAGATTCGTGGTCCCCAACCCCGCAACGTCGTCGAAGGCGCCCGCGACCAGGTCATCGCCACCATCATGCGCCTGTCCGAGGAGGGCGTTATCCCGCCCATCACGGGCGACGAAGGCATGGTGTAGGAATGGCCTTCGTCCCGATGGGGCCCCCCCAATTCCGCGGCTGGCGCGCCACGCAGCCCAAGCGAGTCCAGGGTCCCCTCCACATCCAAGTCGACGTTCCTGCGGTCATGGCGCCCCCGTCGGTCGCCTTGCCCGCGCTCGCGGAGGTTCAGCGGCACCTCGATGAGGTCGCCGCCTCCTACGAAGCGGGCCAGGTCGATGGCATACGCCAGGCCGATCAGCGCCACGCAGCCGAGTCCGAAGCAGCAAAGAGCGCCCTCGCCGCCTTGAGCCCGCTGGCCGAGGGCCTCGCCGACGCACGTGCAGCGGCCGTTCGCGAGGCCGAACTCCAGGTCGCCCGGCTCGTCACTCGCCTCACCGAACGGATCGTGGGAGTCGCTTTTGCCGACCCCAAAGTCGTCGCGGCCCTCGCGAGCGGGGCGGTGGCCAGGCTGCAACAGCGGGGCGAAATCGTGGTCGAGGTGGCACCCGCCGCACTCGACGCGGTTCGGCTCGCCCTTGGCGCCGACATCCGAATCATTGCCAACGAGGACATCCAAGGTGCGCGGGTGCTCGCCGACCCGGTCACGATCGACGCGACCGCCGCTACGGCCATCGCCGCCGTCGACGCTGCCGTAGACGCCTGGCTGGCGTCGCGATGAACCTCGACGCCCTTGGCGCCAGTCTCGAGTCCGCGCCTTTGCAACGCATCTCGGGACGCGTGGAGGGCCTCGCCGGACCCCTCATCGAGGTCCAGTTGCCGGGCGTGTCCGTTGGCACCTTGTGTCGGCTGCAAGATGGCAGCCTGGCCGAGGCCGTCGGCTTCCGCGGCGGACGAACGCTGCTGCAGCCATTCGACGCCAATCCGCGTTGCGCCTATCGAGACCGCGTCGAGATTGCGGCCGACGCCGCCGTTGTCCCCGTCGGCGAGGAGCTGCTCGGAAGGGTCGTCGACGCGCTCGGCCGGCCGCTCGACGGCTCCGCTCCGCCAGCACTCACCCGCAGGCGTCCCCTGTTGGGGACCCCGCCCAATCCGCTGAAGCGGCGCCCGGTGAATCGACCGCTTCACACCGGCGTCGCCGCGTTCGACGGCCTGATTCCCCTCGCTCACGGCCAACGCGTGATGATCGCGGCCGGCTCCGGTGTGGGCAAGTCGACCCTGCTTGGGATGATCGCCCGGTTCGCCCATGCCGACGCCGTGGTCGTCAACCTTGTCGGCGAGCGCGGCCGCGAGCTCAACGAGTTCCTGCACGACGCGCTTGGCCCCGAGGGCCGCAAACGCGCGGCCGTGGTCGTGGCCACGAGCGACGACAGCCCCGCCCTGCAGATTCGATCGACGCAGTATGCGACGGCCATCGCCGAAGATCTCCGCGACCGGGGCCGCGACGTGTTGCTGCTCTGCGATTCGCTGACGCGCCTTGCGCTCGCCCGGCGTCAGATCGGCCTCGCCGCTGGCGAACCTCCGACCACGCGGGGCTTCACCCCGTCCGTGTTCTCCATGATGCCGCCGTTGTTGGAGCGCGCTGGCTGCGGCGAAGGACCCGGGTCCATCACCGGCATCTACACGGTGCTCGTCGAAGGGGATGACGAAAACGACCCCATCGCGGACTGGGTTCGAGGCATCGTCGACGGCCATGTCGTCCTGAGCCGACGCCTCGCGCGCCAAGGCCTCTTCCCTGCCGTGGACCCGCTCTCCAGCTTGTCGCGCGTCGCCGACCGCGTCATCACCCCAGAGCACCGAGCCCACATTGCCGCTTACCGAGCGCTGCTTGCGACGTGGCGCGAGAACGAGGACCTCGTCCGCCTCGGGGCCTGGAAACGAGGCATCAGTCCAGAAGTCGACGAAGCGGTCGCTCGGCGGCACTTGCTCGAGCGGCTCCCCACGCAGGACGCCCTGACGCCCATGACGCTCGCCCAGGTCGGCCAACGCCTCGCCGAAGCGACAGGTCTGGAGGCGCGCTGACGCGCCTGCAAGATCCACCTCTTTGGGGATCCCTTCAACTCGCGTGGAGTCCGGGCGGCAACAGGGATAGACTCGTCCCATGATTCTCTCGATCACATTGGCATGTACGTCGCCGGCCCTCGTCGCCGACAATCTCACGACCCCGGCGCCGCCTCCGTCGACGACCACGCCAGGGACCACGGTCCCCATCGTACCGTCAGAGACCGTTCCGCCCCTGCCGGCGGAATCGGAGGAGCCACCTCCCCCGCTGCCGACGTGGACGTTCGCGGTTTGGATGGACGGAGACAACGACCTCGAAGTCTATGTCCTGCACGACATCGACGAGTTGGAGCACGGTGGGTCCGACGCCAACGTCCAGGTGGTCACCCAAGTCGATCGCATCCCCGGCTACGCCGTCGGCGACGGCGACTGGACCGGCGCCCGCCGCTACGAGATCATCGAGGACGCGGAAGATGGCGTCATCAAGTCACCCATCGTCGAGGAACTCGGCGAAATCGACATGGGCGACCCAAACGAACTGGCCGCATTCCTGGACTGGACGGCCACGAACTATCCGTCGGACCACCTCGCGCTCGTCATGTGGAATCACGGCTCGGGTTGGGACCTCGCACCGAGCGAGCTGATTTCGTCCGACGACACCTCGGGCACGGAAATGAGCATCGCCGAAGGCGAACTCACCGCGGCACTCGATGCCCATGTCGCCGAACACGGCCCCATCGACGTCATCGCCTTTGACGCCTGCAACATGGCGGCCTGGGAAGTCGCGCATTCACTGCAGGATCACGTCGTCGCGATGGCCGCAAGCGAAGCGACCGTCGGCGGCGCAGGGCTCCAGTACAACCTCGCCCTTCCGGTCCTCCGCGGGAACCCGGCGATGTCCGCCGTCGAATTCGCCGGAATCCTCGCGGACTCCGCAGCGGGCGTCGGCCTCGAGTGGACGTTTTCGGCCACCGACCTGACCCAGCTGGATGGCGTGTCGCAGGCGCTGGACGACCTCGCCCTGCTCGCGCTCGCCGACCCGCTGTTGCTCGAGCAGGTGGAGGTTGCTCGAAGCGCGACGCGCCCTGGCGATCCGGCGTACGGCGACTGGGTCCTGGACCTTGGAGACTTTGCGTCTCAGCTCACGTTGTCCACGGACCCCGGCCTTGCCGCTGCGGGCCTCGAGCTGGCCACCGCACTGACCACGGCCGTTCCAGCGAACTACACGAATGGCCCCGTCACGTTCGCGGGTGGCCTGAGCGTGTTCGGCGACCCGTGGCGCAACGAGCCCTACACGGATCGGTACATGTTCGGCGACGGGGCGACGTGGTCACAGGACACGCACTGGGACGAGTTGTTGGCCGCCCTGGTCGAGACCTACGAGCCCTGAGCGGCCGGCGCGCGATTCACGCCGAGCGCGACGCACGCGGCGCATGTGGCGAGAATGCCTGACGCCAACAGAAACGACGCGCCTGGCAGGCCAATCGTAGGCGCCATCCCCCACGCCAACGCCTGAGTAAACAGCCCGGGACCCACGAGGCCCGTCAGCCCCATCAGGCTGGAGTTGGCTCCCTGCAGCTTGCCCTGGTCGCCAGGGTCCACGATGCGCGACATGGCCGCAGAGAGGGCCGCCCCGAACACGCCCATCAGGGAAAACACCGGAATCGCGGCTACGAACCAGGCACCGGTGGGGGCCAATCCGTAGGCGAGGAATCCAAGGGCCCCACAGATGAGCCCGAAGATCATCGCAGCCCACTCGCCGAGCGCCGCTACGATTCGGCCGATCAGACCCGCTTGGACGATGATGTTCGCGATGCCAACGACGGCCAGCGCCAGTCCGACGTCGGCCGAGGTCCAGCCATACCGGAACCCCGCGTACAACACGAATGTGCTCGGCAACACGTGGTGTGCAAGTTGGCCCCGGCAAGGGGAGCGAGGCCCACGCGCGACGCGTAAAAGCCGATGCTGCCGATCGGGTTGGCCTTCGCCCACGAAAAGGCCGTGCGGCGCTCTGGCGGCAGCGACTCCGGCAACACGAAGTAGCCCCACGCCGCATTCGTCAAACACATCAGGGCAGCCACCACAAAGGGCAGCCGGGGATGCCACACGCCGAGCAAGCCGCCGAGGGCGGGGCCGATCACGAAGCCGACGCCGAATGCGGCCCCTACCAGGCCAAAGGCCCGCGCTCGGTCTTCGGGCGCCGTGACGTCGGCGACGTAGGCGGACGCCGTGGAGAAACTCGCCGCCGTCAGGCCATTGAAGAGTCGGCCAAGAAGCAGCCAACCGGCCGTCGGCGCCAACGCCATCAACACGTAGTCGAGGCCAAGGCCGGTCACGGACAACAGCAGGACGGGCCGCCGTCCAAACCGGTCCGAAAGCGCCCCGAGGAGGGGTGACGCGAGAAACTGCGCCGCCGCCTAAACGGTTCCGAATAGCCCGTAGGTTTTCGCGGCAGCTGCCGTGTCACCGCCCTGCATCTGCTCAAGGAGCTTGGGGAGCACGGGGAGGATCAGGCCGAAGCCGATCACATCGAGCAGCAGCGTGACGAACACGAAGCCGACGCGGCCGGCCTCGCTGCCATGGCACCCCCGGCGGCGGGTAACCCTTGTGCTGGACGCTACCGGTCGGGCGGGCGTTCCCAGCTGCGTTTGTCGGGCGACGGGGGCGCCGGCGGCACGAGTCGAGGGTCGCGGGCGATTTCGGCATCCAACCAGGACAGGGCAGCATCCAGCACCCGGTCTTCGCCCGCATAGGCGCGGTCGGGAGGGGTGTCGACGACCACATCGGGGTCCACGCCGTCCATCTCGATGAGCCAGCGTCCCTCGGGGCCGTACACGCCGTACTCGGCCGCGGACGCGATGCCACGGTCGACGAGCCAGTTGTCGAACGACAACCAGATGCCGCCTCCCCACGTGCGTGTCCCAAAGACCTTCCCAAGCTCGTTGCGCTGAACGCCGGCCGTGAAGGCTTCGCCGTCGGACGCCGTGTGCCCGTCGATGAGAACGGCCAGGTGGCCGCGGAACGCGTACTGCATGTTCCAGGTCGGCTCGCCCGTTCGCCCCTGCCAATAAAACCAGGCCGGACGGATCAGTTTCTCGAGAATCCACGAATCGATGTTGCCGCCGCGGTTGTGCCGGACGTCCACAATCAGGCCCTGGCGGTGAAAGACGGGGAAGAAGCCCCGGACCCACTCCGTCCAATTGTCGCGCCCCATCGCACGGAGGTGGACGTACCCGATGCGGCCGCCCCCCTTGGTCTCGACCCATTGGCGGCGCGATTCCTCCCAGTCGTCGTAGCGAAGGTCGGCCTCAGCGCCGACGGACCACGGCACGACCATCGTGTCATGTCGCTTCGCGCCCCGCCGGACCGTCAACCGCACCGGCACGTCGACCTTGCCCCGGAAGAACGCGCCGGCGTCGGGGCGCGTCGTCGCCGCGACGCCGTCAAACGCTTCGATGACGTCGCCCTCGCGTAGGTCCACGCCCTCGCGCGACGCCGGCCCGTGCTCCCCTACGTAGGTCGGGTCGCCCGCGAACTTGCGGACGACGCGGAAACCGCTCGCCGCCGGTGCCAGTTCGGCTCCGATGGCGCCGATGCCCACCCGGTCTGGCCCCGAACGAAGGTCACCGCCCTGGACGAAGATGTGCAGCGCGGAAAGCTCGGCGACCATCTGCGCCAGCAGGTCCGACAACTCCGCCCGATCCGTCACCCGGTCCACCAGCGGCGTGAAGCGCTTGAGGACCGCCGGCCAATCCACGTGGTGCAAGTTCGGGTCGTAGAAGTAGTCGCGCTCGAGGCGCCACGCCTCACGGAACATCTGTCGCCACTCGATTCGCGGCGTGACGGAGAGTTGCCAACCCGACGTCGGCACCTTGGCCTTCGCGAGGTCGCCAAGGTCCGTCGCAGCGTCCGCGACGAACCACTCCGACCCCTTCGCAAGGAACAACTTCTTGCGGTCTGCCGAGAGCTCCCAGCCGTCGATGCCGCTCGTCACTTCCTTGAGCTCGGGCTCGTCGCCAATGGACGTCGCAAGCAGACGCGTTGGCGACCCCTCGGCAGCCTCCCGGGCTGAAACCCAGAGGTGCTCGTTGCCGAGCATCATCGCGCCGTAGTTGCCCCATGGAAGGGGGACCCGGTCGGTGCGCTCCCGTAGGCCGACCCCTTCCACCTGGATGGGCGGTGTAGGCTTGTCCTTTTTCTTGTCGTCCTTCTTGTCGTCTTCCTTGGCAGGCTCCGGTTCCTTGGTGTCGGTCTCCCAACGCTTGCGCCAAGGCCACGTCGCCTTCGCCGTCAGACGCGTGCCGAAAACGCCCACCGTGTGGTCGAGGAAGGGCTCAGGTTGCCAGAGACCCCATGGGCTCGAGACGATGGAGACGAGATTCTGGTCAGACAAGAAGTAGAGGATGTCCCCGGCCGCGTTGAACGAGGGCGCGTAGGCGTTGGCGCGGTCCGACGTCACGTCCAGCGGCGTGGGCGAATCGAGCGACCACAGCCGGATGACGCCGTACGTGTTGGCCGTAGGCGCCACGTAGGCCAGCCATCGCCCGTCCGGGCTGAAGGTCATCCCCGTTGGCGGGCCCCAGACATTGGGTTCGACGAGCGTGACCTGATTCGTCTGGGTGTTGACGACGGTGAGGTTCCAATCGAGATCGGTGAACGCGACGAGATCGCCCGCCGGGGCGACCGTGAGCGACGTCCGCAAAATGTTGCCGCCCCGGGTGATCTGTTTTGGCGGCGCCATGCCGCGGGGGTCGAGCCGATGGAGTTCGACCTCCCCGGTCGCATCGGAGAACGAGAACACCGACGTCCCGTCGGGGCCATAGGCCACCTCCCGCCAGCGGACGCCCTCGTCGGCCGCGAGCAGGGCGATGCGCCCGCCATCCACCGGCAAGGTGAACGGCAGCCCGCGGGCGACCGCGGCCACCTGCGACCCGTCCGGCGACAGGGCCATCCCACTCGTCCAGCTGACGGGATCGACGACGTCGCGCGGGCGCATCTGATCGAGGTCCGACACGAGCACGATGGGGATGGCCTGGTCGACGCCGCTGGCGACGTCGAGGAGCCGCAGATCCGCCCCCAACTGGTAGACGATGCGCGTCCCGTCCGTCACTGCGCCCCGCACCTCGAGGTCGCCGTGCTGGGTCAGCGGCTTGAGGCCCGAGCCGTCCACCTTCATGAACCATACGTCCATCCCGCCATCGCGGTCTGTGACGAAGGCCAGCCCCCCCGGCACCGCCATCGGCGATTTGCTCGTGCCGCGGAAATTCGCGGTGAGCGGCTTGGCCTCCGAGCCCGCTTTCCACGACCAAAGGTCTTGATTCGTGCCACCGACGTAGCGTCGCGTGTGGCTGCCTTGGAAGTCGCGTCGCGTGAACACCCACGTGCCGTCGGCCAGCACGGTGCCCTCCGACGCCTGCGACAAGGGAACGCGCTCGCGTGCCCCGGTGGCGACGTCGAGAAGGGACAACTGGACGTCCGGCAATTCGCTGTGCCGGCGCGAAGCGACGATGGCGCGCCCGTCGGGATGAAATTCGCGCACGATGGGCCGCTCTCCGTCCCATGTCAGCCGACGCGGTTGGCCGCCGTCGGAGGGCATGGCGTAAAGCTCGGCGGGGCCGTCGTACTCGGCCGTGAACACGACGGCCGCGCCGTCGGGGGTGATCGCCGCACCCACCTCCATGCCCGGATGGCTGGTGAGCCGCTGGGCTTCACCGCCCGCGACCCCCACCCGCCAGAGGTCGCCTTCGGCCGTGAACACGACGAGATCACCTCGCAATGCGGGCTGGCGGTACCAGCCGATCGTGGATGCCTCCGCTGCGATTCCGACGAGCGCCAACCACATGTTCCCTCCGGCCGCTCCAGCTACCCGCTCGCCGCCGGAAGGGACACCTCAACTGGCCTCCGTAGCGGCCGATAGGGGCGCGGGAGCGTCGATGGACCCGATTCCATTCATCGCCATCATCCTCGGGCTCGCCTCCATCTTGGGCGGCAACTCGCTGGAAGGCGGCACCCTCGAGAGCCTCATTCAGCCCACGGCCGCCCTGATCGTCATGGGGGGGACCGTGAGCGCCACCTGGTTGGCGTCGACCAACTCCGAGTTGAAGGCCGTGTGGCGACTCATGCCACGGGTGGTCAAGAAGGAGACCTTCAACGCCGAAAAGCTGCTCGAACAAATGGTCCAGATCGCGGGGGATGCCCGAAAGGAAGGCCTGCTGGCTCTGGAATCGAAGCTTGACGGCATTGAGAACCCCTTTCTTCGCCGCGGCCTGCGTTTGCTGGTGGACGGCATGTCTCCAGAGCAGGTCGTCAAGCTGCTCGAACTCGAGCTCGACGTCTACGAACACGAATATGGCCGCGCCGGCAAAGTCTGGGAGACGGCCGGTGGTTTCGCGCCGACCATCGGAATCATCGGCGCCGTCTTGGGCTTGATCCACGTCATGCACAATCTGTCCGAACCGTCGAAACTCGGCACGGGTATCGCCATCGCGTTCGTCGCCACCGTCTACGGCGTCGGCATCGCCAACCTCATCGCGCTTCCCCTCGGCAGCCGCATGAAGAAGATTGTCAGCGAGGACATCGCGGGACGCCAGATGATTCTGACAGGGATCGAAATCATCGCCGCGGGTGAAAATCCCCGCCACCTCGAAGAGGCGCTCACGCCCTACCTCGAGCCCCATGGCCACAAGAAGAAGGAGGCCGCCTAGCGGTCGCCCGCATGGCGGAACACGATGGCGCGCAAGAAGAAGCACGAAGAACACGCGAACCACGAACGTTGGCTCGTCTCCTACGCAGACTTCATCACCCTGTTGTTCGCCTTCTTTACCGTGCTCTATGCGACCAAAGACTCTAGCCCGGCCAAAATGAAGGAGATCGAAGCCAGCATCGAGTCGGCCTTCCAAGGTGGCCTTCCCACCGCCATCCTTCAGTGGCTGGCGTTGGGTGGCAAGGGCGAACTCGACACGTCGCCCCTCGCGCATGACGCCGTCGCGGACCCCGAAGCGGTGACGCTGCGCAAAACGCTGGATGGCAGCCTGACGGATCACACCGTGCAGATCGGCTTTGTCGAGCAGGACCTGCGCCTGGTGCCCCGCAACCGGCACCTGTTTCCGCCGGGCTCTGCCGAACTTCACCCTGCCGCCTTTGACTGGCTCAGCCGCATCGGTGAGGCCATCGCCCAAGGGACCGCCGACCTGGAAGTCGTCGGCCACGCCGACGCAGCCGCCATCCCGCCGGGCAGCCGATTCGAGGACAACTGGGACCTCGCAGCGGCACGTTCGGCCGCCGCGGCCCGCTACCTTGTGGGCAAGGGCCTACCGCCGGACCGCATCGGCGCCATTGCGCGCGTGACCGACGGCGTGGACCCCGACGCCAGAGCCCTCACCGTCACGATTCGCTTTCACGATCGGCACGAAGCGGCGGAGGCGGCGGCGTCGGCGTCGCTGCACGGCCTGCTCTGAGGCCACCCAACGACCACCGCTCACCGCATGGAATCAAACGCCGGGGTGCGAAACGACCGCGAACGCTGCACCCTGCCCGTCGACGCCAGCGGCACAACGGCCGCCGCCAGGGATGTCCATGGGGCCCATGAAGATGTGTGCGCCGCGCTCCTTGGCGCGTCCCGCCGCGATGTCCGCGCTCTCTACGTTCGCGTAGTACAGCTACGCGGACACCGGCTGCTGCGGCATCTTCGGGGCGAGACCGCCCATGGGCTGCGCGTCGCCCGGACGGCCGAACATCCGGTAGACCTGGCCGGGCCCCATCTCCATCGACCCGGTCTCGACCCAGCCGAAGAGCGAGCTGTAGAAGGTCCAAGCGGCGGCGGTGTCGCTGCTCCACAATTCGTTCCAGCCCACGCGGCCCGGCGCATTCGCGTCGATGGCCGGCGCCGGATCGCTGGATGCCATGACGCCGACCACGGCGCCCGTCGGGTCCGCGACGATGCCAAAGCGGCCGACATTCGGAATGTCCATCGCCGGCGCGACGACCTTGCCGCCGAGGGCCACGGCCTTCGCCATCGTCGCATCACAGTCATCGACGCCGACGGTGCCCTGCCAGTACGGCGGAACCTCCGCGGGCATACCGGCGTCGGTGAGCGCCATGATGCCGCCGATCGGCGTCTCGCCCGACATGAACATCGTGTAGTTCATGCCCGGCACGGGGAATGGGGCCGTGGACCAGCCCACAACGGCGCCGTAACCACCTTGCCCGCTTCCAAATCCGACGTGAACAGCTCGTGCCACACGAACAGATTGAGATTCGGACTGGACATTGTACACTCCCTGATGTGGCCGCCCTTGTAGCGCGAGCACGACCTTTGTTAATCGGCGAGCCCGTCGCCGAGCGAAGTCAGGCGATCCAGACCGCCCCAAAGACGGCCGCCAAAGCCACGGCCGCGATGTCGAGCGCGACGCCCACCCGCATCATCACGGGCACGGGAACCCGCCCGGACCCGACGACGATGGCGTTCGGCGGCGTCCCAGCGGGCAACGCGAAGTCACACGACGCCGCCATGGCCAACGTCGTCGCCACCGGCACGGTCTGAGGTAAGACCGGCAGCAGGACGTTCACCGTCGCCGTGTTGGACGCGACCGCGGAGAGTCCGACGCCAAAGGCGGCGGCCGCCGTCGTTTGGGCCAGCAGAGGCGCGTCCCCGAGCCCCGAGGCCAGCGTCGCCAGCCGAACGCCAAGGCCGCTCCCTTCGATGCCGGCCGCCATGCTGAAGCTGCCGCCAAGCAAAACGAGCGTCGACCAAGGCAAACCGCGCCATTCTGCGACGCCAGCACGCCCGACGAGCGTCAGGCCCGCCGCAAGCGCGAGACCCACGCCCGCCTCCACGTGCTTCGTCTTGAGCGCAGCCCCCGACCAAGGCCCCGGCGCGGCTTCCGCCCACCACGGGCGAGTGAAGTCGGCCGTGATCCAGCCAAGTGCGCCGAGGGCGAACGCGACGGCAACGACGACCTCTGACCGAGACATCGCACCGAGCGATCGGCGCTCCGCAGCGATGAGGACACCCGCGGATGGGATGTGCTCGGCATCCGCGCGCGCGTGTCGCCACAGGGCCCAAAAGACGACCGGCAACAAGAGGAGGACGAAGGGCAGGCCGATGGCCAGATAGGAGAGGAAGGTCATCTCCGTTCCCATGGCCGACGACAAGTAGCCGACGAGAATGGAGTTTGTTCCTGTGCCTATTTTGGTCCCGATGCCGCCGACGTTGCTCCCGTAGGCCACCGCCAGCAGCAGCGCGGCGGCGAAGGCTGGCAACGCCCGGGCGGCCAAGGCCTCGAGCTTCACGACGACGGCGAGCGCGATCGGCAACATCATGACGGCCGTCGCCGTGTTCGAGATCCACATCGAGACGCCAGCGGTCGCGAGGAGAATGCCCGCCAACACGCGGCGCGGCGTCCCACCGACGGTGTCCATCACGCCAAGCGCCACGCGACGATGCAGCCCACAGGCCTCCATGGCCGCGCCGAGCACCATGCCGCCCAAGAACATCGCGACGTAGGCATCGACATAGGGCCAAGCAGCGCGCGCGAGCCCGTCCTCCGGGAAGATGCCGAGCAGCGGCCACGCGAAGAGCGGCACCGCGGCCACCCACGCCATGGGCCAGGCCTCTGTCAACCAGGCCACCGCCATGAACGTGGCGACGGCCGCGGCGCGCGCAGGGCGGTCAGCCGGATCGGCCAGGTCGTGGTGCCAGCCGGGCGACCACCACACCGCCGCGGATAGGCCCACGGCCAGCGCTCTGCTCTTCCACTGCACACTGCCCTCACACGTCGGGGCCACAATACACCGGCCTGCCCGGAGACCCCATGTTGCGAACCATCGTACTGGTCGGGTCGCTGGCCGGATGCGCCGCGCCCCCGCCTGACGAAAGCGATGCTGCGACGACGTTGGCTGGCGCCGCGCTCATTGGATTGGTTCGCGACGCGAACGATGCGCCGATGATCGAGGCTCAGGTGCTGTTCGGTCTGACCGCCAAGGCGGCGCCCGACCGGGCAGGCGTCGTCCGCTTCTACGACGGCACCGTCGGGCACATCCCCATTCACGTTCGGGACGTCGCCCTCTCTGCCGACGCAGAGGCCGCACCCGACATCGCCGCCGAGACCACAGCGACCACGCGCCTGGAGGTGACCCCGGCCTCTGCGGTCCCCATCCCCGACCTGGCGGTCGGCGCCGAGTTGTCCGCCGACGGGCTGCACCTTTCATGGGGAGAAGGGTCGCTCGCCGTCGACGGCCTCGCCGCAGCCGGCCCTGGCGAGGCGACCACGGCCATCGCCACTTCGGCGCGAGCCGTCCCTGGACGCGCCAGCGCGCTGATGGGCGACGCCACCCTTGTCGACGTCACCCTGGAACGCGTGGTCTGGCTCGGCCCTCCGCTGGATGCGGCGGGTCGCAACACCGGGTTGCAGACGCCCGGAACGCTCCTATGGGACGGCCCCGCCGACGTCGGGCAGACCTTCCTCCGTTTCGACATCAACGAAGGGTACTGGCGGGTCATCACCGGCACCGAGCTCATCGACAACGGGTTGCAGGCCACCGTGTCGAGTTTCGGTTGGTGGAGTGTTGGCCGCGTTGCTCCGATGGGTGGCTGCATCACTGGCAAGGTCGTTGCCCCCACCGGTGCCGTCTCCGGAGCCGAAGTCACTGGATGGACGAGCGGCTCGATTGCGGTCGACCGAGCGACGTCGGATGATGGCGGCTCCTTCTGCGTGTCGGGCGCAGTTGGCGACGTGAACATCGACCTGTTTGGCAGCGACCGTCCAGGCCAACTGCTCTTCCTTGGCCACTTCGCGACGACGTCAGCAGCGGGCTCGTGCGCGAACCCGACGACCTGTGCGGACGTCGGCGTACTCGAACCGACCGTCCATCCCGACGTCGATCACGACGGGTACCATCGCGCGCTTGGCGACTGCGACGACGACGACGCCACGGTCAATCCCGGCATCACCTACGGCGACGAATCTTACTGCGCGGACCCGTCGTGATCGTCGTCCTTGCCGCGTGCAACCGGTACACCTTGTTCCACGTCGAAACGCTGCCTCAGGACGACTTCTCGAACCGCGCCGACGTCCTCTTCGTGATCGACAACAGCGATTCGATGCTCGACGAGACCCGCGCGCTCGCGGAGAACTTCGGCACCTTTGTCGACCTGGTCGCAGGCCGCGACTCCCAACATGGGACCGATGGGCTGGCCGACCTCGCGGCCCGCTCCATCGACGAAATGGGTGACCGCGCCGCGTTCGCCGACTTCCAAATCGCCGTCACGACGACCGACGCGTCGGGCAACCGTGGAGCCGGCATAGGGAGCCCGGCCATCGTCCCCCGCGAGACGGCGAACCTCAGCCGCGCGTTCCTCGAGAACCTCCTCTGTGGCGCCACGTGCATCGGGTCGCCCGCGGCGTTGCCAGAGGACCCCGGCACCCCATGTGGTGGCGCACCCGACCCCCTCAGCCGAGACTACTTGGACTGCCTCTGCGGCCCTGGCGAATGGACGGGCCATTGTGGTTCCGGGCGCGAAGAGCCCATCGAGGCCGTGTTCCTGGCGATGTGCCGGGCCGCCGAAGACCCGCCTTCGGCCTGCTTCGATGACCCTTCGGTGTTTACGGCCGCGGACGTGGGGACGCTGTCCGGCTTCCTGCGCGACGACAGCACGCTGATCCCTGTCATCGTCACCGACGAGGGCGACGACAGCCGCCGGTCGGCGCAGGCCGACGCACTGCCGAGGCCCTACGAGACCCTGTTCGAGGAATTTGGGTTCCCTATGGTTTGGGCCGTTGTCGGCCCGACGCTCGAGGCAGACAGCACCGTGGCCTGCGGCGGCATCGCCACGCCCTGGGGCGTCTATCGGCTCGACGCGCTCGTCACCTCGAGCGGCGGCCTCAAGGTGCCGATCCACGCCCCAGACTGTGGCCCGGCCGATTTCACCGACGCCCTGGATCGCCTTGGCGAACTCGTCGTCGGCCTCCGATCCAAGTTCGCCCTTCCCCAGGCGGCCGAACCCGACTCGATCCGGGTGGCTGTCGGTGGCGAAAGCGTCCCCCCCGCATTCGAAGAGAAGCGTGATGCGTTCGGACAAATCGTGTGGTCTGACGGATGGACCTACGACGAGGAGGACGCGGTCGTCCAACTCCACGGCAGCGCCATTCCGGAGGCGCGGATGGACATCGCCATCTGGTACCTCCCCGACGGGTCCTGAAGGGCCTGAACCCAAGCACGCTTGCCAACCAGCGCGCCAGGCCCCAGCGCGTTAGCCGCGCGCCCCTCGGAGGCGTGCGTGGCCACGGCGAAACTGGTGTGGGACGGTAAGGAATTTGAGTTCCCCGTCGTTGAAGGGAGCGAAGGCGAACGCGCCATCGACATCCGCAAGCTGCGCGATCGAACCGGTCTGATCACGCTGGATCCCGGCTACGGCAACACCGGAGCGTGCACGTCGGCGATCACGTTCATCGACGGCGACCAGGGCATCCTGCGGTACCGCGGCTACCCCATCGAACAGATCGCAGGGAACGCCAAATTCGTCGAGATCTCCTACCTGCTGATCTACGGCAAGTGGCCGACCCACGACGAGATCCATGCCTTCGCGAATGACCTCACGCGGCACACGCTGCTGCACGAGGACATGAAGAAGTTCTTCGAGGGCTACCCGAAGTCGGCCCACCCGATGTCGATCATGGCCTCGATGATGGCGTCGCTGTCCGGCTTCTATGCTGACGGCCCCGAGGAGACCGACGCCAACATCGTCCGCATCCTCGCCAAGAGCAAGACGATTGCGGCCTTCGCGTACAAGAAGTCGATCGGCCAGCCGATGATGTACCCGAAGAACCACCTGAGCTGGCCAGCGAACTTCCTTCGCATGATGTTCGCGGTTCCGACCGAGGACTACGAAGTTCCGCGCGTCATCGAAGACGCACTGAATCTCTTGCTCATCCTCCACGCGGACCACGAGCAGAACTGCTCGACGTCCACGATGCGCATGGTCGGTTCCTCGGAGGCCAACCTCTTCGCAAGCGTGGCTGCAGCCACCTGCGCGCTCTGGGGCGCCCGCCACGGCGGTGCGAACCAGGAAGTCATCGAGATGCTCGAGGACATCAAGCGCAACGGTGGCAACTTCAAGCAGTTCCTCGAAGACGTCAAGAACAAGAAGGCGGGCGTCCGCCTCATGGGCTTTGGCCACCGCATCTACAACAACTTCGACCCGCGAGCCAAGCTGCTCAAGACCCACGCCGACCGAATCTTCGAGACGCTCGGCATCCGCGACCCGCTGCTCGACCTCGCCAAGGAGTTGGAGCAGGCTGCGCTTGAGCAGGACTACTTCATCGAGCGGAAGCTGTACCCGACCGTCGACTTCTACAGCGGCATCATCTACCGGGCGATGGGCATCCCAACGAACATGTTCACCGTGATGTTCGTCCTCGGGCGGCTTCCCGGCTGGATCGCCCACTGGAAGGAGATGCGCGAGGATCCCGAGGGCTACCGGATCTGCCGTCCGCGCCAAGTTTACACGGGCGAGACCATCCGCCCGTTCGTCCGCTGATCGCGGCCCTCCTTGCGCTGGCCTGCGGCCCGGACCGCGGGGCCCTCGACGGTCGCTGGCGGCTGACCGCCATCGACCTTGGCAATGGCGAAGCCGACGCCGAGGTCATCGCCGGTGGTCTCGATGCCATATGTCCCGCAGGGCGGACGACGTTCGAATTCCGCCCGACAACGCTTCGGGTCGCACGCGAGACGACCTGCCGCGTCGGCAACAGCTGGTGGGGCTGTACCGCCGCCGTCGACGCACCCTTGACCCGCGACGGTTCGAAGCTCGTCGTGGCGGGTCCCGTTTCGGCGTCGGCGTCCTTTGCCCCCATCGACGAGGAAGCGGAAAGCGAACCGCCGGCCACGCGCTGCGCGGTGAGCGTGGACGCCTCGACCTTCCGCGTCTCGGAACTTTCTAGCGGCGACCTCGTACTTGTGGACGTGACCACCGGTGCGCGTTTGCGCTTTGCTGGCGACCCTGGCCGCGTGGACTGGGTCGCGATGACCCGGGCGGTCTCCCGATGATGGGCTGGTGGGCGGCGTTGGCCCTCGCTCAGCCCCTCGATGGGCGTTGGGACGTCGTCGGCACCATCGCCCGGCGGATGGCAGAGGAAGTCACGGACCCGCCGTGCGGTCCCAGCCAGACGACCTGGACCTTTTCGCCTTCGCTCGTCACGGCCGAGATCCGTCGTTCGTGTCCGGACAGCGTGGCGCCCCACATGCTCGACGTCGTCGTGGCGGCACCCCTCCGCTGGACCTTCAATCGGATTGTCGAAACGCCTGGGGTCGCCGGAGCCGGTGCCCTTTCGCACCTGGAAGACCGTAGGGAGTTGGACCCGTCGGCGATGCCGCGACCCATCGTCCGCGATCTGCCGCCCACGGGCGTCATCCTGCCGCCAGGACCCTGGTGGGTCGAGCCTCTTCAGATCCGCAACGGCCGTGAAGAAGTGCGCATCGTCCTGCCGGACGGCACGACCACGATCTTGGCGCGCAGCACGGCGCCCTAGTCCGCTTGGCGACGCCTTCCGCCTACGGCTTCAGCGAATGGCTTCGCGCAGCTTGGTGACCAAAGCGGTCGCTTGCCGAGCGGGGTCCACCACGAAGATCACGACGTTTCCGTCTCGGAGCAAGAGGACGCCGGACCCGTCGCCGGCGGCCTCATCGGCGACCACCGAGGCCGGCGCGGGGCCTAGGGTTTTGTTCGTGACGTTCCGTGCCCAGGCCGCGAAGGCCGCCGTCGCCTCCGCGTCATCCGCCGCATTCCAAACTCGCACAAGGCCGGCTTCCCCAAAGGAGGCGCGCCACGTGCCGGTGTTCTCGTTGATCGTCGGCTCGCGCAGACCAAGTGCCGCGGCGTCGGCGGCAGCCAATTCGCGAGCGTCGGCCGTCGCAAACAAAAGGGACAGTAGGGTGTTGATCATTGGATTTGGACCCTCGATTCGGAATCATAGACGGCATCACCGCGGGCGACGAGACGGTCGAGGTACTCCGTGCCGTCCATGCTCTGGACGAGCGTCTCGACGTAGGGGGCGAGCCACGGGTCCTCATCGCCGTCCACCGCGAGGGTCGCGTCCCAGACGGTGAGCGCCCCATCGTTCGTGGTGACGGCGTGGTAGCTGAAGCCACATCCGCCAGGCCCGAAGGGACAGTGTGTCCACTCGTCATTGCCGATGGCAAGAATGTAGTTCAGGTCGAAGTCTTCCAGGATCACGATGTGGTGCAACTCTGCGCCGAGCATATTTGCATAGGTCGCGAGAATGTTGCCAGCATCGGAGCAGTTGATCACGTTGCCGTCGGCGCGCGCCAAGAAGTCGCCAAGATAAAAGACAGGCTCGTCCCAGTCGAATCCGTCGTACTCCGAATAGCGACTGGCCCCGAAGTCTGTGTCGTAGGTCAGGCCCAAGTCGCGAAACACCCATTCGGTGAGCGCATTCGTGACGGCGGCGTGCTCTGGAGCGACGTCAGCAAGCTCCATCAGCGCCGGCTCCGCGGCTTCCGGCCAGACGTGGTACTTCGCGCCCTCCCAGCCAAACGTGACGTTCCCAAGCAGCCGGTAAATGCGGTACGGAATCGCCTGCTGGCTCAATTCCACGCCGTCGAGCAAGTAGCGGACGGTGACTTCTCCGTCCTCGACGCCGAGCGCGGTTGCGGCCGACCAGGTCACCACCACCGGAACGCCCGACTGCAAGGGCGAACCGGAAACGACCGTTCCCCCTTCGACTTGGACCTCGATGCCAAAGCCGTCGAAGCCAGGGTCGCCGAGGCCCGACACGTCCGCCGGCGTCAGCGAGAGGGTTGGCACGTCGTCCCACGCGAACGCGACGGGCGAGGCCTCGCCGACGTCGGGGGCCGCCCGCAAATCGGACGTCACGGCCGGAAACGCCGTGGTGGTCAGGCCGTCGTCGAGGGCGTCGATCGCCGTAAATGGCAAAAAAAGGTCCTGAAGCGCCGGGGTAGCGGGCCAGAAGAGCGGCTCTTGGATCACGTCGATGCCGTCGCCCGACCAGGTGGCCGCGGCGACACCCGGACGGACGGCCACCGTCGTCAGTTCGGTCGACACCCCATCGCGTTCGCTCGACACCATGTAGGGGCCCGTCACGACCGGCAGCCCTTCGACACGACCATCCCAGGTCGCGACGCCAGACCCATCAAAGTCGCCCGACGCCAGGACGGCACCCGCAGCGTCGCGAATCTCCCACGATGCGCCCGACTCTCCCACCATCGACAAAGGCGCGCCCAAAGGATCGAAGGCGGCCGGAACCGACAACGTCGGCGCCACCGGCAGGGTCGTACCACCCGTGCCCCCGGCCCCCGAGGGCCCTGGCGTTGTGCCGCCCCCCCCGGTCCCACCGGTCGGAGGGTTCGTTCCACCGCCGCCATTCGTCGGGCCCGGCGGATCGACAACCCCGCCCGTGAGCGACGCGTCGCCCTCCGGAGGGACGCAGGCTGCCGCCACGAGGATAAACCACATCGCTTGCCTCCCCTTGGCCATCTAATCGCCGCCGCCGTGCGCCCTGCCAAGGATTTGCCAGCAGCCTTCGCGAGCGTCAGCCCGACCCGTCGTCCGTCGCCGGCACTTCGGGGCCGAACGCGTCCGAACCCCGCCACAGCGCCAACAGGTCCGGCGCAAGCGTCCGTGCGACGCCGGCCAGTGGCACCGCGAGCAGCAGACCCACCAGGCCGCCAATCTGGGCCCCTGCGATGAGCGCCAGGATGACTCCGACGGGCGGCAGCCCAATCCGGTCGCCGATGATGCGGGGCGTGATGATGTACGCCTCGATCTGCTGGACAATGAAGAACACGGCGACGACACCCACCATGGGTCCTGGTCCCACCCAATCCAGGAACGTGTGCGACAGCGCGAGCGCCATGCCAAGTAACGGTCCAAAGTAAGGAATGACGTTGAGGCCGCCCGTCGCAAGGCCAATCGCCATCGCGACGCCGACGCTGAGATCCGAAAGGCCGAACACGATCGAGAGCCCCACGCCGTAGGCCAGGCCGAGAAGGCAGGCGACCTCGACCTGGCCGCGGAACCAGGCCCCCACGACGTCGTCGATACGAACGAGACGATCGCGGAGCGGGGCGCGAAAGCGAGGAGGCACCTGTTCCATCGTGAAGGCCGCCATGCGATCGAAGTCCCGAAGGAAAAAGAACGTAAGGACGGGGATCAGGACGAGGTTGACGAGGCTGGCCGCCACGGCGCCAAGTTTCGTCCCCAATTCAGCGGCGGCGCCGGCGAGGGGCTTGACGAGCAAGGGCGCTTGGTCGCGCACGAGGAGCAGGTAGTCGGCCACCCGGTCGGGTACGCGAACGTCGAAGTTCGCCTCTACCCACGGGACGAGGCGTTCCTCCACGAGCACGAGGCCAACCGGCAGCCGTTCGACGGCCAGCGCAGCTTGATGGAGCAACAGCGGCACCGTGAAGGCCACCGCGACAACGGCCAACGTCCCCACGCCGGCGAACACGAGCCCGGCCGCCTGGGTTCGCGACCAGCCCCTCGCCTCCAAACGGTCCGCAAAGGGGTCGAGGAGGTAGGCGAACGCCAGCGAAATGATGACCGGGACCAACACCGGTTCCATCGCGCGCACAAGGGCGACGAGGACCACGACAGCGAAGGTCAGCGTCGCCAACCGCGCCAATTCGTAAGGCCAGCGCCTCAGCCCGACGGGGAGATCGTCGTCGCCGTTCAGGCGCCCTCCTGTCCACGTGGCAGCACCACCATGCGCGGGCCGGTCTCGAACGCAATCTCGAGGACCCGATCCCGGAGCACCATGGCGAGCCACTCGTACACCGGCGCTTCCGGGAGGTGCAATTCGCTCGCGGGAACGGCCCAGCCAAACCGGACGTCCCCCCGAATCGTGACGTCGCCCAAGGCCCAATCCACGGGGATTTCAATCTCGTGGCCGGCTGGACTCACGTCGGCACCGTGGCGCGCGAATTGAACCTCGGCCTGCCGCACCCCCCCCCTCGCTCCAATGACAAGGCGCACATCGAAGCGCGAGAGGTCCGAACCCCTCGCCCAGCCAACCAGCCGTTCCATGGCCTCGTCGACGGTCGTGGCCCCACGGAGCGCCACGCCCGCCGCCTGAAGCGATGCAAGGTGGTTCACCATGTGCCGGCGACGGAGCAGACCATGGCGTGCGGTCCGACCGATGTGGGCAAAATCGACGATGCCAAGGGCGCGTACCGCCAAGGCCGCCACGAGCAAGTAGAGCGTCAACAGCACCGCAGCCTGGCGGCTGTTGGCCAATACGAGCGCAAGCGCAACGAGGGCGCAGAGCAAACACGCCGAGTACAACATCAGGACGGTTCGACGGTGGCTGAAGCCGAGCGCAAGCAAGCGATGATGGACGTGGCCTTTGTCCGCGGCGAACAGGGACCGGCCGGCCAACACACGCCGCACGACGGCGAGCAGTGTGTCCATGAACGGAACGCCAAGGGCGATGACGGGGACCAGGATGGCGACGACAGCCCGTGATTTCACCGACCCCTGAAGGCTCGTCGCGGCAAGCGCAAAGCCTAGGAACAAGCTGCCTGAGTCCCCCATGAAGATCGATGCCGGATTGAAGTTGTACAGCAGAAATCCAAGCACGGCTCCCGCGAGCGCAATGCTCGCGTAGGCGGTGAGCTCCACCGGCTGAAGCAGACAGACCACGAACAACGTGCAGGACGCGATGAGGGCGACACCTCCCGCCAGGCCGTCGAGGCCATCGATGAGGTTGATCGCGTTGATGATCGCAACGAACCACAACACGGTCACGGGGTAGGCCAAGAGGCCCAACTCGAAGGGGGGCCCCATCGGATTGCCAAGCAGCTCAATCCGGTAGTCGAATGCCGCGTACATCAGGCTGGCGACCCCGACCTGCCAGGCGAGCTTGGGCCACGCGCCGAGGCCTCGGACGTCGTCAACCAACCCGAGTACGACGATGAGGCCGGCACCGATGAACAGGCCGATCACCTCATCGGGATTGGCGCGCCATGCGTCGCCGACGGCGTTGTCCACCCAACCAACCGCCGCCATGGCCATGAACCAAGCGGCCGCGATCGCCAGCCCGCCCACCCTTGGAATCGGCGCAGAATGCACCTTGCGCGCGTCGGGCTGGTCCACCCAGCCGAGCTTCAGAGCAAGCTCCCGCATCATCGGCGTCAAGGCCGCCGAAACGACAAATGCGAGCGCAAATCCAGCGAGAAAGGTCAAGGGTTTCCCAAGCCGCACTATCGCAGGGCGGCCGACCGGGCCGGCGCTAGGCCTGGGCGCTAGGAGGGCCCGTGCCGTCGAGCCATCCGGACCTCAAGCGCCGCACCGGCGCAGACCCGCGACCAACGGAGCGCCGCCCCGTGGTCGAGCGGGTTTCCGCGGCTTCGGCCCCGCACCGCCCGGCGACGCCCGCACCGGCGCCTCGCCGCGCGAACACGCCCTCGGCCCACCCACTGAACACAGCGCGGTGGGTCCTCATCGGCGGCGCGGCCGCTGCGCTGTCCCTGCTCCTCGCCGTGCTCGTCGCCCTGGTCTCGGCCCTCGGCCTTGGCCGCTGGCTGGCATAGAAGCGGCCAGCGCCACCTCGGAGCCGTCCCGATGTTCTTCATCCCCTACCTCCTGGCCTGCGGTGACCAAACGGCGACCGATGGGTCGGACGTCGGCCCCGACGATTCCCCGACCGAAACCGATACGGACGGAGGCACGGGCTCTGTCGGCGGCACCGACACGCCGACCGATCCCCCAACGGACACGGACACCGGGCCCCCAACGGACACGGACACCGGGTCCCCGACGGACACCGGCACCGGCCCGCCCCCTGCCTTCACGGTGGAGATTCCCGACCTCTACGACGTCAGCGCTCACCCCATCGGCGCCGAGTGCCCAGACGGCCTGCCCGAGATCTACAGCTGCGATGGAAGCAACCCGCAGGTTGCCTGGACGGGAATCCCAGCAGGAACCGTCACATTGGCACTCATCTTCGATGACCCGGATGCAGGTGACTACCCCCACTGGGCCATCTACAACCTTCCGCCGACCATCGACGGTCTGGACGCCGCCATCAGCGGGGCGTCCATTCCCCTGCCCCATGACCTGCCGAGCGACCCCGTCGCTGGCATCGAGGCTCGCGAGTTGAAGAACGGCGCCGGCGACATCGGGTACTTTGGCTCCTGCCCGGCGGACCCCCACGTCTACCGGTGGCGGCTGTTCGCGTTGAACGCGATCCTGCCCGCAATCACGTCGGGCAACGGCTTCGACCAGTTCGAAGAACTTGAAGATCTCGCGGGCGACGCTCAAATGGATGTGGCCGTCGCTTGTAGCGCCTACGGCCCAGGATTCTGACACTTGGACGATGACGCCAAAGTTTGGGCGCGCGCAAGGAATGACCTCGCGACGCTGGATGCCGACGGCGCCGACGGCGCGACCTTCGCCATGGCGGCGGCCAAACTCGCCGCGGCGATGGGCGGCGGCGAAGACGTCGAAGCCGACGCATGGTTGGAGGTTGCCGAACAGCGGGCCCGCACCCAGCTCCCACCCACCCACGCCGCCGTCCGACGTTTGTTCGGTTCCCTTGGGCGGCGGGCCAACCTCCGGGGTGACGTCGAAGCTGCCCTGCTGCATTGGCAAGCATGCGCCGCGGCTTGCCCCGATGACGCCGCCCGCGTCGAGCCATGGACGCGCATCGGCGAGCTCCATCGCATTCTTGGACGCCTCGACGCGGCCGCGACAGTGTGGGGGGAAGCGGCGGATGCGGCCGACGCCCACTTGCTGCCTGACCGTTGGGATCTGCTGCATCGCCTCGCCCGTCTCGCGATCGACCGCGGCCGAGCCAGCGAATCGCTCATCTACGCCGACAGGGCCCAGGCGGCCGTGGCCGACGCGAACGGCCTGCGCGAAATCGCCGACGCTCAGGCGGAGGCCCTCGGCCTACTCGGACGTTGGGCTGACGCCGTCGACCGGCGTCGCGCCGCCCTCGACCTGCTCGACGAAAGCGACCCGGCGGACCGCGCCGATGCGTGGCTCGACCTCGCTCGCGCGTGCGCGCGTGCGGGCCAAAGGGCAGAGGCGGAACGGGCGGGGCTGGAGTCCCTCGCCCTGCGTCGCGAGGACGGTGACCCTGCGTCGCTCGCCGACGCACATGACGCCCTCGCACGGATTGGCCTGGCCGCGGACCGACGCGACGCGGCCGCGCTCCATTTTGCGCGGGCTCACGCCGTCCGGACCGGACAAGACGTCGCGTACGACAACCCGGCGAGCGCGCTCGCCGCGGTTCCCAAAGACCCCCGGGCTGCCCAATGGGTCGGCGCGATGGCGCCGTGTTTCGACGAACCCGGCCTCACCCACGCGGCAAAGGTCCTCCTTGCCCACCTTCAGCCGGGCCGCGCCGACAACGGCCTGGCCATCGCGTGCCTCGTCCGTGCCGGCATGCCCCCGTGGCCACACGAGGCGCTTCGCATGGCCTGCCGCAACGCAGCCTTGGCCGCCGCTCCCTTCGGCGAGGAGCTGATGCGGGTCGCCGGAGCGCGACGCCCCGATGACCTTGGCCCGGCGATTTGGCACCAGGCCGCCGAACGGGCGCCAGAATCCGCCGCCGCCTGGGCCGACCTGGACGTCCTCACAGAGGCCTATGGACAGCTCGCCGTCAACAGCGACACGGTACGCCAGGCGGCCTGGCTCGACGCAGGCCTCATCTCTGCGCTCGATGCCATCGCGCCTTGGTCCAGCCGCGCTGCGGCCCTGCGCTCGCTGGTGGACGTCCTCGGCCGAGAGGAGTTTTTCGTGGCGCACCCCGCGGCAGGCTGGGTCGCCCGCGCCCGCATCGCGGATGTTGCCCACATCGGGCAACTCCTGACCTTGCTCGCCGAAGCCTGGCGACAAACGGGTCGCAATGATGCGCCCGCCTGGCCCGGTACGTCCGCCCTGGCCGTGGCCCACGGCGAACGGCTTCCCCGCGACGGCGACACGTTCCGCACGAGTTGGGTCCCCTATGCCTGGCCGGCACTCTCCACGGCAAGCTGGGACCCGGGCGACGACACGCCAGGCTCTCAACGCCATCGCTTGGGTCCCGAGCGCGCCCTCGCCGATTTGCCACGCTTTGCCGGCCGACGCTGGATTCTCGTGATCGACACGGCGCCGATGGACGCGCCTCTTCCTCCGGCGCCGAAGCTCCGGGCCTCCGTCGAGCGAATCGACTTCTTGTCTGGAGCGGAAGCGTCGCGTTGGCTCGCCCGTGTCCGCGACGCGTCAGGCAGCGCCGAAGTGGCGCACCTCGACGCCGCGGCGTGGCGCAACGCAGCCGCGGAGGCGGACGCCTCAGGCGATCGTGAGACGGTACACATCGCCCTCAGCGGCGCACTGCACGCATCCCGCAACAACCCGCTCCGCCCGCTGGCCGCGGTGGCGAATGACGCGCAGGCCCTCGGGTATGCACTGTTGGCAGACGGCTCCGCGACCGAGGCCGCCGCATTGCTGAACATGGCGCGCGACCTGTGGATCGAAGCAGGCCATGGCGACGCCGACCCCGTCGTCATTGACGCCTCCATCGCGTGTTTGCAGGCGTACCAAACCGCCAAGATGAGGACGGACGGTCGACGCCTCATCGATGCCCTCCTACGCGCAGCGACCCAGCGGCCGGGCGCGAACGGCGGAATCCTCGCAAGTGTTCACCGCGCCGCAGCGAATTGGGAGCACGCAGACGGTCGGCATGCGGCCGCCATCGCACACTACGACCAGGCCGCCACCTTGCTCGCCGCCGGCCCCGACCGCCTCGCCTGCGCCGACACACTGCGCGACCTTGCGCGCGCCCAAGCCTCCTTTGCCAACCAGCCCGAAGTGGCGTTGGCGACGTGGTCCTACGCATTGGCTGCCAGGCGCGAGGCCCTTGGCGACGGCCATATGGACGTCGCCACCGACTTGAGGGAAGTCGCAGAACTCTACGGATCGCTTGGCCGCGACGCCGAGGCCGACGCGTGTCGCGAGGTGGCGCGCGACCTCCTCGCCGCCAGCTGGTACGCTTCGGACGCCACCGGTTTGGCGGCCATGGCCGCCGACCTCGACGCCCATGTGGCTGCAGGCGAGGCCGACGAGGCGCTCTGGCTGGCGCGTCGCGCAAATGCCGTGGCCAAACAGGTTTGGGGACCGGGGCAACCGGATTCGGCCGATGCCGCGGCCCGGCTCATCGACCTCCTCGTCGCCGTCGGTCGAGACGACGAGGTCGTCGACGTCGCCCAGCGCGAGGCCGACGACGCCGCCGAAGCGGTGGCGCGCGCATGGTTCCTCGGGGCTGCCGCCGACGCCGCCCTGCGGCTCGGCGACGCGCTGCGCGCCGGCCACGCCGTCGCCAGCATGCACGAGCTTGCGACCTCCTGGCCCGAAGCCGTCGACGGCATCAGCCTCTTGCAGCGGATCACGGCCGTTCATGTCGTCCAAGGCGAATGGGAGCTTGCGCTGGCCCGCAGCTTCGACGCCCTACGCGCCGCTGAGGGTCAACCGGCCCGGCTGGCGGAGGTGGAGCGCGCGATCGCCGGCATTCACACGGCGCGCGGCGACACCAGCACTGCAACCCGCGCAATCGCCCGGGCCCTCGCGCACGAGGCTGCCGCGACCCGCGTGCCGGGGTAGGCGCACCTTCCGGGGGCCCCCGTGAACGACACCGCAGCGACCAAGAATCCGACCCTTCGCGCGTGGGTCGACGCCATGGCCTCGATGTGCAAGCCCGATCGCGTGGTCTGGTGCGACGGATCGGAGGCTGAGCGCCGCAGCCTGCTCGACTCGTGTGTTCGCGAAGGGACGCTGGAGCGGCTGAATCCTGAACTGCGCCCCGACTCCTACCTCCACCGGTCCAACCCGAACGACGTCGCCCGCGTCGAGCACCTCACCTTCATCTGTACGCCGACCCGTGAAGAGGCGGGGCCCAACAACCATTGGATGGCGCCGGCCGACGCGATCGCCAAACTCTCGGCCCTCTACGACGGCGCCATGCGCGGGCGCACGATGTACGTCGTCCCTTACGTCATGGGTCCCCTCGGCTCGCCGCTCAGCAAGATCGGCGTCGAGCTGACCGACAGCGCGTACGTCGTTCTCAACATGCGAATCATGACCCGTATGGGCACGGCCGCCCTCGACATGCTGGGCCAGTCCGACGATTTCAACCGCGGTCTGCACAGCACCCTTGACTGCAATCCCGAACGCCGCTTCATCTGCCACTTCCCGCAGACGAACACGATCTGGTCGGTCGGCAGCGGCTACGGCGGCAACGTCCTGCTCGGCAAGAAGTGTCTTGCGCTCCGAATCGGCTCCTACCTTGGCCGCAAAGAGGGATGGCTCGCCGAACACATGCTGATCCTCGGCGTCGAGTCCCCCGACGGGCAGACGACCTACGTTGCGGCGGCCTTCCCGTCGGCCTGCGGCAAGACCAACTTCGCGATGTTGATTCCGCCCAAACGCTTCGACGGCTGGAAGGTGTGGACGGTTGGCGACGACATCGCTTGGATGCGCGTCGGCGACGACGGCCGCCTTTGGGCGATCAATCCCGAGGCTGGGTACTTCGGCGTCGCGCCGGGGACGAGTTTACAGTCCAACCCGCGCGCGATGCAGACCATCGAACGGGACACCATCTTCACGAACGTGGCGCGCACCGACGAAGGGGACATCTGGTGGGAAGGGATGGGCGCGCCGCCTCCGCACCTCATCGACTGGCAGGGGCGCGATTGGACGCCCGAGTCCAAAGAAAAGGCCGCTCATCCCAACGCCCGCTTTACGGCCCCGATGGCCAACAACCGCGCGTTGAGCCCCTTCGCGGAAGATCCGCGCGGCGTGCCCATCAGCGCCATCGTCTTCGGCGGTCGTCGGGCCACCACCGTCCCATTGATCGTGCAGTCGTTCAATTGGACCCACGGCGTGTACATGGGCGCCACGATGGGCAGCGAGACGACGGCTGCCGCCACCGGCCAGGTCGGAATCGTCCGCCGCGACCCCATGGCCATGCTTCCCTTCTGTGGGTACGACATGGGGTCCTACTTTGGGCACTGGCTCGACATGGCCGCCCGAATCCCGTCGCCGCCCAAGATTTTCATGGTCAACTGGTTTCGCAAGGGCGAAGGCGGGAAATGGCTGTGGCCCGGCTACACCGAGAACATGCGCGTTCTGAAGTGGATCATCGACCGGGCCCACGGCCGCATCTCCGCCGTCGAAACGCCGATCGGATGGGCGCCGCGCGAGTCGGACATCGATCTTGCAGGCCTGAACATCGAGGCGGCCGACTTCGCCGAGTCCATGCGCATCGACCGCGACGAATGGAAGGCGGAACTTCAAGACCACGCCGGCCACTTCGAGAAGCTCGGTGCCGGCGTCCCACCTGAGTTGGAGCTGCAGCGCCGTCTCTTGCTTGCTCGGGTCGAGCGCGACCTGAGCGCTTCCGGGTGAACGAAACCACGCGTTCGACCACAAGCCCTATATGATCGGTCTGATCGCCGCCGTCGCGATGGCTCAGGAAGTGCACGGCCTCCATGACGCCAGATCGGTGAGCCTTGTCGAGGCCATCAGTTTGGGGGAGCCCCTGCTCCACCAAAGTGACTTGGCCCAGTTCGGCGTACGTCTGGACTGGCGGACGGCGTCCGGAGCCCACACGGCAACGTTGACCGCCACCGACGTCCAACGCGTGGTCCACCTCGCCGGGGACGCGGGTTGGGACGCGCTCATCTTCAGCACCCCGGCGGGCGACCTTTCCGTCGAAATCGGGCCCTGTGGGATCATCGAAGCCTACGCGCGCTCCTACGGCGACGTCCTCGACCGGGTCCCTGTCCACCTCACCGCAGCGGGGCTGGCCGCTCCACCTTGTCCGCTGCCCCAACCGATCGTCGCGGGCAAGGTGGCGAGTATTCCCGACGTCGGGCCGCGACTGGCACGGGTCGACGTCGATGCATCCTACGGGGATCTCGCCGAACAGATCCGGGAGCGCGCGCCGTGGCTCGGCGCCTGCTGGGGAGATGGCGGCGGCGACGAGGTCATCGTTCGCGGGCCCGTTGGCGTCGGACCCCTCAGCCGCCTCCGCGTCACCGGCACGGCCGACGCCGCGCTCGCCAGCTGTGTGGAACACGCGCTGCAGTCGGTTAAAGCCCCGCCAAACTGGTCGGGACCCAACCGCATCACCTTCGTTGTCGGCGCCCCTGGATAGGCGGGGCCTATGGTGCCTCGCAACGCCGATGACCTGACCGATCCCCAGGCTGCCGATCCGATCGTCGGCCGCCTCGTGGCGGATCGTTATCGGGTCGAGGAGTGGATCGCGCGGGGCGGGATGAGCCGCGTTTACCGAGCGCGCGACCTGCGCGCTGACCGAACCGTCGCCCTCAAGGTGCTCCGCCCCCCTCGGGGCGAACCCGTCGAGTTGTACGCCCGTTGGTTCGCTGACGAGGCCGCCACCGGCGCCGCTCTGCGCCATCCCAACACGGTGCAGACCTACGACTGGGGCCACACACCGGAAGGCACGTGGTTCCTTGCGCTCGAATACGTCGCCGGTCGAACGCTCTCCACCGCCATCAAAGACGGTCCCCTCGACCCAGGGCGCGCCCTCCGCATCGCGTTGGCGCTCGCGAGCTCGCTGGAAGAGGCGCACGGTCACGGCATCGTCCATCGCGACCTCAAGCCTGCCAACGTCATGCTCGTCGATCAGGATGGCGCCGAAGTCGTCAAGGTCATCGACTTCGGCATCTCGGTAAACGTCCAGGATGATCCAACCCACGACGCGGGCCTTGGAAGTCCCCGATACGTCGCTCCCGAGCAAATCAAACAGGCGCCCATCGACCATCGCGTCGACATTTACAGCTTTGGGATCATCCTCTACGAGATGCTCGTCGGAAGGCCTCCGTTCGTTGGGAATCGCGCCGTCGGCGTGCTCCTTGCCCACCTTCACGAAGCGCCCAAACCGGTCGCAGAAGCGGCCCCAGCCCGCCTCGCGCTGTCGCTGACGACCCTCGTCGACACGTGCCTCGAAAAGGACCCCACCCGTCGCCCTGCGACGATGGCGGAGGTGGCGCGGGGCCTCAGGCTGGCCGCTCTCGAAATGGGCGAAACGCTTCAGAAACCCGCGGTGCCCGTCACCGCAGAGCCGGCGCCGGCGCCCATGGAGAGGACGCCCGCCCGCATCTCGGTGTCCATTCCCGTTCTCGTCGTCGGCGTCACCGTCGCGTTCATCCTGGTGCTGGGTGCCCTCGTGATCGCCTGCGCGAAGCCGGCCCCCCCCCCGTCTCCCGAGCCCCCCCCGCCGACCGTGGCCGCTTCGCCGGCGCTTCCGGGTCACAACGTCACGCCGACCGACGACCGCGAAGGGGAGATCACCGTCGTCGCCAAGGACCCGGGCCAAACCTGGACGAGCCGCGGGTACCTTCGGCTGCCAGCCGAAGCGCCCCGCGAGGGTTGGACATGCGACGACAACCACGTCGCGTGCGCCGTCGAACGCGACATGCTCCGCTGTGGCTACACCACCCAGCCCGGCGCCTTCCCGACGGAGGTCGCTCCGGTTGCCAACTGTTCGTCGGGCGACTGGTCCGCGGCATTTCAACTCCTTCGCGAGTTTCAGGGGCGCCGTTCGCCGCTGTTCAGTCCCGAGCCCGGACACGTCAACATCACCCGTTTCACCGATCGCCTCACGGGCGGTGTCGCCGTGACCTGGGCTGCCAGAGCGACGCCCGGCGCCTACGCGTCGAATGTCGATGGGGTGGTGTGCGGACTCGCGCCGTGGACGCCGCGCGTACTCGGGGCAGATGCCCGATTCCTCTGGGTCTCCGTCGAGGCCGAGGTCCAGGCGACGAGCGCCACGTGCCACCTGCCCACGGATGGCGCCCCGATCCGCGTCGCCGTCGCGCTCCTCCCGCCCAACGCCACAGGCCCTGGCTTGCGCCTCGACGGCCCCGCAGCCTGGACGGCGCTGCGGACAGGCGACGGCCTTCGCGGGGGCCGACTCACCGCGGAGCGGGCGGACCTGGCCATCGGCAACGTCAACGCCACCGACGTGGCGGGCGTAAGTTGCCAGGTCGCCGACGCCGGCGATGGGCGCCGCCACCTGTTCGTGAACGTCGACCGCAGCGTCGTCGCGCCCCGAGCCACGTGCACGCTGCGCACCGTCGACGGCGCTCCCTACGACGTCCTGGTGACAATTTCGCCCTGACCCTTTCTCGCCCGCGACCGCTGAGGGTCCAAACGTTGGAGGCTCGATGCGCACATTGCCCCTTCTCGCCCTCGTGGCTTGTTTCGACGGCCCGATGACCACCCGCCAGGTGTTGGAGGCCCTCGATCAGACCCACCGCTCGGGCCTCGGGCTGGTTGCGGTCGAGGAGCCGATCGAGGTCAGCACGGACTTCACGCTTGGCGCCGCGATCGAGGCGGCCGCCCAGGAAATCGCAGACTTCTGGGCATCCCAGGCACCGTGCTCGACCGTGCTCATCGAAGGCGCGACGTTGACGGTCGACTACGGCGACGGCGAAGACACCTGCCAGTACAATGGCATGTCCTGGTCGGGCGTCACGGCCGTCACGGTGGCCAGCACCCAGCCCGGCGACTTGACGGTCACGCACGACTGGGACGCCTTCCGCAACGAGAACGTCCAGGTCGACGGCGTTGCCACCGTGGACTGGAGCGGCGAGGACGCCACCCGTCATGTGCAGACCGAGCACACGTGGACCGATACGTCCACCGGCGAGACCGTTGACGTCGTCGACGACCACGTCCAAGGTCCACTCGACAGCGCAGGCGGCTGGATCGGCGGCCTCACGCTGGACGGCACGCGCGACTGGACGAGCGGCGAGGACGCCTGGGCGCTCGACATGACCGACATCGCCTGGCGATGGATCGACCCCGCCCCCGAGGCCGGCCAATTCACGATCTCCAACCCCGAGGGCCAAGTGTTGACCGTCGACTACGCGCGCGTCGACGCCACGACGATCGCGATGACGATCACGGGTGCCCGCCGAGACCTCGTTTTCCACATCGGCGCGCTGGGGGCCATCGAGGAAGTGACGGAATAGGCGAGGGCATGGCACATCGATGGCTCTGCCTCTTGCTCCTCTCAGCATGCGGGGGCGAAACCGGCTTCCACCGCGACGTCGACGTTGGCGCAACGCCGGGCCCCGAAATCGACGTTCAGCCCCTCGATCTCGAATTCGGCCCGCTCAACCCCGGCCAAGACCAGGTCCGGGCGTTCACGATTCGCAACATCGGGGACCAGGCGCTCCACCTGGCTGACGTCCTGTTGGAGGGCGACGCCTCGTTCTCGCTACTGACGGGGGTCGCCGACACGTCCCTGTTGCCTGAAGAGACCTTGGTCGTCGACGTCCTCTTCGAGCCGCTCTACATCGAAGCCTTGGGTTCGGTCACGGTCCACTCCGACGACCTCGACGAGCCCGTCGTCACCGTCTCGCTTCTTGGCACCGCCAACGTCCCGCAACTCGAAATCTCACCGAACCCCGTCGAATTCGGCGAAGTCGCCATCGCGTGCGAGCTGAGGGCCAACGTGACGCTCACAAACGTGGGGACCCGCGACCTGCGTTTGGACGACGCCACCGTGTCGGGAGACGCCTTCACGATGGTCGAAGGCCTGCCAGGCACCGTGCTGCTCGCACCCGGCGAGTCGACGCCCGTCAAGATCGACTTCGCGGCGACGTCCACGACGTTGTCCGAAGGGTCCCTCGACGTCGCGTCGAACGATGCCCGCGGCATCGTGTCCGCCCCCCTGATTGGCCTTGGCTTCTATGAACGCACCGGCGAAGCCACGCTCTCGGTCCCCAAGGACACGCCGGTCGACATCCTCTTCGCGATCGACCAGTCTTGCTCGATGGGTCCGAGCCAAGTCGCCCTCGCCTTCGCCTTCGGCGAGTTCATCGCGCGCATCGAAGAAGGCACCGCGAACTGGCAGCTCGGCGTCGTCACGGAAGACGACGGCTGCTTCTCCCAAGGCGTCATCACGCCTACCACCCCCAATTACGCCGACGTCTTCGCCAACGCGGTGTCCGGCACCGGCGGTAGCCTCACCGAATCCCTGCTGGCGCTTTCTGCCGCAGCCATCGACCAAAGCGACGGCTGCAACGCAGGCTTCTTGCGACCCGACACCGCACTCAGCGTCATCGTCGTGTCCGACGAAAAAGAGCAGTCCGGCGTCGATTGGTCGGTTTGGGTCGACGCGATGACGGCTCACTTGACCGACGCCGAGGACCTCGTCATCAGCGGCATCGTCGACCTGTACGAGGTCTGTGGCGATCCGTTCAACATCGGCGCGGCCGGCTACACCGAGGCAGCGACGGCGACCGGCGGGCTCCTGCTCGACATCTGCGACACGACCTGGGTCGACTCGGTTCGGGAGTTGGCCGGCGTGTCGCTCGAAGACTTCCAGACCCTCGCGCTCGACGATGACGTCGACCCCAACAGCCTCCATGTCACCGTGGACGGCGTCGAATTTTCCGATTGGGAATACGACAACCTGCCGCCGCGCATCGATTTTCCGACCCCATGGGAGGGCGGCGAACAGATCGTCGTGACCTGGGGCCACCTTTCGGACTGCCGCTAGCGGGCTGCGAGCAAGTGGCTCGGGCGCTCAGAGCAGGTCGGCGACAGCCTTGCGTTCGGCGTCCAGGTCGTCCACATTGAGCTGGAGACGGGCCCGGCCGAAGTCGTCGAGCGGCAGACCCTCGATGACCTGAATCGCACCCTTCGCGTCGACCCGACACGGGAACGAGAACACGAGACCTTCCGGGATTCCGTACCAGCCCTCGCTTGGCAGGGCCATGCTCACGATCCGGTCACCCGTTCCGCGAACCCAGTCGCGCATGTGGTCGACGGCGGCGCTCGCCGCGCTGGCGGCCGAAGACGCCCCTCGGGCGACGATGATCGCCTTGCCGCGCGTCGCGACGGTCTGAATGAAGTCGCCCTTGAGCCAGGCCGCGTCCAGGAGCGGCCCGAGCGCCTTGCCATCCACCGTGGCCTGCGAGACGTCCGGGTACATCGTGTCGGCGTGGTTCCCCCACACGAACACGTTGCGGAGCGCGCTCACCGTGGTTCCGAGCCGCAAAGCGAGCTGCGCTTCGGCGCGATTTTGGTCCAGCCGCGTCATCGCGGTGAACTGCCGCGAGGGCAGGTTCTTCGCATTGGCCCGTGCGATGAGCGCGTTCGTGTTGCAGGGATTGCCGACGACGAGGACCTTGACGTTCGGGTCCGCGACCGCGCCAATCGCCGCGCCTTGACCAACGAAGATGGGGCCGTTGGCTCGCACGAGGTCGGCACGATCCATGTCCTTGGTGCGTGGGCGGCTGCCGACCAGAAAGGCGGCATGCACACCGGCGAAGGCAACTTGGGGGTCGTCCGTACCCACGATTCCGGCGAGCAGCGGGAACGCGGAGTCTTCCAACTCGAGGATCGTCCCGCGCAGTCGGTCCAGCGCCGGCGTGACCTCGAGGAGCTGCAGGATCACGGGCTGGTCGGCGCCGAAGCAATCGCCCGAGGCGATGCGCCACAGCAGCGCGTAGCCGATGTTTCCTGCGGCGCCGGTCACGGCGACACGAATCGGGGCCTTCATCCAACCTCCAGCCAAACGGGCGGCCGCCTAACCCGCCACCACGTTCCGTCAGGGCAGCGCGACGGTGTCCTCGGATACGTCCGTGCCCTTCTCGTTGCCCTTCGCGGCCCAGGCCTTCGCAGCCGCGTCGAAGAAGGCTTTGGCCGACGCCTCGTCGACCGGCTCCGTGCTGACCGCCCAGGTGACTTCACCCGTGCCTTTGCACTTCGCAGCGGCCGTCGTGTCCCAGAGTTTGGGCATCTCCGCGCGCACGGCCGTCTCCACGGCGTCCGGCCACCGTTGACCGGCGTCGAGGACGAGGCCGTGGTGGAGGAGCGCGCCCGGTTTGCCGTTCTTGCAGGTGTAAACCTCGGTGGCTGACACCGCGTAGGAGTACTTGCCGTCCACCTTGCGGTCCGGCCAACGCAGGCTTGCAGTGGCCCCCGCTGCGTCCTCATCGCCGAGCGCTCGGTAGGTGTCGCGCAGGCTGTCCGCGACATCGGCCGGCAGCGTCGGCGCCACCTGGCCCAAGGCCTCGAGAGCCGCCTTTCGCGACCCTTCGTCGACCGCGCCGCCAACACCGGCCGCGTCGGCGAAGATGGGCAGCACCACCCGGATTTCGCGCGGGTCCTTGACCGCACCAAGCGCGGTGACGAGGCGCGGAATCGCCGCCGCACCCGCGTTGCGGGCATAGGTCTCGAGCATCCCGAAGAACTGGGCGCGGTCGCGGGCACCGCTGCCGTACTGCGGGTGATCCAGTCCGTTGAGCAACAGCGCCGTCACCTCGGGAACCCGGCACTGGGTCAGGTCGCGGTACCACCGCTCCTTGTAGAACGCGTCGCCGAGTTGGCTGGCCGCATCGACGAACAGCTTCTGGACGCCGGTTTCGGACCCACAGCGCTTGCCGAGTGCATTCATCGTCCGCGTCCGCACGTCGGGTTCGAGGGCCCCGACCCAGCTCAAAATCTCAGCCTGGGCGCCCACCCGGGCGGCGGCGACGACGGCCTCCGCGCCGGACGGGCCCTCGACCGTCTTGGACAACGCCAACTTGGCCTGGGCCTTGGCCGCAGCGGCGTCGCAGGCCGCCAAGCGGACGTAGACATCCCCCGCTGCCACGGGGCTCGCTGCCGCCAACTCCTTGACGATCGGCTTGGGGTCGCAAGTCGTCGCTCCCGCAGTCACCGCCAAAAAGACCAACATGTGACCTCCCCGGCCGACGCTAACGCCGCGCTGGCCTTGCATCCTCGGCATCAACCGGTGACCCAGCCGCCATGTTCCTTCTGTTCGCATGCGACGGCACTGAGCCGACGACCCCCACCGACATCGCGGCGGGCGCCAGGCTCGGCGACGCGTTGGCCTTCGACGCCGCGGGCGACCTCCTGGTCACGGCCCCCGGCTCGTCCGAGGACGGCGTGGCCGTTCAGGTCCAAGCGACGGCGTCGTCCATCGGCGACGCCAAGGCCACATGGGTGGCCGCCGGTGCCGGCGACCTCGGCGGTGACATTGCCCCCTGCGCCGATGCCGACGGCGACGGCCGTCCCGAGGTCATCGTCGGTCTCGGCTCGACGTCCGGCAGGGGCGGCGCCGAGTGGCTCCCGGACGGACTCGGGACGGCGCCCGTGGACGCCGTGCGCGTCGACGGCTCCGAAGCGGCAGGTGGCCTTGGCGACGCGCTCGCCTGCGCCGATGTGACGGGCGACGACCGCATCGACCTCGTGATCAGCGCTCCCTACGCGGACGGCTTCGGCCTCGCCACGGCCGCCGGCGTCGTGCGCGTTTTCACCGAAGCGCCGGCCTTCCATGCTGCAGCCACCTACACGACGACCTTCGCCTCGGGTCGGCTCGGCACCCGCGGGGCGCTCGCCCCCCTGGACCTCGACGGTGACGGGGTCGGCGACCTCGCCGTTGGCGCCCCTGGAAGCGATGACGTCTACGGCGTACCCGGCCCGATGGCGGGCTCCTTCGACAACAACAACACGGGCGCCAACTGGTACGGACCCGGCCTGAGCGAGTTCGGCGCCGCGGTCGTGGCCGCCGACTTCGACGCCGACGGCCACGACGACCTGGCCGTCGGTGCACCGTCCTACGGATTCGAGGCGGGCGCCGTCGTCATCCTCCAAGGGCCCTTCGACCCCGACGTACTTGGCAGCTCCGACGAAGGTGTGCGCCAGGACGGCGGCGCCGGCGCCGGGTCCAAGCTCGCCGTGTTGGCCACGGACCCCCCAGCCCTCGCGGTGGGGTCCGACGGCCGCGTCGACATCATCCAAGGGCCGTTTGCCCCCATGCCTCTCGCCGTCGCCGCCGTGGCTCAGGTCAGCGGACAATCCCGTTCATTCGCCGCGACGATGGCCGCGGATCCCTTCGGCGGCCTCGCTGTGGGCGACCCGGACGCCGCGTCCGGCGACGCCCCAGAGGCAGGCGTCGTCCGCTGGTTTGAAGCCGGCCTCCTTGGCTCGCTGACCGACGCGGACGCCTCAGGGATGATCGTCCCGTAGGCATCGGCTCCTCATGGCGCTACAACGCGCTCGAGGACGCGATGACGACCTGGATCTTGCTGTTGGGGTGTGGTCCCGCCGACACGACCGAGCCCGAGCCGCCGGGCGTCATCTACGCCGATGAGGGCTTGGACATCACGCGGGAGTCGTTCAACGATCCGCTGTGGGACGTCGCCGGTATCTCCTTGTTCAGCGCGCCCATCGGCACCGAAGCCGACATCTACGCAGCCACGAGCGAGACCCTGGCCTGCCTGCTGCCCAACCACGCCTACAACCCCGCCCAAGCGCCGGACTGGCTCCCGCCCATCGCCGCGCACGCCGCACCCTACGACGAGGAGCTGTTTGGCGGCGTCGAGGCCTGTGGCTTCGTCGGCGACGAAGGCCTCTTCACGACCGCGACCTTCGACGGCGGCGTTGGGCTGGTCCTGTTGTTCAGCCTCGTCCCGAACGAGGCGGCGCCAAGTGGGCGGACGACGGACGGCGAGGACGTCCCGATGATTCCCGATGCCTACTTCTCGATGGCCGTCGAGACGGACTTGCTCATCGATGGCTCCGACTTCCACAACGACCTGGACCTGGACACGCCGTACGTCGTCGATCTTGGCATGGACGGAACCGACGGTCTCTCTCACTGGCCCGTCCACCGGACCTACGACCTCGGAAAGACCCCGGACCACGTGGACCTCGTGGGTCGCTGGACCTGGTCGGTCGACGTCACGGACGCCTTCGGCGCTGGCTGGCGGGTCGACGTCGGTTTCGACATCGACGAATAGCGAAGCGCGTGGCGCCTCAGCCGTGCGCCATCGCCTTGACGATCTGCTCGACGACTTTCCGGGCGTCGCCGAACACCATCATCGTGTTGTCCTTGTAGTACAGCGGGTTGTCGACACCCGCGTAGCCTGCCGCCATGCTGCGCTTGACGACGAAGACGGCCCGGGCCTTGTGCACTTCCAGCGTCGGCATGCCGTACAGCGGGCTCTTGGGGTCATCCAGGGCCGCGGGGTTGACGATGTCGTTGGCCCCGAGGACGAGGACGGCGTCGGTGTGCGGGAAGTCACCGTTGATGTCGTCCATTTCGAGGACGGTGTCATAGGGAACGTTGGCTTCCGCGAGGAGGACATTCATGTGGCCAGGCAGTCGGCCGGCCACAGGGTGAATCGCGTACCGGACGGTCGCACCTTGCGCTTCCAGCAACTCGGCGAGTTCGCGAACCGGTCCCTGGGCCTGGGCGACGGCCATTCCGTAGCCGGGGACGACGATGACGCTGGTGGCGCTGCGAAGAATCTGGGCAGCTTCGTCGATCGAGGCCGTGTTGACGCCGCGTGCGACCGCCGCAGCGAGCGCCGGATCGAGGGCTGAGGCACCCCCGGCCGTCGCGCCGTATTCGCCGAAGACGACGTTCCAGATGGACCGGTTCATCGCCTTGCACATGATGTACGAAAGGATGGCGCCCGAACTGCCGACGAGCGCACCCGTGATGATGAGCAGGTCGTTGCCGAGCACAAAGCCGGCCGCGGCTGCCGTCCAACCCGAGTAGCTGTTGAGCAAGCTGACCGCGACGGGCATGTCCGCGCCGCCGATCGCGTGCACCAACACGACGCCGAAGGCGGCTGCGAGCGCGGTCGCCGCGAGCAGCGCCCCCAGCTGGTCGTAGCCCGCGTACGTAGCCATCAGGCCGAGCGTCACCGCGCCGACGCCAAGGTTCACGGCATGGCGCCCAGGCACGATGAGCGCCGCGCCAGAGATGCTGCCCCGCAGCTTGAGAAAGGCGACGATGGAGCCGGTGAACGTCACCGCTCCGATGACGACGTCGATGAACACTTCTCCGCGGTGCACGACGGCCGCAAAGCCGTCGTGATGGCCGGCCTGCAGGGCGGAAGCGAAGCCGACGAGGACGGCCGAAAGGCCGACGAAGCTGTGGAGCAGCGCCACAAGCTCGGGCATTGCCGTCATCTCGACGCGCACCGCGAGAACGGCACCCAAGGCGCCGCCGGCCAACGCGACGGCGACGATGATGCCGACGTGTTCAGGCGAGACGTCGGGGTGGAGCAGCGTCGCGATCAGGGCGATCGCCATGCCCGCCATGCCAAGCGCGTTGCCGCGGCGCGCCGTTTCCTGACCCGAGAGGCCCGCCAGACCCGCAATGAAGAGAACCGCAGCGACCAGGTACGCGACGGCGACAATCGATGTGTCCACGTCCTACCCCTTCTTCCGGAACATGTGGAGCATCCGCTGGGTGACCCAGAAGCCGCCAACCACGTTGATCATCGCCAGGAACAGCGCGGCCAGCGCAATCCACCGCGATGTGTCCGACGCACCTGCCATGCCGCCCGTTGCAATCGCACCCACCGCAATGATGCCCGAAATCGCATTCGTCGCCGACATCAACGGCGTGTGCAGTGCGGGCGTCACCTTCCACACGACGTACCAGCCGACGCACGTCGCCAACACAAAGACCGTGAGATGGTCGACAAACTCAGCCACTGGCCCCTCCCCGCTCCGTTTGCCCGCCGAGCATGACGAACGTCGCCTTGATGATCTCGTCTTCGGGGTCGAGATTCAGCCCGTCGGTGGCTTTGCCACGGAAGTGGAGAACGAGCTCCCGCACGTTGCGGGCGAACAGACGGCTCGCGTCGGCCGCCATCCGACTTGGGAGGTCCGTCGGCCCTACGATCCAAACGCCATTGGCGGTTTGGACGACCTCGTCGGGTCGCGTCGCCGTGCAGTTGCCGCCACGCGGGGCTGCGAGGTCGACAATGACCGACCCTGGCTTCATCGCCGCGACCATGGCGTCGTCGATCAGCTTCGGGGCCTCTCGGCCAGCGACCAAGGCCGTCGTGATGACGACGTCGACCTCGGCGCAATGCTTGGCCAGCAGCGCATGTTCCTTCGCAAGGAACTCGGCGGACACGGCTTTGGCATAGCCACCCGCGTCTTCGGCGGAAGCGTCAAGTTCGAGCTCCAAGAACCGCGCCCCGACGCTCTTGACCTGGTCCTTGACCGCCGGGCGCGTGTCGAACGCGCGGCAGACGGCACCCAGGCGTTTGGCGGTCGCGAGGGCGGAGAGACCGGCGACGCCCGCCCCGATCACGAGGACCTGCACCGGGGTCAACGTGCCGGCAGCCGACATCATCATCGGGAAGAAGCGCCCGCCAGTATTCGCGGCCTCCAGCACCGATCGGTACCCAGCCAGGGTGGCCATCGAGGACAAAACGTCCATCTTCTGGGCGCGGCTGATGCGGGGGACGCGCTCCAAAGCCGCCCAAGAAATTCGCTTCGCGGCCAGCGCGGCGACGACATCGGGACGATCCGTCGGATCCGCGTGCGAAACGAGCACCGCGCCGTCGGACAACTTTGCCACCTCGGCCAGCGACGGGGGCGCCACCTTCAGCACCAATTCGGCGGACCATGGATCGCCGATCGACGCGCCGGCCGGTGCCCAGGCCGCGTCGGGAATGTCCGCCGCAATCCCCGCACCTTCCTCAACGACCACAGAGCCGATCGACGCCAGCTTCTTGACCGTTTCTGGCGTCGCGGCAACCCTTCGTTCTCGGGGTGCCGTCTCGCGGGGAACGCCGATGCGCACCATGCCTCCACCTGGACGGCCGCCGCTATCCGAGCAGTGGCCGCCGTCCACGTGCCACCGTGGTAGGAAGCGCCCATGCATGGGCCTCCCACCCCATCCACCATCGGCGAGAACCGCTACGTCCTGGAGGTCGAAATCGGCAGCGGGGGCATGGCGACCGTTTGGCGCGTGCTGGATCGGAAGACCGGGAACCATCGCGCGCTGAAACTGCTCCGCCATGCGGCGGCCAAAACCGAGAAGACGCGCACCCGCTTCGAGCAGGAAGCCCGCACGATGGCTCGCTTGCGGCATCGCAACATCGTCACGATTCAGGACATCGGTTCCAACGCCGACTTCAGCTGGTTTGTGATGGACCTGTGCGCAGGTGGCAATGTCGCCGCGCGCCTCAAGCGCGAGGGTCCCTGCAAGCCGATCACCGCCCTCAGCTACCTCTTCGACGCGCTCCTAGGCCTCGACTACGCGCATGCCGCCGGCGTCATCCACCGCGACATGAAGCCGCACAACATGTTGCTCGACACGGGCGACGTCGTCCGGCTCTCGGACTTCGGCATCGCACGCGACGAACAATTCGACCAAGGGGCGCGTTTGACGGGGATGGGCGACACGCTCGGAACCCTCGCCTACATGGCGCCAGAGCAGCGCGTCGATCCCCGGAAAGCGGGCGCAGCCGCCGACATCTACGGCCTTGGCGCGACGCTCTACATCATGGTGACCGGTCGGCGACCCTTCGAATTGTCCTTGGCCGGAATCGACCCGACCGTCTTGGAGCGGCTCCCGGTCGCCCTGCGGCCCTTGGTCCGTCGCGCCGTCGCGCACAATCCCAACGATCGCTTCCCTTCGGCACGTGCGATGGCCCAAGCGGTCAGCGAAGTGTGCGAGCAACTGGACCCCGACGCCGCGCCGGCGGCCCAGCTGATGTTGGCCTTTGGCGAGGAGGACGCTCCCACCGTCCAGGACGAGCGGTTGCGGTGACGCCCTTCGAATTGCCGTCGTCGCAGCTCAGTCGCATCGCCGACGAAATGGCCAGCCAGGTCCGCGAAGGCTTCTCTGTCGCCCCCCCGGCCGCTCCGGGCGCGATTCGCCACTTGCTCACCTGGTTGAACACGACCACCGTCGAGGCAGGCGAGGCCATCGCGATCGACTCCGGTGGCACCTGGCTGCGCGCCGCGCGCGTCGAATTGCCAACGGGGCGGATTCGGGCGGCCATCCACCCATGGGCGATTCCCAAAGGCCAACCGATCGGGGTCGAAGCATTCTTCGACGAGATCGCCGACCGCATCGCGCCCCTGCTCCAGGCCGACGTCCCCATCGGCTGGGTTTGGTCCTTCCCTGGGGAGGCCACGCCGGAGGGCGACGTCCGGCACCTCGCTTGGACCAAGGAGTTCCCGGTCCGCGGCGACCCTGGTCTCGTCGGCGAACGCCTGAAGCGGGCACTCGCCTCACGGGGCCACGCAGCCCCGCCGGTACGGGTCCTCAACGACACCGTCGCGACACTGCTGTCCAGCAGCGCCATCGAAGGCCACGCAAGTGTCGGCCTCGTGGTCGGTACGGGTCACAACCTCGCGATCGCGGTGGACGAGGCCAGGCTTGCGGGCCGCCTTCTCGCTCGGCCGGGACGCCGCCACATCGTCAACCTGGAGTGCGGGAACTTCGACCCTGGCACGTTGTCGGCCTTTGACGATGCCCTCGACGCCGCCAGTGGGCAACCCGGCTGGCAGCGCCTCGAGAAGGCTGTCTCCGGCCACACCCTGGGCACACTTTACAGGGCCGCCGGGGGAGAGGCGGAGGCACGGGACGCCGGCGATGTCGTCGCCGCGGCCGTTCGCCGTGACCCGATTGCAATTTCTCTTGTCCACCGCAGCGCCGACCTCGTTGCGGCCGCGGTCGCTGGCGCTGCGCGGGCAGTCGGAGAGCCGGTCTCGGTCGTTGGCGAAGGGAGCGTGTTCTGGTCCGACGGGTACCCTGAACGCTTCCTCACCACGCTCGCTAGACTGGGGTGCCCTTGCCGGTTGGCCCCGAAGGTGGCGGGCGCAACGACGATGGGCGCAGCGATTGCGGCGAGGACGGCGCTCTGAGGTTCAGGCCGCGAGCAGGCCTCTGACCTCGCCGACGAGCCGTTCGAGATCCGCGACCCGTTCAGCGTCTGCGCGCGACCCCAGCAGCCTCACCTGGCGTGACCGGTGCGCCAATTGCGTCGCGACGGCGACATAGCGGTCGGGGTCTGAACAAGCGCCCGCCCAACCCGGCTCGCGGCGTCCCCACCACCGCACGAGATTCGGCAGGTGTTCCAGGGGCAACAAGCCGCGCGCCGCCCAGCGCTCCAACTCTTCGCGAAGACTGTAGGCCTCGTGGGCGAGCGCAAACTGGAACAGGGCGAAGGCCGCGGCCAGCTCAAACGGGAACAAGAGGAGGTCGACGGCAAAACCCGGAAAGTCGCCGCGCATGTCGAGCGCGATGAGACCATTCCAGGTGGCGTGGATGACGAAGGCCACCGCCAGGCCCGCCAACGCGCCCGCCGCCATCGCGGGTCCTCCACGAAAGCGGGTCAACCCGACCGCCGCGCCAACGAAGGCCGTAGCCGTCGCATGCATGAGGCCGCTGTAGAAGGTGCGGAGCACAACCGTGCCGCCCCACACGAGGGGGTCCCCGCTCGCACCCACAAAGTACACGAGGTTCTCGGTCATCGCGAAGCCGAGACCTGCGACGGCGCCGTAGACGAAGCCGTCCGCCGTGTTGTCAAAGGCCCGGTTCCAAACCACGAAGACCAGGAAAAGCGCCTTGGCGGGTTCCTCGATGGCCGGAGCGACCACGCTCACCCCCACCCACTCGGGCAAATGACCGAAGATCGCGTGCAGCACGACCAAGGCCGCGGCGCTGCCAAAGATGGCCAGGACAACGGCGCCCATCGCGCCCCAGGCAAAGGTGAGGCCGATGAGACCCACGGGTTCGCGGTCGTAGCGATCCAGCCACCAGACGATGGCGGCAAAGGTGGCCATCGGGGCCACGGCACAAACGAACGAAAACGCGACGAGAAGTAGGGTCAACGCCTCTTCTTGCCCTTCTTCTCTTCTTCCACTGTCGGGCGTTCGATGGTCGGGAGGTCATCCAAGACGGCTTCGGCTTGGGGGGGGGGCGGAGGAGGAGCCACCTCGGGTTCCGGCACCACCTCGGGCACCGGCGCTGGGCGCGCAAGGGCGTTCGGCGAGGCGCGTGGGCGCGGGGCCGTCGTCGACGCCGCGCCAACCGCAGGGGCCGCCTCAACCGTGGGTTCCGCAGCCACGTCCGCCGCCACAGGGGCGACGCCGGCGACGTCCTGCGCGCCCTCCGCGGTCGCCTCGGCGGCGGCTTCCGCCAACGCTACGGTCTCCGCCTCCGCATCGGCTGCGGCGGCGGCCGCGGCCTCCGCAGCGAGACTTTCGACAGCGGCAGCGTCGTAGGGGCCCTGATTTTGATTCGCGACGAAGATCGCGACGGCGACGCCAATCACCGCCGCTGCGCCCGCGAAAGCGAAGGCGGCGAATGCGACCGCGACAATGACGATGACGGCCTTCTTCACGACGGCCTCCCCGTTCGCGCTAACGCCTGCCCGAAGGGGCCGCGAACGCAAGCGCGGCGAGCACGGTGGCCACCGAAGCGGCCGCCACTCCCGACACGGATGGCGCGTCGGAGAGCCAACCGACCGCCACACCGTTGTGGACCGCGTGCGCCGCGACGGCGGCCACAACGCCGCCGCGAAGCCTGACGAGGCCGAACACCGCCGACACCGGCAACAGTGCCGCCGCCTGGAGCGGGTCGCCATGCCACGCCGCAAAGGCCAACGTCGTGACAAGCCATGCCAGCCAGGGGCGCCGACCATCGTCGACCGCTTCCCAGAGGGCGCCACGAAATAGCAGCTCCTCACCGACCGGAGCCGCCGCCGTGAAGGCGACGGCGAGCGCCACCGGGCCCGCGCCGCCTTCACTCAGCCAGCCGCTGACCGCGCGCACGTGCCCGTCGTCCGCCCAATGGGAGAGGACCTCGGCGAAGGCATGGGAGCCAACGGCTGTCGCCACGCCCGCCAGCGCCGCTGCGCCGAGCCAGGGGGAAGGACCACCCCACGCCCAAGGGCGCGGCGGACCGAACGCTGGATGGGTGACCACGAAGCGCGCCACCACGGCCAGCCCTACGGACTGTAGAACGGTACCCAACGCGATGGACCCCGGCGTTCTCGAGCCGCTGACGGCCGCCACGGCGAGCGACACCACGGCGGCAAGCCCCACGAGCCATGCGATTCGGGCGGTCCGATCGCTCATCCAGCAACCGAAAGGCGGTCGTCGCATGCGCCCGCAAAGTCAGCGTCCGAGGTCGCGACGACGACGGCGGCCCCCCTGTCGGCCAACGTCCACAACAGCCGCAGGAGGGCCACGGCGTCGTCGGGATGAAGGCCTCGCGTGGGTTCGTCGACCAGCACGACGGTCCGTCCATCCACTTCGCCGCGCGCCAACGCCCGGGCAAGCCGAAGCCGGTTCGCTTCGCCGCCGGACAAGGTCCGCGCCGTGCGACCAAGCGGCAAGTGGCCAAGCCCCACGTCGCGCAGTGCCCGCAGGGGCAGCGCAAGTTTGGGAATGGACGCGAGTGCCACGAGGGCGTCACTCGCCCGCATCTCGAGCACATCGGTCGGTGACCGACCGGCCCAGGCGACCGTCAGCACGTCCGCGGCGTACCGTCGGCCCTCGCAGACCCCGCAGCGCACCCACACTTCCGCGAGCAGCTCGACCTCGACGCGCCGCTCGCCAGTGCCAGCACACGCCTCACACCGGCCCCCCGGCGAACCGAGGGAAAAGAAGCTCGCCGCCAGCCCGCGCGCGCGCGCCTCTGGCGTCGACGCGAACAACTCGCGCATCGGCGTCCAAAACCCGACGTAGGTGGCGACGAGGCTGCGCGCGACGCGCGATGCGCTGCCTTCGACACGCAAGACTCGCTCGAAGGGCGCTGGCGCAGCCTCGACCTGCCTCAGGAAGGCTGACTTTCCACTGCCAGAGGGCCCGACGACGGCCAACACCCGGCCGCCCTTCGGGACCAACAGCGACTCCGATGCGCGCGCCGCGGGCCAGCGGGCTTGTCCCCCCCACCAACGGCCCGTCGCCGTGTCCGCCGTGGCCAACGCCGAAGGAGGGCCGACGAAGACGACACGCCCGCCTTCGGCCCCAGCCCCCGGCCCGAATTCGATCACCCAGTCCGCGGCGTCGACAAGCGGTCGACGGTGCTCGACGACGAGTACGGTGTTGCCGTCGGCGACGAGTTCGCGAACGAGCGCCAACACGGCCGGCAACTCGGCGTCCGACAGGCCCGCGGCGGGTTCGTCGAGCACGTACAGCACGCCCGACAGGCGTGCGCCAACAAGGCCCGCGAGGCGCACGCGACCCAATTCGCCATCGGACAAGGTGCCAACGCGCCGGTCCTGGGCGAGGTGGCCAAGCCCGAGCAGGCGCAGGCGATCGAGCCGTTCGACAAGGGCCGCTGCCGCCCCGGCGATGAGGGGGTCCGTCACGGTGACAAGGCGCCGACGCGCGGACTCGGCGTCGAGTCCCAAAGCGTCGGCAAATCCGAGGTCGCCCCATCGCGCCGCCAACGCGGCTGCCCCCAGGCCGGTTCCCCGACATGTCGCGCAGGGGACCTCTTGGGTGACGCCGACGCCGGCGCACAAGGCGCACCGTTCGGCCTCGTCGGGCCGGAACAAACGCGGCGCGATGGGTGCCACGGCCGTGGCGCAGGAAGGGCAACAAGACCGCACGACCGACGAGGACGCGACCTCGTCGACCGTCACCGTCACGATGCCGTCGCCCACACGCGCGGCGAGGCGCACGGCCTCCGCGAGCCGGCCCGCGCGGTCGGGACCCATTCGCAGCCGGTCCACGACGATGCGCCACGACGCGCCGGCCTTTGGCGCTTCCTCGATTCGGAAGACTTCGCCGTCGACGCGCACGCGGCTGAACCCCGCGGTCGCGATCGCCTCGCGCGCTGCTGCGCCTGCGCGGACGCCCGCTTCGACCGTGACCCGCGTCCCTTCGGCAACCCCGTGCAGGCTGGCGACGATCTCGTCGATGGCGACCACACGGAACGCCGTCCCGCACGACGGGCAAACGGGGGTGGCGCCGCGCCCGAACACGAGGCGCCAGAGAGACAATGTGTCGAGGATGCGGGCCACCGTCGCGTCGGATGGCAACGTCGCCGCCCGTTGGTCGAGGGCCACCGTCGCAGGCAGGCCGTCGATCGAATCGACCTGCGGCCGGCTCAGCAGGCGCCCAAGCCGCGTGTCGTGAGCCGCCAACGCCGTGAGGTAGCGGCGGCGCGCCTCGCCATGCAGCGTCGCGAACGCGAGGCTCGACTTCCCGGACCCGCTAGGGCCGATGAAGGCCACGAGACCGCCTGTCGGCAGATCGAGGTCGACGCTGCGCAGGTTGTGCTCGCGCGCACCGCGAACCTGGATCATCCGAGGCCCCTGCGAGGGTCGACCCTATTGGCACCAGTCCGGCAACGTGTCCAAAGCGGTGGGGCCCACGGGGCTCGGCGTCCCGAAGGACTGCACGAAGAGGAATTCCGTGACAGCGACATCCCAGTCGAACGGCAACGAGTGACCCAGTCCGTGATCACAGCGGACCACCGTGTGCCCGTCGCCCTCGAGACCCTCGGCAAAGTCGAGCGAGGTCTCCTCGAAGTTGACCTGGATCATTCCCGCGTCGTACCCATCGTCCTCCCCACCCCAGGCGACGAGCACGGGAATGGCGGTGGCTGGAGTGCTGTAGGACATGCCAACGGCGGGCCCCGTTCCGCCGGAGAACGTCAACGTGCCGGAGAAGACGTCGGAGCGCTCCATCGTCAGGAAGGTCGTCCAGAGTGCGCCAAAGGAGAAACCCGTACTCACGACGCGGTTGAGGTCCAGGTCGAACGCTTGGTCGGCGCAGGCGCGGACGTCGTCAACAAGCAAGAGATCGTTGCCGCCACCCGACAAGTAGTCCCAGGTGACCAACAACGGATTCAGGCTGTAAGGCGCGACGACGAGCATGTTGTTCTGGCGCGCAAGGGTCTCCAGGTCCAGCGCATCAGAGAAATTGTCGGCGCTGTCGCCCAACCCGTGCCACGCGAACATCAGGCCTACGGGCCCGTCGGGCTGTTTCGGCCAATAGGCGACGATCTCGCGATCGACGCCGTCAACCGTCATCGACTGGTCGCCCCCCGTTTTGAACTTCGGGCAATCTCCAGAGGGCTCACCGACCGCGCGGCCCGCGAACGGCGCCGTCGTCGGGCCGTCTGTGGCCCCGTCGGTCCCCGTTCCCGCCCCGTCGTCCCCCGCACAACCCATCGCGATGGCGAACCACATCGGGCGCCTCCCGACCGTGATCTACCGCGGGGGCCCCTGACCGTCCGCGTGGTGCGCTTGCAGGCTGCCGCGGCCGTTGAAGTCGAAGTCCCCGCCGCCGCCCCGCTCAGTGCTCCGACTCCCCCCCTTCGCCCTTCTTCTTCGGCGGCCCGATTACCCACGTCACACCCGCGCTTACGGCCAGTTGGTAGGGCGGAATCGGCTCCGCAAGCACCGGGAGGCGCGCCGTGGCCGTCAACCCGACTCGGTCGGACACGGTGAACGCTCCGCCTGCGACGGCCGCCAACTCGGTGAATTGCCCAAAGCCGGTCTCGTCGCTCGTGCCGGCGAGTCCGCTGACCCCGACGAACGGGACCGCCACCCCGAGTCGACGGGCGAGTGTCAGGTCCGAACGAAAGAAGGCCCCCTGCCGCACCCCGTCGCGACCGCGAACCAACGGCGTCCGCCCCAGCCCCTGGGCCGCGACGACCCATTTGCCCCCGCCGACCACTTCGACGCCAAAGCCGGGGTCGACGCTCCCCGTCGTCCCCGGCATCGCGATTCCGCCGGAGAGCGAACCCCCTGTGGGAAGCCACGGCCCCAAGTGCAAGCGAATTCGCAGGTCGTCGCGCCGAACGGGCGCAAAGCCTGCGGTCACCCACAAGTCGCGGACCGCACCCTGCCCATGCGCCACGATCACGGAGGTCATCGCGCGGGCGCTCCACGCCTCCGCAAGCGCCACCTCCGACCGCACGCCGCCGTCGACTTCAACCAGCCCATGGGACGTATGGAAGCCGGCGATCCCCATCGCCTCGAGGGTCACCTGCCCCGGACCCGCTGGAGCGTCGTAGTTGGACCTCCCGACCGGGAGGTTGCCAGGGGCTCAAAGCCCTCACTGGGCAGAAGCGGGATTCGCGTAGGAGAGCAGCGCGAAAGTGAGAAGGCGACGCATGGATACCTCGATGGCGGCGGATTAATGACCGGCGCTTGGTGGAGCCCGTCACAACGTGTCAACCCGCCCCCGTTTTCATCTCGCCTTTCCTGTCGTCGACCTCGAGGCCGCCCGTCGATTTTACGTCGACGTGTTGGGCTGCGGCACGGGCCGCGAGTGTCCGGACTGGATCGACTTCGACTTCGAGGGTCATCAAATCGTGGCCCACCTCGCACCAGAGGAGTCCAGCGCGTCTGCCCACGACGTGGACGGCAAAGCCATTCCGGTTCGCCACTACGGGCTGATCCTACCGTGGGACCGCTGGGAGCAAATGGCCGACCGGCTTCGTCAACACGGCATTCCGTTCCTCGTCGAGCCCTACGTCCGTTTCGCTCGACAACCCGGCGAACAAGGCACGTTGTTTGTGCGCGACCCGTCGGGCAATGCATTGGAATTCAAGACCTTCCGCTCCGACGACGCGGTCTTCGCGCGATGATCTGCCTGTGGCTCGCCCCCTTCGCCCCGGCGCAGAACGTCCTGGCGCTCGCGTCTGACCTCACCCCCAACAGTACCGACGTCGCGGACAAGCTCGCAGACGAAGGCCTGACGGTCACGCGCATGTCGGTGGCGTCCGCCACGCCAACCCTCGCCGAGGTGCTCCCGTTCGACGCCGTCCTCGTTTACGGCCAGTTCGCGTTCGGTGACGCCGCAGCGTTGGGCGACGTCGTGGCCGACTACGTCGACGCGGGCGGCGGCGCCGTCATCGCCCAGTTCGCAGCGACGACTGGCCTGGACCTCCGAGGACGATTCAAGGACGACGATTACGGCGCGATGACCAGCGCGGGCGCGTTGGCTCCCGGCGAGCACCTCCTCGTCGCCGTCCTGCCCGACCATCCGGTGCTCGCCGGCGTCGTCGGCTTTCACGGCGGCAACGACTCGATCCGCTCCGGCGTGTCGTTGCGCGTGGGCGCGACCCGCGTCGCGAACTGGGACGACGGCGCCTTGTTGGCCGCTGAACATCAGCCGTCGGGCGCGGGCCGAGTCGTCGCCCTCAACCTCTACCCACCTTCGTCGGACGCGGTTCCCGACGGCTGGAAGGCCACCACCGACGGCGGCCGTTTGATGGCCAACGCGCTCACCTTCGCGGCGAACCTGGATGCCGACAGCGACGGCTACACGCGCGCCGGTGGCGACTGCGACGACTCGGATCCCGACCGCCATCCCGACGCCAATGAGACCTGCAACGGGCTGGATGACGACTGCGACGGGGCGCTCCTTCCCGACGAAAACGACGGCGATGGCGATGGGTCGGGCCCATGTATGGGCGACTGCGACGACGCGAACGGCGCCATGGCCCCAGGCCTCCCCGAGATTTGCGACGGGCTCGACAACGACTGCGATCCGCTCACGGACGAGCTGTTGGATGGTGACGGCGACGGCGCATCCGTGTGCGACGACGACTGCAACGACACCGAGCCGACGATCGGACCCGACGCCAAGGAAGCGTGCAACGGCGGCATCGACGACGACTGCAACCCGTTCACGGACGAACTTGGCGACGCCGATTTCGACCTCATCCCCTACTGCGACGATGTCTGCGCCGACGGCCCGGACTTCGACGACATCGACGGCGACGGCGTCAGCGACTGGTGCGACCCCTGCCCCCTTGACGGTCCCGCGGGTGACGACGACGGCGACGGCAACTGCAACAGCGTCGACAAGTGCCCTGGGTACGACGACGATGCGGACCGCGACCTCGACGGCCTTCCCGACGCCTGCGACCCCTGCCCTGATGTCCGCGATGAGCGCGACGCCGACGGAGACGGAGACGGCTTCGGCGGCGCTTGCGACTGTGACGACGGCGCCTCGGCCGCGTACCCGGGCGCGCCCGAGATGTGCGACGGCATCGACAACGATTGCAACGGGGTGATCGACGGGCCGACGAGCCTCGACGCGCTCGCCCTTTTCCCCGACGTCGACGGCGACGGCTTCGGCGGCGGCGAAGCCACGCTCTCCGACTGCGCGGCGGGTCCGGGAGCTGTGGGTGTCGGGGGCGATTGCGACGACACGAATCCGGCAGTTCGCCCGGCGGCGGTCGAGCAATGCAACGGCGTCGACGACGACTGCGACGGTGTCACCGACCCCCAATGCGATTCGGCCGACGAGGTGGAGCCCGCAACCTGCGGCTGCCGCGCGCCAGGGACACCGTCGCCGATGTGGGGCCTGCTCGCCGTGGCCTGGAAGCGCCGGCGCGCCCCCACCCGCATCAGGGCGTAGGTCCCCTCGCCAACACCTCAGCCTCGACGGTGAGGCCCACCGACCACGTCGCGACGAGTCCGTCGCGATCGATGGCGACGACGCTCAGTGGCCGATTGCCCTCTTCGAGGTTGAGATCGGCCGAGAAAGGCACCGACGTCAGCGTGCTCGCGTTGCCACTGCCCGTATGGAACACCTTGTCGGTCCCGAGGAAGACCATGACGCAGGCGATGCCCGTGTCGTCGGTCACGACACCCGACAAGCCCTCTCGGCCACCGGGCAGCCGTAGCGCCGGCACCCGGGTGACCTCGATCAGGGGTGCGGCCCGCGGCTCGCCGGCCGGGAAGGCCTCGCCAACCCGCAGCTCGACAGGCACCCGCGGCCATGCGGCTCGCCACCATCCGTTTTCGCCGACGGCAATCAAGTCCCAGACCCGATCGTCGCCAAGCTCGATCTCCATCCCGACCGTCTGACCGAGGCGCGCCTCTGGCCCAAGCTGGAAACGGAACGAAGGCGTCCATCGGCCGTCCGTGGGCAATGGCGACCCCGTGTTGGCCGTCGCCGCCAACGTGCCGCGCACCGGGTCCAGCACGCGCCCTGCCCGGTTGACGAGGCGGGCGACGGGGGCAATGCCGTCGCCGCCGACGTTCTGTACGTCGAGCGCCAATTCCACGGCCTCCCCGGCCTCGGGAAGGCCGTCGCCGTCCCCAGCATCGACCCACGACCATGACCAACGGAGTTCTGGCCGGGGCGAAGCCTCCACGGGGGCGGGCACCACCACGGTGTGTAGGGCTCCCTCGCCACCGTCGCGCAGTTCGAGCACGACGTCCGGCATCTCGGAGGGCGCCCCCGGCGGCGTCACAACCCAGTGCGTCCACGAGCGTGTGGCACCCGGAGCGAGGTGTCCGATGGGGAATTCCGCACCTTGGAGGACCGAATGTTCGCGGGCCGCAACGAGGACCCGGTACAGCGGTCGGTCCGCCAGGTTGGTGACGGTGACCGTGACCTCGGTGGAACTGCGCGCCACGAGTTGACCCGTGTCGCCCACTTTGAGCGTGAGCTCGACGGGGGCGGCGTCGCCCCGACGCGGCATCGGCGGGCCGTCGCGCCAATCGACGCCAAGTTCGGCGAAAGCGCGGACCAAGCGGGCCGATTCGCTTCGTCCCAATCCACTTACGACGTCGCCGGCGCCTGCCAACACGTCGGCCCGTCGCCACCCCGACGCCGCGAGCAGCACATCGCGCGCGATCGCAATCTGTGCATCCGCCTCTGGCGCCACGGGCGGCGACATGGGGGCCCGCCAGGTGTCGAGGTACCGAACGGTCCACGTCGGTGGGTCGGTCCGCACGAACCCGTCTTCGAGGTGAGCTTCGAGGTCCGCCTCCCGCTGCGCCAACTCGTGGTGAAGCAGGCTGATTGCGGGATGGTCGGGTCCACCCTCGAAGGCAGCCTGGACGAGAGACGGCAGCAATTCGATGTCGGCGGGAATGCCCACCGACTGGATGCTCCGGTCGCCGGGCGTCAAGTACTTGCTGATCGTCAGCTTGAGCTTCGCACCTTCGGACCCCATCGGCGCCAAGGTCTGAACGCTGCCCTTACCAAAACTCCGCTGGCCGACAATGACGGCGCGCTCATTGTTTCGAAGCGCCCCAGCCACAATCTCGGAGGCCGACGCCGATCGCGAGTCGACCAACACAGCCATCGGGTACGTGGGCTCGGACCCGGACGACCGAGCGACTTCCAGATCCCGCTTCCGGCCGCTGCCGTCCACCGTCGAGACGATGTCGCCGCCGGTCAGGAACATGTCGGAGATGGCAATGGCTTGAGTGAGAAAGCCGCCTGGATTCCCTCTCAGGTCGAGCACGAGGCCGCGCAGACCGTGCGCACTCTCCCGTTCCAGCCGCGCCAACTCGGCGACGAGGTCGCGTTCGACCTGGAGGTGGAACGAAGAGATGCCGACGTAGCCAACGTCTCCATCGAGCAAGCGCGCCAACACCGGGTTCGACGCGATGGCACTCCGCACGATTTGAAAGTGCAGCAGACCCGTCGCGCCCGGCCGCTCCACTTCGACGAGGACCGTCGAGTCCACGGGGCCGCGGAGCCGCGGCAGGGCCTCTCCCAGTTCCATGTTGAGCGTCGATTCACCGTCCACCCGGTGAATGACGTCGCCTGGCCGAAGTCCCGCCGCCTCCGCAGGGGTCCCACGGTGCACTTCTTCGACCTTCAAGCGACCCAATTCGTCGACGATGACGTTGACGCCGATGCCGCCGTACTCGCCGCGGTTGTCGGTATCCAAATCCGTCGCGTCGTCGGGCCGGAGCAACACAGAGTGCGGGTCGAGGGTCGACAACACGCCATTGACGAGCAGGTACTCGACCTCCGGCCACGGCGGCCGACCGACGCGAACGGGGATTTCCGACTCATCGAGGTGGTCCGACAGCAGTTGGGCCACCTCACGGCAGGCGAGGACAAGTTCCGCGCGGCCGCGCACGATGGGGCGCTCCAGCGTAGTTCGGAAGGCCCCAATCTCGATGTCCAAGCGGCCGTGATCGGCATCGCGCGCCAACAACACCGGGGGAAGCCTCGTCTCGAGGGCCGAGAGACCTTCGACGAACATGCGCTCCCAGTCGACCCGGTGGGGCTCAACGTAGGTCTCTTCGACGTGGAACAGGGCCGTATCGAGCAGGTCGAGGCGGGTGAAGCTGTAGGTGCCGGCGGGCAAGCGCGCTGATGTGCCGAGTGCCGCCACCGTCCCCGTGGTGTGGCGGGAGGCGACGCCGCCGCTGACGCCCGTCGTCAGCGTCAGGACGGCGATCGGTCGCAGCCAGCGCACCCGCGGCCTCCTCTCCCCAGGATACAGCGCGCCGCGCGCCCTGTCGACGCGTTCATTCGGCCCTCCTCCCCCTTCGACCCTGATGCCCGTCAAGCTTCCTTGCCCGCGATGCGCCCGCCAGATCCCGCTGGAGGAACCCCTCCCGCTGCCGGGCGACTCCGTGATGTGCAGCCAGTGCGGATCTGCCCTGGCCGTCACTTACCCGCCGGGCGTCATCGAACGCCTTCGCGCCAAGGGAAAGCGGTTTTCCAACACGCCCTGGGCGGCCCCTCCCGTGCCGGCCGAAGTTGCGAATACCGACGTCGACCCCGGCTCCGAGGCACCCACGGTCGCGCAGACGCCGGTGCCCGCGCCGCCATCCGAGGACGCTACCGAAGCGACCGTCCCGCAGACCCGCCCGACACCTGAACTGACACCTGCCGCCTGGCGACTCCCTCCCGACGCCGACAGCGACGAGGCCCCCAAGCCGCGCGGGCGCCCGTTGGCTCCCCGAACGAAAGCCAAGGCCATTCCGGCCCCGCCCCCGTCGCAGCCGGTGCGCGCACTCGGCTGTTTCGGCGGCTCGGCGTTCGTCCTCGCCAGCGCGGCCGCGTTCGGCGCTTTGCTCATCGTGGTGATGGGCCTCGGCACCACCTGGCTCTACGGCAGCGACCTGCCCACCGTGGACACCCTGAGAGCCTACGAGCCGCCGGCGGTCACGGTCGTCTACGACAAAGACGGCAAGTTGCTCGGCGAGATTTTCGACCAACGTCGCTACGTCGTCACCTTGGACGAAATTCCCAAACACGTCCAAGACGCCTTCATTGCGGCGGAGGACGCGAATTTCTGGAACCACGGCGGCATCGACTTCATTGGCATCGTCCGCGCCATGGGCCGCAACCTGGCCGCAGGGCGGATGGCGCAAGGGGCGTCGACGATCACACAGCAGGTGGCGCGCAACTTCCTCCTCGACCGCGACAAGAAGTTGGCGCGGAAGATCAAGGAAGTCCTGCTTTCCTGGCGAATCGAGGAGGCCTACGAAAAGGAGCACATCCTCTTCCTCTACCTCAACGAGATCTTCCTCGGCTCGCAGGCCTACGGCGTAGAAGCAGCTTCGCGGGCCTACTATGGCAAGTCTGTGCGCGACATCAGCGTCGCCGAAGCGGCCGTGCTCGCCGGCCTTCCCCAGCGGCCAAGCGACTACAGCCCCCACCGAGGCTGGGACAAGGCTCGCGCCCGTCAGGAGTACGTGATCGGCCAGATGGTCGACAAGGGCTTCATCAGCCGCCAAGAAGGCGACGCGGCCCTCGCAGAGCACATCACCATCGTCCCGCGCGAGTCCGTCTTCTTGGCCAACGCGCCGCACTTTACCGAACACGTCCGCCGCCAGCTCGTCGAAACCTACGGGGAGGAGCGGGTCCTTCGCGGCGGGTTGCAGGTCACTACGAGTTGTGACCTTGAGCTTCAGCAACTCGCCCAACGGGCCATCACGGAACACGTCACCGAGGCCGACATGCACCTCGGCTTCCGGCGTGACGGTCTCAAGACGGTACCCGCCGGGGAGATCGCGGCCTGGCGGTCGACGCAAGAGACGAACCTGAAGCAGGCCTGGGCGGACGACCAGGACCCCAGCGGCCGCGTGCCCATCCCCGACGTCAGCCCGCTTGCCGACGGGCAGACGTACGATGCCATCGCGCTCGAGGTGCAACCCAAGTGGATACGGTTCGCCATCGGCGCGCACGAAGGCGTGGCGCCGATCGGCTGGGCCGACTGGGCCTACGCGCCGGACCCCGCACGGTCCTGGCGCTACCGCACCGCAACCGATTTCACGGCCCAGGCCGACGGTGACGGCGACGGCAAGAACGACGGCCCGCTGATCCGAAAGGGCGACATCCTGCGCATGCGCGTCGAGGGAACGGACAGCCGGGACGCCAAGTTCACCAAGGTGATGACGCAGACGCCTGGGGCCACCGACGCGCTCGTCGCCGGACGCCTCTGGCAAGACGCCGAGGTCGAAGGAGCCTTGCTGGCCATGGATGTGACGACCGGCGCGATCACCGCGATGGTCGGCGGCGTCGACTTCAAGGAGTCCCAACTCAACCGGGCGACGCAGAGTCGCCGCCAAGTTGGCAGCACGTTCAAGCCCATCGTCTACGCGGCCGCGATCAACAGCCGAAAGATCACCGCAGCCACGCTTGTGGCGGACGCCCCTCTTGCCTTCGCGACGAACGACGACTTCGTCTGGAAGCCGCAGAACTACAGCGGTGACTACCTTGGCAACCTGACGCTGCGGCAAGCGCTGGCCGCGTCCAAGAACACCTGCACGGTTCGCGTCCTGGAGACGATCGACCCTGGCATGAACGGCGACGTCGTCTACAAGTTCGCTCGTGGCCTCGGCCTCGGCGGACCTGCACTCTCCGACCTGCCGACTGGGCACATCGCCAAACCGGACAACGACATCCTGTGCCCATGGGTCAAGGAGAAGCACGACAGCACGGTCTGTATGGACAGGTTCCCGCCCAAGAGCGACGACCTGACGAACACGGCCCACCGCGCCAAGATCGGCCCCAACGATGTCTTCATGTGCCGGGCCTGCGACTTCTCGATGGGCCTTGGCTCGGCCAGCCTCACCCTTGAGGAGATGGTCCGCGCCTACGGCGCATTCCCGTCCGGCGGCAACCTCGTCGAGCCCTGGACGATTGCGTCCGTCCGCGACCGGCACGGGAGCATCTTGAAAGAGCGGCGCGAATTCGAACGCACGCCCGTCATGGACCCGGGCGTCGCGACGATCGGCACCTGGCTCATGCAGTCGGTCGTCCAGGCCGGGACCGGGGCCGACGCCTACGCGAAACTCGGGCTCGTCGGCATGGCTGGCAAGACCGGTACCACGAACGACGAGAAGGACGCCTGGTTCGTGGGTTTCACCAACGACACCATCGCGGCTGTCTGGGTTGGCTACGACCAACCACGGAGCTTGGGCATCAGCACGACGGGTGGACGCACCGCGCTACCCGCGTGGATCGACTTCATGCGCGAAGCGGCGCCGAAGTCCAAGGATCGCCCCTTCCCCATTCGCGGCGACCTCGAATGGCTGCTCATCGATGAGAACACAGGTCGACGCGTGAACAGCGGCGGCATGGCGTACCCATTCCTCACCGGGACGGCGCCAGAGTCGACCGGCCTGCACGCCGGCCAGGCGACGCTCGAGGACATCGCGACCGAGCTGTGAGCGCATGGCCTTCGCCTGAGAGCCACGCTATCGACGCGCCATGTTCTCGATCGGGTTGTGGCTGGCGTGTGCGGAGGCGGACACGACCTTCCTCCAGTGTGACCTCGCGTTTGTGGCCCCGACCGTCGGCGGTGCACCCGGAACCGAGGTCCAACTCGTGGGCGGACCCCTGACCGAGGCGTACGACACGATCCTGCGCGTGTCGGGCGTGGACGCCGTCATCCAACTCGTCGAGCGCGATTGCGAGACCTGCGACGACTGCCGCGCCGAAGCGGGGTGTGTCTCGTGCGGCACCTGCACCGACGCGTGCGATGAAACGTGCGCAACGGAGTGTGTGGAGACGCTCACGTTCGTCGTACCCGCCGTCGACCCTGGCCCTACGTCGATCGTTGTGCTCAACTCTTGGGGCGTCAGCCCTGCGGTACCCTTCGAAGTCCTCGCAGCGGCCCCACCGCCAACCAGCACGACGACCCCGTGACGTTTACGGTGACTCGAAGCCTTCCACCCAGCGTTTGAAGGGTCGCACGCAGCGCGCTACATCGCGCAGCCGTTCGGCCGACTGGAGCGTCCATGTTCGCATCTGCTACCCTCCTCCTCCTGGCCTCTTCCGCTCAGGCCGGTGGCATCGGCATCTTCGGCACGGGTGGCGTGCACACGGAGAAGCTGTACTACTACTCGAACGTGGCGACGGTTGACGGCCAGTCCGTGCCCATCGCCGACCCTGCCGACTACCCGGCCTTCGACATCACTGAGATCCTTCCGAGCGCCGGCGGAGGCCTCGAACTCGTCCTCGGCGATCGCGACGAGAAGATCAACGGCACCTTCCGTTTCTGGGCCTGGGCCGACCTTCCTCAGGTACCCGCCGCCGAGGTCGTCACCGACCTCGCCCCCGAGAACGTCGTCGAAGCACCACGCGATACGACTCGTGCGATCGGCATGGGCATGGTGGGCCTCAACTTCGGCCTCATCGGCGACCCCGACGCCGCGTTGTTCGGATTCACGGCCCACATGGGCTCGGGATTCCTCACGACGGACCACACAGAGTTCCTGATGGCCGACATCGGTCCGCAGGCCTCCTACGCGCTCACACCGGCGATTCGCCTCACGGGCGACGTCGTCTACACGATGCGCCACCGCAAGGGCTTCTCCCACGGCGTGAATGCGTACGTCGGTGCCCGGTACATGTTCGACTGACGCCCCTTGGCCGCGTCGCCTGCTGCGACACGGTTTCCATCGGTCGTTCAGTGGCGAAGGCCGATGGCCTCGATTTCGACCCGCGCGCCCTTGGGTAGACCCGCAACGGCGACCGTTGCGCGTGCCGGAGCGTGGGCCCCAAAGGCCTCCGCGTAGACGGCATTCATGGCGGCGAAATCCGCCATGTCGACGAGGTAGACGGTCGTCTTGACGACCCGCGCCATCGACGAGCCCCCAGCGCGGAGAACGGCCTCCAAGTTGGTCAGGCACCGACGCGTCTGCAATGCGACGTCGCCCCCCTCGAAGTTGCCCGTCGCGGGGTCAATGGCGATCTGCCCGGAACAAAAGAGCCACACGCCCGCTTCGATGGCCTGGCTGTAGGGTCCGATGGCGGCGGGCGCCTGAGGCGTTTTCACGGGGTTCACGGCAGCTCCAACACAAAGGACCGGGGAAGGAGATCGGCGAGAGACCAGACCTCGACCTCACCTGAGAGGTTGGCGAGAATGACACGTTCAACGCCCCAAGTGAACAACATCTGCCGACACGACCCGCACGGCGATGCGGCCGGCCGATGGTCGGTGACGATGGCGACAACCTGGAATCGCTGGTGGCCCTGGCTCACGCCGCCCACGATGGCGGACTTCTCGGCACACACGGTTTCGCCAAGGACGACGTTCTCGACGTTGCAGCCGACAATGACGGCGCCCTCAGCAGTCCGCAACGCAGCGCCGACGCGGAAACGCGAGTACGGCGCGTGGGCGTGGAGTCGGACGGCGTGAGCAGCGGCCAGTAGCTCACGGTCCTCGCCAGAGAGGGCGTCACCACGCACCGGCCACCTCTTCCAGGAGTTGGCGCAGCGCCACCGCCGCCCGCCCAGCTACGTCGGTGACCTCGCCATGGTGGAGCGCCGCGGCCGTCAGCCCTGCCGCGCGATTGGACACGAGGGCCACGCCCGCACACGGCAACCCGACCTCGGCAGCGGCGAGGACTTCCGGCACGGTCGACATGCCGACGACGTCCGCACCTAGCGTGCGAAGCATCCGGACTTCCGCCGGCGTCTCGTAGGCCGGGCCCGGCATCGCAGCGAGAACTCCCTCGACAAGCGACACGCCGCGGCGACCGGACGCCGCCATGAGCGCCGCGCGCATGGCCGGGTCGTAGGCCGTCGTCATGTCCGGGAACCGCGTGGCGTACGCCTCGCCGCGCAAAGGACTGAGGCCCATCAAGTTGATGTGATCGCGCAGGCACACGAGCGCGCCGGGCTCCAGGCCCACGGCGATGCCGCCGACGGAGCACGTGAGAACGAGCCGCTGCACGCCCCACGCGGCCAACGCGCGGACGCCGCGGACGACCACCGGAGGGGCATGGCCTTCGTAGAGGTGCACGCGGCCAGACAAGACCAGGGTGTCCACGCCCGCCAACGACCCCCTCACGACCCGGCCAGCATGGCCAACCACCGTGGACTGGGGAAGGCCAAATTCCGGGGCAGGGGCGGCCTCGGCGCCGACCAATCCATCCGTCACGGCGCCAAGACCGCTACCCAAGACGATGGCCCACGGCGGGGGCGCGCCCCAACGCCGCTGCAAAGCCGCAGCAATACCGTCGACGATCTCTCGTTCAGGATGCATGGGAGCCGACTATCGCGGTGGGCCCGACCCCTGCGCCGCGATATCGCCAACAGCCATGTTCTCGGACACGCCACTCGTCGTCGTACGCGACGCGGCCGCCCTCGCCGAAGCCGCCGCGACGATGGCTCAGGCACGAGTCATCGGCGTCGACACCGAAAGCGACAGTTTCTACGCCTACCAAGAGCGCGTTTGTCTCGTTCAGGTGTCCGACGGCAAGACGGACTGGGTCATCGACCCCTTGGCCGTCAGCGACCTTGGCGCCCTTGCCCCCGTCATGGCCGACCCTGGCATCGTGAAGGTCTTCCACGGCGCCGACTACGACATCGTGAGCCTCCGTCGCGACTTCCAATTCCAGTTCGTCAACATCTTCGACACGCTCGTCGCTGCCCAACAGCTCGGTGTGCCGAGGGTCGGCCTCGCCGACCTCGTCGGGAACTGGTTCGGTCATACGCTCGACAAGGCCTTCCAGCGCCACAATTGGGCCGAGCGCCCGTTGTACGATGAACACCTCGAGTATGCGCGTGGCGACACACACTGGTTGCCCGCACTCCGTTCCATCCTGCTGCGCCGCCTGACCGCGGCCGGCCGCATTGCGGCCGTCGAAGAGGAATGCCGCCTGCTCGCCAAGCGGGTCTGGCGCGGTCGCACCTTCGACCCCAACGACTTCTTGCGCATTCGGGACGCGCGCACGCTGAGCGACGAGGGCCAACGGGCCCTTCGGGGGCTGTACGTATGGCGCGACAAGGTCGGCCAGCGCCTGAATCGCCCGGTGTTCAAAGTCTTGCCTGACAATGTCCTCGTCGGCATCGCGCGCATCATGCCCGAACATACTGACGACCTGGACCCCGTCCTCCCGCAACGCAGCGCGCTTCGTCGCCGTCACGGTGAAGAACTCGTGAGCGCCGTCCAAGCCGGCCTCGACGACAACTCCAGCATCGAACAGGCCGCACCCGCTCGGGGCGACCGCAATTCGGGTCCCCGTCCCCGGCTGGTCGGCCGGCAGGCCGAACGCGTCGCCATCGAGCTCAAGTCGTGGCGCAACGATCTGGTCGCCCGCGGAGTCGTCACGACTCCAGCGGCCGCTCTGTCCAACGGCCAGATTCAGTCCATCGCCAGCCGCAGGCCGCACGACCTCGAGGAACTCCGAAAGGTGCCCGACGTGCGCGAATGGCAGGTCCAGGAATTCGGCGCCGCCATCCTTGGCGTGCTCGACCAGGCGGACCCGCGCCGGGCCACTACTTGAGCAGGGCCGCCCGAACCTCGGCGTGAACCTGGTAGATGGTGACGACCTCGCCGAACGCGTTCTTCCACTGACGGACACGTTCGCGGCTCACCGCAAATTCGGTGGCGATGTCCTGCCCCGACGCCGACTCGGCCAACAGGTCGACGAGGCGGCGAAGCCGCTCTGCGCCGTACCGCTCGACGAAGTTGCGCACGATCGTCTCACGGTTTCGCGCGCCCACCGGACCTCCGCTCCGGTTCTTCTACCGGGGTGGACTTGACGCGTCCAGTCGGTCTGCCGCAGCCTGACGGCATTCTAGGCGAACGCGGCAGATGGCACGCCTACGCGGGTGCGAACAAACCCACGTCGTGGGCGCCAACCTCGACGGAGCTGCCTTGGGCACGACCGCCGACCAAGGCCCGCCACGAACCCCCGACATTGACTCGAATCGGCGAATCCGACACGTTGACTGCCGTCATCGCGCGACGTCCCCCGGCCTCGAACACGCGAACGATGTAGGATTGGTTGTCCGACTCGATGACGTCTACCTGCGTGCCCCGCCCAAAAGCGGCCGCCAGAGACGACCGGGCGCGCGCGCGTTCGGCCAGGTGAGCGGGAACGGCCTGCCGCTGCGCGGGCCCGCCCCAGGCCTGGTCCAATTCGCGGGCGAGTGACTTCAGACGTTGCATGTGCGTTTCGAAGGACGCGGCGTCCTCGAACCACGCGCCTTCGTCCCAACGCCGGGGGGTGGCGTCGGCAATCCATGGCATCGCCTTGCCAGCCACCAAGCCAGCGTTCCGCCACAAGTGGAGGACCCGGTATGCGGCCTCTCCGTCGTAGCGACGGTCCTTTGCAGAGCGCCCCGGTTTCTCGGCTTCGATTGCGCGTTCGAGCGCCTCGACGCAACGGCCCGACGGCGCGCTGAGCCACCAGCGGGGCAACATCCACTTGTGACCCCACGCGAGGATTTGATGCATGTCGTCAAGCGACCAAGCCGCTGCAAAGAGGTTCGTCTGTCCCACGGCGCCAGCAAGCCAGCTGTTGGCGATCTCGTGGATGCCCCAGCACTGGCACCCATCGAGCGTCCGGAAGAGTTGGCCGAGCTTGGGCCCCTCGGCGAGGACGACGGCGTCGGGTCGGCCCTCACGAAAGGCGTCGCGCATACGTTCGACCGTCCGCACCGTCCCCGAATCGAATGCACGGCCGTCGCCCGCATCGTGCGGATGGTCCGGGTCGTCGCACTTGAAGCCCCGCATATTGCCCCAGGAGTCGATGTGGACGCCGTCGGCGCCATAGTCGCGGCCCATCCGGCGCGCGATGTCCACGAGGTGGTCCTGCCAACCTTGGACTGTCGCACAGGGCATCCACTCCGCCGCATACGGCTCCTTCCTCGGGACCCCGCCACTCTTGAGCGTCCAGTCCTCACCATGCTCACGACCAAGGGGGCTGTCTCGGTCGAGGTTCATCCCCGAGACGTAAAGAAGCGTGCGGCCGCCTGCGGAACGCACGGCATCGGTCCCACGTCGGAGGGCCTCCGCCCCACCCATACCGACCCGGGGCCGGTAGTCCGATTTCGACCATCGCATCGCTTTCGGGGCTTGGCCGGGGCGCCCTTCCCAAAAGTCGACGATGTAGACAACGTCGGTGCCGAGCTGTCGGCCTTCCGCATGGAGGTCGGGCAATGCGTCAAAGGTGTCGATGAGAGACGCGAGCGACGACCGGTCTCCATCCGCAAAACAAAGGGACGCCGCACCCGCCGTCACCGGTGTTGGCAGGTAGATGCTCGACGCGCTGTCGAGCCACGCCGGGCTGGCGACGAAGCGGTCTGGGCCCTCCTCGGCCCGCTCCGGCGGCAGAAAGAGGCGCGGTCGGTCCTGGCCCCACTTGCCTCGCTCGTCACCATCTTGGCCGGCGCGCGTTTCCGCGGCCGACGGCCGGACGCCCGAACATCCAAGCACGGCGACACCTGCAAGGCCGCCGACCAACGTTCGCCGCGTGGGGTCCAATGACGCCTCCCGGGGCGTCCCTATCCAACACGAAGCCCGGGACGGGAAGGACCAGGCGCCTGAGGGGGGGCAGTTCCGAGGGCAGGAGCACTTGGGGGGGTGGTGAGGGGCGCCTGGTCCAACCCGACCCAACTGGACGCTACCATGCCAAACCGAGATCATGCAAGAAAAATCTTACAAGATCACCGATCTGTCAGACGATCGGATCATCGTCCATTGACGTGTCAAGGATACAACGGTGTGCTTCGGCACTCCCCTCCCCCTCCAGGGTCGCCAAAGGTCCGCCGCGAGGAACGCCGCAGCGGGTCTACTCGATGACCGCTTTCTTCTGCAGGCTTGCCACCCAGCCCGTATAGAACGCAACGCGGCGCTCCTCGAGGACCGTTTCGCGCAGCGTTTCCTTTTGCACGTCGTAGGTGGCCAGGTCCGCGTCTTCCCGCGCCCGAAGCTGCCCGCCGAACAGGTCGCCCCCTTCCTCGGCGACTTCGTCGATGACGGCCCCGACTGCAGCGACGCGCGCCTTTTTCACGAGCGATTCGGGCAGGCCACCTGCGGCCCCTCGCGCCGGCATCGGACCGCGCGACGCGACGACCAAACCAAGTGGCGCCATCAAATCGAGCGGGGGCGTACCGTCGGCCTTCCAACGCGGCAGCAGCTCATTCTCAGCAAAGGCGGCCGCGAGGGCCGGAACCCGTTCGTCCTTCAAGATGCGCTCGGCAATCGCGGCCTTGACGTCCTCGAAGGCGTCGACACGCGCCGGCAGCCGCTCGTCCAAGCGGTAGATCATGACCTCGCTGGTCGTGCTCAGAACGGCCGTCCGCCCCCCCGGCGCAACGCCTTGAAGGGCCGTACTGACCTCGGTCGGCAGCTGGGCCATCGGTCGGAGCCCAACGGTCCCGCCCAAGGCGGCCGACGGGTCTTCACTGTGGTGGCGCGCCAACTCGGCGAAATCCGCGCCATTGGCGAGCTGCGTCTCAATCGCCTTCATCCTTGGAAGCAGGTCCGTGACCTGCGGCCCGTCGGGCAGCACTGCGAGCTTGATCACAGAAAGGCGGACTTGCTCCGGATGGTTGTACATCCGCTCGAAATCGCGGTCGTAGGCCTCGCGGACCCGGACTTCGTTGTCCTTGAGCCACGTGTCGCGCTCGGCCGCGTCGATGGTCACCTGGCCGAGGAAAGCGGCAGGGCGGACGCGCACGATGTCGAGCGTCACCAAGGTGTTCGCGTCGATGAACGCTTCCCGGACAGCCGGCTCGCTCACGCTGGCACCCATGAAGACCAGCTGGCGAAGCTTGTCTTGGAGGAGCTTGTCGCGAACGCGTTCGTTGAAATCGTCTTCGGTGTACTGCGCCCGCTTGAGGAAGCGCTTGTGGACTTCCGGGGAGTACTTTCCGTCGTCGCCGGTGAGTTCTGGCATGCGCAAGATGGTGCGGGCGACCTCCGCGTCCGAAACCTCGACGCCAAGGCGCGCGGCTTCCTGGCGGACGAGGACGTCCTCGATGAGGTTCTGCCGCACCATGTCGGCCACCTGCTGCTGCTCGGCGTCGCTCAGGGTGCGTTGCTGGCTCACTTCGATCGCGCGGGTCCGCTCGCGCAGCTCGCGAAAATACTCCGTGGCCATGATCCGATCGCCGTCGACGATAGCGACGACGGAGGTCTTCTCCCCGCTAGGGACGGCCGTGAACCCGATGAAGGAGACGAGCACGAGCGCCAGCACGACCTGCATGGCCGTGGAGTCGGCGCCTCGGCGCATAGTTTCCATAAAACTCATGACGGATCCGGGGGACCGCCGGCCCTATCGGGCCGGCCCCTGAGGTTCAATGAAGACGCAGCGTACGCCTGCGGTCGGTACCCGTTCCCCGGCCCCAGGCACGCGCCGCGCGCCCTTCCCGAGTTCCGAGACGGGGCTGGCCGCGTCTCCCCCCATCAGCGCGCCTCCCTGTTTGGCGCGCACCCACTCCCAGGCGTTTCCGGCCACATCTCGCGCTCCGTGAGGCGTGGCGCCAAGCGAGCGGCCACCGATGCGATCGACGTCGCCGATCTCACAACCGAGCCCCACAGCTCGTTCGCACGTCGCAGGCGCGTCGCCCCACGGCATCGGCCCGTCGCCGGCCAAGGCGAGCCACTCGGCCTCCGTCGGAAGGCGCCCCCCCAAGAATTTGCAGACCGCTTCGGCGTCGGCCAAGCCAAGCCCAAGCGCAGGAAAGCCGTCCGGTACACGTTGGTAGAGGTCGGCATCACACGCACCGGCCGCGGCGCACAGGCGCCATTCTGCGGCGTCGACCTCGGTCCCACCGATCGTGAACGCCTCCACCCCAACAGGCCGCCCGTCCAACATCACTTCGGCCGCGGGTACGGCCACGCGACCGGGTGCGGACGTCAGGCGCCCCCAAAGCGTCGAAGGGTCAGGCCCCATCCACGCAAATCCGCCGACCGCGAGGACCCCACCACATCCGATGGCGAGGCCCGCCAGCAGCAATCCAGGAAAGCCGCTGCGGAGCGCGGTGCGCGGGGGCGGGCTGTCGCCGACCTCGAGCATCAGGAGGTCGGACACCGATCTCCGCCCGTCGAGCACCGCCCCCAGCCGCGCGAGTTCGTCGGCCAACTCGTCGGCCTGCCGCCAGCGGTTGGGAGGTGACGGGTGCCCAAGCGGCGACAACCCGCGCGCGAGGATGTGCCAGAGCCCTGTCGCGACACCCTCCTGCTCAGCTGGCCCCACCCCGGCGAGGGCACCGAGGCGGGCGACGCCGGCTCGAAGCACCGCGCGGTCCGACGCGACGAGCGCACCCCGGCCCGTGACGTCGACGAGGTCGGCCGCCGTCGCCCCACGTCGGAGCGCCGCAAGCTGGCGATGCCATCCCGAGCGCTCCTCCGGCGAGGCCTCCACCGCCAACTTGGCGGCCGTCCACAATTCGCGCCCGCGCGCCGTCAGCAGTTCCGTCGGATCGGCCTGATAGGCCGGCCTCTTTCCCGTGATGGCCCCGTACAGCAGGACGCAGGCCGCGTAGGTGTCCCATGTCGGGTCTGGAATCGTGCGGCCCGGCAGAATCTGGTCCAACGGAGCCCACATGGGCGTCCCAAAGAGGCCGAGGTCGACAGCGCGTAGCCCCTCGACCGCCATCGCACCTCCGAAGTCGCCGAGGTGCATCGCCCCGTTCGCGTCGAGAAATACGTTTTCCGGTTTGACGTCGCGATGAACGAGGTGGCCAGAGTCCAACGCGACGCGATGGACGTCGCCGAGGATGCGGACGAGTCGCTCCAACGTGGCGAAGACGTCGCGCAGCGTGGCGCCGTCGGCGCGCTGCGTCACGCGCTCGAGCCACGCGCCAAGGTGGCCAACGTACCGGGGCATGACCATCGCCGGCCGACCGTTGACGACGATGGCGTCGAGGACCGTGGCCACGCCGCCGACGCCATGCGCGGCGACCGCCCGCAGCGCCGCGATTTCACGCGTCAGCGCCTCCGCGGGCCCTTTGCCCTCGGCCGCCACCTTGACTGCGACCTCCGCTCCATCGTCGCGGGTCGCGAACCAGACCGCGCCTTGGGCGCCGTGCGCGATGGGAGCGTCGTCGAAATCATAGCCCGGGACGTTCACGACGATCGCCGCGCCAACGCCCGAAGCATGAGTCCTTCGTAGGTCGCCGCGGCGGGACCCCAGGACGGGTTGGTCGCCACGCCTCGCGCAACGATGTCCGCCCACCCCTTGGGGTCGGACGCGCGACGCGAGATGGCGCGCCACAGCGCCCCGCGCAGCGCATGGCCAGCCGGAGCCGAAAACCGGTAGCCCGTGCCGGCTTTCGGGTCGTCGTCCACGTCGACGACCGTGTCGCAGAGCCCGCCCGTGGAGCGGACGACGGGCACACAGCCGTAGCGGAGCGCCACCATCTGCGCGAGCCCACAGGGCTCGAACACGCTCGGCATCGCGAACACGTCGGCGCCCGCCGGAATCCGATGGGCCACGCCCTCGTTGAACCCAATCCAACCGCGAACCGAGGACGGGTAGCGCCACTCCAACTCGCGAAGCCGATGCTCGTAGACCTGGTGAGCGGCCGCCGCGGACCCGAGCACGATGACCTGCGCTCCGGCCATGACGAGCCAGGGGATGCTCTCGAGGAGCATCTCGACGCCTTTCTGCGGGTCGAGGCGCCCGACCGACCCGACGAGGGGGATGGAATCGTCGACCGGCAATCCCAATTCGCGTTGAAGCGCCGACTTGTTGGCGGAGCGGAATTCGACCGAGGCCGGGTCCCCAGAAAGCGTCAGGGCCGGGTCGGACCGGGGGTTCCAGGCCTCGATGTCGATGCCGTTGAGCACCCCTACATAGCGGTCGCCGAGCCCCGTGAAGATGGCGTCGAGGCCGAAGCCTCCGTCCACCGTCCTCGTCTCGTCGGCAAACGTCGGGGAGACCGTCGTGACGAGGTCAGCGTGCAACAGGCCGGCCTTGAGGATGCCGAGGTCTCCGTGCCATTCCAGACCACCCGGCGAAAACCAAGGCGTCGGAAGTTCGAGGTCGTTGAACAACGCCGCAGGAAGCCGGCCGGCATGGGCGGGATTGTGGACGGTCAACACGGTCGCGGCGCGCCGGTACAAGCCGACCGGGCGCCAGCGTGCCTGGAGGAGCACTGGCAACAGGGCCGTGTGCCAGTCGTGAACGTGAAAGACGACGTCTTCCCCCATCGGGGCGCCGTTGCGCAGCGGCACCGTCCGAATCGCGTGCAGCGCGGCCTCGCACAGGAAGGCAAACCGCAGATGGTTGTCGCCGAAACTTCCGTTGCGGTCGCCATACAGGCCGTCCCGATCGAACATCGGGGACGCCACGAACAGGTGCTCGACTGGACCCGAGGTCGTCCGCCAAATTCGGCCGACATGGAGCGCGGCCGCAAGCGACACGACGACGGTGTGGTCGGTTTCCTCGAGCCGTGAGCGGTCCACGGAGGCGTAGAGCGGACTGACCGTCGCGACGCGGTGACCACGGGCAGCGAGCGCGTCGGCAAGTGCCCCGGTGACGTCACCCAAGCCCCCACTCTTCGAGAAGGGCACCACTTCGGCTGCGACGATGGCCACGTTCATCGCGGGCGACCTATCGCGCACCCGCCGGCGGGCCGCCACGCTCACGCCGCCCAGGCGCGAAGTGCGGCGCCGTCATCCAGGGCCGTACCCACCCCTCGAACCACCGCCCGGTCAGGCTGGTCGGCCGCGACGACCGCGATGCCCGTCGCGATGCGGAGGGCCGCATCGAGACCACGCAACTGGGCCCCGCCACCAGTGAGCACGAAGCCCCGCTCCATCACGTCGTCGGCGAGTTCACCCGACGTTTCTTCCAACAACCTGCGAATCGAGGCGGCGACGAGGCGAACCCCGCCGTCGAGGCACCCCGCGAGGTCCTGGTGCGTGACGGGAGCGCGCATCGGCAACCCGCGATGGGCACAGCGACCCCGCGCCAACGTCGACGGCGATGCATTCGACCAACCCGCAGCGGCGATCTTGACGGCTTCGGCGCCCGCCGGGCCCAACTCGATGTTGTGGCGCTCGCGCACACGCTCGGCGACGGCGAGGTCCGCGGCGTCCCCTCCCCAAGCCACCCGGCGGACCGCCACCGCGCGCCCACCGGCGAGCAGCGACAGCTCCGTGCCGCTCGCGCCGACGTCGGCCACGAGCCACGCATGGGGCGACGTGACGTCGAGGTCGGCACCGCGCGCCGCCGCGAAGCTGCGATGGACGAATCGAACCTCGCGCACCCCAGCCGCGATGAGGACCGACTGCCACGCCTGCCGCCCGGCCGAGTCGACGTCTCCCCCCAACGCGAGCGCAGTGCGGGGCCGAACGAGGGACCGGCGACCGTGGATTTCGCGGTTCAGCGTCGCGATGAGCGCAGAGGCGATTTCGGCGTCGCGCGGCACACCGCCGTCGAAGGGGCGGACGACGGAGACGCTGCCAGCCGTCCGGCCCACCATGCGGCGGGCGGCATCGCCCACCGCGAGCCAGCGGCGGCGGTCGCCGACCGACTGGATTCCGACCAGGGCCGGCATGTCCCGAACGAGGCCCACGTTGCGCATGTGTACGCGCAGCCGGGAACTACCGGGGTCCAGGGCGAGGTCCTGTGACAACAGGCCAACGACGGCATCGAGCATGGGGAAACCGGGGAGTGGGTCCAGCGGGGAGCCGGACCGCGAGGGGTTGATCCGCGTACCCCGCCCGGATCCGAGCGGCCACACGCTCGCGTTAGGCGGGCGCGGGGGACCCATGATTCGCGCCATTTCGCACGTTGTCGCTTTCGCCGCACTCGCCGTGGCCTGTGCCAAGGTGCCCTACACAGGGCGCCAGCAGTTCAACCTGATCCCGCACAGCATCATGGAGGGCATCGGCAAGAGCTCCTACGAGAGCATGTTGGCCGACGCCCGCGTCCAGAAGGAAGGCCAGGACAAGCAGACGCTGCGCAAGATCGGGGGCCGAATCAGCAAAGCGACGAAGGAGACCGAGTACGCCTGGGAGTACAATCTCCTCATCGACGACGAGATCAACGCGTGGTGCCTGCCTGGCGGCAAGATCGGTTTTTACACGGGCATCCTTCCCGTCCTGAGCAATGAGGCCGGCATGGCCTTCGTCATGGGGCACGAGGTCGCCCACGCCACCGCCCACCACGGTTCGGAGCGACTCAGCCAGTCGCTGGCCCTGATCGGTGGCATCGCCGGGTTGGAAATCTACATGGCCAACGCGACCCAGGTCAAACCCCAGGACCGGGCCATCATTCTCGGCGCGCTTGGCGTCGGCGGCACGTTGGGCATCATCCTGCCCTTCAGCCGGACCCACGAATCCGAGGCCGACGTCATCGGCATGATGTACGCGGCGTCCGCAGGCTTCGCCCCCGAAGAGAGCACCAAGCTTTGGGACCGGATGGAGGCCGCTACGGGCAAAAGCGCCATTCCCGCCTTCCTCAACACGCATCCCTCCAACGAGAAGCGGAAGGAGAACCTTCGAGAGTGGATGCCGCAGGCCAAAAAGCGGTTTGAGCGCAACGCGCTGGACTACGACACGACGAAAGTGGTGTGGCAGACCGCCGGGAAGTGATTTGCCAGCAGGCTGTGGACTAGTCCCCGACGTCCAGCCACGCGTCGAGGTCGCCAAAGTCCTCCGTGCCGGACTGAGGTTCGGCGGCCCGAACGGGGCCCCGTTCCTGCGCCGGCGCTCGGGGTGAACGCTCGCGCGGCCCACCTCGCGGAGCGCCGGGCCGCCCGCCTTGTGGCGCTTGTACCGGTCGGCCGCCCGACGGCGCTTGACTTGGCCTTCCTCCAGGTGCGGGACCCGGTCGGCCGCCCGGCGCCCCGCCCTTGGGGCCGTGCATCGACCGCGGCGCTACCGGGGCCCGCGCCGGCCGCGGCTCCGGCAACCCGAGCGCGCGCCGTTTCGCCATCGCCTCGCGCTCGACGGCCTCAATCTCCCGCAACAGCGCGCTCGTGTCCGCCGGCCCGCGACGCTCCTTGTAGCGGCCCGTCAGCCGGGTTTCCGGCTTCAGGGTGTTCCGCTCGTAGTGACTCCACAACTCGTCGCCGAAACGACCCCCAAGCAGCTCGGGCGCAAAGCGACCAAGGAACCGCGCGAGGTTGTCGACGTCGCGGATGAGCAATTTCGCGCCGTTTCGATTCGCGGCGGGGTCGACCGCTTGCGGGAAGTCGATGATGACGGGACCGTCCCAGGCCATCAGGACGTTGAAATCCGAGAGGTCGCCATGCACCACGCCCGCCAGCGTCATCAATACGACCTGGTGGATCAGTATGCCGAACACCTCGACGGCCTCGTCCTCCGTCAAGGTCACATCGCAGAGCCGCGGCGCCGGCTCGCCGCGATCGTCCATGACGAGTTCCATGACGAGGACGCCGTCGATGAACTCATAGGGCTCGGGAACGCGAACGCCCGCTTCCCGAAGCTTGTAGATGGCGTCGACTTCGGCGCTGCGCCACTGCGACTCGACGGCCTCCTTGCCGAAGCTGCTGCCGCGGTCGATGGCCCGCTGACGGCGAGAGTCGCGCAGCCGTCGCCCCTCGGTGTACGCGACCCGCTGCCGGAACGATCGATCGTTGGCTTCCTTGTAGACCTTCGCCACGGCCGGACCACCCTCGCGGATGACGAGGAACACGTCGGCCTCTTTGCCCGACAACAACGGGCGCACCACGTCGGAAAGCACGCCCTGTTCCAGCAGGTTGAGCAGGCCGTCCGGTAGCCGCATCGGTCTCCTAGGCGGTCCATCCTAGCCGGGGTGACGCTTCCGCGCCGATGCGGTGTCTGAGCGCTGCGAGGACTCCATGGGGCGACCCATCGCCGAGTGGTACACCCAATGCGGCGGGCCAAGGCTCTCTTGCGCGACGAGCAAGAGGCCGCCGAGGTGCTCGGAGACGTGTTCGTCGAACTGGTCCGTCGCGAGGGCCGCCTCGAAGTCGAAGCCCCGGCCGCCTTCCTCTACCGAACCGCGACGAACCTCTCGCTCAACCGCATCCGCTCGCGCAAACGGCGGCCCGCCGATGCGGACTCCGACCTCGTCGAACGCATCGCGACGGCGCCGGAGGCCGAAGACGTCTCCATCCTTCGAGACCTCATCGATCGCCTCTTCGGTCGCGAACCTCCCTCGACGCGCGTCATCGCGGTTCTCCACCTCGTCGACGGCCTGACGTTGCCGGAGGTCGCCGAGATCGTCGGCTTGAGCGAGTCCGGCGTACGCAAACGTCTGCGCACTTTCAGAGCCCAACTTCCCGGATGGGATGGAGGGGTGGCATGACACTCGACGAGGAGGCACCTGTGTCTGACTGGGCGTTGGAGCGCTACGCGCTCGGTGAGTTGCCGGCCCCCCAAGCGGCCTGGATCGAGGCCCTTCTGCCGTCCCGCCCGGACCTCGCGGCGAGGCTGGAGGCGCTTCGATCCTCCAATGAGGCCATCCTGCGCCGCTACCCGCCGAGGGTCGTCGCTGCGCAGGTCGGGGGACGCGTCCAAACCGAGCGGCGCCGCTGGCAGTTTGGCGCCATGGGGCTCGCGCTGGCTGCGGTGGCCACCGTCGCTGTCGTCGTCACGTCCGTCGAGCCGCCGCAAGAGATGACCGAGCGGACGAAGGGCCTCGGCGCCACGCTTCGCGTCTTTCGCCAGGTTCGCGGGGGCAGCGAGCGGCTGGGACAAGGAAGCCGGGTGGTTCCAGGCGACGTCGTCCAACTGACCTTTGCGCCCGGCGTGGCGACAGACGCCGTCCTCGTGTCGATCGACGGCCGGGGCGCCGTCACGCGCCACCACCCCCCGGCCGGCGAGTCGACGCGCGTGTCCGGGTCCAATGTCGTCGTCGGCCATGGCTTCGCGCTCAACGATGCGCCCGCCTTCGAACGCTTCTTCCTCGTGACGGCCCTCCGTCCGATCGACGTGGAGGCCGTGGTGACCGCGGCCGGCGAATTGGCGAAGTCGCCGAATGCCGGAACGGATCCGCTCGTCCTCGGCTCCGGGTTGGACTCGCTCGATCTGACGTTGCAGAAGGAGGCGCGTTGACCGCTCTGTAGATGGCCGCGGCCCTGGCCGCCGACGCCGATGAAGGCGCGCGTCGCCTCGCCGTCGTCGTGGGTCACAACGACGGCGGCCCCGGGCGCATCAGCCTCCGCTACGCCCACCGGGACGCGGCGTCCATCGCAGACGTCCTCAGCGAACTTGGCGGCGTTGCGGACCAGGACCTGGTCCTGCTGTTGGACCCCGACCGCCTCGATGTGATCGGCACCTTGTCCGACATTCGCGCGCGGATCGACGAACTGCCGCACCGGACCGAAGTCCTGTTCTTCTACTCTGGCCACAGCGACGAAACCGGCTTGCTCCTTGGCGACGACCGTATGGAGTACGCGGACCTGCGCTCGGACCTCGACGCGTTGGGCGCGGACGTCCGAATCGCCATCCTCGATTCTTGCGCCTCTGGCGGATTGTTGCGCACGAAGGGAGGCCGCTCCGTCGTCCCGTTCTTGGCCGACGAATCGAGCCGAACCGAGGGCTTTGCCTACATCGCGTCCAGCCGGTCCGACGAAGCGGCCCAGGAGGCCGACGACATCCAGGCCAGTTTTTTCACCCACTACCTCACGACGGGTTTACGCGGAGCGGCTGACTCGTCTGGCGACGGCCGAATCACGCTCCACGAAGCCTACGAGTTCACGTTCAATGAAACGCTGGAACGTACGGAACGGACGCGCAATGGGCCCCAACATGCGTCCTACGAACACGAGTTGTCCGGCAGCGGCGACCTCGTCCTCACGGACCTCAACAAGGCGACGGGACACGTCGTTCTAGGCGCGGATGTCGACGGCTCCGTCTCCGTGCGCGACACCCAAGGCCGGCTCATCGCTGAGTTGGACAAGGAGCCGGGAACGGCCGTGAATCTGGCCGTCCCCGCCGGCCTCTACACGGCCACCGTGGTCCGCGACGGCACTTGGGCGGAGGCCGACGTGGACGCCTCCGATGGCGCAGGCACCCTGGCCAGCGGCGACCTCGATTTCCAGCTCGGCGCGCCGACGACGGCCCGAGGCGTCGCGCCCCTGCCGGAATCCCAGTTTCGCGTCAACGTGTTTCCGGGCCTTTACGATGACGCGTTTGAGGACCACATCGTGGTCAACTTGGGATTGGGCGTCACGGAGGAGCTCGACGGCATCGCGCTTGGCGTCGGGGGCAGCGTCGTCCGCGGCGACGCGAAGGGGGCGATGGCCACCCTTGGGGTCAATGCCGTCAAAGGAGACTTGCGCGGCGTTGCGGTGGCCCTCGGGTACAACGAAACTGGCTCGCTGCACGGGGCAACCGTGGCGCTCGGTGGAAACGTTCAGACGGGCGAACAATTCGTCGGCGTCCAAGGTGCCTTGGGATTCAACCATGCGGCGGGCGACGGCAAGGCGTTTCAACTCTCCCTCGGCTTCAACGGCTTGTCCGGCACGACGCGCGGACTCCAAGTGGGCGCGCTCAATCAGGCGAAGGACCTGACCGGGACCCAGTTGGGATTACTCAACGTTGGTGGGCACATCGACGGCGTGCAAGTGGGCCTGATCAACTACGCCGACGAGCTCGACGGCGTCCCCTTCGGGCTCGTCAACATCATCCGCGACGGCCGCCAGGCAGTCGCCATCTACACGTCGCCCGCCGACTTGTGGAACGTCGATCTTCGGTTTGGCGGAAAGACGGGCATGTACACCGTGGTCGGCGCGCGCGGCGACGGCGGCACCCACGCGGGCTTTCAGGCCGGCGTCGGCGCCCATGTCGGCGAGCGATTCTGGACCGATTTCGACGTGCTTGGCGGCGCCTAGTGGGTCTACACCTCCCAAGACCCCGTCGCCCAGCCGTTCATCGAACCCCGCCTGATGTTTGGGGCACAGATCAAAGACCGCTTCGGCATCTTTGCAGGGGGCACCTTCACCGTCCGGGTCGGTGCAGGGCCCGGCCGGGAAGACCGCATCCTTCCCGGTTGGTACGCGAGCCGTGAGGCCAACGAAATCGCCTGGCCGGGCTTCGTCGCTGGCATCGTCTTGTAAGGCCCAACGGATGGGGTAGATCGCCGCCGGGAGGACCCCATGTGGCAACGCGCCTACGTCCACGCCATCGCCCTCGTTTACCTCAGCCTCGGCGTGGCCTTCACCCTCGCTCCGGTCCCCATGTTCGCGGCGATCGACATCCAATTGGAAACGCCGCTTGCCATCACCGACGGCCGGGCCACCTACGGCGGCATGGAATTGGGCATCGCCGCAGGCTTGTGGCTTGCCCTGGCGCGAGACGCAGCGTTGGCCGCCCGCATCGCGGGTATCGGCCTGTTGTGTCTAGGCTGCGTCCGCTTCATTGGCATTGTCGTCGACGACGGCGGCACCCCGATGATGTGGACCTTCCTCGGCCTCGAACTGGTTCTTGGGGTGCTTGGGGCAGGTCTCGGCCCGGAAACAACCGACGCCTGAGGGGTCACAACGCTACGCCTTCCGCGCCTGCCACATCATCGCGAGTTGGTGACGTCGCAGGGCCGCTTCGGGGCTCAGCTCCCTCGGCGGCCCCGGTCGATCGTAGCCAGCGGCCTCCAACCCCGGCCCGGCCAATACACCCAATTCCGCGACGAGGTCCGGGGCGAGCGTTCGGTGTTTGCCCGCGCTGGTCGCGTCCACCGTCGCGCGACTCCAGGTTCGCCAATCCCCCAGGCCCACGGCTCCGGTCGTCGCCAGGGCGCGGTCGACGAGGCCGTCGTCCACGTCCTCACCGAGCACGGAAAACGCCGCGCGCACCACGGCGAGCGGGTCTGCAACGAGGTCCTCGTAGCGCACCACGGGCACGGCCTCGCTGTGGCGCTTCGCCCACGCCAACAGGTCGACGGTCGTGTCCGACCAACTCGCCGCCATGGCATGAAGCGGCCGGGGGTCCCGCCGAATCGCATCCCCAAGCCCGTCCAAATAGCGCCCTGTCACCTGCACGAGGTCGCGGCAGGAAAGCGCGACGTCGAGGCCGTGGCGGACGACGATCAAGTAGCGAACCCGGTCGCCCAACATGCCCGTGATCGCTTCCCGGTGAAACACGTCGTAGGGGTGCTTTTCGGCCCAGCGCGGCTTGCCTTGGCTCGCGGCGTGATCCGCGAGAAATCCCATCGCCAAGTCGGCGACGCGCGCGCGCACGTCGCTCGATGGCACGCCGATCAGCCCAAGGCCCGCTTCGATGCCAACGCGAACGCCGCCGTCGATACGTTCGGTCTGCAACATCCGCGCAGCGCCCGCAAAGACCCCCGTCTCCGGTGGACAGGCAAATCGGGGGTGGGCGTCGATCAGGCGCCGGACGAGCGTGGTGCCCGAACGAGGAAATCCGAAGACGACCAGACCCCGGTTCACCCGCGCCCCTTGCGGGCAACATAGGCCAGGATCGACGTCATGTTGTCGAGGTTGTCGAGCGTGACGTCCACGGGGTCCATCTGCCGGCCGGTCGCGCCCTCGATGAACGTCATCAGGTCGATCATCCGGAAACTGTCCAACATACCGCCCGAAAAAAGCGGCGTGTCGTCCTGGAGGCGAGACGGATCCGCCCCCAAGTCACCGATCAGGTAGGCCATCAGCGTCTCGCGCGTCATCCCTTTCCCTCCAGAAGGGCGGCAAGCGCCTTCCGATCGACCTTTCCATTCGTCGTCAGCGGCATCGCGTCGACGATTCGAATCTCCCGCGGCACCATGTAGTAAGGAAGGCGTGTCGCCAGCGCCGTGCGAATTCGGTGCGGTTCGCCCCCGGCAACGAACCCGATGAGCGCGTCGCATCGACCGACGCCGGGCGGCCAGGGCAAGATGGTCGCGTCGGCCGTTTCCGACACGGCGCGGAGCGCCCCTTCCACCTCGGCGACCTCGACGCGGTAGCCGTTGACCTGCACCTGACTGTCGGCGCGCCCAAGGTAGGCGATGGGCCCTTCGCCGACGGGTCGCCGCACCCGGTCGCCCGTCCGATACCAGCGGCCCGACACGCCTGGAAGGGAAACGAAAACCCGGTCCGTCTGCGCCGCGTCGTCGAGGTAGCCCGGCGTCACCTGCGCGCCGGCGAGGGCCAATTCACCGGCCTCCCCTTCGGCGACCTCGTGACCGTCGGCATCTACGACGCGGACCTCGACGCCCTCGAAGGGCCGGCCGATCGGCACGACGCCCCCCTCACACGCCTCCGGGTCGGCTCCCGCCAACCAACGGTGGCCGGTACATGCGAGCGTGACCTCCGTCGGCCCGTACACGTTTTCCACGACGGCCTGGGGAGCCGCCAGCTGGAAGGCCTGAGCAATGTCCACGCTGAGCGCCTCGCCGCAAAACAACACGACCCGAAGGTCCGGCAACGCATTGGGCGCCAACGCGCGCTGGCGCAGCGCGAGGTTGGCCGTGGACGGTACGGAGAACCACACCGTCAGGCGCTTGTCGGCGGCGTACCGACCCGGCAGCAGCAACTGCCCGCGGTCGGGGACGACGACCGTCCCCCCGACCGTGAACGCGGCGAACAGGTCGAAGCCGCACAAGTCGAACACGAGCTCGAACAGGTGGCTGAACCGGTCCGTTGGGCGCAAGTCCCACCGCGGCATCGCGGCGTTGAAGAAGGCCTCGAGGTTGCCATGAGTGACGCGTACGCCTTTGGGGCGGCCCGTGGACCCGGACGTGAACAGGAGGTTGGCTTCAGCGTCGGGACCAGGGTCGGCGACGCTTACCGCTGGCGCGAGGTCGCGCGCGTCGACGACCGAAAGGCCCGCGCCGCGCAACACGGCCAGGGCGGCGTCGGACGCAATGACCACGACGGTCGCCGTTCCCCGCAGAACCTCGGCCGCCTGGGCCGCTGCTCCGTCGTCGACGACCGCCGCACGCACCCCCGCCCGCGCCACCATCTCCCGCGCTCGGTCGACCGGGTAGCCGGGGTGGACGGGGACGTAGGACGTGCCGGCGTAAAGCGCGCCGAGCACGCCTGCGGTCGATGCCGCGGTCCGGTGGCCGAAGATGGCTGTCCGACCCGCCCCAGTGCCGATCGCCGCCGCCAGCCGCCGCGCCAAGCCGTCGAGTTCTCCGTAGGTGAGGTTCGCCCCGTCGCACTCGAGCGCCACGGCCTGCGGCGCCCGCGCCACCGACGAGAGAAAGCGATGATGAACGCCCATGGACGGCGGCCCTAACCCCCCCACATCCTGGCCAGCAGGGTGAGCCCGGCGGCGAGCCCGTCGTCCGATGTTCCTCCCAACGCCGAAGCGCCAAGCAGGAAGGCCATCGTCGCGAGCCAGCCAACTGCCATTTTCGACCGCCCCGTCAGCCACGGCCAACGGCGCGTGCTCCAGGTCCGCGAAAGCGCCACGTACAGCGTCATTCCCGTCGCATGGTACAAGCCCCACGCGAGCCAGTTCCAACTCGGTCCGTGCCACAGGCCCATGAGCCCGAAGGTGGCAAAGGACGCGAGGTAGGGACTGCGCGTCCAGGCGATGGCCGGCATGTAGATGGAGCGCTGGCAGAAAGCCATCAGCGTCATGTGCCAACGACGCCAGAACTCGGGCAGATTCGTCGCGACGATGGGCCAATTGAAGTTCTCGGAGATGCGGAAGCCGAAGGCTCGCCCGGCCCCGATGGCCACGTCGCTGTAGGCGGAGAAGTCCAGCCAGCCGCCAAGGAAGATGAGGGCGACGTAGGCCCAGGCCTCGGGCGTCGAAAAGGCGTCGAAGGTGCGGCCGTCGCGCACCCAGGCGGCCGCCGCGAACAGGCCCAATTCGACGACGAGCGCCTTCTTGGCGAGGCCGACGAACACGCGCTGCCAGCCGGCCACATAGTCATCCGTCGTCGACGGCTGCGCGAGCCCTTTTTCCCACGTGTCGTACCGTTCGATGGGACCGGCCGACCAGATCGGGAAGAACGTGATCCAGGCCAGCGACCGGGCCGGGTCCGACGGGACGGCGATGCCCCGTCGCCGGTCCAATTCGACGCTGAGCACGCGGAAGCCGACGTAGCTGACGCCAAGCGGCACGCCGACCGCAAGCGCCCCCATCAGGCCCGCCTCCGCCGCGGCGCGCAGCGGGCGAAGGGCGAGCAGGGCGACGATGGCGCCAACGGCGTGCCATTGGCGCGGACTCGCCTGGACGAAGACAAGGCCGGCCAACGCCACGGCCGCCAAGGTCGACGGGTCCACCGCAACGAGGACGGCGAGCGACAGGGCCGCGATGAGGTGGGGCCGCCACCGTTCGCCCACCGCCCGCACCAGCCAAGGGCCAACGGCGACGACGAGCAGGAAGACGGGCGACTGGAGCACTCAAAAGCCCTGGTAGCGAAACACGAGCCTGCCGAAGGCCGCCGATGCGAGCCACCACGAGGCACCCGCCAAGGCCACGCCCAACAGCGTCGCTTGCGCGAGTTGTCCAAAACGGCGGCTCACAACCGCTCCCAGCGCGAAGCCAGCGCATCCGCAAGGGCCGACGTCCAGGCCGCCTCCTTCTCCGCGTGGTTGAGGTGGCACCAATCGATCAGGTCGCGCGGCCCGATGTCGAGCCCGACGCCGGGGTCGACCCAATCCAAACCATGGCCTTTCGCCCACTCGTCGACGCGCCGATCGAGCGCCCCCATGGCTTGGGCCACGTCGGGGGGAAAATAGGTCGGGTTCGCCGGCGTCCGCAGGAGAGCGACATCGTAGCCGGCGTCGCGGGCTCGGCGTACGAGCGCCTCGGCGGCCTGAAACTGGTCCACGACGACCGACTCCGGCACGTCCCGCAGCCAAGCCGCGTAGTCCTCGAACACGACCTGCGCGATGGGCGGGCTGCCATAGGGCCACCAGTTTGTGGCCTCCAGAACGTCGCCAGAGCCCCATCGTCCCACAGCGTGCCAAGCGCGCGGCAACAGGAAGCTCAGGCGCGGCGACGCCCACCGGCCCACCGCCCACGGCTTCGCGACCACGCCGTCCTCGGCGAGGTGCTCACGGAGACGGGGCAGGTCGACGCCGAATCGGGGCGCGTCGGCCTCCGCCTGTTGAAGGTGGGGCAACGGGGCGACGCGGTAAGCCCCCATCCCAAGCACCAACATGCCGCCCCCACGCGGGGCCCGATCGAAGATGGCGTCCGAAAGGTAGAGCGTTTGATCGGCGGACGCGACGACGTGCACCTCGGCCCGCACTCCCCGCTCGACGACTTCGTGGATCAACGCCTCGGGAGACGTCAGGGCCTCCCTCACGGCCGAGCCGCCAAGCACGAGGATGGCCGGGGCCGTCGACGCCTCGTCCATCCGCAACATCCTCGCCGTCGTGAACGCCGCGTCGTCGCGCGGGTCGGTGGCAAAGCGGCCGGGGCGGTCGCGCAACATGGCGTCGTCGATGGCAGCCGGCACGGCGGCCGCCAATGCGAGGCCCACGACGACGGCGAGTCCGAGGACTGGGCCCGACGGCTCTGTCAACCCGCGCCAGAAGTCCTCGACCGCCATGGCGTCGGCCTCTAACGCCCGTCAAGAGCGGTGGAAGCGCCGCTCGAGTTCACCGACGCCGATGCGGATGGCGACGGGGCGGCCGTGAGCACAGACTTCGAAGTCTACCTCGTCGAGACTCGCGAGCAGCGCGCGCATCTCGTAGGCCGACAAGGTCTGGTGGGCTCGGACGGCCGAATGGCACGCCATCGTGGCCCGCATATGCCCCAAGATGTCGTCGGGGAGCGAGGGCGCGTCGTCCCCGGCGGCCCCGTCGGCCAAGTCCTGGAGCAGCGCGACGGGGTCGAGCGACAGCGTCGCGGGCATCGCCGTGACCCGCCAACCGTGCTCCGCCGGCTCCGCCTCGACGCCAAGATCGACAAGCCGGTCGCGCACCCGGCCGAGCGCCGCCTGGCGGGCCTCGGACAACGGGACGAAGTGCGGCTGCATGAGCCGCTGGGACGACACCCGCGCTCCGGCACGGGTCAATTCGTAGAGTCGAACGCGCTCATGTGCCGCGTGTTGGTCGATGATGACCAACTCCCCCTGCCCTTCGCAAAGGAGGTAGGTCCGGTCGAGCTGGCCGATCACGCTCATGTCGCGGAATCGGGGGACGGGAAGCAGCGGCTGACCCGCCCGGAAGGTCGGTAGTGGGGGCGCGGCCGCGACCGGAGCGACCTCGGGGCCGGGCGGCGGGACTTCGCGCAGGGGGACGCGCGAGGGGCCCGGGACGAAGGTGCGGTCGTCGTCGGGGTGCGCGGCGATGGGCGGCCGCGACGGCCACGACAGGGTCGGTTGGGGGCGGGACGGCTGCAGAAGGGCGGCTCGCGGCGCCGGCGCGGTCGGTACGCGCAGCCCTGTCGTCTGAAGGGCGTCGCGCAGGCCACCGCCGACCACCTGGCCGACCGCCCTTGGGTCGCGGAACCGAACCTCCGTCTTCGATGGATGGACGTTGATGTCCACCCGCGCGGGATCGAGGTCCAGGAAAAGCGCCACGACGGGATGCCGCCCCTTTGGCACCAGGTCTCGGTAGGCCTCGCCGACCGCGGCGCGGAGCACGGCGTCGCGAACGAAACGGCCATTGACGTAGAATCGCTGGGCCGCCAGCGCCGTGGCTCGGTGAACGCCCACCGGAGACGCGAGCGCCTCGACCTGGACGCCCTGGGCCTCGAATCGGCAGGCGAACAGGGCCATACCGTCGTCGCCAAGGACGTCCCGCGCCCGGCCTGCCCGATCGGCTGCCACGGGTGCGCGCCACACGGTCCGACCTTCGTGGACGAGCTCAAAGGCGCAGTCCGGACGCGGCAACGCGAGCCGCAACAGCGCTTCCGAACAGTGCCCCAACTCCGTCTCCGTCGACCGGAGGAACTTCCGGCGCACGGGCAGGTTGTGGAACAGGCCTCGGACGTCCACCTCGGTGCCAGGCGGCCCGCCTGCGTCGGTGACGTCGAGGAGCTTGCCCCCGTCGATGCGCAGGCAGGTCCCGACCACCGCGGCCGCCGTCCGCGTCGTCAACGTGAACCGACTGACGGATGCGATGCTCGGAAGCGCCTCGCCGCGGAACCCGAGCGACCTCACCGTCGAGAGGTCTTCGGCCCGTTCAATCTTGCTCGTGGCGTGCCGCTCGAGGCACAACAGCGCGTCCTGCCGGTCCATCCCGGCGCCGTCGTCCACGACCCGAATTCGGGCCGAACCCCCACCCCCGAGATGGACTTCGACGCGGCGCGCGCCCGCGTCGAGCGCGTTCTCTACGAGCTCCTTGACGACGGAGGCGGGCCGATCGACGACCTCCCCGGCGGCAATCTGGTTGACGACCTGATCGGGGAGGATTCGAACGGCCACCGGCTATTCACACAGGAAGGCGCGCTCGATCGTGCAGTCCGACATCTTCCACTGTTCGGTCGCCAGACCCAGGTACGCGCAGTCGTTGACCGTGGGCTCGCCGGGTGCCCAGGCCGTGTAGCCAAACAAGCTGCCGTCCTCCCATTCGTAGGTTCCCTCGACCGCGGTGTCGGTCAGGCCGATCCAGGCCGACGTTTCGGTGAGGGCCACATCGGCTTGGTCCGCGAAGTCCTTGTTCTCTCCAGCGTTGGCAATCGACACGAGCGTCATGCCAAACGAGGTGCACACCTCCGAGGCGAGCCCGTAGGGCTGGACTTCGCCACATGCGACGAAATCGCCGAAGTCCGTGCAATCCCAACACGTGGGGTCTTCGTCGACGTCGATGTCGCAGTCGTTGTCGAAGCCGTCACAAACATCAAGAGCGGTGGGAAACACCTGAGCCTTGTTGTCGTTGCAGTCGCCATCGCACAACGTCCAGCCGTCGAGGTCGAGGTCGAGGTCGTCGAGCAGGAGCCCGTCGCAGTCCGTGTCGACGCCATCGCAGATCTCGAGGACTCCCGGATTCACGTTGGGGTCCGCATCATTGCAGTCGCCGAGGCACGTCAACCAACCGTCGGCGTCGACGTCGAAGCCGTCGTCGACGATGAGGTCGCAGTTGTTGTCCACCCCGTCGCAGACCTCGGGCAGGTGCGGCGCGTTGTTCGGGTCTCGGTCGTCACAATCGCCGGCACACCCCGCGATGCCGTCGCCGTCCTCGTCGAAGTCTTCGTCGGCCGCGCCGTCGCAATCGTCGTCGATCCCGTTGCAGTTGTCGGCAGCACTCGGAGAAATGGCGTCGTCGTCGTCGTTGCAGTCGTCGCAGAGGTTCCAACCATCGTCGTCGTCATCGTCGGCATCGTCGACGATCTCGTTGCAGTCCTCGTCGCGGCCGTCGCACGTCTCTTCGGCGCCCGGGTAGATGTCGCCAAACCCGTCGTTGCAGTCGACGGCTCCGCCCAAAGCCCGGCAATCTGGATCGTCGACGAGGAAGCCGTCGCCATCGAAGTCAAAACCCTCGTCGACCAACGTGTCGCAGTCGTCGTCCTCGCCGTTGCACCCTTCCGCCGCACCAGGGAAAATCTGGTTGTTGTCGGGACCGCAGTCGTCCACGTCGTCCACGCCGTCGCCATCTGAGTCGACGCCTGGCGGCGGCGCGTCGGTCGTCGGTTCATCCGTGGTGGGCTCGTCGCTCGTTGCGGGCGGATCCGACGGCGTCTCGCCATCCGTCGTGGTGGCCTCCCCACATGCCATCAACGTCAGGCAACTGATCCAAAGGCCCCGCATGTCTCCCCCCTATGAGCCCCCGGCGGGCTATGTCGTTGAGTCTCTCTATCTCTCGGACCCCGCCATGAGCCCTGACTTTGCAAGCTCTTTCGACGGCCTCGCGATTCGCCTGTTCTTGTTCATCGTCGCTGCCGTCGCGATGGGTGGCGCCATCTACGCATTTGCCAGTTTCCTCGTCCCCGAGCGCGGCCAAGACCCTAAGAGCGCGGGGGCGCCCCGTCCTTTGGGTCCGATCCCGTCGAGCGGAAAGACCGTTCCGGCGATTGCCGCCCTGGAACGGTCGAGCCGCCGCGCCATCGACCTGACGTCGGTCGCGAACCGCGTCGCCGACTTCTCGCTCGCCGAGTGCGAAGAGCTCATCGTCGAGAGCTTCAGAACGGCCCAGCACGCCCGCGCCCGCGGGCAAATGGGCGAGCTCAAACTGGCCATCAGCGAGTTGGCCGTCGAGGGCCTTCTCGAAGGGGGTCGGGACGTCGGCGTCGTTCACGAGGTGCGCATCGCCAAGCTTCAGCTCATTCGGGCCGCGAGCAGCCTTGAGATCAGCCAGCTTGTCTACCGGATCAGCGCGCTCACGGACGAAACGACCCGTTCGGGCACCCGGAGCTGGTGGGATGTCAGCTACGAGTGGGCCGTGGCGCGACTGCCCCACGCGGCCGCTTGGCGCATCACCAGAGTGACCTTGGAGGCCCGTGCACCCCTGTTTCCTCCCCATTGGGACGCAGACAAGCCCTCCGGGAGAATCGAGCCCATCCGCCCCGACCCCGACCTGCCATCCCAACTCGAAACCGTGGACCGCCCGGACCGGCCCTTTGACGCCGAGCGCTTCCGCGAGGGCGCCACCGCCTGTTTCCATGCGGTGATGACGGCCTGGACGAACCAAGACCCGGCCCTCGCCGACCGCTGGCTCGGTCGCGCCGCCCGCGAGCAATTTGCGACCCTGCTCTTCCGCTACGAGCGCGCGAACATGCGCCGCGTGCGGTCGGACGCAACGCTCGGAACGCTCGAGCCGGTCCGCGCCCACCACGACCAGGGTGGCGACTGGATCAGTCTCCACATCAGCGGCCAGGTCCGGGACCTCGTCGTGGACAACGATGGAAGCGTCCCCGGCGAACAGGTGGACCGCGCCCTGCCCTTTTCCGAGTATTGGACGTTCCTGCGGCCGCCGGGACGGACGTGGCGGCTCGTGCGCCGAGAGACGCCAGAGGAGTGGGTGCTCTGAACCGATTTCTGGACGTTGGGAGGCCGACCCGACCCGATTCAGATGGGCCGTGATTCCCACCGACGCCTCTCATCGGAACCCCCCTGGCGCCTGCGCAAGATCGTGGTACCATGGGTTCCTGCCTCCGCGGCGCCTGCCGCACCCCGTTTCCGCCCTCCCCCCTTCCCCTCGGAGCCTCCATGGCCACCTGCATCGTCGTCACGTCCGGCAAGGGCGGCGTGGGAAAGACCACGACGTCCGCCAACTTGTCGACAGCCCTCGCGCTGACCGGCAAGAAGGTCGTCGTCATCGACGCCGACATCGGTCTGCGCAACCTCGACGTCGTCCTTGGCCTCGAGAATCGCATCGTCTACGACCTCGTCCAAGTCGTCGAAGGCACTTGCCGGCTGAAACAAGCGCTCATCCGCGACAAACGCGTCGAAGGTCTCTGGCTCCTGCCCGCCGCACAGACGCGCGACAAGTCGGCCGTGTCGCCAGACGACATGAAGGCGCTGGTCGAGGAACTCAAAGAGGACCACGACTACGTCATCATCGATTGCCCCGCCGGCATCGAACAAGGATTCAAGAACAGCATTGCGGGCGCCGACCGGGCGCTCATCGTGACCACGCCCGAGGTCAGCGCCATCCGCGACGCCGACCGGGTCGTAGGCCTCGTCGAGTCCGCCGGCCTTCCTGCGCCGCACCTCATCATCAATCGGTACCGTCCCTCCATGGTCCAGCGCGGCGACATGCTCGACCGGGACGACATCCTGGAAATCCTCCACATCCCGCTCATCGGCATCATTCCCGAAAGCGAAGAGGTGGTCGTTTCCAGCAACAGGGGGCAGCCGTTGGCCCTCGATGACGCGTCTCCGACCGGCGCCGCCTATCGGCGGATCGTGCGGCGGATCGAAGGCGAGGATTTGCCCATCCCCAGCTTCGAACTCGACTCTGGCTTCTGGGCGGTCTTCAAGCGTTGGATGGGCCTCGCACCGGCCCGGGAGGTGGCATGATGCGGAACCTGATGGACAAGGTCGCCACGCTCGTGGGCCCCAGCCGGGGATCCAAAGAGGACGCCAAACAACGCCTGAAGGTCGTGTTGATCCACGACCAGCTCGCATTGACGCCCGGCGCCATGGATCAAATGAAGGCCGAGATGTTGGAAGTTGTGCGACGCTACGTCGTCGTCGACGAACCCGTCGCCTTCGAGCTGCGCAAAGAGGACGGCCAGGTCAGCATCGTCAGCCAGCTGCCGGTGCGCCCGATGCACGCGCGGGCCTGACGTGCGCATCGCCCACGCCACGGACGTGCATTGGTACGTCCCGGCGGGGTTTTCGGACCTGGCCCGTTCGCCCAAGCGCTCGATTGGGACGCTGAACCTCGTCCTGCGCGGTCGTCGGCATCATTTCGACCCGGCTGTCCAAGCCGGCCTCATCGAGCACCTGTGTTCGCTTGACGTCGACGGCGTCGTCATCACGGGCGACCTGACGTCCACCGCTTCCGAGGCCGAATTTGCGCTGGCGCGCAAAGCGCTGGAACCCGTGTTTCGTCGCCATCCGACATTCGTCATTCCCGGCAACCACGACCGGTACACCCACGGCTCTGTGAATCCCGACCGCATGATCGCCCATTTCGCCGACCAGATGGGCGACGGCGACGCGATTCGCGTTCGGACCATCGGAGACGTCGACGTCGTCGGCGTCGACGTCTGCCACCCGACCTGGCTCGACGCCCATGGGACCTTCGCCGTCGCCGAAGGGCTGAGCGAGCGCCTCGGATCGTGCACCAAACCCGTCGTACTCGCTGTCCACTACCCGCCGGTGACTCGCCGCGGCGTCGTCAACGACGGCCGATCGCGCGGCCTCTTCGGCGCTCAGCGACTGCTCGACGTGATTCAACGCCACCCGCCGGTGGTCGTCCTCTGCGGGCACGAACACCACGGCTACCGGCGGGACTTGCCCGGTTCCGGGGTGCCAATGCTGAATTGCGGCAGCAGCGGCTACGCGTACATGCCGGAGAAACGTCGCGCCGCGGCGACATCGGTGCTCACCATCGAATCCGGGCGACTCGCCCTCGTCGAGCGGTTTCTGTGGGACGGGGCTCGCTTTTCGCCCGAACCCGGCGGGGCCTACGCCACCGGGCGCTGACGGAATCAAACCCCGTCGAGGGGCGAATGTTCGGGGCCCATGACGGGCTCGAGACCCGCGCGCTGAAACCAGCGATGAACCTCACGCGTGGTGCGTCGGAGCGATTTCGCCAACTGTGCCACGCCTCCGGCACGTCGCACGCGTTCTTGAAGTTCTGCGGGTCCACACGGCGGATCGACAAGCAAAGGCGGGGGGGGCGCCGTCGGGGGCCACCGACCCTCCAGCGCGCGCAGCTGAAGCGGCTCGCTGCGAGAGCCCTCGCGGAGCACGGCCACGACGCGCTCCACGTCAGCGGCATTCCGGGTCCATGGAAACAACATCAGCGCCTCCACGAGTTCCGCGGAGATCGATTGATCGGAATGCAACTTTCGAAGGATGAGCCGGGGAACGTCCTCGCATCGTTCCCGCAGGGCGGGCATCACGATGACCCGTTCTGAAAGCTTCCGAGCCAAGTCCACGGTGAACTTGCCGGCAGCGGCGAGCCCGTCAAGATCATGAACGGCGCTGCACACGAAACGAACGCCCTTGCGCGAGGGTCCCGGGCGATGGCTGTCCACAAGTGCACCCAAGCGCGCCTGGGCCCCCATCGGGACGTCGCCGACGGATTCGATGTGGACGGTCCCACCATCGGCGGACTTGATCCATCCGTCGCTCGCGATCGCCGATTGTCCGACGCGCGCGGTCGCGGACCCTTGGTAGAGCAGGTTCGTCTCCACGAAGGGTCCCCGACGCATGCTCAATTCGTGAAGGGCCTTTGCTGCGGCCCCTTTCCCCGTGCCCGGCTCGCCGAGGATCAGGACGACGGTGTCGGTGCGCGCGAGCCGGTGCATGCGTGCGCGCAACATCGCCATGGCCACACCGTCGCCACGCAAGCCGTCGATGGCCGGCGGCGGATCCGCCCGCGGCGCACGCCGAACGACGAGTATCGTCGACCCCATTCGAACGACGTCGCCGTCCTGCAGCGCGGCGGACATCGCCGTCGTCCCGTTGACCTGACAACCGTTGTGGCTACCGGCGTCACTGAGCATGAGGCCGCCGGACGCGCTCTGTGCGATCGTGGCATGGTGGCGACTCATGCGTTTGTCGTCAGGGATTTCGAGGTCACTGGCGCCGTCGACACGCCGACCGAGGCGTACGGGATCTCCTCCCACAACGAGGGGCGGCGCCTTCACGCGGTCGTGGCGCGACCAAACGACGCGCAACGTCCACGCCCAGTCCAACCCATCCTGCATGGGACGCCGCTAACGCAGGGTGCGGCGGGTCCGTCGGCCGGGTAGCGACCGGCCATGCCCCTCACCGATCGCACCCTGCTTCCTTTGGCGATCGCAACCATGTGCACCATCTGGGGCACGACCTGGCTCGCCATCCGCGTTGGGCTCGCAGACCTGCCACCGATGACGGCGCTCGCCGCGCGACTCCTCGTGGCGGCGACCGTCATGACGCTCGTGGCGCCGCGACTGTCGGGGCCCGACGGCCAGCGCCCCCCGACTTGGCTCGCAGTGCTGATGGGCACCGTTTCGCTCGGGGGTGGGTTTGCGCTCATCTACCTGGCGGCTGGCTGGCTTCCGAGCGGGGTCATCGCCGTCCTGTGGGCGACGAATCCCATGATGCTGGCGTTTGCCGCTCGCTATGGCCTCGGCGAACGCCTGTGCCCCCGCCGTGCGTTCGGATTTGTCGCCGGGTTGTGCGGCATCGCATTGCTCATGATTACCGACGTTCCCAAGATGGGCGCCGGTGCGGTGCTCATGGCCGGGCTGGTCCTGCTGTCGTCGGCGTCGGGCGCGGCGATGACCGTCCTCATCAAACGCGTCGGCGGCGCCATTTCGCCCGCGCTGCTCACGCGCGACGGTCTGTGGGTCGGCGCGTCCATCGTGTGCGGCATCGCCTGGGCCTTCGAGCGGGACCTCACCCCCAAGTGGAGCGCTCCGGCCATCGCATCAACCCTGTATCTGGCTCTGTTTGGCACGTGCCTCGGGTTCGTGTTGTGGTTCTGGGCGCTCAAGCGGGCCAGCGCGTCTCGCTTGGGTCTCGTGTCCTACGTCACGCCCGTTTTGGCCGTCATTTTGGGGCGTCTTGTCGGTGGCGAGGCCATCACACCTTCGCTCGCCATGGGAACCGCACTGGTCGCCGGCGGCGTGGCCCTCGCAGCCTGGTCCGGCTGATGTACGTCACCCGGTCCCACAGCGTCGAGCACCTCGCCGTGCGCCTGGCGCGGGTCGCCCAACGCCCGTTGAAGCGCCCGCTGGGTCCCGAGTGGATCACGATCGACAGCCCCGGCCTGGAGCGCTGGCTGATGGGTCTTCTCGCGGAGCGGCTGGGAGTGTGGGCCTCTGGCCCGGTCCTTCGGACCGATGCGGCCCTCGAACGTCTGGCGGACATGGTGGACCCCGATGGCCCGCCGGCCAGCCCCTGGCGCGCCCCCAGCCTGCGCCATGCCGTGGCTGACACGCTGCCGACGGTATCCCTCCCGGCGGAACTGGCTTCGTGGCTCGGGGGGCCCGCGGCGCGCCGCGACGCGTTGGCGCGCCAACTCGCGACGGCCCTACGGACGTGGTCCATCCACCGTCCCGACGTCATCGCATCTTGGGAGGAAGGCGCCGACGACTGGCGCGCAGGCCTCTGGCGCAGTCTCGTGGCGCGCCTTGGCGACGGTCACCCCGGACGTCGCGCCGCCCGTGCCGCGGAGCGCCTTCGTGACCGGATGCCGCTGTCTGGCCTCCCCGAACGCGTCCACCTCTTCGCCCTGGAGCCGTCCTCGGGCCTTGCGCTGGACGTGTTCGACGCCCTCTCCGCCCGCATTCCGGTCCATTTGTGGCACCTCAGCCCGAGCCCCCTTTGGTTTGCTGACGACCAGCGAGCCGACCTCGGTCTTCTTGGCCAGCTCGGCCGCTCGGCAATGGCTTGGGAGCGCGAGCTCGTCAACGTCGACACCTCGCCCAACCCCTTCGACGCGGCCGCGGAACCGCCAGCATCCACGACTCGGCTCGGTCGCCTTCAGCGCGCCATCCATGAACTGACGCCAACGGACGATTTGGGCGCAGGGTCGCCGACGGACCGGTCCATCGCCATCGTCTCGGCGGAAGGGGCGGTGCGCCAAGCGGAGGCCTTGAGAGACGCCATCGCGGCGCTGCGGCGCGAGGCGCCAGATCTGCGCGCCGAAGACGTCGTCGTCGCCGTCCCCGACATCGACGCGATGGCGCCGTCGATCCACGCCGCCTTCTCCGGCTTTGTGCCCTACCATCTCGCCGACCAACCGCTTTGGCGTGCATCCCCGGCCATCGCGGGCGCCATCGATCTGCTCACCGCCGCGACGGGACGCGCCACGTCGGCCGGGCTGCTCAACCTGTTGCGCCGAGACGCCGTCCGCCGCGCTGTGGGCCTCGAACGTGCCGACCTCGACACCATCCACGCCGTCGTGTCGTCTGCCGGAATTCGTTGGGGATTCGATCCCGCCCATCGCCGGGCGCAGGGGGTCGACGCTGGCCAGGGTGGAACGTGGCGGGAAGGCCTCGACCGTGCCCTCCTCGGCGTCGCCCTGCCCCCCGCCGGCGGCCACACCTTCGGGGACGTCCTTCCAGTGGAACTCCCCGACCGCGATGCACTTCGCTGCATCGCGGCGCTCGCGACGTGGATCGGAGCCTTGCAGACCTGGCACCAGGCCACCCTGGAGCCGCAACCCATGGCCGTGTGGGTCGCAAAGACCACCAAATGGTTTTCCGAATTGCTGGCACCGGAAGACGACGACGACCGGAACGGCCTGGAGACGGCGGTCTCGGCCCTTCACGATTTGTCGGAAGCGGCACGAGACGCCGGGCGCACGACCCCGGTACCTTGGGCGGAATTCGCCGCTTCCGCGGTCGAGCGCATCGCCTCGCTGCGCTCGCGGTCGCGCATCCTTGGGGGCGGCATCGCGTTCGCCTCGCCAGAGGCCCTGCGCGCCGTTCCCGCGCGGGTGGTCGCATGGCTTGGCCTCGACGCGGGCGCATGGCCGCGTTTGCAAACGTCCCATGGTTGGGACCTCATGGCGACGGTCCGTCCCGGCGACCCCAACCGCCGGGACGCCGACCGCGACACCTTCCTCGTCTCGCTACTGTCGGCGCGCGACGCCTTCATCGTCGTCCACGGACGAGGCGCCCGGGCCACGCCGTCCGCCCTTGTCCCCACCCTCCGGGACGCCCTTGCACGCCTCGAAGGGGCCGACGTGGGCCTCACCGACCCGTTGCCCCGTGAGCCTTGGAGCGCCAGTCGATATTCGGACGACGCACGTTGGCCCGGTGACGCCAGGTGGTTCGACGCCGCCGACGCCGCGCTCTCGCCCCCTCGGCCGATCGACCACCCATTTGCGCGCGAAGTGCCGCCGGACCCGCCGAGCACGGTGTCGCTTCGCGTCGTCGAATTGGCCCTCTCCAAGCCGCAACGCGTGTTGCCAAAAACCCGCCTCCGGCTCGACCTCTCCCCCTTCAAGCGCGTGTTCACCGACGTCGACTTGCTCGACCTCGACGGCCTCGAACGGTGGTCGCGCGACGACGTCGTGCTCGCCACCCTTCGCCGCGGCGTCGATCCCGAGCGGGGTTGGGCCGCGCTCGCCACGTCCGGTGATTGGCCGCGCGGCGCTGCCGGACGGGCCGCCTTCCTTCGAAGTGTTCGCCTCGGACAACGCCTGTTGGCTGCCGAAACCGCCGCCCGAGAGGGGCGCCCCGCCACCGAGCCGCTTTGGTTCCACCACGCAACCGCCGAAGCGGAATGTCAGGGCTGGATTACCGGCCGATACGGGGATCGGCGCATCGTCGCGTCGGTCAGCGGGTTGAAACCCGAAAAAACCTTCGGACAGTGGGTCCACCACCTCGCGGCCTGCGTCGCCGATCCCAAGCACCTGATCACGGTCCTCATCGGACGCGGGGAAGGCGACCAGCCGGCCACCCAAGTGCTCAACCGCCCGACAGATCCGGATCGCGAGTTTCGCCGCGTGGTCGCCTTCGCGGTGCGAAGCCAGCACAAGTTGTTGCCTTGGTCGCCCGATCTCCAAAATGATGAAAGCAGTCCCGCCCAGCGCTTAAAGAACTCGGCCAGATACGACGAATACCTGACCACCCTTTGGGGGCCAGGTTTGGAGCGCTTCCCGGCGTGGAATGAGGGAAACCCCTCTCCCGCCAAGATGGTTGAAACGTTGTCGAAGCCGCTCTGGGACGCGCTCAAATCATGAGGCCCTTCGACCCACTCGCAACAGGCCTCACCGGCGTCCACCTCATCGAGGCAAGCGCCGGCACGGGAAAAACCCACGCCATCACGAGCATCGTCCTGCGCCTGCTGCTTGAACGTGGGACGACCATCGACAAGATCGCGGTGCTCACCTTCACCCGGGCCGCCGCCACCGAATTGCTCGAGCGCATCGCCTCGCGACTCACACTCGCGACTCAGGCCTCGAGCGGCACCGTCGTCGAGGACGACGTCATCAACGCGCTCATCGCCCGGGTTCCGCGCGACGTGTTTGGCGCGCGCGCCTTTGCCGCCCGCGCCGGCCTCGACGTCGCGGCCGTCTGCACGATTCACCAATTCTGCGCACAAGTCTTGGCGACGTGGCCGTTTGAGACCGGGGCGCCCTTGGGGCGCACAACGGCCGACGCCACCACCCGTTTCCGGCGCGCCGCCCACGACGCCTGGTCCACGACCCTTGCGTCGCTACACCACGAATTCGCCCAGCTCAAGGAGTGGCCAAAGAAGCCCTGGGACACGGTAAACAGGGTCGCGAAGGCCTGGGCTGCCCGCCCCGACCTCACCGTTCTTCCAGCGGCTGCAACGGCAAGTGACGACGCCACGGTGCGCGCGGCGCTCCGCGCGCGGCTCGACGCCTGGGCCCACGTCCCTCCGGTGTTGCCAAGCCTCCGGGGACTGATCAGGGAAAACGACTGGAATTACCAGCTTTCCAAGCTTCATGGAGAGGAACTGCCGGAGCAAAAGGACCTGAATGTTTTGGCGGACCTGCTCGTGAACGCGGGAAGCGGGGCTCCAGAGGCACTCAACGCCTGGTGGCGCGTTCATCGCGAAACCGCCAAGACGATCGACGCTTTCGCTCATCAGCTGCTTCGCAGTGCGGCCATGCACGCCCGCGACCGGGCGGAGCAGATGCGCATCGCCGACGACGCACAGGATTTCGACAGCCTCGTGTTGTCCGCTCGCAACGCTGTCCTTCACGGCCCGAATGCCCCTGACTTACGACGGCGCATCCGGGAGACCTGGCCTACCCTTCTCGTCGACGAATTTCAGGACACCGACGACAGCCAATGGGATTTGTTTTCGGCGATCTACGGAGAAACGGGCGACCTCTTCCTGATCGGCGACCCGAAGCAGGCGATCTATGGTTTCCGCGGCGCCGATGTCTGGACCTACCTGCGAGCCCGCGACACCGTACCCGCGGACCAGCGAGCGACCCTAGGCGTCAACCGTCGGTCCGACCCTGCTGCCGTCGCCGCCGTCAACCACGTCTTCAGCGCGACGGACGGCGCACCCTTTGCAATCGACGGAATCGGATTCGAGCCGGCGACCGCGCACCAGCCGCAGCGCTGGTCCATGGACGGCGCGCCGGGACTGGTTCTCCTCGAGGGCTACGTCCCCAAGCAGGAATGGGTGGAGCGAACCGCGACCGAAATCGTCGCCCTGTTGTCGGGCGACACCAAGGTCGACGGGCGCCCGATCCGACCCCGCGACATCGCCGTACTCCTGCGGAAGAACGACGACATCCCCCTGATGACCCAGGCCCTGCGCTCGCGCGCCGTTCCAGCCGTCGCAGCCGCCGGCGGCCCGCCCCTGACCACGGAAGGGGGTCGCGATGTCCGGTCCCTTGTGGCCGCCTTGGCCCGCCCATGGGACGAAGGGCGGGTCCGGGTCGCGCTGCTCACCCCCGCTGGCGGCCACGACGCCGCCTCCCTGGTCGATTTGGACGCCGACCCGCGGCGTTGGGACGACGTCGTCGCGCCGTTTTTCGCCGCGCGGGAGCGCAGCGTCGCGGTTGGCGTCGAGGCCGCGATGCATGGACTCCTCCATGCATTGGGCGCGCCAGCCAGATTGCTCGCATTGGAGGCGGGGGATCATCGCTGGTTCGACATGGAGGCCGCCATCCATTTCGCGTCCGCCCAGGCTGACGCCGAACATCTCGACGCCGACGCGCTCAGCGAGCACCTCGACCAACTCGCTTCCGACGGCGGCCACGATGAAGCCGATCGCGCCACGCCGGCGGTGGCGGATGCCGTCGCCGTGATGACCCTTCACGCGAGCAAGGGACTCGAATTCGGCTTTGTTTTCCTGCCGACCTGGCACGAGCGCGACTACGCCGCGCCCTACGTCCACATGTGGCATGACGCCAATGGCAAAGCGGTTCTCGACTTGCGAACGCCCCTCCCCGCCGACGCGGAAGCCGCGGTTCAACGGGAATCGAAGAGCGATCTGGCCCGCCTGGCCTACGTCGCGCTCACCCGCGCACGATTTGCGACGTTCGCCGCGGTCGGCGCCCCCAAACACCCGCTGAACGGCCCCGCCGCCGTCCTCCCCCCTGCATCGCGGCGGGAGGCCTTGTTGACGGCCGCCAACGGGGCGATCCGCCAGAGGAAATGGAAGGCGGCGAGCCCCCAGCCGTGGATTCCCCCCGTGACGCCCCTGCCAACGCTCGTTCGCCTCGACCCGCCCGCCCCCTGGCCCACGCCGCGCCGCGTCGGGTCCTTCAGCGCCCTGACGCGCCACGGATCCGACGTGGAATTCGGGGAAGCGCCGCCCCCGCCGACCACCACGCCAACCGGCCCCGTCCGCCTGGGCGAATTTCCCCGCGGCGCGTCTTACGGGACCCTCCTGCACAGCCTCTTCGAAGGCCTCGACTTCGGCCACCCCACGGATCTCGCCCATCGCGTAGGCCGCCTGATCGAGCGGGCCGGCGTCGAGGCGACCTGGCGGGATCCCCTCATCGAGCACGTGTTGGACGTCCTCGCCACCCCGCTTGGCGGCGGCCTTCCACCCCTGTCCGAGGTCAGCCTCGCCGACCGGGCCGACGAATGGGCCTTCCATCTACCACTCGCCACGACCTGGACGCCCGAGGTCCTCGCGCGCGCCTTCGACCAAGAGCGTCCGCACCTAGCCCGCGCTGTGCGCAGCCTTGGTTTCGAACCGCTCAGTGGCTTGTTCAAGGGATTCGTCGACAGCGTATTCTGCGTCGGCGAACGGTGGGTCATCGTCGATTACAAATCGAATCACCTTGGCGGGGACCGGTCGGACTACGGGCCCGGACCCGTCGCCAACGCCGTCACCCATCACCTCTACGACCTGCAATACCATCTCTACGCCGTGGCGCTATTTCGCCACCTCGAACGCCGAAAGGCAGGATTCGACCCCGAATTGCACTGGGGTGGCGTCCGCTATTTGTTCCTCCGCGGCATGGGACCTACGCACCCGCCCGGATGGTCCATTCACGAGGACCGGCCGAGTGTGGCGTCCATCCAGCGCCTGAGCGAGGCGTTCGATGGCTGAACCGACCGCGCTTGGCACTCACCTCTCGTCCGTCCTCATGCGCCTCGCTGGCGTCGACGACCCCCTGGTCCGCGAGGCCATCCTGGCCGTCGTCGCGAGTTTGGAAACGGGAAGCGTCGCGTGGCAGCCAGATCCCGACGATCCCCGGGTCGGCGCGCTGCGGGCGACGACGTTGTGCGGCGGTCCCGAGGAGGATGGCGCGCCCCTCGCCTGGGTCGGCGGCCGCGTTTATCTCCGGCGCCACTACGCCATCGAGGCCCGTGTCGCCGCGCGCCTGCGGCACCGGCTGGCCGTTCCGCCGACCCCCGTGGACGACGACATCGCGGCCCGCTGGTCGGACGGCGCCACCGACAACCAGCCCGCCGCCATCCGACTCGCGCTCGCTCGTCCGTCGACGGTCATCACGGGGGGCCCCGGCACGGGCAAGACGTGGGTGGCGGTCCAGTTGTTGGCCGCCCTTCTCGAACGAGACCCGACCGCGCGCGCGCGCCTGTTGGCCCCCACGGGAAAGGCCGCGACGCGACTCGCGGAGAGCGTCGCCCAAGCGGTCCAGCGACTCGGCCCGGAACACGCCGCACTCGTCGGTCGAATTCCAACGGTCGCGACCACGGTCCACGCTGCCCTGCGCTCCCTCCACGAGCGGATCGTCGTCGTCGACGAAGCGTCGATGATGGACCTTGGCATCACCGACCAACTGCTGGACGCCTTGTCGCCGGACGCCCGGTTGGTCCTGCTTGGCGACGTCGATCAATTGTCGTCGGTCGACGTCGGAAACGTCCTTTCGTCCTGGATTGCCGCTGCCGAACGTCCCGAGAGCCCTTGTGCCGGGTCCGTCGCGCGACTCGAGAAAAGCCATCGCACGTCCAGCACACCGCTGCTCCAACTCGCCGCGGCCATTCGCGCAGGAGACCCCGACCAGACGATCGCCGTGCTCCGCGGGGGCGGCAATGATGCCGTATGGGGCGACCCCATCCCGGCCGACGGCCTCGGCGTGGGGCTCCGCGCACTGGTCCTCCGCCACTACGGGCCGCTGCCAGCGCACACGGACCCTGCATCGGCGCTTGCCGCCTTGCAGTGCTTCCGCATCCTGACGCCGCACAAGAGCGGCACCGTCACGACGCGGCGGATCAACACATTTGTGGCCGCCGAGGTGTCAGCGTCCCGAACACCGTCCGGTTCGGGCCGCGTCCACGCGGGATGCCCTCTGCTCGTCACGGAAAATGACCCCGCCGCAGGCGTGCTCAATGGCGACGTCGGCCTGCCCTTGACGGGCCCTGATGGCAGCGTGATGGTCTGGTTCGCCGATCCCCGCGGACCGCGCTCGGTCGCCCCAGGTCGCCTGCCTTCGACGACGGAAGCCTGGGCGATGACGATTCACAAAGCGCAGGGCTCGGAATTCGACGAGGTGGCCATCGTCATGCCGAACGCCGACAGCGCGCTGCTGGACCGCGAAATGCTCTACACGGCCGTGACGCGCGCAAGGAGCCGGGTCGTGCTCTTGGGTTCCGAAGAGGCCATTCGCAAGGCCGTCACCACCCAAACGCGTCGGACGAGTGGACTCGCAGACGCTTTGGCCGCGCCCACGGTGGAGACATGAGCGACGTGCGCGCCATCGTCGGCGGCGCTCCCGCCGAGGCATCGGATTGGCCCGACGCCGTCGCCATCGATGGCCTTGGCGGATTTCTCTGTACGGGTACACTGATCGCGCCGGATTGGGTGTTGACGGCGGGCCACTGCGTCTCAGGCGCGCTCGCCGTCACGGTGGGGGCGCTGGAATCCGAGGGTTCACCCAAAGTGGCCATCGACAGCGCGATTTCATATCCAGACTTTCTCCGCACCTACGACGTTGGCCTTCTCCACCTCGCCCAACCGAGCGACGCCCCCCTTCGGCCGTGGGTGCGCGATTGCTTGACGTCCAGCCTCCTCGACGAAACCCCAGCCACGGCCGCCGGGTACGGGGCCACGGTTTCGGGCGCGTCCGAATGGAATCCGGTCCTTTACGAAGTCGATTTACCCATCGTCGACGCGGATTGTGCCGACGTTTCGCGCGGATGCCAGCCCTTCGTTTTGCCCGACGGCGAGTTGATCGCGGGTGGCGATGGCTTGGATACTTGTAGCGGCGACAGTGGCGGTCCCCTCGTGATGGACCTCGACGGCGTCTCCCACCTCGTCGGCGTCACATCGCGGGCCGCGTTGCCCGCCGATGTCGCGTGTGGCGACGGCGGCATATTCGTTCGCGTCGACGCCATCGTCGACTGGATCGAAACGGAAATCGGCCAGGAACTGGCGAAGCCCGATTGTGGTGGACCGAATTCTCCGCCCGTCCCGCTCCCCACGACGTGGACCCTGGAACCTGGCGAACGGAGGACCTTCGTCGCCGAGGCCACGGACGCCGAGGGCGACGACCTCACCTTCGTGCTCGACGGCACCGGTGGACCCATCCAGGCGAGTGTCGCGTCCGACGGAACTGTCACCGTCGAGGCGGACGACGCCACCGGAGTGGGGGCCATCGCCCTGCGCATTCTGGACGACGCCGACCCTCCCGCCGACGCCACCGCCACGTGGACGGTCGTGGTTTCGGAGCCGTGGCTGCCGCCAGATTCCGCCGGGTGTTCGACCGTCGCGGCGCCCTGGGTCGCCATGGTGCTCCTCGCGCTGCGGCGTCGCCGGCTGGTGGGTGTCGGTTTCGTGGCCGGATGCACCGTGAGCCCGTCGTCCACGGACGCATCGTCGGCCACCCCACCCACCGTCATGCCGTCGGACGTCACGGGGTTCCAGCAGGGCGACGTGATCACCGTGCAGGCGCGCATCGCGACGCCGCGGACGCTCGATGAGGCGTCGTTTTACGTCGTCGACGACGCGGCCGATCACGGCCTACGTGTCGCGATGGCGGGTGCCTTCGCCGGTTGGCCGCCCGAACCGGGAACGCCGGTCCTCCTGGAAGGGGTCGTCGGCGAAGACGCCGACGGCACCCATCGCCTCACGCTTCGGGACCTGGACGACGCCGTCGTCCTCGGACCGACCGAGACGCTGACGCCGCTGGCCTACGACCCGGCCGCCGAGCGAATTCAGCTCGTCGGGTCCCCCGCGGTGCTCACGAGCCTCGTCGACCCGGCGGGCGCCGCGGATCTCGACGTCGGAGAGTTGGGCGGCTTGTTCACGACGCTGGCGCTGCAGGCGGGCGCCGAAGGCGACCTCGTGGCGCTCTCCACCGGCGGACGTTTGCACCCGCGCGACGCCTCCGATTGGACCCCCCGCGCCGAGGGCGGGCCGCCAGCCATGTGGACCCTCGCGGACCTGCGCGCAACCCCACCCGCGGACGGCACGCCAGTGACCTTGGACGACCTGGTCGTGGCGACGCCGATGACGCGCGACGGCCGCTTGGCCGTGCTGCAAGACGCGTCGGGCGCGGGGTTGTGGCTCGACACCGAAGGTTTTGGGCTGGCAGCAACACTTGGCGAGGTTGGCCAATGGACGGGCGAGTGGCGAGACGCGGACGGAGCGCCACGTCTGCGCAGCTGGTTGGCGCCTGTGCCGGGTGGGGCCCGGGCGTCGGTTGAAGCGGCAGTCGTTGCGGACGGGGCCCTGTTGCCATTCGTCGCCACCGACCCCGGCGCGGCCGACGCGTTGGGGGAACGTGTGGACGTCGACGGCACCGTCTACGACGACGCCATCCTTTCCTTGGAGGGCTTGGAGGCCGGCAGCGTGGGAACGGCTGCCATCCGCGTCGATTCCGCTGGAACCCGGTGGGTGGTGGTCGACACGACACCTTGACAAGGCCTTGACACTCAGAGCTTCCGGCGTGCCCAGGTAGGGAGAATGTGGACCCTGCTCTCTGTCATCGCCACCGCGGAGCCAACGCCCCCCCCTGAACCACCCCCAGCCCCAAGCGACCAAGCTCCTGCGGAGCCCGCACAGACCGAGGCTGCGCCCCCGCCATTGGCCCCGGTGCCAAGCGAAACGACTCCCAACGAGCCCGTCGCCGAGCCCGCCGCACCACCCCCAGAGAAGGACGCGCCGGAGCCCTTCAGCGAGGAGGCACCTGCCGCGTTGGAGGTGACGGTCAGCGGCAAACGGACCCCGTCCGACCCGACGGTGCGCGTGCTCGAATCCGACGTCATCCGCACCCTCCCTGGCGCGAACGGCGATGCGGTACGCGCCGTACAGAACCTGCCGGGCGTCTTGCGCCCGCCCCTGGGGGTGGGTTCGATTCTCGTGCGCGGTACGGCGCCCGAAGACAGCGCTACCTTCCTCGACGGCGGCCGGATCCCGCTCGTGTTTCATTTCAGCGGCCTGTCGACGGTCGTCAACGCCGACCTGCTTTCTGAAGTGGCCTTCTTGCCTGGCAACGCATCGGTCCGTTTTGGGCGGCTCCTGGGCGGCGTGATCGACCTGCGCACCGATTTCGAGCTCCCCGAATCGTCCACCGGGACGTTGTCGGTGGATTTCATCCAGGCCACCGCGCGCGCCGCGCAGCCCATTGGCGAGCGCGCAGCCATCGTCGCCAGCGTCCGCCGCTCGTACATCGACGCCATCCTCACGCCGGTCCTCTCCAGTGCGGACATGGCCGTGCGAGCACCTCGCTACTACGACGGGCAGGTCCGGCTATTTGGCGAGACACGGGCCGGAACCCGCTGGGAGTTCATGGCCTTGGGGTCCGACGACGCGTTCCGCATCGCAGGCGGCGACGACCAACCTCCCGACGCCATTCAGATCGGCTTGGGAACAACGTTTTGGCGCGCGCGTGGCCGCGCTTTCCAGCCGCTTGACAACGGCTGGCAGAGCGAGACGATGTTGATGACAGGGCACGACCTTCAGACCTTTACCTTCGAGGTCGACGGTCGCGCGGAGGAGCGGGCTCCAGTCCTGGGTCTGCGCCAAGAATTCGGCCGGCCCCTCGCTCCTGGCCGTCCCGGCCTTCGGCTCGGCCTCGATTTCGAGGGATCGGATGAGCAATTCGTTTACGACGTCCCGAGTTTCGGCCCCGCGGAGGCAGGTGGCGCACTCCGAATTGCGCCGGCGGCGTACGCGGAGGCGACGGTCCGTACGGGCCCGCTGACCTGGATTCCCGGTGTCCGCGCCGACTATTGGTGGCTCGACCTCGGAAAGAGCCTCGTCCACATCGAACCTCGTGGCGTCGTTCGCGCCGAGCTCAGCGCCATCACCGACCTGCGATTGGCGGCGGGCCTCACGGGCAAAGCCCCTACGGTGCGCCAGGTTCACCCTGGTTCCGATGGCAACCCGGACCTCGGTCACAGCGAAGCATGGCAGGTGTCTGCTGCCCTGGAAACACGTCCGGCCCGCGGTTGGTCGGCCGAGGTCACACCCTTCGGCAGTTTCGGGCGCGAACTCATCGTCGGTCGCGAAGACCGACTCCAGTTCTTTTCGGGGCCACCTCCCGCGGGGGAGCTCGACACGGGCGACTACGCCAATGAAGGTGTCAGCCGGATTTTCGGCGTCGAGTCCCTTGTCCGCGTTTCGCGGGGTCGCTGGTTCGGACTGCTGTCGGCCACATGGTCGCGCAGCGAGCGCCGGGACCGGGAAGCTGACCCATGGACCCTCTTCACCTACGACCAGCCTCTCGCACTCACGGCGCTGGCCTCCTTCGACGCCAACAAAGGCTGGCAACTCGGGGTGCGCGGCCGCTACGGAACGGGCAATCCGTACCATCCCGTCTCTGGCCGCACCTTCGATCTCGACAGCAGGACCTATTTTCCGACCTTTTCCGAGACGTCGGAACGATTGCCGCCCTTCATTGCCTTCGACCTGAGGGCAGACAAGACGTGGACCTTTCGGACTTGGGAACTCACGGCGAGCCTGGAGTTGCAGAACCTGACGCCGGTACCGAACGTCGAAATCATGGCTTGGAGCGACGACTACGGCGAGGAGGAGCCCCTGGTCGGCATTCCTCCCATCCCGGTCTTCGGTTTGCGAGGTGACTGGTGATCAGCGTCCTTCTGTTGGCATGTTCCGGCGGAAATCCGGCCACCACGCTCGATGGATTGACCGTGCTCGCCATGGCGCCAGAACAGGTGGAGGCGGCGTCGGGATCTCTGGCGAACGTGACCGTTGATGTGGCGAACCCGCTGGAGCAGAACGTTCGCCTCGCCCTGTGGGCCTGCCCGTTCTCAGCGTGCGATGAAGGCGGCGAGATCTGGGTCGGGGAACCGTTTGCGGGCCATCAGGTGGCGCTACCCGTTTCGGTCTTGGTTCCGGTGGCGCCGGAAGCGACGCCCCTGACGTTGTGGGGCCTCGCGATCGAGAATGAGCACGCCGACCTCCTCGATGAGTTTCAGGCCGACTCCGACCTGCGCGCTGACCCCGGGTCGACGTTGGAGGCGCTGCCCCTCGCTTCGTATGCGTTGGCCAGGCGGACCTGGACGGTGGGAATGGGGGCCACTGCCCCCGCCGCGGTTGCGCTGAACCGCGTTCCCGAAGCTGCGCAGGTCGACGCCGAGGTGTCGGTCCTTGCGACGGTCACCGGAACCTTGGGCGACGAAGCCACGGCTTGGCCCTACACGACTTTGGGCGCGTTTGCGGAGGTGTCCGTCGACGTGGAGTCCGGCCAGGTCGACGTGACCTTTGTTGCCCCGCCGGAACCCGGCGTGGGTCGGGCCTGGATCGTCGTGGAGGACGGGAATGGGGGAACGGCGACGGTTTCGTGGGAGGTGGAGGTCGTGAGGCGTTGACGCAAGACTCAGGGCCGGCCAACCGCCCCCGCCCTTCGGGCCACCACCACGTCGCTCGCAAACAACTCAATCATGGCCCGCACCCGCTGCCGCGCTCCGTCCCCCGGCCCGTCGCCTCCACGACCCACAAGCAGGGCCGTCCGACGCCCGTCGACGACCGCGGGTCCCAACAGCGACGTCGCCGGCAAACTCGTGCGTCCGATGTCCTGTCCCGCCCACGCCACCCGTTCGGCCAGCGCGGGGCCCGTTGGGCGATGGGGGTGCCGGATGAGCCCCACCTCGGCATCCGCCACCGCAAACGGCCCTTGACCGACGGCGTCCAGCCCGATGAACAGCACGGGATCGGCAAGAAGGCGACCATGCCGGGCGAGCCACGCGCCAAGCCCGTCCCCGCCGGCATGTCCGGCCGCCACCACGACGCCCCGAATCGCCAACGCGGGCGGCGGGTTTCTCGCGAGGTCGTCCAACAGCTCCAACCATATGCGCGGCGTGCCGGCATCCTCCGCCGCGGGCCCAAAGGGCCACAACTCGCCCACGGACAGCGTCGCGCCCGCCACCAGAGCTGCGCCAATCCAAACGGCATCGCCGTCCCAAGGCACGTCCATCGCGCGCAGCGCAAACCACACCGCCGACCCGGCGACCAGCACCGCTACGTGCCTCCACGCCGCGAATCGGCGAAAAGGTGGGCCACGTGGCGTGTCGGCCGGGATGACGAGGACCACGGTCCCCCCGACGTCCGTAGGCGCCGGAAGTGCGACGTCCAGGTTGTAGGCCGGACGTCGTGGCCAGGCGAGCCGCATGGGCCCCATCCGCCCGTCCGCTTCGAGGGCGAGGCCAAGGCCCGCCACCCCGACGACAACGGCGCCAACGGCCGGCCAGAACAGTCCAAGGGCCGCCCCGAAGGCCGCCAGGAGGACGTGGAGCGCCCGCGCCACGTCGGGCCGCGTCATCGCAAGGCACGACTCTACCGTCGCCCTGGTCGAGGCGGGAAGGCTGGAGCGGATCGCTTCCAGGACGGCCCGCTCCGCCTCGGACCCCGCCGGCCGCACGCCTCGGAAGGACACCCGACCTCCCCGTGCCCCATTAACGACGCGCCCCTGCCAATGGGCCGGACGCCCGTCCATGGCGGGCGCCGACGGTGCGCGCTGGCCTTTCGGCGACAGCCTGCTAGGAGGCGACGGCTGGGGGGGCTTGCGCGATGCGCTATATGGGCCGCGAGTACACCGGGAAGGGCGTGAAAATCGCGCTCATCGACTCGGGCGTCGACGAAAAGGATCCGCGGCTCGCGGAGGCCAAGGTCGAAGGGTGGTCCATCACGCTTGGCGCCACCGGCCACGCGCTGCTGAGCAGTGACTACGCGGACCAGAACGGCCATGGCACCGAGATCGCCGCGGCCATCCACCGCATCGCTCCCGAGGCGACGCTGGTCGCCGTCAAGATCATGGGTGAACGCCTTCGGACGAGCGCCGAGCTCATGGCGTCGGGCATCGAAACGGCCAGCCGCGCAGGCTGCTCCGTCGTCAACCTCTCCCTCGGTACGCCGAATATGGGCAAGGCGCTGTTGCTGCGCGACTGCTGCGCCGTCGCCGTCGAGATGGGCGCGGTGGTCCTCGCAGCCGCCCACCCCAAGGGCGAGCGCGCCTACCCGGCCGATCTGCCCGAGACCATCGGTGTCGCCGCCCACCCGGACTGCCCGCTCGACAAGTTCTTCTACTTCAACCCCAAGCGCTTTCCGCGCAAAGAATGGGGCGTGTTGTCCGACAAGTTCCTCACCCACGGGTACGGCCTGCCCGACGACGCCGGCCCCGCTCGGTACCGCGGTTCCGGCATGGCCACCGCATACCTTTCGGGTGTGGCCGGCTGCCTCGCCGAGGCCCAACCGGAGCGGAACGCCCAGTTGCTCATGGCAACGATGCGCCGCGCCGCGCTCATCCCCATCCCCGAGATCGGCTACTCCTGACGCTACCAAGCGGCGTCGGACGGCCGACGGGGCGCCTTGCGCCAACGCCGTCGGGCGCCCTACATCTCGGCAATGCGCTCGCCTTCGGGGCGGCTTGGATGTCTGCCCGGAGCCGCGGGGGACGCGTTCTGCTGCGCATCGAAGACGTCGATGTCGGGCGCGCCCGCGCGGACGTCGCGGACGGCCAACGCCGTGACCTCGAGTGGCTCGGCCTGACGTGGGACGAGGAGGTCCCGGCCCAGGCCACTCGCCACTACGGGCCGTGGCTGCAACTCCTCCAGGAGACGTACCGGTGCATGTGCACGCGGCGGCAACTTGGCGCACGGGCCTACGCCGGCGCCTGCCGAGGGGCGGGCCACACCGCGGGGACCGTGCGCTGGCGCCTTCCGCCCGGTCCCGTTCGATTCGCGGACACCCACCTCGGTCCCCGATGCGTCGATCCAAGTCAGCGCTTCGGCGACCCCATCCTCGTGCGCGCCGACGGCGTGGCCACCTACCCGCTCGCCGTCGTCGTCGACGATCTCACCGACGGCGTCACTGAGGTCGTCCGGGGCGGGGACCTGCTCGAACACACCGCCACCCAGATTCTTCTCTGGGAGGCCTTCGGGGCCACGCCGCCAGTGTTCACCCACGTCCCCATGATCCTCGGTCCCGATGGCCGCAAACTGTCGAAGAGCCACGGCAGCACCGACGTCGCCAGCCTCCGCAACCGTGGCATCGACGCCCGCGCCGTCTGGGCCGCCCTCCTACCACTGCTCGGCCTCCAAGGGGACGATCTCGCAACCGCTCCATGGGCCGTGAGCGCCTGGACGCCCACCCCTTGGCAGTGGTTGGGCGATTGGACCTTTCGACGGCTCCCCACGGCGTCCGACTTGGTGTAGGCTCGCCCCGCAGGGGGCTCCCATGGCGCGCGTTCAAGAAGGCGGATTCGAGCAGGTACTCAGCATGATCCTGACGGGGTTGGCGATCCTCGTTGGGATCCTCGCGATGGAGTTCTTCAACCTGTACACGACCGAACCTACGCGCTGGATCTACGAGCGCGTCACCACGGGCATGTTCTAGCCGGCTGCTCGAACGGCGACGGGCCGTCAGCGGACGGTGCGAAACGTGACCCGATGAAGGAACGGCGCGCCCGCCTCCGGCGGCGGCGGTGGTACGCGATCGGGGACCGAGGCCACGGCCATCGCATCCAGACGGGCAAAGCCCGAGCCCAATTCGACTGCGACATTCCGCACCTGGCCTGAACGCAGGACCTCGAACCGGACGGTCACCTCGCCAGAGATGCCGGCGATCCGGTCCTCGATCGGGATCTCGGTCGCGTACCAGCGCGCATGGACGAGCGCGATCACGTCGGCCGTCCAAACGCCGGCGGGCGTCTCGCGCACGGACACCTCGGCCACGTCGCCGCGCTCGACGTCATCGGTCACTTGCCCACTCCCCGAGGTGGCCGTGGCCATGAGTTCGGGCGTCGGCATGCTCCCGCGCGGACGCGACCGCTCGATCGCTTCGCGAAGGGTCTCGACCGGGTCCTGAGGGGACCTTGGAACCACCTCGGTCGCTGGTTCCGGCTCGGCAGGCACCGTGGGCGGCGGGGGCGGCCGAATGGACCTGCGAAGCGCCACTTTGGCGACCACGGGCGCCGCACCCGACGCGTCGGGCCTTGGCTCCGTCCGCCAACGCACAGCGCGGAACCGATCGGCCAGCTCCCCGGCCCGTGTGAAGGGTCCACCGCCCTGGGCCCCGGCGGCGGTGGCGCGGACAGCCAGCTGCTCGGCGTTGTCGGCCGTCTCTGCCGGCGTAGACGGCGCTGGCGGCGCAAGCGGCGTCGCGGCCTCTGTCGGCGTGGGCGGAGTTGGCGGTGTCGGAGGCGTGGGCGGAGTTGGCGGTGTCGGAGGCGTGGGTGGCGTGGGCGGCGTGGGGGGCGTGGGGGGCGTCGGCGGCGTAGGCGGTTTCACGTCAGGGTCGACCTGGGGGCTGTCCACGGGTCGGCCCCCGGCGCGCCTCGGATCGCTGGCCGCGAGCGCCGTCATCCGCCCCGTTTTCGCATCATCGACACGCGTTCGCCGCGCCTGGGCGACGAAATGGTCGGCCACACCTTCGGCCGCGGCCCCCTCGACGACCGAGCCATTCGCCTCGTCCGCTACCGCGAACCGGCGTTCAATCGGCACGTCGGGGCGTTCGGGCTCCTCGGGCTTCTCCTCCTCCGGCTCGGGCGCCGAGAGCCGTGGCGGGGTCGGCGCCTTGGCCGCCTCGAGGGGGTCGGCCTTCGCCAACGGTGGAAGGACAGCCGGAGGGGGCAGCACGTCGCTGGCGACCGGGCGCTCGTCGAGCGCCGCGGGCGCTGCGGCTCGGGGCACCTTTGCCGGCCGAGAAACCCGCTCAACGACCTCAGGAATGACCTCGGGCCGTTCCGTCGGCAGCGGAACCTCCGCCAGCACCTCACAGCCCTCCTGGGCCCCTTCACCGTCGCCGGAGCCCTCCACACAAACGGGCGGCTCAGGAACCCGCCGGACGACCACGGCACGCGGGGCCGACGACTCGACGGGGCTTGGGCGTTCCACACGGATTCCCCACAACAACGCGGCGTGGAGACCGGACGCGACGGTCACCGACGCCAGACGGGATCGCCACATCGTCACCAGTCCACGATGGCGGCGCCCCAGGTAAATCCGCTTCCAAATGCGACGAGCGCCACCTTCATGCCCCGTTTCAGGCGCCCATTCCGCTCGGATTCGGCGAGGAGAATCGGCAAAGTGGCGGCCGTCGTATTGCCGTAGTGCATGATGTTGTGGACGGTTTTTTCCTCAGGGACGCCCAACAATTGCGCCACCATTTGATTGATGCGCAGATTCGCCTGATGGAAAACGAAGAGCTCGATCTGATCGAGCGTGATGCCCTGGTCCCAACACGCGCGCATGAGGACCTCGACCATGCGCTCGCAGGCGTTCTTGAAAACGAGCTTCCCATCCATCTGCGCCCACAGTTCGTCGGGGGCGATGGCCCCGTCGCCGCCGGCCTCGCCGACGCGCACATAGGGCCGACGACGCATGTCCCAGACGCGTTGGGCCAACTTGTCGGCATGGCGCCCATCGGCGCCGAGGTGCCAGCAGCGAACGCCCCGGTCGTCCTCGGTGGCCGAAACGATCACGGCGCCGGCCCCGT
>SXGS01698032.1_pt1 | contig 141217 bp, 145 predicted proteins | sample 3174681 | NCBI WGS metagenome assembly SXGS01 (sample SAMN11356861, study PRJNA531348) | freshwater metagenome | isolation source: freshwater sample F1-80 | place: China: Fuxian Lake, Yuxi | collected 2017-12-25 | reverse complement strand
GGGGAGCATATCAAACTAAAAGGGTTATACTTGTATAGTGTAACCCTCTTTGTATGTTTTATGGATAGCCTAGCTCAATTCCTTAAATGTGCCGAAATGAAGTAATCGTGGGCGTACTTGTGTTTCTCATATTAATTTTCAGGGATGTAATTAAGTACTTCTTGTAAATTTTAAATCTGATTAACCCATAAGTTACCTGCAAGCGTAGCGAACGATACCAAAACGACAGACATTAAAATAAAGGAAATATGACTATGAATAAAAGAATAATTTTTTGGACAGGAATAATAGGTGTGACTTTATTTTCGGTTTCTTCAATATTGGGTGGTTTTCAATTTGACAACTACAATCCTCTTTCACAATATATTAGTGAGACGTATGCTATTGACACGCCATATGGAGAGACAATAAGATATTTCGGTTATATTCCAAGTGGGCTTTTTTTGACATTTTTCGCCTTTTCAGCACTTAGAACATTCCCTAAATCTTCCTTAATCAAAACAGGTTTCTGGGGTCTCGGTATTTTTTATGGAATTGCTACAATAATTGTTGGAATTTTCCCATGCGACAAAGGATGTAATAGGGAATTAGTTGACCCAAGTGTTTCGCAACTAATTCACAACTTGACGGGATTATTGACTTATATATTTGTTCCATTAAGCATAATAGCCATAGGTCTTGGTTTACGACAATTGAAGACACAAAATAGACTATCAAGAATTTCATTTTTATGTGGACTAAATTGTATTGTGTTTAGTGGTTTACTACTAACCGACCCATTGGCAAAATATGTAGGACTATATCAAAGGATTATTGAAGGAACTTTTATTATTTGGATTATAACTTGTTCATTGTTCATAAAGAACAGTAAAGGTAAAAAGGTTGTACTTTTATAGTGTAACCTTTTTTATGTTTTATGAATAATAAGCTAATTCAATTCCTTAAAAAGTACCGAAATGAAGTAATCGTGGGCCTACTTGTGTTTCTCTTCTTGATTTTCAGAGATGTGATTAAGTCCTTCTTGTAAAATTGCACGAAGTACAACCCTTCAATTTTCTGATAGCGACAAACTCAATCATCGCATTATAGTTGCATCTTTCGAGGAAAAGGGGAGCTGAACTAGACAAGCCATCAAAAATGATGGCTTTTTTCTTTGTCTATCAGTCAGTTAGGGTAGTTGCAACTTTTTATTAATTTTGAATAAAAATTATATAACGATGACTAATAAATTTCATATGGAAATTATAGATGAACAAGGCTCAAACCTCGCTGAAAAGTATGACATTAGAGATTGCCAAGAAGTTATTTTAGCCACTATTAATTTATATAAAAACAATGGATTCCATAAGCCTTGGGTTGGATACTTAGTCATAGATTCTAATGTAATTGTTGGAGCAGCAGGCTTTAACGGTAAACCAGAAGAAAATATTGTTGAGATTTCATATTACACTTTTCAAGCATACGAGGGTAAGGGATTTGCTTCATTATCTTGTAAGGAATTAATCAAAATAGCAAAACATCAAAACCCAAGTCTTGTTATTTGTGCTAAAACAGCACCAGAAGAAAATGCATCTACACGAATTTTAAGAAAGAATGGATTTGTTTATAGTAGAGTAGTTCAAGACCACGAAATTGGTGATGCCTGGCTTTGGGAATTACCCTCATTTTGATATTATCTGTTGGCTTGAGAATTAAATCCGCTTTATAATTTCTTTTAAAAAAATTAAGAACCGTTAGTTATTTTCAAGCATTATGACTTCGCATCTCGACAATCCAATATGGAATGCGCTAAACAGTGTTGATAAAGCCAAAAATATTGGCTCCAAAGATTTTGCATTTTTTGACGAAGCAATATCGCCGTTTATTGGCATGCAATTTTGGGACGAAAAAAGTCAAAGGGAGTTGTTGACCAATGTTCCCCAAAATCGTACTTGGTTTTTATTGCTTGCAGATAAAATAAATTTTATCGACGAAATAGAAGTCGTTTCTTCCGTTCCTCTTTTTCAATTTGTTTGTCCAAAACTTGGCGTTTCGCCTTCTTTTAAAAAAAACAACCAGTTAATCTCACTAAATTCAACCCATATTGATGAAATGATTGCGCTTACAAAACTCACAAAACCCGGTCCGTTTGCAAAGCGAACAATTGAGTTTGGCAACTACCACGGAATTTTCGCAGAAGATAAATTGGTTGCAATGGGGGGCGAGCGGTTGCATGTAAATGGATTTTCAGAAGTTAGCGCCATTTGCACTTATCCCGAATTTCGGGGGTTGGGTTATGGCGCAATGATTACCCATTTTCTTTCCGAGTCAATTATTAAAAAAGGGCAAACGCCTTTTTTGCATGTTCGCGTGGAAAACGCAAGTGCAATAAATGTGTATCAAAAATTAGGATTTGAAATTCGATCGGAGATTCAATTTTACATGATCAGAAAAAGGGGATAACAACCCTTTTTTAATTGGCAAAATAGTTCGCCACCAATAATGAAATAATTCCCACAACTAATCCTGTAAAAATTTCTTTTGGTTGATGTGTAGATACAATTAGCCTTGCAGATAAAACCAATCCGGTAATAAGTATTGAAAGTAAAAACCAAATAATTCCAATTGAGCTATCACTAAAAAACAGCACGGCCATAAAGCTACACAGCACGCCAACCGCCATTGCGTGCATACTTATTTTTGAAAAAATATTAAACAAAAATCCAACGATTGATGAAATAAAAAGTGCCAAACTAAAAACCACTAATTCTACTCCTTCTAAATTATTTTTAAACGCGTACCAGTTCCAGAAATAAAAAACCATACAAATTACAAAGGGAATAATTCTTTCTTTTTGTGTATGTAAAAAAATAGAGTCGATAAATTTAAGTCCTTTTAAAAGCAACACACTTGCCAGCGGAAGCAGTGTACAATTCACAAACACTTGCAACAACAGTCGAAGTTTACTCCACGCATCTTCGCCAGAAAATAAATACGGATGAATGTAAACCAGAAAAAAAACGGTGTACAGCGGAATAAATAACGGATGAAAAACATACGACAAAAAATGCCCAATCACTCGTGTCGCAATCGAATGTTTTGTTGAACTGTTCGACAAATCTGAACCTTCTTTTAATTCAATTTCTTTATTCATATTATAATTCTTTTCGCAACCTTGCCACCGAAATATTTAGTTGTTCGCGATATTTAGCAACGGTTCTTCGTGCAATATTATATCCTTTTTGTTGTAGCAATTCCGTCAACACTTCATCGCTGTGCGGATTCGTTTTATTTTCTTCTTCAATAATATCGCTTAATATTTTTTTTACTTCGCGTGTCGAAACTTCTTCGCCACTTTCCGTACTTAGCGATTCGCTAAAAAAGAATTTCAATAAGAAAGTGCCGAATTCAGTTTGTACAAATTTGCTGTTGGCAACACGGCTGATTGTAGAAATATCCATCCCAATTTTTTCTGCAATGTTTTTTAAAATCATCGGGCGCAAAGTTGTTTGATCGCCCGTAAGAAAAAAATCTTGTTGGTGTTTCATTATCGCATTCATGGTGCTGAGCAATGTATGTTGCCTTTGTTTTATTGCATCAATAAACCATTTGGCAGAATCAATTTTTTGTTTAATAAAAAGAACGGCTTCTTTTTGGCGTTTATCTTTTTTTGCACCACGGTCGTATTCAACCAACATTTCGCGATAACCTTGTCCAATGCGCAGTTCGGGCGCATTTCTATTATTCAATGTCAACTCCAATTCGCCGCCATTATTGATAATAAAAAAATCGGGAATGACATATTTTTCTGCTTTATTTATTTCAGCCAAATCGCCAGCAGGTTTTGGATTGAGGTGAATGATTTGTTGAATTAATTCTTTCAAATCATTGTCGGAAAGATTTAGTCCTTGTTGAATTTTTGAATAATGTTTTTTAATAAACTCTTCGAAATATTTTGTCAGCGCTATGATTGCCATTTGTACATTTTTGCCTTCATTGCGCTGGCGATAAAGTTGCAACAACAAACATTCTTGTAAATTTCTTGCGCCAATTCCGGGTGGATCGAACTGCTGAATTTTTTTCAACATTGTTTCAATTTCCAATGCTGAAACAATTACGTTTTGGCGAAACGCTAAATCATCTACAATAGATGTTGTTTCTCTTCTCAAATAGCCATCTTCATCAATGCTTCCAATAATTTGTTCTGCAATTTTTTGTTCGTTTTCATTTAGTTGCAAACCAATTAATTGGTCTTGTAAATTTTCAAAAAAACTACTTTCGTTTTTTAGTGGAACTGCTTTTTTTTCTTCTTCGTTTCCATAATTTACATCTTTCAATTTATAATCTGCTACATCATCATCACCATCGTTTAGGTAATCGCTTACATTAATGTTTTCGTAATCTTCCGACTTCGTTTCAGATTCGGAAGTAGCGTCATCATCAAATTCATCTTTGCTTTCATCGGTCGATTTGTAATTTTCGTCCACCAATTCCAATGCAGGATTTTCTTCCATCTCTTCCCGAATTCTTTCTTCCAAATTAGCCGTTGGCACTTGCAACAATTTCATTAACTGAATTTGCTGCGGCGATAATTTTTGCATCAACCTTTGTTGCAAATTTTGACTAATTGCCATACAAATTTTTTATTCCTCGCGTGTTATTTAATTACACAATCGGCGTACAAAATTACACACAAAAACAAAGAGACGCGGTTTTGAAAATTATTGTTTTTGCGGAAGCCACGGCATTGGCGGAATTGCAGCCGGAAGTTTATAGCAATTGTTTTTTAAACTATCACACCACCCGTTGGGATTATTGTTAAACGATTTACTGCTAAAAAAAATACTTCCTTGCACATTTTCGTATTGACGCAAAAGTTTTATTTGATTGGGAAGTTCGTTTGGATTTTTCCAAGCTGTATTCGAGCCTGCGCGATAAATGGCTTGCCCAATATAAACATGTCGTCCGTAAGAATTTTTGCTCCACCAATCCAATAGTTTTTCGTAGTCAATTTTTGCGTGTCCGATTTCCAAATACAATTGCGGTGCTACATAATCAATCCATTTTTCTTTTAGCCACAGTAAAATATCTGCATACAAATCGTCGTAATTTGTTTGTCCGGCTTGGCTATCACTTCCTCGTGGGTCGATTGATTTATTTCTCCAAACACTAAAAGGAGAAATTCCGAACTGCACCCAAGGTTTTTCTTTTTTTATTGCCGTGTTAATTTTTTTAATGATTGAATCTACATTACTTCTTCTCCAATCCTCTTTCGATAATTTACTTTTTGAATTGGAATAAGCTTCCGCATCAGGAAATTCTTTTCCTGCAATGCGATACGGATAAAAATAATCATCCATGTGAATGGCGTCTACATCGTATCTTTTAACAATATCATTTACCACATCCACAACAAACTGTTGCACTTTAAGATTTGCTGGATCGAAATATTTTTTATCGCCATAATTTAAAAACCATTCAGGCTTTGTTTTTGTAATATGATTGGGCACAATAGAAGAACCGCCAATTTTAAATTCTGCACGATACGGATTTAACCATGCATGAAACACCATATTTCTTTTATGCGTTTCTTCAATCATAAATTGAAGTGGATCGTAATACGGAGACGGCGCTTGGCCCTGAACTCCCGTAAGCCACTCGCTCCACGGCTCGTATGGCGATGGATAAAATGCATCGGCAGCCGGACGGATTTGAACAACCATCGCGTTCATTCCATTTTGTTGATGCATATTTAATTGGCGAATAAACTCTGCTTTTTGATCTTCTGGATTTGTTTTTCCTTTTATTGGCCAATCAATATTGTCAACAGAGGCAATCCAAACTCCGCGAAACTCATAAGAGTTTTGTGCTTTTCCATTATTTGTTATTAAAAGCAAGGCAACAAAAAATAAGTAGAAATATTTCATAAGATGGTTTATGTAAAAAAATAAAGGTTGATTAATTAGTATTGTTAATAGAATTTATTCACATCTGCAAAAATGCTGTTTTATTATAAAAAAACTGTTGCAATTTTACATTCAAATCAAAAACATGAAAATTATTTTTTCTTCTTTAAAAAATTTTATCGAAGGATTTATTGGTTTTTACCAACGACTATTTTCTGCAATTTGGAATTGGTAAATCAGTTCCACACTTTTGTTCCTTCGCTGCAATTGGAACAGATGTCGATATTTTTTCTTCCTTGCAAAATAGTTTTTCTAAATTTTGTGTACGACCCATTGTTCCATATTTCTTTAAACGATTTTTGACTCAAACTACCCAATTGGTGTTGCGCATCTTTATCGAAACAACAAGGCGCCACCAATCCATCCCAAGTAATAACAGGGTCGTGCCAAAGCCGCCAGCAATGGTTTGTCAACTTTCCTTTGAACTCGTAGCCCCGTCCGACCGTGTCATCCGGGCGGGCATTATTTGTTTTTTTATAGCGACTGTATTTGTCAATAGTTGGAATTAATTGGTTGGGGTCGTTTTCAAAATCATAAACTTGCGCAGTTTTAAACCAAACATCATCTACACCAATTTCTTTTGCAAGATTTTTCACTTCTTCAATTTGGTGCTCGTTGTGTTTTACCACCAAAAACTGAAAAACGATAAACGGTGTTTTGCTTTTTAATTTTTTTTTCCACGCAACCATGTTTTTTGCACCTTCAATTACTTTATTCAAGTTTCCGCCCACTCTGTATTTTTCATACACGCTTTGCGTTGTTCCGTCTATGGAAATAATCAATCGGTCTAATCCGCTTTCAATTGTTTTTCGTGCATTTTCGTCGGTTAAATAATGTGCGTTAGTGGAAGTTGCCGTATATATTTTTTTTTGCGAAGCATAGGTTGCCATTTCTAAAAAATCCGGATTCAAATACGGTTCTCCTTGAAAATAAAATACGAGATAAAACAATTCTCGATGCAATTGATCGATTGTTTCTTTAAAAAAATTATTCTGCAACATGCCGGTTGGTCGTGTAAATGCTCTTAACCCACTTGGACATTCCGGACAGCGGAGATTGCAAGAAGTTGTTGGTTCAAAAGAAACAGAAATTGGATAACCCCATTGAATGGGAGATTTCGTCCATCGGCTTAAATAGTAGCTGGCCAACACTTTCAGCGCATTTCCTATTCTTCGAAAAGTTAGTTTGGAAATTAAGTTGCGTGTATCGTTCCAATTAAATTGCGACATGTAACATACAGTTATTATTCATTTGTTAGAGTCACTAATGCTTGGCATATCTGCTTTTCAAATATCCATAAAAAGTAAGTGTTTTGTACACGGGACTAGTATTCGTTTCTATTACTACTTTTTTTTCAATTCGTCCTGTATCCAAAGAAAAGAATTTTACCAAAAGTTTTGATTCCATATTGGGTTTAATAATTGAATCGTTAACAACAATAAGTTGCGCATATTTTGCTTGTTGGTTTTTACAACCCAATAGGATTGTTATAAAACATACTCCAAAAAAAATTGACCTATGCATTGAGTTTCTTTTTAAATACTATCAAAAAAATGATAAAAATCAAAGCAATAAGATTAATACCAAACAAAGAATTATAATCATTAATCTGAGAAAAGTCGATGTATGAAATCGAAACGTTTATACTTTGTGGGGTAAATGATGGCAATTTAAAAAAATGAAAAACTGAGATGCCGACACTGAAAACAAATATGATCCCTTTGGTTTTAATTGCAAAAAAATGAAAAAGATTTAAAAACAATAAACAATAAAATGTTTTTTTTCTACTCTTAGTTGACAAAGCAAAAACGCAAATTAATATATATCCCAAATAAAAGGCTGTTGGTAAAGACTTTGAAAAGTTTGTATGATTTAAATGCAAGATGAGAAGTCCAGCAATGGCCGCAAATAGAAAGTATCCGGTTAGTATTTTTAGCGTATTCATTTTAAAAGAATTTTAATTAAGTTTTAGCTGCATTTTCAATATCTCCATTAAAAACAACCTAAGTATCATTTTGTATATTGTTAATTAATCTAAGATAAATAGATAACAAAATTGAACGTTGATTAGTAATTAGTAAGTGCATTGATTTCCATTACAGGACCATAAAGCCATAAACCCACAACCGTAAGAATCATAATTGCAGATATAATTATTATAAGTATAAGTACAAGAACCATAAGTGTTGGTAATAGTAATTCCGCTTGGAAATCCAATAGATTCAGATCTCTTTAAACATGTAAACGAACTGCCTATATTACATAGGCAATTGGGTGCACTCTCATCATATAATGGACTCGCTACTGGCGCTATTTCTGAATTACTATTGCTCGCATACACTACTGTTTCATGCATGCCTTCAATAAAGTAAAACATATCTACAATTTTCTGCTTTCCAAAAACAGTTTCGGCTTTTTTAAGCCATTGGGGAACAATAATTGTTTTAAAAACAACATTTTCATTAGAGTTATTTACGAAAACATCCGAAGTGGTTTTTAAAAATATTTCTTTAACTAATTCTTTTTGTTTTGTATTTAATTGTTTCAATTCTTTAGAAATATGATATCTCCAGAATTTCGCTTTTTCTGAATGCGATAAATTGCTAAATGCTATTTGTCTTGATGAGGCACTACTTATGTTTTTTAGTTCCTCAAATTTTTCTGAGTAAGTAAAAATGACTCCTTTTTGGCAAGAAAAAAAAGATACGATGCAAAAAATCATAATTAAATTAACCAGTTTCATAAAAAACTATTTTGGTAGATACCGAAATTAATTTGTTTAGTAAAATAAAACCATTTTATTATTTAATCCGAAATGCGACATATTTTATTTTTGAATTTTGGCAAAAGATGAAAAAGGAAAAACTTTCAGCGCATTTCCTATTCTTCGAAAAGTTAGTTTGGAAATTAAATTGCGTGTATCGTTCCAATTAATTTTTTGCATCTGCCGTAAAAATAATTTTTAACCAATTCAAAATAAATTAGTTTTATTTTGCTAAATATATTAGTTTTGGTCAAAATAATTATTAACGCCGCTTCGCGGTACATCTTAACTTTGAATTATGGCAAAAGCTGAAAAAGAAAAAACAATAGAAGCATCGGCAAACTCCGAAAAGCTGAAAGCGCTAAAACTTACAATCGATAAAATAGATAAAGATTTTGGCAAAGGAAGCGTAATGGTAATGGGCGAAAAAGCCGTAACGGAAATTGGTGTAGTTTCCACCGGATCACTTGGACTTGATGTAGCATTGGGCATTGGCGGATTGCCAAGAGGCCGTGTGATTGAAATTTACGGACCGGAAGCATCCGGAAAAACAACCATTGCAATTCATGTAATTGCCGAAGCACAAAAAAAAGGAGGAATGTGTGCAATTATTGATGCCGAACACGCATTTGATAGTAGTTATGCAAAAAAATTAGGTGTGAATGTTGACAATCTTTTAATATCACAACCCGACTATGGCGAACAAGCATTGGAAATTGCCGACCGTTTGATATTATCCGGAGCAATTGATGTAGTAGTGATAGATTCTGTTGCAGCATTAGTTCCGAAAAGTGAGCTGGAAGGAGAAATGGGTGATAGCAAAATGGGATTACATGCACGACTAATGAGCCAAGCATTGAGAAAACTAACTGCTACAATTGCAAAAACAAATACCATTTGCATTTTTATAAATCAACTTCGCGAAAAAATTGGCATAATGTTTGGCAATCCTGAAACCACAACCGGTGGTAATGCGTTGAAATTTTATGCTTCTGTTCGGTTGGACATTCGTCGAATTGCTCAAATAAAAGACGGAGATGTTGTAGTTGGAAATCGTGCAAAAGTAAAAGTGGTAAAAAACAAAGTAGCACCACCATTTCGCGCTGCAGAGTTTGACCTTATTTTCGGCGAAGGAATTTCGAAAGTTGGCGAAATTATAGACATGGGTGTGGAGTTGGGTGTCATTCAAAAAAGCGGAAGCTGGTTTAGTTACAATAGCGACAAACTTGGACAGGGGCGCGATGCGGTAAAACAATTACTAATCGACAACCCAGAAATGGCTACAGAAATGGAAACAAAAATTAGAGAAAAAATTAAAGAGGGATAGTTGTTTTGTTGTAATTTCATTTTATTGCAATTGATACATTATAGCATAACTATTGACAGTTAAAAATGAAATTCGGAAAGACAATAAAAATATTTCTCATAGATGGCGATTCAAACGGCCGAATGAGTTGTGAGCTTTCAAATTGGTCGGGAAAAGCATATAAAATCCCAAGAATTAACATTAAAGATTGCGCCGACCGCGATGACTTAACAAGCACTGGTGTTTATTTTTTGTTTGGTAAAGATGACGAAGGCAAAGACCAAGTTTATATTGGCGAAGCTGAATGTGTTTTAAAGAGATTAAATCAACAATTGACACAGAAGGATTTTTGGAATGAAGCTATTGTATTTATTAGTAAAGATGAAAATCTAAATAAAGCCCATATTAAATATTTAGAAAACCGGCTACACGATATTGCAAAACTAGCTAATCGTTATAAAGTTGATAATACAATAATACCCAATCTTTAATTTCTGAAGCAGATAGAGCAGAAATGGAAGAGTTTATTGAGAATATAAAAATGCTTGTAAACACTTTGGGTCATAAAGTATTTGACAAAAAAAGAGAATTTAATAGAAAACAAAAGCAAGAAATATTTTTTATCAAAGCGGCACGTGGGGCAGATGGACAAGGTGAGCCGACATCAGACGGTTTTGTGGTTTTCAAAAACTCAAAGGCGGCAGTAACAATTGTAACTTCAACCTCTCCAAGTTTCGTAATCTACAGACAAAAGCTAATTAAAGAAGGTGTCCTTGTGGAAAAAGAAGACCACTTTGAGTTTTCGGATGACTACATTTTTAGCAGTCCTTCAACAGCGGCTGTTATGGTAATGGGGCGCAATGCAAACTGTCTTACAGAATGGAAAAATAAAGATGGTAAATCTCTAAAAGAATTTGAAACAAGCGACAAGCTTGTTATTTAAAGAGAAGCAAATGGACTTGTTTAATAATAACACAGGTATTATTACAGGCTATTCAGCTGCAAACGGTGCACCACCGGCATATTATGATTATATTGTAACGATGATAAGAAAAAGCAAATAAAATATTATGAAGATATTCTCAATATTAATTTTCAGTTTAAAGTTATTTTCATTTAGCTGCTTTGCTCAATGCGAAGCAAAAAAACATTTTGACATATCCCTTTTTCTAAAGAATTGTAATACTCAAAAAACTACATTCTACTTTAAAGCTAAGTTTGGCTCATTAGGAAAGATTTCACAATACAATACATTGGTAGAATTAAGTTCAAAAAAAATTATTAATAGATCCTTATATAAATCTGCACTTAGTATCACCACATTAGATAGCAATTACTCATTTTATATGCCTTTTAAGGATGTAGACAATAGTTTGATTCAACAGCTAATCAAGTTCCAAGGGTTAGATAAAATTATTTGTGTTAAGGCAATAATGATTAAAAATTTTCAAATTGTGAACAAAAAACCCTTTTTTTTAATAGAAAAAATTTGGTTTGACTGATAAGACACAGATTTGCCTCAAACAAATTGCTTTGATGACTTTGCGGCATATGATTATATCTTAACAATGATAAGAAAAAGCAAATAACTAATAAACAAACTAATCTCTATTAATTTTCAGAAGTTGGTTATTAATTTACAAATTCATGAAAACGGTTACCTATTTTTTTTCTTTTTTCTCTCAATTTTTGCAGCAAAAAGCCAAATTGATACTCCTTTTATCCCTTTGTTTAGTTATTGTATCGTGCAATGAAGCAGATAATAAATGTACAATAACGATTGATAAGTCTTTAGAAGTAAATAGCCCTAACATTTTAATATACAAAACACCGCTCTGTGATACCCAAAGAGTGAAACTTGGTAATGATATTAAAAGTTATAATTTTAACTTCGGGAATTTGGGAGAAAATGATGGAATAATTTATTTCCAAATTAAAAAAGACACCACAGTTATTTGTTCTAGTAGTTTATACTTTACTAATGGGTTTATCATTGGAAACAATTATATAATTAAAAAAGATGATAATTCCCATTGTTTAATTCAATCAGCAAATTAAAAAATACTGCCTACAACAAATGTGGTCTTACTAAATAATTATAGCAATTAAATTAAGTATATTATTAAAAAAATTCTGTGTTTTACCATAAAAAATTTCTGAGAAAAAAACCTTTAGTGTTTTCGGCACTCGTATTATTAACGGGTGTGTCTGTTATTGTTTATTATTTTACGCTTAAGTTTGAAGATAGTGCTTCGCTAAAACCAGATTATAATGTTGATGTAACTCCTTTTATTTCTGAGTTTTCCGAAAACCAAATAGCGAGCAATAAAAAATACACCGAAAAAATTATTGCCCTCACCGGAAGAATTTCAACCCTTGAACAAGCAGATACAACCGTTAATGTAAAATTTGTTGATTCTCTTACCGGTTCGTACTTAATTTGTGCTTTCCAACAGCAGCATGTTGGAGAAACAAGTGCCCTGCAAACTGGTGATAGTGTAACTATAAAAGGATCTTGCAGTGGCGGCATTTACAGCAATATTTTAGAAACGAATGCTATCTTTTTTAAACGCTGTATGCTCGAAAAAAAATATTAAATAAAAAAACATGAAACATTTATTTTTTACATCGCTTTTTGTCCTTTTTACTTTCTTTTCTTTTTCTCAAAAAAAAACAACCACTTCTGCAACCATAAATTTTGATGCAACTACAAGTATTGACAAGTTGCCCAAAGCAGAAAACAAAACAGTAGTAGCAGCCATCCATACCAAAAAAGGAACGGTGCAATTTGAAGCAACTATCAAAAATTTTACTTTTAGCAATCCAAGAATTCAAGAACATTTTAATAGCAAAGGCTGGATGAGTTCTGACGAATTTCCAACTGCTGTTTTTAATGGCACTATAACAAATATTTCTGCAATTAATTTTCGAAAAAACGGAACTTACACGGCACAAGTGGAGGGCGATTTAACCATCCACGGTAAAACACAAAAAATAAAAACAGTTGCAACTTTTGTTATTAGCGAAGATGAGATTAATAGCAGCTGTGATTTTGGAATTCAACTTGCGGACTACGGCATTGACAGCCCCGCAGTTGGTGCAGGAAAAGTTGCTCGTGATCCAAAAATTTCTGTGAAAGCTACATTCGACAATTAAGCCGATTTCTTTTTTTATTTTTTAGAAAATCAATCGAGTTTGCTTGTTTTGCGATTCAGTAAATTGCAACCGCAATGGCCGAATTTCAACTTGTTGCTCCTTTTGTTCCATCTGGTGATCAACCCGAAGCGATTAAGCAATTAGTAACCGGAATTTTAAATAACGAAAAACAGCAAACACTGTTGGGTGTTACCGGCTCCGGAAAAACTTTTACAATCGCAAATGTTATTCAACAAGTGCAGCGTCCCACTTTAGTACTCACGCATAATAAAACATTGGTGGCGCAGCTTTATGGCGAATTCAAACAATTTTTTCCCGATAATGCAGTTGGGTATTTTGTTTCGTATTACGATTATTATCAGCCCGAAGCTTACTTGCCAGTAAGTAATGTTTACATCGAAAAGGATTTGTCGATTAATGAAGAGTTGGACAAACTTCGATTGCAAGCCACAAGCGAATTGCTAAGCGGACGAAGCGATATTATTATTGTTGCGTCGGTAAGTTGTATTTACGGAATTGGAAACCCCGATGATTTTGCAAGTGGAATTATTCGCATTCAAAAAAATCAAAAAATATCTCGCCAATCGTTTTTACTCGGCTTGGTAAATATTCTTTATTCGAGAACAGAAACAGATTTTAAGCGCGGAACTTTTCGAGTAAAAGGCGATACTGTTTTTATCAATTTGCCTTACTTGGACACAGGCCTTCGTATTAGTTTTTTTGGAAATGAAATTGATGAAATTGAAAGCATCGAAATCGTTTCCGGGAAAAAAATAAAATCGCTAGATGCCGCAGCAATTTTTCCTGCCAATCTTTACATCGCACCAAAAGAAATGCTTCCCCAAATAATTTATGAAATTCAAGACGAGTTGCATGCGCAAGTTGGTTATTATAAAAAATTAGGAAAACACACGGAAGCGCAACGGTTGAGCGAACGAGTAAATTATGATTTGGAAATGATTCGCGAATTGGGCTATTGCAGCGGCATAGAAAATTATTCTCGATTTTTCGACAGAAGAACTCCGGGGACAAGACCATTTTGTTTGCTCGATTATTTTCCAAAAGATTATTTACTTGTAATTGATGAAAGCCATCAAACCATTCCACAAATAAGCGGAATGTACGGAGGCGATAGAAGCAGAAAAATGGTTTTGGTTGATTATGGTTTTCGGTTGCCATCGGCATTGGACAATCGTCCTTTAAATTTTTATGAGTTCGAAAACATTGTAAACCAAGTTGTATTTGTTTCGGCAACTCCCGGCGATTATGAGTTGGAAAAATGTGGCGGCGTTGTTACGGAACAAGTTGTTCGACCAACCGGATTGTTGGATCCGCCGATTCAAATTCGTCCGTCATTGAATCAAATTGATGATTTACTAAATGAAATTGATGTACGTGTAAAAAAAAGAGAGAGAGTGCTTGTAACTACACTTACCAAAAGAATGGCGGAAGAAATGGATAAGTATTTGAAACGCATTAATGTCAAATCGAAATATATCCACAGCGAAGTGGACACATTGGAACGTGTAGAAATTTTAAGACAATTACGATTGGGAGAAATAGATGTATTGGTTGGTGTTAATTTATTAAGAGAGGGGTTGGATTTACCGGAAGTTTCATTGGTAGCAATTTTGGATGCGGACAAAGAAGGTTTTTTGCGAAACGAAAAATCGCTAACTCAAACAGCCGGCCGTGCTGCAAGAAATACAGAAGGGTTGGTAATTTTTTATGCCGATAAAATTACACAAAGCATGCAACGCACAATTGATGAAACAAACCGCCGCCGCGAAAAACAAATTGCTTACAATATTCAACATCACATCACTCCAAAAACAATTGTAAAAACTACACAAGATATTTTTGCGCAAACGTCTGTATTAAATATAAAAGAATTTTCAAAAGCTCCAACTTATCAGCACGATTTCAACAGTGAATTAATCAACACTGCTGCCGAAGAACAAATAGAATACCAAACAATTCCGCAATTGGAAAAAGAAATTGCTCAACTTAAAAAGCAAATGAAAAAGGCGGCGGCTAATTTAGATTTTATGGACGCTGCCAAAATCAGAGACCATTTATTTGCGTTGCAAATAAAATTGGATGAAATGAAAAAATAAAAAACTTTGAATTGTTTAACTTAGCGACATGTCAAAAAAACTTTTTTTAGTAGATGCACTTGCGCTTGTATTTCGTTCTTATTATGCGCTCATAAGAAGTCCGCGCATTACTTCAAAAGGTAAAAATACCAATGCACAGTTTGGATTTACAAATGCTTTGTTGGATCTAATCAATAACCAACACGCTTCACATCTAGCGGTTTGTTTTGATACAGCTGCACCAACCGAACGTCATATTGAGTTTGAAGCATACAAAGCAAATCGACAGGAAACACCCGAAGATTTGTTGGCTGCGCTTCCTGATATTAAAAAAATTATTCGTGGTTTCAATGTTCCTGTTTTGGAAGTTGACGGTTACGAAGCTGACGATATTATTGGAACACTAAGCAAGCAAGCCGCTGCCGAAGGTTTCGAAGTATTTATGGTAACACCCGACAAAGATTTTGGCCAATTGGTAACCGATAAAATAAAAATTTATAAACCCGGTTATCAAAGTGGAGATGCGGAAATCATGGGGCCTGCAGAAGTTTGTGCAAAATGGAATATACAATCTATTGAACAGGTAATAGATATATTAGGTTTGATGGGAGATGCAGTTGATAATATTCCCGGCATTGCAGGTGTAGGAGAAAAAACTGCAGCGAAATTGTTGGGTGAGTACCAAACATTAGAAAATGTTTTAGCAAATGCTTCAAACATAAAAGGAAAGTTGGGAGAAAAAGTTGCAGCAGGAAAAGAAATGGCAATTTTAAGTAAAAAATTAGCAACAATCATTCTTAATGTTCCCGTAAGTTTTCACGAAGAAGATTTTAAAATTAAAGAGTGGAACAAAGCTGAGCTAAAAGATATTTTTGACGCACTGGAATTTAAAACACTTAGTAAACGCGTATTAGGAGAGCCTATTGCTCCGTTGGCAATTATTAACTCATCTCCAAAACAAGAACAAATAGTACAAACAGATTTGTTTGGAAATATTATTGAAGAAGAAAAAAAAGAAATTAAAAATTTAGAAGAAGAAATAATTGTTGCGGATAAAAATATTCACAACACTATTCATAATTATGAATTAATTGACACAGAAGAAAAAACTAAAACACTTGTAACCTTATTAAAACAAGCCGATGAAATTTGTTTTGATACAGAAACAACCGGCATTGATGCAAACGATGCAGAATTGGTTGGCTTAAGTTTTTCCATTCGCAACGGAACGGCTTATTATGTTCCGTGCACTCCGGAAAAAGAAAAAACAATTTCCATTTTACAACAATTTATTCCACTGTTTGAAAACCCCTCCATTACTTGGGTTGGGCATAATATTAAATACGATCTTTTAATATTGAAGTGGTATGGCATTGAAATCAGTGGAAATTTTTTCGACACCATGCTTGCTCATTATGTACTCGAACCAGAGGGCAAAAGAGGAATGGATGAATTGAGTGAAAAATATTTAGGATATACCCCTATTCCAATTGAAGAATTAATTGGTAAAAAAGAAAGAGGAAAAGTGCAAGGCAATATGCGCGATATTGCTTTTGAAAAAATAAAAGATTACGCAGCAGAAGATGCAGATATTACGCTTCAATTAAAAACTGTTTTTTTACCAAAATTGAAAACGAAAGAAGTAGAAAAAATTTTTTATGAAGTAGAAAATCCATTGGCAAAAGTTTTAGCTGCAATGGAATTTGAAGGAATAAAAATTGACGAACATTTTTTAACCGATTATTCAAAAATTTTAGAAACTGATGCAAAAGTTGCCGAAGAGTCTGTTTATCGACAAGCGGGTGTTCGGTTTAATCTTGCATCTCCAAAACAATTGGGAGAAGTTTTATTTCTGAAACTACAACTTGATCCTTCTGCAAAAAAAACAAAAACAGGACAATACCAAACGGGCGAAGATGTATTATTAAAACTTGCCACAAAAGGGCATCCCATTGCTGACGACATTCTTACTTTTCGCGAATTGACCAAATTAAAATCAACTTATGTAGATGCACTTCCGCAATTGATAAACAAAAAAACTGGAAGAGTTCATACATCTTATGCACAAGCAGTTGCAGTTACAGGGCGACTTTCGAGCAACAATCCAAACTTGCAAAATATTCCGGTGCGCACCAGCCGCGGCAAAGAAATTAGAAAAGCATTTCTACCAAGAAACGAAAATCATATTTTGTTGTCGGCAGATTATTCACAAATTGAATTGCGGATTGTTGCGGCAATCAGTGGCGATAAAGAAATGTGCGAAGCGTTTCAAAAAGGAAAAGATATTCATAATGCCACTGCTGCTAAAGTTTACAATGTACCCGAAAATGAAGTAACAAAAGAAATGCGCTACAAAGCAAAAAGTGTAAATTTTGGAATCATTTACGGACAAGGTGCATTTGGGCTTGCAGACAATTTGGGAATTTCAAGAACTGAGGCAAAACAAATTATTGACAACTATAAAACGCAATTTTCCGGAATTCAGCAATACATGAACGACACGATTTCATTTGCAAAAAAACACGGGTTTGTTCAAACATTGATGGGAAGAAAAAGATGGTTGCGCGACATTAATTCTTCCAATTTTACAGTGCGCGGATTTGCGGAACGCAACGCCATTAATTCACCCATTCAAGGAACGGCGGCTGATATGATAAAATTGGCAATGATAAAAATTAATACCGCCATGAAAAAACAAAGATTTAAAAGTAAAATGATTTTACAAGTTCACGATGAATTGATATTTGATGTAGCAAAAGAAGAACTGACAGCACTGCAACCAATTATTATTGATTGTATGCAAACAGCAATGGTTCTTCCAAACAATGTTCCCGTTATTGCAGAAGCGGGAACGGGCAATAATTGGTTAGAGGCTCATTAATTCAGTTTTATTTAAAAAATTCGATTTATCTTGCGCCCCAACAAACAATTTTCCCTTTTATGAAATACAGTAGCATTATGGCCGTTACGGGGTTGCCGGGACTTTTTGAATTAATTACAAGCAGAAATGATGGTGCAATTCTTCGCTCTTTGGAAGAAAACAAAACGCAGTTTGTTTCCAATCGAATTCATAAATTTTCGTCTCTTGAGAGTATTGAAATTTATACGGTAAACGACAATGTGAATTTGGTTGACATTTTTCATGCAATGGAAAAATCACCTGAAACATTGCCGGATTTAAAAGACAACAATTCAGTAAAAAAATATTTTGAAAAAACTTTTTCTGAAATGGACTTTGAAAAAGTTTATGCCAGCGACATGAAAAAAATTGTCAAGTGGTACGAAATACTGAAAAAACAAAATGTTGAAATCGTTCTTTCAGAAACTCCCGAAGAAACATCAGAAATTAACTAGTAGGATTTATCCTCGATGAATTATTCCGCCGACATTAAAAAAACGCCTCGTCATTTTTTGCCAACAAATTTTTCCATTTCTACTTGGGAAAATTTGGAGCCGTATTTTAAACAATTACTTGAAGCTGAACTTTCTTCAAAAAATGAATTAGAAACTTGGCTGAAAAACAGCAGCGAGTTGGAAGCAGCCATCAGCGAAGATGCGTGTTGGCGACAAATAAAAATGACTTGCAATACCGAGGATAAAAAACTCGAAGCTGATTTCACTTTTTTCATAATGGAAATTCAACCAAAAATTCAACCATATGCAGATTTGCTGAATAAAAAATTGCTTGCTTCTCCATTTGTAAACGAGTTGGATGCATCTCTTTTTTTTACTTTTCTACGTTCGGTGAAAAAAAACATTGCACTTTTTCGAGAAGAAAATATTCCGATTCATGCCGAGCTTTCTATTTTACAACAACAGTTTGGAAATATTTCTGCAAAAATGACGGTGGAAATTCAGGGCAAAGAATACACGCTACAACAAGCTGCAAAATTTCTTGAAAATAGCGACCGTGCTATTCGAGAACTTGCTTATCGAAAAATAAACGAAAGAAGATTGCAAGACAAAAATGAATTGAATAATTTATTTTCTTCGCTAATTGAAAAGCGGCATCAAATAGCGGTGAATGCTGGATTTGAAAATTTTTCTGATTATCGTTTTGCCGAACTTGGCCGATTCGATTACACCAAAAAAGAATGCATCCAATTTCACGAAGCAGTAAAACAATTTGTGCTTCCGGTTGTAAACGAAATTTACAAAAAGAAAAAATTGGAACTTGGGTTAATAGATTTTCGCCCATGGGATATTGAAGCACCAACTGCAAATGAAAAACTGTTAACGCCTTTTTCAACAGCAAAAGAATTATTAGAAAAAACAATTCAGTGTTTCGATAAGTTAAATCCTTTTTTTGGCGATTGTTTGCGAAAAATGGAAACTCTCGGTCAGCTTGATTTGGACAGTAGAAAAGGAAAAGCGCCGGGCGGATATAATTGTCCACTTGCCGAAACTGGTGCTCCGTTTATTTTTATGAATGCTGCCGGAAAAATGAGTGATGTTACAACAATGATTCACGAAGGTGGCCATGCGGTGCAATCTTTTTTAGCGCATTCACTTTCATTAAATGGTTTTAAAGAATATCCGATGGAAATTGCAGAAGTTGCAAGTATGTCCATGGAGCTTTTTAGCATGGATTATTGGAGAGAATTTTTTTCATCGAAAGAAGAATTGAATCAAGCAAAACGAAAACAATTGGAAAATGTAATTACTATTTTCCCGTGGATTGCTACGATTGATAAATTTCAACATTGGGTTTACGAAAATCCAAAACACAGCATTGAAGAAAGAGAAACGAGTTGGATAAATATTTTAAATGAATTTACACCAAGCGCATTAGAAGTTTCTGACCTGGATGAGTTTCGGAAAAATTTTTGGCAAAAGCAATTACATCTTTTCGAAGTTCCTTTTTATTATATCGAATATGCCATTGCACAACTAGGAGCCATCGGTATGTGGATGCAATTCAAATCAGACAAAGAAAAAGCATTAAATAATTATACAGCCGCACTTGCATTGGGTGGAACAAAAACACTTCCGGAATTATTTGCAACCGCAGGACTCTCATTCAACTTTTCTCCCGAAGCCATAAAAACACAAATTGAGTTTGTGCAAAAACAGCTTACAAAAACAACCGATAAGTAGTACGCTGTCGTAATTTTCTTCGTTTTTTTTGCAAAAAAACGACTTTCTTACCTATAAGTGGTATAGTAATTATTTGCAACTTATGAATACCGATTCTATTTTTGAATTGTGAATATTGGATCCAATAAAAGGAAAAATATTAACGGCGGAATATTCTGACACAGCGCCTAATTTTGAAAGTAGGAAACCTTATTAAAAAATATTTTATGAGAAACATTATTTTGATTACTCTGATTTCAGCAATTACTTTTTTATCATGCAATAAAAAAATAGAACCCCCAAAAGAAGAATCCTATTTCCCTGTTGAAAGCCTTTACAAAGATGTTACTTTTCACGAATTTATACTTGATATTCAAAAACAGGTATCGAACATTCAAGATATTCAAACTTTTCGCAATTATATAGGTGATGGCCAATTGTCGGAATATGAAACAAGTAACATTCACAGAATTTTCGGATATACAGATAAAGACCTTTTTTGGAAAGATCAGACACTTCAAAATAATAGACTGCTTGATTTGAACAAAAATTATGACCTAAAAAATATTACAGAAAGCCAAAAAAGAAAGGCTGTTGAAAAAGCATTTGTTACTTTAAATCTTTTTTCGCAACCTTCCACAACAGACACAAATCAGATGCTGGTGGCAGATATTTGTGAAAGAATAAGATTAAACTGTCTTGCATCTGTTTTAGCGGAAGCTACAATAATGCATATGGCTTGCGCATCAATGGATATAACAGTTGTTTTAGGGCTTTTATGCCATGGCGCTGCTTTTACTTATCAAATCACAACAAGTAATAATTGTAATCTTGAGGCTATAAGATGTAAAGATTCAATAACACAATAAATTATCAAAAACATTTAAACAATGAAAAAAATATCAATGCTCCGAGCGGTTCCATTTATATCAATAGGGCTTATATTTTTCGCTAAAATCGTTTTTCCTGAAATAACAAAATTTCAACCACAATTTTTGATATTTAATTTATTGTTATGTGTGGTTAGCTTGCTGGCAATAATGGTGCTTTATAATAAAAAGAGAATAAACAAAAGATTGATTGTTTTATTACTTTTAGGCTTAACGGGTACGGTTACAATTTTCTTCATTTATTATACAAATTAAAATGAAGAATTTTTTCCTCCTCCAACAAACTGTAAACATCTTTTTTCCCTGTACAAATTTTTAAAAAACTACCGATAAGTAGTATGCCTTCGCAATTTTCTTCGTTTTTTTTACAAAAAACCGGCTTTCTTACCTATAAGTGGTATGCTATTTTTTTGTAACACATGAAGGCTGTTTCTATTTTTGAGTTATGAAAGTTGGATTCTAATCAAAAATAGTACAGTCGAGTTTTAACAATTATTCCCTGATGTTTTTACGTTGGGGATTTTTATTTCAACAATTCTTTTATTTTTTGCATCATCTCTTCAACTTCGCTTTTTTTAATGCCGTCATAAATTTTTACCACCCGTCCTTTTTTATCTACGAGTGCAAAAAATTGTGAGTGTAAAAAATCGTCTTCGCTGTTTTTTACATTGCTATTGGGGTCGTCAATTTTATAACTCTTGCGCGCCATATTATAAAGGCTGTCTTTTCTCCCTGTTAAAAAAATCCATTTTTCAGAAGAAACACCCAACGAGTCTGCATATTTTTTCAACACGGATACGGAGTCTGTTTCCGGATCGCAAGTGTGCGATAAAATAATAAAGTCTTTTTCTGTTTTAAACTTATCGTACACTGCATACATGTTCTTATTCATTCTTGGACAAATACTTTCACAAGTTGTAAAAAAGAATTCTGTCACAAACACTTTTCCTTCAACTTCTTTTTCTGTGATTATTTTTCCATCTTGATTGATGAAAGAAAATGGTGCAACTCTTCCGATTGGATCAAACCTGGATTGTGTCAGTTCTGGAATTAGGGTTGACATTAAAAAATAAAACCCAAGAGCTAAACAAAGGAAGAATATGATATAAAATCGTTTGTTGTTTATAGTTATTTTCATTCAATGCACTAAATTTATTCGCGGCAAAGTTAGCTTTTTTGTATTTCAGCTAAGGCTGTTTATCTTTGATTCATCATGAAATTTCAAATAAATTGGGATGCAATTGGAGTCTCTGCAACCATCGCTTGTGCTATTCATTGTGCCTTGCTTCCATTATTTTTAAGTAGCCTTCCATTGTTTGGTGTTAATATTATTCACAACTCTTTTTTTGAAGGCGGTATGATTCTTTTGGCTTTTTTGATCGGTTGTTTTTCGTTGTGGCACGGTTTTAAAAAACATCACCATCGGCTACTTCCTATTACAGTTTTTACTTTTGGTATCTTTTTTTTAGTTATTAAACAATTTTGGATGCACGATACCTTTTTTTTGTTATTTGCCGCTGTTGTTTTTATTGTGTTTGCACATTTCAAAAATTGGCGTTATTGTCGCAAAGCAAAACATTGCCACGCTTCGGATTGCAATCATTAGATTAACTTTAAATAAGTTATGAAAACTACACTAGTCTGCTTGTTTTCTTTTTTTACAATTACAAGTTTTTGTCAGTCCAATGCTGAGGCAACAATCAAAAATATTTTAGCCAATCAAACAGCGGCTTGGAACAAAGGAAATATTGATTCCTTTATGAATGGTTATTGGGAAAATGATTCATTAATGTTCATCGGAAAAAGTGGCGTTACTTACGGCTATAGAAACACACTTGAAAATTATAAAAAAAATTACCCCAATGCAGGTGCAATGGGAACGCTTTCCTTTACACTTATTCAACTAAAACAAATTTCAAAAAATTATTATCATGTTACGGGCCGTTGGCATTTGAAAAGAACAATTGGTGATATTGGTGGACACTACACGTTATTGTTTCAAAAAATAAACGGACGATGGGTAATTATTTCGGATCACAGCAGTTAATTTTTTAAAAATATAAATTTTTTATTATGTCAGTTTTTATTTTCGGTTTATTAATTATGGTTGTTGGAATTATTATTGGTCGCAACGAAAGTATAATTCAGCGCTCCGGAAAATGGATTCGATTGGCTGGTGTTTCTCTTGCAATAATTGGACTGCTAATGGCTTCTGTCGTTCAAATAAACGCAGGAAATGTAGGAGTAAAATCACTTTTTGGAAAAATTCAAACAGATGTGCTACGAAGTGGATTACATTTTATCAACCCATTAATGGACGTAACAGTACTTGACATTAAAACACAAAACTATACCATGAGTGGTATTCACGACGAAGGAGAAAAAGTGGGTGATGATGCTATTCGTGTATTAACATCGGACGGATTAGAAGTAACGATTGATCTTACTGTTTTGTTTCGGTTGAATGAAAGCGATGCACCAAAATTAGTTGGTGAAATAGGTATTAATTATGTAGATAAAATTGTTCGGCCAATCACTCGAACTAAAATAAGAGACAACTCTGTTTACTACGAAGCAGTTGCACTTTATTCTACAAAACGAGATGAATTTCAAGCTCGAATTTTTAAAAGCATCGAAGTGGATTTTAAAAATCGCGGATTGTTTTTAGAGCAATTATTGGTTAGAAATATTACATTGCCTTCTTCTGTACGAGCCACCATCGAAGGAAAAATAAATGCAGAACAAGAAGCACAAAAAATGCAATTTGTTTTACAAAAAGAAAAACAAGAAGCAGAAAGAAAAAGAGTGGAGGCGCAGGGTATTGCCGACTATCAACGCATCATCAACACAGGGCTTACTGATAAACAATTGCAATACGAACAAATAAAAGCAATGAAAGAAATCGCGCTTTCTCAAAATGCAAAAATTGTTGTAATGGGCAAAGGCAATGCACCAATTATTTTGGACACAAAAAATTAAACTTGTTCGTTTCGCCATTGATAATAATAATATCGAATCAACAAAAACAGCGTCAACATCATTGCCGAATAAAAAATAATATTTAAAACAGGTGTGTGTTTATTTACAAAAGCCATTTTAAAATAAATGCCGGCAATGGCGTTTGCAAAAATCCAAAGCAAACCCCAAAATAATGTACGCGATACTTTGATTAAAAAGCCGATTATTTCTTGGTCTGAATTATTTGACATTTTTTTATTTGCCGCTAACGCAAGATTATTTTTTTTGCAGTTAAAAATTTTTCTCCTTCTAATCGTAACAAATAGGCGCCTCGCGAAAATTGAGAAGTGGCTATTGTAAAATTTTCGTCACGGCCCGGTGTCGCAAAATCTTTTTTATAAACTAACTGTCCATTTTCCATGAGTAGATTAACTGCTAATTTTTTTGCAGTCGGATTTTTTATTGAAATGGTAATGTTTGTTGATGCTGGATTTGGATAAATTTTAATTTCATCTAAAACAGTCGAGCCAACTTCTTTTATTGAGCTATTATTTTTTGACAATACCCAAAATTCGGGATCGACTAAAACCGTGTCCGCCTCAAAGCCAATATCTTCCCAAAATAATTGATTGTTATTTGTATTGTTAACAACAACCGTTTTTTCTTGCGCTCCTTTTTTGAACTTCAACGCCAACGGCATTTCAAAAAAAGAAACAGATGGATGTGAAGTAGTTTGCGAAATAAAAATTTTTGCCCAATTATTTTTATTGTTGCTCCACGCTACTTTATAAGTTGGATGGCCTTCTCCTTTATACCAATTATTAAAAAAGGTTGTTAAATTTTTTCCGCTAACTTCTTCAAGGTTTCTTTTCAAGTCGTCTGTTCTTGCAAAACCGTATGTAATTTTTGCATCTTTCATGTATTGTTGAATGCCTTTGAAAAATAAGGTGTCGCCCAAAACCCACCGAAGCATGTGCACTAAATATGCTCCTTTAAAATAGGAAAGTCGTCCGTCAAAAATTCGATTTACATTATTGGTATCGTTTACCCAAACACTTCCTCTGGGTTGCGAGGTAATATTATTTCCTAAATTTTTTAATCGTGTAGAATGACCTGCAGCATCTTTTTTTTCGAAATAGAAATAAGAAAGATAGGTTGCAAACCCTTCATTCAGCCAAATATCTTGCCAGCTTCCGCAAGTAACTTTATCGCCAAACCATTGATGCGCCAACTCGTGCGCCATCAGGTTTTCATCGGTGGACACAATAAAACTATTTGTTTGGTGTTCCATTCCTCCTCCCCAACTAAATTGTGTATGTCCGTATCGTTCATTAATAAAAGGATACGCACCAAAATATTGGTGAAACAATTGCAATGCTTGCAACACTTTGTTTGTGTTTTGTAAAAAAGAGTTTTCACTTTCGGGATAGCAATAAGTTGTCATCGGTAAATTAATAGCACCAAGTTGCACCGAGTGATTTAACACATTATAATTTGTAACTGCAAATGCCACTAAATAAGTTGCAATGGGATAGCGATGTCGATAAAAACTTGTTCGAATATCTCCATTTATATTTTCGTTCACCAACATACCATTGGATGAAGTTTTATATGCAACGGGACAAGAAATAATAATATCAATTGAATCTGCTTTATCATCCAAACCATTGCGACAAGGCCACCAATTTTTTGCGCCATAAGGTTCGGAGAGTGTCCACAACACAGGAATACCCGCATGTGTGGCTTGTACAAACGAACCAAAACCGGAGTTTTCTGGAACGCCTTTGTAAAAAATAGTCAGCGAATCTTTTTGTCCCGCAATAATAGTTGTTGGAAAATTTATTTGCAAAGCGGTTGTTGGAAAATGAGAAAATCCGATTCGAGCCCCGCGATACAAAACACTGTCAACAACCAATTGAAAAGATAGATCGAAAACAATATTGTTGGTTGCACTGTTTACAATAAAATGCGAAGTAATATTTCCATTAATAAACCGAACCGCTGGATCAACATTCCAGACACAACGATAATAGCTTACTTCAAAGTTTGGTGATGCGTTTGTTTTTTGAAAAATTTCGATTTTGCTACTCTCTTTTTTTTCGTTTGCAACAATTGTTAAGTTGCTTTTACAAAGTGTATCATTGCTTTGTGCAAATAACTTGCCGCTCAACAACAATAAAAAAATTAAATACTTCATTGTAGTAAGTTACAAAAAACTTTGGTAAAAATTGTATTGAATTATACGCGATAGCAAACAGCATTAATATTCATTCCTGCGCCAACCGATGCAAACAAAACAATATCGCCGGGGTTGATTTCGTGTTTTTCTTCTTTCCCTTTACATACTAAATCGTATAATGTTGGAATGGTAGCAACAGAACTATTCCCTAACCAATGAATGGTCATCGGCATAATATCTTTCGGGGATTCCTTTATCCCGTATAGTTTATAAAGAACACGAATGATTCCATCATCCATTTTTTCGTTCGCTTGATGAATAAAGATTTTTTTTACCTCAGTTATTGAAATCCCATTTGTATCTAAACAATTTTTCATTGCTTCTGCCACATGTTTCATGGCGTATTCAAAAACTTTTCTTCCTTTCATTTTTATATAACGAATGCGCGGGTCACTGTGTGGAAAATTTGATTTTCCCATATATATATAATTCACTTCATCGATACAATGCGATTGCACACTTGATCCCAAAATGCCACTTCCGTTTTCTGCTGTTTCTTTATATTCAATAACCGCCGCTCCTGCACCATCGCTAAAAATCATACTGTCTCTGTCGTACATATCCAATACACGACTAAGTGTTTCGGCTCCTATCACCAATGCTTTTTTTGCAATGCCTGCTTTGAAAAATGCATCGGCATGAATTACTCCTTGCAACCAACCCGGGCATCCAAACAAAATATCGTACGCAACGCAATTAGGATTTTTTATTCCCAAATGATATTTTACACGAGACGCTATTGAAGGAATCGCGTCGCACTGAATGGTGTGTTTGATAACATTTCCAAAATTGTGTGCTACAATTAATTGATCAATTGTTTCGGGATCAATGCCACTGTCTTCAATTGCAATTTTTGCAGCTATGGTTGCAATATCAGAAGTGTTTAAATCTGTAGTGGCATAGCGACGTTCTTCAATTCCTGTAATTTGCTTAAACTTTTCTACAACTTCCTGAGGCGGTGTAGATACACGTTGATTTTTTTCGTCGTAAAAATCATGAATTGTAAAATCTCTATTCGTTTTTACTTCTGTAGGTATGTAAGACCCCGTTCCTGTAATTATTGATCTGAAAACTGCCATGGCTATCACGTATTGAAATGAATAAACTTATCAGTCAAAAATAGTAAATATTACTTTTGGCCGATAAGTTTATTTAATAGAAAAAGGGAATCTATTTTGCGACTTGGTAGAAATTAAAACTAGTGGGTTCCACTTACTTAGTTTGGTTATGAAATTTTAGCTGTTCTGTCAAACTTTTATTTTTTACGAATTCTTCTTTTAGCGTTTTTGTTAACGTGTTATTCACTCTTAAAAGCACCCATAAAATGGATAAAAAGAAAACACCAATTACACTTATTCCTAAATATTTATTTATGAAATCGTTGTTATTGACACTCGAATTTTTTTCTGTTATTTTTTGGGCTACTGAAGCTGTTGCTGCTGCTGTTTTTTTATCGCTTTCTGTCTGGATATATTGAAAAATAGATTTTATTTCGTTATCAGAAAGTAAAGGGAATTCAGTCATCGGAATATTGTTGAATTCTTTGAATATTGCAACAGCTGCAGCGTCTCCTGAGTTAATAACAGATTGTGACGACTTGGTCCATTTGATAAGCCACTCTTCGGAATATTTATTATTTACCCCTAATAAATCAGGCCCAACTAATTTTCCCTTTCCTACTGAATGACAAGCTGCACAATTAGTTTGAAAAATTTCTTTCCCATCTTGGCCAGTGGCAGTAACAGTAATTGCCGAAATAAGAATGATTGATAAAACTGATTTAATCATTTTGTTTTTCATTTAAAATATTAATTGTTGTTTGTTAAAATTTAATCCCAAATCCTGCGCTTACTAACCAGACATTATTTGCTGGTAAATAATACATCGGAACTACTACTATGAATTTTTTGTAATTCATACTTATTCCTGTTCCTAATATTGGGGTAGCTGCACTTTTAGCTCTGTACGGATTTGTGTTATCGTTCAAATCCCCATGAAAAAATCTAACAGAAGGAAACATACCATACGCAAATCCAAATTTTTTATGCTCAAATCGAATTGAAGGACCGCCGAAATTCATATATAACGACTTTTTTGTATCAGTGCTGATAGATAAAGTACCTACAGCTTTTAATTTAATCTTTGGCACGTCTTGAGAAAATAACATTTGACTGAAAAGAGTAAGTAAAATAAATACATAATAGTTTTTTTTGCGTTTCATTTGAGATTATTTATAGTTTAGAAATTATTTGATTCCATTTGCTTTTTTGTACTGCAAAATCGTTTTTAAATATTTGAGTTAGTTTTATTATTGAACTATCTTTTTTACTTTGCTTAGATTTTTTAATTTCAGAAGACAGTTTGTCCGACATTTGCATTAAGCGATGCTCTTTTCCAATTGTAAGCTGTTGCAAATCTGCAATGTTGATTTGTTGTGTGTTGTCAGACTGTTTATTTGTTTCAAATTTTTTTAGCACAGAAGGAAATACTAGTTTGTTTTCATAGGAAGTTAATGATTGAAACTCGTTTTTTAAACCATTTAGTAATTCATTCATTTTTTTGTTTGCTCCATTATCTGTATTTGCTAAATCATTCTCAGAAGTAATTAAAACAAACTGATACTGAATTGAAGGATACAATTCATGAATTAAATTTTTAATACATTCACCCGTTAATTTGGCTGAATCGAGGAACATTCTGAACAATTTAAATACAAAGATGGAATGTTTTAACTAAAAAAAATATGAAATCTACCATATTAAAAAATGACATTTGTCATATTTTAGTCCATGAGATTTGCCGTTTTAGTAAGCTTTGAAAGGTTGATGATTTTTATTTTTTTGCCTGAAATTTCAATAATTTTTTCGTGATTAAATTCGGAAAGAAAACGGATGGTACTCTCTGTAGAAGTACCCACATAATCAGCAATTTCTTCTCGGTTTAACGTTATGTTTATTGTTTGTCCGTCTGGAGCAAACCCATAGGTTGCTTTTAAAAATAATAAGGCTTCTGCTACTCGCTCTCGAACATTTTTCTGTGACAAAGAAACAATGTGCTCTTCTGCAATTTTTAAATCATTTCCGATTTTTTTCGCAATTTCAAACAGAAGTTTATTATTATTCTCAAGGGTTTGAAAAAAAAAGTTTTTATCAATTATACAAACTGATGAATCTTCGATTGCTATCGCAGAACAATGGTATCGTTGGTTTGAAATCAAGGCACGATACCCTATCACATCTCCTGATTTTGCCAATCGAAGAATTTGTTCTTTACCATCAAACCCGATTGTACTTAGTTTTATTTTGCCATTGTTAACACAGAATAACCCGTGTGGTAGCCCTTGTTCGTTAAAAACGTATTGTCCTTTTTTGAATATAGCACAAGATTTATGTTGTGTAAGTAGCTGCAGTTGACTTTTGTCAAGCACATTGAAAAATGAGTGCATGCGTGTATTACAGAAAAGACATTCTGGATTGTCGATTGATTTGCTCATTTAACTACAGTTATTGTGGCTATATTGAAAAACGAAAGTAGCATTTTTCAGGGAAATTTCATTCCTTGATGACAAGTTGCGAGTTGTATTTTATTATTTTAAACAATCTTCCTTTTTTTGAGTTGTTGTTTTTTAGTTTGCAATAAATTTTCTCGGTAAGAAACGGAATTGTTTGGCATGCCCATAATTAATCCTCGGCAATTTGCAGATCCGCAATTACAATGAAACGGCTCCATGCTTTTATCAAGAAACAATGCATAATCAAGTGTAAGTTCTTCTCCATTTTTTATGCTTCGTTGTGTTTTTACATTCAATCCGTCATAAATACAATTGGCGTCGCAACTATGATTTTGTGGAGCCCATTGCGATGGATCGTCATCCCAAATAATAAAAACTTCTTTGCTGATTGGATACGCATATCTGCGAAAATGTTCTTGTTCGTTTTCGCTCCATTTATTAAGTGCGTGTCTTTTTGTAACTAATCGCTGGGGCCTTTCTTCGCCCGAACAGATTATTTCACCATTTAAAAGATTTCTTGTGGCGTAAATTCCAAAACCGGAAATGGCGTTTCCTTTTACACCATAACATTTTTGTTTTCGACCATGGCGCGCAATCGCTTCTTTAATGATGTATCGCAAAAAACCAGATTGTCCAATTCCATCAAATTTTAATATGAAATCAGCGGAACCTTCGTACCCGTCCGTATAAAAAACAGAACAGGTAAAGTTGAGTTCTAAAAAATAAATTTCATTTTTATCATTTACTCTAAAATCCATTCGTGCATAACCAACGCCTCCAAAGCCAAGAAATATTTTTTTAGCTGCGTCGCACAATTGTTTTTCAAGAACAGGATCATTACAAGGAATGTTGCAATCCGGATGTAGTTCCGATGTTTTTAATTCATACGTTTTGAATGCTCTTCCATCTGGAAAAATATATTCAACCGGCTTAAATGCAATACAATTTTTTTCATTTTCAGGATCTGCAACTACTAAAACCGTAAACTCTCTTCCTGAAATATATTCCTCAATCATCAACTGATTAAATTCCTTAATAGTTGATGCACATTTTTTTTGCAGTTCTACTTTACTGTTAACTAAAGAGTTGTTATCAATTCCAAGACTGTCGCCGGCGTGTGCCGGTTTTACAAACATTGGAAAGTTTAATTGCTTTGTTGCGGTTTCAATTTCATCAAGCGAAGAAATTATTGCATAAGCCGGAATTCTTACCCCTTCGCAATACGCCACATATTTCATGAGTTGTTTTGATACATCGTACAGCTTCGTTCCTGGTCCGGTTATTGGAATATTTAACAGTTCTGCATTAAAATAAACATCATGCCCGGGTACTTCCCAATCGGGATATCCTTCACATAAATTCACAAAACAATCATACCCTTTTTGTTTCAATTCTTTTAGTTGACGATAGGTTGTGAGCTTGCTAATAATTACATGATCAACCTGTGCTTCGGGTAATAAGTTGGTTAAATTTCTTGCCGGATCGTAATATTGATAATCTACTTTGGAATGAGAATAGTCTGGTTGTAGTACGCAAATTTTCATGTGTATTTTTTAAAGAGAATTGGTTTTAAGAAAAGAAATTTTATCTATTTCTTCTTCCTTCATCTTTTCAGAAATTGCATTATCAATAATGTCGCCAATCATTTCGCTGTAGCTTGTTGTGCCCAATCTTACCATTGCGCCAATAGATGTATAATTTTCATCTTCGCTTAAACCGCATTGTGCATTTACTTCCAACACATATAGTTTGCCGGTTTCTTTATCTATTCTAATATCTATTCTTCCATAACCCGTTCCTTCAACTGCGCAATATGCTTGAATGCTTAATTCAATTATTGCTTCGTTGAGTGAAGAATTGGGTAAAAAATAATTATACAAGTTTTCGTATTCTCCATTGCCAAGTGGTTTTTCGGCTTCGTAAGTATCCCAAAGTCTGTCGAACGAAAGAAATTGTTCTTGTTCGGGAATTGTTTTGTTAAAAACTCTTTCTACGGGTTGGTAAACAATTATATCATCGGGCTGATCAAAAGACCCAACAACAAAACTTGTAAACTCCGCACCGTTAATAAATTTTTCAGCCACCAATCCGCCAAATGTAAAATCCCATCCGTGGTACCCTTTGTAAAGTTCCGCAACAATATTTTCTACTTCGCTGTCATCGTTCACTACATTTTTAATTCCAAGCCCCATGCTTCCACCAGAAACTGCTGGCTTTACAATCAGTGGTGTTCCAATCTTTTTACAAATTCCTTTTGTTGTTTGCGTTGGCGATTTTATTCCCACCCATGCAGCAGTAGCAACGCTATTATTATCAAAAGCCTGCTTCATATCAATTTTTGAAGTAGCAAGGTGATAATAAGTTTCTCTTGCTCCGGTATAAATAATTTGTTTCTCTTCTAAATATTTAACTACCGAAATGCCGGGTGCGCCATTTACTTCATCGCCATCGCATAAATTAAAAATAATTGGCGTGCACCCATTTGAAGTGGTTGCAATTTTATCGATTGTGGTTTTGAAATTTTGAATGGTAACATATTCCCATTTCCACCGAAGATTGAGCAGGGCAAAGGCTTTCGTAAATTCTTCAATACCTTGTTCAAAATCGTAATAATATTGCAAGTTGGCGTCGTCCGTTTCTATTTTTGGTGCAAGTACCCAAACAAAATAGTTTTCATTTTTAAAAAAATTATTTTTTTTCTGTTTGTGTTGCATGAAAAAATAGATGTTGCTTTGTTTTAAAAAATAAACTTGTGTAAATTAATTATAAACTTAACACAATAAAAAATCTATTTGATATTCTCTACAACTTAATCACAGTATTGTTTTGAAATGTGAATATCATTTTAACGATTAAATCGATTCAAGTATATTTAAGCTTATTTATAAACATTAATAAATGCACTTTTTCTTTAAAATTTTGTTGTTGTTATTTGGATGGAAAGCAGAAAAAAAATTCCCTCATCATATAAAAAAAGCAATTGTAATTGCCGGCCCACACACAAGTGCGTGGGATTTTGTTATTGGCATTGCTTTTAGAAGTGCACTTAGAATGAAGAATGGAAAATTTTTGGGGAAAGCAGAATTGTTTAACGGCCCGTTTGGATTTTTTTTTCGTTGGGTTGGCGGCACACCTGTAAATCGTTTCAGTAAAAATGGAGTAGTGGAACAAGTGGTAGAAAAATTTAACACTTCGGAAAATTTACTGATTGGTCTTTCGCCAGAAGGAACAAGAAAAAAAGTGGAACACCTTAGAACCGGGTTTTATTTTATGGCCAAAAAAGCAGCTGTCCCCATCATTATGATTGGAATGGATTATGAAAACAAGCAATTAACTATTTCTGAACCGTTTTATACTTCCGATAACCAAGAAGAAGATTTTAAAAAAATCATTCAATATTTTGCGCCAATAAATGGTAAATATCCCGAATTGGGAATGCGGCATTTGCTAAAATAAATGCTTAATTAATTTCTTCGAAAATTCCCGTCTCTGTATTTTTTCGCACTTTGTCGCCACTAAAATAACGGCCATTCATTGCAATGTACACACCATGCGGAAGTGTTTGCGCAAAAGCCAGCGCACTTCCTAAATTAAAAAGTCCGTCGCTACTTCCAAATTTTATTGGAATCATCGCACCAGTTAAAACAATCGTTTTATTTTTAATAACTGTTGCTAATTTTTTCGCAGTAGTTGCCATCGTATCTGTTCCGTGTGTAATTACAATTCTTTCTTCGGCACAAATGCTGCATTCTTTTGTAATTAAACTTCTATGGTCGTCGGTCATTTCCAAACTATCAATCATCATCAACGTTGTTGCAACAATTGGTATTTGATTGCGTCCCAATTCAAGCAAATCGTTTAGATGAGATTCTTTAAAAAAAAGTTTTCCGTTTATTTCGTTGTACTCTTTGTCAAAAGTTCCGCCGGTAATAAAAATTCGTATGGGCATTGAATTTGTTATTTATATATAAACAATATTACTGTTTTAAAAATTATCTTGTCAATCGATAAATTACTAATGCCGCTCTTTTGATTAATTTAGGATACTCACTCAAATCAATAATTTCTCCGGGTGCATGTGCACCACGACCCGAAGCACCCAAACCATCAAGACAGTCGAGGTATTGAGCAACATAAGAAATATCGCCAGCTCCTCTCGATCCCGGATTTCCTGCTTTTACTTCTCCATAACCCAGTGCCACACTTGCATCGCTAACTATTTTCACCAATGCTTCGTTGCCTACTGTTGGTGGCATTGAAGGAATTCCATCCACAAAACTGATTGTTGCTTTTGCCCCTGAAAGATTTTTTTCTACTATTTGTTTCATCGCAGCTCTTGCTTTTTCTTTTTGTTCTTCGCTTAAAAAACGCAGATCTCCAATAACAACGGTCTTTGGAGAAATGATATTTGTTTTTCCAGAAACCTCTCCTTCTTGTGCCGCTGAATTATAATTAACTTCTGAACCGCCAATAAAAAGACCGGGATTAAAAGTTAAATATTGTTCGTGGCTAAGTTTTTCTCTAAACTCATTTACAATTCTTGCTGCTTCGTAAATAGCACCAAAACCAGCTGCACCAAAAATACCCGATGAATGACCTTGTTTTCCTTCAACCTCCAAATGCCAACTACTTGCACCGCGACGCGCAGTGGCTACAGATTGCAATCCGCCGGCACCTTCAAAAGCTAATGCAATATCGTGCTGTTTGGCTCTTTCAATAAAATCGCCTCGCGTTAATTCTCTTGGATGGCCTGCATTTTCTTCATCGCCAGTAAAATAAATTGTTATGGAAACATCATCGATCAAACCCAATTGATGCATTGCTTTGAGCGCCGTAATTACCAGCACATCACCTCCTTTCATGTCGTTAATTCCTTGGCCTGTAGCTGTACTATCGTTGAGCATTCGAAACGGGTTGGCGGGTAATTCCGGTTCAAAAACAGTATCGAGATGACCGATGAAAAAAAGTTTTTTTCCTTTTTTCCCTTTTCGGGTTGCCACTAAATGTCCAGCCCTTTTTACAGAATCGGGAAGAGAAACCCACTCTACTTCAAAGCCAAGTGCTGCTAATTCTTTGCCATATATTTCACCAACTTTTTTTACACCCTGGGTATTGAAAGTGCCGCTATTAATATTTACCGATTCTTTAAGCAGGTTGATTGCATACGGCATTTCCGAATCAATATTTTTCATCAACTGAATTTCTGTTTTGGAAAGCAGCTGTGCGCTACTATCAACAAGAATTAATAAAAGCATGCTAATTAAAATAAGTTTTCTCATCGCTGTGTTTTGTTTGGAAAGATAAAAAATATCTTTTAAGTCTCTTATGATTCCGCCGCCAATAAAAGTATTTTTCATTGCTTACATTTGTAAAAACATTTTCTATGTCTCTATTTAATACTGGCAAAAACAAAGACAAAAAAAAGGCTTCACAAACCGCTGGCAAGCCCACAATGGTTCAATCTTCTTCTACAAAAAGCAATAGCAAATCCGCTGCAAAAGCAACTCGTGTTTCAGGAAGAGCGCAGCGCGGATCATAAATTTTTTCCTTCTTTTTTTACAAAAAAATTAGGCATTCTCGCAGTACATTCGCAGCATGCAGAATTATTTAAGTGAGCTTAACGAACAACAACAAAAAGCGGTTTTACACACCGAAGGTCCGCTGATGATTGTAGCTGGTGCGGGTAGTGGAAAAACAAAAGTGTTAACTACGCGTATTGCTCATTTAATGTCAAAAGGGGTTGATTCGTTTCGAATTCTTGCGCTAACATTTACCAATAAAGCAGCCAAGGAAATGAGGGAGCGGGTTGGACATATTCTTGGCAACAACGAAGCAAAAAATTTATACATCGGAACTTTTCATAGTGTTTTTGCAAGAATACTTCGTGGTGATGGCAACCGACTTGGCTATGATAAAAATTTTACGATTTATGATGCCGATGATGCAAAGTCTGTATTAAAAACAATTATTAACGAACTGGGGCTTGATGATAAACTTTACAAGCCAAATATCGTTTACAACAGAATTTCTGCAGCAAAAAATGCGCTGATCGGACCTGAAGAATATCGAAACAATTATCAACTTCAACAGGAAGATCTGCGAAGCAATCGCCCAGCTATTGCAAACATTTACGATGCTTACGAAAAACGTTGTTTTAAAAACGGCGCGATGGATTTTGATGATCTTTTATTGAACATGTATCGCTTATTGAAATTATTTCCCGAAGCACTTTTAAAATTTCAAAGTAAGTTTCGTTACATTTTGATTGATGAGTACCAAGACACCAATCCTGCGCAATATGAAATTATAAAACTACTTGGCGCACAACACGAAAATATTTGTGTGGTTGGCGATGACGCACAAAGTATTTACAGTTTTCGTGGTGCTACCATTCAAAATATTTTACAGTTTCAAAAAGATTATGATGATGTTGTTGTAATAAAATTGGAGCGAAACTATCGCAGCTCGCAAAACATTTTAGGCGCAGCAAATGAAATTATTAAAAATAACAAAGGACAAATACCAAAAACGCTTTGGACAGAAAATGGCATTGGCGAAAAAATAAATCTTGTTCGCACAATGACGGATAACGACGAAGGAAAATTTGTTGCCGATTCCATTCGAGAACAAAAATTGCGCAACCATTATTTCAACAAAGATTTTGCAATACTTTATCGAACCAATGCACAAAGCCGGGCTTTTGAAGAAAGTTTGCGCCGCTCAAATATTGATTATATTATTTATGGTGGGATGAGTTTTTATCAGCGAAAAGAAATAAAAGATTTTATTGCTTATTTGCGTGTTATTGTAAATCCAAAAGACGAAGAGGCGCTGAAACGAATCATCAATTATCCCGCAAGAGGAATTGGAAAAACAACAGTGGACAAAGCAATACTTGCGGCAAACGAAAACAATATTTCTTGTTGGGATGTTTTGCAACAAGCAAAAAATTTTGGATTTAAAGCTGGCACTTTAAATGCAATTGATGAGTTTGTTGTTTCTATAAAAAGTTTTCAAAGCATGTTGCAAAAACAAAATGCATACGAAGTTGCTTTTCATGTGGGCAAACAAACAAATATTGTAAAAGAATTATTCAACGATAAAAGTACAGAAGGGTTGGCGCGCTACGAAAATGTGCAGGAATTATTAAACAGTATAAAAGAGTGGATTGAAACGCCGATCAATGAAGAAGATGGCGAAGTGGGTGATAAAAATTTAGCAACTTATTTACAACAAATTACTTTATTAACCGACCGCGAAGAAAAAGATCCCAATGCAGATGCGGTGAAGTTGATGACAATTCACGCTGCAAAAGGTCTTGAGTTTGAATGTGTATTTGTTGGCGGATTAGAAGAAATGCTTTTCCCAAATGCGTTGAGCATAAATTCGCGAGAAGAATTGGAAGAAGAGCGACGATTGTTTTATGTGGCAATTACAAGAGCAAAGAAAAAATTGTGGTTAAGTTTTGCAAATACCCGTTATCGATTTGGAAGTTTAATTCAAAACGATCCGAGTCGTTTTATTCAAGAGTTGCCCGATGATCTTTTAAATAAAACACAAGCTGGTAGCTCTTCTAAAAATACTTCCTCCGGTAGTTGGCGAGATCGTTCGAATTTTTCATCGTCAAATAAGTTTGAAACAGAAAAAAATAAAAAACCAACAACATCTTTTGCTACCACCGTTTCAATTCCAAAAAACACAATACATACTCCTTCCGAAAATTTTGTAGCAAGCGACACTTCCAACTTACAAGCTGGACAAAAAATAGAACATCAAAAATTTGGATTCGGCAAAGTAGTGAAAGTGGAAGGAAGTGCGCACAACCCAATTGCTGTAATTCTCTTTGAAATAAATGGTGAAAAAAAAATAATGTTGAACTACGCCAAACTTAGTATTGTTGAATAGTTTTTTTCAACAGTTCGATTGTTTTCTTTTCGCTTCCAATAAAAATTTTATCGCCGATAATTACAACCGGCCTTTTCAAAAAAGTGTATTCGTCGAGAATGTATTGCCGATATTGTTCTTCTGTTATTTTTTTAGTTGAAAGCCCCAGTGATTTGTACTTTAAGGCCCTTCGACTAAAAAGTGCCTCGTAACTACCAGCCATCTTTTTCATTTTGTCTATTTGGCTCGCCGTTATTTTTTCCTGTTTAATGTCTTGCATTTCAAAGCTCAACTTGTTTATCGCGGTTTCGCTTATTATTTTTTGATTGGTGGAGCAAGTGCCAAGATGATAGATTTTTTTTAGCATAAGTGTGCAAATAAACAAATAAAATGAGGATGAATTTCTTTGATTCCTGTATTCGTAAACAAGCTCGGCAGAATCTTATTACTTTTGCATTTCAACTTTGAATTATGATAAAGACTGGCAACCCGATGATTAGTATTTATACAGAAATGACACCCAATCCGGAAACAATAAAATTTGTTGCAAACAAACTGCTTTATCCGGGCAAAAGTTTTGACATTACAGATGTTGACAGCGCAAAACCATCTCCGCTTGCCACAGAATTGTTTGGCTTTCCTTTTATCAAAGCCGTGTTTATTGCAAGCAATTTTGTAACGCTGACTAAAACAATTGAAGCCGATTGGAATGATGTTATTCCCACCATTCGCGAATTTTTAAAAGCTTATCTCGAAGAAGGAAAACTTGTAATTAACGAAGAAGAAATTGCTGCGCTTAAATCAATAAATAGAAATGAAGTTGTTGCAGATGATAATGATATAGTAAAACGCATTAAAGAACTGTTGGAAAATTATGTAAAGCCTGCTGTTGAAATGGATGGTGGTGCTATTCAATTTAAAAGTTATTCCGACGGCGTAGTAAATTTAATATTGCAAGGAAGTTGCAGTGGTTGCCCATCTTCAATGATTACACTAAAAGCAGGAATAGAAGGAATGATGAAAAGAATGATCCCCGAAGTAACTGAAGTGGTTGCGGAGGGAGAATAATTTTATTTCGTTTCTACATTTAAATTAGTACTCTTTTTTTCTCCAGATTACATTTCTTTCTTTCAAATAATCTAAAATAAATTCGAAAGTCGAGCAATTTGCCTCGCTAAACAGAGTACGTTATTTTTGAAAAAATGTCGCTCCAAGAAATATATCGTTTACTGTCTCAAAATATTCACGATGCGTTGTGGCAAGAGTGGGTTAGCACCAGCATGCAAATTATTAGTGTTTGGTATGCTCGTAAAAATAATGTGCTGGTTTATCCTACCGGAATTTTTGGTGTGCTTTTAGCGGCGTGGTTGTATTTTTTTATTGCCGTGCCGCCGTTATACGCCGACGGTTTTCTAAATATTTATTTTTTTGGAATGAGTATTTATGGTTGGTATAATTGGTTGCGAAAAAAAGATGTTTCTCATTTTACCTTTCCTATTAGTTGGTGCAATAAAAAAGAACTTACAGTTGGTGTTTTGGTTTTTTTGATTTCGTGGGTTTTGTTGTTTTTAATTTTATCCAACCTTACCGACAGCAATGTTCCCATTCTTGATTCGCTAGTTTCTTCCTCTGCGGTAACTGCAATGTGGTGGATGGCGAAAAGAAAAATAGAAAACTGGTTGGCGTGGATTTTATCAAACATTGTTGCTATCCCTTTGAATTTTTATAAACAGTTTTATCTTTTTACTTTAATGTATATTTTGTTTTTAGCTATGGCAATATGGGGGTTTGTGAATTGGAAAAAGATTTATAAAAATGCTTAAAAAAATAGTAGTTATTGGGCCGGAGTCAACAGGCAAAAGTACGCTGTGCGAGCAGCTTGCGGAACATTTTAACACAAGTTGGTGTCCTGAGTTTGCAAGAGAATATTTATTAAAATTTGGAACAAATTATCAGTTCGAAGATTTATTAAAAATAGCAAAAGGACAATTGGAATTAGAAGACACACACACAACTTCCGCAATAAACAACAATTCGAATTTTTTATTTATTGACACCGACATGCTTGTCTTAAAAGTTTGGAACGAATTTGTTTTTGAAAACTGCCACCATTTTATTTTAGAACAAATTGCTGAAAGAAAATATGATTTATATCTTTTGTGCAACACAGATTTGCCTTGGGTTTCGGACGAACTAAGAGAATATCCTGATCTTAAAACAAGAGAAACTTTGTTTACAACCTATAAAGACATTTTGATTAATCAAAACACGCCATGGGTATTAATTTCAGGTGATTCGCAAAACAGACTTAAACTTGCAATTGACGCAATTAATACGCTACATAACAACCAATGAAATCTATTGTAAAAACAAATTATCGGCTACTGTTTTATACTTGTTGGTTTGTTCTCGGATTGTTGCAATCTTCCGCAACTGAGTTAATTGATGACGAGGCATATTATTGGGTTTATTCAAAATTTCTTTCTTGGGGATACTTCGATCATCCGCCAATGGTTGCACTGTTAATAAAAATTGGTTACGCTGTTTTTCAAAACGAACTCGGTGTTCGATTGATGTCTGTGCTTTTAAGCACTTGCACAATTTTTATTGTTGAATCGTTAATAGAGAAAAAGAATTTTTTTCTTTTTGCTTCCATTGTAATTAGTGTTGGTTTTTTACAGCTTGGTGGCATACTTGCTGTGCCAGATACGCCGCTGCTTTTTTTTACTGCTTTATTTTTTTGGATTTATAAAAAATATGTGGCGGACATAAGTTATAAAAATGCTTTTGGGTTTGGGTTAATTATCGCCTTACTTTTTTACAGCAAATACCACGGCTTGTTGGTGCTTGTTTTTTCGCTGCTTTCCAATCTTCGATTGTTGAGATACAAACAAACTTGGTTTATTTTTCTTTGTGTTTTATTTTTTTATACGCCGCATCTTTTTTGGCAAACAGAAAACGATTGGGTTAGTTTTCGCTATCATTTGTTTGAAAGCAATGTGAACACTTATAAGTTTTCGTACACAACAGATTATATTCTTGGGCAACTTCTTTTGACCGGCCCTTTGATTGGTTTTCTTTTATTGCCTGCAGCTTTTTTTTATTCGACTCAAAACAAAACCGAAAAGGCGCTAAAATTTACCATGGTTGGATTTTATCTTTTTTTTCTATTAAACACTTTTCGCGGAAGGGTGGAACCCAACTGGACTGCGCCCGTATTGATTTCAGTAATCGTCTTATCACATCAGTTTTTATTAGCTAACACCGGTTTTAATAAAACAATAAAGTGGCTAACTGCTGTTTCTTTGTTCATTATCGTTTTCGTTCGTATTTATTTGATTATAGATATCGGTCCTGACAATAAAATAAAATCGCGTTTTCATCATCATAAAATTTGGGCTGAATCAATTGTAAAAAAAACAAAAAACTTTTCTGTTGTTTTTTACAATTCGTACCAGCGCGCCTCTATGTTTTGGTTTTATTCCGGAAACCCTTCGCATGCGCTGAACAATTATCGCGAAAGAAAAAACAATTATAATTTTTGGCCAACGGAAACCGATTTACTGGGCGCTCCTGTTTTTGTTGCAGACATTTATAATGTTCATCGTTTTCCAGATTCTATAACTACAAAAAAGGGTTGGGTGGGTTTGCGTTTCGACAGTTCATTTTCGGCTTTGGGAAAAATACAAATTCGGCTTCGTCAAAATATAATTGAAGTAAATAATCCAGACTCAATTGAGTTGCTATACAATTTATCCGTTCCAAAAATCACAGTTGATTTTTTAAAAAAACAACCGGCGTTAAAAACCGAATTAGTTGTTGGGGTTTTTGGTGGAAAAATTTTAGTTGAAGAAATACAAACAGGAATTACTGCACATCAACTTCTTTTTGCGCAACCCAAAATTTTTGTTTCGTTAAAAAATGTTGCGCGAGGAAATTATTTTCTTCGGGTTGGTATAAAAACAAAAAATTATCCGCCCACACAAAACAGTGAAAAAATAAAATTGATTGTTAAAAAATAGTTAGCGCTTATTGTTTCAATAATTGATGGACGTCTGCGTCGCTTTCTAAATTGTTCATCTGTCGCAATACCCACGGATATTTGTTTGCAACAAATCTTGATAATGGTTTTACAGAATATTTTTTAGGATTGGGCATACAAGCTGCAACCATCGCAGCTTCCGCTCGAGACAAATTTTTTGCTTTTTTATGAAAATTTTTTTGCGCAGCTGCTTCAATTCCAAAAACACCTCTTCCCATTTCGGCAACATTTAAATACAGCTCCAAAATTCTTTTTTTGCTATAAAGTGTTTCAATCATAAATGTAAAATACACTTCCAGCCCTTTTCGGACCCAGCTTCTACCTTGCCACAGAAAAACATTTTTGGCAACTTGTTGGCTAATAGTGCTTGCGCCGCGAATACGATTTGGTTTTCGTTTATTATACGCTATCGCTTTTTTAATGCTTTTCCAATCGAAGCCGTTGTGGTCAACAAAAGCTTGATCTTCGGAAGCAATCATCGCCAATCCAGCTTGATAAGAAATGTTTTTTATGGATACATAATCTCTTTTCAATCCATCTCCTCGTAGCACACTGCTTATTTGTGTAAATGTAATTGGCGGGTTAATCCATTTTATTAATAAAATATAAAGCAGTTGAAAAATAAACAAATAGATGATTATTTTTTTTATCCAACTTACAATTTTATAAATGGAGCTCTTTTTTTTCATTTGCAATTTTAAAGTCTTCCGTTTTCTAAAAACCTATTCCAGTCTTCAAGCATTTTTCCTTTCATTACTCTTGGAAATTTGTTTTGACTGCCCAGCTTCCCTTTCAATTTCATAAACTGAAGAAATTTTTCCTCTGGAAGTTTTACTAAAAAAACTTCTTTCAGCGCACTGTCTCTTTCAATTGCATAGTCATCGTTGAGTTCTCGAAGTTTTAAATCTATTTTTTTACAAAGCAGTTGTTCGTCTATTTCGTCGTTGCAAGCCACAAACCATTTGTGTGCAAAAAGTGTATCGTGCTTCAGCCCTATTACGGTAAATTCCGGAATGCTAATATTTAATTCGTTGCTTACTTGTTCTACTGCTTTGTTCATATTGTCAACACTTAAGTGCTCTCCAGCTAAACTCAAAAAATGTTTCGTTCTACCAGTAATGATAATTTCATTGTTTGTTGTATCAACAAATCTAATTGTGTCTCCGATCAAATAGCGCCAAGCTCCGGAGTTGGTGCTTAACAAAATTGCATATTCTTTTTCTGCAACTACTTCGTGAATCATTTTCGCATCGAAACCCTCTATCAAATTTCCATCGCTATCAAAATTGGTATCGTCGAATGGAACGAACTCAAAAAAAATATTGTTATCCAAAATCAATTTTACCCCGTTTGCGTTTTCTCTTGATTTGTAACCAATAAACCCTTCACTTGCTAAATAGTTTTCGACATAAATAATTGGTTTTCCTAAAAGTTTTTCAAAGGATTTTTTATATGGCTCAAACGCAACGCCGCCGTGAATAAAAAAACCAAGGTTCGGCCATATTTCGTGAATATTTTTTACCCCGTGGTGTTTTATTATCATTTCCATACACATTTGACACCAAGCCGGCACACCAACAATAAATCCAATATCCCACTCTTTTGCATGCTCTACTATTTCGTTTAATTTTTGATTCCAATCTACAATTGCTGCAATTTTTCCCCCAGGTTTATAAAATGTTTGAAACCAAAATGGCCGCTTTTTTGCAAGTATTCCGCTTAGGTCGCCGGCAAACCAACCTGCTTTTCCTTTTTTTAAATCTGTTGCTCCGCCAAGCATCATAAACTGTTTGGTAATTGCGTTTAGTGGAAGATTTTCGTAACTTAATAAACTTACAAATTGTTTAAAATAATTTATGTTATTGCTGCGCAACATATCTTTTGTAACCGGAATGTATTTACTTGCCGACTCCGAAGTACCTGAACTTAATGCGTAGTATTTTATTTTTCCTGGCCATGTAATATCAGGCGATCCGTCAATGGTTTGTTTCCACCACTCGTTGTACATTTTATTGTAATCGTGCGAGGGAACAAATTCTTGAAAATTTTTTCCAATGTTTTTACTTAACAATATTTCATCAAATCTGTTTTGTTGGCCAAAAGCTGTAAACCGCGCTTTGCGCAATAGTTTTTTCAAGACCAACAACTGCTTGTTTTGTGCATTTTTTTTTGAAAGCCTCAACGCTTTTGCAATTGTATCAGGAATTTTTATATCGAAGATGTTTGCCAATTTATTTTTTATTAATAAGTAAAAATGAAGTTACTGTTTGTTGTTTAATCTTTTGTGTAAATGCGCCGCTTGTTTTCTTATTTCAATGGCGATAAGTAAGCTATTTTTAACGACCATTTTATTCGTGTAATATTTGCGAACAAATATTTTCATGGCGTCGTAAAACCTATTTATTTGTTGGTGGTTAAAATCAGTGCTTTTTCCTTTTTGGTGCATAATTGTAATTTCTCCCAAATAATAATTTTTATATCCGGCGGCAATTGCCCGACAGCTTAAATCAATGTCTTCTCCGTACATAAAAAAATCTTCATCAAATCCTTTTATTTTTAAAAATACATTTTTACGAAGTAGCATAAATGCACCGGCCAACACTGGAACTTCGTGGTTTTCTTTTTCAGAAAGGTTTTCTAAATAATATCCTGAAAAGAAATTTGATTTTGGAAAAATTTTCGACAAACCAAATAGTTTAAAAAAATATGTAGAAAGTGCTGGGGCGCTTCGCTTTGATTCTTTTAAAAATTCATTTTTTTCGTTTACCATTCTTACGCCCACCGCTCCACAAGCTGGTTTTGCTTCTAAAAAAGAAATGCATTTGCTAAAAACGTTTTCCGGAATTTCCGTGTCAGGGTTTAGAAAAAGAAAAAAATCGCCACTTGCAATTGCCGCGCCCTGGTTGCACGCTTTTGCAAAACCATAATTGGTTTTGTTTTCAATAAAAAGCACTTGCGGAAAGAGTGGTTTTAAATACGCTACACTTTTGTCTTGCGAATTATTGTCAACTACAATTATTTCCGCTTGTAAAAATTGAGCCGCTCGTAATACGGAACGAATACAATTCTCAAGCAAAAATTTTACCTTGTAGTTGACTATGATTACAGAAATTTGCATATTGATAAAAACGAATCGAACTTTTTCAAAAATATTCAAAATCCTGTTTGCTGCCGAATAAGAAAAACTATTTAAAAAGAATGAATGAAAAAAGAGTTGTCGTTAACACAGCGAAAAGAATTGTTCGAAACATTAAAATCACGTTTTGAGAAAAATAAAATTCGTCATAAAAATATTGATTGGGCGAATGTGCAGAAAAAACTGGAGTTGAATTCCTCAAAACTATGGTCGCTGAACGAAATGGAAAAAACTGGCGGAGAGCCCGATGTTGTTGGTTTTGATAAAAAAACTGCAGAATATCTTTTTTATGATTGTTCGGCGGAAAGCCCAGTTGGCAGAAGAAGTTTTTGTTACGACAACGAAGGGTTGGAATCGAGAAAAGAACACAGGCCGAAGAATAATGCAATTGATATGGCTGTTAAGTTGGGTGTTGAATTATTAACAGAAGAACAATATCGCGAATTGCAACAAATTGGAAGTTTCGACACAAAAACATCGAGCTGGTTGAAAACACCAACCGAAATAAGAAAACTTGGCGGCGCAATATTTGGCGATTTTCGCTACGGTAAAGTTTTTGTTTATCACAACGGTGCACAATCGTATTATGGCGGCAGGGCTTTTCGTGCGTCTATAAAAATTTGAATTAAAATGCAGATTACTTGAGAAAAAATTATTTTTGCTTTTTATTTTATTTATGGAAACAAGAACAGAAATAAGTTCTCTTGGCGAGTTTGGGCTTATTGAACACTTAACGAAAAACATTGAACACCAAAACATTTCTTCTGTTTTGGGGGTTGGCGACGATGCCGCCGTGTTGGATCATTTTGGAAAACAAATCGTAGTTACCACCGATCTTTTGTTGGAAGGGGTTCATTTTGATTTGGCTTACACTCCACTGAAACATCTTGGATATAAATCGGTTGTTGTAAACCTAAGTGATCTGTATGCAATGGGTGCAACACCCACTCAAATCACACTCAGTGTTGGTATTAGCAATCGTTTTGGCTTGGAAGCAATGGATGAATTTTATGAAGGCGTTTATACGGCCTGCGAAAAATATGGTGTGGACTTGGTTGGCGGTGACACCGCTTCTTCTCAAAAAGGATTTGTGGTTTCGGTTACAGCAATTGGAGAAGTTGTTGCGGATAAATACATTCGAAGAAGCACTGCACAAAAAGGAGACCTGCTTTGTATTTCGGGAGATTTAGGCGCGGCATATATTGGTTTGCTTTTTTTGGAAAGAGAGAAAAAAATTTATTTAGAAGCGCCAAAAGTTCAACCAGATTTAGAAGGAGAGAGTTATGTGGTGGGAAGATTATTAAAACCAGAAGCAAGAAAAGATATTATTGAATTTTTAGAAAAAGAAACCATTTCCGCTACTTCAATGATAGATATTAGCGATGGATTGAGTTCCGAAATTCTTCACATTTGCAAACAAAGCAATTTGGGTTGTGTGTTGTACGAAGAAAAAATACCAATTTCTGAAAACACAAAAAATTCTGCATTCAAATTTAAAATTGACCCAACAGCTTGCGCACTTAGCGGTGGCGAAGATTATGAACTTTTGTTCACAATTGCTCCGGCGGATTATGATAAATTAATTACAAACGAGCAAATTAGCGTAGTGGGTTATATGACCGAACCAGAGCTGGGCGCAAATATTATTACGAAAAGCAATAACAAACACCCTATTACTGCGCAGGGTTGGAATGCGATTACGAGCTCGCATTAGTTTATTTAAAGATCGATTTTAAAACTGTCACCATCTTTCCAAAAAGGAAGTCGCGTTCTTGTTTCTTCTAAAAATTCTTTTTGCAATTCAATGGTAAAAACGTCTTCTTCGTGTTCTTTTGAATAAAGAATTTTTCCCATCGGATCCACAATTGTACTATCGCCGCTGTGATAAACTTCGTTGCCATCTCTTCCCACACGGTTTACTCCAACTATAAAAGATTGGTTTTCGATGGCTCTTGCTTGCAACAAGGTTTTCCACGCTTGGTTGCGGCGTTCTGGCCAATTGGCTACAAATAGTGCAACGTCAAAATCATTATCGTTTGTTCGTCTACACCAAATAGGAAATCGTAAATCGTAACAAATAAGTGGAAAAATTTTCCAGCCGTTTACCGAAATAATTATTCTTTTTTCTCCGGCTGTATAATGTTTGTTTTCTCCGGCATATGCAAATAAATGCCGCTTATCGTACCACACGGTTTTTCCATTTGGAAAAATCCACAATAGTCTATTAAAATAATTACCACACTCTTCAATCATTGCGCTTCCTGTAAGAATTATTTTCTTTTTTGCAGCAGTTTCTTTCATCCACCGAACGGTTTCACCGTCCATTTTTTCTGCATGCTCTTTTGGTTTCATACTAAATCCAGTGTTAAACATTTCGGGGAGAACTACAACTTCTGTTTTGTTTGTAATTCCATCAATTTTCTCCGTAAACATTTTAAGGTTTGCGGTATTATTTTCCCAGTGCAACGCCGATTGTATGATGGTAATGAAAAGAGAAGACATGTTGTAAAGTTATTGTTTTGTATTTGTTATTTTTTTTAACACGACCGAAACAAGTTGCGGCTCAAACCCTTTTTGTAAAAGATAGTTTTTTGTTTTTGCCATTTTTACAAACAAGTTTGCTCCGCTGCCTTTTATTGAATTCCATTTTAGGCTGGCCAGTTTGTTTATTAATTCTAAATATTCCGATTCGTCAATTGTTTCCAGCGCTTTTGTTATGCAATAGTTGCTCACTTTTTTTTGGTGCAACTCGTATTTTATTTTTACGCGACCCCATTTTTTAATTCTGAATTTTCCTCCGGTAAACTGAACAGCAAACCGTTCTTCGTTTAAAAAATTTTCTAAAATAAGTTGACTTAAAACTTCCTCTACTTCTGTTTTTCGCAACCCAAGCGAATATGCTTTTTCTTTCGCTTCTTGCTGTGCCCTTTCTTGCCAAGCGCAATATTGTTTCAGCTTTTGAAACCCCTGTTCTTTTGAGTATTGTTTTTTAAACATTGAAAATAAATGCAAAATAAACACTTGTTTATTAGTGGAGCTATTTGTTGTTTTACATGTGTGTCGAAAAAATCATTAGCTTCGCTACAAACCACTACACAATGAAGTTTATAGTTTCCTCTTCGGCTTTGTTAAAGCAATTGCAACAAATAGTTGGTGTTATTAATAACAACACCGTTTTGCCAATTTTAGAAGATTTTTTATTTGAAATAGACAAAAAGAAACTAAGTGTTGTCGCCACCGACTTAGAAACTGTAATGCGTGTTCAGCTCGATGTAGAAGCAAAAACTGTTGGAAAGGTTTGTATTCCTGCAAAAATTTTGATGGATAGTTTAAAAAACCTGCCCAACCAGCCGCTAACTTTTAATGTTGATGAAAAATTTGGTATAGAAATTACAAGCGATACAGGCAAGTATAAAGTAATGGGAGAAAATCCTGAAAATTTTCCAAAAGAACCAAGCCCAGATGGAACAACCGCGTTCACCACAACTTCTTTGGCGCTTTTGACTTCAATCAATAAGTCGCTTTTTGCGGTAAGTAATGATGATTTGCGCCCAGCAATGACTGGTGTGTTTTTTGAGTTAGACAATTCAGGTTTACAATTAGTTGCAACAGACGCTCACCGATTAGTGAGATATAAAAGAAAAGATGTTCGCTGTCCTAAAAAAGACTCTTTTATTGTTCCAAGAAAACCGCTGGCACTTTTAAAAGCTGCGCTTCCCAATAATGCAGATGAAATTACTGTTAGCTATAATAGCAATCATTTTTTTATAAAACATGGTGATACACAAATGAGCTGTCGGTTAATTGACGCAAGGTTTCCAGATTACAAAGTTGTTATCCCGGCTGACAACCCTTATAAACTAATTGTAAACAAAACAGACTTTCAAAACAAACTGCGTCAAATTAGTGTAGTTAGTAACAAAAGTACAAACCAGGTTGCGCTTTCTATTGCTGGAAGCGAATTAGAGTTAATGGCGCAAGATGTTGATTTGGGAAATTCTGGAGACGAACGAATGGCTTGCCGTTATGATGGCGAAGATTTAACCATTGCGTTTAATGCTAAATTTTTAATTGAAGTGCTTTCTGTTGTTGATGGAGAAGAGGTGTTGGTTGAGCTTTCCACTCCAACAAAAGCAGGAATTATAAAACCAACCGATCAAGAAGAAAACGAAGATTTGATGATGTTGGTAATGCCGCTAATGTTGAATTAGAAAAAAATTTCAATTTAATAATGGAACTTGTTGTTATAAAAACATACAACAATTATATTGACGCTAATTTTTCTATGGCGTATTTAAAAGAAAACGGCGTGAAATGCTCTTTGTTCGACGAAAACATTTCTACAATTATTCCTTTTACTCAAATTAAATTAGTTGTGCCGAAAGAGGAGGTTGACACAGCTCTTTTGTTATTGAGTTCTTTCGTAGATCGGGCGGGCGAATAATTCTTGTATCTTTCCAAAAATATTTTGAGAATGGACTCTGCCTTGTTGAATTACTTTAATACTTTAGAACAGCGTCCCGCAGAGCGGCTTGCTTTCATTGTTGGCAGTCTTTTGATTCTTTGGTTTGTTGAGGGCGCAATTCCATTGTTGCCTATGCGTTATAAGAAAAATAAAATTCGCCATGCGGCGGTAAATCTTTCTTTTACACTTATACATCTTATTATTCACACAGGGTTTGCGGTGTTAATTGTTTCTTTGGTAGATTGGGCGCAACAAAAACAATTCGGTTTGGTGTATTGGTTAAATGCACCAACGTGGGGAATTGTTCTTCTTTCTGCATTAGTGTTGGATTTTTTTGGCGGGTGGTTTTCTCATATTACCGAACACAAAATTCCTTTGTTTTGGCGCATGCACATTATTCATCACGCAGATAATAATGTTGATGTTACCTCGGGGCTTCGTCACCACCCACTTGAAAGTGTTTGGCGTGGTTTGTTTTTTTTAGCAGGAATTTTACTTTGTGGTACGCCGATGTATGCTGTAATGATTTATCAAACCATTCTTACTGTTTTTGTTGGAATGACACATGCAAATATTTCACTTCCTAAAAAAATTGACTCTGTTCTTAGTTATGTTTTAGTTTCTCCAAACATGCACAAAGTACACCACCATTGGAAACAGCCTTTTACTGATAGTAATTACGGTGCTGTTTTTTCTATTTGGGATCGCCTTTTTGGAACTTTTAAAACAATGAACAAAAACGAAATTCGCTACGGGTTAGACCGTTATTACCCGAACGAAAAAGATGAAAATTTTTGGGAGTTATTAAAAAAACCATTTGGTAAAATGGAGCTTTAATTAAAAATATTTTGGACACACCGCTTTTTTCTCGCCGTATTTCTTTTTTCCTTTTTTCTTTTTTGGGGTTAATTTATTTCTCTGGTCTTTTTGTTCCATTAATGGATAATGATGCAGCGCACCACGCAAATATTGCGCTCAGAATGTATTTAACCGGCGATTATTTAAATTTAATTGACCATAACGGCGACTATCTTGATAAGCCCCATTTTCTTTTTTGGACATCTGCCTTAAGTTATCATCTTTTTGGTGTTACATCGTTTGCTTATAAGTTTCCTTCTTTTCTTTTTACACTACTTGGTTTGTTCTCGGTTTATGGATTAGGTAAAGAGTTGTACAACAAAGAAACCGGGCTGCTTGCGGCACTAGTTACAGCTTCTTCTTGTTGTTTTGTTTTAGCAAACAGCGATGTTCGGATGGATGCAATACTGACTGCGTGTGTTGTTTTTTCTGTTTGGCAGTTGGTGTTTTTTGTTAATTATAAAAAAACGCTTTCAATTGTTTTGGCATCTTTAGGGCTTGCTGTTGGTTTTGCAACCAAAAGCCATGTTGGTTTAATTACTCCGCTTGTTGCTTTGTTGTTTTATATTCTTTATAAAAAAGCGTGGTCTTTGTTTTTAAATCCGAAGTGGTTGCTTTTGGTTTTTCTTTTTTTTGTTTTTATTTCTCCTGTTCTTTTTTGTTATTATCAACAATTCAACCTTCACCCAGAAAAAATTATTCGAGGTAAAAGCAATATTAATGGTGTAGAATATCTTTTGTTTAAAATAAGTGCTGAGCGTTTTCAAGGAAAGTTTGGAACAGAAAGCGATCCGTTTTTTTTCTTTCATTCGTTTCTTTGGTCTTTTTCTCCTTGGGGTGTGCTTGCTTTTCTTTCGTTTTTTAAACGGTTTTCTGTTTTTATAAATAGAAAAAAAGAATGGTTAACGATTGGTGTTTTCTTGTTTCTATTAATAATTATTAGTTTTTCTAAATACCAACTGCCTCACTATTTACCGCTTGTTGCGCCGTGGGCGGCTCTTTTTACTGTCGATTTTTTTCTTTCATTAAAAACTAAGCCCGTTGCGGTAAAAACGGTTTTTTACTTACAGCTTTTTGTTTCGTTAGTTCTTTTTGTTTTAACTGTTTTATTGTTGTTTTGGTTGTTTTCGGAAAAAAATCTTTTCCTTCTTGTTTTGTTTTTGCTTTTCTTTTTCTTGTTTTTCTATTTTGTTTTTTTAAACCCGCATTCTTTTTTACAAAAATCTTTTCTTGTACCAGTTTGTGTTTCTATTTTTTTATATTTTTATTTAAACACTTCTTTTTATCCTAATTTATTGCGCTATCAATCCGGTAAACAGTTGGTGGAGCAAGTGCGCGGAACTGTAAATTTTAACGAGGTTTATTTTTGGAAAAATGTTTATTCCTCTTCTTTTTCGTTTTATTCTGCTTCGCTTCGTAAAGAATATGTTTCGAATGAAACAAAACACAACAATCCCTTTTGGTTGTTTTTTGACGCTAAAAATAAAACAGCTGTGGATGCTGCAGGTTTTGTTTTTGGTCGGCGTTTTTCAATTAATGATTACGAAATAACACGATTGAAAAAAGATTTTATTTTTCCAAAATCACGAACAGCTTCTTTATCGCCCGTTTTTTTATATGAAGTTTTAGAAAAGAAATAAATTTTACAACCCTACCCCTTTGCTTATTTCCAACATTTTTAAAATTGGAGTTTCTGCATCAGCTCTTAGTTTTTCATCTAATATTATTTCCGGTTGTTCATACTTTAAACATAAATAAATTTTTTCCAATGTATTTAGTTTCATGTGTGGGCAATTATTACAGGCGCAGTTGTTGTTTGTTGGGGCGGGAATAAACCTTTTTTTAGGACTTTCTATTTCCATTTGATGAATAATTCCCGCTTCTGTTACCACAATAAATTCTTCTGCTTCGTCGGTTTTTGTAAATTTTAAAAGTGCTGATGTAGATCCAACAAAATCTGCAATTCTTAAAATAGCTTCTTCACATTCTGGGTGTGCAATAGTTTTTGCACTTTTATTTTGCTCTTTTGTTTTGGTTATTTTTTCTAAATTAAAATTTTCGTGAACTAAACATGCGCCATTCCAAAGCAACATTTCTCTTCCGGTTGTTTTGTTTAAATAAGCTCCCAAATTTCTATCGGGTGCGAAAATAAGTTTCTGCTCTTTTGGAAAACTTTCAATAATTGCTTTTGCGTTACTGCTTGTACAAATTACATCGCTTAATGCTTTTATTCCCGCGCTACAATTGATGTAACTTATAATTTTATGGTCACTGTTTTTTTCTTTAAATTTTTTAAAAATATCTTCAGGACAACTTTCGCTCAACGAGCACCCAGCATTAAGATCGGGAAGAATTACTTTTTTTGTAGGGTTTAAAATTTTAGCTGTTTCTGCCATAAAATGAACACCGGCAAATAAAATAATATCTGCTTTTGTTTGTTTCGCAACTTGTGCAAGTTTTAAACTATCTCCTATAAAATCAGCAATATCTTGTATGTCAGAATCTTGATAGTAATGTGCTAAAAGAACTGCATTTTTTTCTTTTTTTAATTTTTCAATTTCATAAAATAGGTCAAGTGTTGGATTTATTTTTACATCGTAAAACCCAAAACTTTTTACACTTTTTTTAATCGTTATTAATTCTTCTTGTTCCATTTTTTATTTTAGAGGGGCAAGATATTGCAATTAAAAAAGATTAGAAATATTTTATTTTTTCAAAACAATGTAAATACCATAGTAGTTAAATAATAGTTATTATTTAAGAAAAAAACTATTACTATTATAGTGGTGAATATGTGGATAAACAGAAAAAACAAATTACCAACAGGTTACAAACAAACAAGAGAAAGAAATTAAGAAACAATAACACGAGTATATTGTTTTTTGAACACATATCAACATTTGTTAATTAAAAAAGAAATAAGGTTGTTTAAAAACGAGAAAGCTGTTTTGTGTGGAAAAAGTTGTTATTATAAAAAAAACGCGCAGGGTAAAATGGTGGTGTAAACAAAAACAACAAACAATAAAAAAGAAATTAACGTTTCACACCAAGAAACTAACAAAAAAAAAAAAATATAAACAACCGTTGTGGAAAAAAGGTTTTGAAAAAGATGAGAATTAGTCCTTTTGAACGAAACATGAAGAAAAGAAGAAAAATACATATTTTTGCCCCCCTTAAAGCAAAAGAAAAAACTATGTCGGCGATTCAAAAAATAAGAGATAAATACGCAAAATGGGCGGTTGTTGCTGTTGCGTTAGCGTTGTTAGGTTTTGTTTTGACAGATTATCTATCAACCCGCGGAAACGCATCCAGCGGAGAGACAACTGTTTTAGGTGTTGTAAACGGAAAAGAAATTGAGCTTTTTGCTTTCGAAACAAAAGTTAAAGCACAAGAACAACAAATGCAAGCACAGGGCCAAATGGTTGACGAAATGGGAAGACAACGAATTGTTGACGGACTTTGGGAGCAAGAAGTTGCGTCTGTTATTATGGAAGAAGTGTTTGAAAATGTTGGAGCTGGTGTGGGCAAAAAAGAAATTAATGATATTTTGTTTGGCGCAAACCCACCACAAGATTTAAAAGAAAGGTTTTCAAACGAACAAGGTGTTTATAATGCGTCAGCGGCGCAAAACGCCATTAATCAAATTAAAAAATCTGCCAACAAAGACGAAAAAGAGCAGTTGAATAATTATATTATTAGCCTAGAGCGCAACAGGATGATGGAGAAATATAATACACTTCTTAACAATTCTGTTTATTTACCAAAATGGAGAGTTGAAAAACAAAACACAGAAATGGCAGCTATTGCCAAGGTTTCCTATACGTCTTTTCCATATTCAAAAATTACGGATAGTACAATCGCGGTTTCCGACGAAGAGATTGAAGAGTATATTAGTAAAAATAAAGACCAATACAAACAAGACGAATCGCGCTCAATTTCTTATATATTATTTAATGCTGCGCCAACAGCATCTGATAGTGCAGAAATAAAAAAAGGTGTTGAAACACTTAAAGAAGAGTTTTTAAAAACAAAAGAACCCGCCGCTTTTCTTGCTCGTTACGGAAGTGCACAACAATATTATGACGGCTACAGTGGAATGTCGCAAATACAAATTCCAAACAAAGAGAATATTTTTAGATTAGCACAAAACGAAGTTTTTGGCCCGTATTTAGATTTTGATGCATTTGTATTAGCAAAAAAAATTGACACAAAACAACTACCCGACTCGGTAAAAGCAAGACATATTCTTATTCAAACAGCTAACCCACAACAAGGGCAAAAATTGTTAGAGGATAGTGTTGCTAAAAAAAGAATTGACAGCATTGCTTATGCAGTTAAAACTGGCGCAAGGTTTGACACGCTTGCAAAAAGATTTTCAGACGACAAAGGAAGTGGTGCACAGGGCGGTGTATTATCAAATCCTCAAAACCCACAAACCAACTATTTTAATATTGGACAAATGGTAAAAGAGTTTAATGATTTTTGTTTTGAAGGAAAAAGGGGGGAAACAAAAGTTGTTAAAACAGATTTTGGATACCACTTGGTTGAAATATTAGATCAAAAGAATTTTCAACCACATTACAAGGTTGCCTATTTTGCTAAAAAAATAGTTGCAAGCGATGAAACACATCGCCAGGCAAGTAGTGACGCTAGCAGTTTTGCAAGCGATAGCAGGTCCCAAAAAACATTTGACAAAAACTTTGATAAAAAACTAAAAACACAAGGAGTTCCAAAACTTGTAGCAAGCAATATTAAGCCTAACGATTTTTCTGTTGAAGGAATTAGTTCGTTTGGTTCAACAAGACAGCTTGTTAGAGAAGTTTACAAAGGAGAAGTTGGTGACGTGTTGCAACCACAATTAATCGGCAACAAATATGTTGTTGCAATTATTACAGATGTTTTAAAAGAGGGAACACAAAGCGCTACAACCGCAAGAATGTCTGTAGAACCAATTTTGAGAAACAAGAAAAAAGGAGAACAAATTATTAAAAACCTTGGAAACTTTTCAACAATCGGTGCAGCGGCAACCAACTTTGGGGGTTCTGTTAAAACCGTGGACAGTCTTCGTTTTTCAGGAAATTCAACACTTGGATTTGAGCCTCGCGTTATTGGTGCAGCGTTTAACAGTTCAAATAAAGGAAAACTGGTTAGCGAAGCTATTGTGGGTATTTCGGGTGTTTATGTATTAAGTGTTGAAACAAATTCTTCAACAGCCGTTTCAGCGGTTAATGTTGTTGATCAACAAAAAGCGTATCAACAACAAACACGACAAATGGCACTGTATTACAACCAGCCCATTCAGGTTTTAAAGAAAGAAGCAAAAATTAAAGACAATAGAAAAATTTTTTATTAATTTGTTCTAATCAAAATAGTTAGCCGCCTTTTTTGGCGGCTTTTTTATTTACAACCAAATGGAGCCAACGGATTAATTTTGTGAATAACTATGGAAGCAAAAATTAGCAATAAAGTTTCGGAAAGTGGAATTGTAACACTAGACCTTGCGGCGTTCATTCCGGAAGCGGTAGCTATTTTTGATTTGAAAGAATTTCTTTTTATGGGGCAAATATTAAAAGAAAAAGATTTTCGCGAAGCATTAAAAAAAGAAGACTGGGAAAAAAAAAGAAATAAAAACGTGGCGGTGTTTTGTTCTGCCGATGCGATAATACCTGTTTGGGCGTATATGTTAGCCGTTTCTTATTTACAACCAATTGCAAAAGAAATTGGTTTTGGAAACGAGAAAGAGCTGTATAAAAATCTTTTTATAAAAAACATAGCAGCAATTAATACGAACGAGTTTGTTGACAAAAAAGTAGTAATAAAAGGCTGTGGCGAAATAAAAATAGAAGAGTTTGCTTACGTGGAAATAACAAAAATTTTACAACCGGTTGTAAAAAGCATAATGTACGGAGAGCCCTGCAGCACGGTTCCTGTTTATAAACGAAGCGTTATCTAAAACCATTTTTTTCTTTTTTTGAAATAATAAAAAAGACCAGTAGAAATAGAAAACATAAGTAGAAAAGGAAACCAAAGGCCAAAAAAAGAACTGTTCACAAAAAGAGGGTTTTTAAAGTTCATTCCCCAAAAACCACTTATAACTATAAACGGAGCAAGCACGACGGTTACAATTGCTAAAAGTTTCATTACTTCGTTTTGCCGAAGGTTAACATTGCTAATATAAAGATCTTGTAAGCTTGTCATCGTGTCTCTATAAGTTTCTGTTAATTCATACGCCTGAACAACATGGTCGTGCACGTCTTTAAAATATTTTATACTTCGTTCGGAGAGCAAAGCCCCATCACTTTTTATTAAACCACTAACCAGGTCTCTAACAGGACCAATATTTCTTTTTAATACAAGGGTCTCTTTTCTTAATGAGTTTATTTTAACCAAACACCGCTGATTACTATTGCGCACTATTTCTTCTTCCAGTTGTTCTATTTTATCACCCAGAAGATCTGTCACTATAAAAAAATTATCAACAACCAAATCAAGCATTGCATAAAAAAGATAGTCTGAACCGCCTTGGCGGACACGACTGTTTGTTGTTTTTAATTTTTCACGCAGCGGAGTAAACACATCACGAGTTGCGTCGTCTTGAAAACTAAGTATTAAGTTGCTTGATAACACAATACTTAATTGTTCTTGTTCAATTGTTTGTTGAATAGGATTATAATAAAGCATATTTAGCAAGCAAAACAACACACCACCAACCTCTTCCATTTTTGGCCGCTGGCTTATGCTTAGAATGTCTTCTTGTAGTAGTGCGTGAATTCCAAATTTATTACAAACCGTTTCTACCTCAATCTTTCTTATTCCGTCGATATTAATCCAGCTAATGGTGTTGGTGTGAAAAAAAGAAAAACAATCATTTATTGAAACAGGTTTGTGAACTTGATACGTTTCCTCGTTGTAGTCATGAACAGAAATAACAACAGTTTTAGAATCTTCACGAACAGGAACTGTGTTTGGGTTTTGTCGTAACGGCTGTCGAGCTCTTCTTACCACAAAACTATCTGGCAAAACAGACGATAACACACCCCCTTCTTTTTTATTTTCTTTTTTCATATGATTGAGAATTTAACAAAGCACGAGCCTCTTCCAAATCTTCTAGTGTATCAATTGAAACACTTTGATAATCTGTTTCAACCATTTTTATTTTAATGCCCGATTCAAGATAACGAAGCTGCTCCAAACCTTCTATGCGCTCAAGTTCGGAAGGGGCCTGTTTTGTAAAAGTTAATAAAACCTCTTTTTTATAAGCATAAATTCCAACATGTGTAAAAACCGTTTGTGATTCCGATCTTTCAAAAGGAATTACAGACCGACTAAAATATAACGCGTCGCTTTTTTTACCAACAACTACTTTTACAACGTTGGGACTTTGCGCATCTTGCCTGTTTGTTTTTTTCATCAACGAAGCAACACAAACAGAACTGTCGTTAAAAGAAAAAATTAAATTTTCAATTGCTTGTTTTTGAATAAAGGGTTCGTCGCCCTGAATGTTTACAATTACATCAACATCCATATCAGCAACAGCTTCGGCAATTCTATCACTTCCGCTTTCGTGTTGTTTTTTGCTCATAATTGCCAAGCCGCCGGCGCCAACAATTTCATCATAAATTATAGAACTGTCAGTAACAACAAAAACTTTATTAAACAAATTTGTGGAAACAACATTGTCGTAAACGTGACGAATGACAGGCTTTTCCCCCAATAGTTGCATTAGTTTTCCCGGAAAACGAGAAGCGTTGAACCGAGCCGGAATTACTGCAATTATTTTCATTTAATAAACAATTGGAATTTATCAACTCAAAAATAATAAATCTGTTAAAGTGATTTTAGTAAATCTTTCACTTTTGTTTCGATCATGTTTCTAACTGTCTCAAAATCTTTTTCACCCATTTCTTTTGGATCGGGAATTTTCCAATCAATAAATTTTTTTGCCGGCATCCAAGGACAAGCATCGCCGCAGCCCATTGTTACAACAATATCAAACGGAGCAAAAACCTCAACCTCAATCAACGATTTGCTTTTATGTTTTTTTAAATCATATTCCAAAACTGCCATTGCACCAATCGCCATTGGGTTTATTTTTCCAGAAGGGCGAGAGCCAGCGCTAAAAGCATCAACAAAATCGCCCCCATGAATAATTGAAAAAGCTTCTGCCATTTGGCTTCGGTTACTATTTTCAACACAAACAAAAAGCAATTTTTTTTTCATTCAACAAAAATAAAAACTAAATAAGCAAAAGCCGTTCAGCAGCCAATTCAAGCGTTTCGGTTTTTTTAGAAAAACAAAAACGCAAAACGCTATAATCTTTGCCGTCGCGATAAAAAGCAGAAACAGGAATTGTGGTAACGCCAACTTCTTTCGTTAAACGAATTGCAAAATCTTTGTCAGCCTCGTCTGTAATGCGATTATACTTTGCACAAATAAAATAACTACCGCTACTTTCTAAAAAATCAAATTTTGAATTGCGCATCAAATATTTAAAAGCATCACGCTGTGTTTGCATAAAAGTTGTAAGCGAAAGATAGGCGGATTTGTTTTTTATAAAATGCGACAACGCAACTTGAGCCGGAGTAAAACAAGAAAAAGAATTGAACTGATGAACTTTTCGAAATTCTTTTGTAAGCGAAGCCGGCGCTACACAGTAGCCCAGTTTCCACCCGGTGCAATTATAAACTTTGCCAAACGAAAAACAAACAAAACTTCTTTCAAGCAAATCCGGAAAACGTAAAATACTTTGATGTAAAAGCGAATCAAAAATCAAATGCTCATAAACCTCATCGCTAATAATAAAAATAGCCGTTCCATCAACAAGCGATCGAATCATTTCAATATCTTTTTCAGATAAAACACTTCCTGTTGGGTTGTTTGGCGAATTAATTATTATCGCTTTTGTTTTATTGGAGATTTTTGTTTTCACAAACACCCAATCAATTTTATAGTCGGGAAAAATAAGTGGAATGGGAACAACTACGCCGCCATTTAATTCTACACTTGGACCGTAACAGTCGTAAGCCGGTTCAAAAATAATTACTTCATCGCCCCGCTCGATAATAGTTGTTAGCGCAGAATAGATTGCGTAAGTGCCACCGGGCGTAATCGTTATTTCTTCAATGGGGTTTATTCTTGTTCCGTATAAAAATTCAATTTTTTCTGAAAGAGCTTCTCGAAGTGGCAACCAGCCCGGCATTGGCGCATATTGATTGTATCCATCGTGCATTGCTTTGTTTGTTAGCGCCACCAACTCTTCATTCATTGGATAATCGGGAAACCCTTGGCCAAGATTTACAGCATTGTGTTTTGTAGCCAGCGCACTCATTGTTGTAAAAATTGTAGTGCCAACTTCTGCAAGCTTCGATTTTAAAATAGGAAACATATTATTTACAAAACAAATACATTTGATTTATATAACAACTATCAAATCTAAATTATGAATAACGAATCAATAAAACTTACGCAGTTTTCTCGCGGCGCTGGTTGTGGTTGTAAAATTTCTCCAAAAGTTTTAGAAGAAATTTTAAAATCAAATATTGCAATGCCAGATTCCGATAAATTATTGGTTGGAAATAATAGCAAAGACGACGCGGCTGTTTATGATTTAGGAAACGGAACCGCATTAATTTCTACAACAGATTTTTTTACACCGATTATTGACGATGCTTTTGAGTTTGGTAAAATTGCAGCAGCAAATAGTATCAGCGATATTTATGCAATGGGTGGAAAACCAATTCTTGCTATTGCAATCCTAGGTTGGCCAGTAGAAAAACTTCCATCAAGTTTGGCGCAAAAAGTTATCGAAGGTGGAAAATTGATTTGTAAAGAAGCTGGAATTCCTTTAGCTGGCGGCCACAGTATTGATTCTGCCGAACCAATTTTTGGCTTAGCTGTAAATGGACTTGTTTCAATTTCTAATTTAAAAAAAAATAATACAGCGCAAGTGGGCGATTATTTGTTTTTAACAAAACCCGTTGGCGTTGGCGTTTTATCAACTGCGCAAAAAAGAAATCTTTTAAAAGAAGAACACCTTGCACCGCTGTTGCAACAAATGACAGCGTTAAATAATATTGGCGAAGCCCTTGGAAAAATCGATGGAGTGTCTGCAATGACTGATATTACAGGTTTTGGGCTGTTGGGACACTTGTTGGAAATGGTTGAAGGAAGTGGTGTTGGCGCAGAAATATATTATAATAAAATTCAAATTACTGAAGGCGTGAAAGAATATGTAGTGCAAAGAATATTTCCCGACGCCACCACAAGGAATTGGAACAATTATAGTGAGCATGTAAAATTTGAAAAAGGGGTAAACGTGATGGAAGCATTTACGCTACTTCCCGATCCACAAACAAACGGAGGGTTATTGTTTAGTGTTCGCGAAGACTCTCTCGATGAAATTATTTTTTTACTTCGCGAAGCTGGACTTGAAAAATTTACCAACCCAATTGGAAGAATAAAACCAAAAGGAGTAAAAACAATCGAAGTAAAATTGGAGAAAGAAGTTAACCGTTGGTTCTAAAATTACGGATCAGCCTTTTCCAATTACAATGTTAAAGCGTCAAAAAACAAGGTGTTCTTTATTTTTTATTTTTTCGTTTGTCAACTCGGCTACAAGTTGAACAGAGTCAACCTGTCGAATATTTTCAGAAAGAAGCGAAATGTGTTCATTCGCAAGTTCATCTCCTTTCATCAACCACAAAAAATCTATACGTTTAAATTCTGGCAATAAAAACTCGCCATCAAATCGATTGTTGTAAAGGTAATGCTCTAAAAAACCGGAAGGCTCTTTGTATTCAAATACACTAAAAAAATAATCACGGTTCTTTTTTTTTAATTGGATTTCAATTTCGTTATTAATTCTAAAATCCATGTCTAAAATCGCGTTGAGTAAACGACAAAACTTAGAGTCTTCGATTGGTGCTACAATACCCAATAGACGAGTGTCTTCAAAAAACTCGTCAGTCAATTCTTTTGTGTTCAGGGTTAAATTACTCATTGTCGCAACTAATCAAAATTGAACTTCCGTCAACAAAAAATCATTTCCTCTTTTATATTTTACAATTACTTTATCGCCGCGCTTAAACTTACCCAACACTTGCATATAAGTTTCAACAGAAGTTACTGCATGTTCGTTAATTTGAACAATAATATCACCGGCCAAAATTCCAGCTTTTTGCGCAGGCCGTCCTTCAGAAACTCCGTCACAACGAAGTCCAGAACCAGAAAACGTATAGTCTGGCATTACACCCATCGAAACAGAAAACTTTGCCGAAGTGGTTGTTTGAGCTTCTTTTGTTTTTGTAAAAACTAATTTTTGATTTAAACGATTTGCTTCATCAATCGTATTGAAAATAAAATTAATAATGCGCACTTCGCCACTGTAATTTATTTTATCAAAATCGTCACTTGGTTTGTGATAATCCGTGTGAAGACCAGTAAAAAAAAATAATACTGGAATATCTTTTCTGTAAAAAGAAGAATGGTCGCTTGGGCCAGTACCACTACTGTCAACCTTTACCACAAGTTCATTTTTTTTATTTGCCGAACTTATTAAAGAAGACCATTGAGGAGAAGTGCCATAACCACCCACTGTTACAGTTTTTGAACTATCGTTTAACCGCCCAATCATATCCATATTTATCATATAGTTTACGGTTTTTAAATCAACAACAGGGTTTTCTGTAAAAAATTTTGAGCCAAACAAACCAAGTTCTTCTGCAGAAAAAGCGGCAAAAAGATAGTTGTTGTTTTTGTTTTTCGAAGAATGTAATATTCTTGCCAATTCTATCAAAGCAGCAGTTCCACTTGCATTGTCGTCAGCGCCGTTGTGAATTAGTTTTTCACCAGTTCGAAGCATTGAATTTCCATCTTCTCCATAACCCAAGTGATCGAAATGTGCACCAAGTACAACCGTGTTTGTTGCGGCATTATCAATATAGCCAACAATATTATTACCTGTTTTTTTTATTTCAGACACATCTGTTCTAAAAGAAATATTAACAGAAGAAGAAGGGTCGGCAAAATATTTTATAGAGGTTTTTTTAGAAAGATAAAGCACGGGGATACCTAGTTGCTCGGTTCGATCTTTACTATTAAACGCTAACCCATCTTCAACTCCAGAACTGTTAAAAAAAACAAGAGAAGAAGCTCCTTGTTTTTCTGCTTTTTTTGAAGCGGCCAACAGTTCTGCATTTAAATCGAAGTGTGGATTTGTTTTATTTTCCTCTAAAAGGTCTTTTAAATCAAAAAGAAAAAGCATGTCTACTTCCTGCACAGCAATTGTTGGTGTTGCCGAAATGGTTTTGTTGGCAGAAAAAGGGAAAACAAAATAGTCGTCATTTGTTTTTAAACTATCATTATTGATTACGAAATAGCTGGAAGAGTTAATTTGTTTACCAGCATAAATAGAAAATGGTTGAAAAAAACCCTCTGCCCCTTTGGGCTGTAATCCAATTTGTTGAAACTGTTTTGCGATATATTCTTTGGCGAGGTTTTCACCATTAGTACCTGCGCGCCTACCCTCCAACTCATCGCTGGCTAAATAGCCAATATGTTTTTTTAGATTTGAAAAAACTTCTCGATCAGCTTTTCCAAGTTTTTGTTTTTTTATTTTTTGTGCCGAAACAACTGTTGAAATGAACAGTAAAAACAAAAAAAGAATTCGTGCAAAAATCTTCATAGAATTAGCTCATTAATTTTCGCAAAGGTATTTGAACTAACATTAAAAAGTTGTTATCGGCTAAGAAAACCCGTATCAAAAAAGAAGTTTTTTTAATATTTTCTTCTCAATGTAAATAAATGATACGCCAAGAATGATGGAATAATTACCCCCAAAACACTTGCCCACCTTGGAAAAGAATAACCTCCAAATGTTACACCCCAATTTTGAACTAACCGAAAAAGATGTAATATGGAAACAGTTACAAAAATTATAACAGCAATAGTGATTGTAAATTTTGGTTTCATATAGTTTGTTGATATATTAAAATTAATCAATTTGTGTGTTTTCAAAACACCTTATTTCGTAAACGAGATTGAACTGCGGACTTTACATTTGCAAACGGATGACCAACAAGGAAACTCATATTGCATTAGTGGGAAACCCCAACTGTGGAAAAAGTTCTCTCTTTAACTGCTTAACAGGGCTAAACCAGCACGTTGGAAACTTTCCTGGTGTTACTGTAGAAATGAAGGTTGGAGATCTAAAACTTGCACCAAACTTAAACGTTAAAATAATTGACCTTCCCGGCGCTTATAGTCTTTATCCAAAACGAAGCGATGAACAGGTTACTTACGATGTATTGATGAACGAACACCACGACGAACACCCTGGGGTAATAGTGGTGATTGTTGATGCTTCCAACTTAAGAAGAAATTTACTGTTTGCATCGCAAGTAATTGATTTAAAAATTCCAACGATTATCGTACTTACAATGATGGATATTGCTCGTAAAAAAGGAATCGGAATTGATGTGTTGGGTTTAGAAAGGGAGCTGGGTGTTTCTGTAATTCCAATTAATCCACGAAATAATAAAGGGGTTCTACAACTCAAAAAAAATCTTACAACCATTATTTCCCAACCACCACCCTCCGCTGTTCGAAACTTTTCTTCGCATTCGGTTTGGGGAAAAGACATTGTTATAGCAATTAAAGAGAAGTTTCCACAGGTGAGCGATTACAAAGCATTACATATCTCCTATTATTATAATGATATAATTAAGAGCGAGTCAGAAAGAAAAATTGTAGCGAGTGTGGTAGCAAAAAACCCATTTAATAAAACAGCGCAACAGGCAGAAGAAATAACCGATCGCTATAAAAGAATAAAACTAATTCTACAAAACGTAGTATCTGAACCAGATCCGTTACAAAAAAAATTGTTTTCAGACAAGCTCGATAATATTTTACTACATCGTCGATGGGGGTATGTTATTTTATTGGGCGTTTTATTTTTGCTTTTTCAATCTGTTTTTTGGTTAGCGCAACACCCGATGGATTGGATTGAAATTGGGTTTGTAAAACTTAATTCAACCATTGCGGCTCTTTTGCCCAATACTTGGTGGAGCGACCTTTTATTGAACGGAGTATTAGCTGGGCTAAGCGGCATACTGGTTTTTGTGCCGCAAATAATGATTTTGTTTGCCCTAATAACATTACTTGAAGACACTGGTTATATGGCTCGCATTAGTTTTTTGAGCGACAGGTTAATGCGAAGCGTTGGATTAAACGGAAAAAGTGTAATGCCAATGATTAGCGGCTTTGCCTGTGCTGTACCCGCAATCATGAGTACAAGAAATATTGAAAACAAAAAAGAAAGACTACTCACTATTTTAGTTACACCACTAATGAGCTGTTCGGCAAGGCTCCCTGTATTTACTATTTTAATTTCTTTGGTAATCCCAAAATCATACTTGTTTGGTTTTTTAGGAGCACAGGGGTTGGTGATGATGGGGCTTTATTTATTAGGGATTGTTATGGCGCTAATAGTTTCTTTGGCAGCGCGTTGGTTTATTAAAGTAAACGAAAAAAGTTTTTTTATTCTAGAGCTGCCAACTTATCGCGCCCCTAGATGGGGAAATGTTTTACATGTGATGACTAATAAAGCTAAAATATTTGTGATGGATGCAGGAAAAATTATTATGATTATTAGTTTAGCTCTTTGGGCGCTTAGCTCTTATGGTCCAAAAGAAAAAATGCTGACAATAAAACACCGTCACAAAATATTAATTCAAAACCCTTCAGCAAATATTGAACAACTTAATAATGAATTTTACGCGGCCAAACTAGAAAACTCTTTCGCAGGTATTTTGGGAAAATCAATTGAACCAATCATTGAACCTCTTGGCTATGATTGGAAAATTGGAATTGCTTTACTAACATCTTTTGCAGCAAGAGAAGTTTTCGTGGGAACAATGGCCACCCTTTACAGCGTTGGAGAACAAGAGGGGCACGATTTACAACTGCGCGATAAAATGAAAGTTGCAAAAAGGATTAACGGAACACCAGTTTATAATTTAGCAAACGGACTTTCCTTGATGATATTTTATGTGTTTGCAATGCAATGTATGAGCACATTAGCTGTTGTAAAACGCGAAACTAAATCATACAAATGGCCAGCTGTTCAATTAATATATATGACAAGCCTTGCTTATGTAATGAGCTGGATAGTTTATCAATTGTTAAAATAACAACAACCTATTGGTCAAAACGGTTTTTTATTTTTCACTTCCATTGATTTTGAATTCATATAATCAAACACCAAATTGCAAAACGCTTTTATCCCTGTTTTCATTCCACTTTCATCAATCCAAAAATCCGGAGTATGATGAGGAAAAACTTTACTCGGGTCAACATTTTTTTGTTTACCACCAATAAAGAAAAATAACGAAGGAACTTTTTCTGCGAAGAAAGAAAAGTCTTCAGCACCCGTAACTGCAGGAACTTCTGTTACATTTTCTTCTCCCGCCGCTTTTATTAAACTTGGCAACATTTGTTTTGTTAATTGAGGATCGTTGTAAGTAACAAGTGTTTTTGTGTTAATAGTTGTTTCTGCAGTTGCACCAGAAGCTTCGGCAATTTTTGACGCAGTTAAAATTATTTTTTCATGAATAATTCGCTGCATGCCTGTATCCAATGTTCGGATAGTTCCGGTAAGTGTAATGTCTTCTGGAATAATATTTGACCGAACACCTCCGTGAATTGTGCTGACAGAAATTACCGCAGCGTTTTTTGTAAGATCAGTTTGGCGACTAACAATAGTTTGCAACCCATTTACAATTTGCGCAGCAACAACAACGGGATCTATGCCGGCCCAGGGTTGTGAGCCATGTGTTTGTTTTCCTTTTACTTTTATTGTAAACCAATCAGAGGCAGCCATTGTTCCTCCAGGTCGGTAAGTTATTGTTCCCACATCTCTTTGCGATCCGATATGCATTCCAAACATTACATCAACTTTTGGATTTTCAAGAACACCTTCTTTTATCATTAATGGAGCACCACCCTCTTCACCTTCCGGCGGGCCTTCTTCTGCTGGCTGAAAAACAAACTTCACTGTTCCCTTTAATTCGTTTTTCATTGACGATAATATTTCTGCAACGCTCATCAGCATTGCCACATGCGTATCGTGTCCACAAGCATGCATCACACCAACTTCTTGTCCATTATAAGTAGATTTTACTTTTGAAGCAAAAGGAAGATCTACTCTTTCCACAACCGGCAGAGCATCAATGTCAGCTCTTAAGCCGATACAAGGACCAGGCTTTGCACCTCGCAAAACCCCTACTACACCAGTTTTTCCAACACCTTCTGTTACTTCAATATTTAGCGAACGCAAATGATTAGCAATAATTTTTGCAGTTCTATGTTCGTTATTTCCCAACTCTGGATTTTGGTGAATATCTCTTCTCCATGCAATGCATTTCGATTCGACTATATCAGCCGCCGCAATAATTGTAGAAACAAGATCGTCTGATTTTTTTTGTGCCAATAAAAAACTTGCAGAAAAAAGAAAAACAAATAGTGAAAATAATTTTTGCATGATGTAAAAATTTTTTGTGAATTTACCTGATTTGGTAATTCTACCAAACACTTAAATTTATGGTTCTAAATTCTAACTATATTTAACAACCATGCTCCCACAACACTTCGATTTTTTAAAAACTGTGTTTTTGTACACTATTACTGCGTTTGGTGGACCACAAGCGCATTTTGCAATGATGTTGAAAATATTTGTTCAACAAAAAAAATATATTTCAGAAGAAGAACTAATGGAGTACAACGCTTTTTGTCAACTATTACCAGGGGCGTCATCTACACAAACGATTACATTAATTGGGTATAAGGTTGGTGGATTTTCTTTGGCTGTGGTAACTGTAATAATCTGGGTAACACCTGCTTGTTTTATTATGGGTTCGCTTTCTTTTTTGCTTCATTATATTGACAAGAATGCGCTACAGGTTGATTTGTTTAAATTCATCCCGCCAATGGCAATTGGTTTTTTGGTTTACGCAACCATACAAGCATTTCGAATTTTTATTAAAAATCGAATTACTAAAATAATAATGCTTGTAAGCGCAGGAACAATGTTTTTGTTTTTTAAATCTCCATTTATTTTTCCATTGTTGATTTTGTCCGCAGGCTTGATTACAAATATTAGTAAAAAAAGAATCGTTGAAATTACACAGAAACCCGAGCGGGTAAGCTGGATGAATATTTGGCTTTTTGTGGTTGTGTTTTTAGTTGCTGGGTTTTTAAGCGAATCTGCTCGAAAAAATAATTGGGAATATCGAGCACCAATAAATCTTTTTCAGAATAATTATCAAATGGGAAGCATTGTATTTGGAGGGGGGCAAGTTTTAATGCCAATGATGTATGAACAGTTTTCCGTTCGACCATATTTAAAAAAGAAAAAAGACCCTCGGCTACTAAAAGTAGACAAACAGGATATGTACACAGGGATAGGAATTGTAAGTGTAGTACCGGGACCCGTTTTTGCAATTGCATCTTTTGTTGGCGGAATGGCTCTAAAAGATGTTGGGAAAAAACCACAAACAAGAGTTTTAATGCAAATACTCGGGTGTTTAATTGGAGCGATTGCAATTTTTTTACCAAGTTTGTTGTTGGTGTTTTTCTTTTTTCCCATTTGGCATAATCTAAAAAAATATGCAGCAGTTTATCGATCGCTCGAAGGTGTGAATGCAGTTGTAGTTGGGTTTATGATTGCGGCTGCCTTGTATTTAATGAAAGATGTTTCGTTGTTAGAAATAAAACTTGGAAGCGTATTAAATGCTGCAATAGTTGTAGGAACTGCGTCCTTGTTATACTTTAGTAAATTATCAGCACCCGTTATTGTGGTGCTTTGTTTACTTCTTGGTCGTGTTTTTTAATTTTTTTCTATAAAACCGCCGCGAAATAATTTCTTCCAACACATTTTCAGGAACTAAGTAACGAATTGACTTCCCATTTTTTATCGCTGTACGAATTTTTGATGCTGAAATTTCAAGCAGCGGAGTATCCAAAACAGAAATTGAAGCATTGAAAGTTTTTAAAATTTTAAACCCGGGGCGCTTATAAACAACAATCGGATAATTGGAAATAATTTCAGAATAATTTTTCCAGTTCTCAATATTTTGAAAACTATCGCTCCCCATTATTATTGAAAAATTGTGTTGAGGATATTTTTCTTTTAAATAAACTAAAGTGTTAATACTAAAAGAAGGCTTGGGTAGTTTAAACTCAATATCAACCGCTTTTATTCTATTATCACCATCAATTGCGAGGCGAACGAGCTGAAGCCGGTCGTATTCGTTTAAAAGAGCGGTGTTGTTTTTAAGTGGATTTTGCGGAGAAACAATCATCCAGATTTTTTCTAATGAAGTTTCGTTTAGTACCTCATTAGCGATAATTAGATGGCCGAAATGTATCGGATTAAAGGAACCAAAATAAAGCCCAATATTCATTAATTATTTGAATATCAATTAGTTAATTCAACTATAATATGCTGTGCTTCGTTTAATCTAAGGCTAAGAGAATATCCTGATACATAGATAGAAATCGGATCTCCAAGTGGGGCGACTTGTTCAATAAGAACTCGCTCGCCTGGTACACATCCCATTTCCATCAACTTTAAAGAAAGTTCATCGCTATCAAAAAACAAGATAATCGCTTCTTGTCCTGGTATTAGTTCACACAGTTTTGTTTTCATTTTACTGGCGCAAAGCTAAACTTGTTGAATTACATTTGCTTGTGAAAGTTTTAAAAATACCCCAAAGCACAAAAATTTCTTTTTTACAAAACAATATTTGTTTGCCACTAAAAGAAAGAAGACGGCTAAAAAATTTTCTTTTTTCTGTTTTTATTAAGAAAAAAAAGCAAATAAATTTCCTCGGTTTTATATTTTGTACTGACGATTTTTTACTTAGTATCAATCAGCAGTTTCTAAATCATGACTTTTATACCGATATCATAACATTCGACTTGTCAACCAACAAAGACACAATTATTGCCGAAGCCTATATTAGCCTTGACAGGGTTAGAGAAAACGCATTACTTGAAAACTCAACACTACAAAAAGAGCTTCACCGTGTAATTTTTCACGGAGTGCTTCATCTTTGTGGCTATAAGGATAAAGGGAAATTAGCAAAAGCAAACATGAGAAAAATGGAAAACAAACTACTTAATCAGTATTTTAAAAAATAGCGTTTCACGTGAAAATGGTTGATTTGTCTTCAGCATAATAACTCTTTTTATGGGCGTATCTTCGCGCATCTATGTTTAAAGAATACGATGTGATAGTTGTTGGTGCCGGGCATGCCGGTTGTGAAGCTGCCGCAGCGGCAGCAAATCTCGGTTCAAAAGTGTTGTTGGTGACAATGAATATGCAAACAATTGCTCAAATGAGTTGCAACCCCGCAATGGGAGGAATTGCAAAGGGGCAAATTGTAAGAGAAATAGATGCAATTGGCGGTTATTCTGGAATCGTTAGCGACTTGTCGATGATTCAATTTAAAATGTTGAACCGATCTAAAGGGCCTGCAATGTGGAGTCCGAGGAGCCAAAATGATCGGATGGTTTTTTCTTTGAAATGGAGGGAAATGTTAGAGAAAACACCAAATGTTGACTTTTACCAAGATATGGTAAAAGGGCTTTTGGTGAAAAACGGAATTTGTTACGGTGTTGAAACAGGGTTTGGAAATAAAATAAAAGCAAAAGCTGTAGTGCTTACAAATGGAACCTTTCTAAACGGAATCATTCATATTGGCGAGAAAAATTTTGGAGGAGGGCGAATGGCTGAAAAATCTTCTTCTGGAATTACAGAGCAATTAGTTTCACTTGGATTTGTGAGTGACAGACTGAAAACCGGTACTCCGCCAAGGATTGATGGACGAAGTTTGGATTATTCCAAAATGGAAGAACAACACGGAGATAAAGAAATTGTTGGGTTTTCCTTTTTAAATACAGAAAAACCAAAAAAGCAAAAATGCTGTTGGATTACATACACGAATCAAAATGTACATGATATTTTAAAAACTGGGTTTGAAAAAAGCCCAATGTTTTCCGGAAGGATTGATGGTGTTGGACCAAGGTATTGCCCAAGTATCGAAGATAAAATCAATCGGTTTGCACAAAGAGAGCGACACCAGCTGTTTGTTGAGCCAGAAGGGTGGAATACAGTAGAAATTTATGTGAATGGATTTTCTACCTCATTACCAGAAGATGTTCAACAAAAAGCACTTCAATTAATTCCTGGATTTGAAAATGCAAAAATGTTCAGACCTGGATACGCCATTGAATACGACTACTTTCCACCAACACAATTAAAGTACTCACTTGAAACACAACTAATTGACAATCTGTTGTTTGCAGGTCAAATTAATGGAACAACGGGCTACGAAGAAGCCGCTTGTCAGGGGCTAATTGCTGGAATTAACGCACATCAAAAAGTAAAAAATTTAGAGCCGGTTATTCTTAAAAGAAGCGAAGCATACATTGGAGTATTAATAGATGATTTGATTACAAAAGGAACTGATGAACCATATCGAATGTTTACTTCCAGAGCAGAATTTAGAACACTTCTTCGTCAAGACAATGCCGACCTTCGACTCACAGAGTGGAGTTACAAACTTGGGCTTGCATCCGAAGAAAGAATGCAGAATGTTGAAAAAAAGAAAACGGAAGTTGATGAAATTAAAACTTATTTAGAAGAGACGAATTTATCCCCAGAGATTATTAATCCATTTTTAGAAAGTAAATCTACCGCAGCTATTAACGAAAAACAAAGAGCAGAAAGAATTCTTTTGCGCCCAAATGTAGAACTCGTTGATCTTGTTGAGGAAGTTCCTGATATAAAAGAAAGAATGAAAAATTATTCAAATGAGTCAATTGAACAAGCGGCAATTCAAATAAAATACGATACATACATTAATAAAGAAAAAGAATTAGTGGAAAAAATGAGCGAGTTGGAAAATTTAATGATTCCGGAAAAGTTTGATTATAAAAAAATAAAAGCATTTGGAAACGAGGCACGAGAAAAATTAATGCGCATGCTTCCGCGAACACTCGGACAAGCAAGCAGAATTTCAGGAATTACACCAAGCGATATTCAGATATTAATGGTTTATATGAAACGATAAAACATTTTCTTTTTATTAACTTGTATCAAAAGAAACTTCATGACGATTGAAAAAATAAATTTTCTTAAAAACGAATTTATTGGAAAATTAAATAATTTATCAGCAGACACAAAAGGAAAATGGGGTAAGATGAATGCGCAACAAATGGTGGAGCACGTAACAGGTTTTTTTCTTGTATCAACAGGAAAATTAAATATCCCATTAGTATCACCGCCCGAACATTTGCAAAAACTAAAAGCGTTTTTATTGAGTGAAAAAGAATTTAGAGAAAACACAAAAGCACCATTCGGAATTTTACCCGAAGATCCGCTACCACTAAGGAAAACAAATATGTCGGAAGCGATTAGCGAATTGGAAAAAGCCATACAAAATTTCTTTTTGTATTACGAGCAAAATATTTTGCACAAAAAAACTCACCCTGTATTTGGAGAACTTAATTTTTTAGAATGGGTGCAATTGCACCACAAACACGTTACACATCATTTGAAACAGTTTGCCTTGATCTAACCCATTTTTTGATTTAACTTTATTAAAAATATTTCAGTAATGAATATGCTTGAAAATTATATTTCAGAAAAATGGATGTTGGGAGACGGAGAAGGCCAGTCGTTATACAACGCTGTGACGGGCGATTACATTGCTTCGGCATCAAGTAAGGGAATTGATTTTGAAGCTGCACTTGAATATGCACGAAGTAATGGGAATGCCGCTTTGCGAAAAATGACATTTCATGAAAGAGGGAGAATGTTGAAAGCATTAGCGCTTCATTTGCGCAATCATCTTGAAAAATTTTATGCAATTAGTTATCAAACAGGCGCAACAAAAGCCGACAGTTGGATAGATATTGAAGGAGGAATTGGAAATCTTTTTGCTAATGCGTCTTTGCGGAAAAAATTTCAAGACGAAACTTTTTGTATTGACGGCGAGTCGCACAATTTTGGTAAGAATAATAGTTTTATGGGCACACACATTCTTACACCAAAAGAAGGGGTAGCAATTCATATCAATGCATTTAATTTTCCGGTTTGGGGAATGTTGGAAAAATGTGCTGTTAATTGGTTGGCAGGAATGCCGGCAATTGTAAAACCAGCAACAGTAACTTCTTATTTAACGCAGGCAGTGGTAAAAGAAATTATTGCTTCAAACATTTTACCAAAAGGCGCACTGCAGTTGGTTTGTGGAAGTGCCGGCGATTTATTAAATTATGTAACCGCACAAGATGTGGTAACATTTACCGGAAGTGCAACAACGGGTTTGTTGTTAAAATCGTACCCGAAAATTGTAAGCGAATCTGTTTCGTTTAATATGGAAGCAGATAGTTTGAATTGCATTGTTCTTGGAAATGATGTAACACCAGAAATGCCCGAGTGGGATATTTTTATTAAAGAAGTAAGAAAAGAAATGACGGCAAAAGCCGGGCAAAAATGCACCGCTATTCGAAGAATATTTGTACCAGAAAATAAAATAGAATCTGTTTGGAAGTCAATCACTGCTTCATTATCACAAGTTGCAATTGGTGATCCGCTAAACGAAAAAGTAAGAATGGGAAGCTTGGCAGGGCAAGATCAACGAAAAGAAGTAAAATCTCAAGTTCAAAAACTATTGGCTTCATCGCAATTAATTTATGGTTCACTCGACAGTGTTTCATTAATTGATGCCGATGAAAAAAAAGGAGCATTTCTTTCTCCGCTATTATTGCTAAATGAAAAACCATTTGAATCAAATGAAGTTCATTCGGTGGAAGCATTTGGCCCTGTAAGTACAATCATGCCGTATAAAAATATTGATGAAGCAATTGAACTAAGTAAAAAAGGAAAAGGAAGTCTTTGCTCATCAATAGTAACAGCAGATAATAAAATTGCAAAACAATATGTGCTTGAAGCCGCCACACACCACGGAAGAATTTTGGTGTTGAATAATGAATGTGCAAAAGAAAGTACGGGCCACGGCTCTCCACTTCCATTGTTGGTTCACGGCGGCCCGGGCCGCGCCGGAGGAGGAGAAGAAATGGGGGGCGTACGTGGCGTAAAACATTATTTACAAAGAACCGCAATTCAAGGTTCGCCAACAATGATAACCAATATCACCAATGTATTTCAGCCAAATGCAAAAGGAAAAATTTCGGAGAAACATCCCTTTAAAAAATATTTTGAAGAACTGGAAATTGGCGAACAAATCATTACTAAAAAAAGAATTATTACCAGCGAAGACATTGATCGTTTTGCAGATTTGAGTGGCGATCATTTTTATGCACACAAAGAAACAACTGATTTTGCAGGAACCATGTTTGAACAAAAAGTAGCACACGGTTATTTTATTATGAGCATAGCTGCCGGATTATTTGTAGAAGGATATGAAAAAAATCCTGTTTTGTTAAACTATGGAATTGATGAACTGCGATTTACAAAACCGGTTTATCCGGGCACTGAAATTCATATTCGATTTACATGCAAAGAAAAATTACCATCGGATAAAAAAGAAGAAACGGATATTGATAAAGGAATTGTAAAATGGTTTGTGGAAATGTTGGACTGCTCAAACGAACCTATTGTTGGTGTTGCAACTATTCTTACCATGGTACAACGAAAAGTATAATTAAACAGTAATTAATTTGTAGCACATTTATTAAAAGCGTATAATTATATGGCGGTCATTTAACGAGCGATAAAATAGGTTTTTTTATGTCAAACGAATTAGTTTCCGAATATGTAAAATCAGAAATTCATAAAGGAATTTGTACAATAGAATTTTTTCATCCGCAAAGTAATTCTTTGCCTGCAAAAATTTTACACAACCTTGCTGCAGCTATTCAACAGGCTGGCGAAAATCCAAACGTGTTGGTTATTGTTCTTCGTTCGCATGGCGAAAAAGTATTTTGTGCCGGCGCTTCTTTCGAAGAATTAAAAACAATTAAAACAGAAATAGAGGGGTTGAAATTTTTCAGCGGTTTTGCACTTGTTATAAACGCAATACGACTTTGTCCAAAATTTATTATTGGTCGCATTCAAGGCAAATGTGTGGGAGGGGGCGTTGGGCTTGCCGCTGCTGTTGATTACGCAATTGCAACCGATACTGCCGAAATAAAACTAAGCGAATTAGCGGTTGGTATCGGGCCGTTTGTAGTTGGGCCTGCGGTGGAAAGAAAAATTGGGCTTTCATATTTTTCTCAATTGGCGATTGATGCAACACATTGGCGAAGCGCAGACTGGGCAAGGCGAAAAGGATTGTTTGCCGAAGTGCATGCTACAACAGTTGAAATGGATGAATCCATAAATCGGCTTGCACAAAGTTTAGAAATGTCAAGCGCTGAAGCAATGAAGGAAATGAAAAAAACATTTTGGCAAGGAACAGAACATTGGGATAAATTATTAACGGAGCGAGCAAAAATAAGTGGACGATTAGTGTTGAGCGAATTCACAAAAAAAGCAATCGAAAAATTTAAAACAAAATAATTTTTTTGCAGCGCGTTCAATTTTATAAATTATCGTATTCAAAAATTTCATCTACTTTGCTTCCTGCAGGTATGTCAAAAACAGGATTAATAATTCCATCTCTTAAATCATAAACCCAACCGTGTAAATCGGGGGCATTGTTTTCTTTCCAAGATTTTTGAACAATGGATGTTTTGGCCAAATTCAATACTTGCTCTTTTACATTTAGCTCAGTAAGTAAATCAACTTTTGCATCTTCACTACTTTGCGCATTGATTTCTTTTTTATATTGACGATAAACATTTTTAATATTCCACAACCATTTATCAATCAATCCGAGACTTTGATTGCTAAGCGCAGCCCGCACTCCACCACAGTTGTGGTGGCCACAAACAATTATGTGTTTTACTTTTAATACATCAACCGCATACTGTAAAACACTTAATAAATTTAAATCGGTATGCACAACCAAGTTGGCAACATTGCGGTGAACAAATATTTCTCCAGGTTGTGTTCCTGTAATTTTATCAGCTGGCACACGACTGTCGCTACAGCCAATCCACAAAACTTCCGGGCTTTGAATTTCAATCAGTCTTTTAAAATATGTAGGATCTGTAGCAAGTTGTTGCGCCGCCCAAGTTTTATTGTCCTTTAATATTTTTTCAAATGGTTTCAAGAAAGTCTATTTTAAAAATTAAATATTCAATCCGCCACAAACACTTATTGTTTGTCCGGTAATATAATTTCCCAAATCGCTTGCTAAAAACAAAGCTGTGTTGGCAATATCATCAGCGCTTGCAAATCGACCGAGCGGAATTCCTGCTTTATATTTTTCCGCACCTTCGCCATCTTTTAAATAACTCGTCATATCTGTTTCTACAAATCCCGGAGCAATGCAATTGCACCGAATATTTCTACTTCCTAATTCTTTCGCAACCGATTTTGTAAACCCAATAATACCTGCTTTGCTAGCTGCATAGCTACTTTGTCCGGCATTTCCCATTTCTCCAATTATCGAACTCATATTTATTATGCTTCCGGTTTTTGCTTTCATCATTGGGCGAATAACTTGTTTGGTCATGTAAAAAACACTGTTAAGATTTGTATTAATTACACTGCTCCATTGTTCTTCATTCATGCGTAACAATAAATTGTCTTTAGAAATTCCTGCGTTGTTTACACAAATATCAATGGTTCCAAATTCTTTTAAAACGTCAGCTACAAAAGTTTCGCATTGAATAAAATCGCCGGCATTTGTTTTGTATGCTTTTGCTTTTACACCCAATGAAATTAGTTTTAATTCAAGCGCATTTGCTTTATCAATGCTACTATCGCTTACATAAGTGAAAGCCACATCGGCACCTTGCTCTGCAAATTTTAATACGATTGCTTCGCCAATTCCTCGTGCCCCACCAGTAACGATTGCTACTTTATCTTTTAAAAGTTTCATGTAAATGAAAATTAATTATTTACAAATGTAGTTTTTAAAATTGCTAAAATTTCTTCTAAATAAATTCTTTTGTTAGAAAGTCGTGGTACTTTGTGTTGTCCCCCCAGTTTGTTTTTGCTTTGCAGCCACTTAGAGAAAACACCTTTGGGCAGCTTGGTAATTATTGGCAAACGGAGTGCCATGTTTTTATAACGCTTTGCTTCGTAGTCGCTATTTATATTTTTTAATGCATTGTCGAGCTCGATTGTAAATTGATTCAAACTTTCTGGTTCTTTTTCAAACTCAATCAACCACTCGTGTGCACCATTTGATGTTTCGGAAAAATATACCGGCGAAGCAGTGTAATCTATAATGGAAGATTTTGTTTTTTCACAAGCAATCGCCATCGCTTTGTCTGTATTGTCCACCATTAACTCTTCTCCAAAAGCATTGATGTATTGTTTTAATCTACCAGTAACCTTTATTTTATACGGAGACAAAGAAGTGAATTGAATGGTATCTCCCAATAAATAACGCCACAGCCCTCCATTGGTAGAAATTACTAAAGCATAATTTTTAAAAAGCTCTATTTCTTTTAATCCGATTGTTTTTGGCTCTTGTTTTCCGTATTCACCGACAGGCATAAATTCCATAAAAATTCCGTAATCTAAAAACAGTAACATTTCTTCCTCACCCGGTTTTTCTGATGCTGCAAAAAATCCTTCACTTGCATTGTACATTTCTAAATAGTGAATGTTTTTGCCAATAATTTTTTCAAACTGTTCTTTATAAGGTGTAAAAGAAACGCCGCCGTGTAAGTAAAGCTCCAGCAAGGGCCACACTTCGGAAATAGTTTTTTTACCGGTGATTTCTAATATTCTTTTAAACAAAACAAGTGTCCAAGTTGGCACCCCCGAAATAGATGATACATTTTCTTTTGAAGTTGAACTTGCTAATTTTTCAATTTTCGATTCCCATTCATTCATCAACGCAATGTCTAAATCTGGCGTTCGAAACCAGTTTCCCCAAAAAGGTGTGTTTTGCAAAAGCACTGCGCTTAAGTCGCCGTATTGCGCTTCTTCATTCATCGGGTTAATGGTGTGGCTTCCACCAATAATCAATCCTTTACTAGTTAACAATTCAGAATTTGGATTGAAATTATAATAAAGCGTTAGTACATCTTTTGCGGCTTTGTAATGACAATCCTGTAAACTTTCTTCACTTACAGGAATGAATTTACTTTTATCGCTTGTGGTTCCGCTGCTTTTCGCAAACCAATAAATTGGCGTATTCCATAAAACATTTTGTTCGCCTTTCATCATTCGATTGATGTAAGGTTTTAAATCATCGTATTCATGAATTGGAATTGCATTTTTAAAATCGCGGATATTAGAAAGCTGAGAAAAATTATACCTTCTTCCAAATTCGGTGTATTGTGCTGCGGTTACTAAATTTTGTAATACATCGCGCTGAACATCCTCGGCGTTTTCTTTCCATGCGTCTATGCGCCACATTCGCATTCGGGCAAGAGATGATATGGCTGGACTAAGCAGATTCATTGATAGTTAGCAAGATAAAATTATTTATGGAAAACTTTATTGAACAGATTCTTTTGCTTCTTGGTGCAAATATTCTTTTCTTTTTAATTCAAAATTTCTTCCGAGATACAATTTTCGCACATCGTCATCGGCAGCTAACTCTTCGGCGGTTCCGTGTTTGAATATTTTTCCTTCAATTAAAAGATAAGCGCGGTCGCAAATAGAAAGCGTTTCGGTTACATTGTGATCGGTGATGAGGATGCCAATATTTTTATATTTTAATTTTGCTACAATACTTTGAATATCCTCTACTGCAATAGGGTCAATGCCAGCAAATGGTTCATCGAGCAATATAAATTTTGGATCTACCGATAGTGCTCTGGCAATTTCTGTTCTTCTTCTTTCTCCGCCACTAAGCACATCACCCATATTTTTTCTAACATGTTGTAATCGAAATTCTAAAAGGAGCTGTTCTAGTTTTTGTTTACGCACTTCTTTATTTAATGTAGTCATTTCTAAAATAGCAAGCAGGTTGTCTTCTACTGTCAATTTTCGAAATATGGATGGTTCTTGCGGTAAATAACCAATTCCCATTTTTGCTCTTTTGTACATAGGTAATGTGGTTATATTTTTATCATCCAAAAAAACAGCTCCATCATCTGGTTTGATTAATCCAACAACCTGATAAAATGTGGTTGTTTTACCAGCACCATTTGGCCCAAGCAAACCAACAATCTCTCCCTGGTTTACTTCAATCGAAACATTATCTACAACCGTGCGATGGCCATATCGCTTGACAAGATTTTTTGTTTGAATTGAAATTGACATACAAAGCAAAAATAAGGTATGCGTTGATGATGAAATACGAAGCAATCAATTTTAATATTTTGTTTTATTATCAATCGGCTATATTATGTTTGCAAACAATTTACAAATGAAAGTAATTGACCATATTCGCAAAGCAAACGGAACCCTTGTTTCTCTTGAAATACTTCCTCCTTTAAAAGGAAAAGGGATACAGGCTGTTTATGATCATTTAGATATTTTAATGGAATTCAATCCATCCTTTATTAATGTTACTTATCATAGAAGCGAACATAAAAACAAAAAAAAACCCGATGGTAGCGTTGAAAAAGTAGTGTATCGAAAACGTCCAGGAACGGAAGCAATTTGCGGTTCAATCATGAATCGTTATCGAGTAGATACCGTTCCACATTTGATTTGTGGCGGATTTAATATAGAAGATACCGAAGATGCACTACTAACTTTGAATTATTTAGGAATTGACAATGTATTGGTATTGCGTGGCGACGCAGAAAAAAATGAACCAACTTTTGTTCCGGAAATTGGCGGACATAGATATGCAATTGATTTATTAAAACAAGTTGACAATCTTAACAAAGGAATTTATTTGGAAGAAGAATTAAAAGGAACCAATGGAACAACTTTTTGTATTGGCGTAGCAGGTTATCCTGAAAAACATTTCGAAGCAGTAAACATGCAAACAGATTTAATGCACTTGAAAAATAAGGTAGATGCAGGTGCCGAATATATTGTTACACAAATGTTTTTTAATAATAAAAAATTCTTTGCATTTGAAAAAGCCTGTCGTGAGGCAGGTATTACTGTTCCAATTATTCCAGGACTGAAACCAATTAGTACAAAAAAACAACTTAGCATTATCCCGAACACATTTTATGTAGACATTCCTTTCGATCTTTCAAACGCAATTAATAAATGTGTAGATGATGAAGCTGCTGAAAAAGTGGGCGAAGAGTGGTTGTTGGCTCAGTCGAAAGAATTGAAAGAAGCCGGAGCCCCTGTTTTACATTATTATACATTAGGCAAACCAAATGTGATAGCCAATGTAATAAAGCAGCTATAATTATTTATGAAATGTAGTTGTAAGCGTTGCTGTAAACCCGCTCGATGCAGGAACAAAACGGCAAACCCCTCCAACACAAAATAGTCCCGCTCTTTGTCTTCCATAACTTAAGCCAAATCTTGTTCCCGACTTGGTATAGCTTCCTCCAACTGTTGGATAATGAATATCGGTAACACCATAGTTGTACAAATCGCTTAAATAAAATGTAAACTTTGGAGCGAATGAAAATTCTGTAAGTACAGCAGCCCAATTTCCCTTGTCTTGTTTTGTAGATAAATGTTGTAATTCGAAACGAAATGTTTTTTTCTTTGCGTATTTATAAACAGTATTAATAACAAATGCATTTGATTTTACATCGGGAAGCGGCTCTCCTTCTATAACTAAACGGTTGTAAAAAACATTTTGATATAATAAAATAATTGACAATTTTTCATTCAATTTTTTCTTCCATTCTAAATTTAAATCGTGAAAATAATTGTCATTACTAAAACTAAAAATGTTGTTTTCGTTTTTAAGTCCGCTATACGAAGCATAATTCAACGAAAAATTTGAACCATATTTTCCACCAAGTACACTGCCTTTTGGTGCATAATAAAACCAATCAGTTTGTCCGCCAATTTCTCCTTTTCTTTGTGCATTGTATACATAAATATTGGTAATTAAATAATCGTGTTGTTTAGTTAATGCTGGGACAAAGTTCATAAAGCCAACACTACCAACAGCTTCTCGCTCACTTCGGTAACTCATGTTTTTTAAACTTCGAAAAGTAGCAGTTGCCCCTAAATTATTTTTACTAAAAGTGAGATTGGCTAAAAATGTTTTTCCATTTTTCTTGTCAAAATTATTTGCGTCGTGTGGATCACTTTTTTTGTTTACCATTTCCAAAGAAACGGAAGTGGTTGCACCGCCAATATCTAACCGTGTAGAAGTTGCATTAACCGTTGCAGGAAAATTTTGAATCGGTCCTGTGTATTGTTGATAACGGCTTACAAAACTAAAACCAATAACAGTTCTTGTTTTAGCACTCATGTTCAATTTTGAAAAATCAATTTCCGCATCTATGGCTCGTATATTACTGTTTGCATATTCAAAATTTTTTCGTTGTCTTCCATAAATTGCTTTTACATTAAGAAATGGAAATGGAGCTACTTGCAAGTTGACACCTTCCAATGCAGTATTAATTCCTATTTGCCTACTTTCCCATGCACGAAAAACAAGACCGCTTCCAAATTGCTCATAAAAATCGCCCACTTGCAACGAAAAATTAGAAGTAGTATATTTAAAATATTTATTAGCTATTTTGTTACCGTTTGCAATAAAAGGAAAACCTTGTACAGACGGTAAATAGGCTTCGAATTGCACGCCACCGCTAAATTTTTTCTGTTTATAATCTAATTTTAAATAATTATTAGAACCTACTTTGTCTTGTGGTAAAATAGCACCTATTTTGATGTCTTTGCGGTACAATTGGTTGTACGAGTCAAAACTTCCGCTAAAAACTCCACCGTTATTTTGCCCCAAAACAATTGTATTGATTATTAGTATTAGCGATAGAAAATAAAGTTGCTTCATGTTTTATTGTATGTGGTCTAATTAGATTTCAATTTTTCAAAAAGTTCCTCTTCGTTTCCTGCAACATACCCGTTGTGTTGGTAAATGATTTCCCCTTTTTTAATAATCAGAATATGGGGAACATCATTAATATTTAACGCTCGTTTTAAATCGCTATTTGTGTCCAAATAAATTTCGAAAGGCCAGCCCTTGCCGCGTACAAAAGGTTTGACTCTTTGAGATGTTCGTGCATCGTCGATTGAAATAGCGATAAATTTAAATGGAGTTTCTTTTTGTTTTTCCTCATATTGCTCACTTATTGTTTCCAACTCTAGAATACAAGGAATACACCATGTAGCCCAAAGACTTACAATAATTGCTGTATCGTTGTTGTTTGCAAACGAGGCAAAAGAAACAGTTTTTCCAGAGAGCGACTTGATGTTAACATCTGGCAAAAAATTTTGAGCAGATGTAAAATAAACCGAAAATAAAAGGGCTGCTAAAAGGTAATTTTTTTTCATCATGTTAAGCTTAGTGCGGGTAAACTTACAGAAATTTCAAGGGTTTAAGAAAAAAGTTACTAATTTTAATCTGTACTTCTGTTTTTAAACTTTAAATTAGCTACATGAAAAAATTAAAACCCTATTTGTTGTTATTCACAACACTCCTAGTTTTAGGAGCTTGTACAAAAAAACCAAAAACAGGTACAACACCACCAACACCTCCACCACCGCCGCCTGCAAGCACACTTACTGTTACTCTAAATAAGTCGCAAATATTTGCAGACGGGTGGGAAGAAGCTGTTTTTACAGTAAAAGATCAAGGCGGAAATGATGTAACAAGTGCAAGTACAATATATATTGATAATGCAAGCTATCCTCGTACTTCTTTTTGGACATCAACACCTGGGTCCTATACAATAAAAGCAACCAAGTCGGGAATTGCTTCTCCAGAAGTCATACTAACAGCAGTTAATGCTGGTCCGTCTCCTTTTGCTCAAAAAATAATTGTAGAAGATTATACAGGTACATGGTGTGGTCATTGCCCACGAGTGGGTATAGCATTAGAGAACTATGTTAATGCAGGGCATCCCAATTGTTTGATAATTGCCAACCATGGCCCAAGCAATGATCCATTTACTTTCTCAGCTCACTCCCAATTGGCAAATTCTTTTAGTGTTACAGGGTATCCTTCGGCATGGGTGGATCGCGATGTAAAATGGAATGAAAATACTGCTCAACTTGATGCTCAGTTTACTAATCGCAGAGCGCCATTGGGATTGGCTTTTACAACAACGATTTCTGGAAACACGGTAAATGTTACTGCTAAAGTAAAGTTTGATGTTACTACAAGTGTAAACCTTAAATTGGTTGTTTATTTATTAGAAGACGGAATTGTTTATCAACAAGCAAATTATAACTATTTCGGATTACCAAATCCAATAAGTGGCTATGTGCACAATGCAATATTACGGGCAACTGGTCTCGATCTTTTTGGCGAAACTATTCCAACTGAGAAGCAAGTAAAAGGGGTGACCTACGACAAATCGCTTGTAATTAATGCAACTGGATACGATTTAACAAAATGCAGAGTTGTTGCGTTTGTTGTTCAGGGGCAGAACAATCAAGGAAGAAAAGAAAAAGTTGTTCTTAATGCACAAGCTGTAAAAGCGGGTGAAAATAAAAATTTCGACTAATAGCTACCGCCAATATTTTGAGGATAATTTTAGGCTACTTGTTTTTTTCTTTTAATTTATATTGAAGCACTTCGTCTAATTGCTCAAAAGGAATTTTTTTAGCTAAGATTCGTTTGTCTTTATCCAATAAATACAAAGAAGGAACAGTTTGCACATCGTAAAGCTGAAAATAACTTGGGATATTGTTATTTACCCTGGTGTCGTTATCGGCCTTGGAATAATATACATGTTGCCATTCTTCAAGTTTGTGTTCATTTATAAACTGTAACCAGTCTTTTTTACTGCCATCAGTTTCTTTTGCAATTGCAAATATTTTTACATTCGCAATTTTCCATTTTGCTTTATAAATAGAATCCATTTTTGGAAGCGTTTCTTTACAATGCCCGCAAGTCGGATCCCAAAAAACAACCACCGTATATGGATTTGAAATTGAATAAAGATGCTGAGGAATTCCGCTACTGTCGGGTAATTCAATATTATTGGCTTGAGAGCCAAACAAATTCGCCATTAAATTATACGCACGATCAAAAATAATTTTCTTCCCTTTTTCTGTAAGCCACTCGTATTCTTTTTGAGAAAAATATTTTTCAAATAAATGAACGTAAACAAGATCATCCCACATGTATTTCATGTTGAGATAACGGTTGACAAATTTTACCAATAAAAATTTTTCCATTTCAGCGTTAATGCTTGCATAGCCGAGCATCCAGTTTATTTCTTTTATAACCGAATCGGGATTTGGATAAACAACTTGTTCGAAAAACTGGTCCAATTTTTCTTCAAAAAAAGAAGTACGGACTAATCGTTCGTCAAAAAAATCAACATTATCCCAAAAATGATTTTTATAAAATTGATATGCAAAAACCGAATCGTATTTTCCATTGGGGTGTTCCGCAATCGGAGGAATCGTCGGCACTTTCATTGCATTCAATAAAGCTGTGATTGTCGCATCGGGATATTGTGTTGCATAATGCGCACGATTTTGATGAATTTCATTGCTGCTTTTTTCCGCAGCATTTATCCAAAAAAGGGAATCTGTTTTTGTTTTTGCTAAAACCAATTGTTGTTTTGCTGCTTCTATTTCTTTTCCTTTCGAAGCCGTAAATTTTTGGTATTCAATAAATAAATTATTGTCGAAAGAGCTTTCAAATTTTAGCGAATTCAACACGTCGCTGCTATCGGCAGAAACTGAAAATTTTTGTTCTTTATCAAGTAGCAATTCGAAGTAACCCGATTTGTTTGGAAAGCCAATTAAGTAAACACCGCGCTCCTTTTTTTTATCACTTTTAAAAACGCCAAAACTGTTTTCGTCCAAAAGAACCGAATCAACAATGGGTTTTTGTTTTCCAAGATAATAGCCAAGATAAATGTATTGATTTTTATACGGCTTAAAATTTACTTTTAGCTCAAACGCGGATTCTTGTCCTACGACAACTAAGTTTAAAAATGCTAAAAAAATAAAAAAGATAAATCGTTTCATGCTGAAAAACTGTTAAGAGACAAAGATATTTAATTCAATGTACGGAGTTGTTAAAGAAAGCTAAATACAAAAAGCAACAGTCGTGCTTGAAACCGTAGTTTTGCGCCGTGAAAAGAAAACAAAAAAATAGAATTTTAGAAAATGTTTTGGTGGAAGATTATGCCGGAGAAGGAAAATGTATTTCGCGAATTGACGGCAAGGCAATATTTATTGAAAAAGCTGTGCCCGGCGACGTTGTGGATTTACAATTAACAAAAAGTAAAAAAGATTGGGCAGAAGGTTATCCGGTTCGGTTTCATACTTTTTCCAACGACCGTGTAAAGCCAATCTGCAAACACTTTGGCGTTTGCGGCGGTTGTCAATGGCAAATGTTGCCATACGAACATCAATTAAAATATAAACAAAAACAAGTCGAAGAAACTTTAAAAAGAATTGGAAAAATTTCTTTGCCACCGATTTTTCCAATTATCGGAGCGGAGGAAACAGAGAACTATCGAAACAAATTGGAGTTTACATTTAGCAGCAAAGAATTTTTTGCAACACCACCGGTTGATAAAAATGAAATATACAAAACAGGCGCTGCCGGATTTCATGCAAGAGGGTGGTTTGATAAAGTAGTGGAAATAGAAAAATGTTGGCTACAAGCAGACCCTTCCAATGCGATAAGAAATTTTATTTCCTCTTTTGCCCGAGCAAATGATTTTACTTTTTATGATTATAAATCACATATTGGTTTTTTAAGAAACGCTCAAGTTAGAACAAGCACCACAGGCGAAGTAATGGTGAATATTGTGTTTGCAGATGATGATTCGGAAAAACAAATGCTATTGATGGAAAATGTGAAAAAACAATTCCCAGAAATCACCGCACTGCTTTACACCATTAATACAAAATTCAACGACAGCATTTATGATTTAAAGCCAATCGTGTATTCTGGAAATGGATTTATTATTGAAAAATTAATTGAAAAAGATAGCGGCAAAATTTTTTGTTTTAAAGTTGGCCCAAAATCTTTTTTTCAAACCAATACAAAACAGGCGGAAAAATTATATAACACAACAAAAGAATTTGCAGAATTGACAGGAAACGAAACCGTGTACGACCTTTATTGTGGCACCGGTAGTATTGGAATTTTTGTTAGCCAATTTGCAAAAAAAATAATTGGCGTTGAAATGATTACAGCGGCAATTGAAGACGCAAAAGAAAATGCAAAATTGAACAATGTTTCTCATGCCGAATTTTTTGATGGAGATGTAATTACTGTTTGCAACGATGATTTTTTTGCAACAAACGGAAGGCCAGATGTAATTATTACCGATCCGCCTCGCGCAGGTATGCACGAAAAGTTGGTTAAAAAAATTCTTGAAATAGAAGCGCCGACTGTTGTTTATGTAAGTTGCAATCCATCCACACAAGCAAGAGATTTGAACTTGCTTGGCGAAAAATATTTTGTTACAAAAGTGCAACCTGTCGATATGTTTCCACACACGCAGCATATCGAAAATGTGGTGCAGCTAAAACTAAAAACTAAATTTACCCAATGAGTAACTTTCAATTTACGCGACCAAATAATTTTCCTCCGGTTGTAAAAAATTTATTAATAATAAATGGGATTGTATTTTTTGGACAAATAATATTTCAACAACGAATAGTTGATTTGATTTATTACGGAGGTTTGTTTAAATGGGACTCAGATTTGTTTCAACCATTTCAGTTTGTTACACACATGTTTATGCATGGAAGTATGGGCCATTTATTTTTCAACATGTTTAGTTTGTGGATGTTTGGTAAAATTTTAGAAAATCATTGGGGGGCAAAACGATTTCTTTTTTTCTATCTTTTATGTGGAATAGCGGCCGCGTTTGCACAACAAATTATGGGAAATTTTACAGTTGCTGTTGGCGCTTCGGGGGCCATCATGGGGCTTTTCGCGGCATTTGCTTATTTATTTCCTAATACAGAATTGTATTTAATGTTTATCCCAATTCCCATAAAAGCAAAATGGGCTCTTGTTGGATTAGCAGCAATTGATGTTTTTGGTGGTGTGGCAAATGCTGGTGGAGATAATATTGCACATTGGGCACATTTGGGCGGTGCGTTGGCTGGTTTGATTACCATCATTATTTGGAACAAAACAAAAAAAACATTTTATTAATCGAACGACAAATAAATTTTTTCGAATGAACTTTGATGAAGAGCAAAAAAAACAACGCATTTCTTTTGATCAAAAAGAAAACCCACTTCTGCAACTGTTTATAATTCAGTTTTCGGTATTTGTGTTATTTTCATTTATCAATGTTTATTTTTTAATAACATATGGCAAAGAAGAAGCTGCTCTTCTTTTTTCGAAAAACATTTACGAAAATCTCGCACTTCCGTTACATTTTCAAACATTGATTGATAAACCGTGGACAATCATCACTCATTTTTTTTATCACGCTAACTCTTGGGATTTTATTGGCAATATGATTTGGTTGCTGTTGTTTGGATTTTTCTTTCAAGAAGTTACGAGCAGGGAAAAAATAATTCCGTTTTTTATTTACGGTGCAATGGGCGGTGCGGTAATTTCAATTATTTTTTCAAATATTTTGTTGCAACAAATGCCAAGCAATTCATCAATTATTGGTGCATCGGCGGGTGTTTTTTCTATTGCTATTTCCGCAACAATGTTAGCGCCAACTTATCGAATTTTTCCAATGCTAAAAGGCGGCATTCCACTTTTTGCAATTACTGCAATTTATATTGTCGTTGATTTGTTTACACCAAAAACAACCGGAGAAATTATTGCAGATATTGCCGGAGGATTAATCGGCGTTTTATTGGTTTTGTTATTAAAGTTCGGATACGACCCAAGCAAACCGTTAAATAATTTATTTAATGGCATTAATAATTTGTTTCATCCAACAAATAAAAAATAAGTGCAGAAGCTTCGTAACTTCGATTAATGCCATCATTAATCAGAACTGCAGCTAAAAAAATAAGTATTATTGCAAATGCGGTAACCGCAATTTTGTTTTTACTTTCTTGTGTTGCACCTTATTTTAGTCCAGTTTATTGGTGGCCGCTTTCTATTTTAGGAATCGGGTTTCCAATATTATTGGCAATACAAATTGGGTTTGTGGTTTGGTGGTTAATAACAAAACCAAAACTGATTTTAATACCATTAATTGTATTGGCAAGTGGGTATAAAAGCATTAGTGTTTTTATTGCGTTCAATTCTTCCGAAAAATTTGAACACAAAGAATCCGATTCGCAAATACGCATTGTAAGTTGGAATGTGGCCCGTTTTAGAGAATGGCGGCGCAATAACAACCAAGGAAGTCAGCTGCGTTTAAAAATGCTGCATCAATTAAAAACACAAAAAGCAGATGTACTTTGTCTACAAGAGTTTTTTTATTCTTTCGATAAAAATTTTTATAACAATATCAAAGAAGTGAAAGCAATGGGCTATCCCTATTTTTATTTTTCGTACGATTCCACCAAACAAAAACAATATGTCGGCTCTGCTATATTTTCAAAATTTCCAATTGTGGATTCGGGCATTGTGCGCTATTTCAGACCCGCAACACCGGAAGCTTTAATTTATGCAGATATAAAAATTAATAATGACACCCTGCGCATTTTTACCACTCATTTACAATCTGTTCAATTTCGAAAAAAAGAATACAAAGCAATTGCAGATATTACAAACGCCGACGATAGCTTGTTTTCAAACTCAAAAACAATTCTATCAAAACTTAAAAGAGCAATTGTATTGCGCAGCACGCAAGCAGATGTTGTAAGAAAAATTTCGGACGACAGTCCTTTCCCAAAAATAGTGTGTGGCGATTTTAACGATGTTCCCAATTCAAATACGTATTATAAAATTCGCGGAGAAATGCAGGATGCATTTCTTGAAAGAGGAATTGGAATTGGGCGCACGTATAGTGGGTTATCTCCCACGCTTCGTATTGATTATATTTTTACAGATAAATTATTTAGCGTAAAACAATTTCACCGAGTGGTAAATAATTATAGCGATCACTATATGTTATTGACAGATTTGCAATTAAATAAATAAGTTGGAATGATTACTTTTGAAGCATCCTAAATTTATGAGCAGTTTAAAAATTTATAATTCCAACAGTCGCAAAAAAGAATTGTTCACTTCGCTTACACCCGGCTATGTGGGTATGTATGTTTGCGGTCCAACCGTAAGCGGCGAAAGTCATTTAGGTCATGCTCGTCCGTACATTACGTTTGATGTTATCTTTCGCTATTTAAAACATTTGGGATATAAAGTTCGCTATGTGCGCAACATTACCGACGCCGGCCATTTTGAAGAAGAAGGAAGAGAAGCCGAAGATAAAATTTCAAAAAAAGCAGTAATTGAAAAATTAGAACCAATGGAATTGGTACAGAAATACACCAATTTATTTCATTGGGCGATGGAGCAATTCAATACACTTCGGCCAACGATTGAGCCAACTGCAACGGGGCATATTGTTGAACAAATTGGAATGATTGAAAAATTAATTGGTGAAGGATTTGCATATGAAATAAATGGCTCGGTTTATTTTGATGTAAAAAAATATGCAGCACAATACGATTACGGAAAATTAAGCGGAAGAGTTATTGACGAGTTATTAGAAAACACAAGAGAACTTTCGGGGCAAGAGGAAAAAAGAAACAGTGCCGACTTTGCCTTGTGGAAAGCTGCAGCACCGGAACATATTATGCGTTGGCAAAGTCCGTGGGGTGTAGGTTTTCCAGGTTGGCATATTGAATGCTCGGCAATGGCAACAAAATATTTAGGAAAGCAATTCGATATTCACGGAGGTGGAATGGACTTGTTATTTCCGCATCATGAAAGTGAAATTGCACAAAGCACTATTTGTAATCATGAAACGCCTGTACGTTATTGGATTCACAATAATATGATAACCATTAAGGGAAAGAAAATGGGAAAGAGCTACAATAATGTAATTCCATTGACCGAACTTTTTGCCGGCACACACCCGTTATTGGAGAAAGCCTATCACCCAATGGTGGTTCGTTTTTTTATTTTACAAACACAATATCGCAGTACACTCGACTTTGGCAACGAAGCTCTTCAGGCTGCAGAAAAAGGACTAAAGCGACTTTTAGAAGCATACGAAAATTTTCAAAAAATAAACGGAACAAATAAAGTAGCGCAGGACGAAGAACTAAATTCAAAAATTATAAAACTTGTTGGCGGGTTGGATGATTTTATGAACGACGATTTTAATACAGCGAAAGTGCTTGCCAATTTGTTTGAAATTGTTCCGGTGCTAAATGCTATAAAAGACAAAACAATTGCTGCCGATGCGCTGAGCATTGAAACATTTGATTTATTAAAAAAGAAAATGAAACTTTTTATTGAAGATATTCTCGGGTTGAAAAATTTTACAGAAGCCAACAATAAAAAATTAATCGGAGCAATGGAGTTACTTATTGAAATTCGCAAAGAAGCAAAAGGTAAAAAAGATTTTTTTACTTCCGATAAAATTCGAAACCAACTCAACCAATTAGGAATTGTTTTGAAAGACGAAAAAAATGGTGAGATGAGTTGGTCGATTGAAACAACTTAACAATTCAATTTTTAGTTGCTGTTTGCCGCAAACACACGCAAAATATTTCCACCAAGAATTTTTTTGATTTCTTTTTTAGAAAATCCTCTTTTTACTAATTCCTCGGTAATAATTGGAAAATCTTGAACACCATCCAATTGTTGTGGAGCGGAACTGATGCCGTCAAAGTCGCTACCAAGGCCAACATGATCTATGCCAACCAATTTTACAATATGTTCTAAATGATCGAACAAAACAGAAAGCGGCGGACGAAGTGCCTGAACTTCCGTAGCATATTTTTTAAACAAATAATCGCTGGCAAAATAAGGATCGGTAACTGTTTTTAGTAAAGAATCTCTTTCCGTTTTATGTTTTTCGTTGAAAGCAGCATTTCGTTTATTAAAATTACTATCAACAAATCCCGAATAAAAATTTAGACAAACAACCCCATTGTTTTTTGCAACGGCAACAATTTGTTCATCGGTTAAATTTCTAAAAACAGGACAAAGCGCATGAGCGCAACTGTGCGAAACTATCACCGGTTTTTTTGTGGTTTCAATAGCGTCCCAAAAAGTTTGAACGCCAACATGGCTCAGATCCACCATCATTCCCAATTCGTTCATTCTGTTTACTACTTGTTTACCAAAACTGGTAAGTCCTTTTTGTTTTATTGAATCACGATTATTGGATTCATACATTGCCGAACTTGCCCAAGAAGTAGAGTTGTTCCAAGTCAATGTCATGTAACGAACGCCTCTTTTATAAAGACTATCGAGTTTATTGATGTCATCTTCAATCATGTGACCGCCCTCCACTCCCATCATAGCGGCTAATTTATTTTGTTTAACAATTTTTTTTACATCGCTTTGCGAAAAAGCAATTTGCATTTTTTCCGGATTTCGATTTGCAACTGCATACAAAGAATCTATTTCGCGATTAGCCCATGCAAAAGGATTTTGCATTTTTCCATCGCACCAAACCGAAAAAATTTGTACATCCACTCCACCTTTTGCAAAACGAAAAAGATCGGAATGTGTTTTCCCCAAAAGATTATTTTCAATATTCACACTATCGCTGACAATGGTGGAAAGAATATCGTTGTGTGCATCAACAAGCGTAGCTCCGAAATGAATTTTTTTTGCTTTTGCCGATAGTTGCGCATTGCTATTTGCAAAAAGGAAAAGAAAAATTGGCAACAGAATTAATCGAGTCATTGATTCGTTTGTTTTAAAAATGAAAAATAGATAATCTAAATGGGACAGCAAAAATATGTACGAGGGGAAATTAAGGGTTCAATTTTATTTCGAACAAACAAGCCGGCATATTGTGGTAATGCGGCGGAAGTTGTGAAGTGTCTTTTAAATCGAACATTCCCAAAAAATGAAAACCTGCATTGGTATAATGTTTTATTAATCCTACATTGTTGCCAAGGGTGTCTAATCGTACAAAATCTTTTCCAATACTTTTTGCATAACCCTTCGCCCATTCCACAATAATTGAAACAAAATTTTTTCCTCTGCAATTGGAATCCGTTGCAATTCGATGAATGTAAATTGCAGCATCAATATTTTTTTCTTCCCAAATATCTGCATCGCTAAAAGCGATTACCCACACGCAAACAATTTTTCCATCAATCAATAATTTTTTGATGTTGCCCAATTTTTTTCAAGCATTTCGTCTACGATTGATTCAAGAAGTTGCCTGTCCGTTACACCGAAATGTTGGTCTGCTAAACCATCAATTTGCCAATAACCGTCTGCGTTGTCATAAAGATGTTTTAAGAGTTTATCAAAGAGTAGTTCTCGTGTCATTCGGTCGTTTTAAAATGGGCTATAACGGATCGGAGATTGCCGTTGTTTTGGGGCGGCCATCCGAGGAACGAGGATGGAAAAGCCACTCAAAAAACGGTTGACACCAATGGGCTGCTCCAAAATTACGGCAATCTCGTGTTGGGCGCAGTGGCTCCGAATAAAGGTCATTTTATGGGTGTCATTCCCCGATCCGTTGAACCGCATTAAGAAATACAAAGCTCCGTTTCCTGCGGTGCGGTATTTCGTGGTAGCAGCCACAGTACCCATTCTGCATAGCAAACTCCGTTGGCTGCTGCCATTGCGGTTCAACATTTATTATACGAAGTAAATCTATTAAAATCTTCGCTTTTTTTCCAAAATATGTTGGCTTAGCGAAACTACGGGTTTCGCATAATTTTTTCTTTATCTAACAGACTTTGTATTTTATTTATACTTTTTTCCAAAGTAACAGATTAAAATAAACAAAACAATACCACTTTTCGTTAGGGTTATTTTATTTGGTATTTTTCAAAACAAAATTTGATATAGGATTGAAAATCGTAGTCGTTTGTTGCAATGCAAAATTCATAAGTTGGGCGGGTGCGTGCCATAAAATTATCCCTTGCCGCTCCTGTCAATCCGGTTAGTCGTAGTACCAATGCTTTGTTGAAACGGTAATCAATAAACTTATCTCGCTCCTGCTGCAATAGCCGTTCTTGAAACAATTCCATGCTTTTGTTTTTCCGAAACTGAAACATGCGAATTATTTCTTGCAAATCAAACCCCATTGCCGCACCGTATTCTCCCGAACCCATATTGGGCGTTAGTTTCGGTTTTTCCCAATTAAAAACTTTGGCATAATCAATTCGGTTTTGCAGCGAATCGTACCGGTAATTTTTTGGCCGCAAAATAATTTCCTTTAGCACAGGAATATTTACATGCAAGGCAATATCGAATTTTTGCGAGTCGAAAATTTTTGCAACGGCAAATTTTACAGTGGGTTTATTTAAGTAGCTAAACCAAACCGAATCGGTTTCTAAAACCAATATTTCGTAACGACCGTTTGCATCGGTCATGGTTCCTGCGCCCGAACTAGATAAAACACTTACAGCTTGCAATGGATAAATGCGGGCACTGTCGTACACCACTCCTTTCAATCTAAAATTTTGTGCATCGGTTTTTTGAAACGCAAAAAGAAAAATCAGAATGAAAATAATATGGAGGGAATTTTTTTTCAATGCGGCAAGTAACGAAAGAAAATGCAAATAAAAATTTAAAGTAGGGTTGCAATTGTTGCAGAAAAATGGCGATGTTCCAACAAGTGAATTTTTTTTGCAAGAGAAACAGCGTCGTCTTTTTCTTCGATCATACATTTTGCTTGCAAAATAATTTGCCCGTGGTCGTACAAATCATCTACAAAATGAATGCTGATGCCGCTTTCTTTTTCTCCTGCTGCAATTACTGCTTCGTGTACACGGTTTCCGTACATTCCTTTGCCGCCGTACTTTGGCAATAATGCAGGATGAATGTTGATGATTTTTTTTGGATAAACCCGAATTAATGTTTCGGGAACTTTCCATAAAAAACCCGCTAATACAATAAATGAAATTTCTGCCGCTTTCAATTCATCTACAAATCCATTGCCGTTGAAAAATTTTTCTTTTTCTAAAATCAAAAAAGGAATTTTTTTTGATTCGGCAATTTTTAAAACACCTGCCGATGGATTGTTGCAAACAATTAATGAAATGGAAATAGAATTGTTGTCGCAAAAAGTTTCAATAATTTTCTCCGCATTCGATCCCGCACCCGAAGCAAAAATTGCCAATTTCTTCATGCAACAAATATAAAAGCAATAATATTATTAACTTAACGACATGAAAGGAATCAGCTGTCTTTTAGTAATTAGGAACTTTTCTTTTTCAATAAACCAATTTTTTCTCCAAGTCGGCGGGTATAATTTAAAAAAAATCGAAGCTGACCAAAAGGAAAACTAATCAATAAAACCATTGCAGGCCAAATGATTGTCATTAATAAAATGTAAACCGTAGCCCAAAGCCAATCTTGTTGAATATCCAAAAAATTCATTATTTTTTTCCCCGCCCAACCTGTGCAAAGCCCACCAACTGTAAAAGTAATTATGATAAGTAAGAATTGCAGCGAGCCAACTTTCCATTTCTTTTTCAATCCGTCAAACATAAATCAAGAATTGTTTTGGAGTACAAAAATCGGAAAATCTGAAAGAGTATTCAACTATATATTTTTCAAAATTTGGATGTTTACAAAGTGGTGACAAAAGTGTACTATCCAAAAAAATGCATTAAAATATAGCTGAAATGTAGGGCAGTAAAGGGAAAAAAAAAATAATAGGGTTAATGAATTTTTATAGAGTTCCTATGTTAATTTTGCGACCTATTTAGATTTTATCCACATTTTTCAGATTAATTGTTGCTATGAATTTAAAAAGGATTTTTAGGAAAAATTTAATCGCTTGTTTTCTTGTTTTTTTTGTTTTATTCAACACCCAACTTGTTGCACAGGATGGGAAAGTATTGTTTAATACAAAATGTGCATCTTGCCACAATGTGTTTAAATCAACAACAGGACCTGCATTGGGCGGATTTCAAGAAAAAGAAAATGGAAAATGGGCAGATACGAAAGAATTGTTGAAATGGGTAAAAAACCCAGCTGCATATATGGCAAACGATGCTTATACAGCCGGATTAAAAGCTCAGTTTGGCTCAGTAATGTCGAGTTTTTCAGATATAACAGAAAACGAACTTGTTGCTATTACTACTTATATCAATCAAACATATGAAAAAGGTCCTGGCGGGGCTGTAGCAACTGTTCAAGGTAGTGAAACAGAGGAAAGTCCAAATAAAAATGTGTTTTTATTCGGCGTTATTTCATTAATTATGGCTATTGTAGTTGTAGTATTAATGCAAGTAAATAGCAACCTGAAAAAACTTAGCGATGATGTTGAAGGAATTCTTACTCCAGAACCAACACCTTTTTACAAGAACAAAAGCTATATTTCAATAGCAGCGATTTGTTTTTTTGTAGCCAGCGGCTATTTTGTATCAAATGGAGCCATTGATTTTGGTCGTCAAAAAGGTTACCAACCAAAACAACCAATATTTTATTCACACAAAGTACACGCTGGTATTAATCAAATTAGTTGTCTTTATTGCCATGGAAATGCAATGGAAAGCAGGCATGCGGCTATACCTAGCACTAATGAGTGTATGAGTTGTCATAAAGCAATTGTCAGTTATGAGAAAGGACCAAAATTGTTTGACAAAGAAGGAAAAGAAATAAACGGAACTGCCGAAATTGAAAAACTTCACAAATTTGCTGGCTTCGATCCAAAAAATCCAAGTGCTTGGAAGCCAGAAATGGCTAAACCTATCGAATGGGTTAAAATTCACAACCTTCCTGATCATGTTTATTTCAATCACTCGCAACATATTAAAGCTGGCAATGTTCAATGCCAAAGCTGTCATGGAGAAATTAATAAAATGGATGTAGTTTCTCAATTTTCAGAACTGAGTATGGGTTGGTGTATTAATTGTCATAGAGATACAAAAGTTAATTTTTACGATAAAGAAAAGGGGAATAAATTTTATAGTATTTATGAAAAATTTCATAACGATATAAAATCGGGGAAAATGGATAGCGTGACTGTGGGAGATATTGGTGGGTTGGAGTGTCAAAAATGTCATTATTAATTTTGTTTGTATTCAAATAATAAAAATTATCAAACTTTCAATTTTGTTTAAATGAGCGATAATAAGTACTGGCAAGGATTTGGCGAGTTAGCTGCAACCGGTGAACATGAAAAACGTACTCAAAACGAATTTCAAGAAGACCTTCCATTTGAAGCAAATAATGAAAAAGGCTGGTTAGATGCAGCAACTCCACGTCGCGATTTTTTAAAATATCTTGGTTTTAGTACAGCAGCAGCTTCACTTGCTGCGGGATGTAGAATACCAGTTAAAAATGCAATTCCATTTGGTAATAAACCTGCCGAAATTTCTCCAGGTGTTGCAAAATATTATGCAACCACTTATGTACAAGATGGAGATGCAATTCCCATTGTTGCTAAAGTAAGAGATGGCCGACCAATAAAAATTGAAGGAAACGAATTAAGTGTATTTACAAAAGGCGGAACAAATGCAAGGGCGCAAGCTTCGGTTTTAGATTTATACGACACCTATCGCTTGACACATCCAAAAAGAAAAGTTGGAGACAAGTTTGAAGAAGTTCCAACATTTGAACAGTTGGATGAATTAATAATAAATGCAATGGCAGGCGTGTCTAATCCTGTTTTATTGACAAGTACGATAACTTCTCCATCAACAAAAGCAGTTATTGCAAAATATCCAAGTTTAAAACATATTCAATACGATGCGGACTCTTTCTCTGGAATGTTGTTGGCAAATGAAACCTGTTTTGGCAAAAGAGCTATTCCTTCGTACAATTTTGAAAAGGCAAAAGTAATTGTAAGTTTTGGTGCTGATTTTCTTGGCACTTGGCTTAGCCCTGTTGAGTTTTCTCGTCAATATGTTCAACAAAGAAAACTCAAAGGCGGTAATTTGGAAATGAGTAAACACTTTCAATTCGAAAGCTATTTAAGTACAACAGGTGCAAGTGCAGATGAAAGAATTACCCATCGCCCATCCGAAACAGGTGCTTTGGTTCTTGCATTATATTCTGTGTTAGACGGCTCGGTTTCTACTCCAATTTTAGATAAAAAACAAAAAGCTTCAATAGATAAAGTTGCTGCTGAACTAAAGGCACATCGCGGAAATGCGTTGGTGGTTTGTGGTAGTAATGATGTTGCAATTCAAACTATTATTAACGGAATCAATGAATTGATAAATGCTTATGGCAATGCAATTGATTGGTCAACGACTATTAATTGCCGCCAAGGAATTGACAAGGAAATGAATGAACTTGTTGACAAAATGGAAGCAGGGCAAGTTGGTACATTAATGATTTACGGTGCAAATCCTGCTTACGATTATCATGCCGCAGAAAAATTTACATCAGCATTAAAGAAAGTAAAAGTTACTATTTCGTTTACAGAAAAACTAGATGAAACAAGTGAACTGTGTACTTTTTTAGTACCTACACATCATTATTTAGAAAGCTGGGGCGAAACAGAACCAAAATCAAACCATATCAGTTTTATTCAACCAACCATTCATCCGTTGTTTAAAACGAGGCCTTATCAAACATCGCTATTAAAGTGGAGCGGAAATACGAATGATTACGAAACTTATTTCAAACAATATTGGATTGAAAAATTAGGCTCTTCGGCAGCGTTTGATGTTGCTTTACAAAATGGAGTTTTAGAATCCGTTTCTAATAATTCAACAACTGGCTCGTTTAATAAAAGTGGATTTAATGTAGCTGTAGCTTCAATTTCTTCTGAAAAAAAAGGGGGAAATATTGAACTAGTTTTATACCAAAAAGTTTCAATGGGAACAGGAAAGCAAGCAGGAAATCCTTGGTTACAGGAATTACCCGATCCAATTACAAAGGCCACCTGGGACAACTATGCAGTTATGTCTATGTCGATGGCAAAAGAAATTTTAGGAATTGATTTAGTAAAAGGAAAAGAAAGAGAAATAAACAAGTACGAATATTTTCCAGAAAAACCAGTTGTAAAAATTACGAAGGATAATAAAGAAATTGAACTTCCTGTACTTATTTTACCAGGAATGAATGCTAATACGATTGCGGTGGCAGTTGGTTATGGCCGTACGGGTAGTTTGGGAAAAGTGGTTGAAGGTGCAGGTAAAAACGCATTTGTTTTTAGTAGTTCAAATGGAGTTACTACTGAATATTTTTCTCGTAATGTTTCAGTAACAAACACAGGGAAAAAATACAAGGTTGCGCAAACACAAATACATAATTCTTACGAAGACAGAAAAGAAGTTGTAAAAGAAACAAGTTTAGCAAGCTTCAAAAAAGATCCTGATCAATACAAAAAGTTCCGTGACGATCTTGCAAAAAGCTATGCACCATTAACAGGAGATTATCGCAAAGAAGGAACTCTTTATCCCGATCATGCACAACCTGGTTTAAAATGGGGAATGAGTGTTGACATGAATAGTTGTGTTGCTTGTGGAGCTTGTGTTGTTGCTTGTCATGCAGAAAATAATGTACCTGTTGTTGGAAAAAGCGAAGTAGTGCGTTATCACGATATGCATTGGTTACGCATCGACCGCTATTTTGTTAGCGATAAAGAAAATGCAGATGATTTAAAGTCTGTAGTTTTTCAACCAATGATGTGCCAACATTGCGATAATGCGCCTTGCGAAAATGTTTGTCCGGTTGCAGCTACTAACCATAGTGCTGAAGGCATGAATCAAATGGCATATAATCGTTGTATTGGCACGCGTTATTGTGCCAACAACTGCCCGTATAAAGTTCGTAGGTTTAACTGGGCTGATTATTTAGGAGCAGATAGTTTTCCGAATAACCAAGATCAAAAAATAGTTGGCAAATTGGATCCGGTTGTACATCAAATGAATGACGATCTTACAAGAATGGTTTTAAATCCGGATGTAACCGTAAGAAGTCGTGGTGTTATCGAAAAATGTTCTTTTTGTGTTCAACGTGTTCAGGAAGGAAAACTAAATGCTAAAAAAGAAAATAGAGTTTTAATAGATGGAGATGCAAGAACAGCATGTATGACAGCTTGCCCTACTGAAGCGATTGTATTTGGAAATGTTCATGATAAAGAAAGTAAGATTAGTAAAGCAAGAGTGGAAAATGAACAGCGCTTGTTTTATGTTATTGAACAAATTCACACTTTGCCGAATGTAAATTATTTGGCAAAAATTAGAAACACAGATGATGTGGAAGAAGTAGAACACCACGAAGAGGTAAAAACTGAAGCACATCATTAAGAATTTAAAAAGGAATAATAGTTGATTTATAAAAATAAAAGAGACAGTAACAAAAGTTACAACTCAAACTTGAATTATGTCACTACTTAGATACGAGTCACAGGTAAGACCGCCTTTAGTAAAAGGAAACAAGGAATATCATCAGGTAACTGAAGATATTTGCCGACCAGTAGAATCAAAACCATCAAGAGCTTGGTGGATTGGATTCTCTATTTCACTTGCCTTTTTACTATTTGGTGTTGTTTCAGTAACAATGGAAGTAATTTATGGTGTTGGTCAGTGGAATTTAAATAAAACAATTGGCTGGGGATGGGATATTACCAATTTCGTTTGGTGGATTGGAATTGGACATGCTGGAACATTAATTTCCGCCATACTTTTATTATTTCGTCAAGGATGGAGAACAGGAGTAAACCGAGCGGCTGAAGCGATGACAATTTTTGCTGTAATGTGTGCTGGCCAGTTTCCTATATTTCATATGGGTAGAGTATGGGACATATTTTTCTCCCTTCCTTATCCTAATACACGAGGTCCTTTATGGGTAAACTTTAACTCGCCACTACTTTGGGACGTATTTGCAATCTCCACTTATTTTACTGTATCTCTTTTATTTTGGTACAGCGGGTTACTACCGGATCTTGCTTCTTTGCGCGATCGTGCAAAGAAAAAATGGCGCAAATTATTTTATGGAATTACCGCATTTGGTTGGACAGGAAGTACAAAACATTGGCAACGTCATGAATCACTTTCATTGGTTCTTGCGGGATTAAGCACACCACTTGTATTATCAGTACATACAATTGTATCATTCGACTTTGCCACATCGGTAATTCCGGGATGGCATACAACTATTTTTCCACCATATTTTGTTGCAGGAGCTATTTTCTCAGGATTTGCAATGGTGCAAACTTTATTGGTTATAACAAGAAAAGTTTTAGGACTTGAACAATATATTACAATTGAACACATTGAAGTGATGAATAAAGTTATTATTCTCACTGGCTCTATTGTGGGTATTGCATATTTAACCGAATTGTTTATGTCGTGGTATGGCGCCAACCAATACGAAAGTTTTGCCTTTATGGAAAACAGGTTAAATCTAAACAGTCCGTACGGATGGAGTTATTGGATTATGATGGGATGTAATGTATTGTCGCCACAAATATTTTGGAGTAGCAAAATGAGAAGGAATATAACCATTACTTTTTTTATGTCGATTTTAGTAAATATAGGAATGTGGTTTGAAAGATTTGTGATTATTGTTACTTCTGTTTATCGGGATTATTTACCTTCTTCGTGGAGTACTTATTATACGCCATCAATTTGGGAAATTGGATTTTACTTGGGAACCTTTGGCTTATTTTTTACTTGTTATTTTCTTTTTACAAAATACTTTCCAGTTGTTGCTTTGGCAGAAATCAAACATATTTTGAAAAGAAGTGGCGATGGGTATAAAAATAAAATGAACGAAATAGAAAAACAAGGATCGGATGATTTTGTAAAAGAACATTCGCACGATCACGGAGCATAAATAAAAAAGAAATTAGAAATAATCATATGGCTGTAAAAAAATTCATAGTTGGAAGTTTTGACGATGAAGCAGTTTTGTTTCCTGCCGTAAAACAAGTACGCAAATCCGGCTATAAAATACACGATGTATTTACCCCATTCCCAATTCATGGACTTGATAAAGTAATGGGACTTCGTGATACAAGTATTCATACTGCAGGGTTCATTTATGGGATTACAGGAACTGCTACAGCTCTTGGATTTATTACTTGGGTAGCAACAAAAGATTGGCCATTAAATATTGGAGGAAAACCATTTTTTTCACTTCCAGCTTGGATTCCAATTATTTTTGAACTTACTGTTCTTTTTTCGGCAGTGGGAATGGTGCTTACTTTTTGTTACTTGTGCCAAATGGCTCCATTTGTAAAAAAGGATCATTTCAATCTTCGATCAACAGATGATTTATTTGTGATGGCTTTAGAATGTACAGAAAAGACGAACGAAAAAGAAGCCGTTGCTTTTTTACAAAACGTTGGTGCAACAGATGTGGTAGTGGATTACAAAGAAACCGAATGGTGGTTGGGCCGTTATGATAAAGAAATTAAAATATTTGAAAAAGGTAAACAATAGAACTAAATGAGTTTATTTAATTATTTCAGAATGAAAAAGATTACAATTGTGTTTACTGTTTTTATTGTAATACTTTCTGTATTTAGTTGTACAAATAATACAGAAGAAACAGGAACAACATATATGCCAGACATGGCTTATAGCCGAGCTTACGAAACCTACGCAACGACTGAAAATTTACTTGAAAAAGGAATAAATTATAATGCAACACCTGTGCAAGGAACTGTTGCTCGAGGCGACATGTCGGCTTATATTTATAAAAATGATTCTTTTGGATATGCCAATTCTAAAAGTATAAAAAATCCCGTATCATCTTTAGATGAGAAAGATTATTTAGAAGCAACAAGATTATTTTTGGTGAATTGTGCAATTTGTCACGGTGATAAATTGGATGGAAATGGGCCATTATGGAAAACTGGCGACGGTCCTTTTCCTGCAGCACCTAGAAATTTAATTTCAGACCCAGTTGCAATTGCTATGGCAGAGGGTACTATGTTTCACTCCGTAACGTATGGTAAAAACATGATGGGCTCATTCATTTCTCAATTAAGTACAAAACAAAGGTGGATGATTGTCTATTATATAAAACAAAAACAAAGGCTAGCAAGTGGGGGTGATGTTGCAAAAAACTAAAATTATTTTTTGAAGAAAATAAAAAACAAGAAATGTCTATTCGCGAAAAATTTGAAATAACTAAAAAGTACAGCTTGTTGTCGTATGTGTTGATGACTATAGGAGTACTTTCTGTATTGCTATTGTACATCAATTATGGTTCATCCGAAGATGAACATGATCGGTCTCGATTTTGGGCAAGTCTTTTACAAAACAGTGTTTTCTTTTTGTTAGTTGTAAATGCTGCCATGTTTTTTATTTGTACTACTATCTTAGCATGGGGCGGATGGGCTACTAGTTTTAGAAGAATACCCGAAGCTATTTCATCAGCAGTTCCTGTAATTGGGATTATTTGCGGAGCTATTTTATTGGCAATAGTTTTTGGTGGCGATCACGCTATTTACCACTGGACAGATACTGAACATGTAAAACACGATCCTATTTTACTTCACAAAAGCGGATTTTTAAATAAAACCTTTTTTACAGTTTGGACAGTGCTAACCATTTTTTTATGGTGGGTACTTGGTAAAAAAATACGATCCTTATCACACAGCACTGATATTGGTCCAATGGGTGTTGAAGTTGGAAAAAAATTTATTTGGAAAAATACAATTTGGGCAGCATTGTTTATGATTGTTTTTTCATTAACAGTAATGTCAACGATTCCTTGGCTTTGGTTAATGAGCATCGATGCTCATTGGTACAGCACTATGTATAGTTGGTATACATTTGCAAGTACGTTTGTATCGGGTATGGCTTTGATAGCACTTTATGTAGTGTATTTGAAAAACAAAGGATATTTAGAATATACCAACCAAGAACATTTGCACGATTTAGGAAAATTTATGTTTGGATTTTCTGTGTTTTGGACTTATTTATGGTTTAGTCAGTATATGTTGATTTGGTACAGTAACCAACCCGAGGAAACCATTTATTTTCAACCAAGAGTAAATGGCGTTTATAAAATAGTTTTCTTTTTTAGCCTTATTATTAACTTTTTGGGTCCATTGCTATTGTTAATGAAAAGAGATGCCAAAAGAAATTATATGACAATTACTTTATTGGCAGTGTTAATCATCTTTGGCCACTGGCTCGATTTTTTCCAAATGGTTCATCCAGGGCCTTCAAGAGATCATGTACCAATGATATTGTACGATTTGGGAATTGCTGCAGGATTTGTAGGGTTAATTATGTTTTTAACAGGAAGAACTTTAAGCAAGCATGCATTAGTACCAAAATATCATCCATTTTTTAAAGAAAGCGTTATACATCATACCTAAAACAATTGAGGATTCTACAATTAGTTTTGTAAAATTCATAAAACGAACTTAAGAATATGCAGACTCTTTTAATAATAGCGATTTTGTTGTTTGGCTTTTTAATTACTTTTCAAATAGCAAAAGCTAGTGAATATGTTTCGATATTACGTGGAGAAGAAAAGTCGAGAAAACAAAACAACCGTATTAATGCGTTTTTATTGTTGGTTTTTCTTGTGGTGGGGTTGATTGGCGTTTATTATTGCAATGAGAAACTTTCTGGAAAAATATTACAATTAGGCTCTGCCGCTTCCGATCATGGTATTGATATAGACAAAATGCTCAAAATAACCCTAATTCTTACGGGTATTGTATTTGTTATTACACAGATTTTGTTGTTTTGGTTTTCATTCAAATATCAAGAAACTGAAAAAAGAGAAGTGTTTTATTTTCCACACGACAACCGATTAGAGATTATATGGACAGTAGTGCCAGCAATTGTACTAACTGTTATGGTTGGTTTCGGTCTTTATTATTGGTATAGAATAACGGGCGAAGCACCACAAGGAACAACGTATGTAGAAGTTACAGGAAAGCAATATGAGTGGATATTTCGTTATCCTGGAAAAGACGATGAGCTTGGTAAAAAGTATTATAAAAATATTGACGCATCAAAAGGAAATACATTAGGGCAACTTTGGGATGACGCTGCAAATTTTGACGATATTGTTGTTAATCAAGAGATGCATTTAGTGGTAAACAAGCCGGTAAGGCTAGTAATCAATTCTCAAGATGTAATTCATAGTGTCGGTCTTCCTCATTTTCGTATGAAGATGGATGCTGTTCCTGGTACACCAACTACCATGTGGTTTACTCCAACGAAAACCACAAAGCAAATGCGACAAGAAAATAATGATCCTGAATTCGTATTTGAAATTTCTTGTAACCAGCTATGTGGAAAAGGGCATTACAGTATGAGAGGAATTGTGGTAGTGGAAACACAAGAAGAATATGATATTTGGATGGCGGCAAAAACCCCAAAATATCTCGAAATTTTTCCAGAACAAGAACCAATTAGCAAAACAATTGCGGCAGTAACAAAAGAACATTAATATTTTTTGATAAACTTTTAGGATATCTAATAAATAAAGATTTATGAGCAACGAAGCAACATTAAACGACCACACGACTGATACCAATCATAGCGAGCACAGCGATGTTCATCATCAGCAGCAATCATTTGTTTCAAAATATATTTTCAGCCAAGATCACAAAACGATTGGTAAACAGTTTTTAATAACTGGAATCGTTTGGGCTATTATTGGTGGATTGTTTTCTGTACTATTCCGTTTGCAATTGGGGTTTCCCGAACAAACGTTTCCAATTTTAGAAACATTTTTGGGAAGATGGGCAAAAGGAGGAGTTATACAGCCTGAGTTTTATTATGCGCTTGTAACTATCCACGGAACCGTATTAGTGTTTTTTGTTTTAACTGCTGGTTTAAGTGGAACTTTTGCAAATCTATTAATACCACTACAAATTGGTGCAAGAGATATGGCATCGCCATTTCTTAATATGCTTTCGTATTGGTTTTTCTTTTTAGCGAGTGTGATTATGCTATCATCCCTATTTGTACATACAGGACCGGCTTCTGGCGGTTGGACCATTTATCCTCCGTTAAGTGCACTAGGTCAGTCTGGTGATGGTTTGAAAATTGGAATGGATCTTTGGTTGATTAGCATGGCTATGTTTATTGTATCTTCTTTATTAGGAGGGTTAAATTATATAGCAACTATTCTTAATATGCGTACAAAAGGAATGAGTATGACAAGGTTGCCATTACCAATGTGGGCAATTCTTTTCACTTCTATTCTTGGAGTGCTTTCGTTTCCAGTGCTCCTTTCAGGAGCTATTTTATTACTATTTGATAGAAATCTTGGAACAAGTTTTTACTTAAGTGATATTGTAATTGCTGGAGAAATTCTTCCCAATGAAGGTGGTAGTGCAATATTATTCCAACACTTATTTTGGTTTTTAGGCCATCCAGAGGTTTATATCATTTTATTGCCTGCAATGGGAATGGTGTCGGAAATTTTGAGTGTAAACTCTAAAAAACCAATTTTTGGCTATATGGCAATGATTGGTTCTATGTTTGCAATTTGTTCACTTGGATTTTTGGTTTGGGCTCATCACATGTTTGTAACAGGATTAAATCCTTTTCTGGGATCAGTCTTTGTCCTATTAACATTATTGATTGCGGTTCCATCAGCTATTAAAGTATTTAATTGGCTTACTACACTTTGGCGCGGAAGCATTCGTTTTACACCAGCAATGATATTTGCAATCGGATTTGTAAGTCTTTTTATTTCTGGCGGATTAACGGGACTGTTTCTTGGAAATTCTACCATTGATATTTATCTACACGACACAAAATTTGTTGTTGCACATTTTCATATTGTAATGGGAGTTGCTTCTATGTTTGGTATGTTCGCCGGCATTTATCATTGGTTTCCAAAAATGTTTGGCCGATATTTAAATAACACGCTTGGCTACATTCATTTTTGGGGGACAATTATTTGTGCCTACCTAATTTTTTGGCCAATGCATTACGAAGGATTAGCAGGTGTCCCTCGTCGTTATCTTGACTTGAGAGGATGGCATTCTTTTAATCAATTTGAAGATTTGAATAAATTAATTTCAATTGTTACAATCATTGTATTTGCAATACAATTGATGTTTGTTTTTAATTTCTTCTATTCTATTTTCAAAGGAAGAAAAGTGAGAGTACAAAATCCTTGGGGTTCAAATACATTAGAGTGGACGACTCCAATTAATCCAGGACACGGAAACTGGCCAGGCGAAATTCCAGAAGTTCATCGTTGGCCGTACGATTACGGAAAAGGAGGAAGATCTTTTATTCCTCAAACAGAACCATTTGGTGCAGATGAATCGAAAGACCATTAGAACAAAAGTAAAAGTTGAATAGAGGGTGTTGAATATGCAGGAAGAAGTAAACGATAATAAAAACAGTTCTTTAAATATTGGAGCCAAGATAAAAGACTATTTGCAACTAATAAAAATGTCGCTTAGTATCATGGTTGCCTTTTCGTGTGTTATAAGTTTTTTATTAACACCCAATTTGGAATCAAAGTACGAAAACCCATTATTAATGGCACTTTTATTAGCTATTGGAGGTTTGCTAGTAATAGGTGGTGCGAATGCGATCAATCATGTTGTAGAAAAAGAAACTGACGCATTGATGAAAAGGACTGCATCTCGCCCTATAGCATCTGGAAGGATGACTGTTATGGAAGGGTGGATTTTTGCACTTACTATCGGCTTGTCGGGGATATTCATTCTTGCATATTTTTTTAATAACCTGTCTGCAGGCTTAGCTGGGCTGGGATTATTTCTTTATGCTTTTATATATACTCCACTTAAAAAAGTAAATGCAATAGCAGTATTGGTTGGAGCGCTTCCGGGCGCATTGCCATGTTTGATTGGTTGGACAGCAGGGACTGATGAACTTTCAATTGGTGGATGGACATTGTTTTTTTTACAGTTCTTTTGGCAATTCCCTCATTTTTGGGCTATTGCTTGGGTGGCACATCAGGACTATACGAATGCTGGATTTAAATTGTTGCCAAGCAAACAAGGGCCAACAAAATTTACTGCATTGCAAACGGTAATTTATTCATTGCTGCTAATTCCTATTGGAGTAATTCCATACTTTATTGGAATAAGCGGATGGGTAAGTTTAATAATTGTAGCAATCGCCAATTTTTTTATGGTAATTCAATGTGTTAATCTATATCGCAATATGGATGTGAAATCGGCAAGGCGAGTGATGTTTGGGAGTTATATTTATTTAGCAGTAGTATTATTGGCTTTATTAGGGGATAAAGTGTAGAAAACGCAAAAAGAAAAATGGTAATTGTGAGTGCACAGCAGAAACAAAAAATTCGTCCGCAAATTTTTATTTTGTGGGTGGCAATTGCAAGCATTATTATGATGTTTGCTGGACTAACGAGTGCTTATATTGTAAAAAGTAATCAAGCGGGATGGCAAAATTTAGCCATGCCACAATTGTTTTTAATTTCTACAATTGCAATCATTGGAAGTAGTGTAACATTGCAATTAGCAGTAAGCTCTTTTAAAAAAAAGGCGGTAGCTAAATTTCAACAACTGTTAGGCATAACCGTTTTGTTGGGAATTCTTTTTGTTGTTTTGCAATGTTTCGGCTTTAAACAACTTTGGGAAAGTGGCATACAATTAAAAGGCGTAGCGGGAGCAGGACAGTTTCTTTATGTAATTTTTGGTTTACACGGATTACATGTTATAGGTGGAATTGTCGCACTTTTTGTAATGCTATTAAAAGCATTTTTTGGAAAATCAAAAATTGCCACCAATACACCCATTGAAGTAATGGCTACTTATTGGCATTTTGTAGATTTTCTTTGGGTTTATATATTGTTATTTTTTATTTGGATTCAATAAAGATTAATTTATTAATAATATGTCCAGTACAACAACAACGAATAAAATAAAATGGTGGAGCGGCGGAAAAAGCCCCTTCAATATGGAATATGGAAAGTTGATGATGTGGTATTTTTTGATGAGTGATGCATTTACTTTTGGAGCATTTCTAATTTCATACGGAACCATTCGTTTTTCACAAAATTTTTGGCCCGATCCAAATGTGGTATTTAATGCGTTTCCAGGAGCCGGTCATGCCAATCTACCATTGGCGTTTGTGAGTGTAATGACTTTTATCCTCATCATGAGTTCAGTAACGATGGTTTTGGCAGTTCATGCGGGACATCACAGAAATAAAAAAGGAGTTGTAAAATGGATGGCTTGGACTATAGTTGGCGGATTAGCTTTCTTGGGGTGTCAAGCATGGGAGTGGTGGCATTTAATAACAGGGACACATGCTGTACTTGCCGATGGAAAATTGGAATTAATTGGACAAACGATGCGCGGAAATCCTTGGGGAAACTTAGCAGATGTAAATCTTGTAGTTGATGCGCTGAAAAATACTTCACACGAAACACTTGTTTCAATGGTGCACGAGCATCATCAAAATATGACGCACGAAACATTGATGGGAATGTCGCACGAACAATTAACTGGGATGTTAAATGTAGCCGAGTTACATATTCGTGAAAAAGGACCTGTTGCTTTTGGTGGTTATTTTTATGGTATTACTGGCTTTCATGGATTTCACGTTTTTTCGGGAGTTGTTATTAATATCATTATGCTAATAATGGCACAAAAAGGAGTATTTGAAAAAAGAGGCCATTATTTGATGATAGAAAAAGTGGGACTTTATTGGCACTTTGTAGACTTAGTTTGGGTATTTGTATTTCTTTGTTTTTATCTAATTTAATAAAAAAGAATCGTTGTAATATGGAACTTCAACAAAATGTAGCTACAGAAATTACTTTTCATCACGAACCATCAAACGACACCAAGCGTATTTGGAGAACTTTTTGGGTGATGTTATTCATTACCCTTATTGAATTAGGGCTTGGATTATTGCTATATGCTACGGATTGGCCTTACAATCTTACACTTGCTACAAAAGGGGTCATTGTAATTTTATCTTTTGCTAAAGCATTTTATATTGTATCTATTTTTATGCATTTGGGTGATGAGATAAGGAATATGATTGTGACTATTGTTGTACCTCTGTTGTTATTTATTTGGTTTATATGTGCTTTTTTAATGGACGGGAATTCGTATAAAAACCTCCGAAATGATTACGATAAACATTTTAAAGAGAGTACAACAGTCAAACAAAAGAGCAATTCTAACCACTAACAACTTTCTCATATTAATGTGTTAGCTTATTAACCACATACATTAATATACAAATTTTAAAGGAATCAATTTGAATAAAACTGCGATATATGCTTTATTAATTGCATTGTTACTTCCTTTAACAAGTTATTTTATTGTAAAAAATCTAAGCACTTCAGCTGTAAATATTCCACCGCATTTTTATGTTGATTCTGTAATTCATCAAAGTAAAAATGGAAAAATTGAAACAGACACTGTATGGAACAAAGTGCCTTCAGTTACACTCGTTAACCAATTTGGAAAAACAGTAGCTTGGAATGAAGCAAAGAATGACAAAGGCAATAAAATTGTTGTTGCAAATTTTTTCTTTACAAGTTGCCCTACTATTTGTCCAACTTTAACCAGTAATATGAAATGGCTGCAAGAGTCCATGAAAAAATCGCAAAAAGTGGGCGATAGAACAGCGGACTATGTACAGTTTATTTCTTTTAGTATCGATCCTGAACGCGATTCCGTAAGTGAGTTAAAAAAATGGGCCGATCGGTTTCAAATTAATCCCATAAACTGGTGGTTGCTTACTGGAGATAAAAAATCTATTTACGATTTATGTATTAATAAAATGAAATTAGGACTGGTTGATGGTGAAGGTGTTGATACTTCTTTTATTCACACCGATCGTTTTGTATTGATAGATCGCAACAGTGTAATTCGCGGATATTATCACGGGCTTGATTCAACTTCAATTGCCAAACTTTCGGAAGATATTGTATTGCTAAAATTGGAAAAGGATAAAAATCGAGAAAGTTTTTTTACCGATAAATTAGAATTGATTGGCGTAGTTTTTTTGTTGACACTTGTAGGTCTTGGTGTATTATTGAGAATATTAAGAAAAACTAAAAAGTAAAATAATGTTAACTGCCAGCTGGAAAAAAAACGACGCAACTGCAAAGAAATTAATTTTATTATTTTCTATAATTGTATTTACTGCAGTGGTTGTGTTAAGCCGTATAAAACTATCGGTGAACCTTGGCTTTGATGTACACTTGTTTGCAAAAGCAAATGCATTTATTAACGCAACCGTTGCAATATTATTAGTTGCAGCTTTATGGGCTGTAAAAAATAATAAATTTATTGCGCATAAAAGAATGATGTTTGCCGCAATGGTGTTGTCCATACTTTTTTTAGTTAGTTATATCTGCCATCATTTGTTTACGGGCGAAACTGTTTTCGGCGGAACGGGAATTGCAAAAACGATTTATTATTTTATTTTATTTACACATATTCCCTTGGCGGGTTTAATACTGCCGTTTATTTTATTTACAGCTTACCGCGCTATGATTGGTGAATGGCCTCAACATAAAAAGTTAGCTAAAATTACCTGGCCTATTTGGCTGTATGTAGCAATTACCGGCGTGTTGGTATATGTAATGATTAGCCCGTATTATTCCTAAAATTCAAGTTCGAGTAAAGGATTCCAAAAAAGTTTTTCAAAATCAACGACTGTGTCGTTTTTTATTTTGACTCCTTCTTTTATTAAAAGCTGTTCCATTTTTTTTGGTGTTTCAAAATGCAATTTTCCAGTAAGCATTCCCTTGCGGTTAACTACTCGATGAGCAGGCACTTTCGGATTTGCATGGTGTGCTCCATTCATTGCCCAGCCAACCATTCGCGCAGATAACTTTGTACCCAAACAAGCCGCAATTGCACCATAGCTTGTAACCCTTCCTTTGGGAATTTGACGCGCTACTTCATACACCAATTCAAAAAAATTAGCTTCTATTTTTCCAGAAGGGTTTATTATTTTTAATTTATTTGTATTCTTTTTTGAGATAACCATTGATTGAACTTATTTATTTTCCCTCGGTTGGTTTAATAATTTTTCTTTTTGCTCCGCTACATTTTTATGTTGATAGGAGCAGTGCTTGCATTTCATTCCACAGCAAAAGCCTCTTTCAAGATGGTGTTGTTCCGTAAAAACCATCAAGCCTTCGGCATTAAAATAAAAATGAATTCCTTCAACTTGCTTGTTCATGCTCTTTTAAATATTGTTGAAAAAGTTTATCGGTTGCAGCGTCGGGAAATATTTCGGGCAACGAAAATTTAAGATAGTGGATTCGGTTACTCCCTGCAATATCCAATGTTTCGTAATGTGTTTTTATTTTTAATTCTTCACCAATTGTTTCGTTTTGATAAACATCGGAAATGTCTTCCAATAAATTACAGCCGTATTGCTGAATAACGAGTTTTGTAAATTGGTATAAATCCGGGCTGTCGGTTTTCAAATGCACACATCCGTTTTTGTCAAGTATTTCTTTATACAACCGTAAAAATTTTGGATGTGTCAATCTCTTCTTTGCTTTCCCAGTTCGTAATTGTGGATCGGGAAAAGTAATCCAAACAGCATCCACTTCGCCAGGTGAAAAATATTCAGTGATGCTATCAATTTGTATTCTTAAAAAAGCAACATTGGAAAAATTATTTTGCAATGCTTTTTTTGCACCTACCCAAATTCGATTTCCTTTAATGTCAACTCCGATAAAATTTTTATTTTGGTGTAATTGAGCAAGTCCAATGGCGTACTCTCCTTTTCCGCAGGCCAATTCAAGTGTAATCGGGTTTTCATTTTTTAAAAAAATTTTCCAATTCCCGGCTGTATTTTGAGGGTACTGCAACACATTCGGCATGTGTTTTAATTCTGCAAATCGTTCCAATTTTTTTTGAGCCATAGCTTACAAAGATAAAAAATTGCAAATTGTATAAATGAAGTAACAGAGATACCGACAGAAGTCTTATCTTAGTTTAATGAAAGAAATCATGAAAAAAACAATAGTTTATTTTTTCGTTGGATCATTTATTTTGTTAGGGATGGCTGGCAAATGTAAAAAACCAAAAACACCAGCACCGGCCGAAGCAAGCTTACAAGTTACTTTAGACCCTTCAGCAAATTCTGTTCAATCACCAGCACCATTGGTATCTTTTCCATTAAAAGTTACTATTAATTCTGCAATGCCCTCTCAAGGTGTAACAATAGTTGTTACAAGTAAAAAAGATGATGGATCTTCCGAGCCTGCTTTTTTTACTGCAAACCAAAATACTTCAACAAGCGTAAACGATTTTACAATCACAAATACACCAGTAAGCGTAGTATGTATAACCACTGTTACGGTTACTTCTCGTTCTACTGCAAGTAATACATGGACGGGCACTTATCGTTATTCTCGAAAACCGTAGTAGTTATTTTACACTTCTTCCTTTCCATTCAAACTTTCCAAAAGCACCAAGCCATCCTGTGATGAGCGTGTATAAAATATGCGCGGGTTGATAGATTAATAGTAAGTTCATCCAATTTTTTCTCGAAAAAAATGTTGCAACAGGATAAACAAATAAATATTCAATAATTCCTTTTACAATACATGCAAATAAAAAAATGAACCAAAACAGTTGCATCCAAAATCCCATTATTAAAGCAATAAACAAGGAAAGGTTCAATAAATAAACCAACACAAGTACAAAAAAAATATTTTTATCTCGATACTGCGTTGCTTTACTTGCCCATCTTATTCGTTGTTGAAAAAATTCTTTCCACTTTTTTACGGGCGATGTAGTTACAATCGCATCTTTTGAATGCAGGTATTGAATTTGGTTTGGATATTTTGTTGCAATTTTTTGCATCAGCAACATATCGTCACCGGATGAAATATGATCAATTCCAAAAAATCCATCTACTTCATAAAATACCGATTTGTCGTAAGCCAAATTAGCGCCGTTGCACATGTTATGAAATTTCAATCGAACGGAAGCCGCGGTAATTCCCTGCAAAACCATAAAGTCCAAAGATTGAAATGTTTGAAGAAAACTATTATTGGCTTCAATGGCAACCGGTGCGGCAATGAAAACAGAATTCGTTTGTTTTTTAAAAGCATAAATTGTTTTTAGCCAATTTATTGGCGCAATGCAATCGGCATCAATTGTAACAATTAAATTTCCAGTTGCTGCTGCAATGCCAACTTCAATTGCTTTTTTTTTATAAGAATTTAAAACCGGTTCGTTTAATGAAATCAATTTCACAGTTGAAAATTGCTGCACTATTTTTTCGGTAAAGTCGGTGGAGTGATCATTCACCACAATAATTTCAAAAAGAGAAGAAGGGTATGATTGTGAAATTAATGAGGACAACAAATTGGCAATTCGTTTTTCTTCATTTCGGGCAGCTACAATTACCGAAATTGTTATTTCAGAATCGGTTTCGACAGATGGGATAAAATTTTCAAGCATTCGCCAACCCTTACGGTAGTAAAGAATTAGACAGGTGTAAGCAATAAGAATACCCAATAAAAAGCAGAAAAAAACTGTCACAAAGCAAATCTAAACGATGTTCAATAAATGAGGTAAAAATTTTGGATGTTTCAAATTGATTGCTACCTTTGAATAGTTGCATAAACAACTGTATGCCAAACAACCAATTTAAAAAGGGAGAAATTTATAGTTTTATAACAGGAAAAGCTTCTATTGCTATTGCTCGTCGATTGCAAAAAAAGTTTAATAATGCTGGCGTAAGTCTTACGATAGAACAATGGAGTGTTCTTTATCAACTTTGGAAAGAAGATGGAAAAAGTCAAAAAGAATTGTGCGATGCAACTTTTAGAGACAAGCCCAGCATCACAAGGCTTGTAGATAATTTAGAAAAGTTAAATCTTGTAAAACGTGTGTCATTGGAAAGTGATCGAAGAATTAATAAAATTGTTTTAACAAAACAAGCAGTAAAACTCCAAGAACAAACGATGCAATTAGCAACAACAACTTTAGAAGAAGCATTAAAAAATGTGGCGCCGGAAAAAGTAGAAATGTGCAAAGAAGTTTTACAAATAGTATATGATAATCTTAAATAAACTATTCAATTTCAAAAAACAATTATATGATTGGTTCCATAAAACAAACAGTAGTAAAGGGTGGAGAGTGGTTAATAAAAGAGTCACTTTTTTCAGAAACGTTTACTCCAGAAAATTTTTCCGAAGAACAAAAAATGATTCGGGATATGTGTATACAGTTTCTTGAAAAAGAAGTAACTCCTATTTTGAATCGAATTGATAATCTTGAACCTGGCCTCATGAAATCGTTAGTTACAAAAGCTGGCGAACAAGGACTGTTGGCAACTTCTTGTCCAGAGGAGTTTGGCGGACTAGGGAAAGATTTTGTAACTGCTACACTTGTTAGCGAAGCGCTTGGCGCAGGTCATTCATTTTCTGTCGCAGTTTCTGCACACACTTGCATTGGTTCGTTGCCAATTTTATATTTTGGTACACAAACACAAAAAGAAAAATATATTCCAAAACTTATAAGCGGTGAGTGGGCTGGTGCATATGGTTTAACAGAACCCAATAGCGGAAGTGATGCCTTAGGTGCAAAATCAACAGCAACACTTAGCGAAGATGGCAAACATTATATTTTGAACGGACAAAAATGTTGGATTACAAATGGTGGTTTTGCAGATGTTTATACTGTTTTTGCTAAAGTGGATGGAAAGGCGTTTACAGGATTTATAGTAGAAAGAGGAACGGAAGGATTTACACAAAGTGCGGAAGAACATAAAATGGGAATTCAAGGATCTTCTACTGTACAATTAAATTTTCAAGATTGCAAGGTACCCGTGGAAAATATTTTGGGAGAGATTGGCAAAGGGCATAAAATTGCTTTCAATATTTTAAATCTTGGAAGGTTAAAATTGGGAGCCTCTGTAATTGGCGGTGCAAAAATGGCAATTACCGGTTCGGTAGAATATGCAATAACGAGAGAACAATTCAACCAATCAATTTCAAATTTTGGAGCAATAAAATACAAATTAGCCGAAATGGCTATTCGTGTTTTTGTTTGCGAAAGTTCTTTGTATCGAACGTCAAATTGGATTGATGCAAAAGAGCAAGAATTACTTGCAACCGGAACTCCTTTTAATGATGCATTACTTGGCGGAGCAGAAGAATATGCAATTGAGTGCGCCATATTAAAAGTTTATGGCAGTGAAGTGTTGGATTATGTAGTGGACGAAGGCGTACAAATTCACGGAGGAAATGGTTTTAGTGCAGAATATAATATTTCAAGAGCTTATCGCGATAGTCGTATCAATCGAATTTATGAAGGAACAAATGAAATTAATCGACTACTTATTTTGGACATGACATTAAAGCGCGCAATGCAAGGCCGACTTGATATTATGACTGCTGCAATGGCTGTACAAAAAGAATTGATGAGTATTCCTGATTTTTCTGTAGAAGAAGATGGCTTGTTTGCTAAGGAGAAAAAATTAGTTGCAAATCTTAAAAAAGCGATTTTGTTAACAGCGGGTGCTGCTGTACAAAAACTAATGATGAAAATTGAAGGAGAGCAAGAAATATTAATGCACATTGCGGATATGGCAATTGAAACTTTCAATGCAGAAAGCACTTTGTTACGTGTTATGAAAATTGTAGATATGCAAGGCGAAGCATCCAGCAGTATCTATATTGATATTTTGCAAACTTATCTTTACGATGCAGCTGATCGAATCAATAAGTCTGGGAAAGATGCAATAAATTCCTTTGCGGATGGTGATGAACAAAGAATGATTTTGGTAGGGTTGAAACGATTTACAAAAACAGATTCTTTTAATACAAAAACAGCTCGTAGAAGAATTGCAGATAAAATGATTGCTGCAAAAAGTTATTGTTTTAATGTATAGTTCTACTAAGGATATTTGTTAAATTTGCATTGAATATTTAATTTATGAGTGAAGTAACTACAGCTCCGGTTTTAACAGCAAAAGATTTTGTAACAGATCAGGAAGTTCGTTGGTGTCCAGGTTGCGGCGATTATTCTATTTTGGCACAAGTACAAAAAGTGATGCCGACAATTGGAGTTCCAAAAGAAAATATTGTTATTGTTTCAGGCATTGGATGCAGTAGTCGATTTCCGTATTATATGAATACTTACGGAATGCACTCCATTCATGGTCGGGCTACTGCGATTGCAAGCGGATTGAAAGCGGCTCGTCCTGAATTAAGTGTTTGGGTTGTAACCGGCGATGGCGACGGGTTGAGTATTGGAGGGAATCACACTATACATTTGTTACGAAGAAATTTTGATCTCAATGTTTTACTTTTCAATAATCAAATTTATGGTTTGACGAAAGGACAATATTCTCCCACGTCAGAAGAAAATAAGGTTACAAAATCTACACCGTTTGGAAGTATCGACCATCCGTTTAATCCGTTGGCATTGGCATTGGGCGCCGATGCTACATTTGTAGCTCGTTCCATGGATCGCGATCCAAAACATTTACAAAATATGTTGACTCGATCTCATCAACACAAAGGCGCATCTTTTTTAGAAATTTATCAAAACTGTAATATTTTTAATGATGGCACTTTTGAAACTTTTACTGAAAAATCGACAAAAGCAGAACAAGTATTATTTCTTGAACAAGGAAAACCATTACTATTTGGTGCTGGGAATAATAAAGGAATTAAGCTCGATGGATTTACACCAAAAGTTGTAAACCTTGAAGAGGGTTACAGCGCGGATGATTTATGGATACACGATGAAAAAGATATTTACAAAGCACAAATATTGGTTCGCATTTTTGATGACCCTAAAACAGAAGGACATTTACCACGACCTTTTGGTGTGTTTTATGAAACCGATAGAAAGTGTTACGAAGAAGTAATGGAACAACAAATTGCTGCTGCAAAAGCAAAAAAACCTGCCGATCTCGATAAGCTTTTAAGAGGTAATGAAGTTTGGACGATTAACTAATTTTTTCTTGAAGACGAAATTAGTTTCCTGCATCAACATCTTTAATAAATTTTATTAGTCCTTCAAAAAAAACTGCTTGATCGTCCCACATGCTCATGTGACTTCCGTTTGGACAAAATAAAAATTTTCCATTTTGAACTTGAGTGCTCATCCATTCCATGTGTTTTGGATCCATCGTATCGTGTTTTGCACCAATGGTTAACGTGGGAACTTTTAACTGCGGCAAATCTTTTGAACGATCCCAATTTACCAATCTTCCTCCAACACCAAATTCACTCGGACCTTGCATCATCGCGTAAACTGCGTTGTTGGTGTGTTTAAATGCACGGTTAACCGCATCGGGCCATTCTTGTAACCGACAAAGATGTTCTTTATAAAAATTCGGCAACAACAATTCCATGTAGCGCGGATTTGCAAAATCTTGTTTTGCTTCTATCTCTCTGATTTCTTTTAAAACTTCTGGCTTCATTTGTTTTGCCAAAACATCGTTTGCATATTTTCCATAATCGGGACAGCTCGACATCATATTACTAATAATCAAACCTTTTAAATTATTTTGATATTTAAATGCATATTCCATCGCAAGCATTCCGCCCCAAGAGTTTCCGTACAAATAAAAATTATCTTTGGTTAATCCAAGTGTTTTTCTAACTTGTTCCACTTCTTCCACAAATCTTTCAATTGTCCAAAGAGAACTATCGGTTGGTTGATCGCTGTAATAAGAGCCGAGCTGGTCGTATTCATAAAATTCAAATCCCTCCTGCGGAAAAAAACTTTCAAATGCTTCAAGGTATTCGTGTGTAGAGGAAGGTCCACCATGAAGTAGCAACACTTTTATTTTTGGATTGTTGCCAAATCTTTTTGTCCAAACATTAAATTTTCCAATTGGTGTTTCAATCGGAATCATTTTTACACCGGCAGTTCGAACACCGGCCGAGTCGTGACTGTAATAAGAAGCAACCGTTTTACATTGATTGTTGTTGCATGAAACAAAAAGGAACATTGCTGTAAAAAAAATAAAAATATTTTTCATGACGAGGAAGTTTAAGTGTAGTAAATATAATCGATTAAGATGGATTCGTTTTTTAAAAAGCATTGATGGAATTCTATTGAATTAATTTTTCTGGTATTAGTTTAAAACTTTTTCGGTGGTATTTACAAAGTCCAAATTCTTCAATTGCTTTGCGATGCTTTTCAGTGCCATAGCCCTTATTCGAGTTCCAATGAAAATATGGAAACTCTTTGTGAAGTTGTAACATATATTCATCGCGATAAGTTTTTGCCAATATGCTTGCCGCAGCAATGGAAGTATAAATTCCATCACCTTTAATAATGCAACGATGCGGAATTTTATTGAATGGAACAAAGCGATTGCCGTCAATTAATAAAAGTTCTGGTTGTGGATTTAGTTGCACAACAGAATTGTGCATCGCTTTTATTGACGCTTTTAAAATATTTGTGTTGTCAATTTCTTCATTGCTAATGCTAGAAACAAAAAAACTCACCGCTTCTTTTTCAATAAATTTTCTCATTTCATTGCGCTGTTTTTCATTCAGTTTTTTTGAATCGTTTAACAGCGGGTGGTTAATTTTTTTTGGCAGTATTACCGCAGCAGCAAATACAGGTCCTGCAAAACAGCCGCGCCCGGCTTCGTCGCAACCGGCTTCTATTAATTTATTTTGATAAAAGGGTAGTAGCATTTTAGCGCAAGTTCTTAAATAAAATAGAACAATAAATTATTTTAAGAAATTGTAAACTTAACTTTGTTTTTTTAAAATTCAATCGAATGATTCCTTCTTCCAAACCTGTTGCCATCTGGCTTGTGACTGGAGTTGCTATGCTACTTGTTCAAATTTTATTGGGTGGAATTACAAGACTTACTGGATCTGGGTTGTCTATTACCGAGTGGGATATAATTACCGGAGCCCTTCCGCCAATAAGCGAACAAAACTGGATTGAAGAGTTTGAAAAATATAAACAAACGCCGCAATTTCTTTTTTTAAATTTTGATTTTAAACTACAAGGTTTCAAATTCATTTTCTTTTGGGAATGGTTGCACCGTTTTTGGGCAAGGTTGATGGGACTTGTTTTTATCATTCCATTTATAATTTTTGTGTTGCAAAAAAGATTTAAAACTCAGATGATAAAACCCTTGATTATTCTTTTTCTATTGGGTTTTTTACAAGGAGCTATTGGTTGGATAATGGTTGCCAGCGGACTTGTTGGTGATGCTATTTATGTAAAACCAATTCGACTTGCATTGCATTTTATTTTTGCAATGGGTTTGCTTTGTTATACTTTTTGGTTTGCGTTGCAACTTATTGTTCATGAAAAACAAAAAATACAAACAGCTTTATTGTACAAATTTTCTATTGCGATAATTGCAATTCTTGCTGTACAATTAATTTATGGAGCATTGATGGCGGGGCACAAAGCAGCAACTGCAGCACCAACTTGGCCCGATATAAACGGAGAGTTAATTCCAGAAAAAATAACTCAGCTATCAGCAAATTTCATCGACTTTATGGAAGATAAAATCATCATCCATTTTGTACATCGCATATTGGCGTACTTACTTTTTGTTATGATAATTATCTGGACATGGAAAGCATTTCGAATAAAAATGAATAGTTTATTTTCAAAAACAAGGTTGTTGCCAATTATTTTAATCCTAGTTCAAATATTGTTAGGAGTTTTTTCATTGTTATCAAGTTCGCAAATTGTTCCAAACAATTGGAGAGTTTTTGAATGGACTGCGCAGTTGCATCAGCTGGTGGCAATGTTTCTCCTGCTTTCATTTGTTTGGATGCTTTTTATTTCCTCAACCAAAAAAGCAAGAAGTTAATTAATCAAAAAAAATTTTTCACAAAGGGAAGATTTGTAGTATATTTAAATGACCGATTTTTTGTAGTCATTTTTATAACTATGAAAGTTTATTTAAGAAGAATTTTTTATTCTTTTCCGCTACAATTATTGTTTCTACATTTTCGGAAACACCAGATTTTGCTTCTGTTTTGGTTTATCTTATTTAGTACAATTGATAGTAATTTTATGCAACGCTTGGGTGCAGATTCACTTTTTTTAGCACCAGAATATCTTGGAGATGTAAATGCTTTTGGAGCGGCAATAGTGGGAATTTCCATTGGTATGTTTATAATAAGCTGGAATATTACTGGGTTTATACTTTTTAGCCGCCACTTTAATTTTTTGGCAGCTACAACTAATCCCTTTCTAAAATATTGCATCAATAATTTTTGTATCCCAGTTGTTTTTTTAATTTTTTATTTTTTCAAAGCTTGGCAATTCGATAAATACAAAGAGCTTATCTCCGTTACTGAAATTTTGTTTTTGGCAATCGGGTTTTTATGTGGTCTTATTTTTATTTTTGCCGTTTCGTTTATATATTTTTTTCAGGCTGATCGAACAATTCTTCGTCAGATGATGCCTGCTATGAATAATCCAAAAGAATACAGCATGCACTTAAATCCGACCACACCACCATCTTATGAATCGAGAATAATAAAAGTAGAGTGGTATCTCAATTCGCCATGGAGTGTTTATAAGGTGAGGAATGTTACACATTACACGCGAACTTTTATTGAAAATATTTTAAAACGCCATCACTTTGCAGCAGTACTTACTGTGTTTATTGCTTTTTTGTTTTTAATTAGTATTGGTTTTTTAATGGACAATCGAGTTTTTCAACTGCCTGCAGCAGCAAGCATCACCATTTTTTTTGCTATACTTATTGGAGTTTTCGGAGCCTTTAGTTATTTTTTACAAACATGGGGTTTGCCATTTTTTGTTTTTGTAATTGTAGCATTTAATTTTTCGTATAAAGAAGGATGGATTGATCCGCGCAATAAAGCATATGGGTTAAATTATCAAAACAAGTCACAAAGACCTGAATACAGCAAAAAATCATTATTAGCATTAAATACAGCCGAAAACATCAAGGCTGATAGTTTGAATATGATTCAGATATTAGAAAAATGGAAAGCAAAACAAAGAGAAAAAAAACCAGTACTTGTGATGATAAATACAAGTGGAGGTGGTCATCGTAGTGCTAGTTTTACCATGAGTATTTTACAAAAATTGGATAGTATAACACAGGGAGATTGGATGAAAAAAACTTTTCTAATTACAGGAGCATCAGGAGGGATGATTGGAGCAACCTATTTCAGAGAACTTTATTTACGTCGACTGCAAAATGAGAAAATAAATTTACAATCGAGTAAATATGTTGATGACATTGCTGAGGATTTGTTGAACCCTCTGTTTACTGCTTTTGTTGCCAGAGATATTATTTCACCTGCATTGAAATTTAATATTGGGGGTTATCAATACGTAAAAGATCGAGCTTATTCTTTCGAATCAAAACTAAACGAAAGCACAAATGGATTATTAGATAAATCCCTTTTATCTTATAAAGACGTAGAAGCGAATGCTGAAATTCCTTTAACTTTTTTTAATTCGGTAATTACACGCGATGGTCGACAAGTAATTATAAGTACGCAGCCTGTTCGATTTATGATGAGTGATACGCACGATTCTTCTGTAAGTTCGAATTTTGGACCAGATGTAGTTGACTTTGTTACTTTTTTTGAGAAACAAAATCCATTTAATTTACGTGTACTTTCCGCATTAAGAATGAATGCTACTTTTCCTGTAGCAATGCCTAATGTTTGGCTTCCTTCCAATCCAATTATTGATGTGATGGATGCAGGGATAAGAGATAATTATGGTTCAGAAACCACTTTTCGATTTCTTAATTTTTTTGATGATTGGATTGCACAAAATACGAGCAGTGTATTATTAGTTCAATTAATTGACCGCCCTGTAGGAGCTTGGGAAGATCCATATTCAACCAATAATCTTGTAGACCATTTTACAAAACCATTTTTAGTATTGCAACACAATTGGCCCAATATGCAAGAATATTTTCAAAACAATATGTTAAGTTATTATTCACGCAATAAAAAAGCTGCTGTTCATAAAATTATTTTTCAATATGCTGCGGAAAATACAAAGGATAAAATAGCAATGAGTTTTCATCTTTCTAGAAGAGAAAAAAAACAAATCATGAAATCGTCGGAATCAATACTAAACCAAAAAAGTTTTAAAAGCGTGTTGGAGTTGTTATATAAAGAAGACACTATTGCGGTAAAGCCGGTTGAATAAGTTTGAAATAATTTTTCTTAATCTCAACAGTAAGCAGTTTGTAAGTTTCAATAGGTTCTCCATCTATGTGGAGAGGAGCAAATGAAGAATTGCGAATTGTTAGTTTATTAGTTTGAAAATAGACAATTCCTTTTTTGTTTTGCAATGAAATAGTTGATTGTAATTTATTCCAACCGACGAGCTGTTTAAGTAGTTGAATAATAAGTGTTATCTTATTTTGGTTGAGTACAATTACAATATCTAACAAACCATCTGATAGACTTGCTTTTGGAGCAATGGTAAAGTGGTTTCCAAACTGATTGCTATTAGCAATGCTAATAAAATACGCGTTGGTTTTTAAAGAGTCACCACCTGTTTGTATTTCAAATGGGTGTGGTTTCATTTTCCAAAAATTTTTCATACATAATTTTAAATAGGTCATCAACCCGCGATTGGGATTGCCTGCAAAATCTTTCGCAATTTTTGCATCAAAACCCAATCCACAAAGCATACAAGCAAATTGGTTATTAACAAAAAAAGCATCTATAAAAGATGCATTATTAGTTAACACAGTATCAATTGCCTTGGAAAAATTAGTAGAAATTTTTGCAGCTAATGCTAGTCCATTTCCGGAGCCACATGGAATAATACCGAAGTTTAAATTAAAATTTTTAAGCGAAGCAACAACTTGGCTAAGTGTACCATCGCCGCCAGCAACAACAACGTCTGTTATATTTTTCTCTTGAATTATTGAATGAAGAAAAGAATAATCACCATCTGACACAGAAGAAAAAATTTGATAAGGAATATTTTTTCTTTCTGTTTTTTCTTCAATTTTTTTCCAAAGATATGTTTTAGACCTTGTGCCAGAAATAGGATTGATAATATAGATAATTGATCGTTTCACTTGGCGCAAAAATAGGGACAGGGGTTCGTTTATTTTTTTAGAAGTTACCAGCGCAATAATGCCGAAGCCCATGTAAAACCACTGCCAAAAGAAGCCAAGCAAATTAAATCACCTTCTTTTACTCTGCCTTCTTCCCATGCTTCGCAAAGTGCAATGGGAATAGATGCCGCAGTAGTGTTGCCGTATTTTTGAATATTATTTTTTACTTGATTATCGGTTAAGTTTAATTTTTTTTGTACAAATTGGCTAATGCGAAGATTTGCTTGATGCGGCACTAATAAACTAATAGCTGATGCTTGTAAATTATTTGCTTCTAAAGCTTCAATAATAACTGCAGGAAATTTATCAATTGCAACTTTAAAAACCGTAGGTCCATCCATAAATGGAAAAAGTTGTGCTTTTTCAATCATGGAATGACTCATAAACGTTTCTCCCAACTCTGCTTCGTCAAAATCGGCAAGTGTTTGTTCTTTCAACCAATGGTTAGCATGCGTACCTGGATTATACATTGCAAGTATTTCTGCATTGGTACCATTGCTATGTAAATGTGTACTTAAAATACATCGATTAGAATCTTCTGTTGGTTGTAAAACCACTGCACCTGCACCATCTCCAAAAATAACAGACACGTTTCGACCTCTTGTACTAAAGTCTAAGCCAAAAGAATGTTTTTCACTACCAACAACTAAAATATTTTTATACATTCCTGTTTTAATAAATTGGTCAGCTACACTTAATGCATAAACAAATCCACTGCATTGGTTGCGAATATCCAATGCGCCTATTTCTTTCATTTGCATTGCTCGTTGCAGCAATACACCGCAACCCGGAAAATAATAATCAGGACATAGAGTTGCGAAAATGATGAAGTCAATATCTTGCGCAGTAATGCCCGCTCTTTCAATTGCAATTTTTGCAGCCTCCACTCCCATTGTTGTAGTGGTTTCTCCTATTCGGTCGGCATAGCGACGTTCTTTAATTCCTGTTCGCTCTTGAATCCATTCATCATTGGTATCCATGTATTTTGTCAAGTCATTATTTGTAAATACATTTTTTGGAACATACATTCCAACTCCTGCAATTTTTGATTTTTTCATTTATTTATTTTTCTATAATAATTAGTTATCAAAAAGACAAATACAAAAAATGGGATTGTTGAAAATACAATCTTCAAGTTTAAACTGAGTAAGCCAATGAAAAATATTAATATAAATAAAACACCTAATCCTCCAATGCCCATAAATGTCAATGTTTTATTTGGTGTCTTTTGAAAAAGCGTAATTAATAACAATAGCTGTCCAATTAATGGCAGTAATGTTAATGGATGAATAACAGAAGTAGGATTAGTGAATAGTTTAGAAATTATTTCTGCCTCAGCTTGAAATAGAAATAGTTTTTTGTCTTTTCCCCATTCTAAAAAACCTACAAGCGAAGTAAGAATAATAAGAAAATTTAAAATTTTACTTCTCATATATTGTGATATTTACAGAGGTTACTGTTTTACACTTTTACTTCTGACTATTCGACAATCCGTCTTACGTTATTCATTTTCATTGTGTGAAGTATGTTCCATTACTTTAAAAATATGAAGTAGGTACGGAAACAGCGCATCCATACTTTCTGTTGCACCGCGTGTTGATCCTGGCAGAGCAAGCACTAACGTGTTGCTGATTAAACCTGCAATACTTCTTGAAAGCATGGAGTAAGGAATTTGCTCTTGCCCGTAATTTCTTGCTGCTTCAGCGATGCCTGGTATTTCTCTGTCAAGCATAGGGCGTATGGCTTCGGGTGTAACATCGCGTGGCGATAAACCAGTACCGCCTGTTAGAATAATCAAATCAATTTTTTTATCGCATAATTTCCGAACTGTTTCCTGAATGATTTTTATTTCATCGGGTATGACGATGTATTGATCTACAGCGGTTTTTAATTTTTCAAGTTTGGTGATGATGGCTTTGCCAGCTGCATCTTGTTTTTTACCTGCTGATACACTATCCGAACAAACAATTACTGCTGATTTTATGTCGCGATCTAATTTATCTATGTATTGCGATTTCCCTCCTTTCTTTTTAATAAGTTTAATTGAAAGAATTTCAATTTCTTTGTCAATTGGCTTCAACATATCGTAGATTGTTAATGCAACAATTGCTGCTCCGTGCATGGCTTCCACTTCAACTCCAGTGCGGTAAATGGTATGCACTTCAGTCTCGATAATTATTTCAAGGCCTTCAATTTTATGTGTAATAGATGCGAATTCAACGGGCAACGGATGACAATCTGGGATCATGTCGCTTGTTTTTTTTATTCCAAACAAACCTGCAATCCGACTTGCTTCTAGTACATCTCCTTTAGGTACAGTTTTGTTTTTTATTGCATCAATCGTTTCTTTCTTGCTAACACGTACAATTGCTTGAGCAATTGCGAGTCGGTGAGTTTTAATTTTATTTGTTATATCAATCATAAATATTTTTTAGGTATTAATTTTCCATTGATAATTTTCATCTTCAAAAATTTCTTTTCCCCAAACGGGAGCTCTTTTTTTAATTTTTTCTACAATCTCTTCACATGCAGCAATTGCGTCTTTGCGATGAACGGATGATGTAAATACAAACAAACTGATTTCACCTACACTTACTTTTCCAATGCTGTGATAAATATGCATGCAAATTAATTTATATTTTGCAAAAGCTGTTTCGCGTATTTCCTGAAACGTTTCCTCAGCCATTTCGCGATATGCTGTGTAGTCAATAGCTTTCACTTCTTTGTTATCAATTGCATCGTTACGTACTTGTCCAAGAAAAATACTGTGAGCGCCAATATTTTTTTTAACATTGTGATTGGCAATAGCATCGGCAATAAAAGACGGAGGGATTGCACCTTCAATAAATATTTTTTTAATTTTTGTTTCTTTCATCTTACACAGATATTTTTTTATACTGTTTTTCCCACGCAGTGATTCCTCCTGCCAAACTAAATACGGAGCAGGTTGGAAATTTTTCTTTGAGTGTTTTAGCAACTTTTATACTACGTTTTCCTGACTTGCAAAAAACAACAACTTTATTTTCAGGGGAAATTATCGGCGCTAATTTTTCAAATTCACTCAATGAAATTCTAACCAATGGGAATTCATCCACTAACGGCAATTCCGTTTTTTCTCTTACATCAATAACAAATAAATTTTCAATTGACATCATTTCATTAAATTCTTTAACCGATATTTCGCAGATTGCATTATGTAGTTCGCAAAACCAATCATAATTAAAGTTTAAAAATTCCATTTCATTTTTTGGGGTACCTTCTTCTGTTTTTTTATCGGGTGAAATTTCAAACTCATAAAAAAAATTGTTCAAAGCATTGTAAGAAATAATTTTATTAGAAAGTGGGTTGTCGATTTTTGTAATAATTTTTATTGCTTCTGCAGCCTGCATAGTGCCAATGATACCAGGCAACACGCCAAGAACTCCAGCTTCATTACAGGATAAATAATTTTCAGGAGGGGCTGGAAATAAATTCCTATAATTTGTTTTGATGTTTGTTTTTTTGTCTGCCAAATTAAAAACTCCAACTTGCCCTTCAAATTGTAACACAGCACCATATACCAGAGGTTTATTAAGCAACACACATGCATCGTTTACAAGATAACGGGTTGAAAAATTATCAGAGCCATCAATCACTAAGTCGTATTGCGAAACTATTTTTAGTGTGTTTGAAGTTTGTAGTTTAAGATTTAATGATTGAAACTTAATTTCAGGATTTAATAAGTTTAATTTCAAAGCTGCTGTTTCAGCTTTTGATTTTCCAATGTCATCAACGTTGTAGAGAATTTGTCTGTGCAAATTTGAAATCTCTACTACATCAAAATCAACTATCCCGATTGTTCCCACACCTGCAGCCGCAAGATATTGCAAAGCAGGACAACCCAGCCCTCCTGCACCCACAACTAAAACTTTTGCATTGAGCAATTTTTCCTGTGCAGCAATTCCAAATTCTTTTAATAGAATTTGTTTAGAATATCTTTCAAAATTCATTTTCATTTTTTTTACCCTCCCGAAAAAGGGGGCAACAATGCAACCTCATCTTCATTGTTCAATTTTGTATTTTCTCTCACAATTTTTTTATTTACAGCAACAGAATATTTAATTGATGGCAATTCAGGAAATAGTTCGGCAAGCTTAGCGTTTAATTCTTCCGTAGTATTTACCCCTACAAGTTTAAATTCTGATTTGTCAGTTATATCAGTAATTTGTCCGAATGTGAGAATTTTAATTTCCATTTTTATATTTCATGAATAGCATTTTCAAAATCTGTTTTTGTATTTATATTCGAAAAAAATGATTTGTCAAATAATGTGTTGTTGTCAACATTTACTTTTAGCAAATCGAATTGCGAAACTAAACTTTGTAATTTAATTATTCCTTGTTGGATGTTTTTTTTCCATTGTGGTAAACATTGTTTCGAATATATTCCGAACAAGGGTTCTATTTTGTTTTCATGTTGAGGTAAAGTAATCTGTGATTGTTTTGATGCTTCAATCATAAAGTTTACTGCTGCTGAATTAATAAAAGGCACATCGCAACTCACAATAAAAATTTGATTTGAACTTGCATGGTTCAAGGCAGAATAAATTCCACCTGCCGGCCCAATATTTTTTATCAAATCTCCAATTATTTCCAATCCAAATTTTTGATAGTGAGGATTATCAGAAACAATTATCACTTTGTCAAGTGCTGGCTGTATTTGTTCTATCACGTGCTGTACAATAGCTTTCCCATTTAACACCAGAAAACCTTTATCGGTGCCCATTCTAGAGCTTTTACCTCCGGCAAGAATATATCCGATCCCAACTATTTTTTTTTTCTTACTCATTTCACGTACTGATTAGTTTTACAGCAGCAATTACTAACACTACAGCTAATATCCTTTTCAATAAAAGATTTTCAAATTTTTTTACTCCGAGGTACGAACCCGCCAAACCTCCAGTAAATGCAATTGCAATCATCCACATCATTTCGGGTTGATATTCAAACCTGCTGGTAAACAAACCTGCAAAACCTGCAATAGAATTCACAAAAATAAATAGTGCTGATACGGCAGCTGTATGTTTCATATCTGCCCAATGTAATAATAAAATTACAGGACTAAGAATTACCCCTCCGCCAATGCCAATCATTCCTGAAAAAAATCCAATGACTGCACCAATCAATACAGCAGTATATAAATTTATTTGCTTAATCGATTGTTCAGTTTGAAATTTTATTCCGACAAGTTTAATAGTTGGAATAATTAAAAGCACTCCTAATATTTTTTTATATAAGCCAGCATCAATAGTAATGAAACCCCCAAGAAAAGCTGTAGGAATAGAAGCAATGGCAAAAGGTAAAAATAATTTCCATTGAAAGTAACCGCTGCGGTAATATTGGATAAAGGCAATGAGTGAAACAAAAACATTCAGCAGCAAAGCTGTTGGTCGCATCGTGTTTGGTGCAAAAGAAAAAATTGACATCAAAGCAAGGTATCCGCTTGCACCGCCATGCCCAACTGATGAATAAAGAAAAGATACCAGCAATAATAAAAAATAAAACAGCAGTTCTGAATACATCATTGACGAAATAAATTTATTAATTATTTTAGTAAAATAAGTTACTCAATCATGCTAACACTAACCAACTCACCCTTATTATAAATCTCGGCACCTTCTTCCAGTTCTACTATGCAATCAGCCATTGCAAAAGAGTTCATGAGGTAACTTTCCTGGTTGTTTAAAATTTTGACTCCATTTCCATTTGTTTTTCCCTTCATAAAAAAGGTAAGTCCTGTTTTTTTTCTGAAATCGTTTAAAAGTGGCAATTTTATTTTTCTAAAATAATCTTTCTTTGTAAAACTGCTGATAACTGGAACCACATATTCATAAAAGCAGGAAAGAACAGCAGCAGGGTTTCCCGGCAAAGCAAAAACTAATGTATTGTTGTACTTACCAAAATAAAAAGGCTTACCTGGTTTTTGTTTTACTTTATGAAATATTTTTTTAACTCCGCATTTTTCGAGGGCAGAAGAAACAAAATCATAATCACCAACTGAAATTCCTCCAGTAATAAGAACAATGTCGTTATGCAGTTGATTTGTTATTACGTTTCTGATTTCTATTTCTTCGTCATCAACAACTTGAGTAGATATAGGTGTAATGCCAAGTTGATTTATTGCAGCAGTCAATCCAAAAGAATTTGATTCATAAATTTTTCCTTCAGAAAGATTTTCTCCTGGCTGCACCAATTCCTTCCCCGTAACAATTATACTGATTGCCGGTTTAGCAAACACTTTCACTTTATCTATTCCAACTCCTGCAAGAAATGAAATTACTGCAGGGTTAAACATACTACCTGAATTTAACACAACAGTTCCTTTTTTAGTTTGAGAACCCTTCAACCGAACATTACTTCCACGTATTAGCTGATCATCAGTAATAGAAATTTTATTTTCAGAAACAATTACTTTCTCTTGCATCACAACTGTATCTGCGCCATTTGGTAAAGCAGCACCTGTAAAAATTCTGACAGCTTCGATAGGGTTTAAATTTTTTTGAAAAATATTTCCTGTCTGAATTTCTCCTGTCAAAAACAAAGTAGATTTCTTTTCATCAAACAAAAATGCATAACCATCCATCGCAGATTGATTGAATGGCGGAGTGTCAATAAGAGAGTAAATAGGTTCAGCTGCGATACATCCGTATGCCTCACGTAACGAAAGCAGCTCAACTCTTGTGGTGTTACAATTTTCTGTAATAAATTGTTTTGCTTCTTTTACTGTAATCATTTTCGAAGTACCATTTTAAGGAATAAAGATGGTAAAAAATTAACCACCAATATTAATCATGCTGCGGTTATTGATTTTTGATGCGTCTGTAATTTCATAATTGGGAGTAAATTGTCCACCCAGTGATTCTTGTTTATCATCCACACACTTTTTAATTAATGGAAGAATGTCTTCTCCATTTCTAAGAGCTCCGAGAATATCTACTTCGTCTTTTGAAAAAAGACAGTTTTTCATTTTACCATCCGTTGTCAATCGCATACGATTACAACTGCTACAAAATGGTTCGCTCATGGTGCTTATAATGGCAAAAGTGCCTTGATGATTCGGAACCAAATATTTTTTGGAGGTATCATTTTTATCATTTAATAACTTGATAAAATCATATTTAGTTGAAATCAATTCAAGTATTTCTTTGTGAGAAATTACTTTTTTATTACTCCATTGGTTTCCTGTAAAAGGCATAAACTCAATAAAGCGTACATGTACTAGTCGATCTTTAGTCCACTCAATAAAATCAAGTATTTCATCATCATTCACATTTTTCATAACCACCACATTTACTTTTACATGAAAATTATTTTTTAGTAAAAGATCAATATTTTCTGTGACTCTTTTAAATTCATCGCGTTGTGAAATGAAATAATTTTTTTCTTTTTTCAGCGTATCTAAACTAACATTGACCGAACGAATACCTGCCTTATTAAAAGTTTGGATAAATTCATGCACATAAACTCCGTTGGTCGTAATAGTAAGTTCAACAGGATATTTGGATAATCGCTCAATGATTTCTTTTGCATCCTTTCTTATTAAAGGTTCTCCTCCGGTAAGGCGAATTTTTTTAACGCCTTCTTTTACAAATACAGAAACGATTGTATCAATTTCTTCAGCGGACATTTGATTTTTTCTAGAAAAGGTTGCTTTTGGCATATTCACAGGACAACAATAGGTGCAATTAAGGTTGCACTTATCAGTAAGCGAAATGCGTAAATAGTTATGAATACGATCGAAACTGTCTTTCAGCATGCTAATCTTTTTCCTTTATCTCAAATTTTATATTGTCATTTGGTTATCAATTCCTGTGTAATCAAAGATTCGAGCAAATAAGAAACTGTAAAATAATACGTCCCTGCATTTCCTTCACGTATTCGTTTTGCTAGGGATAATGCAAATTCACCGCAATGCTCTTCAAGAAAAGAGCGGTATGCTTTTTCTGTTATTTCTTTCGCTTCTTCATTTGGGGCAGTATTAATTTTTACTAAAAGTAGCGCTAAAAATTCTAATTGATACATAATTGAATCTGGATTTTCTCCGGTTTTTGGGCTAAATCCAAATGCTTTATAAAAAGCACTGACATCAGATACGCTATTGAATTTTTGCAAAGTGTAGCTTTCATTCAAAGGGACTCCACCTTTAATAAAAATAAGAGAGTAGTCGTTAATAATTTCACTTTCGTCAAAAGCCTCATTAAGCGTTACAAGTATGTTAGCAATTTCCATATCGGGATAACCAATCTGGCTCAAACCTTCTGTTATTTCTTTGATGGTAGATAAGCGTTCTTTAGTTGGAAAATCAAAACAGTTCGCCAACAGCCGATACATGTCTGCTTGAAATAATTGAAGATTTGCTTTTTTTGTTTTCATCATAATATGTTTGATAAATTATTTTTCAAGAATCAAATCAACCCAGGGAATAAAATGTTTTCTACCTCCAATGTTGCCGAAACCACCATCCCACAATGCAAACGCTACTTTGGTTTTGTCCGTAAATTTTGCTTTATAAATATTACCTGTATTTACGGGTACTACTATACAAACTGTCCATTTACCATTTGACCATTGCCCCCATGCTTTTGCTTGCTGTGTTTCCTGTGTTGCAATTGTTCCAAACCCGACAGCATTGGCTTCTTCAACCGGCTCTTTACGTTTTATTTGAGACATCGGATTATGAGAGTAAGTTCCTGGCATATTACCGAAAGAATGTGTTTCAACAATTTGTTCGGAAGTTATATCCTGAGCATAAACACGTTTACTACGGTCTAAATAACTTTCTAATCCTGGATATATATCCACCCACATATTGGGATACATTACTTGTACATCTCTATATCCTTTTTCTTTGTCTTCCTGCCAAATGGATTTCCAATGAATTATATGAACCATCCCATCTTTATTACCCATCATGTAACTTGGAATTTCATTTGTATTCAGTGGAAATTGAATAGCGATCTGATCACAGAATTTATCAACATCTACTTCAACATTTTTTGAAGAATCCAACCACTCCAATAAAAAGACAACCTGATTGGACCGATAAACAGATTTAACACTTATAGAGTCAACCGAAGCAGTTTGTAAATTAGGATAAGTAAAATTTTGAACTGAAATAGGTAGCATATTTGTTTTCTGATTGTTCCAAATTGATGCATTCAAATCTTTTGGATTTATTTCCCCTGCAAATGAAAAACTTTTGATTTTATATTCGGCATCAATCCAATCTGCAACAGGAGAGGATGTTTTTTTTACTTCTTGTATTTTAGAAGTAGTGTTTGAAATTACAGCTTTTGCAGTAGTAGCTTTAGTATTTGCGATTACAGGTTTTACTACGGTTGCTGGAGCACTTTTACTTTTTATAAAGGCCAACACATTTTTAATTTGAACTTCTGTCAAATTTGGATCTGGCATTTGAATCTTATTGTAATCGTTAAATAGTTTCGTAGCTATTGGATCACCTTTTTTGATCAATGCTTGTGGTGATTTAGTAAATTCTAATAACCATTTTGGTGTTCTTCTTGCATTTACACCTGCTAAATCTGGCCCTACTAATTTTCCCTTTCCAATAGTATGACATGCTGTACAAGTAGTTTTGAAAATTTTTTCTCCATCAGCTAAATTCTGTGCCTCTGTTTGCAGATGTAAGAAAAAAGCTGTTGCGACTAAAATGATTAATTTTTTCATAAAATTCATTTCGTTCATTGTTATTGATTTTATTCTTAAACTTAAGGTGTGTTATGATGGAATGTTTGTAATTGTTCATCCCAATGAGGTCGCTTAAACACAGGTTCAACATATGGAACTCTTACTATTTCATCACCAATTTCGTTAAAACCGACTGCATGATTCTCTTCTGCTCTATAAGAATGAATAATCTTATTTGTATTACCAAACAACATAAACGCAGCCAACAATTCTTTGTCGTCTTTCATGTTTTTGTAGATACGAATAGTTTCTTCTACTGTTGGTCCAAACATTTGGTGAAGAAAATCAAATGGAACGTGAATTGGTGGCACATAGTAAACATTTGGCTGAGTGCCATACTGTGAATATAATGGCAAGGCGATTTTTCTAATTCTTACAATCATATCAATCGGATTATCTTTTCTCGGTTCTTTGGCATCTTCCATAAAACCCTGCATTCTTATTTTTCCGATACAGGTAGTTACACATCTTGGTTGTTCACCTTTTTCAATGAGCGGATAACAACCAATGCATTTTTCAGATACACGTGTTACCATATTAAAAAAAGTTTTTTTGTAGGGGCATGCTTTCACACATTCTTTATAACCACGGCAGCGGGACTGATCGATTAATACGATTCCGTCTTCATCCCTTTTATAAATGGCTTTCCGTGGACAAGCGGCTAAACATGCAGGATAAGAACAATGATTACAAATACGTGCTAAGTAAAACATCCATGTGTCGTGTATACCATTGAAGAAAGCGCCCTTTTCCATTGTGCCCATAACTTCATCCTCGCCTATATTTGGGAATGCATAATTCCTTTCAGGTGGACGCCATCCTTTCACCCTTTCACCTGGTGCGGTATTTTCAAAAATGGTTGAGCCCTTATAAACTCCTTTGCCATCCCATTGCTGATCGTCAAGTTCTTTTAACGTATTTAAATCCCATTTTTGCGGGTATCCGCCATAAGGTTTTGTTTCAACATTGTTGAAGAAAATAGTTTCTTCGCCTTTACCTGCGGTCCATGTTGTTTTGCAAGCAACAGTACAGGTCTGACAAGCAATACACTTATTGGTATCAAACACATAAGCGATTTGTTTTTTGGGCTTAACTTCCTCGTAAGGATATTCCATTTCCCTTTTCAACTGCCAATTATTTACTTTAGCCATAATTTATTTGTTTTTATTTCTTAATGAAACCACCTTTTAGGAATTTCTTAAAATCATCGTTTTCGTAAGTTGGACGAATACCTTGTTCAACACCTTCCCATAAACCATTTCCATCAACTCCGCCTTTTTCAGCAAGTGATATTTTTACAAATGATTCCCTAGGATTTCCAGTTGCTCCATGAACATCTATTTCAAATCCTTTTCCAATTCCTTGTCCAAAATTATTTTTTCGAACCAACGAATCAGTCAGTAAAGTTGGTTTCAACCACGCCCTAGTGCAACTTTGATGAGATCCATTGCGGAACAATGCCTGATAACCAGATTTATTATTTTTTGCGAGACCATTCTCATTTTCTTTTGCTCCTTTCACTGACCCGTATGTAGCACCATAAGCATTGTGCCACATTCTTGTTACACCTCTTGGAGTTCCAGGATAAAAACGAGCACGTGCTTTTAATCGAGCAAGTTCATACTCTGGTCCGTCTTTTTTCTTTTGCCATCCACGAAATGGTCGGTCAGAAGGGTCAGCATCAATCCATACATAGTCACCATCATCTACACCAAGCTCTCTGGCATCTAATGGGTTAATATCAACATATAACTCTGTAACAAATGGGATGCGTTTGTCTTTTCGATGCATATCGCCAAAAGGTCCAAACCAAACAGCAACGATGTCGGTGTCAACAGGAGTGGTGTGTGCACCATGTCTAAATTTTGGAGTGTGGAATATAAATTTATAATCCTTGTCTGCTTTTTGTAAAGGATGTTTTGTGTTTTTAAGTTCGCTCCATGGTTTTACTATATTTCTTGATTGCCGTGTATCAGTAGCAAGATCATTAATATCTACACCATATTTTTCCGGTTCGTCGGGCATGATACAAGGGTGCTTTTTTCCAACAATTACATTAGGTTCGAAGAAAGTAGAGTCAATGGGTTCGCGAAAAACAACCATATTTTCACCAGCTTCAATAAACTCTGGTTCATCTCTGTAAAACTCTAATCTTCCTGATTTTGTGTACCACTGTTTATTCTCATCAACTTGCTCCATACCTACATATTTTGGGGTAGTTCGAGTCATCATCAATGAGGGAATTCCCATTTTTGCTTTTTCTTCCAATTCTTCAAACTTATATCCTTTTGTACCCTGGCTTGCATTCAGAATTCTCTGCAAATAAACTTCTGGTTTATTGTCATGAACAAACTTAAAATAATCTTTAAATCGGGAGTCGCCTGTTAAATCTCCAAATGCCGATGCAATTCCTGCTAGTACTTCAATATCTCCTTTGGTATCAAATATTCGTTTTAATGGGGTACGCGGGAACACATAAAGAAATGGATTTGTAACTGACATGGTCATATCCGGGTATTTGAATTCTGCCCAAGAATCAACGGGGTATACAATATCAGCATATTCACACGATCCAGTCCACCACCAATCATGCACACCAATAAATTCAATTTTAGGATAAATATTGATTACGTTTTCATAATGCCCTTTTGCATTTGCCAGCAAAGAGTTACCATTTGAAACCATAATAGACTTTGTAGGAGTAGGCATATGAGTTTTGCCTGTCATATTTTTTTTACCCATTCTAAGAATTCGGTCACCATTATTAAAATAATGAGCCGATTCATAATGCATATATTTTTTAATTTTCGTTGGTTTTGTTCCATCTAATTCAATGTTGAACGGATCTTCAGCAATATATCCCGGAATGCCAGAGAATAAAGCTCCGCGATAATTTCCAGCAAAAGAACCAACGTTACCTCCAATTCTTCCAACATTACCTGTGATGCTTGCTAAAAAGAAAATCGCACGATCTTTCAAATCATTATTAAAAAATTGGTTTGGTCCCATGCCCATTGCAAACAAGGTTGATCCATTATTTTTTGCAATTTCTTTTGCAACAGTTTCAATACCTTTCACAGGTGTCCATGTTAATTCTTCAACTGTGTTTGGGTCGTAGTTTTCCATCACATATTCTTTCATCAAATCAAAAACAGTTCTTACTTCTATTTCTTTACCATCTATGGTTTTTATTTTGAATTTTCCTTCTAAAACCGGATTAACTCCTTTTTCAATCATGTACTTACCATAATCATCGCGTGTAATAACTGAGATTGCATTTTTGGTCTCATCCCAAATCATAAAATCACCCCATTCTTTTGCCATTTCTTCATCCACAAATGGCACACCCTGTTTTAAAGATGATTTGCTTTTTTCTCCTTTCTTAAGAATTTCGATGTAATTTTTTAAGTCGGGTTTTTGATAATTAGCAATGATATCGGTCGGTTTCAGCATTTTTTGATTATCCATCCTGACTAAAAAAGGCAGGTCGGTATATTTTTTCATAAAATCTGTATCGAAAAGTTTATCTCTAATAATTACATGTGCAAAACCGAGTGCTAAGGCTGGAGTAACCCCAGGGCGACATACAATTAAATTATCTGCTTTATTTGCAGTAGCACTATATTCACAAGCAATTACAGTAATCTTAGCACCCTTCATTCTAGCCTCAGTAAGCCAATGCGCATCTGGCATTTTTGTAGTTATCCAATTCATTCCCCAAACAAGTATGTGATTGGAATGATCAACGCAACAAAGATCAAAATCGACAGTTTGTTGTCCCGTAACCATTGGATGTCCTGGAGGTAAGTCGGTGTGCCATGCGTAACTATCCCATGTTCTTGCACCTTTAGATTCTTCGGGACCTTTATTGTTGATATGGTTGTCGAGTAGAGCAAGAGAATTTGCCAAACGATTCATTCCAAAAATTCGTGTAACGCCTAATGGGGCCATTCCACCTCTAAATTTCAAAACTTCAACCCCATGACCTTCGGTTGCTTCAACCATCAATGGGTCATATCCTTGTTTTTCAAGAAACTCCTGTCCTTTTTTTCCATTATAAGTTTTAGCAATATTTGCTAACGAAGCAGCTGTATATTTAAAAGTTTCATCCCAAGAAATTTTAACAAACGCTTCTTTACCTCTTCCTTGAAGAAATTCTGGAGGGATGCTTCCATCTTCTCTTCGTGGCATACCGCTTTGAATCCATTTTAAATATCCTTCACGAATAAGAGGATATTTAGCTCTTCTATCTCCATAAAAACGCCTTGCCAATGCCAATCCTTTTTGGCAGCAACGTGGCTCCCATCGTGCAGTTGGCTGATTCCCTTGCATATCTTCTGCTTTTGAAAAAGCATAACTTGGTGCAATACGTATGACTGCCCCATTCTTTACATGCGCTTTTAAAAGACAATTGTGCGTGTCGTTAGGGGCACAAAGAAATGTGAACTCATCATCATAATTCCACATATCACGATAGGTTTTTTCCCAATCTCGATTAGGGTAAGCAGACAATGGGTTGTTGATATCGATTGGGTCGAAAAATGAAAACATTTTCGAAAAACTATCAAAAGGTAGACTGGAAAGAAGCACTGTTCCAGTTCCACTGATGAGGGATGTTTTTAAAAATTTTCTTCTATTAGTCATACTTTCTGGATTTGATTATTGCAGATTGTTTTGTTTCATTCCAATACAAGCTAAAATCTTGTGTTTGCAAAACTATTTGTAAGCACAAAAAAATAGTATGATAAATATCATTAGAGAGTAAGATAAATTTCACCTTTTACGGTTCAGAATTGATTTAACATCTGTTCTTACGTGTGTGCGGATGGGTGATACTTCGAAAGCGTTATTTAAATGGACTTGCCAACAAAATAAACACTCTTCTTTAAGGAGAAACGGACGAAGAGCGGACTGAAATTATTTTTACCGGACATGCTTGTGCGGCTTTTACATTGGGTTCAAAAAATTCATCTTCCACTTTAACGGTATGAAAGCCCTTTTTATCTTTGGCACCAAGAAGCACGCTCTTACCGTCTTTTTTTGACATGCGCCATTGCACATGTGCCAACTCAACACAGTAATTACAGCCAATGCACTTGTCTCTTTGTTGAGTAATAGTTACCATTAAGTGCTAATAATTTTATACAATTTATCCGAAGGGCGAATAACTTCATTTACCGCAATGGAGCAATGATCTCCTTTTTTTGCTTCGCTTATTTTTTTTAAATCTACACGAATTTCATCAACTACTTGTTCAATTACTCCTGTGGTCGGCCCCATAATTAAAACGGTGTCTCCCTTTTTTAACGAATGTGCTTCAATTTTAAATTCTCCTACTTTAGATTTTGGAAAATACTTAATGCCCTTTCCAAGGTATATTTTTTTTTGTGTTGCTTGTGAGCCATGTCCTTTGGACCATTCGCCCATTTTTTGCCCCAAATAATATCCGCTCCAAAAGCCGCGGTTGTACACTTTTTCGAGTCGTTCCATCCATGCTTCTGCCAAGATGGGCGAATATGTTTTGTTGCAATATGCATCAATGGCTTCGCGGTAGCATTCAATTACTGTTTTTACATATTCTGGTGCACGTCCTCTTCCTTCAATTTTTAGTACAGAAATTCCACTATCAAGCAATTGGTCTAAAAAATCGATGGTGCATAAATCTTTGGGCGACATGATGTATTCGTTATCGATTTCAAGTTCATACCCTTCTTCAATATCAATAACTTTATAAGTGCGTCGACAGTTTTGAATACATGCACCACGATTGGCGGAAGAATTATGGGAATGCAAACTAAGGTAGCATTTTCCAGAAACGGCCATACATAGCGCTCCGTGGGCAAATACTTCAATTTGGATTAATTTACCGGCAGGCCCCATTATTTTTTCTCGCTTAATACCATTTACAATGCTTTTCATTTGGTTTATACTCAATTCGCGCGAAAGGACCATTACATCAGCAAAATGGGAATAAAATTTAACGGTTTCAAGATTGGTAATATTTACTTGAGTAGAAATATGTACTTCCAAGCCCACTTGTTTTGCATACATAATAACGGCTTGATCAGCAGCGATGATGGCTGTGATGTTATGTTTTTTGGCGGTATCAATGATGCGTTTCATCAAGGAAATGTCGTGGTCGTAAACAATGGTGTTTAAGGTGATGTATGTTCTCACATTTTTAGCACTACAGCGCGCCACAATTTCAGGAATATCATCAATTGTAAAATTCATGGTAGCACGAGCACGCATATTAAGCTGTTCAATACCGAAATACACGGAATTAGCGCCAGCATGAATGGCCGCCATTAATGCCTCGTAGTTGCCGGCTGGAGCCATCAATTCAATTTTTGTATTGGATTTCATGAAATGTAGATTCAGTGGCCAAAAATACAAATAACATTACTCACCAAAAACAGAATTAACAATAGACAACTTACCCAACTCGCAAAATCTTTTCCATTTTTCTTCCTTTGGCCAATTCGTCAATCAACTTGTCTAAATACCTAACCTGTTTTGTTAATGAATTTTTTATTTCTTCTATCCGATAACCGCAAATTACGCCAGTGATTAAATGGGCATTCGGATTTAGTTTAGCTTTTTGAAAGAATTTTTCAAATGTTACTTTTTTATTAATTAGTTCTTGCAGCTTTTTTTCATCATAACCGGTCAACCATTCAATTACTTGAAACAGCTCTGTTTTTGTTCTACCTTTCTTTTCCACTTTTGTAAGATAATGTGGATACACCGAAGCGAATGTCATTTTTGCAATGCGTTCATCGTGATGGCTTGTATTGTGGTTCATTTTATACACTGTCCCAAATGCTTGCCCTTAACGTTTTGGGGGTTTGCGATGGCGGGGTGTTTTAGCACTAAACTTCATTCGGAGAACTGAACTTCCACCTTGCACAAATGTGTCTGCGAAGCACGGAACCCCCGCTATCGCAAACCCCTTGTTATCGGCTGCCCTGCTGTCTGTCCGTAGCACTATTGATTGAAGTCTGATTGGTGTTACCATTAATTTATTGAGTCAATAATTTGTTCTGTCTGGTGAAAATTAATTATTCGTTTGTCGGCAATAATATCCTCAATACGCAATTTTCTTTTGAGAGTAATTCCATTCAGTGTTCTGCATCTGCTAAGTGCTGTATAGATTTGTCCATTTACAAATGCTCCTGTTCCAAGGTCAATTATTACATTGTCAAATGTTAAACCTTGGCTTTTATGAATTGTAATTGCCCAAGCTAATTTTATAGGAAACTGGGTAAATGTTCCAATTACCTCTGATACAATTTTTTTCTTGTCTTTATCGTATTTGTATTTCCTGTTTTCCCAAGTAACCTTCTCTAACTTGTGGGTGCTACCGTTTTGTAGTCTAACTTCTATTAAGTCGCTTGAAATGAAGTCAATTTTAGCGATTGTTCCATTAACCCATTTGCCACCAGCACTATCATTCTTTATGAATATGACTTGAGCATTTTTTTTCAATTCCAATGTTTTCCCTGTGGGATACCTGTCTTCCTTGAACTCTCCTATGATTTCAGCTTCAAAATTAAATTTCGTATAGGTTAATTCTAACAGCTTTTTTGTGTTCTCTGCATTTGCAATTGCATTTGTTGCTGTTAGATTAATTACAAACTCATCAATTTTTGGGGTGTAATTTGGATTGTATCTTTCATTAATTTTCCGCAAGGTTAAGTCGGTTGCTTGGCATATTCTTACCTCGTCTAATAATTGAACAAAAGGTATATCATCTTTTTGACGATGCGATTTCTTAAATTCAAAATATGTTGGACTAACTTCTTTGTATGAGTGTGAATCAAAGAAATACTCGCTTTTGTAAACTTCGGAGAAAAGAAATTTTTCAACTTCATCCGTTGAATCAACTACTGGCGGTAATTGAAATATATCTCCGATAAAAAGTAGTTGTTTGCCGCCAAATTTTTTGTTGGGATCACCTCCGTTTTTACGAAGAGAGTAATCAATTCCTTCAAGAATGTCTGAACGAAGCATAGAAACTTCGTCAATTACGATTGTGTCAATTTTTTCAATGATTTTATACTTCTGTGTGAAGTTTCGGAAAATAGTTATTTCCTCATCTTCTGGCATTAATGGCTTCAATGGGAAACGGAAAAATGAATGTATGGTTTGTCCGCCAACATTGATGGCTGCAATTCCCGTGAATGCAGTCATTAGAACTTTCTTTTTTGTCTTTTGTGCAAAGTAATGAACGAATGTAGATTTACCTGTTCCTGCTTTACCTGTAATAAAAAAACTACTGTTGCTATTTTCAATTTTGTCAAACAGGTCTGTTATTGTTTTATCATTTTCATAGCCGTCTGGAAGGTTTGTGATTTTCTTATAAAGGTCAGGAAGTTCTAAATCTTCAAATAAGTTTAGTTGTCCCCCACTGATGCTTTCTTCCGATTCAATTCTTAGAAGAAAGAATAAGTCGCCATTATTGTCGTGATAAGGGTTTGCAATATTTAAGTCTGTTCCGTAATGTGCAAGAGTTTTGAAAATGTAATAACACTTTTTTGTCAACTTAGTAAAATCGTCTGGAAACTTTTCAAGATGGTTGACAATTGCTTCTTTACGAATTTTAATTCCGATAAAACTCAAATACTCCGTAAGATTTTCAATTGCGGTGTCTCGGTCTGTGCTTTCACAAGAATTGTAAAAGTGCGAAAAGTCGTGAGGGAAGTCAGAAGGGTAAGTGTCGTCTTGTTTGCCATAGAAAAGCTGATGTGCATAGCTACTCTGAAAAGTCCCGCTTGTCTTGTCAACAAGAGAGGACTTCTTAAAGTTGTCTATCCATTTTTTTTCTATGTTTCTTGTTGTTTGCACTAAAGTTTCAAATTAGCTCTGTCGTCAAAGGGTTGCCGATAACGGATCGGAGATTGCCGTTGTTTTGGGGCGGCCATCCGAGGAACGAGGATGGAAAAGCCACTCAAAAAACGGTTGACACCAATGGGCTGCTCCAAAATTACGGCAATCTCGTGTTGGGCGCAGTGGCTCCGAAAATAG
>SXGS01170897.1_pt1 | contig 146400 bp, 145 predicted proteins | sample 3174681 | NCBI WGS metagenome assembly SXGS01 (sample SAMN11356861, study PRJNA531348) | freshwater metagenome | isolation source: freshwater sample F1-80 | place: China: Fuxian Lake, Yuxi | collected 2017-12-25 | reverse complement strand
CTTCGACCTTGCCACCCATCGTGGCTACGACAGCGACCACGAACGTGTCGTTGGTGACGTGGGTAAGGCGGGTGTTGCAATTGATTCGGTTGAAGACATGAAAATCTTGTTCGACGGGATTCCGCTCGACAAAATGAGCGTATCGATGACGATGAATGGAGCGGTGCTGCCAGTGCTTGCTGGCTACATCGTTGCGGCCGAAGAGCAAGGTGTCGATCAATCAAAGCTTGCGGTGACGATTCAAAACTACATTCTCAAAGAATTCATGGTGCGCAATAACTACATTAATCCGCCTGCCCCACGCATGCGCATCGTCGCCGACAGCATCGACCACACGTCGAAACACATGCCAAAGTTCAATTCGCTCTCGCTGGCTGGCGCTCACATGCACGAAGCGGGCGCGACTGCGGTACAAGAGCTTGGGTTCACGCTTGCTGACGGTTGGGAGTACGTAAGGGTCGCCACCGAACGCGGCCTCGACATTGACGAATTCGCGGGCCGGTTGTCGTTCTTTTTCGCAATTGGTATGAACTTCTTTATGGAGGTTGCCAAACTTCGCGCGGCCCGACTGTTATGGACGCGCATTGTGAGCAACTTCGATCCGAAGAAACCAAGTTCATCGATGTTGCGTACGCACTGTCAAACTTCGGGGGTTTCGCTCACCGAACAAGATCCGTACAACAACGTTGTGCGCACCGCGTACGAAGCGATGGCGGCCGTCTTTGGAGGTACGCAGTCATTGCACACGAATAGCTTCGATGAAGCAATTGCTTTGCCAACCGAATTCAGTGCGCGCATCGCGCGTAACACGCAGCTGATATTGGCCGAAGAGACAGGTGTGACGCAGGTTGTGGACCCGTTGGCGGGTTCGTACTATGTCGAGGCGCTGACGCAGCAGCTTGCCGACGAAGCTTGGAAGCTGATTGAAGAAGTCGAAGCGCTCGGCGGAATGACTAAGGCCGTTGAGAGCGGCATGCCGAAGTTGCGAATCGAAGAGTCGGCAGCGCGCCGCCAAGCGGCGATCGACCGCGGCGAGGAAACTGTGGTGGGGGTCAACAAGTATCGCCTTGAAACTCAAAGCGATATCGATGTGCGAGATGTTGACAACACAGAAGTGCGTCGTCAACAAATTGCGCGCCTTGATCACATCCGAGCGACTCGTGACGCCGCTGCTTGTGCTGAAGCACTGGATGCGTTGCGTCGTGGCGCGGCGGGCGACGGCAACCTTTTGGCGTTGTGCGTTGAGGCGGCGCGAGCGCGTGCAACCGTTGGCGAGATGTCGCAGGCGATGGAAGATGTGTTCGGACGGCATCGTGCTTCGATACGCACGCTGTCTGGAGTTTGGGGTTCTGCGTATGAGGGTGACGAAGGCGTCGACAAGATTCGTCGGGAGATAGACGACTTTGCGCAGACCGAGGGCCGACGACCGCGAATGCTGGTGTGCAAACTTGGCCAAGATGGCCACGACCGAGGTGCGAAAGTCATCGCGACTGCGTTCGCCGATCTCGGCTTTGACATCGACGTAGGCCCGCTGTTTCAAACACCCGGCGAGGCAGCACGTGATGCGGTCGAAAATGACGTACACATCGTGGGCGTCTCCAGCCAAGCTGCTGGGCACAAAACGTTGGTGCCGCAGCTTGTTGCCGCGCTGAACGAACAGGGTGCCTCGGACATTCTTGTGGTGGTCGGCGGGGTGATTCCTGCGCAGGATTATGACTATCTGTATGCAGCAGGTGCGGCCGCGATCTTTGGTCCTGGCACTTCGATTCCACTCGCAGCGGCCGAACTTCTCACGATATTGGCGAAACGAAACCCATCCACCTAGCCAGCGGTGGCGCGTTTGTGTACCGCGGGCGGTCGACTATCGCGCCGTCGGGGAGAGGTTTTTGGCGAGCCAGTTGAGGATGTCGGTCGTGACCTCGTCGCGGTTGGTTTCGTTGAGGAGTTCGTGACGGGCGTCGGTGTACCAAATCGCCATGACGTTGGTCAGACCGGCTTCGCGATATCGCTGCGCGACCGTTTCAACGAGCGCCAAACCTCCTGCGAGCGGGTCGGCGGATCCCGAAACCATCAGCAACGGAAGATCGCTACGGATACCTGCCAGCACGCCAGGATCACACGCTCGGGCGACGTCGGCTGCCATGCCCCGAAGCCCTTTTCCGTCGACACCGAAACCGCACATTGGATCAGCGACGTAGAGATCGACCTCGGCTTCGTCGCGGCTCAGCCAATCGGAGGCGGTGCGGGCGGGCTCGAAGGGCGCGTTGAAGCCCTCGAGGTCGGCGGGAGTGTCGTCGACCGGTGCCATCGCGGCGAGCGCGTCGACCGCGCTCGTGCCGGACAACACCGCCGCACTGATACTTGCAGAATGGTCAAGTAACAGCTGTTGGAGCGCAAAGGACCCCATGCTGTGCGCAAAGAGGCACCGGGGGAGCCCACCGGTTTCGTTGTCGATCACATCGCCGAGTTCCAGCAGATCGTTGATGAGCCCAAGCCAACCGCCGGGTCCGAAGTCTCCGAACGACTCCTGCGATGGTGCCGTGTGCCCGTGGCCTCGAAGATCGCTCGCGTACACGACATAGCCAGCATCTACCAGCGCCGATGCGAAACGGGTGTAGCGCTGTGAGTGTTCGCCCATGCCGTGTGCGATTTGGATGGCTGCCCGCGCGTCGGCTGGGCCGGTGCCGTTGGCGACCCAGCGCCTGACGAATACTCGAGTTTGGTCGCTCGCGGTCAACGTGAAGTTGGATTCTTGCATCGTTGCATCTTCGCACACCTTGTTGTCGGTTTAGCCTCGCATTGATGTCTGGAGTTGAGAATGTGATTGAAATGGCGCACCAACTTCGATCAGGCGATCGGCGCGTCCTGGCTCGCGCGATCACGTTGGCCGAATCGACTCGCGGTGAAGATCGTGAGCGATCAGCGGCGCTGATGGACGAGGTCATGGCGGCCACGGGTGCGTCGGTTCGCGTAGGAGTAAGTGGTGCGCCGGGCGCAGGTAAGAGCACCTGCATCGAGGCGCTGGGCATGCATTTGATCACCGCAGGTATGCGGGTCGCTGTGCTAGCGGTCGATCCGTCGAGCTCGCGGTCCGGAGGGTCGATTCTTGGTGACAAGACGCGCATGGAGGAACTCGCCCGGTCGCCTCACGCGTTTATTCGACCGTCTCCGAGCGGTGGGACCCTCGGTGGCGTGGCCCGCCGGACGCGTGAAGCGATGTTGCTGTGCGAAGCGGCGGGATTCGACGTCGTACTGGTGGAAACGGTTGGTGTTGGGCAATCGGAGGTAGCTGTCGCAGGCATGGTGGACACGTTTGTGCTGCTGTTGGCGCCCGCGGCGGGAGATGAGTTGCAAGGAGTGAAGCGAGGCATAGTCGAACTTGCCGACATTATTGTCGTCAACAAGAACGATGGTGACTTGGCCGCATCGGCCGCCAGGACCGCAGCTGACTATGCAAATGCAGCACACTTTCTGCGCCCTCGCACGGCGCACTGGGCTACGACGGTGCTGTCATGTTCAGCGTTATTGCAACGCGGTATTGATGAGATTTGGTCGACGATTATGGCTCATCGCGAAACGCTCGCGATCGATGATCAACTTCGCCAGCGGCGTGGCGATCAAGCCAGTGAATGGATGTATTCAGAAATCAGTGCGTCGTTGCTCGATTCGTTGAAAGCCGATGTGCAGCTCGACCGATTGCTCGCGGATCTCGACATTCAGGTCCGCGCAAGTGCCATATCGCCGACCGCCGCGGCCCTCAATGTTCTGAGCGCCTTTCGTGGTGGGGCTGCGGACGGATCGGCTGCGCCTAGCTAGCGCGACGGTGGCCGTCGACGGGCACAGGTGGTGAGACGCGCTGGAGAATTGCCTTTGCTTGGGCAACGCCTTCGCGGCCAACCCGGCGGGTGCGTTCGTCGAGCATCCAGTCATTGTGAGACTGGTCATTCGCTGAACTTAGCGATTGCCGGTTGCCACCGTCGAGGAGTTGCAACTGTGCGCTGGAGCGGGTGCGTGTGTTCATGGGTTGTACTTTGCCAGGGGGGTACGACATTGAGTTTGCCGCCGCTGAACTGCGAATGAACCCACCGCATATCCGAAGATCCCACAACAACCGGGTTAAAACGGACAATTTGTCGGAATGCCGTTCGGCCGCGGGGATGCTTTTGGTCAAGCCATCGCTCCACGTGCTCGAATGCAGCCATGACTTCGACTGGTATTCCGTTGGCGCTACACCGCGGCGAGAGTGACAACCCGTTCGTCGACCTCGGTGACGGCAGCACGCTGCAGTTGATGCAGATCAACATTGATGCTGGATTGTGGGTGATTCGCACGAGATTTCAGCCGGGTTACAAAGTCCAGACCCACCGGCACACGGGCGAAGTGTTCGCTTTCACGATGTCGGGCAGCTGGAAATATGAGGAGTATCCCGAGGTCAATCGGGCTGGTTCCTACTTATACGAACCGGCTGGCTCCATCCACACGCTCATTGTGCCCGACACGAACACCGAAGTGACCGATGTGTGGTTTGCCATTTACGGGGCCAACCTCAACCTCGATGCTGAGGGCAACGTGACGAGCGTGTTGGACGCAGGGTCGATCCGTGACGCGTACGTGATGCTGTGCGACATGCAAGGTCTCGGCGTTCCGAGCGTCATCGGGAACTAGCGAGCACGCCATCGCTGGGGCGTTGTTGCCCACGCGCCCCTAGCCTGGGGCCAATGTTGTACCTCGATCACGCCGCGTCGACGCCCATGCGGCCCGAAGCCGTCGCGGCGATGCTGCCCTACCTCACTGAGCATCCCGGAAATCCGTCGGGGACCCACTCCGCGTCGCGAATTTCCAAGACTGCGTTGGAACAAGCCCGCGAAGACGTTGCGGCTGTCGTCGGTTGCGACGCGCGCGAAGTGATTTTCTGTGGCGGCGGAAGCGAATCTGACAATCTTGCGATTAAAGGTGCGGCGGCGGCACGCCGAGATGCGGGGCTCGACGGCGTTGTCGTCTCAGGTATTGAGCACAAAGCGGTGATCGGTGCAGCGCAACGCCTTGGTCGCGACGGGTTTCGCGTGACGACGGTTGGGGCTACATGTGGTGGAGTCGTTGACCTCGACCGCCTCGCCGATTCGCTCGACGACAAGACCGCAGTTGTGTCGGTGATGTTCGTCAACAATGAAACTGGTGTGGTGCAGCCACTCGATGAAGTGCGCGCGCTCATTTCTGAGCGGTCGCCGCAAGCCGTGCTGCACACTGATGCGGTTCAGGCCCCGCAGTGGGTTGATCTCACTACGGCGGCGCGGGCCGCGGATCTCGTCAGTTTGTCTGGCCATAAGTTCGGCGGCCCCAAAGGCGTGGGCGTTCTCATCAGGCGATCTGAAGTTGCTGTGTCTCCGCTGATTGAAGGCGGTGGTCACGAACTCGGCTTCCGAGCCGGTACGCAAAATGTGGCGGGAATTGTTGCATTTTCTGAAGCGTTGCGCATCACACACGCGCAGCGATTGGCGGAGGTTCAGCGGATCGCAGCGTTGCGTGATCGTCTCGAACTCGCTCTCGCGTCGCAGTTGGAAGAATTCGCGGTTAACGGCGATGTCGAGCGGCGAGTGGCGGGCCTATTGCATGCGGCGTTTGGTGGCGTCGAGTCCGAAACGATGTTGGTGGCCTTGGACGTGGCTGGCGTATGTGCGGCATCGGGAAGTGCTTGTAGCTCCGGCGCTATTGATCCGTCGCACGTGCTTATCGCGATGGGTATGTCGAGATCGGTGGCTTTGTCGTCGGTTCGTTTTAGTTTGGGTTGGGCATCAACCGATGCTGATATCGACGCAGCAATCCCAATCATCGTGAATACGGTGAATGGGTTGCGATCGAGGGCGGCGTAACCCAATGGCCAAGGTTCTCGTAGCGATGAGTGGTGGTGTGGATTCTTCGGTTGCTGCCGCGCTGATGATTGAAGCCGGCCACGATGTAACTGGCGTGACGTTGAAGCTATGGGGTGGTGAGCAAGATTCTGGATGTTGTTCGGTTTCCGACGTTGAGGACGCGCGACGCGTCGCCGCGCAGCTCGACGTGCCGCATTACGTTTTCAATTTCCGTGAGGCGTTCGACGAAGAAATTGTTGATCCGTACGTCGCGGCCTATGCCGCCGGTACGACGCCGAACCCATGTATCGAATGCAATCGAACGATGAAATGGGGCCGACTGTTGGAGCGCAGCGATCAACTGGGCTTCGAGTACCTCGTTACTGGACATCATGCTTGCATCGTCGACACGCCTCATGGCCTGCGGCTCGGGCGAGGTGACGATGCTTCGAAAGATCAGTCGTACGTGCTGTACATGCTCAGCGAATCGCAGCTCGCGCGCACGCTGTTGCCAGTTGGTCACATGACGAAGCCACAGGTGCGAGCGATTGCTACGCGGTTGGGCTTACGCACCGCGTCGAAGGCCGAAAGCATGGACGTATGTTTCATCACCAAAGGCGGACGAGATGCATTTCTCGCGGCGCGGGTGCCCCGGGCACCGGGCGACATCGTTTCGGTCGATGGCTCCCATCTGGGACAACACCCTGGCGTTGATCGGTTTACAATCGGGCAACGACGAGGGCTTGGTGTCGCCGTTGGAGATCGTCGCTACGTTGTGGATATCAACGCAGCGGAGCAGGTTGTGACCATCGGCGAACGTCGCGATTTGCTGCGCGAGTCGGTTGCGCTGCGTGACATGGATTTTGCAACGGGTCGCCCTAATTCCGAGCAGGTGTTGGTGGCACAAACGCGCGCGCACGGACAAGCGATGCCGTGTCGACTCGTCGGCGATGAAGTGCTATGGCAAACTCCGCAGCCTCGGGTCGCGCCCGGTCAAGTTGTTGTGTTGTACGACGGTGACGTAGTTGTCGGTGGTGGGATCACTCGCTAACGGGCGGCACCGCTCTCGTCACAGAGCGAAACAATTGAGCCAAATGGTTCGTTTTGCTAATGCATCCCGAATTCCGCTGTACACGGTCCCGTCGAGTGGGAGTGAAACGTGGTCGACGTACTTCAGCCAACATTGTGTCTGGATGGTGACGTTTTTATTGTTGCCGTCGTTGGCCAGGAAGCCGTTTGTAAACGGAACGATGACGGTGTCGAGCGACGTCACGAAGTTGGTGTACTGCACATTGCCGATCGTGTCGTCGCCAGCGTTGAGGTTGTTGAGGAATGTCGATCCGATCGACATTTGCTGACATGCGATAACGCCGATGCAATTCCCAAGACCGAGTAGCGAGGCAGCGTTAGCAGCGAGGGTGCCGTAATGGACCGCTCCGAGGCTGATCATCGAATCGACTTCGCTCGCACCGCCGAGGTATTTGATGTAATAGCGCGACACCATTCCGCCTTGGGAATGCCCGATGAGATCGACTTTCGCGGCACCCGTTTGCGCACGGACCCCGTCAACAAACGCGTTGAGATCGGCGGCTGCTGCGGCCGCGTCGCCGAGGCCTGAGCCAGGTAACCCAAAGATGAACGCTTGTCGGCCGTCGGCTTGGAGCCTGGCTGCGAGCGGTGCATAGAAGATGTTGGCCAGCGGTTGTCCGGCAAACGTGCCGGCAACGATCACGACCGGATCGCCTGCGTACGCGTCAGCTCGATCTGCGTGTGAACCGATGGCAACGCTGCCCATCAGCGCGGTCGCGACCGTCGCAATGCACAATTTCCGACTGAACCTCATACGGCCCCTTACCTCGAAAATGTCAGGAAATGAACGTACCACTTCAGGTCGCGAACTTGTTGCGATGGTGTGGCAATTAGTGCTTGGCGGCTGGCGGCGCGGCCATCGCGAGGAAGTCTCGTGGGCGAAGTGGCGTGAACATCACCACAATGGCCTCGCGCATACTCAACGATTTTCGGCCGTCGCGCACTGCGAATACTCCGGGTTCGGTGAGGTGGATCGCGATGCATCCGACGAGTGCTCCGCCGCGGGTATCGAGAGTGGTGTGCGGATCGGGTTGCGCGTCACCATCGAACGGAGCAAAACCATGGATGTGGTGGCTGTCGAGCAACACCGGATCGGGGAGCAGCATCGACTCAGAAATAACCAGCCCTGCAGGCACAAATACGTAGAAGCGTCGCGACAGGGAATGTACGGATCGCATCAACAGTGCTGCGATCGGGAGTCCCATTACGACGGCAAACGCTCCCGCAATTTCGTGTTCGCTTGCTATGAGTAAAGGACCGAGGGTAAGGCCTCCGACGATCAATGCGGCGGAAACGGCGGTCATCGCGCAGAGCAACGGAGGTGTTCGCAATGGGCGACGAATTTCACTTCCGTACGCTTCGGCCTGAGCGCTCGCGTCGGCCACCGGCGCGCTGAGCGTGAACACTGTGGTGAACGTCGCGTGTATTGCTGCGATAGCGATCGCGATCGAGGATGTGGCAAATGCACTGACAACAACGGCGACAATCGGCAACGCTCCGACGATTCGCAATGCGGTAAATGCCTTCGCGCTCGGTAGTAACAACGCGACGAGACCAATCAGCCATGCGGCATAGGCCATGACGGCGAATGTGATCGAAGGCGCGCGATCCCAATGTTTTGTGGCGTCATCGAGCGCCCATCCGACGGAGGCGGGTAGGCAAAACCACAGTGCTCGTGTAATCCAGAGCAATGAACCACCGTTGTTCGAAGGATTGGTGCGGGCGTTCGTATACTACGAAGTCTCATGACTCGGGCTCTGCTGCACGGGGGAATAGCAACTGCCATTGGCAGTCTTCCTCATCCTGACGCGCCGGATGCCGCGGCGTTGATGTTTCGCACAATGCCAGACCTTCCTGCTGCACCATCGTTGCCATGCCGGAGCCCGCACGAGGGGATGTTGGCGCAGTGGCTGCGAGCGTTGCCGGAGGTTGCAGTCGGGCCTGACGGAGCACTGTCTCTTGTGCCCGGCGTGTTTGATGCAAGCGCGGTAAGTGTCGCGTTTGATTCTGCCGCGCACGGCGGATTGTTAGAATTCCTCGACCTTGCAGTTGCACTGCCAGTGCCGCCGAAAGCGATCAAATTGCAGTTGAGTGGCCCGCTTACGTTGGCGCTAGCGCTGATTGATCTTGGCGTGCAACCCGAAGTTGCGTTTGCTCGTGCGAGTCGCTGCGCAAGCGCCTGGGCCCAGGCACTCGTCGATCTCGTCAAGGCACGGCTTCCAGAATCTGAAGTCGTGATGTTTTTTGATGAACCAGGCTTGGTGCATTGGACCGCCGATAGCCCAGTGATGGACGTTGAAAGTGCGAGTGACTATTTGTCGAATGCGCTGGCCGCTCCTGAATGCGTTGTCGGCGTACATGTGTGTGGAGCCGGTGCACTTGATATCGCGCTGGCGGCCGGCCCCGATGTAATCGGAATTGACGTGCATGCACGTTGGCTTGACCACGCAGTCGGCCTTGCACGTTTCCTCGATGGCGGCGGCTTCATTGCCTGGGGAGCAGTGCCAACTGATCGACCGATCGGTGAGCTTGCCGCGCCGTTGTGGAACGATCTCGTCGCGCTGTGGTGCGACCTCACGCAACGCGGCTGCGACCCGGTCCTGTTGCGCCGTCAGGCGATGGTGACGCCCGCGTGCGGTTTGGCATTGCATGGCCCGTCGCAAGCCGAACGTGCCCTGCGCTTGACGCGTGAACTCGCAGATCGCGTGTTTGACCAGGCGCTGGGAACTCGTCTGAGCATCGGCGCTTGATGGCGAATTTCTGTTCGGCGTGACTGTCCGAACCTGCAGATAATCTGCGGCTCATGAGCGATGCCTCGAATGCAGCGGTTCGCGCCGCGTCGCTGCGCACCGAGATCGAATATCACAACGATCGCTATTACAACGATGAGCAAGAGATTGCTGACGCCGAGTTTGATGCTCTGCTGCGCGAGCTGATTCAGATCGAAACCGAATACCCAGAGTTGGTGATCGACGGCTCGCCGACCCAGCGCCCCGGTGGAGTGCGCCAGAGTTCGTTTGCGCCTGCAGAACATCTCGTACCAATGTTGTCGCTTGATAATGCGATGTCGAAGGACGAGCTCGTCGCCTGGGGTGTTAGGGCTGCGAAGCTTGTGGAGAGAGATCTCGAGTTTGTGACCGAACCCAAGATGGATGGTCTTGCCATTTCGTTGCTGTACCGAGATGGCATGTTGGTGCGGGGTGCAACGCGAGGAGACGGCCGCGTTGGTGAGGACGTCACTGAGAATGTGCGCACCATCGGCGAAGTCCCCAAGCAGCTTCGTGGCAAGCGCATTCCTTCGCTGCTCGAAATTCGAGGTGAGATCTATATGAGCCTTACGGCGTTCGAAACGCTGGCCGCTGCGCAACGAGATGCGAACAAAACGGTTGTCGTAGTGAATCCGCGCAACGCCGCAGCAGGGAGTTTGCGTCAGAAGGACGTGAGCGTCACGGCTTCTCGTGACCTCTCGCTATTTTGCTATCAACTTGGCATCGTTGAGGGCGCGCCCACCTTCGAAACTCACCGTGAAGTTCTTGAGTGGATGTCTGAACTTGGCTTTTCGGTGAATCCGCACATCGAAACACATTGCACTATCGAAGCGGTGTTTTCGGAGTGCAACTCATTGTTAGGTCGGCGGCACTTGCTCGGCTACGACATTGACGGTGTTGTGGTGAAAGTCAACGACCTCGGGCAGCGCAGTGAGATGGGGTTCACTTCGAAGGCACCCCGTTGGGCGATTGCATTCAAGTTTCCTCCTGAAGAGCGCACCACAGTGTTGCGAGATATCCACGTGAGTATCGGCCGTACCGGGCGTGCCACGCCGTTCGCAATGTTGGAACCCGTCTTTGTCGGTGGGGTCACAGTGAGCACTGCAACGTTGCACAACCAAGATGAAGTTGCACGAAAGGACGTTCGCCCCGGCGACACGGTCGTGGTGCGGCGGGCGGGCGATGTGATTCCTGAGGTTGTGGGCCCGGTGTTGGCGAAGCGTCCCGCGGGTCTCGTTCCGTGGGCTTTCCCGAAAGAGTGCCCTGTCTGCGGGGTGCCGCTTGCGCGTGAAGATGGAGCTGCAAATTCACGCTGCTTGAATTTGAGTTGCGCCGCGCGGCAATGGTCGCTCATCGTGTACTTCGCAAGCCGCGGAGCGATGGACATTGAAGGTTTGGGTGACGAACGGGTCGCGCAGTTCGTCGATGCGGGCCTGGTAGTCGATGCCGCCGACATTTACAACCTCACAATCGACGACATCGCCGCGATTCCTCGGCTCGGTGCGAAATCTGCGGCGGCGTTGGTTGCAGCGATAGCAGGAAGTAAGCAGACGCCACTTTGGCGCGTGCTTGTTGCTTTGGGAATCAAGCACGTTGGGCCGTCGGCGGCACAGGCGTTTGCCAAGTATTTTCGAACGCTTGACGCGATTTTTGATGCGCCGGTCGAGCGACTCATTGAGCTTGATGGTGTCGGTGCGGTCATCGCCGAGAGTCTGAAGGCGTGGATCGAAATCCCTACAAACACAGCATTCGTTGAGAAGTTGCGGGCAGCCGGAGTTAGTTTCGACACCGCGGATGATCGCGGCTACGACGCTTCGGTTGAGCCGACGCTTGCGGGCCTTACCTTTGTCCTAACGGGAACGCTCGGCGGTCAGACTCGCGAAGCCGCGGCGGCAAAGATTGAAGCCCGAGCGGGCAAGGTAACTAACAGTGTTTCAAAAAAGACCAGCTACGTGGTGGCCGGCGACGCCGCGGGTTCCAAGCTGGCAAAGGCTGAACTGCTCGGCGTTACGGTGCTTGATGAAGCGGCGTTCGATCGCCTCATCGAACACGGAGTTGCGTGACACGGTGGAGCGCTCATTGGATTAGGCGCTTTTGAATGTCCATGTAAATGTTCGTTCGTTGTCTCCACCCGAACCTTCTTGTTTCGGCCAGTATCGCAATGTGATTCTGTGTGGACCGGGTTCGAGTTCTGCGAAGGTCTTGTTGATTCCTGGCTTCCAAAAAATGCGACCGATGTCGAGTCCTTGCACTTCGTATTCGTCGAGTGGCAGCGGTATGTCGTCGAGCACGAGTTCGCCGGTCATCTCCGGATCCAATTTCACGCCAATTTGTTCCTGCGCGCGAATGACAAGGTCGCGGGGGGGGAAAAGTTCGAGGATGCCGGGAGGAAGGTCGGCTGTGGCTGTGTCGTTCTTGGTGCTTAACACCGCGAATATGCCAACGAGCAGTGCGGTGCACACACCGACCACAATGATGAAGGTCCGTTTCGGGTCGTAAGGCACCGGGATGTGATCGGTCATTGATGCAAACCGTACTGCGGCCACATTCAAGGCCTGCAATGAAGCCAAACCTGAAAAGAATGAACGATATCCTTGCTGTCCGATGGTCACCTCTGGAAACGCCGATCTCATCGGTCGGGTGTTATACGGGCGATACCGCCTCCTCGAACTCGTCGGACGTGGGGCGAGTGGGCAGGTGTTCGCGGCGCAAGACACGCAACTTCAGCGCCAAGTTGCCGTCAAGATTCTGCATCAGGCGTTGGCGAACGACGCGGGGTTCCTGAGACGATTTCAAATCGAAGCCCAAGTCGCCGCGAGCCTCAGCCATCCGAACATCATGGTTGTGCATGATTCGGGCACCGACGACGGGTTGCCGTTCATGGTGATGGAGCTGCTGGGTGGGGGCAGCCTGCGGGCGATGATCGACGAGGGCCATCTGCTCACGGCATCGCAGGCGGCGTATCTCGGACGAGACATTGCTCAGGCGCTTGCCTACGCGCATAAGCGCGGGATCATTCATCGCGACATTAAGCCGGCGAACCTGTTGTTTGACCACAATGGAGTGGTCAAAATCGCGGACTTCGGTGTTGCTCGAGCGCTCGCCGAAGCTAGCTGGACTGAGCCGATGGGCGCAATGATCGGCACCGCGCGATACGCGTCGCCGGAACAAGCCCTAGGTGTGCAACTCGATGGGCGCAGCGATCTGTATTCGCTCGCGTTGGTGTTGGTTGAAGCTACGTCTGGCGAGTTGCCGTTCGATGCCGAGACACCATTGAGCATGTTGAATGTGCGCACGCAAGAACCGATCGTCGCGGACCCGAGTCTTGGCCCGCTGCGGGCTGTACTCGAACGATGTGGGCAGGTCCAGCGCGACGATCGATATCCCGATGCTCGCACGGTGGTGAGTGCGCTCGACGATGTTGTGTTTTCATTGGCTCCCCCGACCCCGTTGGCGCTCGTCGGTCATAATGGTGATGGGGCAATCGACCCGACCACTGCGTTCGAAATCGCGACTGCCGAAGTCGTTTCTGGGCCGCGAGTAATTGCAGCTGATACTGATGCAGCGCCGATTGCAGTTACAGGATCGTCGCGCCGCGACAGCGACGCTGCCGTCGAGCGGGCACCGGACGCGTTCGACCGCGCGACGCCGCTATCAGCGATGCCGTTTGATCAGGATGCATCGGCTGAATCCGCTGCCGTGCCATTACTTGGTGCAGCCCACGGCGCGCTCAACCCGGGCGCAACGTCCCAGCCGATATCCCAGTCCAACGGTTCGCAACGCGTCGCGCGATCGTTGTCGCAGCGTCTGGTTCCGATTGCGGTCGTGTTTGCAGTGGTAGCGGCACTCGCAGGTTCCGTCGCCGCGGTGGCGGGCCTGGGAGGTAAACCGGCCAAATTTGTGCCGACAGTGATAGGGCTCGATAGCGACGCCGCGAAATCCCGGCTTGAAAGCGCGGATTTTGGCGTACGAATTGTTGAGCGCACGGCCGAAGAGCCCCGAGGAAGCGTGCTGCAACAACGGCCTGCACCGGGCACAGCGTTGCGCGCCGATGCCGATGTCGAGATTGTCGTTTCGACGGGTTTGGAAATGGTCAAAGTCCCGAAGCTCATCGGCATGTCCAAGAGTCAGGCGATCAAAGCGCTCACTGATCGAGGGCTTATCGCTCGTTCGACCACAGACTACGACGATGCGCATCCGGAAACCCTCGACACCGTGTTTCGCTCCGAGCCCGCAGCAAGCAAGCTCGTGGAGGTGGATTCGACGGTGGAATTCGTCGTCAGTCTTGGCCACAGCAAGGTTGCTGTACCCCGAGTCGTCGGGTTACCTGTTGGTGAGGCGACTGATGCGTTGACGAAACTGGGCTTCAAAGTGAAGCGATCATCGAACGACATCTTCAGCGAGACGATCGAAGTGGGCGAGGTGGTTGAAGTATCGGTACCGGAAGGTTCGAAACAAGCGTGGAAGAGCACCGTGACGCTGACTGTGTCCAAGGGCCCTGAGCGAGTTGAAATGCCAAATGTCGTCGGCTTGGATGCTGCCGATGCATGCACCTTGATTCGAAATCGTGGTCTGGAATGTGCGAGCCCCTTGTTGGGGCCACAGATCACTGGCGTCGTGAACGCTGCGGATTTCCCTGCTGGAGAGCTTTTGAAGGTGGGTACCGAAATCCAGCTTACCGTCGACTGATCGTTGTCAACCTGCGCGCCGTAGCATCACGGCGAATCTGAATTTGCTTGAGTATGGAGGTCAGCTATGGGTGCACTCGAAGGAAAAGTTGCGATTATCACCGGTGCAGGTGGAGGGTTGGGCCGCGAACACGCGTTGCTATTTGCGGCAGAAGGTGCGCGCATCGTTGTGAATGACCTTGGGGGCGACAGCCACGGCACTGGTGGTGGCAGCACGACGCCCGCACAAGAAACCGTTGCCATGATTCACGAAATGGGCGGTGAAGCCGTTGTCAATGGTGCGAACGTCGCCGATTGGGATGGCGCCGCAGCAATGATCCAACAGGCAGTCGACACGTATGGCGACCTTCACGTGTTGGTCAACAACGCTGGCATTTTGCGTGACGGTGTCATTTTTAAGATGACCGAAGCTGAGTGGGACGCGGTCATCGCGGTGCATTTGAAGGGTCATTTTGCGCCGACTCGACACGCGGCTGTGTATTGGCGGGATCAGTCGAAGAAATCTGAAGAAGCCGGTGTCGCAACGGCCGCTCGGTCCATCATTCATACCTCATCGACTTCGGGTGTGTTTTCAAATCCGGGGCAAGCAAACTACGGCGCCGCGAAGTCTGGCATCGCGACGCTGAGCCAAATCTGCGCCAAAGAACTCAAGCGCTACAACGTGCGTTCTAACGCGATTTGTCCAGGCGCCCGCACGCGCTTGACGTTAGAGACTCCGGGCCTGGGCAACATGGTTGCGGCTCCTGAAGAAGGTTTCGATAAGTGGGATCCCGCGAATGTTTCGCCGTTTGTTGCGTACCTTGCGAGCGACCTTTGCGAACTCACAGGTGAGACGTTCTTTGTGCAGGGTGGCACGGTGAGTCGGATTCAGTCATGGAAATCAGCTGAGACGCTCGACCAAGATGATCGCTGGACCGTTGCCGAACTCGCGGCTAACGCGGCAAAGTTCTCGCGAAGCGCGTGACCGGCGCGCCGGTCGGCGCGGTAAATATACGTTTTGTCGGAATTGGTGCGGCGGAATGAGACCCACGACCTATTGCCACGCAGCGTGGTTGCGCCGACGATCTCGGGCATGCGCCGCATGTCTCACGGAGGAACCTCGCACCCGCAGATCTCACGACCCGGCAACGGATATGGTCGGGCCTTGCGGCCCGGGCCAAGCCGGCGCCTTTCACCCTTACGGCTGGACGTCGCGTCGGTCGAACGAGTCGTTGCGCTGTGGGCCGCCGATGTGGATCTCTCAGCCGCGGAACGGTCCTGCGAGCCGTCGTAAACCCTTGATGTCTGTACCGTCTGCTCACGATGAGTGACAAGACGGAACGGTCCTCGGACCTCAGTGGCAAAGACGCCTGGCCGGGGGAGTATTCCGGAACTGAAGAAGTGCCGATGGTCGACTGGCCGAGGCTGTTTCGAGACCGGATCGCACGTCGAGCGCAACAATCCGATCGGTACCGCTGGATCGCGCTGAGCACGGTGCTGGTGGGGCTGTTCTCAAGCGGCATCACGATCACAATCCTGGGAAATTCGCTGCCGGTGATTGCCAAAGACATCGGTACGACGCCGTCGATTGCCACTTGGATCTTGACCGGACAACTGCTGACATTTGCAGTGCTCATGCCATTGATGGGCAAACTCGGCGATACGCATGGCCACCGCAAGGTGTACTTGATCGGATTCGCGGTCTTTGTTGCGATGTCCATACCCACAGCGCTGGCTCCGAATATTGGTTGGCTGATGGTGTTTCGTGTTTTGGGGGCCGCAGGCGGGGCGGCGACAAGCCCAACATCGATGGCGATTGTGATGCACGCGTTCCCCGAAGAAGATCGGGTGAAGGCGCTCGGATGGTGGCAGCTAGTTGGTGCCGGTGCTCCGGTAATCGGACTGGCGGCGGGAGGACCGATTGTCGAATCAATCGGGTGGCGCTGGATATTTGTAGGCCAAGGCGCAATCAGCATTTTGGCGTTGCTCGGCGCAGCGGCGATATTGCGCGAAACTCCGGCTCGATCATCTGGTCGTTTCGACGTGGCGGGTTCGGCGACACTCGCCACTGGTGTTGTGAGTTTGTTGCTTGGCATGCAACTTCTGCAACAGTTCGGAATCACTGCGTTGAGCCTCGCGTTGCTCGTGCTGGCGCCAATCGTGCTCTACGGCTTTGTGCAGATCGAAGCGCGCGCGGTTGCACCGTTATTACCGCTGCGTTTCTTTCGAGCTCGCAACTTTACGGCGTCGCTGATCGCGCAGTTTGGCGCGAACTTCGCGTATATGGGCAGCTTCATCATTACGCCGCTGCTCGTACAGCAACGGTTCGGATATTCACAGAGCGCGAGCGCGGCGGCGATGGCGCTGAGACCGCTGACGTTCAGCCTCGTTGCGCCATTCGCCGGCTATATCGCGGTGAAGCGTGGGGATCGATTGATGAGTACTTTCGGCACCACCTGTATTGCGCTCGGAATGCTGGCGTTTGCCGTGGCCGCGCAACAGGACTTGATTGCGTTTGTGTTTGTCGGCCTGATTGGTGCAGGCATCGGAATGGGCATCGCGTCACCGAGCATGATTTCGGCGGTCGGTAACACGGTGGAAGCAAACGAACTTGGAGTCGCCAACGCGGCGCAGTCGATGATGGGGCAACTTGGTGTTGTCGTGGGGATGGGTGTTCTATCGACGGTCCAGTCGACGGGCACCGGTGGTGGACCATTCGCGGTGGCCTATTGCTGCGGGTTGGCGTTGGCGCTGGTTGCAATCGTGGCGTCATCTGTCATTCGCAACACCTTGGTGTCAACTCGAGTTGACACGCAATAACAGTGGCGCGGAACAGAGCCCGCGCCACTGTTATTGCTCAGATTGTGGGACCGCCGCAGCGTCGTGTTGCGGCTGCCCTATTCGGTAATGCCCTGGATAGCCGCTTGGAGGTCGGGGCTTGCGCCACCGCCGCCTTGCTGTTGCATCATCAGCTTGGTCATGTCGCCTTGCACTTTGACCTTGCCCGACATGAACGCTTGCATTCCCGCCTGTTGGTCGCCGGAGATGAAGACGGCCTTCGCGGTTGCGTAGTCGGTGGTTAATGTGACGTCGCCGGGTTCTTTGTGCCCGCCACCCATCAGTGCAACACCGTCGATGCTGCCCATGTGAAACTGTTTGTCAGCACCGAATGGCGTGTCGGTGACATTGAGGTTGACAACGAGATCTGCAGTCGTCGCCGCGGCTGCATCGGCGGCAGTTCCCGCCACGATGGCTTCAACGGCAACGATCCACTCGTCGGTGAGGAACGCGAATTTTTCAGACATGGGTAGCCTCCTGAGGCAGTAGTCGAAGGGTCGGATTGCTGCGGGCCGGGAGCCTACAGGGAATGATCAGACGGATTCTTTCGGCTTGTAGCCATCGAACAACATCGGGTGATCGTGGGCAAATATCGGCCCGGCTGAGATGTACTCGTCGCCGATCCACAGATGCATCATGGTGAGATTGGAGATCGGGAACATTTGACCGCCCTGGTCTTCACAGCTTGCTGCGCTGAGATTGATCGGCGAACCATCAGCTTCGCCTTCGGAGATCACGAGGAACTCGCTGAGCAAGAAGCACACCGAATCATGACGATGCCAGGAATCGTGAGGCCCGGTAAATCCTTCAGGATCGGTTGGCATGCCGAGAATCCAGCTGACTCCAGCGAGCTTGGCGTCATCACCTTCACCGTCAAAGAGCAATATGTTCGGTTCTTTGATATTGAAGACACCATCCGCGGTGGCGAAACCAGTGACACCACCTTTGAGCCAATGTGCGCCGATGCCGTACAAGCTTTTCGTGGCCTTGACCCAACCGTCTTTTTTGGCGTCGGCACCCGTTTTGTATTTCGCCGCCCAGGCCTTCACGACGTCGACTTCGGCTTTGGTCGTGGGCTGCAGCTGGTCGTAGGTGATCTGTGAGTCGTTGTGTTGATGACCCTTTGCTCCATCACCGTGATCGTTGCCCTCGTGGCCGTGGTCGTCACCATCTTTCATTGTGTCCATGTCGTGGGCGGTGGTGGTGACCGCTGGTTTGGTTGAACTGGTTGCTTTTGCCGTGACGTCTGTCGTTGACGAACCACAAGCCGCGGCGCTGATAGCTAACGCGGAGAATGCGGCGGCCAAACTCGGCGATATGTGTTTCATGTTGGTATGAACTCCCGGATCCGGTGTTACTGAACGAGTGTGTTTTCGTGGCTAAACACGCCTTCGGGTGACGTGTAGCCGGGAACAGTCCATACGTGCAGGAGGTAGAAGCCAGCAAAGCTGAAGCTGACGCCCCCAATTGCTGCGCACTCCGCCTGGCTGAGGTCTTCGCCACCGATGATCAAACCGGTCGTCAGGCTGCGGCACAACGCGGGGTGTTCGTGCCAGCTGTCGTAGTCGCCAGCGAAGCCTTCGGGTGGTGTCGCTCCGTTGTAGACGATGTAGTTGTGTCCGACGATTTCGCCGTTGCGTCCGTACAGGAGCACTTCTGGTTTTGCCGGGTCGAAGTGACTGTCGAGCCAGCCGCCTTGGAGGTAGTGCGCCGCGATCCCGGGGAAGAACACGGTCGATTGGCGCCATCCAGCGGCCGATGCGCTAGCCGTTGTGGGATATTGCAGCGCGACCTGCGTGCCCAGATCGACCTGAGCTTGCAGGTCTGCAGGGAGGTCATCGAATTGAACAACTGGCCCGCCGTGACCGCCGTGCGTGGTGGTGGTCCCGCCAACTCCGGTGGTTGTAGGCCCATGGTTGTGCGTAGTGCTGGTGCCATGGTGGTTGTGTGTGGTGGTGGTCCCGCCACTGCCGTTGACCGTCGTTGTTGGACCGTGGTTATGGCCGCCATGGGTCGTGGTCGAGCCGTTGCCGCTGACGGTCGTGTCTGTATGGCCGCCGTGGTCGCCGTGGGTTGTGCCGGTGCTGTCGTTGTGGCCGTCGCCGTGGTCGCCGTGGGTTGTGCCAGTGCTGTCGTTGTGGCCGTCGCCGTGGGTTGTGCCAGTGCTGTCGTTGTGGTCGTTGTGGTCGTTGTGGCCGTCGCCGTGAGTCGTGCCGGTGCTGTCGTTGTGGCCGTCGCCGTGGGTTGTGCCGGTGCTGTCGCTGTGGCCGCCGTGCGAATCCATGTCGTGTTCGGCCGCGGTCGATGTTGAGTTGGCTGGTCGGGTAGTAGTCGCCTTGGCTGCGCTGCTCTTGGCGTCGCCGCCGCTTGCGGAAACGATGCCGACAGTCCCTAGAACTGCTACTGCGGCCGCCGCGCAGACCGCGGTCGTTCGTTTGGTGAGGTGTATTGCCATGTGAGCCCCCCGGCTTCGAATTGTCCTGTCGCAAGGTTAGACCGCGGATCCTCGTGTTGTCTTGTTTGTGCCGAATATGTGACCACTACGATCTAGGGCGATGAGTGGTTCACGACCGGAGCGAATACAAGACCGTGCCCGCAACCCGAAGTGGCGCAATCCCGCATTGCGGATCGAAATGAGTGAGTGCATCAACTGCGATGCGTGTTTGCGGCACTGCCCGCCCCAATTCGGGGCGATCTTCAATCACGGCGCCGATGTGGTCATTATCTCGGAATTGTGCTCGGGCTGCGACAAATGCCTGCCGGCGTGCCCCGTGAACTGCATCTACCCAGACCCGACGCCAGCGCCCACCCCGAATGATTGGTGGGGTCTGCCGAACACTCATCTCGACCCCTATTGAGGTACCGGCCGTTGCCAATGGATTGAGCAAGAACCTTTCGGTGGGCGCTTCGTAGACTCCGAGCCATGACTAGTTCCCCGGCGCGGTTGACGCGCTCTGATGTCGAACACGTTGCGAAATTGGCTCGGCTTGCACTCAGCGACGCCGAAATTACTGAGTTCACCGAACAATTGGCGGTAATTCTTGAGCACGCTGCGCTGGTTTCGGCCCTCGACACCTCGGATATTCCGCCCACTTCGCATCCTTTGCCATTGGTGAATGTCTTGCGAGCCGATGTTGTGAAGCCGAGCGTGGGGAGAGATGAGCTCTTGACGAGCGCGCCCGACGCGGAATCCGGACGTTTTCGCGTGCCCCGCATTCTTGGCGAGGCTCCGTGAATTCGAGCGCCTTCGATATCGCTGCTGATGTGCGCGCCGGGCGAGTCTCCGCTCGGGATGTCGTCGAGCAGCACCTCGCGACCATCGCAGATCGCGAAGCAGATGTCCACGCATTCAACTTGGTGATGGCTGATGTTGCCAGACGCCAAGCCGATGCAGTCGACGGCGACGTTGCCGCTGGTCACGACCCTGGGCCCCTAGCCGGCGTGCCGCTAGCACTCAAAGACAATCTGTGTACTCGAGGCGTTGACACGACCTGTTCTTCGCGGATTCTGCAAGGGTGGAAACCTCCCTACGATGCGACGGTGGTGACCCGATTGCGTGACGCCGGGGCCGTCGCGATTGGGAAAACGAATCTTGACGAGTTTGCGATGGGCTCATCGACCGAGAATTCGGCGTTTGGCGCGACTCGAAACCCGCGCGATTTGTCTCGAGTCCCCGGCGGTTCTTCCGGTGGGTCGGCCGCCGCGGTCGCGGCAGGGTTCGCGCCCCTCGCGCTCGGTTCAGATACGGGCGGTTCAATTCGCCAGCCCGCAGCCTTGTGTGGCGTAGTTGGAATGAAGCCCACCTACGGGACAGTGTCTCGGTATGGGTTGATCGCGTTTGCTTCGTCACTCGATCAAATCGGACCCTTTGCCACCAACGTGCGCGATGCCGCGTTGTTGCTGGAGACGATGTGGGGTCACGATCCACTCGATTCCACATCGATTGCGTCACCGCTTCCAACGTTGGTGCAAGGCCTGGATGACGGCGTCAGGGGCCTGCGCGTTGGCATTGTTGAGGAGCTCACCGATGTTGAAGGTATCGATCCAGAAGTGCGCGCTGCTGTGTCGAGTGCGGCCAGAGCTTTGGAAGATGCGGGTGCCAGTGTTGACAGAGTGTCAGTTCCCTCCACGATGTACGGGCTCGACGCGTACTACTTGATCGCTCCGGCCGAGGCGTCGTCGAACCTTGCCCGTTACGACGGCGTTCGTTACGGTTTGCGCGAAGAAGGTACTGACATCGGCACTATGAACGCGAACACCCGCGATCGCGGGTTTGGCGCGGAAGTCAAGCGGCGCATCATGCTCGGTACCTATGCGTTGTCAGCGGGCTATTACGACGCCTATTACGGCCAGGCGCAGCGGGTGCGTACGTTGATTGTGCGCGACTTCGCAGCAGCGTACGAACGATTCGATGTGTTGCTGTCGCCGACATCGCCGACGATTGCGTTTGAGGCTGGATCGAAAACCGCCGACCCATTGGCCATGTACCTTTCCGATGTCTGCACGATCCCCACCAACCTTGCCGGGCATTGCGCAATCAGTGTGCCATTTGGGTCCGACTCGGTGCACAACATGCCGATTGGTGTGCAGATATTGGGACGAGAACTCGCAGACGCGTTGATTTTTAGAGTGGCTCGAGCGTTGGAAGTCAACCGCGGTGCGTAATGACGAGGTCGAACACACCCCAGCTGGCGCGCAGCTTGTCCGCGCAGTGCGTCACAAATTCTTGAGAGTCGGGCGTTTCCACCGTTCGAGAAGGGTAGCGAAATGAGCGTCATCACGAGTGCCAGCGGAACTGAGTGGGAGATTGTTTCCGGTCTGGAGGTGCACTGCGAACTCGCGACCGCCACGAAGATCTTTTGTTCGTGCGCCAATCAGTTTGGTGAAGAACCCAACACCAACGTGTGCCCGGTGTGCCTCGGGCTGCCGGGTTCGTTGCCAGTGTTGAACGAAAAGGCAGTCGAGTACGCGTTGCGAGTCGGCGAAGCGTTTCACTTCACTGTGCCCGCGCAATCAGTTTTTCATCGCAAGAATTACTTCTACCCTGATATGCCGAAGAATTTTCAGACCACGCAGTACGACGAACCGATTTGCGAGCACGGCTGGCTCGAGGTTGATGGTGTGCGACTCGGGATCACTCGGGCCCACCTCGAGGAAGACACCGGAAAATCAATGCATATGGGCGGCGCTGGCGGGCGCATCCACGGAGCCTCACATTCATTGATCGATTACAACCGGGCCGGTGTGCCTTTGCTTGAAATAGTGAGCGAACCCGATATCCGTTCGTCTGAACAAGCCGCGGCGTACGTTGATGAATTGCGTTCGACGTTGAAAGCCATCGGCGTTAGCGACGTAAAAATGGAGGAAGGCTCGTTGCGCGTTGATGCGAATGTGTCGGTACGCCGGATCGGCGACACAGGTTTCGGCACCCGTTGCGAAATCAAGAATCTCAATTCGTTGAAGTCGTTGCGTGATGCCATGGACCACGAAGCGGCGCGCCAGATCGAGATTCTGGAAGACGGCGGCGAGATTCGACAAGAAACGCGTCTGTGGAATGAAAATGAGGGTCACACGGCTTCGATGCGATCGAAAGAAGAAGCGTACGACTACCGATACTTTCCGGAACCCGATCTTGTGCCAGTGCAACCTACCGATGAACTGAGGGCCCACGTGCGGGCTACGATGCCCGAGCTTCCTGCGGCCCGTCGCACTCGTTTGATGGCCGAACTGTCGATTAGCGAACAAGACGCGCGCACGCTGTTGTCTACCGATGGGTTGGCCGATTTCGCCGAGGCTGCGGTCGTGCTCGGCGCGCCGCCACGTGACGCGGCGCTCTGGACCACACAAGACGTGTCGGCCCACCTCAATGTGCTCGGTGGCGGCGCAACTGTCGAGGGCCTCGATCCTGGGTTACTTGTCGAGACGTTGCAATTGGTATCCGACGGCTTGGTGTCTCGTAATCAAGGTAAAGAGGTGTTCGCTGCCGCGTTGGCCGGCGAAGGACGTCCTGCGCAAATAGTTGCCGACCGAGGATTGGCACAGGTCAGTGACAGCGGCGCGTTGGGTGCCGTGGTTGATGAAGTATTTGCCGCGAACAGTGCAGCGGTGCAGGAATGGCGTGACGGCGATGACAAGGTCCGCAAGAAAAAACGGGGCTTTTTAATGGGTGAAGCCATGAAGGCACTCAAAGGCCAAGGTAACCCACAACTGCTCAATCAATTAATCGACGAACGACTCGCGGACTAGCTGCGACTGCGCGTTCGAACGTGCGGGTTAGCGGGTGAATTTCGACAGGGCTTCGGTCCAAGTTTCGTGAGCTACTCCTGCTGGGGGATTGACTGATACGCGGTCAACGATTCCTGCGTAACGAGTCTGGAGGGCGTTGGCAATGGTGTGGGGTGTGCCACACGTAACGAATGCATCGAGCATCTCATCGGTAATAAGGCTGTTCATCTCCCCCCAGCCACCGGTTTTGGAGAGACGGTTGAGTTCGGTTTGTACTTCACCCCAACCGTGGGGTTCAAGCACCACTCGGTAGGCAGGTGTGCTGCCGTAGAAAGCCAGGCGCATGCGGAACGCCTCGCGTGCCTGTTCGATTTCCCCGTCGCTATTGCCGACTGCCACCATTGCTGGCAGTGAAATCTCGAAGTCGGCAAGGGTGCGTCCGCGAGTGGCCAGTCCGGCTGCGAGAGCGGGCAGTGTTGTTTCCCGCATGAATTTTTCCGTTGAAAACGGGTGGATCATGAAACCGTCGGCTACCTCACCGGCAACGGCGGTCATCTTGGGCCCAACCCCTGCCAGCACAATTGGCGGCGGCCCCCATTCGCATGGTCCAGGATTGAACATTGGCGTCATCAAGGTGTGTCGGTAGAATTCGCCCCGGAAGTCCAAGGGAACCTCGTCGTTCCAGCTCGCGAAGATCGCCTGGATCGCTTGCACCATTTCTCGCATGCGGGCGGCGGGCCGGGACCATTCCATCGAGAATCGCTTTTCGATGTGGGGCTTGATTTGGCTGCCGAGCCCCAGTGTCATGCGACCCTGTGACGCCAATTGAAGGTCGTACGCGATGTTGGCGAGCGTCATTGGGTTTCGGGCGAACGCGATTGCGACCGCGGTAGTGAGTTGCAATGACGTGGTGTGTTCTGCGGCCAGGAGCAGCGGCATGAACGGCTCATGCGGACCCTCAAAGGTGTACACGCCGTCGTAGCCAAGCGACTCTAAATCGCGGGCGATCTCGGGCACCTTCATGAGATGAGTGGTTTCTAACGCTGCATCGACTCGCATCTTGTTCTCCATCCACAGCACAAAATCCAGCTGGGTCTTGAGGTGATGCTAGATGCCCTTCGTGACACGGTTTGGAATTGGTTAGGCAGCTCGAGTTTTGACCGAGGAAAAATAGGGCCCTTGCGCGTAGTCGCAATCGAGTTGGATGAGAGCTCGTACATCATCGACGGTGGCGACGCCATCAGCGATGATTGCAAAGCCAACTGAGTGGGCCAGCGCGATTACGGCTGCGACGATGGCTTGACCGGGTGCATCAATAGCTACCTCGGCGTAAAAAGAGTGCGCGAGCTTGACGAAGTCGACATCGATTTTACGCAAGATTGCGACTGAGGTTGAGCTCTTCCCGAAGTCCGCAAGCGCGAGTTGGACGCCGATTTCGCGCAATCGTTGCAGTGTTGCAAGCGCGTGCTGCGGATCGCGCAGAACCCAGGACTCGGCCACTTCGATGCAGACTTGCCGGGGAGGTAACGAAGTACCGATGAGTGCCGACTGCACACCTTTGATCAATGACGTGTCGTCGAGATGCCGCGGCGACAATCCGACATGAAGCAGCGGAGCGTTGGTGTCACTGTCCCCGCGCCAACGGGCTGCCTGAATGCAACCAGAGGACAACATGAGCCTGTCGAGTATTGCAGCGAGGCCCATTTCCGAGGCAGTCTCCGCCAGCGAGGTGTGTTCCAAACAAGAACCATCGGGGCGATCCCACGCACAATGTGATTGGTACCCACGCACTTCGCGGTTGATAAGCCCAACGATCGGTAAGTACGAAATGGCAAGGGTGTGGTGCTCGATGGCCTGACGCAGCCCTATCTCCAGCGCGCGCCGATGCGAGTGTGCAGCGCGGAGCGCGGCGTCGAATATTTCTATCCGGCTGCGACCTTCGTGTTTCGCCCGGTACACCGCTGCATCCGCATTGCGCATCAACGCGTCGGCACTTTGCGCACCATCGCTGATCGCGATGCCGATGCTCGCACCTACTGTCGCAGTGCGACTACCGACAGCGATTGGCGACTCGACAAGCAATGCAATTCTTTCTGCTATTTCGATCGCCTCAGCCGGGTCGTTGAGATCTTCGCAGAGTACGACGAATTCATCGCCGCCCAACCGGGCGACGGTGTCTGCCTCGCGGGACGCTCGTCGGAGTCGTTGAGAGATTTCGATGAGGACGGCGTCGCCAGCTTGATGCCCAAGGGTGTCATTAACCGCTTTGAACCTATCGAGATCAAGGAACAGCAGCGCCGTTGACCCGACATCAGTACGTCGGGAAAGCGCATGATCCAAACGGTCGGCAAATGCAGATCGATTCAACAATGAGGTGAGCGCATCGTGGGTCGCGCCGTAGGAAAGCAACTCTTCGGATCGTTTCCTTTGAGTGACATCGGCGAGCATGAGAATGATTTGGGAGGGCGCACCCGACGCGTCGGTGATCAACGCAGCATCGGTGAGTGCCCACAGGACATTGTCTTGTCGGTTTACTAGCCGATGCTCGATTTGGCGGGCCTTGTCCCCATTAAGAATCTCTCGTAGTCCGTCGGTAAATAGCCGCCGATCGTCCGCGAGGACGAAGTGGTCAATCGGCCTCGATACGAGTTCATCAAGTGAGTATCCAAGCATCGCGCAACCAGAAGGATTGAGGTCGCGAATACTTCCGTCGATATCGAGCAGAGCAAGGCATAGCGGAGCGTGTTCGAATGCCGCGCGAAACCGTTCTTGTGCTTCTCGTAGCGCTGCTTCGGTGCGTTTTCGTTGGGTAATGTTTCGCGCCGTTATGACGACGCCACCGATCGCGCCAAGATCGCCAAGGTTCTGACCAACGCATTCGAAGTCCCAGTAGGTGCCGTCGGCACTGCGCAATCGTAATTCGATGGGAGCGTCCGGGCCGCGCGTTCCGTCGAGTACCGCACTCAATCCGCTCGCCGCGATTTCGAGGTCTTCGGGGTGGACGAGTGAAAACACCCCGCCCTCTGGGTCGAAACCTTTCGGGTAACCGAGATGGCGGGTCCCCGCGTCGCTTGCCTCCCAATCGCCATCGGGATAGAGCACCGCAATGATGTCGGCGGAGTGATTGACCAACGCACTGAATTTCGCTTCGCTGGTTGATAGCGCATTCGCGGCGCTGATCTCCGCACTGACATCTTCGATGCCGAGAATGAAACCCGGTGCATTGGTTGACACGCTGGCGGATGCCTTGAGTCGGTGGCCGTGCACTCGGGCGATGAAGGTACTGCCGTCGATGCGCCGAGCGGTGATATCTACATGAGGAGTGTGGTGTGGGTCCGCGATGTGTGACCGGATCGCGGCAAGCGCCTCATTCGCAGAATCCGATTTGAACAGCGTGGTGAGCGAGGTAGTGGCTAGGTTCGACATTGTCGTTTTGAAGAGCTCGGCGAATGTTCGATTCGCGTGTACTTGTGCGTAGTCATCGGTGACGAGTGCGATCGCAAAGGGGGCGAACTCATGGAGTATCCGATAGCGATTTGCGATTTCGTCTCGGTCGGTGAGCGATCGGCAGTGGAACACCAAACCTGCAACCTCAGGGTCGGCGAGCAAGTTGGTGGCAATTGTCTCGAAGCGGACCCAGGTGCCATCGGCGTGAGCGACTCGAACTTCAAACGGTTCTTTGACCCCGTGCGAGGAACTGGTCGAATTCAGTGCTGCAGCGGCTTCAGCCAGGTCGTCAGGATGCAGGAGTGTCAACACATTGCTGCCGAGTAGGTCGGCTGGCTCATACCCCAGCAAGTCGCGGCCTGCGCCACTGCTGTAGAGGAGGTTCGCGTCCATATCGGTCACGATTACCAGTTCAGAACCGTGCTCCAGGATCGCCGCAAGGCGCGTTGGGTCGATCGAGGCGCGCCGCGCCGCGCCGCTTTTCGAAGCGGGATAGTGCCCGCTTGTTCCCGTACCGTCCATTTCGTAGCTGGTATCGGGTATTCGAGATGCCTGCTGTAGACCGAGTCTGACATGCTTGGCGCATGACACGTGTAGTGCGAGTTGTCTCGTCGGGCGTCGTGGCCGGTACTCAATTTGAACGAGGAGTGCAACGGTTCTGTGGGATTCGGTACGCGGTTGCTGAGCGGTTTGCTCGGCCGACTGCGTTGCCCCTATTGGGTGAGATAGACGCTACCGATTTTGGCGATGCTTGCCCGCAGATGCCGGTGTTCTCGCCGTTGGTGCCGGGCGGGGCGTTGGGCGTGGCGGAATCGGAAGACTGTTTGCATCTCAACGTATGGATTCCCGAAGGTGCAGGGCCGTTTCCAGTATTGGTCTGGATTCACGGTGGCTCGTTCATTACCGGCGCGGCATCGCAAGCGATGTACGACGGCTCGCCCCTCGCGGGTCTCGGCGTTGTGGTGGTGTCGGTTAACTATCGAGTGGGCCCGCTCGGATTTCTCGACCTTCGCTCAATAGATGGCGCCGACCCGACTTGGACCGCAAATGCAGGGTTACACGATCAGGTGGCTGCCTTCAACTGGGTGCGCAACCACATCGCCGAATTCGCGGGTGATGCAGCAAACGTGACGGTGATGGGTGAGAGCGCTGGGGGTGGGTCGATCTTGCACTTGCTCGGGGCTTCGCAACGATCGACGTGGTTCGACCGCGCAATTGTGTTCAGTGGATCTGCGGGATTCACATTCGAACCGAGCGACGCGGCGACTATCGCATCGCGGTTCGTGGCTGGGTCCGGGACGCCAATTTCGCAACTCTCGTCGGTCGATGTTTCGACTTTGATTGCGGCGATCGGCGGCACGATGAGCGATCCCGATGTGTATGCACTCGCGGGGATGATGCCGTTTCATCCGTCGATCGATGGCGACTTGGTGCTCGACACTCCGATGGCCGGTTTGCAACGAGGCGCCGCGACGGGTTGCGACGTGTGGCTCTCAACGACCCGCGATGAGATGGCTTTGTTTGTTGATGCGTCACCGATGGAGCCTTCGAAATTGGCGAAGCGGGCCGCTCGATACGCAGGCCTTGACATTGCAACGGCTGAACAACTGGTTGAGAGCTACCGCAAGCAACTTATGGGTGAAGGCCTTGAAACCGAAGCAGTCAACGTCTGGGCCGCGATCTTGAGTGATCGAGAAATGACGTTGCCGATCCGAGGGTTGCTTGATGCGGCAGTAGCAGGAGCCGGCAATGTGTTCGGGTCGTTATTCACCTGGGACTCACCACCGCGCGCCGATGGCCGGCCGGTAGGTGCTGCCCACGCAACCGATTTGCCGTTCATCTTCGACAGCTTCGATGTGGACGGATGGGCGGAGTTCGTCGGCGCTACCGGTCCTGATCGTGAATCGATCGCCAAGGTCGCGTCGCGGGCATTGCAATCATCGATCGTGAAGTTTTGCAGCGACGGTGACCCAGGGTGGCCTCAGTGGTCAGACGACCGAGCGATGTGCACGTTTGGCGAACTACTTAAGGTCCAGCATGATCCGTTGCGGGCACCCGCTGAGTTGTGGGAAGCCATCGCTTCATGACAGCGGGGCGCGCGGTTTTGGCGCCGGGAACGCGTTTCTTGCAATGCCAAGTTCGAGGGCTGTGTGGGTGCGGGCATGCTCCAACATGGTTGCGGAATCCATCGTGGAGTGCATCACGACTTGGAGGCCGAGGCCGTCAAGCATCGAAGCGATTCGCCAGGCCGCGTCGCTCGGGCTCGCGCACACAAAGGTGCCGTTAGCAACGCCGTCGGCGATGACTCGTTCCATCACGTCGACCCAGGTTGAGTCGAGCTCCTGCGAGATTGCCTTCAGCTTCGGGTTGCGTAGAGCTTCCCCCCATGCGTCAATCCACAGTTTCCAGCTCACATCGGATGGCCCCGGTAGATACTCGCGAAGTGTGCGGTCGATGCGTTCGATCGGATCGCGTCCCAGCGCGACAGTGTGTTCTAGCCTCAATAGGTCGAGATCTGCTGCGTACCGGAGGGTCTCGCTCAGTAGTTCGTCTTTCGACGAAAAGTGATAGTGGATGAGCCCGGTTGACACCCCCAGTGAGGACGCGACGTCGGTGATTCGAGTACCGGCGAATCCGAATTGCAGCACCAGCGTGTGGGTCGCGCGCAGGATCTCCTCTCGGCGCTGATCCGGCAAGAATCGATTGCGGGTGCGTCGGTTCTTCGCGCCTTGCGTCACGTGGTCACTGTACTGATTTATGGGCTTGCACTCGGATTGTCAGCATTGGTCACAACGCTCTAGGTGTGCGAAGCGATTGGTTGCACGGATCGTCGCTTTCGAAGATAATGCGCTGTGCCTACTTCACGATCTGGCGGAGAAATCGAACTTCGAGGCCTTTCGAAGCGTTTCGGTGATTTCGTGGCGCTTGACGCCATTGACCTCGATGTTCACGGCGGCGAGTTCTTCAGCCTGCTCGGCCCGTCGGGGTGCGGTAAAAGCACCACCTTGCGCCTGATTGGGGGCTTCGAGGCGCCCACAGCTGGAGTGGTGCGAGTTGATGGCATCGATTTGGCCTCCACTGCGGCCCATAACCGTCCGGTGAATACGGTGTTTCAGAGTTATGCGCTGTTCCCGCATATGTCGGTTGAAAAGAACGTCGCCTATGGACTTCGATGGCGCGATGGAGTCACCAAGGCCGAACGGATTCGGCGTGTCGGTGAAGCCATTGCGATGGTCGAACTCCAAGGCCTTGAGCAGCGACGCCCAGCGCAGTTATCAGGTGGGCAACAACAGCGAGTGGCGTTGGCGCGCGCGTTGGTCTTGAAACCGTCGGTCTTGTTGCTCGACGAGCCGCTGGGCGCGCTTGATGCGAAGTTGCGCAAAACCCTCCAACACGAACTCTCAACGCTCCAGCGTGACGTTGGAATCACCTTCGTCTATGTCACCCACGATCAGGAAGAAGCACTCACGATGAGTGATCGGCTTGCAGTGATGGATCGCGGCCGTATCGTGCAGATCGGTACACCTAAAGAGGTCTATGAGTCGCCAGCTACCACCTACGTCGCGGATTTCCTTGGAGTGGCGAATTTGCTGGATGCCGTGGCAGTGGATGACACGACAGTATTGGTGAGCGGCGTCGCGCTGCGAGCTGAAGTTGGCGTTGTACGCGGACCGGTGAAAACGGTCGTTCGTCCTGAACGAGTTCGCTTGTCGGCCTACGGTTCCGACGAAACGGGTGCGCTCGAATCCAACGCGCTGACCGGCCTCGTAGAACGTGTGGTGTACCTGGGCGCTACGAGCCATGTCGTCGTGCGCCTTGCAGACGGAGCGACGGTGCAAGCGATGGTGCCCAACAGCGAGGGTGCCGTGGATGTATCAGCGGGTACTCCAGTTCGTGTGCAAATTCCCGTTGATGCCATTCGGGTCCTAGTGGCAGACGAGATCGATCTTGTTTCGAGTGAAGCGGGCGAACGCAGTGAACTTGAGGTTCAAGCTTCGCGTTAGTCATACTTCTACCCATGACGAACGAACCGTTGCGGCTTGGAGTGATCGGCTGCGGGATGATCGCTCAAGCCCATGCTGCAGCGATTCGATTGAATGCCGACGATGGTCTCGTTCGTTGCGTTGCGGCCGCCGATCCGAACCCAGATGGCGTTGATCGATTCGCAGCCATTGTCGGTGGTGTTCAGCACCGTTTCAACGATGGCATGTCGTTGATCGACCATCCCGAAGTTGACGCGGTCGTATTGATTACTCCAACGCGGTTCCACCGCGACTATGTGCTTGCGGTGTGTGCATCGGGAAAACCACTGTTCAGTGAAAAGCCGCTGGCTCCTACGTTCGATGTGGTGCGCGAACTGTGTGGAGCGGTGCGTACTAGTGGTATTTCTGCGCAAGTTGGGTTTCAATCCAGGTTTCATCCGATCGTTCGTCGGCTCAGGGAGATTGTCAACACAGGTGAGCTCGGTGCTCCAATGGGGTACTCGTTGCGCGACGATCAGTATTGGCCGACCGGCGACGTTGTTCCGGGTCACACAAGTTGGCGCTCGGATCTGTTCGAATCGGGGGGCGGTGCGCTGCTCGAACATTCGATCCACTCGTGCGATGTGTTGGCGTGGCTCTTTGGCCCGGCAATTCGCGTGTTCGCGACGAAACGTCATGTATTCGGCTATTCGGTTGAAGACACCGCAGCGATGACAATCGAGCATGTTGGCGGTGTCATTGGGAACCTCGTGACGATCTTCAATGGGGTTCGAGGCCGAGAAGAACGTCGCCTTGAGGTGTTTTTCGAACGCGGCACAATCGAGCTGACCACCGATTTCTTGGTAGGGGCGCCCGAAGATTCTCTTTTGATTCAGCGACCAGATCAACCTCCGGAGCGCATCGACGTCGCGGCACTGCGGGGCGACTGGTTTAAGAGGGACGGTTGCGACCCTGAACGGCAATACTTCGTGTATCAATACTTTGCCCATCGAGCCTTTGCGCAGGCGCTGCGCGACAACACGCCGATGAGCCCGGGCTTCGAAGACGCACTCCTTGCGCATTCGATCGTGGAGGCGGGATACCGATCCTGCGACTCAGGGATGCCGGTGTTGGTCAGCGATCTCTGAGCAGATCAGACGTCGAGCCCAGCAAAATCCTCTACTACGCTGCCCGTCGTGCCGTTGTGACGGCGCCAGAGCTTGAGGCCAGCCATTGCGAACAAGATCGCGAGCAGCGTCACCGCCAACATGATTGTCGCAAGCGCGTTGACCGCCGGGGTTTGCGTGCCGCGAAATGAGTTGTAGATCTTCATCGGCACAGTCTCGCTACTCGCATCTGCCGACAGAAACTGACTCACCACAAAGTCGTCGATGCTCGTCGCGAATACCACCATCAACGAGGCGAAAATGGCCGGGCTGAGCAATGGCATGATGATTGTGCGCAGAGCCTGCATCGGCGTTGCACCGAGATCCTGCGCGGCATCCTCAAAGTCGCGGCCCAAGGTGAGTAGTCGCCCTCTGACCACAATGACGACCGTTGAAAGGCTCAACGTGACATGCCCAAGCAGTTGGGCAGTAGAGCCGAGTTGAATCGCGGTAAACATCGTGGTGAAGCACAGGTACAGCGCGCTTGCGAACACGATCTCGGGAGTCACGAGCGGAACAAGCATCAACATGTTGGCGGGTTTTTGGCCGTAGCCGCGCCAACGGGTGAGCCCGATGGCCATTGCCACGCCGAGCGGCGCACAGATGGCCATGGTAAGCAGCGCCAGCTTGATTGAATTGCCAAGCGCATTGTGCAGCGTTGCGTCGTGCCACACCGAGCGGTTCGGGTCTCCCCAATACCAACGAGTCGAGAAACCTTGCCAGGTACTGCGCGAACGCCCCTTGTTGAACGAGAATTGAATTGCAACGATTACCGGCACGATGGCCCACGCAAGGTAGAGCCATGTCACGGCGGCGAGCACCCGTGGTTTACGCCAGGGGTTCGACCACCACCGGCCGATGGGGCCAAGGATGTTCATCGCACATCCTTGGTGGCAGCGTTGCTTGCGTAAAGGTAGTAGCCCATGAGAATCGTCAAAAACAGTGTCAGTGAAAGCACAAGTGCCGCGCCGACGCCGCGAGATGTTGGCGACTGCACCGCGGATTGAATCTGATTGCCGATCATGTTGGTGCGAGGTGACGACGACAACAGTTGATTGGTGTAGTAGTCACCGAACATCGGCAATGCTGTGATGGCAGTTGCAGCGAGGATGCCTTGGCGCGCACTTGGCAACGTGACGTGAATAAACGTTCTGATGGTGCCCACTCCAAGATCTTTCGATGCTTCGAGGAGCCGGGTATCAATGCGGTCAAGGGATGCGAACAACGGGAGAATGAAAAACGGCACGTAGCCGTAGACCAGCCCGAGCACGATTGTGTACCACCGAGCGTCGAGCCAGTTGATCGGTCCCGACGTGATGTGCAGCGCTGCGAGAATGTCGTTGACGTAGCCGTCCTGTTGCAGCAGATTCACCCAGGCCAACATACGCATGAGATACGAAATCCAAAACGGTGCAAGTAACAATGCGAGCATGAGGCCTCGGCGTTTCCCTGCGAAGCGCGCAACGTAGTAGGCGACCGGGAATCCGATGATGAAACAGAGCGCCATAGCTAACACGACGTATGTGCAAGTGCGCACGAACGGTTGTCCGAACACGCCGCTTTCGAGTCCGCGCCATACTTCGCGAAACGAATCTGCATTCCAATGTAGAGGGTTCCATTCGGGCTCACGCGCGCCGAAGAGCGGATCGTCGTATCCACTTGCTATTGAAACGACGCCGTAGAAAGGGATAGCGAACAGCAGCACCAGCCAAGCGGTTCCCGGGAGCGCAAGTGTGGGCCAGAGCCATCGCGGCCGGCGATGTTCCACTGGAGTTGACCGAAAATACTTGTGCAACGCGATTACTTTGCCCGTGGGCTAACTGCCCGCACCGCTGGTGAACTTCGCCCACTCATCTTCCCAAATTTTCTTACCCTTGGGCGAAAGTTGAAGCTCTTCATAGCCGTTCACGAAGTCTTGTTCTCGCACGACTGCAGTCAGCAGATTTTCGGGGATCACGCCGTCTTCGATGAGCGTCTCAGGAGTGATCGCCGTGAGCGGTTGCTGGTAGCCCGTGAACCCAATGTTCGTTCTTGCGTTGGTTTCATCGAGAATAAAATTGAGGAATCGGTGTGCCAACACGGGTTTCGCGGCCTTGCGCCCAATGGTCCAACTGTCGCTTTGGATCAACCCTTTTCCATCGGGTTGGAACCAGTAGCCGAGTACCTCCGGGCCAAGATCCTCCGGAAGGTTGTACACGGCGTTGATCATGTCGCCGCTCCAGGTTTGGTGCACCCAGGCTTGGCCCTCGGGTAGTTTCGTGTAGCCCTGGCCGCTGATCTTTATGTTGACTGCACCGACCATTCGCTGCAACTCGGTGCCTGCTTTTGCGATGATTGCGGGGTCTTCAGTGTTGACATCAGTGAAGCCGAGGCGAAGCAACGCCATGGACAGCGCCTCACGGTCATCGTCAAGTACGAACGCGTAACCTTTGTGTTTCCGGTTGAACAGCATGTCAGTTGCGTCGGCAACCGTGGGCGGCGCGTCCGAAGGGTCTACTTTGTCAGTGCGATAGCCAATGCCCGTCGTGTAGATCGTGTACGGGATCGTGTACTGCGAGCCTTTGTCGTAGAACGGGTCTTGCAGCGAAGCCCAGACGTTGCTGAGATTTGCGATGTACGTTTTGTTCAGAGGTTGAATTAATCCGGCCGCCGCCAAAGTACCGAGCCGGTCGGGAGACATGTTGATGAGATCGAAATTCGCGGCGCCGCTTTGTAGTTTGTCGACTGCTTCGTTGATGTTCGCGAACGTCGTGAGCTCGACTTTGACTTTGTATTCTTTTTCGAATGTCTTGACGGTTTCGGGGTCGAGATAGTCGGCATAGTTGAAGATCTTGAGCGTGCCGGATTCTGGATCAAGCCCATCTTTGATGGGATCGGCGCACAGTGGCAAAGTTGCGGGATTGTTTGGTCGCGACAGTTTCGGCGGCTCTCCGCACTTCGCATTGCCGCTCGGACCGCCTTGAGACGTCGACACGGGGTCTTTGGAGTCGCTCCCGCACGCACTTAATAGTGTTGCGCCGCCGCCGAGCAGCAACGCGGTTGTCGCTGAATGGCGAAGGAACTCGCGACGGTCGTAGCTGCGTCTGCCGGTTGTTTCGCGACGATCGGCCATGTGTGCCTCTCCAACCCAAGGAGTTAACTGAACGGTCAGTCAGACCGTAGCTCAAATGGTCCGTCCGATCCACCCCTAGCTGGCCACGCGGTGGTCGCTCGCGTCGAGCGCGCAATCCCCCTGGGTCGCGTCGCAGATCGCGGCGCCGAGGATCTGCACGGATATCGCGATTTGCTCCCGACTTACAATGAGCGGTGGTGCCAGTCGGATCGACCGTTCTCCGCAGGTGAGCACGAGTAATCCTCTGCGAAACGCAGCTTGTTCGGCGGCAGCCGCGATCTCGTGAGTTTCGAAGTCGATGCCAACCATCAGCCCTCGTCCCCGAATATCCGTGATGGCAGGGCATACGGTCGCGAGTTGTTGGAGCTGAAATTGCAGATGAGCGCCCATCGATTGTGCGTTGGCAATTGCTGACCCCTCGAGCACGTCGAGCGTTGCGATTGCCGCGGCGCACGCAACGGGATTTCCGCCAAATGTCGAACCGTGTTTACCGGGCCCCCATGTCATGAAACGGTCACGAGCTAGTAGTGCCGCGAGCGGGAGACCACTCGCGATTCCCTTGCCAGCGAGGAGCATGTCGGGTGCAACGTTGTCGTGTTCGATGGCCCACATCCGGCCGGTGCGTCCCGCGCCCGATTGCACTTCATCCGCGATCAACACAATTCCGTGGGTGTCGCATATGCGTCGTAATTCAGCCATCCAGCCTTGCGACGGTACGACGTATCCGCCTTCGCCCTGGATTGGTTCGACAATGATTGCGGCGACGTCGGTGGGTTCGCTGAGATGGCGAAATATCACCGACTCGATGTAGCCCGGGTCGCCGTACGGAGCGTGGTACACGCCGGGCATCATGGCGCCGAAGCCACCGCGGTATTTCGCTTTGCTTGCTGTCAGCGAGAGTGCTCCCAGCGAGCGGCCGTGGAACGCGCCATGAAAGGCAATGATATTGGGGCGCTTTGTGGTGTACCTAGCGAGTTTGATTGCAGCTTCCACTACCTCGGTTCCGCTGTTGCCGAGAAACACCTTCGACGGTCCCATGCCGTGTGGCGCCGACGCAACCAATCGCTCACACAACTCGATATACGCAGGCACGTACCAATCGCTAGAGCAATAGTGGAGGAGTTCATTGCTTTGTTTCGCGATTGCGGCGACCACAGCTGGATGGCAGTGGCCTGTGCTGTTGACGGCAATGCCCGCGTTGAAGTCGAGGAATCGATTGCCATCGACGTCTTCGATCACCAAGCCGGACGCGCGCTTCGGAACGAGGGGGTAGACGCGACCGAGACAGGAGCTGACACTGAGCGCGTCGCGTTCGATGAACGCTCGTGCTATTGGGCCTGGGAGTTCAGTGCGCAGTGCGGGTGCGTTGCATGCTGCGAGTGCTTGGGCCGTCGTCGTTGTCATTGTCGTCATGGTGGGTTCCTCTTTTGGTCTATTTCGTGGGCCAACGGGGGCTGGTGGTGCGCGGCGGGTAGAGGGCCGCTTTGACATGCAGGAGTGAGGGTGCGTTTCGGGAAGCCGCCTGTGTGAGAGCGTGCTGGTAGTCCGATCCGACCCCGCTGATGAGAGTCGCGTCGATTCCGAATCCCTCTGCCACCTTCACGAAATCCACGGGCTGCAGCTCGCAGCCGTCGAGCTCCTCATGTGGAAACCGAAGCATTCCGTAGCCACCATCATCGATGACAATGATGGTGATCGGTAGCTGTTCCTGAGCCACGGTCGCGAGTTCGCCGATGGCAAAGAGCATTCCGCCGTCGCCAACGAATGCCGCTGCCGGTCGACCGCTTGTTGCGGCTCCGATTGCCGCTGGGAACGCCCAGCCGAGTGTGCCCCAACCCATCGGGTAGTGCAAACCTCGTGGTTCGGCAACGGCGTAGTGGCCAGCCATCCAATACCCGGCGATGCACATATCAGCGAATACAACTGACTTCGCTGGGAGTGCCGACTCCGTGTGTTCCAAAAACTCAATAGATTCAGCACTATTCGAATCTTGGCGGAGTTCTTCGCGAATTTCTCGTCCGAGTAGCGCGAGATGGCCAAACCATGGTTTGTTGCTTGGCAACTGGGCGACGATTTCATTTACTGCTTGGGTATCGGCCGCGATGACCTGATCGAACGTGTAGTTCTTGGCAGCATCGGTCGCGTCGATGTTGATCGCCACCCGGCGAGCGGGCAGCGGCAGCCGCCAAGCCATTGTGTTCATTGCATCGAGGTCGGATCCGATAACGATTGCGCCCGTTGCGCGTGCGATGAGCGACGTCACTTGTGGTTCGTGTGCCGGTGCAGGTACTAGGTGGGGATGTCCGGCTGGGAGCACGCCCCGCGCGGAAAAGGTCGTGACGACGGGTGCTCCGAGATGTCGTGCCGCGAACTCTATTTGTCGTCCTGCATCTTTTGCCCCACCACCGACAATCAATATTGGTCGGTCGCCGAGCGCAATGTCGATGCGCTCGGGGTTGTCGACCACGGGTTCCCTTCGCGGTGCGTCAGGAGTGGCCCAGGGTGCCCGCAACAAATCGGTTGGAATTTCGAAGTATGTAGGTCCGTGAGGTGGTGTGAGTGCAGCGTGAATCGCTGCGTTGATCTCTCGCGTTTGTGCCTTGGTAACTGCCGTAAACATTGATGCTTGGTCGGTGCACTCGTGCAGCACCCCTCGATATACATCGGGTGTGCGCTGAGTGCTTGGAATGTCGGTGGCGATGACGAGTATGGGGCTTTTGCTCGCCCACGCCTCGCCGACTGCTCCCAAAGTATTTGCTGCCCCCGGCCCCGTGGTCACGAGTGCTACTCCGAGTCGACCAGTACTGCGCGCGTACCCATCTGCGGCGTATGCACATCCTTGTTCATGCCGAGATCCCACGATGCGAATACCAGCGGCTTTGAAGGCTGGCCACAGAGCCATGTTGTGCACGCCCGGCAGTCCGAACGCGACATCGACATCGACAGCGCGCAATGCGGCCGCGATCACTTGCGCGCCGGTTGCGCTCGTATCCATCACGCGATCGAATCGCGATTGTCGATTTGAGCTTTTTGTAGGCGACCGGAGTAGTCGATGTACACAGACTTCGTCTCGCTGAACTGTTCGAGCCCACGTGATCCTGCTTCGCGATATCCATTGCCAGTGAATTTGTTGCCGCCAAACGGGAGATGGATTTCGGCACCGATTGTTGGAGCATTGATGTATACGATGCCGGTGTCGAGATCGTGAAGGGCCCGCATTGCATGGTTTACGTCGCGTGTGTAGATCGATGATGAAAGTCCGTATTCGCAGTCATTAACAGTTTCAATCGCTTCGTCGAATGAGTCCACTTCAAGAACTGCGAGCACCGGACCGAATACTTCGTTGCGAGTGATGAACGAGTTGCGGTGCGCGCCACTCAAGATCGTTGGCGCGTAAAACGATCCGCCGTCGCAGCCTGTTGCAGCAATTGGAGAGCCGCCAAGGAGGAGTTCGTTGCCTTCGCTCACCGCGGTTTGCACCATGTCGTGAATACGTGCAACTGAGGCTGATGTGATCACGGGACCAACGTCGGTAGTCGCTACTAGTGGATCGCCGACCATCAACTGAGCGGCACGGCTGGTGACTCGCTGTATGAGCTCATCGATGATCGCTCGGTGTGCAACGAGACGCGATGTCGAAGTGCACCGTTGGCCCGATGTACCAAAGGCTCCGAAGATCACGCCATCGACCACGAGATCAAGATCCGCGTCGTCCATTACGATCATCGCGTTTTTCCCACCGAGCTCCAACGACACGAGTTTCGGGCCGACTTCCATTGCGGCTGACGCAACTCGCCTGCCGGTTGCGACTGAGCCGGTAAAGGAGATCGCGCGCACACCAGGATGCACAGTGAGCGCGGCGCCTACGTCACCGAAGCCGTGCACCACGTTGATGAGCCCTTCAGGGGCGCCAGCTTCGATGCACGCGGCGACGAATTGTTCGCAGCACATGGGTGCGAACTCTGAAGGTTTGATGACGACGCCGTTTCCAGCGAGCAGCGCGGGGAAGATTTTCCATGATGGAATCGCGACTGGGAAGTTCCAAGGCGTGATCATTCCCACGACGCCAACCGGGTGCCGCGTTGTGAACCCAAACTTCTCCGGCATCTCGCATGGGTGCACCGTGCCCCAGGCGTTGCGAGCTTGGCCTGCGACGAAATGCGCCATATCGATCGCTTCTTGCACGTCGCCGCCGGCCTCCACCAGGATTTTGCCAGCCTCTCGTGATACGAGGTTCGCCAATTCAGCCTTGCGGCGCGTGAGTACTTCGCCGATCGTGGCGATCACTTCGCCTCGCGCTGGCACGGGAAGCTTGGCCCATGACCGTTGGGCTGCCGTTGCGAACCGTACGGCTGTCTCCACATCAGTCGCGGTATGGATTGGCATTGATGCCACGATTTCAGCCGGTCGGGCCGGGTTGGTGCTGTCGAACGTCATTGCCATTAGGGCCTTTGCAGTCGATTGTTTGCGGGATGTCAGGTGCGGGAATTGTTATTCCGAAGTCTGCAACAGTGTAACGTATGTTCCATGACATCGACACGATCCGTCATGGAATTGATTGCGGATGCGGCGTCGTTGCTGACCGTGTCCGAACGCAAAGTGGCCGAGGCGATCCTTGAAGACCCCAAGATTGTGGCATTCGGGACGGTGGCGCAGCTGGCGAGCCGGGCGGGGAGCAGCGGGCCGACGGTACTTCGCCTAGCAGCGAAGCTTGGTTTCGTAGGCTTCGTCGATCTTCAAGCTGCGGTGCAGGAAAATATCGCTGACCAGCTCCGACCCGCGACGCAACGAATTCGCGAGCGCCGCTCGGGGGATCTCATTGCAAATGCTCTGCATGCCGATCTCGACAACGTGCGGCGCACCCTTGAGCAGATTGACCCGAACGACTTTGCTGAGACCGTCGAGCTAGTTGCTGATCGGCGTCACAAGGTATTCGTGATGGCGAGTGAATTGTCTGGTTCGGCCGGACGCTTGTTGGCGCAACAACTCGATTTGTTGCGAGATGGCATCGTGCTGATTGATGGGCCAGGACCGAGCGTGAGTCGCAAACTCGTCGACGTCGAAGCTGGCGATGTTGTGCTGGTATTCGATCTGCGCCGCTACGAGCAGTGGGTGCTCGCCGCGACCGAGCGTGTTGACGAGCATGGAGCACTGGTTGTGGCGATTACCGATTCGCGTTTGTCGTCGCTCGCGCAGCACGCGCGATATGTCTTTACGATTGCTGCGCGCGGAGCCGGGCCCTTTGATAGCGCGACCGGTGGCATGGCGTTTGTGCACGCTTTTGGTGCCGCAACCGCCGCACGTCTGCGGCGCAGCGCGACGGTGCGGCTTGATCAAATTGAAGCGAGCTGGGCGGCCGGCGGCGACCTCATCGGCGACCGGTAGCGCACGTAACGACACTCCCAGCGCGACTCAGCAATTGGTGATCGCGCCGGTTTCCGCCCCTTGCGCGAGCTTCGCGTACTTCGCGAGGAAGCCTGAGGTATATAGCGGTTCGGGGATCTTCCAGTGCTTGCGGCGCTCAACGAGTGTGGCTTCATCCACCATGAGATCGATCGTGTAGTTCTCGGCGTCGATCAGGATGCGGTCGCCGTCTTCGACGAACGCGATCGGGCCACCATCGACTGCTTCCGGGGCAACGTGACCCACGCAATACCCGTGCGTGCCTCCCGAGAAGCGACCGTCGGTAATGAGTGCTGCGTCTGCGCCGCGGCCAGCGCCTTTCATTGCGCCAGTTACCGCCAGCATCTCGCGCATGCCGGGCCCTCCCTTCGGGCCCTCGTAGCGAATCACCACGATGTCTCCGGCATTGATCTTGCCCGCGAGAATTGCTTCCATTGCGAGTGGTTCGCCGTTGAACACCCGTGCCGTGCCGTCGAAGTGCAGGTTGTCAATACCTGCCACCTTGACGACGGCGCCTTTGGGGGCCATCGTGCCGTGGAGAATCGCGATACCGCCCTGCGCGTGGATTGGCGCGTTCAGTGGATGCACCACATCGCCATCGGCGCCAGGAGGCGCGAGTGCTTCGAGGTTCTCCGCCATCGTTTTGCCGGTCACGGTCATGCAGTCGCCGTGCAGCAATCCCTCATCGAGCAGTATTTTCATGATGACGGGGATCCCGCCAATTCGGTCGACGTCGGTCATGTGATATTTGCCGTGCGGTTTGGTGTCGGCGATATGGGGGACACGCTTGCCAATCTTGTTGAAATCAGCAAGCTCGAGTTCGACGCGGGCTTCGTGCGCGATCGCCAACAGGTGCAGCACTGCGTTGGTGGAACCTCCGAGTGCCATCACCACTGCAATTGCGTTCTCGAACGCTTCCTTCGTCATGATCTGGCGAGCGCGTAAATCTCGTTCGATGAGGTTCATCACGGCACGACCCGATTCGTACGCGTAGTCGTCGCGACGACGGTCGACTGCGGGCGCGGATGCTGACCCTGGCAAACTCATACCGAGTGCTTCGCCTACCGCCGCCATCGTGTTGGCCGTGAACATTCCCGCACAGCTTCCCTCAGTGGGGCATGCACGTTTTTCGATCTCACCGAGTTCGTTGAGGCTGAGAGTTCCGGCGGCGCACGCGCCGACTGCTTCGAACACGCTCACGATATCGAGTGCTTGATCTTTGTAGTGCCCTGGCAGAATCGAGCCGCCGTACATGAAGATGCTCGGTAGATTGAGGCGCGCCGCGGCCATCAACATTCCGGGCAGGCTTTTGTCGCATCCTGCGAACGTCACCAATGCATCGAGCCGTTCTGAATGCATGACGCATTCGACCGAGTCGGCAATGATCTCTCGACTTGCAAGGGAGCCCCGCATGCCCTCATGCCCCATCGAAATACCGTCGCTTACTGCGATTGTGACGAATTCGAGTGGGAAACCACCAGCGTCTTTGACGCCGCGTTTCGAAGCTTTCGCAAGTCGGTCGAGCGGAAGATTGCAGGGCGTCACCTCGTTCCAACTCGAAGCCACTCCAACCTGGGCCTTACCCCAGTCGTCGTCGCCCATTCCTACCGCTCGAAGCATGGCGCGGGCCGGGGCGCGTTCCATCCCGTCGGTGACTTCGTGGCTCATGGGTTTCATCGGGTTCGACATGGCCGTCAAGGGTAGTAGCGGCGCTCGCTGATCTCTACATGAGATTGCGTGCGAAGAAATCGAGGATGATTTCTGCACGCTGTACTCGGTGTTTTGGAGCGCCGCTGCGCGACAGTTCGTGACCCTCCCCAGGGAATCGCCAGAACTCGGGGGTCTTGCCGAGCAGACGCAGTGCGACAAACAGTTCTTCGGCTTGGTCGATGGGGCAGCGAAGATCGTTCTCACTGTGGAGTATTAACATCGGAGTGTTGATATTGCGTACGTAGGTCATCGGGGAGCAACGCACGTACGCCTCGCGGGCATCGAGATGCGAAGCTCCGACTTGTTCGATGAATGATGTTGCGACGTCGGAGTTGTGCTCTTCGGTTATGAGGTTGTTCACCGAGCGTTCGCTACAAGCGGCGCGGAATCGGTCGGTGTGGCCCACGATCCACGTTGTGAGGTAGCCGCCGTAGCTTCCGCCTTGAATTCCGAGCCGGGTGCCATCGATCCAGTCGAACCGCGCGACCGCGGTGTCGACGCATGCCATCACATCATCGAAGTCGATGCCGCCCCAACCGGTGCCAGGATCCACTTCGCATTCGGGCCACCGAACCGCTCGACCCCACGCCTCTGAATATCCAGCAGATCCCCGAGGGTTGCAATACAGCACTGCGAATCCCGCGGCGACTTGTGTTTGAAATTCGTCGAAGAGTTTGTGGGTGTATTGCGTGAACGGCCCGCCGTGGATATTGAGAATGGTGGGAAACGGACCGGTGCCGTCGGGTCGGATCGCCCAACAATCGACGACCTCGCCGTCGGTGCTGGTTGCGGTGTATGCGATTGGTATTGCTGCTTCGCTTTGGGTAGCTGTTTGAAATTGTTGCGTGATCGTCGAGCACTGCGTGTGGTTGACGAAGAGTTCAGGCAATGACGATGCATCTCCGACGATCGTGGCGAGCACGCCTGCGCGTGAGTCGAAATCGATGACGCAACGGTCGCCGCTCACGACGTCGACTATTTCAGTTGAGCGGATATTCGCCTGAGCAAGCGCATTCGAACCGCGATTCTCGTATGCAAATAGGAGATGGTCTGGGTCTTGCCACAACAACAACCGATTGTTGCCTGGGGGCGTGCAATTGCGGTCGAGTGCGGACGTGATGGTTCGTTGTGTTTGGTCACCCAGATCGATGACGACGACGTGGTTGTGGCACGGCCCCGCGAGTGGCGTCGCGTAACGAAAAGCCGCGATGCGTTCGCTGTCGGGCGACCAAATAGGTGATGCGTACATCGAGTCGGTTGGCGTGATGACTCCGACTGCTTCAGTCGCTAGGTCAAGGACCCATAGATCGCGCAGAAGGTCGAGATCCCAAGTTGTATGACGAGCCGAAGCAAACGCGATCTTGCAGCCGTCAGGAGACCACGAGATTTCGTTCACATCGAACGGACCAAGGGTGCGCGCTATCAGAGTGGCTCCTGGTCGTGCCGCAACGGTGAACGCGCGGGATGGGCGATCGAAGAGCCATCCTTCGCCATCGAGGCGCGAGTAGAACCGTTCGATCTTGCGGGCGGGAGTGTCCTTGGGCTCGCGCGATTCACCGGGCGCGGCGTAGTAGGCGAGGTCTGGATCTCGGGCGACGAACGCGAGCGTTGACCCATCAGGAGACCAAGCGAGCTCGGTTGGACCTTCTGGCGGCGTGCAAATTTCGGTGACTTCAAGTGTTGCTATGTCGATGAGCGCCAGCTTGGTAACAGCATCATCGTCGCCGAGCGCTCGTAAGGTGCAAGCGACGACCGTGCCGTTGGGCGACCATCGTCCGAGGCTGCAGGCGAATCCGGACGGGGAGATTGTGGTCAGTTCGCCGGTGGCTGTCGCGCACCGACGCAACGCAGATTCGTAACGATTTTCTGCGCTGTTCATTGTGGTTTCGGCGAAGATCACCGAAGTTCCGTCGGGGCTCACTTGTACATCGGTGAGCGAAATGAGATCGGTGATGTGCTGCGCTGTGAATCCCGCCACGGCGGCCGACCTTACCGGTCATTTGGGTCGGTGAGGAGGCTTTCGAGTCGAAGTGCTCTCAGCCGAGCGTGACGGGGATTCGCAGCAATCCAGCCTTCGGATGGCGGACGGTGACGAGAATTTCCGCGTCGGCGTCGCCCTCTACGACCCACTCTGCGACTCCGACGTCGGGTGTTTCGTCCGACGCTGCTCCTCCGAAGTCGGAAATCATGGTGGTAACCCGCGAATGCCCTTGGAGTTGACCAAGATCGATGCGCGTAGTGCCTGATACAGCGCTGATGCCGGTGGGTGTCGAGATCGTCGCTTCCACGCCGATCGCGATTTTCTTGTCGATCGCTCGTTGCGTCACGTTGGTTGGGAGCCAGCCACAGTTTTCGATAGCGACGCGGACACGCCACGTCGTTTCGCTCAGTCGATCAACCTTCGTTTCGCGATGGCGCAACTGTGGCGCCGAGAGCGCGCAGTAGATCTGCCAGTCAGCGTGAGGTTTGACTACGGCTTCAAGAAGGTGGTCGGGTGGATTGCACCAGAAGCGAAGCGTGTCCCAGCCGCCGATTTCGATGGCACCCAACTGAGGATGATCAAACGGGTACCAATCGACGAAACCAGTGCCGCCAAGTTCGTTGTCGCTGTACGCGAGAAGTTGGATGTCCTGTTCGATGGGGTGATCTGCGAACCAATCGACCAGGTGGTAGTCGGTGATGCCTGCGTGGGGTAGCGGGCTCCAAAATTCCGTCGTCCATCCAAACACGCCGAGGTGGTCGTAGACCCAAGTGTCGGCACCACCGGTGATGACGTCTTTGGGGTCGTAGCGAAAGTCGTTGTACACGCCGACGTGGCGATATCCCGTGATTTCTGCACCGCGGGCGCCGAGCGCGTTGTACATCTTGAGGTCGACCGTCGGGAATTCTGTATCTGGTCGGTCATCGAACGGGCGCAGCAGCACTGCGCTGAAGGTGTGGTACGCGAAATAGCAACACACGTTGGTCCGGGCAATGAGGGCTTCGGCCAGCGTCCGAGTTTCGGGTTCGCTCAAGGGAAACGGTCCTGCACCAAACTGCTCGCCGTGCACGCGCCAGCCCGCCGGGAATTGACGGTTCAAATCAAGGCTTCGGCGCTCAGGAGCTGTCGCGAATTTCATGCCGTCGTAATCGCGAATGATGCCTTCGTACAAGAGGCGGTAAAACGGTCCATCGCCAATATCGTTAGGTGTTCTTGCGACCAGGAGCCTGGGATCGCGATCACTGACTTTCCATGGTCCGTTCGAATCGGGCACACGCATCGTGAGGAGGCGTCCATCGCCGTCAATATCGTGTTCGACCAACCCCGGTTGATCGTCGGTGCGTGGCCACTTGCGCACGGAACTGCGCAGGAACTGGGGTGAATCTGCAAGGACGAGTTCAGCACCATCTGGATTGACGCGGGGCATGACGTAGAACGTGCGACTGTCGAGCGCTTTGGTGATGAGTGGATCGGTGCCGTAGCCATGCACGAGTTTGTCGATCAGGTAGAGCGCGGCGAGCGAGCCAGTGTGCTCGATCGAGTGGATATTTGCGTCAGCCCAAATCGCGGGCTTCTCACTGTGACATCCAGTATTGGTGTTCGTTACGGTTGCGAGCCAAATGTCGCGCCCTTCGTACGACTTCCCCACACTCTCTACGGTGAGCAGAGTTGGGAACTGCGCGGCGAGGGAATGCAACGCCGTTGTGAGTTCGTCGTAGCGGTACAGATGATCAAACGAAATCACGGCCATGGTTGGAACCTACTTTCCGAACCTGGTGAGCGGAGGGTGGCCTGGGTGTTTTTGGATCTGCGCTCATCGACATTCCGTCTGAATGCGAGACGATGAGATGGACTGTGCGGATATACGCGTATTGTTCGGATGTGTTGCTGCCAATATCGATGACTATCGCCTGGAATCAGCGATGCGCCGCAATGGCGTGCACGCTGAGACACAAGCCGTGAGCGTCGGTTGTCGCGCTGGAGCACAGTTGGGCGAGTTTGATATTGAGTTCGAACGGATTGCATCGGTGGTTCCATCGTGAGTTGCCTTCGTTATGCCTGAGTGCTTGGAAGCCGAAGCGGCGCGCGTCGTGATCTCCGAGCACGCAGTGGGTCGCACAGTCAAGAAGGTGGAAGCACCCGACGAGTGGTTCTTGAAACGTGGTCTCACGCCCGCGCTTGTTCGTGCGGCTTTGAAGGGTGAGACATTTGTCGGGGCACGACGCGTCGGTAAACAACTCCTTGTTGATACGGAGCAACACGTACTCGGGTTGCATCTTGGAATGAGTGGGCGCGTGATCGTCGACGACGTTGCCGCCGGCGACCCCTTGCTCTACGCCAGCAATCGCAACGCGCCCGAGTGGCGTCGTTTCGGTGTGCGCTTCGACGACGGAGGCTCGCTGTGGCTGCGCGACCCTCGCCGTCTCGGTGGAGTGGAACTCGACCCCGACGAATCGCGATGGGGCCCGGATGTGTTCACTATTACTCATAAACAGGTGCTCGCCGCGCTCGGCCGATCAACTGCACCGCTCAAAGCCGTGTTGATGGATCAAGCGCGTATCGCGGGGCTCGGCAATCTGCTGACTGACGAAGCCCTGTGGAGAGCGAAGCTCGACCCCGCACGCCGCACGAACTCCTTGACCGCAGACGACACAGTCGTGTTGCACAAAGCGATTCGCTCGACGATTCGGATCTGCCTTAAACGCGGTGGCTCACACACCGGCGATCTGCACGCACATCGCGAACGGGGTGGTCGATGTCCGCTTGACGGTGTTGAACTAGAACGCCGCACCGTTGGGGGACGCACCACCTATTCGTGCCCGCTACACCAGAGGTAGTCGGATCGATCGCTAGTGCTCGGTTGCGTCGATTGCTGCTAGCTCGCCGGTGACGAGATCGATGACTGAGGTTGCAATGTGCACTCGGTTGCGTCCTTGACGTTTTGCTGTGAGTAACGCCGAGTCGGCTGCGGCTAGCACAGTTGCAAGGGAACACCCACTAGCGCAGTCAGCGATGCCGAATGACGCTCCGATTTCCGGTAGCCGCGCAGCAGCCAATGTGCGGGTGAAATGTTTGCGGACGCGCTCAACTGCTCGCTCGGCTTGTGCAGCGGTGCAATCGCTGATCACCATCACGAATTCATCACCGCCGAAACGAGCGACGAGATCTTCGGGATGCAACGCGCTGCGCATGGCCTCTGCGAACGCGCGCAACGTTTGATCGCCTACCTCATGCCCGTGGGTGTCGTTGATGGCTTTGAAGTCGTCGAGATCGGTGATCGCTACCGCAAATGGAGTGTTGGCATCGACAAGGTCGCGAACATGGGTATCGAGGCTGCGGCGGTTGTAGGCACCGGTGAGTGGGTCGGTTGCGGCGCGTTCGTTGGCGTGTTCGACGGCGCGTAGCAGCGATATCCGGCCCGCGGCTTGTGACGCGAGTTCCTCGAATCGAACAATGTCTTCGGACGTTGCGGCATCGTCGGGAGTCGACGTGATGTGCAGCACTCCGACGTTGCGGCCCGCGACAGTGAGCGGAACGCAGACCGATGAAATTTCTCCGCAGCTTCGCCCGCGAAGATACGCGCAGGCGTCGATGGCCTCGCTGGAGTCGAACGTCTCGGTGTGCCCATGCTGTACGGCTCGACAGCCGCGAAGTGTCGTGACGTTGCATCCTGCGCCGTCTGCAACAGTGGGTGTGCTCGCAGCACACGCGAGCTGATCGGTTCCCGTTTCGTCGACGAGTAGCAACTGGCCAGGTTTTGTCGGAACGATTTCCTGTATTGCTCTGGCGACGACATCTACAACTCCAGACTCTGACGTCGTTGCTTCGATTGCCCGCCAAAGCCGAGCATCGAACGTACGCCGCGCGAGGCTGTGTTCGAGGCGGGCGATCCGAGCGTCGCGTTGGGCGACCTTGCTGGTGTATTGCGCGTGGACCGGCCGTTGAATCAGCCAGGTGTTGAGCGCGATGATGGTCGCGATTCCAGCCACAATCGTGAGCGCCAGGGGAATGGCTCCACTCGATGGTGCCACGCCACCGATGAGCATGCCGACGGCGAACGACGCGATGGAACCCGTCGTGATGCTGAGGAACAAGTTGGTGTTGGTGTCGGTGCTCTGAGGTTGCATCGTGAGCGATCCTGATGAAGCGTCCAAAGTGGGCGGCGGATGAAATTGCGCTTCTACTGATCGGTCACGTGACCGTGGTTCTGACCTATGGTGTCACGTAGTGCACTATTCGAGGTATTTGTGCCATTGCGTATTGGAGTAGACGAATCTCGAGCTGTGGTCTATACTCCGGCCGATGTTGTTTTCCACGACCCTCGTAGTAGTAGTTACTTAGCGCACGGGCCGTCTCGCGTCCGTGCGCTGCCAACCCCTCCAGTCGGAGGGGTTTTTGTTTGCCAAAAATGTTCACCCCAACCGGGAGCATCACATGAAACCAACTGGAAAAATCACAGGCGCCCAAGCCCTCATCCGGAGCTTGGAAATGGAAGGCGTCGAAGTCATGTTCGGCCTTCCGGGCGGGGCGATTCTCCCTGTATACGACCCGCTGATCGACTCATCGATTCGCCACATTCTCGTGCGTCATGAACAAGGCGCGGGGCACATGGCAAGCGGATACGCGCATGCGACCGGCCGCCCAGGCGTGGCGATGGTCACGAGTGGCCCGGCGGCGACCAACATTGTGACGCCGTTGGCGGATGCCTACCTCGACTCAGTGCCGATGGTGGTTATTACGGGACAGGTGCCATACGCCGCGATCGGGACCGACGCGTTTCAAGAGTGCGACACGGTCGGCATCACGATGCCCGTCACGAAGCACAACTGGTTGGTCACCGATGCCCGCGACATTCCCACCATCATCCGCGAAGCCTTTCACGTCGCTACGACGGGTCGCCCGGGCCCTGTGTTGGTCGACTTCCCGAAGGATGTCGCGACGCAAATGATGGATTGGTATTGGCCAGATGGCGTGGATATGCCTGGTTACAAGCCAACTACCAAGGGACATCCGAAGCAGGTGAAAGATGCGGCGCGACTGATTGTTGCCGCGCAACGTCCTGTTATCTACGCCGGTGGCGGAATCTTGAAGGCGCGCGCTGCCGATGCGTTGAAGACATTTGCTGAGCTCACCGGGATTCCGGTCGTGACCACGCTGATGGCGCGCGGCGCGTTCCCAGACAAGCATGAACTGTGTCTCGGTATGCCCGGGATGCACGGCAATTACACGGCGATCACTGCGCTGCAGCAAAGCGATTTGCTCATCACCTTGGGCGCTCGCTTTGACGACCGGGTTACCGGCAAGGTTGGCGCGTTTGCGCCCGACGCGAAAATCATTCACGTCGATATTGATCCTGCGGAGCAAGGCAAGGTGCGTCGCCCTGATGTGCCGATCGTCGGAGACTGTAAGCAGGTCATCGAAGAACTCATCAAAGCGACGAAGGCCGAGATCAGCAAACACGCCGCAGCCAATATCAGTGAGTGGAAAGCGACGATTCAGCAATGGCAGCTGGACTTTCCGCTGTATTACGAACAAGAAGAAGGTGGCACGCTGAAGCCGCAGTTTGTGATCGAAAAACTCCGTGAAAACACGCCTGATGATTGCATCCTCGCCTCTGGCGTGGGGCAGCATCAGATGTGGGCGAGCCAGCACTGGCAGTTCAATTACCCCTACACCTGGATCAACTCGGGTGGCCTCGGCACGATGGGATACTCAGTGCCAGCAGCGATTGGTGCGAAGGTTGGTCGTCCCGACCGCATGGTGTGGGCCGTCGATGGTGATGGTTGCTTCCAGATGACCGCGCAGGAACTGGTCACCGCGGCTGCGGAACGCATTCCGGTGAAGATCGCGATTCTCAACAACGCGTATCTCGGCATGGTGCGCCAATGGCAGGAACTCTTCTACGAGGAGCGATACAGCGAGGTGTACCTGTCGCCTGACCTCCCCGACTACGTGAAATGGGCTGAGGCCATGGGCTGCGTCGGTATGCGCTGTGACAACGCCGACGACGTGGTTGCCACTATTGAAAAGGCCAACGCCATCAACGATCGTCCAGTCGTGATCGACTTCCGCACGGACTATCGCGAAAAGGTCTACCCGATGGTCGCCGCGGGGACATCTAACGACGACGTCATCCTCCATCCTGCCCTCAACGAGAAATCTCGATAGCCATGGCCTATAACGCTCGTCATCACATTTTGTCAGTCCTCGTCGAGAATAAAGCAGGCGTACTCACTCGCGTCGCGGCGTTGTTTTCTCGACGAGCGTTCAACATTGTGTCGCTCGCAGTCAGTCCAACTGAAGACGAACGGTTTTCGCGCATGACCATCGTGGTCGACGCAGATGCATCGCCGTTGGAACAAATCGTGAAACAACTCAACAAACTGATCCCCGTGATCAAGATCAGTGAGATCGCGCACAGTGAGGGGGTCGAGCGTGAGATGATGTTGCTTACGTTGAAAGCCGGTTCGGAAACTCGTTCGCAGGTGACGGAGCTTTCATCAATCTTTGATGCCAAGATCATCGACGTTGGCTACGAAGCGATGACGATGATGGTGGTTGGAGAGCCTGACAAACTCGACGCGTTTAGTGACTTGGTGCGGCCGTTTGGCATTCTCGAAATGCAACGAACTGGCCGCATCGCGATGCCAAAACTGGCCCGTCAACCGGTGAAACTTCGCGCCGTCAGGGCGGCCCGAGGCTGACATCGTGGGCTGGCGCCCGTAGCCTTGCATCTGTTCATTTTCCTCAAGGAGACCATTCAATGGCCGCAACTGTGTACTACGACAAAGACGCCGATTCGGCGCTGCTCGCCACCAAGAAGGTAGCGATTCTGGGATACGGCTCTCAAGGCCACGCCCACGCGTTGAATTTGAAAGAATCTGGTGTCGACGTCATCGTCGGGTTGCGGGAAGGGTCGCCTTCCAAGGCCAAGGCCGAAGCTGCAGGGCTCAAGGTGCTACCAACCGGCGAAGCGGTGGCGGCCTCGGACATTGTGATGGTGTTGCTCCCCGACACTGAGCAGCGCCATGTGTTCACCTCCGACATTGCTCCCAACTTGAAGTCGGGCGCATCATTGGCGTTCGCTCACGGTCTCAACATCCACTTCGACCTCATCAAGCCTGCCGCCGACGTCGACGTTTGGATGATCGCGCCGAAAGGGCCTGGCCATCTCGTACGCCGCACCTATGAAGAAGGCGGCGGCGTGCCGTGTTTGGTTGCGGTCGCCCAAGACTCAACGGGCAAAGCCAAAGAAATTGCGTTGGCCTACGCGCAAGCGATCGGTGGCGGTCGCGCTGGAATTCTGAACACCACGTTCCAAGAAGAAACCGAAACCGATCTTTTCGGTGAACAGGTCGTGTTGTGTGGCGGTTTGGTCGAACTCATCAAGAATGGTTTTGAGACTTTGGTGGAAGCGGGCTATCAGCCAGAGTCGGCCTACTTCGAAACGTTGCACGAAGTGAAGCTCATCGTTGATCTCATCTATGAAGGTGGTATTGGTGCGATGCATTACAGCATCAGTGACACCGCGGAGTACTGCGACTACACCCGCGGTCCGCGTATCGTCACCAAAGCCACCAAAGCGGAGATGAAGAAGATCCTGAGCGAGATCCAAACTGGCGAGTTCGCTCGTGAGTGGATTAGCGAAAACGACAACGGTCGCCCAAATTTCAATCGGTATCGCACCGAGACCGACGCGCACCCGATCGAGAAGGTCGGTGCGGAACTTCGTGCAATGATGCCGTGGATTTCTGCGGGTAAGACCCGTCCTCAGGACGCGTCTGGCGGTTGATTCGCCGGGCAGCCGCCATGTAGTTTCTGTGCATCGCCCGGCGCCTGTTGGTTCCGGGCGATGCACGTAATAGCCCTGCAGCAATAGGAGACGCGTATGCAACTCGGGACCGTGACTGAGCTTTGGCAGTATCCGATGAAGTCGTTGCAAGGTATTGTGCGCGATTCAGTCGAAGTTGTGGCGTCGGGGATTGTCGACGACCGTCGGTGGGCGTTGATCGACGGAAAAGGTCGGCTCTGCTCGGCGAAACGTCATTCAAAGTTGTTTGAAGCGACCGGCCGTCCAGATGGCGCGGTGCAACTTCCGGACGGCTCGATCACTCGCGACGACAATGTCATCAGCGCGTGGCTAGGCAGCGATGTTCGGTTGATGGAACGCAATGACGATACGCAAGTCGAATTCGAAATGACGTTCGAACCGCCCAACGATGACGCCGAATTCATTCAGTGGCCTGCGCCAGCTGGGACGTTCTTTGACCTCGCGGCCTTGCACATCATTACGACGGCCACGTTGGAACACTGCCGGTCGCTTCGGCCCGAACTCGACTGGAACATTCGTCGGTATCGGCCCAACATTGTCATTGACGTCGACGTGGAACCGTTTGGCGAAGATGCGTGGGCTGGCACCGATATCCAGATCGGCAATGCGGTGATTCGTGTGGATTCGCCAACGATCCGTTGTGCAATGCCACTGCGCGCGCAACCCGGAGGCATCGAACGCCAACCCGAGCTGTTTCACGCCCTCGATGCAATCCACAGCAATTTTCTAGGCGTGTACTGCAGCGTAACCACACCGGGCTCCATCACCCTCGGCGACGCAATCACCCGCAGCTGACTTCGCGACGTGCGGTTGGCGCGTTTGTATACCGCGGGCGGTGCACTTTCGCGCCGTCGCGCCGTCGCGCCGTCGCGCCGTCGCTCCGTCGCGGCGTCGCTCCGTCGCGGCATGGGGCCGGGCGAGTTGGCGTGTTTGAAGCGTTATGCCTCGCTTGCTGCGGTCTTTGCGACGATGCTGCGCGCCGCCATGACCGCGGTGCTGAGGGTTGCCTGCAGGAGATATCCGCCAGTCGGTGCTTCCCAGTCGAGCATCTCACCGACGGCATAGACGCTTGGCCGTTTGCTCAGCATGAAGTCGGCATCTACTTCCTGTTGGGCGATGCCGCCGGCGGTCGATATGGCGCGGTCGATCGGCTGAACACCATCGACTTCGATGGAGAGGTTCTTGATGAGATGCGTGAGCTGTGCAACGTCATGAGGTACGGAATTCCCCGTCTGTTCTCGCAGGAGTGCCACTGCGGCTCGCGACAACCTCAACGTTCGCCGAAGCCAGTTGGATGTTGATTCCTTCGGGCGTCGAGATGAGAGTTTTTGGCTCACTGCCTCGGCGGTGCGATCGGGTTGGAGGTCTAACAGGATTGTGGACTCGTGACCGCCTTCGATTCCGGTGCGTAACGGACGGGCCAAGGCGTAGATCGCGCCGCCCTCGATTCCATTGGCGGTGATCATTGCCTCCCCGCGAACGGTTGCGTTTTGGTATCGCAATGCGATGTTCTTGAGAGGTATACCCGCGAAACGCGACGCGAAGTGGTCTGACCACGTAGTCAAAAAGCCACAGTTAGCAGGGCGTAACGGCACAATCTCGATCCCCGCTGTATTCAGCACCTCGGTCCACGCACCCGTTGCGCCCGTGCCTGGCCATGATGCACCCCCTAGAGAAAGAAGTGTCGCGTGCGGCGAGAATTCGGTTTCTCCGAGTGATGGGTGCACGAAGCGCAACGCGTGGTTGTGATTCCAGCCCGTCCATCGGTGTTGGGTGCGGAATTCCACCCCTTGAGTCCGCAACCTTTGCAGCAGTTTTCTGAGCAATGGGGTAGCGCGAAACGATGCAGGGAACACCCGGCCGCTCGTGCCTATGAATGTCGTTTCGCCGAGTTCGTTGCACCAATTGCGCAGAGCTTCGGGGTCGAATGCCCGAATCGCTGGTTCCAGAAATGACCGATCCGGACCGTATCTATTGAGGAATTCTTCGATTGGCTCACTGTGGGTGATGTTGAGACCGCCGCGACCGGCGAGGAGAAACTTTCGGCCGGGAGATCGCATCTGATCGAACACCGTGACCGCTAGGCCTGCGCCAGAGAGCAAGTCTGCAGCAATAAGTCCGGCCGGGCCCCCACCGATGATGGCGACGTGTTGGGTGGGAATTGAGGTCAATCGATCAGCCCGAGGTAAGCACGTACGGCTTCGAGATTCTCTGCGATTGGCTTGGCCGCGTCGATGAGGAGCTTCGGCTCTGGAAGTGGTTCATACGCACTTCGCGACGCCGCGACGAAGCGCCAGTCGAGCTCGTCCCATCCGGGGATATTGCGCTGTCTACCGGTGATGCGGGTTTTGTGCACCGCTGCGTCTTCGAGGAAACATTCAATGACAAAGACGGGCGCCGCGTGTGCAGCGGCCAGATCTGACCACTGCGCGAGTGCTCGTGTTCGAGCGACACAGTCGGTGACTGACGACTGGCCTAGTCGCAGGCGAGACTCAATCATCCGTGACATCAACTCGTATCCGATGTCGCGTCTCGTGTCGACGTCGGGCGCGGCCGCCCAAACCTCTGGGAACACTCGCAACGCTGACATGATCCAGTCCCAGTTCAGTAGTGCGGCGTTGGTTTCTTTGGTGATTGCTTCGGCGAGCGTGGACTTGCCGGTGCCAGGTACTCCCGAAAAGACACAGACGAATGGGTTGTTCACGCCGTGAAGAGCCATCGAGTGGCAGTGAGAGGGAAATCTGGGTCTCGATCAATGAAGCCAAACGCTTTGTTCGGTACGACGCGAAAGTGCGGTCCGGGGTGCATTTCGGCAGCGTCCATGTCGTACTTTGCCGCGTACTGCTCCCAGTACGGCACAATGAGATCGGTGGGAATTGCTTCGATGACACCTTCGAGGATGACAGGTTCCACCGTGTCGTCAACCGCGATTGAAACGTGACGATTCGTCTCGAAATTTCGGGCCTTTTTCGATAGAACGTCGGTTCCGAAGCAGAACCAACGCTCGTCGACAAGGACGCCCCAAATTGGCATCAACTGCGGTCGTTGGTCGGTAGCGACCGAACAGATCCAATATCCACGGGATGCATTGATGCGGTCGACGGCCCACGACCACGGCAAGAGTTCGCCTTCAGTTTCGGGTTTGATGCCATATGTAGATGCGGTCACTGGACGAGACGCGGCTACGAAATCGTGTTGCCGATTCATATCGAGCCGGCATTCGTCAGACCGACTTGCGATTGTCGACGCCTCATGACGAAGGCGTCGATAGCGAAGGCAGTAGCTGTCCATACGAAGATGCGCGCTTGCACCGCGGCGCCCAATGAATGGCGCGCAAGCTCGAGGGCATCACCGTGAAACGCGGCCAGGGCGTGAGGAATCACGATACAGCCAATGGCAAGAATTGTGCATCCAAGACCGCGACGCGCTCGGTCTCCAAACCACAATGCCATTGCCAATCCAACCGATGCCAACGCCGCCCAGGCTGCCGTTATACGAAATGGTGGTAGTCCGAGACCGCCGATGGCACGGGTGATCGGACCAGGTCGCATGCCTTGGGCAATTGCAATCGGTTCAAGGTTGGGGGTGAATTGATCGGACATCATTGCCAGTGGTTTGGTTGCGACGAACCAAGGATGGGTCAACAGATACTTCATATAGACCGCTTGCCCGTGATCGTCGAGCCACCGTCGAAGCGGTTGGTAGTACGGGTCGTCACTTTGGAACGCCGGATATGTCAGGAAGTAATTGGCTTGCAACGTTTGTATCGCGCCGTCGTTCGGCAGCCCTTCATCGAGCAGCCATTCGTACGCGACTGGGTCATCTGCGATTCGCAGAACGATTGTTTCAGCAATTGGCCAGTACGAGCGATTCGCCGTTGACGACCATGTCATCGCAGTTGCGCCAACGATCACAAGCACCGTCGCGCTCGCGAAGAGGCGGGCACCGTGGGTTGCGCGACAACGTGGCACCATCCACGCCGAGAACGCGACCAGACCTAAACAACCAGCAATAATGGCGTTGATGTCGCGAACAAACGAAGCGAAGATCAGTGCTGCAACGAATGCGATGGTCGTGCGGGTGTCAGCCCGCATCGCTAGTTGAATCGCAAGTGCGATTACCACGCAAGTGCTGCTGATAGCCAAGCTTTCTGTGGCAATTGCGACGTCGTACATCACAAACGCGGGCGTAAGTCCGGTTGCCAATATCCCGATGAATGCGAGCCATTGCGCGGTAGCGGAACGCATTGCGTGACGAACGCTGAGCGCGACACCCAACCAAGAGGCGATGGAAATAGCGGTTTGCGCGATCACGATGAGGCGGAGGTTGCGGCCGAGCACTTTGAGCATCAATGGGAAAATAAAAGGTCCCGGCGCTGTATAGAAATCCAACGAAAACAACGAGGTCTGTGATGCCGTCGTATACGTGGGAGTGTCGGACCCAACGATGACGTGAATCCCACCTGTGTCGGTCGGTAACATCGCTCGAATCGCGTACCCAATTTTGAGCGCAACAAAGATCGCTCCGATTGCAATGATTGCGGGATGGGGCTTCAGCGTTCGGGAGTTCGTCATGATCATTGGGGGATTGTTTGAAGGATTTTGACAAAGTAGGAGGGGTATACGCCGAACGTAACAGCGTAGACAAGCACGGCCATGAGCCCCGTGTGCGCCACCACGATGAAGGCTCTCGGAATGCGAAGCCGTGGCACTGTAGGAATTGCGATCATCAGTAGCGGCAGCAGCGGAGCGAGGTAGCGGCCTTGCATGCCTGTGATTTCGAGTGAATCTTGAACTGTCACCGTGTCGTACACGAACAAACTGAGCAACATGAACCCGGCGAGCAGCGCGAGCATCGCGGACATGAGGAATCGCTCGGTGCGGCTGAAATGAGCACGGTCTTGTTCCGGGGTTGAGAACCGGACGGCGAGTAACAGCAAGAAGCCTGCGAGCGAGAGCCACCACGGAGGCACCCACAGGCCGTAGTCGAATAGCGCGGTGGCTCCGATACGTTCGCCTTGGCGTGTGGCTGTATGCCAAGTCGCGGCAACGAAACGGCTCGGGTCGTCGCGTAATCGTTCCCACTGCAGTGTCGGGTCGAGCGTGCCAGGGTGTGGCAAGCCTCCGAGCATCTTCTCGATTGGTGATGCGTTTTCCGACCCGACGTAGGCGCCCAACACGAATCGATCGCTGAAGGCTGTAATCCAAATACCACCGATGACCATGGTTGTCGCGACGACCGCAGCTACGAGCATCCGATGCGCACCTCGCGCTCGGAGCCAGGGAAGCGCGAAGACGCCAATAACAAAGAAATACGGTGCTTTGGCATTGCCGAGTGCGAAGGCCGTCGCAAAAACTGCAAACCACTCGGTTCTGCTGATGGGCGCATCTCGCAGCTTGCGATCACGAATGAGTAACGCCAAGCCAATGGCCGCGATTACCATCGCTACCGCGAAGGCATCAGGCGAGGCGTTCGCCGCAACGAACAGCGCGCTCGGGAATACGCCGATCCAGGCCAGTGGCCACTTCAGCACGGGCACGACTCTCAAGATTGCCGCGACAATCGCGACATAGAACAGTAGGTTGGCGATCCGCGCGAGTATCAACAGGACGAGTGGCGACGCACCGAAAATACGACCAACGCCGATACCCACGGCACTCGGGATATGACCAGCGGGCGACAACGTGGCCATCGGGTACGACACGAATTCATCCGGGCCGTCGGCGACAGCGTCATTCCATCGTTCCCAAGTGGCTGAGCGACGCTCGGTCCCACCAACCACTCGTAGTTTGGTCATCTCTTGTGTCAATCCGCTTGGAAGATCTGAGCCCACTCCGAATCCGCGCACTTCCAATATGAGGTCGCCTCGCGTGATGGCATAGGAACGTGCGAAGTGAGTTTGCTCGTCGTCTCCTGCGAAAGGGCGGGTTAAGACTGCGACCGCGAACCCAATAACGAGCGCGGTCACACAAAAGAAGCGGACGGGTGTGGCGAGTGATCTAACGCCCCGCGCGAGCTGGTGCGTCAAGGGCGTCACGGGGCGCATCGTACTGTTATTCCCGGTCCTAAGCCTCGTATAGGGTTGGCGCTTATGGCATCTCTCGACTCGGTGTTCGGCGGGCGCCGTGTGGTCGTGACGGGTGGCCTTGGGTTTATTGGCTCCAATCTTGCGATTCGCCTCAGTGCAGCCGACGCGAAGGTGACAATCGTCGACGCGTTGATTCCGCGCCACGGTGGTAATAAACGCAATGTCGATGGGTTCCCCGTCGACGTTGTCATTTCGGATATTGCCGATGCCACCATGCTTGCGCCGATTCTTGCCAATGCGGAATTCGTGTTCAATCTCGCAGGGCAGGTGAGCCACATCGACTCGATGGAAGATCCACTCACGGATTTTGACCTCAACGCGCGGAGCCAGCTCGCGTTCCTCGAACTTCTGCGCCGCGTTACTCCCGAAGCTCGCGTCGTGTACGCATCAACCCGACAGATCTATGGGCGGCCCCGGTACCTCCCCGTTGATGAGCAACATCCGGTTGCGCCCGGCGATGTCAACGGCGTGTCGAAGTATGCAGCAGAACAGCTCCACATGTTGTATTCGTCGATTCATTCGATGCGCACAACTGCGCTTCGCCTGACCAACACCTTTGGACCTCGCCAGCGTCTGCGAGGTGAACATATGGGCTTTATGCCGGTGTTCGTGGCTCGGGCACTTGAAAACCGCTCGATCACCGTGTTTGGCGACGGCTCCCAAGAACGGGACTGTCTGCACGTTGACGATGTCGTCGACTCGTTTCTGCTCGCGGCCCAGTCGGATGCCGCGATTGGGCAGGCGCTCAATATTGGTGGTGACGAACGATTTACGCTCGCTGATATCGCTAACTTGATCGTCGAAATCGCCGACGCGGGAACGGTTGAATTTCGATCGTGGCCTCGCGAGCACGAACGTATCGATATTGGCTCTTACCAAGCCGACTCAGGTTTAGCGAAACAAATGCTTGGTTGGAACCCCAAGCTGCAACTCCGCGACGGGCTGCGATCCACGATCGACTATTACCGTGAACATCTGGGTTGGTATTTGTGAGCGAGGCGCTCATACCGGTCACGAGTATTGCGCGACGGCTGGCACGACTCGAGCCGTCGATCGTTGCGGCCGCTACGCGTGTGGCTCGTTCGGGAACTGTTTTGTTAGGCCCCGAAACCGAAGCGTTTGAAGCCGAGTTCGCGCAGTACGTAGGTAAACAGCGATGCGTCGCAGTTGCATCAGGGACAGAAGCGCTCCGCCTTTCGCTGGTAGCCCTCGGTATAGGTCACGGCGACGAAGTGATCGTTCCTGCTTTCACCGCGGTGCCGACCGCAGCCTCGGTGTGTGCGACGGGCGCGACTCCGGTGTTTGTGGACGTTGACGAGTTCACGGGTGCGATCGATCATGAATCTTGCGCCGCCGCGATGAACAGCAAGACTCGAGCGGTCATAGTCGTGCATTTGTATGGGCGGCCTGCCCCGTTTCCTGAACTTGGCATTCCGATAATTAGTGATGCCGCGCATGCCCATGGTGCGCTGACGGGAGCGAACGGGCTCGATGCGGGGGCAACGCTGACTGCATATTCCTTTTACCCAACCAAGAATCTGGGCGGCATGGGCGACGGTGGGGCCGTCGTGACCGACGACGAGGAACTCGCAGCCAAGGTCAGACTCCTGCGTACTCACGGCATGACGGAGGGCTACGTCCATCGCGAAGTATCAACGAACGCTCGGATGTCGGAATTCGAAGCGGCGGTGTTGCGGTCGGCGCTCAGGGTGCTTGACGACGACAATCGCGCGCGCCGTCGGGTAGCCGAGCGCCTTCGCTTGGCGGCTCCTATGTTGCGGTGGCAAGAATCACACCCCGATCACGTATTTCATTTGCTGGTGGCGCGCGTAGCGGATCGTGAGCGCTGGCGTGCTTCGCTAGGTTTCGCGACCGGTACGCATTACCCAGTTGCGCTCACTCGCCAGCCCGCGTACCAACGGTTTGTGCGTGCTGAGTGCCCTCGTGCTGAGGCCTGGGCTGAAGAATGCGTTTCGTTTCCGTGTTTTGCTGAACTGACATCGAGCGAGATCGCGGTCGTGGCCGAGTCGTTGGAGCGATGCCAATCATGAACATGCCATCCAATCCAGCGGTGCAAAGTGTTTCAGCGTTCTTTCCTTGCTATAACGACGAACTTTCAATCACGCAGATGGTCACGGGCGTTCACGAGACTCTCGAAAGGCTCGGCATTGATCACGATGTAACGGTGGTTGATGACGCTTCGGTCGATGGATCACTCGGAGTATTGCGCGCCCTTGCAAGTGAAGTTGGCGAACTGCGGATCGTTGAACATTCGGCAAATCGTGGCTACGGTGGCGCGTTGCTTTCCGGATTCGCGGCAGCGCAGAAGCAGTGGGTTTTTTATACCGACGGCGATGCTCAGTACGATCCTCGTGAAATTGCACAGCTCATAGCGTTGGCAACCGACGATATTGATGTAGTGCAGGGCTACAAGATCCGGCGGTCTGATTCGCTAAAGCGGATTGTGATCGGCCGGGTGTATCACCACACGGTCGCAGTGATGTTCGGATTGCGTTTACGTGACGTTGATTGTGATTTCCGCCTTATGCGGCGCGAGGTTCTGGACACCATTCAGCTCAAAAATGCCAGCGGCGTGATTTGTGTTGAACTAATGCGCAAACTGCAAGACGTCGACGCACGGATCGTGCAAACGCCCGTGTCGCACCTTGCACGCCCTCATGGTAGGTCGCAGTTTTTCCAACCCCGGCGAGTAGCCCGAAGTCTCTACGACCTCGTTCGGCTTTGGTTGTTGTTGGTTGTTGTCCCGAAGATGCGTTGGATCCGCACGTAGCCGAAGCTAGGGCTGCAGCAGACCGGTAGAGGCTCGTTGTGCAACAACAACCGCTGAGGTGCCAAACGGCAAATTGATTCGTCGCAGTATGTGGTGCTCCAATTCGGCGAGCTTTCGCATGATTGGTGTCGCGATGCGGTCGGCTCTGCGGGCTTCTAGGTCGGAGCGTGGCGGTTGAGACGCACGTTTGCGTTTCACGATGCGCTGCGAACCGGCGATAACGGCAGCCGGTGGGAAGAGAAAGGACTTCGCGTACGTAGAACGTGTGACCTGTAAGCCTGCGTTGACTGCGAGTCGTTCTAAGTCACCGGTTCGATAACGCCGGATTCCGTGCGTTAATACGTCGTGTTCGCGATGCAGTACGTTGAACGCGGGTTCAATGAACAACACTCGACCACCTGGACGCAATACGCGCGCGAATTCATTCACCGCAGTGCAGTCGTCATCGACGTGGTACAACACTGTTAGGGCCAGGACGAGGTCGACCGAGTGGTCAGCAATCGGTAGCGCAACGGCCGACGCCTGCAACGGAACCAACTCGGGGCGTCGAGTACGCACATATTCGAGCGCGATCGGTTCGTAGTCGAGCGCGATAACCGGCCCGTATTGTGCGAGCCACGCACCGTTGCCTCCGGGACCGGCTCCCACGTCGAGGCTGACGATGCCGGGCTGCAGCGTCTCGACGAGAAGTTCGCGCAAGAGGCGACGCGTCGAGACGTACCACCAATGGTGGTCTTCAGCCTGGGCAATGCGGTGGTATTCAGAGGAATCCAAGGGTTTCTTACTAGTCGAAAATTAATGCAACGGGTTGATTGGCGCTCACCTTTGAGAGACAGAACCGTTCGCCCGTTATGACTCCGGCTCCGGTTGAAAAGTCGTAGCGCGGCAAATCGAAATCATAACGATGCCCGCCTTGTGTCACCGGGTTGGAACAGTTGGTGGAGTTGGTCATTTCAGTTCGGTGCGCAGGACACGGTACGTGCCCGCGGCAAGCGGGATCCAGACCCACCAGAAACTGGTCACGAGGATTTGACCCCATGCTTCCCACGTCACTTCAGAACCGTCGAAGTCGAACAACGGCCCTTGGGCGGTTCCCGCGTCGATCCAAGGTGCCGCACCGCTGAGCCCTGGAACGATGTTCACGACGACGCCCATCAGAGTCGGAGCGATGAACGACAGGACAATTGCTGGTGCGCTATTGAGCAGGATTGTCCCGAATGCGAGGCCGCCGAGCAATCCGAGGATTTGTAACACGAAAACGTTGCGAATGACCGCTGCGTTTCCTGCCCAACTCCCGGCTTCATCAGTCAGCGTGCCACCAATCACGTTGGCCAACGCTGCCAGCGTCAGCATGAACAAGATGGCACCGAATCCGAGCAAGAGAACCGCCACGATCTTCGAGGTCAGCACTCGCTGACGACTCGGCTCGAGCGTGAAGGTCGTGAGACCGGTGCGCTGGGACCACTCACTTGTAATGGCCAAAATGCCAAGCACCGGAAGGAGAAATCCTTGCGGTGTCCCTGCGACGAGTACGAGAGTCCTGAACTTGAGGTCTTCGGCTTTTGCAAACGCGACGAACAATGCGATTGCAATAAACGTGATTGCACCAATCGCGATCAGCAGCCATCGACCAGCACGAGTGTCGGTCGTTTTCCGAAGCTCTACTTTGACGAGCCGCGAGAACGGGATGGGCGTTCCTACGCGTGCGTTCGTCGATATCGTCGTCGCACTCATGGTGTCACCGCCTCCCGGCTGTCTTCGGCGGTCAATTGCATAAATACTTCTTCGAGCCCCTCGCTGTCGGCAGGTCGGAGTTCAACAAGTACAACGCCAGCCATCGCAGCGGCACGACCAACTTGTTCCGCAGTCCCGTCGACGATGAACGTGTTTTCGTCTCGCCGCGTGGCCGCCAGACTCGCGGCCATGATTGCAGTACCCAAAGCCTCGGGATCGAGACCTCGCACCAATGTTCCTGCGTTTGCAAGCATGTCGGTCTTCGAACCCTGCGCCACGATTTTGCCGCGGCCGATGACTACTAGCTCGTCGGCGATGACCTCGATCTCGTGCAACAGGTGCGACGACAACAACACCGTCCCGCCTTGTTCCGCGAAGCCACGCAGTAGGCCGCGCATCCAGCGAATGCCCATAGGGTCGAGACCGTTCGCAGGTTCGTCGAGCACCAACACTTCAGGCGCCCCCAAGAGTGCGTGTGCGATGCCTAACCGTTGACGCATCCCGAGGGAATAGTTCGCGACGCGACGTTTCGCTTCGGTCGGCGTCAAGGCCACAACCTCAAGCATCTCGTCGACTCGCTCCGTGGGTAACCCCATCACCAACGCACCAAGCGTCAGGATTTCTCGACCGGTGCGCCCTGCGTGTTGGGCCGACGCGTCGAGCAAAATTCCGACTCGAGTGCCAGGGTTGCCGATGCTCGCATACGGGACGCCGAAGATGGTGGAAGTGCCGCTCGTAGGTGGGGTAAGCCCACACATCATGCGCATCGTCGTAGATTTTCCGGCGCCGTTTGGACCAAGAAATCCAGTCACGGTCCCCGGACGCGCCGAAAACGACACGCGGTCTACTGCGATGAAATCGCCGTAGCGCTTCGTGAGTTCGCGGACTTCGATCATGGCTGTCCTTTGTGCACGTGTAGTTGTTAGCGCGGTACTTGGCTCCACGGCAACGTCTTGTCGACGCGTGGTTCTCCAGGAAGACCGAGGATTCGTTCGCCCAAGATGTTGCGCATGATTTCGCTTGTACCGCCCTCGATTGAGTTCGCGCGGGCTCGCAAGAACATGTGGCGGCTTGCTCCGGGCACGCCTTCAAGGCCGACGTCGGTAGGGCGACGGAACGTGAAGTCGAATCCGTCGAGTGCGCGCGCTCCGAGCAGATTCATGCAGAGTTCGTAGATTTTTTGATGGTTGATCGCAAGTGCGAGCTTGGCGATCGAACCTTCGGGGCCGGGGTTTCCCGATCGTGCTGCAGCTACTGCTCGCAAGTTGGTGAGCCGCAATACTTCGGCGTCTACCCAACCTTTCATCAGCTGGTCTTTACGCGCCGGCGACTGTGTGGTTGCCTCGTCGTTCCAGATGCGCACGGCTTCCGCGATGGCCCCAGCACCGCGCTTCGGGCCTCCGCCACCGCCGCCTCCACCACCGATGGAGGTACGTTCATTCGCAAGGGTGGTAAGTGAAACTCCCCACCCTTCGCCTACAGCACCGATGCGATAGCTGTCGGGGATGCGAGCGTCGGTGAGGTACACCTCGTTGAATTCCGCTTCGCCGGTGATTTGCCGTAGCGGTCGTACCTCTACTCCTGGTTGGTGCATGTCGACCGCGAAGTAGGTCATGCCTTTGTGCTTTGGCGTTTCGGGGTCGGTACGCGTGACGAGCATTCCAAAATCGGCGAGGTGTGCGAGCGTGTTCCAAACTTTCTGACCGTTCACCACCCATTCCTCACCGTCTCGTTCGGCACGAGTGGCGAGCGACGCGAGGTCCGACCCCGCGCCCGGTTCGCTGAAGAGCTGGCACCACACTTCTTCGCCAGTAAACATTGGGCGTAGAAATCGTTGTTTCGCCCATTCGCTGCCGTGGGTCACGATCGTTGGTGCCACTAAGAACAAACCGAAAAAGAGTTTGCTTTCGCCGCCCGGCGCGCCAGCGGCGCGTACTCGCCGGTCTACCTCGCGTTGCAAGCCCGGGCGGACGCCGAGCCCGCCGTAGCCGGCTGGGAAGCTGATCCAGGCAAGACCCTTGTCGAACTGTGCGCCTCGAAATGTGAAACTGTCGACCTTCGCGGGATCACATTCGGCGAGGAGTTCTTCGGTCAGAGCAATCACTCGTTGAGTATCGGCGTCGACTTCGCTGGCAGTTGTATGCATGGCGTTGAGCGTAGGCTCCGAGCGCATGACTGCGCTCAGCGTGGCCGCGGCTGGTGCGGTCGGATATTTCTGCGGAACGTTCCCGACGGCCGACCTCGTCACGCGGATCGCCACCAAGGGTGCGATGAACTTGCGGTCACAAGGCAGCGGGAATCCGGGCGCGACCAACGCCGCCAAAGTGCTCGGCACCAAGTGGGGTCTTGTTGTGTTGACCGTCGACATCGCGAAGGGCGTCGCCGCGGGATTTGCAGGAATGGCGATTGGCGGCGACTCGGGCGGCTACCTGGCAGCCACATTGTCGATTGCGGGGCATATTTTTCCAGTCTGGAGCCGTTTCCAGGGGGGCAAAGGGGTTGCAACGTCTGCCGGTGCGTGTTTGGCAGTGTTTCCTTTGTATTTCCCGATTGATTTGGCTGTCGCTGCGATTGGCGCGGTGGCGGCAAAGAAGGCCGAACGAGCGACCCAGATCAGCGGCGTGGTGTGGACCGGCGCTGCGCTGTTGTGGTGGCGCGCGGACCTTCCGAACGCTTGGGGACCCGACCCGAGTTGGGGGCTGTTGGCATTCGCGGCAATCAGCACAACAATGATTCTCGGAAAATTCTTGCACGCCCGACAGACGGCTTGAACATGAAGATCGCGCTCGTTACAGACTCCAACGCTCAACTCCCTGCTCAGCTACGCGAGCGCTACAACATTCAAGTAGTGCCGCTTGGCATTACCCTCGACGGTTTGCCCTACAAAGAAGGCGTCGATGTCACGTCTGAAGAGTTCTATGCGCGACTCGCGCAAGGCGCCAATGTATCGACGAGCGCGCCGTCGCCGGGCGACGTTCTGGAACTGTACGAAGCGGCCGCTGCAGATGGTGCGGACGCCGTACTGTCAATTCACGTCGGATCAAATACCTCGGCGACCTTGAATTCGGTCAAGATCGCGCAAGGCCTATCGCCCATTCCCGTTTCTATCGTTGACACTGGAACTGCCTCATTCGCAATCGGCTGCTGCGTGTGGGCGGCTGCCGACTCGTTGGCTGCAGGGCACTCGTTGGCCGACGCAGTGCAGCGAGCCCAAGACGTGGCTGCCACGGTCGGCAATGTGTTCATCGTCGGCGCACTCGATCTTGCCGAGCGCGGTGGCCGGCTCGCCGCGGTCGAGCGTGATTCGACGTTGCCCGTGCTGGCATTGGAATCGGGCCAGATGCGTCCCGTTGGGAGCGTTGTAGATCAAGACGCAGCTGTGGATGCGATGTGTGAATACGTTGTTGATCGGTCGGAGCACAGATTGCAGTGTGTGGGTGTCGGCAATGCTGGGAGCGAGCCGCTCACACTGCAGCTCATCGAACGGTTAGTTGCCTCGGGGATTGCTTCGGAGATCGTGCGCTACGAAATCGGTCCCTCGGTTGGCGCGCATACTGGTCTCGGAACGGTTGGCTGCGTGTTTTTTCCGAAGGATTGAAATGCCAACGAATACCGCAGCCTTGGCAGTTCGACGTGGCGAAATATCCCTTTCGTTCTTCAGGTTTGCGCAGGTAATGCCAGATCACTGGCCTCTTCACAGAATCTTCGGATTTCGTTGCCGATGAATCACTATGCCTCGCGTGAACCGTCCTAGCGTTGCAGCAGTGACCAGCACTTGGGAACGGCCCGGCTACCGCTTCGACGCGGAGGGCGTGGCGTCCATCCCCGCATCCGATTTCGGTGACCCAGCCGTATATGAGCGCGAACGGGCGGCGATGTTTCGTCCGGGTACTGGAATGATGTACCTCGGCCACGACCTGCTGCTGCCAGGGAAAGGTCATCGCCTTGCCGATGGCGACGGTCGTGTGCTGCTGACCCGCGATGAAGACGGCCAAGTTCGTGCCGTCGCCAACATGTGTACGCATACGTTGCGACCGCTCACCGACACGTCAGAGTTTGTTGACAAGTCGTGTATCACCTGCCCATTTCATCAGTGGTCGTTTCGGCGTGATGGCTCACTGATCGGTGGGCGAGAGATCACCTTCGGATCCGGCGACGAGGGGGCGGCTGTGAGAGCAAGCCTTGCCTTACCGAGTTTCGAAGTGCTCTCGTGGCAAGGTTTTCATTTCGGCATCGATCCGCAACGGCGAGCCGAGTATGAACTTGATTTTCAACGCATCTCTAACGATTTCGCGGAACGCGGCTTGAGTGATCATCTCAACTTTGACGGTTGGACCATTTACGCCAGTGAAGACACGCACTACGCAGCAGATTGGAAGGCCTTCCTTGAGGTTTTCGGCGACTGCTATCACGTGCCGCCGTATCACCCTGGTCTGGCTTCGTTTTCTGATTGCGACACATTGCAGTGGACGTTCGGCCCCAACTATCACGTGCAGTTTCTCGATCTTCACGAGACGCGTGGCGGTGGATCCGAGATGTACACGCAATGGGTGCAAGGTCTCGAACGATACGCCGAGGTGCGCGGCGAACCAATGAGTGATTTCGCCGTTGCGTGGCTTGGTATCTACCCCAACATCATGATTGAGCTCTACGCGGGATTACGTGTCTTATCGATTGTGATTCCAACGGGCCCAGACACTCATATCAATCGCTCTCACTATCTGGTGCCCACGGATATGGAGTCGGTAGTTCCCGGACTTCCCAACGTCATGAAGACGGCGTTCGATGAAACCGGCGTAGAGGATTACGTGCTCATTGAGAGTCGCCATGCGGGCGCGATGACTGCGAAGTCGCTCGGTATCGACATCGAGTCCTACCACGTCAACCTCTCGGGCCCTGCACCTGAAGCGGGTACCGCGCATTTCTACGAGTGGTACCGCGCCCAACTTGCTCGTTAACAGCCACCGATTTATGTGATTCATCGAAATCGGAGCCTTTCGGGCATAACTGAATGCCCTGTTGCGGTTGCCTTGAACTGATTGACTGAAGACATCAGTACTGCGTCGTCTCATGGGAGTCGACGTTCAAGGGAAAGGGAATCATGGGGCCTGCAGTAATTGCGGCAATAGTTGTTGGGGTCATTGCGTTGTTTGTGGTTGCGCAGTCGTTTACCTCGATAGGGGCGAGCGAGATCGGTTTGGTTACCAAACGGTTTTCGTTCAAGAAGCTTCAAGACGACAACCCGATTGCGTTCAATGGTGAGGCCGGTTATCAAGCCGACCTCTTGATGGCGGGGCTCCGATTCAAGCTCTGGCCGATTTATGGGGTGAAAAAGCATTCGTGGGTCCAGGTGCCTGCCGGGGAGATCGCTGTTGTGGTTGCCCAAGTTGGAATGCCGTTGCCGATTGGTAACAAGAGTGCGGTGTACGACTTGAAATTCGGCAATTTTTCGAATGTGCGAGCCTTCGTCGAAGGTGGCGGACAAAAGGGTGTGCAGCGCCCGGTGTTGCCTCCGGGCACCTTGGTGCCTATTCACCCGGTCGCGTTTCTCGTGTTGACTGCTCGCCAAGCGTTCGGCGTGCCGGTTGCTCCCGAAATGCAACAGCGTGCCAAAGCCACCGGCGGGGTTTTACGCAGTGAATCTTTTGGTTTGAGTGCCGATCAACTCCGCGTCGTAGTGATTTCGCCCAATGGGCCACAAGACACCGTCGGCATCGTGACCGCACTTGAAGGCGAGCCGTTGCCTTCTGGCGATATCGCGAGCCGCCTTGGAGCGTTTGAAGACGTGCTGGCCGCCGAGGCAGCCGACGCGACCGACGCCGACATCATCGAACTGTTGTTGGGCAATAAGAACAACCTGCACAACAACTATCAAGACTTTCAACGATTCATCGATAACGGCGGAAAAATCGGTTTGCAACACGATCCGTTGTTGTATGGCGCGTATTTGCTCAACCCATTTCTAGTGCAGGTTGAGACTGTGCCGATGCTCGTGGTGAATCAAGGTGAAGTAGCCGTAGTTAAAGGTTATGTTGGTCTGCCCACTTCCGACACTTCGGGTGTTGAGTTCAAGTTTGGTTCGATTGTGCAACCCGGCCATCGTGGCATCTGGCAAGAACCTTTGCGTACGGGCAAGTACGCAATCAATCCGCGGGTGTATGCGGCAGAGATCGTGCCGACCTCGATCTTGACGCTCAACTGGAGTGATTCAGTGTCAGCCGCGCACAGCCTTGACGTGAACCTCCAGCCAATCTCCGGCAAGAGCCGAGAAGGTTTCGTATTCGGCATCGAACTACAAGTACAGATACATGTGCCCGATACGAAAGCGCCGAAAGTCATTTCTATGGTTGGCACGATGCTCAACCTCGTCAACGAAGTGCTGTCGTCTGCGGTCGGCAATCATTTCCGTAACACGCTGCAAAGTCTGGAAGCAGTGAAGTTCATCGAGACGCGTATGGACGTGCAACAAGCCGCACTTCTGGCGGTCTCGCAGTATTTGTCTCTCTACGACGTTGAAACCAAGGGTGTGTACCTTCAAGACGTTGTGTTCCCACCGGAACTGGTGGAAGTGCTCACCAAACGAGAGATCGCTAACCAGGAAAAGGCAACCTTCGCCGAAGAAGAACGCGCCCAGGTCGTGCGGGTCGAAATGGAAAAGGCCAAGGGCACTGCAGACATGCAAGCTTCGTTGGCCCAAGCACAAGTGTCGGTAACGATTAAACAAGCACAGGCCGAAGCACGTAAAGCTGAAGCCGACGGTGAAGCCACCTATGTGGAGCGCACCGGTATTGCTGAGGCCACTCGCCGCAAGGCAGTTGGTGTCGCAGATGCTGAGGTGCTCGAACGCACGGGTTCTGCCGAAGCCGAAAAGCAGCGCAGCATTGGTCTTGCTCAAGCAGAAATTACCGAAAAGATAGGTGCCGCCGAGGCAACCAAGACTCGCGCAATTGGTCTGGCCGCCGCGGAAGCTACTCAGGCGCTCGGTGAAGGCCGGGCTCGTGGATATGCAGCACAGGTTGTGTCGCTTGGTGCTGGCGCGACGGCGGCCGTGGCCGTGGCTGATGCTGTCGCCACGGGCGGCATTGACATCATGCCCGAGGTGCTCGTGACCGGCGGAGGTGGTGCTATGGATGGCCTCGCCGCAGTGTTGATGCGAGCCTTCGGATCAGGCGGCGCCGCGAAATCGTCATTGGCCAACCTCATTGGTGCACCAGCGGCCACGGCTGCTGTCGACGCTGGACTGCCCGAGGTCAGCGAAATGGTGGACGCCGAATAGCCCTCGCCCGGGTGGTCACACGATGTAGTGGTTTGCGCTGCTTCTGTGTGACCGCGGCCGGGCGTCGGGCGCGGCGTGTAGACATTGGTGATGACTGACGTTTACGAACCAGAAGCCGCGGGCCTTGCCCGTGACAAGACCGATACCCTGCTGGAGCGGGTGCAGCGCGAGGTGATGGTTGGGCACCTACCGTCGTGCCAAATCGCGCTTGTGCGCGACGGTGTGGTGGGTATCGCGAAAACCTTCGGTGCCCCAGCCGAGTCGCGGTACACGATCTTTTCGGCAACCAAACCAATTGTCGCGATGGCGTTTTGGACATTGCTCGATGAGGGCCTATTTCGTCTGGATGATCCGGTGAGCGATCACATCCCCGAGTTCGCGCTCAACGGGAAACGCGATATCACGATCGAACAAGTGATGTTGCACACGTCGGGGTTTCCGCACGCGCCGCTTGGTTCACCCTTGTGGGACACGCGCGAGTCGCGGCTCGACGCGTTTGCCCGGTGGCGCACGAATTGGGAGCCAGGGACGCGTTTTGAATATCACCCCACATCTGCACATTGGGTACTCGCTGAACTGATTGAACGAGGTTCAGGCCGGGATTATCGCGAGTACATCGCGGCGGCCATATGCGAACCACTTGGCTTAACTCGTTTCCAGCTTGGTGTGCCGCTGCACGATCAAGGTGACATTCGCCAACTCGTCGTAACCGGTGAGGTGATGACGCCCGACGAGATCGAAGCCGTGTTCGGGTTTCGTGAATTGCCTGTGAGCGAAGTGACGACGGAGGCATTGCTACAATACAACCGAGCGGATGTGCGCGAAGTAGGCGTCCCGGGCGGTGGCGGCGTGTCGACTGCTGTTGATCTCGCGATGTTCTATCAATCGTTGCTCGAAGGTGGGCGAGGTTTGATATCGCCCGAAGCGATGAAGGATTTTTCAGCCAACGTTCGCAACACGTTCAGCGACTTCCTTGGCACGCCAGCTAACCGGGCGCTTGGCTTGGTGGTCGCAGGCGACGACGGCAAGAGTGGCATGCGGGGGATGGGCAAGACTGTTTCTTCGCGTGCGTTTGGGCACAACGGTGCGGGTGGGCAGATCGCTTTCGGCGACCCGGCGACGGGGGTGTCGTTTGTGTACCTCACCGACGGACTTGATGAACACGTCGTGCGATCTGCTCGCCGCACTACTGCTATTGCTTCCTATGCCGGAGCGTGCGCGAATTAGCTAAGTTCGCATCATGAAGGTTGACTTGACGGTTAGTGACTTTTTGCAACGGGCTGAGACGGTGTACGGCGACCGCGTCGCGTTGATTGATGAACCCGATCAGCCAGCAACCTCATGGGGAGCGCTGCCATGGCAAGAGATCGCACGGCGCGCCCGAGCCCAAGCTGCAGCGCTCGATCGCCTCGGCGTTGCAGTTGGCGAGCGGGTTGCGATGGTTTCGCACAATTCGGCGCGTTTGATGACTTCATTCTTCGGTGTGAGTGGTTTCGGGCGAGTGCTCGTGCCGATCAATTTCCGCCTGCACTCTGACGAAGTGAAGTACATCATCGAACACTCGGGCGCGACGGTGCTCTTGATCGACCCTGAACTTGAGGAATCATTGAGCGGGGTCACCGCAAAACACCGCTTTATCATCGGTGAGGCTTCGGATGATGACCTCTACGACTACGACCGAGAGCCAGTGGCATGGGCGGTGCCCGATGAAAACGCAACGGCCACGATTAATTACACGAGCGGCACGACGGCGCGTCCCAAGGGTGTACAGCTGACCCATCGCAATATTTGGCTCAACGCGACAACGTTCGGTTGGCAAGCCGGCGTCAACGACCGAGATGTGCTGTTGCATACGTTGCCGATGTTCCACTGCAACGGCTGGGGTATGCCCTACGCGGTGACTGGCATGGGAGGTCAACATGTGGTTCTGCGCAAGGTGGACGGCGGCGAAATCTTGCGCCGCGTCGATGCGCATGGTGTGACCATGATGTGTGGCGCGCCTGCGGTGGTTGCCGCGATTCTCGACGCGGCGACGACGTGGGATGGTGCAATCCCTGGGCACGGCCGTACTCGAGTGATTGTGGCGGGCGCGCCGCCGCCGACGCGAACGATAGAACGTGTCGAGACGGAGCTGGGCTGGGAATTCATTCAGATCTATGGCCTTACCGAAACGACGCCATTGCTCACGATGAATCGGGGCCGTGCTGAATACGACTCGCTCAGCCCGACTGAACGCGCGGCCAAACTTGGTCGAGCCGGCGCGCCGGCATTGGGTGTCACAATGCGAGTCGATGCCCAGGGCGAACTGCTGGCCCGAGGCAATCACGTGATGGAGGGTTACTGGGATCAACCCGACGCCACGGATGCCGCGATCGTCGATGGGTTCTTTCATACCGGCGACGGTGGAGTGATCGACGATGACAATTACGTCGCGATTCTTGATCGCAAAAAAGATGTGATCATTTCCGGTGGCGAAAACGTGAGTTCGATTGAGGTGGAAGACGCCGTGTTTTCGCACCCTGTAGTTGCTGAAGCCGCGGTGATTGGAGTTCCCCACGAAAAATGGGGTGAGACCGTGATCGCCTTGGTTGTGCTCGTCGCGGGCGCGCAAGCATCAGAGCAAGAGATCATCGATCATTGTCGCTCCAAGCTTGCGCATTACAAGTGCCCGACCAAGATCGAATTCCGCGACGAACTTGCACGCACAGCAACGGGAAAACTCCAAAAGTTCAAGCTGCGGGCGCCGTATTGGGAAGATCGAGACCGACTCGTGAACTGAAGTCGTGAAAGATGCGACTACCACAGGGGCGTCCATCCAAACTATTATTTGCATGCGTTGTGCAATCGAGACCTGGGAGCGGAAATGAACGTTGTTGCATCGAAAATTCGAGTGGCGGCTGGAGTTGGCGCGTTAGCGCTGCTGCTCGCGGCGTGCGGTTCGTCAAAAGACGAAGCCTCTCCTCGTGCTGAGGCCGAGGCTGGTAAGGCCTCGACTACAACGACGAAGCCTGCTGAGCACGACATGGACCACGGTCACGAAGGTGGCTCCCATGACGCCGAGGGCGACGATCATGGCGGCCACGGCACCGTCATCAAGGGCACTGCAAATGGTGACTCGCCGTGCGAGATTGCACTGGCCAAGCCATCGTCACCGGGTCAGGCCAATGAAAGCGGCGCTGAAGGTACCGACGCCGAAGGCGGTCACGGTGGGCGCGGCATGGTGAAACAACTGCCCACCACCAACGAAGAGCGCGAGTTGCTAGCGAAGCAAATGATTCAGGCGCGGTCAGTGATCGACAAGTATCCGACAGTCGCGGTCGCCGAGGCCGCGGGCTATAAGAAAACCACAACATTCTTGCCGTGTATCGGTGCGCACTATTCGAATTTCGCCTACCTACAGTTTGATCCCGCGAATCCGTCGGAGTTGTTGTTCGACGGTACGAAGCCGGATTCGAAGATTATTGGCCTGAGTTACCTTGTCTACAGCGTTGGTGCGCCGGAGGGATTTGCGGGACCCAACGACCATTTTCACCAGCACAACGCGAACGGTGGTCTGTGCCTGAATTCGAAAACCGAGGTGATCGGTGGCGAGAGCCAAACTCAAGAGGAATGCGAAGCGCTCGGCGGCAAAAAGAGTGCGAAATTGACCGAAAACATTTGGATGGCCCACGCGTGGGTGGCACCAGGTTGGGAGTGTACCTGGGGTGTTTTCGCCGGTGAGTGCCCCGAACTCGGCGGTCGCGTTGGCGGTACCGCTCAGGACCCAATCAAGAAGTAGCGCAACCCGAAGTCGCAAACTCCGATGTGCAAAACATCAATGAAATGGGCGCCCTTTGGGTGCCCATTTCTATTCAGTGACCACTAGCCAGTGACCAGATTTCAATGCAATGGTGATCGCTTCGTTGTGCGCAGCAGCTGGCTTTCCCAATCGTCGCGTACTTCGAGCGCGTCGTGCATCCATGTGCCCGGTGCTTTGACGAAGTCTGGAAGATCGCGCGTGAACAACCCAGTGAGGCGCTCGGGATACACGACCCGTTGCCACAAAAGGACCTCGCGTCGGCGCGGGGCTCCGAGCGCGGCTTGGAATATTGCAACCATGTCGAGCAACGAGCGGCTTGTGTGTTCTTCGAGGCTTGGTGCGTAATGGGTGCGGGCAGCTTCGATGTACTCGTCGAGTTTGGCCGCATACGGCCATGCGCGATCTTGCATAAAGAGTGCCTGGCTTCGAGCCCCGGCATCGATGGGGATGGCATCGAACTCGGTGACTTGTGGCCCCCATGCCATGGGCAATAGCAGCGTCCCTTCAACGTCGTGGCGCAAGGTATCGGCGTGGGCAGCCCAAGCCCGAAGATCACCGGTTTGCACGCGTCGCGCGAGGTTTTCGTAGGCATTGCCATCGCGCAACGCGGTCACGGTTACGTGGCAATACGCGCGGCCAGTACCGTGCGCGAGTTTGAGATGCCAGGCCAGGCGGGCATCGCCGGTGGCCGCGAGTGAAGCCATCCAGTCTTCATCGACGTGAGTTTCGAAGGCGTCTTCATCTCTGCCAGCAACCCTGTGCACTTCATGGAGATACAGCATGACTGCAGTTTCGTTCTAGGCAGTGATCGAACGCAACAGTTCGTCGAAACAACCGTCGGCGAGGGCTCGCATTTCGTCGTCAGTTCGATCTTGGATCGGATGCGCGACGAAAACCACAGCTGGATCCGCGCCGAGCGCACTCGACTGGGCCGTTGCCGCGGTGATGAACTCCGTCGATGCGACGAACACCATTGGGATACCCACTGATTCGAGATTCACGGTGTCGTGCACACTGCACGACGTACACGAACCTCAGTCGGCGAGCGCTTCAATCACGACGTCGCACTTTGCGGCGATCTCATGGCGCAGATCGATTGGCGCCGGCTTGGTAAAGGTTGGTTTGCTGAATCGTTCGATAGTGCAACCTTGATCGCCAAGCAGAGTTTCGATGCGATCAAGAAAAACGTTTCCGCGTGCCTTGGTGATATCGAGTAAGCCGACGCGCAAACCTTTGAGTGACGCGGGACGCAATGCCCTGGCGCGCGTTGTGGCAGACCGTTCGCCGGTTGGGTCGAGCAGAACCTCACTCACGTTCCTACCTCCTGGGTAACGATTTCACTGCCGACTGCGCCGCTGGCCCAACCAGATATCAACGCAGAGAACATACCGGCTTCGCCACCGGCATGGACGATCAACAATCCGCCGTTGCGAAACTTGGGCAGCGTGGCCGTTGCGAAACTCTCGGGTAAGCCTTCCGCCATTCCGTTGGCACCACGAACGAGTTCGGCCCCCGGAATTTGCAGTAGTGCCATGAGTTCGTCATGTAGCCGTTGTTTCGACCAACCCGCGTCGTGAAATACACGTGCGTGCTCAGGCGTGATGACGAGCGCACAGTCCCATGCGAAGACTTGCTTCGGGTGCCCAACAGTGCGCATGCCAGCGGCGAACGAGCGTGCCAAAGACTCAGGCTCACGGCTCAATTGATCAACGATGGGTTGTACGCCTGCGGCCGCAAACAACGTAACTGCATTTTGATTTGCTCGCATGCCCGCTCGCGACACGTGCAGCGGTTCCCAAGGCGAGTCGTGTTCTCGTTCGGCGAAACAGAACGTGTATTTGCCAGGGTTGCCGAGCGCGGCGCGATCAATTTCGCCAGGACGTCCGCCGCCGACGTTGCGAATAACCAGTTGCAAAGCCCTCCCGATGGATGCGTTTGCTCGGTTTCCTTGGCCGAGTGCGTTGACGCCGCTATTCATTCCGATCGATCTTGTGATCGGCCCATTGACGATGACGAGCGGTCCCGAAAAATATGTTGTGCATAAGAGGCCGTGCGCGTTGAAGTCTTCGGTGCAGGCCGCCTCGACGGCTGCAAGCACAATCGGCAAGTACTCAGGTTTGCAGCCAGCCATAACGGCGTTGACTGCGACTTTCTCGACCGTGCAGTCGACGAGGTCGGGTGGGACGATTGCAACAATTTCTTGCGGGTCGCGGGTTGTGCCACCGAGCATGCGTGCGACGCGGGCTGGTGTTGGCGGTACGACTGGGAGGCCGTCGGTGAATCCCCGGTCAAACAGCGCTTCCATTTCGTCTTCTTCGTCGCCGATCGCGAGAGCGCGGCTTCGCAGCAAAGGAATTCGTTCTGCGATGGCTCGTTGTTCGACAAACGCGGGATCGTTGGTGAGCGACCCGCAGCCTGGACGGAAATCTGGCAGCGCGACTCCCAGGTTGGCGGCCCCGGTGAATCTTTGCCAGTTGTCACGTGACCACCCAACCGTCGTGTCGACGATGGCGCCCGCCTCGATTTTGAGCAGCGTCGGTACAGTGTCGATGTCGAGTTCTAAGGAGATTTCTAAGTCGCTGTCGAGGACTACTGCAAAGCCATCGACGGAACTCTCGGGAAACGCAGGATCATCTTGGGTTACAACAGTCGCGAGGCCGTGAGCGTGCAGTTCTTGCAGCACAGGTGCGATGAGTATGCAGGTTGGGCAATCCGCCTTCACTACGGCCACGAGCCCATCGGCTTGCTTCGCAAGCCATGATTCGTTTCGTGGTTGCCAATCTGCAGCGGTCATCGGCGTGCAGCTTGGCGGCATGTGTGCCGGTTCGTCAACTACAGCAATTCTTCGAGTATGAAGTCGATTGCTTCCGTAAGGATTTTGATGTCGTTCGGCTCGATCGCGGGAAACATTGCCACCCGGAGTTGGTTGCGCCCGAGTTTGCGGTAGGAATCCACATCAAGGATCCCATTGCGACGCAAGACTCTCGCAACCGCAAGCGCGTCGACGCTGTCGTCGAAATCGATTGTGGCTGTCACGTGACTACGCGCGGATTGCGCGACGAACGGATGCGCAAGCTTGTGCTCGTCAGCCCAGCGGTAGATTATTGCCGCCGACTCATCGCATCGCCGAGCGCACCATTCCAAGCCACCATTGGCGTTCATCCATTCCGCTTGGTGCGCGAGCATAAACACAGTTGCGAGGGCAGGCGTGTTGTAGGTCTGGTTGAGTCGGGATTGCTCAAGTGCGGTCGCGAGGTCGAGCGACGCCGGAATCCAGCGCTTGGTTGCGTGGATTCGTTCGATGCGCTCGACTGCGGCGGGCGAAACCAGTGCAAGCCACAGTCCGCCATCGCCAGCGAAGCACTTTTGTGGAGCGAAGTAATAGACATCGAATTGCGATGGATCCACGCGTAGCCCGCCCGCGCCCGAGGTGGCGTCCACCATGACTAATCCGTTCGCGCCGCTCGGACGAACGACGTTGCACATCACGCCGGTTGAGGTCTCGTTGTGTGGGAAGCAGTAGGAGTCGATCGAAGGGTCCGCCGAATTGGGTCGCGGTACTTCGCCCGGCGCAGTTTCGATCACATCGGGATCTTCGAGGTGCGGCGCCGACTTCATCACGCCAGCGCACTTCGATGAGAACTCGCCGATCACGACATGCTGCGATTTCCGTTCGACGAGCCCGAAGCTTGCAGCGTCCCAAAAGGCCGTTGAACCGCCATTGCCAAGGAGCACCTCGTAGCCATCGGGGAGTGAGAACATTTCGGCGAGACCATCCCGGGCGCGCCGGACGACGTCGCGCACTGTGGCTTGGCGATGGCTGGTGCCGAGGTAGTCGGTGGCGCGAACTGCGAGCGCACTGACGGCTTCTGGCCGCACCTTTGAAGGCCCGGAGCCAAATCGGCCGTCGCTAGGGTGCAGATGGGCTGGAAGCACGATGGAATCGGCGTTGGTGGTCACACAACAACGCTATGAGCTATGAGCAATTTCTCCCGAACCGATTTTCTCCGGATCCGTCGGAGCGGATTGTGGCGGGTCGGAATCTCTACGGTGGGACGCGGTGGTCATCTCAGCATGCCAGCGAGGGTGTTCGTGCTGAGCCCATTTCGCATCCACGGTGCCGCGCAGGATCGCCCGCATCGGTTCAGGTCTTGTGATTGCCATGAGGATGTGACCGAGGATGACCGCCAGCAGAAAAATCGCGAACCAACTATGGGTGAAGTCGGCGCCTCGGCGCATCCACAATGGAAACACATTGGCCCATCGCATCGCCGTGCCGGTTACTGGAAACACAATGATGCACGCACCGATATAGATCGCATTGAGCTTTTGACCAGGATTGAATTTGCCGAGTTTCGCCGACGGTCGTGTCCGTTTCCGCCACCAGCGCGAGTCATCGACGGTCCAACGCGCGAAACGTTTGCAATCTTTTCGGAACTGCGCCCCGGCCCGGGTGAGTATTGCGAACAGCACTGGAAAGGGGAGCGCGTAACCGACCCACAAGTGCAGATCTTTGACGGTGCCGCGATATCCGATCCAACGAAATCCGGGTGCGCCGTAGAGGCTGAATCCCGTGATCGTGAGAAAGATGAACAACACGGCATTGCTCCAGTGCACTGCCCGCTCTACACCTCCGAAACGCAGGACTCTTTGCGAAGTTTCTTGCGAACTAGATCGGGTCATCACTGAGGCCGTTGCTCCCGCCAACCCAAGCGTCGATGTCGTACCCGCGTTCTTCCCAATACCCAGGAATGACTTTGTCGACCACCTCGATGGTTTCGAGCCACTTAATTGACTTGTACCCATACATCGGCGCGGCGTAGAGCCGCACGGGGCCTCCGTGAGCGGTTGTGATGTCGCGCCCTAGGAGTTGGTAGGCCACCAGCATGTCTGGGCGATACGCCTGTTCGAGCGTGAGGCTTTCTGTGTATTCGCCATCGAAACTTGTGAAACGCAACGCGGTTGCTGAACTTTGAACGCCTACTTCATCCAACAGGTCGCGTAATAGCACGCCTACCCACGGCACGTCGTCCACTCGCCACCCTGTAACGCATTGGAAGTCTTTCGTCATGCTCGTCGCTTTGCGCTGCAGAAGATCGTTGTAGCTCAACGTGAGCGGGCGATCGACGAGCCCACTGATCTTGAGCTGATAGTCGGCCTTGCTGCGTTTGGGATATCCACCAGTGACCGTGAATATTGTCCACCGGTCGTCGTTGATTGGCAAGAGTTTGGCGATTCCCGTTGGGTCCTTAATTGCAACTTTGCCGATGGTTGCTTTGACTGCGGTTGCTTGCCGGTTGCCGAGGACCACGCCGAGAGAACCCAGCGCCGCGATTCCCAAAAACGCGCGGCGACCATAGGGTTTTGCGTTTTGATTGAATTCGGGTTCGAGGGCCTCGATTGCGTCTTGGTTCATCGTTGCACCTTCTACGAAACCGCTAGTGCTTGCGGATGCCAAATTCGTTACGAAACACTGAAGTCCAGCGGGCGGATATCAGCAGTTACACCGCTCCGATTGCCACAATCTCGGCGAACCCGGCCGCTATATCCGCAACAAGCTGGCTGACATCGGGGACTGCTGCGGTGTCGGTCACGATACCGATACAGCATGTGTCGATATGCGACATGAGCGTGACGTTGACTGCTGCGCCAGAAGGGGGGCCGAACGCGAAAAAGCGTTCAACCCGGGCTCCGCCGAGAAATACCGGCACCGGTGCGCCTGGCACATTTGACGTGACGAAGTCCACGCACTTCAGCATGCCGCCGAATAGCGCAGTGGTGGTGGAAGTGGGGAGTCGGTTTAAGACGCCAGCGAGCGTGCCGGTGAGCCCGAGGGCGGGTTCTTGGCGCCATTCCTTCACTAGGGCTCCGACGGCCTTCATTCGGTCGACTGGGTCTGCGATATTGGTGGGGACTCCAAAGCGTGCCGGAGCGAAATGGTTGCCCGCGGCTTCTGCGCCCTCGGTTCGGATATTGATGGGCATCGTCATGCGCAACTGATCGACCGGGCTGTCGTGGCGGTCGTGATAGCGCATCAACCCGCCGATGACCGCGGCAACGAATGCATCGTTGAGGCTGCCTTGGCCAGCTTTGGCAGCTCGTTTTAACTCGTCGAGGGTCAATTCGAGCGTATCGAGACGACGCCCCATGCCCCGTGCAACCATGACGGGCGACATCGGTGCACTTGCGGGCGCTACGGCACGCCCGATTGAACGCGCCGCATCTACGGCGCGAACGGTCGAGCCGAACGGATCGCGGACTGCGCTGGTTGCAGTTTCGATAGCGACCGACGGCACCCGGCTGCTAATCCCCATGACTCTGCGGGCCGTGTGGGCCATCGATTCGCGTACAAGATCGGTGCCGCCGAGCGGTTCGGGTGCTGGGGCGGCCGGAGCATTCGCAGGCAACGCAGCGTCTGCGGTGAGGTCGACGAGCTGCGCGAGCAACTCCACTCCACCGACGCCGTCGGTGACCGAGTGATGCACTTTCATTACCAGCGCGGCCGTACCGTCTTGGAGGCCTTCGATGACCGTTGCTTCCCACGGTGGTCGGGCTCGGTCGAAGCTTGCTTGAGCAATTGGGGCAATAAAATCAAGGAGTTCTCGGTGGGTGGCACCGGGCGGTAGATGAACGCGGCGCAGGTGATAGTTCAAGTCGAAGTCCGATTCGACGGCCCACCGCGGTGGGCCGAGCCGCAATGGTGGCGACAACACCCGCTGACGCAAGCGAGGAATTGTGCGGGTCGCGATTTCGAAGCGTTTCTGAAGGCGCTTCCAGTCAGGCGCCGCATCAAGGATCCCGACCGCCACAATCGTGGAACGCAGAATTGGATCCTTTTCGATGTTCCACATGAGCGCGTCCGCGTCGCTCATGTGATCGGAGAAATCTTTCGCGCTCATCCGTGGACGTTACCCGTGAGCCGTCTAGCTCACAACCGTGGACACGGTTGCCACGGGCCTTCGTGCTCTGGCTGCCTCTAGGCTCGGACCATGCGCGAGAGGTATGTAGCTGCCAACGGGATTCGATTGTTTTGCTACGAAGCCGGCGATCCCAATGACCCATTGGTCCTACTGCTCCACGGATTTCCCGAAATCGCCTACGCATGGCGGTTTCAAGTAGATGCGATCGCGGCCGAGGGCTATCACGTTGTAGCGCCGGACATGCCTGGGTACGGTCGCAGTGACAAGCCCGATGTTGTGTATGACATTGAATTTCTGAATGGAACCATGGCGTCGCTGGTGGGATCGCTCGGTCATGCGCAATGCGTGATCGCGGGCCACGATTGGGGCGGGATTCTCGTCTGGCAGTTCGCGCGGCAGTTCCCAGAATTGACCGCTGGTGTCATCGGTTTGAACACTCCCGACCTTGTGCGTACTCCGATTGCCCCGGTTGCAATGCTACGGGCGATCTTCGTTGACACCCCGATCTACATCATTCAGTTCCAAGAACGAGGCCTCGCCGAGTGGGTGCTGAGTTGGGGTCGAGGCGCTGACGATTTCATTGAAATGATCTATCTCAACCAAACCACCAAGAACCTCGCGGTGTTTCCGCCGGAAGTGCTCGAGGTCTACAAGCAAGCATTCCGTCCGATTGGCGCACTGACCCCACCGATTGAGTACTACCGCAATATGGACCGTAACTGGGAGCTTTCAGCCGCGTGGTGCGACCGTACGATTGCAGTGCCGTGCCTGATGATTTCGGCCGCTGACGATCCGGTGCTGCCGCCCTCGCTGGCCATTGGAATGGAGGACCGGATAGCCCAGCTCACGAAGGTGGTAATCGAAAACTGTGGCCATTGGACTCAGCAGGAACAACCTGAGGCTACGAATGCAGCAATAATGCCATACCTCGCATCGCTGCCGCGATGGCCCTAAGCGATGGGCGCGACGCCGCCGCGCGGAATTCGGCTACGGAAGTGAAGGAAGCAATGCGCTGACTTCGTCGAGGATCCGAAACGTCGTTGTGTGCAGACAGTGCACGCGCACTCCGGCAGTTGTGTGGTCGGCCGCGAGTCGCAGGACTGCGTCAGAGTCGTTGACCAACACGATTGCACCGCCGCCGGTGTTGTTGATTTCGCTTGTGCCGTACTTCAAAAGGGATGCGAGTTGTGTCGCCGCGTTGTTGGTGCAGTCGACGATTGCGTGCAAGCCGCCTTCGAATTCGGCGGTGGCTTCGATGAGCGCCGCGACTTCGCCTTCGTCGCTGATGTCGACGGTTTCCGCGCTGACTTCGCGGCCCGATGCGCGGAGGTTGTCCGCGACTTGTTGCGCTAAGCGTTCGTTGCTGTCGGAGTCGGCAACGATCACCTTCCAGCGGTCTCGCGCCATGCGTTCCACTAGGGCCTCACCGACCCCGGAGGCTCCTCCGACAACAATGGCAACGCGTTCCGATGTGTAAGCCACGAAAAGCTCCGTTCCGAGTGACGTGTCGACCGTACGAAATTACCCCTGACGGTGTCAAGCGCCTGTGACTGAATCTGCGCTCGGTTCCTGTGAACTCAGCGCCGCCAGGCGTCGGGATCGAAATTGTCGTCGTCTACGGGCGCCGGTGTTCGTTCCAGATCGGCGGCTGACAAGAAAAACTCCTTGTTGCGCAACACCAGCATCGCCGGGCGACCCTCGAGTGGTGGTCGCAAACCGCCGCGCGCGTTATCGACGCGGACTCGAATGGTGCGTTTGCCCTTTGCGGTCGGCATCGCGACTTTGCCGTCGCTGCTCCACTTGAATGCACCTGCAGGCAGTGTGAGCGACTGAAAACTGGAAAATTTTGGCTGTTTGCCCGCTCGTCGCGTGAGCGACGCCGCGACCCGTTCCACGATTGGTGTGATGAACGGATCTGGAAGTTTCTGTGTGTCGACTACTTCTTTGACGACCTCGCGGAGTTCTTTTCCCGCAAATGCGCTGCGCTGTAACGCCGTAGCTCGGGCCGCGTTGCTCGCCCGATTCACTCGTTCCAGCGTGGCAGTGAGGAGTTGTTCTGTTTCTGGATCCGCAAGGATCTGCACTTCATCGATTTCGGCCATAGTGATCGCTGATCGTAGGAGGCCAGAGATGTCGGCCCAAGGCGATATCGGCTAGCTCAAATTCGAGTTTGATGGGTACGGTCTAGGACCGCTTGCCTGCATTCGGCTTCTTGCCGTGGTTGGCCTTCTTACGCTTGGCGTTGAGTTTTCGCATTTTCGTCTTTTGGCTCACGGCATTACCTCTCTGTGGAACTGATCTCCCTGAGCGTACTGGCTGGGCTCGGTGTTGCTCCTAACCGCACTGGGTGGGGAGGGTCAGTACCCTGGCGGATATGAGTGCCGTGGCGACGTCGCCAGGATGGCTAGTACGAGGCAGTGACGTGGTGATGGCGGCTGAGATCGCCGATACCCGCCGTGCTCGGCGGCGAGGTTTGATCGGCAGGGACCGACTCGTTGGTGCCTTTGTACTCCTCAAATGTCGCCACGTACATACCTTCGCCCTCAGGATCCCGATCGATGTAGCCATGTGCGACCGCGATGGCGTCGTGCTTGGGACGGCATCGATCGAGCCGCGGAAGTTCGGGCCGATTATTCGCCATTGTGCGTTGGTGGTGGAAATGCCCCTCGGTTCCATCGACCGACACCGAATCGCACGCGGCGATCGCCTCGAGATTCGACGCTGCGCGAAATGACCGGTCGCGTTGTGTTGGTTGCAACCCCGATCGGCAATCTCACGGATATCACGCTGCGGGCGTTGGAGGCCTTGCGTCTTGCTGATCGGATTTACGCCGAGGACACTCGTCATTCCCAGGGACTATTTAACGCTCACGGCATTGCCACCGCGGGCCGACTTCGTTCCTTGCATGCACACAACGAACGCGAACGCTGCGCGGAAATTGTGCGCCTTGCCGCGGGTGGGGCCCTAATCGCGTACGTGAGTGATGCGGGCACGCCAGGGATCAGTGACCCTGGTGCGGAGTTGGTGAGGGCATGTATCTCCGCGGACGTTCCCGTCGAAATGTTGCCTGGCGCGAATGCAGTGCTACCGGCTTTGGTGCTGTCGGGCTTGCCAACTGATGCGTTCACGTTTCATGGGTTCTTGGAACGAAAAGGTCCCGCGCGCTCGGGGCAACTCGAAATGATTCGAGTGTCGCTCGTCACTTCGGTGTTGTATGAGTCTCCTCGCCGCATCGCCGCCACACTCCAAGAACTTGGCGAGGCATGTGGCCTACATCGGCCGGCCGCAGTGGTTCGGGAACTCACCAAGATGTTCGAACAAGTGCGGCGCGCAACGATTGGCGAATTGCTTGCGTCGATCGGCGACCAAGAGATCCCTCAGCGCGGTGAATGCGTCCTAGTGGTGGGGCCGACGACAGCTTCCGCACAATCCTCGCCCGACGCGGGACGTATCGCCTTGGACATTGATGATCTACTGGCCAGCGGCATGCGGACCCGCGACATCGCGGACTCGCTCAGCGCGCAATATGCGATACCCAAAAGGGACGTATACGAAATGGCAGTACTTCGCAGCAAACTCAGGCCGAAGCGACGCTGAGCGTGTCGACGCACATCTTGCAGACCTGCTTTTCGCGGTATTCGATGAGCGCGTCGGTTGCGTCGCACAAGACGCAATGGTCCCAAGCCTTGCGCAGCACGATCTGATCGCCTTGTGCTTCTACCGCCAACAGATCGCCGCTATTGAGCCCGAGTACCTTGCGAAGATCGGCAGGCAATACGACTCGACCTAGTGCGTCAAGTCGACGGGTGGTTGCAAATGTCGTCATCTCATCTCCCACTGATTGATTACGAAGCCAATACAAAAGCCAATTGAATGTACTGCATTCGCGCTAATTCGATATAACTGACCTTGGTCAGACGCTCGGTTGTCAGTTTGCTGTGCTTGACACGTCATCAGAATTTTCGGTGTGCCCGTCCTTGGTCGTGAGATTTTGGAAATGGGTCAGGGGCCAAGGCGACTTGGCGACATAATGGGGTATGGCGAAGCCGTTTTTTGTAACCACACCCATCTATTACGTGACCGATGCACCACACATCGGGCACGCCTACACCACCGTGGCAGCCGATGTGCTGGCGCGGTGGCGCAGGCTCCACGGCGATGATGTGAAGTTTCTGACGGGTACAGACGAGCATGGCCTCAAGATTCAGCGAGCCGCCGAACAGCATGGAGTGACCCCGAACGAATGGGCTGATACGACCTCGCAGCGATACCGAGATACCTGGGCACTGCTAGGAATTTCCTACGACGATTTCATCCGCACGACTGAACCTCGACACCGAATTGCAGTTCAAGAGTTTCTGCAACGGATATACAACGCCGGCGACATTGAACTCGGCACGTATGAGGGCGAATACTGCGTCCCGTGTGAGGCGTATTACAACGCAGACGAACTCGAAGCAGGCAATTGTCCAATCCACCTGCGTGCTGTCGATCACGTCGTTGAAGAGAACTACTTCTTTCGGCTGTCGCGTTACCAGCAACGATTGCTCGACTATTACGCGGCGCACCCGCATGCCATCGAACCAGAGAGCAAACGCAACGAAGTCCTTGGCTTTATTCGCGGCGGACTCCGCGATTTTTCAATGAGCCGGACTTCCATCACGTGGGGTGTGCCGTTGCCCTGGGATGAAGGCCATGTGACCTACGTGTGGTTCGACGCTCTGATCAACTATTGCACCGCCGCAGGGTTGGGTGCTGATGATGAATCGTTCGCTAGGTTTTGGCCCGCTGATGTGCAGTTGATCGGCAAAGACATTCTGAGATTCCACGCGGTCTTTTGGCCTGCGATGTTGATGGCTGCGGGGTTGGAGTTGCCGCGCAAGATCTTTGCGCACGGCTGGCTGTTGGTCGGAGGCGAGAAGATGAGTAAGACCTCCTTGAATCAGATTGCACCAGAAGCGTTAGTTGAAGAATTCGGAGTTGATGGGTTTCGCTACCATTTCATGGCCGATCAACGCTTCGGTCCCGACGGCGATTTCAGCTACGAATCGATGGTGACTCGCTACAACTCCGACCTTGCGAACAATTTCGGGAATCTCGCGAACCGTGTGCTGAACATGGCAACGAACTACTGCGATGCGTTGGTGCCGTTAGGTCGCGCCAACGGTCCGTTGGTCGCGGCATCGGAAGCCGCAGTGCGAAATGCGAACTCGTGCATGGAATCCCTTGACTTTTCAGGGGCTCTCAGCGCGACCTGGGATTTGATGAGCGCTACCAACGCGTACGTTGAAGCCAGTGAGCCGTGGAAATTGCACAAGCGAAGTGAGACCGAAGCGTGTGCTGCGGTGCTTGGCGATTGTCTTGAAACTTTGAGGATCGCGACATTGCTCGCTCAAGCTGTGATTCCTGACGCGACTTCAGAACTCTGGCGCCGACTGGGATTTGGCGATCACATCAGCGCTCAGCGGTTCCCCGACGCGCTGGTATGGGGTCAACTCCCTGCTGGGAATGTACTGACCAAAGGTGATCCGTTGTTTCCTCGCAAAGACGTTGTTGCGTAGCTGATGTGGAGGGAATAGCCGATGTGGGTTGACGCGCATTGTCACGTGCAATCGGATTACGCGAAAGATCACGACGGCGACACCTTGATTGCCCGTGCAAGAGCTGCGGGCGTCGACTGGATGGTTTGCGTTGGTACCGATCTCACGTCGTCGCGGCAAGCCATTGAACTCGCACATCGACATCACGACGTGTACGCGACCGTCGGTTTGCATCCCCATGATGCGCAACACTTCGGGTCGCAATGGAAAGAACTCATCGCATGTGCAAGCCAAGACAGAGTTGTTGGTATTGGTGAGGCCGGATTCGATCTGTATTACGAGCATTCACCGCGCGACGAACAGCGCACCGCGTTCGTGGCCCAGATTGAATTGGCGAACGAACTCGATCGCGCGTTGGTGATACACACGCGAGAAGCATGGGACGACACGTTTGCGGTGCTGCAGACCGTGGGAGTTCCTCGTCGTACGGTTGTGCACTGTTTTTCTGGCGGTCCACGCGAAGCCCAGCGGGCACTTGATCTTGGCTGCTGGCTCTCATATTCGGGAATCGTGTCCTTCAAAGCGGCCGTTGAGCTACGGGCCGCTGCCGCAATCACTCCGCTCGATCGCATTCTGGTTGAAACTGATTCGCCGTATTTGGCTCCGGTGCCGCATCGGGGCAGGGCCAACGAACCCGGGTTTGTTGGTGCCGTCGGCGTAGCCCTGGCCGCTGCCTGCGGACAGGAGGTCGATGTGATCGCTACGGTGACCGCCGCCAATGCCGCCACCGTGTTTGGCGTCTCATCGCAGACCGAAGCGGCGGGGCTCCAGGTTGACATGGGGCCTAGATAGGCATTCTTTGCGACCGTTGAAGGCGGCCAAACTTGTCGGTCCGACGAGTTGGAGATTACGGTGCTCGCTGCTGCGGGTGGAAGGCCAGTCTGTCTTGTGCGCGCTCGAATCGCTATCACGGGCAGGAGATCGAAATCCTCGAGCAAGATCTGGATCGTTGTGCACGACTGTCGGTTGATGCATCGAACTCGCAGAGAGTCGTGTGCCGAGTCGCGCTCGATGCAGTGGAGGCACCAGCAGCCGTTGGCTTGAATCGGCGTACGGCGATTCTGATTACGAGTACACCCACCCCTCGCGCAGCAGTGCACCCGGCGTTGCGCCCGCTGGGCCGTACCGCCCCCAGATACATGCGGCGAGTGCGTCAGCGCGATCGCCGCGCACTGACTCGGCGTGGCGCGACGGGGTTGTTAGCGTTTGGTGTATTGATCTCGGGACCGACGTTGGCGCTATCTAGTGGACCGGATGCTTCCGCGAGTCGGAGTCCGCGCGGATCGTCAGCGATGCAACAACAAGTTCCTTCGCGTCCAGCGAGTCTCCCCGAGATAATTGAATCAGCAGCGTTCGTCGCTCCGGTTTCGAGGCCGTTGCCCCCGACAACGGCGATTCAGGCCCCGCCATTAGACTCCGCGGGCGAGTCGAAATTTGTTGGTGCGTACGCGCGCCGCAATGGCACGAAGTCTTGGGTTGCGTATCCGACTGGGCGATTCCATCCCTTTTTGGTGTGCACTCGTAGTTTCGAATCCGATACTGCCGGGGGATATGTAGCTGTGAGTCCTGACGGTCGGCATCGGGGGGCATATCAGTTCAAACGATCAACATGGAATACGGTTGCTCGCAATGTTGGTCGCGACGATCTCATCGGCGTTGATCCTGCGTCGGCCTCGGCTGGCGACCAGGACTGGATGGCGTTGTACCTGTACAAATGGCTGGGCGCAAGCCATTGGGAGGGGCGCTGCGCGGGAAAGTGAGTGAATTACTCACACCCGCGTCGATTCAGTCGCTGTTGGCCCAACATGGCTTGCGACCAAGTCGAGCGCTCGGACAGAACTTCTTGTGTGATCCCAACACTGCTCGGCGCATCGTGCGACTTGCTGGCGTGACCGCAGATGAACGGGTAGTCGAGGTTGGCCCCGGTTTGGGCTCGCTCACGCTCGCGCTTTGCGAAGCCGGAGCCAACGTGACGGCTGTAGAACTCGATCAGTACTTGCGGCCAGTGCTTTCGACGGTGACGCGTGGCCTGAATGTTGATGTCGTTGCCGGGGACGCGCTAGACATCGATTGGAGCGCGTTGCTGACAGAGCCTCCGTACTCGATGGTGGCAAACCTGCCGTACAACATCGCGACGCCCATGTTGATGCGAGCGGTTGAGATTGCCCCCATGATCGATCGCTACCTTGTGATGGTGCAACGCGAGGTTGGTGAACGGCTCGCGGCCCCGCCGGGAAGTCGCGTCTACGGAGCGGTATCGGTGCGCCTCGCGTATTGGTGTGAGGCAAAAGTGGTTGGAATCGTGCCGCCGACGGTATTCATTCCTCGCCCCAATGTCGAAAGTGCGTTGGTTCAGGTGATCCGAAGGCCATCGCCGGCTGTGGATGTGCCCGATCGTCAGCGTCTATTCGCGTTGATTCACGCCGGATTCGCGACGCGACGTAAATCGTTGCGGCAGTCGTTGCGGTCCGTGTTGGGTGCTCGAACTGATGCGGTATTGAGCGAAGCCAGTATTGCGCCGATGAGTCGCGCCGAGGCTCTTGGTATTGATGAGTTCGCGGCGCTCGCCCTCGCGGATGCAGTGGTCCCGCAGTGAGAGTGCGCGCTCCCGCCAAAATAACTGTGTCATTGCACGTGACTGGCGTCCGATCAGATGGCATGCACGAGATCGACGCCGTAACGGTGTTTGCCGACGATCTCTACGACACGTTGCTCATAGACACAGGCGCAGTTGGCCTAGTCGTTGAACCGCGAGGTGCAGCGCCCGTGGGCCCTGACAACCTCGTCGCTCGGGCGCTTGCCAGCTTGAACGTTGCTGCTCGAGTCGAGTTGCACAAAGCGATTCCTAGCGAAGCAGGGCTCGGCGGCGGTTCTGCGGATGCAGCTGCGGTTCTGCGATCGTTGGGTGGCGAAGTCGGTCCTGATGCACTGCGCCGAATCGCGACATCGCTCGGCGCAGACGTTGCAGTATGTCTGCAAACTCACCCGACTCGAATGACTGGAGTGGGTGACGTACTCGAAGCGTTGTCACCAACTCAGCCGCTGCACTTGGTAATAGCGACGCCGACCTTCGGCTGCTCGACCCCAGCGGTGTATAAGGCCTGGGACAGGCTTCATGGCCCCACGAGTGACCGCGCCATCGCCGCGCCGACCGGCTGGGCCGGATGTGCGACTGAGTTTCGAAACGATCTTGAACCGGCTGCCATCTTGGTAGAGCCACGGCTCGTCGCTTTTCGTGAAGCGTTGGCACTCATAACCGAGGGTGAACCAATGCTGTGCGGCAGCGGTTCTTCGTATTGCGTTTGGTTCGAAACCCGCGCCGCCGCGGACGCCGCAGCGAGTGAAGCAGCTCGGGTGCTTGACGTGCGCGTTGCGTGTGCGGTGACGTCGCGGTGACGGCGAGCAGTCAGAGCAGCCCGGCGCCTTTGGCCGCAGCATCAGTCGCGGTGGTGGCCTGGGGTGTTGGGCCATTGTTCGTGACCGCGATCGGCCTGAGTGGGGTCACGGTCGCGATTTACCGCCTGTGGTTTGCGGTGCCGATTATGTACGCGATCCTGCGCATTATGGGCGGTCAACTCACTTGGCGAATATTCAAACTGGCGGCACCAGCCGGAGCGCTCTTTGCCGCCGATATCGGATTCGGCTTTTCTTCTTTTCGTCACACCAGCATCGCAAACGCAACGATCATCGGGGCTTTGTCGCCGTTGCTCGTGCTTGCGATCAGCGGCCCGTTGTTCGGCGAGCGAATTCGCAAGGTCGATCTTGTGTGGTTTGGCGCAGCCTTGGCGGGAACGTTGTTGGTTGTGCTTTCGGGTGGATCTAGCGGCGAGCAAGGCCTACTAGGCGATGGTCTGGCGACAGTCAGCCTCTTTACGTGGACCGCCTACTTCGTGTATCTGAAAAAGAAGCGGGTCGACGGCGTTCCGGCGTTTGCGTTCATGACCGCGGTGATAGCAACCGGTGCCGTCGCGCTCACTCCATACGCCCTCGTAGCGGCTGACCCAGTAACTGCGTTGCGCGGTTCTGACTGGATTTGGCTCTTTTGCCTCATCCTCGGCCCGGGCGCGCTCGGGCACGGCGCGATGACGTGGGCGACGCGATTTCTTGATGTGAATCTGACCTCACTCATGACCTTGGCCGGGCCGGTCGTCTCGACGGTTGGCGCCGCGATCTTTTTTCACCAAGGCCTTGCACTAGGGCAGATGCTCGGCGCGGCGTTGGTCTTGGTTTCGATTGGGTTCGTGCTGGTCGGGCACCGAGGCTCGAACGTGACACCGCAGCCGCTTGAAGGGGGATAGCCCGTTTTGTACGCGAGCTATGCACTGAGGTGCGAACGGCGTGAAACGAAACTGGCCACCCGTGAGGGTGGCCAGTGAGCGGCTTCAAGTTGGGGCCCCGGACTACTTACCTTGAGTCCTGCGCTGCCAACGCGTCTTTTTGAGAAGCTTCTTGTGCTTCTTCTTTCGCATGCGCTTGCGGCGCTTCTTGATCAGGCTTCCCATAGCGGGGCGCAACGTAGTTGAGGTGCGCGGGTCGAAGCGAATCGGCGACCGTTTATCGTCGCTAGTCGTTGTGGCTGCGCAAAGATCATGGAACAACGCAGTGAATCCGTAGTGACTCCGCTACCGTATGGAGATCCTTTCGGGGGTGGTGTAATGGCAGCACACGGGTTTTTGGTGCCCGTAGGTCAAGGTTCGAGTCCTTGCCCCCGAGCTCAACAACGCCATACATGGCATCGGATTGATGGCGTTGAGTGAGCGCCCGAAATTCGACATCCCGAATGTTTCCAATGTCTCGAAAATCTGTGGCGTCAACACACCAGCTGAGGAGTGCGACGGGCCGTGAGTAACTACCGACCGATCAACGCAATAGTGCTGGCGGCAGGTGAGGGCACCCGGATGCGGTCTGTCGATCCGAAGGTGCTGCATCCGTTGTGCGGACAACCAATGGTGATGCATGTGCTTGACTCGTTGGCAGAGTTGCCGTTGGAACGTATTGTTGTGGTGGTTGGACACGGTGCACCCCTGGTTATTAAGGCGCTGCGCGATCAGCCAGCTTCAACCAAACCGGTTGAATTTGTTGAACAATCGGTGCGCCGAGGCACGGGAGACGCCGTAGGAATCGCGTTGTCGAACGCGGCGTTCGACGACGATGGTGAAGACGACGTGATTGTCGTCGCCGGTGACCAGCCACTGTTGCGACCGGAGACTTTGGCGGCGCTCGCAACCGCGCATCGAGAACAAGACGCGGCAGCGACGATATTGACGGCTGTGCTGACCGACCCCAGTGGTCTTGGGCGCGTTGAGCGAGACCGAGATGGCAAGATCGCCAGAATTATTGAAGACCGCGACGCAACCGAAGCGCAACGCGCCATCAATGAGATCAATACCTCGATCTATTGCTTCCGTCGCAACTTGTTGGCGCCAGCGTTGCGCCGGATAACCCCCGCCAACACCCAAGGCGAGTACTACCTCACCGATGTAATCGAGGTACTGCGTTCCGCCGGGCACAAAGTCATTGCCGTAGTAGCCGAAGATGCAGGCGAGGCGCTCGGAATCAACGACCGCGCCCAGTTGGCCGCTGCGGATGCTGTCCTGCGCGAGCGGATCAACGAGCGTTGGATGCGCGCCGGCGTGTCGATGGTCGACCCGGCGCGCACGTATATCGATGCGCGGGTCGAAATTGGCGTCGAGACGCGGCTGCTTCCAGGGACAATCTTGCAGGGATCGACGGTTGTCGGCGAAGCCTGCGTCATCGGACCTGATACCCGCATTGCGGATTCGAGCCTCGGACACCGAGTGACAGTCGAGAATTCGGTGGTGCAGTCGTGCGTCTTGGGTGATGACTGCCTAGTCGGCCCATTCGCGCACATGCGGGCCGACACGGTGCTTGCGGTTTCGGCCAGGGTTGGTGCGTTCGTTGAGACGAAGAACTCCAATGTTGGTGCGGGGTCGAAGATTCCGCACCTTGCCTACGTAGGTGATGCCGATATTGGCGAAGGTGCAAATATCGCGTGCGGAACTATTACCGCAAATTACGACGGAGCGAATAAGCACCGGACGTCGATTGGCAGCGCTGTGCACACAGGGTCGAACTCAGTGTTGATTGCGCCGGTATCCATTGGCGATGGCGCAACGATTGCATCGGGTGCTGTGGTGACCAACGATGTGCCCGCAGGAGCTTTGGCTAAGGGTGTGCCCGCTCGGATCACCGAGAATTTCAAACGTCCCACGAAAAAAGATGCGCCGAAGGCCCCCGACGCGCCACAATCAAGTGCGCCGTAGCGCGACGCACCGAATTCCCTTCCGCAGCAGTCCCCAAGGAGCGCATCACCATGGTTCGTGAACTCGTCACCCACAAGCAACTCGTGCTCGTGGCAGGCCGAGGCCACAGCAGCCTGGCGTCGTCGGTTGCCGAAAATCTCGATGTGCCGCTCACCGAAATATCGTTGTCGACGTTCGCGAATGGCGAGATTTATTGTCGTTTTGGCGAGAGCATCCGTGGTTGCGATGTATTCGTATTCCAAAGTCACTGCGATCCGATCAACGATCGTTTGATGGAGCAGATGCTGATGATTGACGCGGCAAAGCGCGCGTCTGCGAAACGCATTACGGCGGTATGTCCCTATTACGGGTACGCGCGTCAAGACCGCAAAGCCGAAGGTCGCGAACCCATTTCTGCCCGTCTTGTCGCCGACATGCTCACAACTGCAGGCGCGGATCGCGTTGTGAGCGTGGATCTGCACACTGGCCAAATTCAGGGTTTCTTCGATGTTCCCGTCGATCACCTCACAGCCGTTCCGGTAATTGCGGATTACTTGGCTGAGGTACTCACCGGAGAGATCACAGTTGTCGCTCCCGACGCGGGCGGCGGCAAGCTTGCGCGGCGATACGCGAGCAAACTTGAAGAACAACACGGCCTGGACATCGATTTGGCCTTTATCGACAAGCGCCGTCCGAAGGGCACGCACAATGTTGCGGTTGCTACGGAAGTAGTGGGCAACGTCGAAGGGCGCATTTGCGTGCTGGTTGACGACATGATCGACACGGCTGGCACGGTGGTGTCCGCAGCTGAATTGCTCATGGCTCGTGGAGCAAGCGAAGTGCTGATTGCTGCGACGCACGGTCTGTTATCAGGCCCGGCCGTCGATCGACTCAAGAACGGACCGATTCGCGAAGTGATCGTGACCGACACACTCCCGATTTCGCCGGAAAAACAATTCGACTCACTTCGAGTTTTATCGATTGCCCCGCTACTGGGAGCGGCGATCGACGCTGTGTTCGGCGATGGCTCGGTGAGTGGTCTCTTCGGGGGCGACAACTTTTAACCCAGTTGGGCGCCACCGTGGCCGGTGCGCGAGAATCTGGGGTCCATTTTTCGAACATGAGGTCTTTCGCGCGCCATGGCTGACACGACGCTTACTGCAACAATCCGAGAAGGTCGCGGCAATGGTCCGGCTCGACGCGTGCGCCAAGCTGGCGACGTGCCCGCGGTTGTATATGGCCTCGGCCGCGACAACGAGGCAGTAGCGGTGAATGCCCACGACCTCGACAAGATTCTGCATTCCAGCTCTGGCGTCAACAGCGTGATCACGCTCAAGGTAGACGGCGGTGCCGATCAGCTCGTGCTGACTCGCCAAATCGACCGTCACCCCGTGCGCAGCACGCTGACTCACGTGGACTTCATTCGCGTCAGCGCCGATGCCGACGTCACCGCTGATGTGCACCTTGAGCTCACCGGTGAACCGGAGGGTGTGCGCCTCGGCGGGTTGCTTGAACAGCTGTTGTTCTCAGTTGGCGTTTCGTGTCGCCCAGCGGATGTGCCCCAGGTGATCGTTCACGACATTTCTGGCTTAGGTCTCGGTGCCCAACTCCACGTCAGCGATCTCCCCACGCCCGCCGGAGTCGTGTTCACAAACGAACCCAACGACCTGATCGTGCAGGTCGCGATTCCCCGTGGTCTGGCCCAAGCTAGCGGCGACGACGGCGCACCCGCCGAAGGCGAGTAACCCTGCGCGTCGACCTGCTTGCCGTAGGGCTCGGAAACCCCGGCAAGCAATATCGACACACGCGCCACAACGTCGGTGCCGAAGCAATTGAGCTGCTCGTCGCTCGACATCGCGCAGAGCTGCGAATTGAAAAGGGCCTGTATTCGCAAAGTGCAGTCTTCACGATTGGGGGCCGCAAGCTTGCGGTCGCGATACCCACCACCTACATGAATGAATCAGGGCAGGCGGTAGCGCCGCTCATGCGTCGCTACGAAGTCGAACCGGGCGAGCTCGTCGTCATCCACGACGAGCTTGATTTCGACCTGGCCAAGGTCAAGCTCAAAGTCGGCGGTGGATTAGCCGGAAACAATGGTCTGCGATCGATCAAGGCTCACTGCAAAACTGATGCGTTTCTGCGTGTTCGCATTGGTATCGGCAAACCTCCTTCGAAAGAACAAGGTTCCAATCACGTGCTGAATCCGTTCTCGAAATCCGACCGCCCCATCGTTGACAGTGCAATCGAAACTGCGGCTGATGCCGTCGAAGCAATCCTTGTGGACGGCATCGACGCAGCAATGCTGCGCTTCCACAGCGTATGAATTGCGCCTGCTTCGCCCGGCGCGGCGAGGGGCTTCACACCCATTTTGTTCGTCCCTCACTCCTGGGCTGCTGTCGCCCCCGCGTGAATTGCGCCTGCTTCGCCCGGCAGGGACGCCGTGGGTAACGGCACGACGTTTCGGTCGATGCGGCATCGCAACTTTCGGTTGTTCTTCTTTGGGCAATTCACGTCGCAAGTGGGCAACTGGCAGACGCTGGTCGCGCAGTCGTTGCTTGCGCTGAATGTTGGTGGCAACGCCTTTTCTGTCGGCGTACTCGGTGCTTGTCAGTTCCTGCCTGTTCTCGTTTTTGGAGCGTACGGAGGGCTTCTCGCCGACCGCACCGATAAGCGAAACTTGCTCATCGTTGTGCAATCAATCGCGATGCTGCAGTCGTTTGCGCTCGCTTATGTGGCCGCACAGAATCAACCCAATTTCGTGTGGTTGTGCGTCGTTGCATCAGTAGGTGGTGTCGCCATGGCGATTGACAATCCCACTCGTCGTGCCTTTTTTGTTGAGCTTGTTGAGGAGAACGACGTCAACAACGCGGTCGGGCTCAATTCATCATTGATGACAAGCTCGCGTATCGTTGGCTCGGCGCTCGCGGGGGTATTGATCAGTACCGTCGGGTTTGCATGGTGTTTTGTTGCCGATGGTTTCACCTACGGCGCTGTGCTGATTGCCCTCATAGCGATGCGCACCGAAGAAATCCGATCGGCGCCGATCGTATTGAGAGCGCGGCGCCAAGTGCGCGACGGATTCATATATGTGTTTCGTACGCACGACCTATGGATTTCGATGCTCATTATGGGCGTCGTCGGAACGCTCGCATTTAATTTTCAGGTCGTGCTTCCATTGTTCGTCACCGAGACGTTCGATGCAAGCGTCAGTGTCTTCACTGCGTTGTTTTCGGTACTTAGCGTCGGGGCGCTGGCGGGCGCGCTTCACTCGGCGCGGCGCGAGAGTGCGGACCTTCGTTCGGTTGCGACGGCCAGCGTTTGGTTTGGTTGTTCGCTGTGTGCATTGGCTGCGACGCCGTGGCTTTGGCTTGCGTTTCCGATGTCGTTGCTTGTCGGGTGGTCCAGCATCATGTTCTTGACGGCGTCGACTTCGATCGTGCAACTGCGCGTCGATCCTGAAATGCGGGGCCGGGTGTTGGCCCTCCAAGCGATGGTGTTCTTAGGTACCACTCCGATAGGAGGGCCGATCGTCGGGGCCATCTGCGATGCTTACGGCGCTCGCGTCGGCATCATCGTGGGCGGCACAGCAGCGATTCTCGCAGGCATCCTGCCCTTCCACACGCCCAGAAGACGTTCTTGGCACGGGTGAGCGTTTGGCAAGGCGGATTGCGAGGAAAGTAGTTGACAACGTCCACCATTTGGTGGACACTGTCAACGTGCCGCAGACTGAGACCGACCTAACAACTCGCGAGCGAATTTTGGCGTGTGCAGTCGAAATAGTTGGGAACTCGGGTGTGGGTGCACTCGGAGTGCGAGAGGTAGCGAGGCAGGCGGGCGTGTCGCACAACGCTCCGTCGCGCCATTTCGCGACGCATCTTGCATTGACTACCGCGGTGGCGACTGTCGGCTTTGCTGAATTTTGTCGCGCGCTCGAAGACTCGATGGCGTTGCTATCTGAGCCGTTCGACCGCCTCTGCGCCACAGCGCACGCCTACGTGAAGTTCTCCTTCGACCGGCCAGGAATGTTCGAACTGATGTGGCGTTGCGATCTGGTGGATCACACCGACTTGGAGTTCGCGACAACCGCGTTGAAGTCGTTTGAAATTCTCCGTGATGCGGTTATTGCCTGCCAAGCCACTGGTTGGAATGCGATCGTTGAACCCGACGCAATCGCGGGTGTGCTGTGGTCGTGGGTGCACGGTCTTTCACAACTTTGGCGCACCGGCGGTATGCCGATCTTCGCAATGCCTCTCGACCTCGACGCGCACTTGCGCGCCGGATTTATTGCCCTTGGGCTACCTCATAAGGAGTATCAACCATGACGATGACCGAATCACGCCTTACCACTAGTCGTTACCTTTCTGGCAACTTTGCGCCAATAGAAACTGAAGTTGAAGCATTCGATTTACGAGTGCGAGGAGAGATCCCGTTGGAGCTGACCGGTCGACTGCTGCGCATTGGTCCGAACCCGGTGACCGCGCCCGACCCCGCCACCTATCACTGGTTCACAGGTTCCGGAATGGTGCACGGGCTACGTCTACGTGACGGAAAAGCCCAATGGTATAAGAACAAATTTGTGCGCAGCGACGGTGTGAGTGAAGCCAAGGGCTGGCCAATAACTGAGGGACCGCGCCACGGTATGAGCGATGGAACCGCCAATACCAACGTGATCGGTTACGCGGGTAAGACCTACGCAATTGTTGAGGCAGGAGGGCTCCCGGTTGAGCTTTCGTACGACCTTGACACGTTGCGCATGTCGAATTTCGACGCGACGCTCCCTGGCTCGTTCACAGCGCATCCGAAACGCGATCCGTTCACCGGTGAACTGCATGCAATGGTGTACTACTTCGAATGGGATTACCTGCAATACGTAGTGGTCGGTGTCGACGGGAGAGTGCGCAAGACCTTGAATGTCCCGGTACCTGGAAAACCGATGCTGCACGATTGTTCAATCACCGAGTCTCAAGTAGTGGTGATGGATCTGCCCGTTACGTTTGATCTCGAAGCCGCGATGAGCGGGCGCTCGCTTCCATATTCATGGGATCCCGAGTACGGCGCGCGCGTCGGGCTGTTGCCACGCTCGGCAGCTGATGGCAACGAAACCGTCTGGTGCGAGCTCCCAGAGCTTTGCTACGTGTACCACCCACTGAATTCATACGACCTTCCCGACGGGCGCGTGGTCTGTGACGTTGTCAAGCATCCGAAGATGTTCGATACCGATAAATATGGCCCTTTTGAAGGGATTCCGGTGCTCGCCCGTTGGACGATCGATCCTGCAACCGCGCGAGTGCACGAAGAAGTGCTCGATGACCGTGGTCAGGAATTTCCCCGGATGGATGAGCGGCTCATCGGACAAAAGAATCGATTCGGTTATGGGGCTTCGTTCGGCGAAGGAATTGAGCATGGGCCAGCGTTGAAACACGACTTGGAACGAGGCACTACCGAGGTGCACGAATACGGCAGCGGTCGCGTGACGCTGGAGCCAGTGTTCGTGCCCCGTCACGATGATGCGGCCGAAGATGATGGTTGGATCATGTCCTACGTCTACGACGCCACGACCGACTCAAGCGATGTTGTCATCCTGAACGCCCAAGATTTCACCGGCGAGCCTCTGGCCGTGATCTCGTTGCCACAACGGGTTCCCTTTGGGTTCCATGGCAATTGGGTCCCCGACGAGGAGTAGATGACCATGCGTCGGGACGTTCTTTTGGTTGCCCATATTGCTGCAATATCAGCTTGGCTTGGCGCAAATGTCGTGCAGTTTGTTTTGACACCTTGGTTCGCACGGCGCTCGATACCCGAGAACTTGGGGTGGATTTCAGCAACGCTGTTCCTCGGTCGCCGGTACTACAACGTTGTTGGTGCCCTCGTTGCGTTCACCGGCGTGTTGCTGGTGCTCGAATCCGATTACAACTTCAGCGCAGGTTTCGTCATTGTTGGTGTCGCGATGATCGTGGTCGGAGCTGTCACGGGAGTCGCCGTGTTCGATCGACTTATTAACCAACACATTGTGGCGCTGCAATCGTCTGATCTCGTCCTTGCTGCGCAGTTGCGCGCTCGTACGTTATGGGTTGCAGTGGTTGACACGTCGTTGTTGTTGTTGACTGCGTACGCAATGGTGAAGCGGTGGCACGCGTAACCCATGACACTCCAAGGCAGCGTCTTCAGTCGCTGGGAACCCATGTGCCATGGAATCCGTACGGGACCCGTTGCGGGAGATGCACGCGCGCGATCGGGCCACGAGCCACGTCTGATGCATCAATAATTGCGAGTTCGCTGGTATCTGCCGCTGCGTCGTGTACGTACGACAGCAACCAGCCGGCGTCTTGTTCGTTGGATTCGCCGTCGGGCACGAACAACCATTCGCCGCTATGGATCGATGGTCCGGGTTCCCATGTCGTGCGCGCGTTGGTTTGGTAGTCATGCTTAATCACTCCACCGAAATCGACGGTTGTGTCGCTGTCGCGCGTTTGTACGAAGTATCCGTAGCGATGCTTGCGGCCCACCACACGCGGATCGCGAGTCGGTAGCTCGCCGGGTTGGTGCTCGACAATGATGTCGTCGCTGACCTTCGAACTCATGGTGTCGATGGTCCATCGTCGCAACGAGAGCTCGCCGGCGAAGTTCTCTCCCGGCTTGAACATTGAGTCGAGCCGGCAAACATCAATGATGACGTTCTCGTTATCGCGATACGCGTTCACGCCGTGAAATACGTAGCACGGATCGATTTCGTACCAGACGATCTTGGACGTTGGTCCTGCGAGGGGCATGATTCCAATTCGTGCTCCGTAGGCCGGCTTCCATTGAAACGGCATTGTTCCCGACTGAGGATCGTCGAGCCATTTGATCGCGGATTGCAGATCAAATACGACGGGCAACTCCCAGAAAATTACGTCCCTGTCGGTAATTGCGAAGTCGTGGATCATCGTTGGGCCCGCGACCTTGACGCCTTCGCTGCTGATGAGTTTTCCGCTTGCATCGGTGACGTTGTAGGTGAGGAATGGATCAGTGAATCCGTAGCCGAAGGAGTGCAAGTACCCCGTGGCTGGGTCGATTTTGGGGTGAGCAGTGAACGACGACTTCAATCGGCCGCCGAAGTCGTGCACCCCGACTGTGCTGAGATCCTCGGGGTTGATTGCGAAAGGAAAGCCCACCTCTCCCGAACTCAGCAGCGTGTTCGCATGCCACAGCACCGAAACGTTGCTTTGGGTCGACTGGCCCCCCGGCGCACCGCTTCCACCGAAACCGATGCCTTGTTTGTACAGCGGAGTCTGGACGTATCGGTTGCGATACCACTCGGCCTTCCCCGCATTCAAGCGCACTCCGTGCAACATCCCATCTCCGAAAAACCAGTGCGATGAGTCGGCCTTCGATGGATTCGAGCCGTTGCGCACGTACAGGCCGCTGAGTGCTGGAGGGATCGCTCCGGTGACGGCGAGTTTGGTCGTCGTGAGTTCCTTGGTGACGGGTGCAAAGCCTTGCTGCAACCACCACGGGCGGTCTGGGTCGAAGGCTGAGGTGGTAGGCGACAGGCGCGAGGCTGGACCACTCGTCGTGGTGGATTTGGCGGTCACCCCGCCGTCGCTCGAACAGGCGCTGAGGAGTGCTCCGGCGGAAGGCAGGGCGATCGCGCCGAGTGCCATGGCTCGCAATATGTCGCGGCGGCTGGGTGCTTCATCGAAATGCATGGCCCGTATCCTTGCAGTTCCCTTGCACTAAAGGAAACCTGTGTCGCAACACGCTCCGCTGTACGGCGTACCTCTCATCCTCGATGGCGATACCGCGCTCATGGGCGCGTCGGCTGGGCACGGCAACAGCGTGGCTGTGCCCGAAGCCGCCCGAGCGATCTTTACAGCCGCACTCGCTCGCACCACGGCCCGTCGTCCGATACTGGTCGCGGTACCTACCGGCATCGAATCTGAACGGCTGGCGCACGATCTTGGGCTTTTTCTCGGGCCTGAGAGCATTGAGTTGTTTCCGGCGTGGGAAACCTTGCCGTTTGAGCGGGTCTCACCCGCGAGCGACACGATGGGCAAGCGGCTCAGGGTGATGTGGCGGCTGCGTGCCGGAGGCGAACATTTACCAGCGGTCATTGTCGCTCCAGTGCGCGCCTTAGTGCAGCGTCTCGGCCCCCACGTTGAAGACATACGCCCCCTCTTCGTGCGCAAAGGACACCACATCGATCGTGACGAGATGGTTGCCCAACTGGTGACGTCGGGGTACCGCAGGGAATATCAAGTGGAAGCCCGTGGCGAGGTTGCGGTGCGCGGTTCCATCGTGGACGTGTATCCAGTCACTGCTGATCATCCGGTACGGATCGATCTTTGGGGTGACGAAGTGGATCGATTGAGCCATTTCTCGATTGCCGATCAGCGCAGCACCGAAGATATTGAGTCGACGGCACTGTTCCCTGCGCGCGAATTGCTGCCGACTGAGGAGGTTCGTGAACGAGCTCAGTCGTTGTTGCAATGGCAGCCTTGGGGGCGCGAACAATGGGAGCGGCTCAGCGAGGGTGCCATCTTCGATGGCATGGAGAGTTGGCTGCCATGGCTTTGCGATGAAGAGCATTTGCTTCCTGATTTGTTGCCCAGCGGATCGCTTGTAGTGCTCTGCGAACCTCGACGCATGCGCGATCGCGCTCAAGAGCTGCTGGACGAGGAGGCGAGTTTGGCGTCGGTGTTGGCTGCTACATGGGGCGTGCCAAATGGCGAACATGAGTCGTTTCCGCGGTTGTCCTTGCCGTTCGATCGGCTGTTAGAACACACCCAAGCGGGTTGGGTTCCGCTGCTGAATACTCCCGACGGTCCGGGTACTCAATCCGTGGCGGCTTCACAATTTGATCCTGTGGTTGGCGATACCGAGGCGTTGGTACAACGCTTGCAACGGTTGCGCGCCGACGGTATGCGGGTGGTCGTTTGCGCAGAAGGCACGGGCAGCGCGCGCAGAATCTGCGAAGTGCTTGCCGGTGAGGGCCTCACGATCGATATTCACGAGCGCGTTTCCGATCGATCGCCATTGTTGGGCCAACCGGGCGTACACGTTGTGGTTGCACCTCTTGACCGTGGTGTGGTGCTCGCCGGCTACAACCTGGTGTTGATCGCGGAAGCCGATCTTACCGGCCGCCGTCGCGTGCATCGCAAACCTCGCGGCGCGCGAAAAGGTGCTGATTTCTATGAGGGAATGGCAAAAGGCGACTATGTTGTGCACCGACAGCATGGCATTGGCCGATTCACCGACATGGTGGAGCGCACGATGTTTGGCTTCACACGCGACTACCTGGTTGTTGAGTTTCGTGGCAACGAACGCGTCTACGTTCCCACCGATCAAATTGGCATCATTCGGAAATACACCGGTGGTGATACGCCGCGGTTGTCGAAGATGGGTGGTGCAGATTGGGAGAAGGCTCGCGCCAAGGTCCGGAAGGCCGCGCACGACATTGCTGCGGAACTCATCATCTTGTACCGGCGGCGCCTGGCAACTCCTGGCCATTCCTTTGGCGTCGATACTCCTTGGCAGCGTGAAATTGAAGATGCGTTCCCCTATGAAGAGACACCTGATCAACTCAAAGCGATCGACGATGTCAAGGCCGATATGGAGCGACCAATCCCAATGGATCGACTCGTATGTGGCGACGTGGGATATGGAAAAACCGAAGTTGCGTTGCGTGCGGTATTCAAGTGTGTGCAAGAGGGCAAGCAGGCCGCGATCCTTGTGCCTACTACCTTGCTTGCTGGTCAGCACGGACAAACGTTCCGAGAGCGTTTTGCGAACTACCCGGTTCGCGTCGAAGTGCTGTCTCGCTTCTTGTCGGCCAAAGAGACGAAGCAGGTGCTTGGTGGCGTCGCGGATGGCTCCGTCGATGTGGTCATTGGTACGCATCGACTGATCTCGGGCGATGTGTCTTTCAGAGATCTCGGGTTGCTCGTTGTTGATGAGGAACAACGATTTGGTGTTCAACATAAAGAGAAAATTAAGCAGTTTCGCACCGGCGTTGACATTTTGACACTGACGGCAACGCCGATCCCGCGCACACTAGAAATGTCAATCACCGGCATTCGAGATTTATCGTTGGTGAACACACCGCCTGAAGATCGCCAACCGATCTTGACGTACGTGAACGAATACGACGAACGCGCGGTCGCGGAAGCAATCCGGCGGGAGTTGCTGCGTGAAGGCCAGGTGCTATTCGTACACAATCGCGTGCGCGATATTGAACACGTTGCAGAAGATCTACGTGCGCTTGTGCCTGAAGCCCGCATCAATATTGCGCACGGACAGATGGACGAAGGCCGACTCGAACGCGCGGTGACATCGTTTTGGGATCGCGAATACGACGTCTTGGTCTGTACCACCATTGTGGAAAGTGGCCTTGATATGCCGACCGTTAACACGCTCGTTGTCGACCGTTCCGATCTCCTGGGTCTCTCGCAGCTGTACCAGTTGCGTGGTCGCGTCGGGCGGCGCGGCCAACGCGCATACGCCTACCTGCTGTATCCGCGTGACGCTTCCTTGAGTGAAGAGGCATACGAACGGTTGAAAGCAATTGGCGAGTTCACCGATCTCGGTTCCGGTTTCAAACTCGCGATGCGCGACCTCGAAATCCGCGGTGCCGGCAATTTGCTCGGAGCTGAACAGAGTGGTCATATCGCAGCCGTTGGTTTCGACCTCTACATGGAAATGGTCACTGAGGCAGTGGGCGAACTCACTGGCGAAGTGCGTGAGGTGCGATCTGAGGTGACGGTTGATATTCCCGGAGATGCAAACCTTCCCCGTGAATATGTCAGCCGTGACGACGTGAGGATGGAGGCCTACCGTCGTCTGGCGGCGGTCACTACTGATGCCGAAGTTGATGACGTTGAACACGAGTGGCTCGACCGATACGGGCCGTTGCCGGAGCCTGCGGCTGCGCTCATTACGGTGGCGAGGCTTCGGGTCGCGTGCGCGGCCCGCGGCATTCGTGAGTTGCAACTCACTAACGGACGGGTCCGTATCGAGGGGTGGGAGATGAAAAAGAGCACGGAGATCCGGCTCCAGCGCATGGCACCAAGTACGACGGTGAATAACACACCCGCGGGTCCGACGGTCGTTGTGCCGCTACGAGGGGTTACACCGGGGGCTGAAGCCAAGGCCATCTTGGATATCTTCACTGAGATCGCGCCTCTCGATGCTGTCAAGGCGTAGTCGCTGCACGCGCGCGTGAGAATGAAGTCCAAAACTGAACGGCAATGGGGCCACGGTCGTAAAGCTGGACCTGTCGCCGGTAGCCTGACCGGTCTCATGAGCGAAAACGATATTTCCGACGACGATCAATCAAACGTGCCATTCGCAACGCTGTCGCCCGAACCGGCACCAGCACTGCAAATGAGCGCGCGTTCGATCATCGCGACGATCCTGGTCATGACACTGGTTGTGGCCTTTGGCGCAGGGTTGTTGTGGTCGAGGCGCGACAAGACCTCGCCCGCAAGCAAAGTTTTGACGGGTTCTGGCCTCACAGCTGGTTCCATTGCGGCCGTCGTCGACGGGATGAAAATCTCCGCGAAAGATCTCGATGCTGTGATCGCGCCCTGGACGGCCAACAAGGAGTTTGTTGCGGCGATGGCACAAGGCAACACTCCCATCGTCGATGCCAAGGGCAATGCGCTTCCTGCGTATCGAGCCGAGCGGTTAGACGCGTTAATCCAGCAATCCATTTTCGACGACGCATTCGAGAAAGCCGGACTCAAGGTTTCTGACTCCTTTGTGAATGAACTACGCAAGCAAGTGACCGGAGATCCGAGCGCAAAGGGTTTCAGCAAGGAATTCCTTGATGATTTTGTGAGTGCACGTGGTCGATTCGAGGCGTTGAGGAAGTCGCAGTCGAAGGAAATTACTGAGGAACAAATTGAGGCTGCCTACAACGCGCAGTACGGATGTGAAAGTGCCAAGAGCGTTGCGCATGTCTTGGTCAAGACCGAGGCAGAAGCGAACGCAGCTTTGCAACGTATCCAAGGTGGTGAAACCTTTGCTGCGGTTGCCCAAGCCGTTTCCATTGACCAGGGCTCGAAAGCCAAAGGCGGCGATCTTGGTTGTTTGGTTCCCGGCACTTTCGTCCCAGAGTTCGAACAAGCGGCGCTCGCGTCAGTTGTAGATACGCCGACCAGTCCAGTGAAATCAGAATTTGGATTTCACGTGATCAAAACCACCGCATTTGTGGCGCCGCGGCTCGCCGAGGTCCGCGCGGAGATTCTTGTGCAGCTCCAGCAACAAGACACCTCAGGCAACCGAGCTCTCGGTAAGCTCATTGAGGAAGCCGAAGTCAGTATCGATCCGTTTATTGGCTCCTGGGGACCGACTCAACGAGGCATTCCTGGGGTCATAGCAAAAGGCACACCAGCAACTCCGGGTACGCCAGGTGCGCCACCCAACGGTGTGACGCCGACAAGCGCTCCGACTCGTCCGACGTTCCCAGAAATTCAAAACGAACGACCATCGAAGCCATCTAAGTAGTTGCTGATGCCCGGCCAGATCACTGTCGTCGGCCTTGGCCCAGCTGGCGCGGAGTTTGTGTTGCCTGCCGCGAGTCGCGCGATCAGTATTGCCGCGCGGCGCTTTGTGCGTACCGAGCGTCATCCTGTGGTGGATGATCTCGTCGCCGTCGGTATTGTGTTCGAGAGCTTCGATCATCTCTACGAAGCCAGCGACGATCTCGAGTTGGTGTACGAGTCGATCGTTGCCAAAGTGATGGAAGCAGCGCAGGCCGATGACGTGGTGTACGCGGTGCCAGGTAACCCCGTCGTCGCCGAACGCACCGTGGTATTGCTGCGCGAGCGAGCAAAGGATCTCGTTATCGTTCCTGGCTTGTCCTTCGCTGACCTGGCGTGGGCTCACGTTGGCGTTGATCCACTTGCGGGTGCGCGAGTTATTGACGCCCGCGATTTTGACGTGCAGATTGCTGGAAGATCCGGAGCGCTGCTGATTGCCCAAACCGATTCGGTGTTTGTGTTGTCAGATGTGAAGCTTGCGTTGTTAGACGCATTAGCAGCGGATCATGAAGTTGTGGTGTTGCAGCGCCTCGGATTGCCAAATGAGTTGGTCCAAAGAGTTCGTTTGGAAGACCTTGATCGGGTCGTGCAACCCGATCACCTTACGTCGGTATTCGTCGATACTGGGTCGGTAGAAATAGCGAGCGAATTTGCACGGCTTTGGCAGCTCACACTGCGGCTTCGCGGACCAGGGGGGTGCCCCTGGGATGCCAAACAATCGCACCATTCTTTGGCGCGCCACACCCTTGAAGAGGCGTATGAAGTTGTCGAAGCCATTGAACGACTTCCGATTGATGCTCCCAGTGGAGACGAAGACGTTGACTTTGATGACTATGCGAAACTTGAAGACGAACTTGGCGACCTTTTGTTTCAAGTCATGATTCATTCTGCGCTTGCGGTTGAGGCAGGTGCATTCAGTGCCGCAGATGTAGCTACGACCGTCCACGCCAAGCTTGTGCACCGTCACCCACATGTGTTCGGCGATGCGAGCGTGGCGAACGCCGACGAAGTTGTGAGCAATTGGGAAACCATTAAGAAAGCCGAAACCAATAGCGACAGTTTGGTTGACGGTCTGCCGGTCGCGTTGCCTGCGCTGCTGTATACCCCGAAGTTGTACCGAAAAATGAAAGTCGTCGGTATCGACCCTGCCGATGATGATCCGCAAGCATGGTTGGCCGCCGCGGCGGCTGGTCTTTGCTCGGTTTCGCGCGGTGCCGTCGAAGCAGCAGTTGGAGAAGTGTTGGCTGCCATTGTCGCGGTGGCTCGTGCGCACGACGTGGATCCCGAGGCCGCGTTGCGCGGCTTCGCGTCGAGGATGCGCGACGATGTGCGTACGCTCGAAGCGCAAGCACAACGCGAAGGTTCGCAGCTCGAAGATCTGCACATTGCTGAGGTGCGACAACGATGGAGCGATCTTCGCGCTGGCGGTCACGACTGGTAGCCCACAGGTCGCGGTTGTGGAGAGCCAGACCTGCCGTAGGGGTGTCGGCCGACCAAATGGGGTAATTCATGCCCCTTTGTGACTTTGAGTTGGAATTGTGTGGTGTGCACGCGCTTCACTGAGCGTGCTTGGCCACGGGCATTCGAAGAATCTTCGTTGATCTTTCGCTCAGTGGTCGACAATCGGTTCACAAACGTCTACATTCTCCACACTTGCAACAGGAGCAACAGTGACAGTCATCGATGACATCAACGCCCGTGAAATTTTGGATTCTCGTGGCAACCCCACCATTGAGGTGGAGGTTGAGCTGAGGTCGGGCGCGCGCGGCCGGGCTGCGGTGCCGAGTGGTGCGAGCACTGGGGCACACGAGGCCCATGAACTCCGCGACGGCGGGGCTCGATACGGCGGCAAGGGCGTTGCTCTCGCGGTCGGCAATGTGAACGGAGAAATCCGTGATGCGTTGTGTGGGCTCGATGGCGCTGATCAGCGAAGTATTGATCACACCTTGGTCTTGTTGGACGGCACGCCTGGCAAGGGACGCCTCGGCGCCAACGCGCTGCTGGGCGTGAGTCTTGCTGTGGCCCATGCTGCTGCGGATCATCACGACTTGCCGCTGTACCGCTACGTCGGGGGAGCGAACGCCCACGTATTACCCGTACCGTTAATGAATGTCCTCAATGGCGGCGCGCACGCGGATTCGAATGTTGATTTACAGGAGTTCATGCTCGCGCCGGTCGGCGCGGCAAGCTTTTGCGAAGCGCTGCAATGGGGCACCGAGACGTATCACGCACTCAAGAAGCTGCTCCAAGATCGGGGTTTAAGCACAGCCGTTGGTGACGAAGGCGGCTTCGCTCCCAATTTGCCGAGTAATGAAGAAGCGTTGAAACTGCTGCTGCAAGGTATTGAGGCTGCGGGCTACCGTCCTGGCGAAGACATCGCACTCGCGCTGGACACGGCGTCGAGTGAATTTTTTACAGATGGTCGGTATGAGCTGAGTGGCGAAGGTCGCTCTCTCAGCCCCGCGGAGATGGCCGACTACCTGACCGACCTTTGCAACCGCTACCCAATCATTTCTGTCGAAGACGGTCTGTTTGAAGACGATTGGGAAGGCTGGAAAGCCTTGACCGGCCGCGTCGGAGACCGCGTGCAACTTGTTGGTGATGACCTCTTTGTCACGAACGTCGAACGTTTGCAACAGGGCATTGATCGTGGTGTCGCGAACTCAATTTTGATCAAAGTGAACCAGATTGGATCGCTGACCGAAACCCTCGACACGGTGGCCTTGGGCGCTCGTAACGGCTATACGTCGGTGATGTCGCATCGCAGCGGTGAAACTGAAGACACGACGATTGCCGATCTCGCCGTCGCGACGAACTGCGGCATGATCAAGACTGGTGCGCCAGCGCGAAGTGACCGCGTTGCCAAGTACAACCAATTGCTGCGCATCGAGCAGCAATTGGGCGAAGGTGCGGCTTATATCGGACGCGCTGCGTTCGCTGGGAGACCATGACAATGGGTCGATCGATCACCCGCTTGCGAGTCGCTTCGGGCGCCGTGGTGTTGATCATCGCAGCGTTCTTGTTTGCGTACCCGACTCAATCTTTGCTGGCTCAACAGCGAGCGGTAAATGAGTCGCGCCGGAATTTGGCGAGTATCGAGAAAGAAAACGCCGAATTGCGCATCCAAGCTAAACGGCTGCGGATGACATCAGAAATTGAGCGCGTGGCGCGCGAGAAGTACAACATGGCCCGGCCGAATGAGAAGGCTTACACCGTTGTACTGCAACCTCCAAAGCGCCAGACAACAACGACAACGTCTCGGTAACCCGCGGACGGCCAAACTCGGTGCGACTCGCAGCGATTTTTGGTATGGATCGCTCGTACACTGCGCAGCTGTGGATTCCTCCGTCGTCGATATTGGTGCTGTCACAGAGCAGCTCGGGCGCCCTCCGCTGGCTGACTTCGAAGTGGCGGTGCGTGCAGCAGACGGACATCCGGTAGTGATTCGCAATGCCCCGTTTCTGCATGACGGTACGCCGATGCCCACGCTCTACTGGCTGACCGACCGCAACCTTGTTGATGCGGTATCTCGGCTTGAATCGTCGGGAGCAGTGAAGCATTTTGCCGATCTCGTATCTGCAGATGCAGTTGCGGCGGCGCACGCTCGATACGCCGAAGAGCGCGCTGCGTTTATTGCACCCGGAGCCCCATTACCGCATCCGACCGGCGGAGTCGCGGGTACCGCGCGTGGCCTGAAGTGTTTGCACGCTCACTACGCATACTTTTTGGCTGGAGGCGACGACCCGGTAGGTGCGCTGGTGCATTCGGTCTTGAACAACGAACAGGAGCTCACCTAGTGCGCGTTGCCGCTATTGACATGGGTACTAACTCGACGCGCATCTTGGTCGCAGATGTGGTCAATGGCGAATTGATCACTCTTGATCGGCGGATGACGATCACCCGCTTGGGTCAAGGTGTCGATGCGACTCGACGCCTGCATCCTGACGCGATAGCGCGCGTCGTCGACGCATTGCGTGAGTTTCGTGGAGTCGCCGATCAACACGACGTACTCTGCATTCGCGCGGTCACCACAAGTGCGGCGCGAGACGCAACCAATGGCGGCGATCTGCTCGACGCGTGCGAAGCGGTGCTCGGGGTCCGTCCCGAAATCATTAGCGGAGCCGAGGAGGGTTCGTTATCGTTTCGCGGTGCGACGATTGGGCTCGATGCACCAGGGCCATATCTCATCGTCGATATCGGTGGCGGGAGCACTGAGTTCGTCGCTGGCACCGACGACGTCGAGGGGGTCGTGTCGATCAATATTGGGTGCGTACGACTCACCGAGCAGTACCTGCATAGCGATCCACCGGCGCCGGAAGAACTCAGCCAGACGGTTTCTGTGATTCGCGATTATCTCGCTGATGTGGATCGCGACGTGCCGGGTGCAAGTGCAGCAGCGACGTTGGTCGGGCTCGCCGGGACCGTGTCAACTATCGCGTCCGTCGACCAAGGGCTTGCTGAGTACGACCGTGATCGGATTCATCACTATCGGATCACGCGTGAAGCCGCAGAAGAGGTGTTTCGGACATTGGCAACCGAGAGTATTGCGGATCGCGCCCACAACCCTGGCCTTGAACCGGGCCGGGTGGATGTGATCGTGGGCGGTGTCGCGGTGGCGGTTTGCGTTATGCGCCACTGGGGTTTCGAGGAAATGTTGGTCAGTGAATCCGACATTTTGGACGGTATCTGTTTGGAATTAGCTCGTTCTAATGCTCTTTGATCGGTCCGTTTTGTCGATCAAAAGTTATGGAACTTGCTGCGTTCCTGAATGCGCTCGGTGAACTCACAATTGATGATCTTCGCGCGCTCGCGATTGATATTGACGCGATGACAGCGTCGGTCGCCGATGAAATCGACGTGACGCGCGCGTTTTTGCATATTGAAACGGTCTTGCGCAAGCAACATCAACTTCGTGAGGCGTGTCGCGCCGGGCACGCAGCGTCCGAGGCCGTCCAACGCGTTGCCGATGCTGGTGGAGTTGAGCTTCCAGATACAACCGTCACGCGGGTTGCTCGATGGGCGGATACGGTCGCTCGTGCCATCGTGGCTGCCGAAGAGTCTGTGGTCGATTTGGAGCTGTTCACGCACGGAGCGGAGCACGTGCCCGTGCTCGCTGAACTTACGGTGCTTTAAGCATCGCTTCGCGGTAGTACTTCATCTCCGCAACGGATTCACGAATATCGTCGAGGGCTCGGTGAGTTTCTTGCTTACCTGGGCGTGATTTGTATTCGGTTGGGTACCAACGACGACAGAGTTCTTTGAACGAAGACACGTCGATGCTTCGGTAGTGCAAGTAGTCGTCGATTTCCCGCAGATACGCGGAGAGGAAACGACGATCAGTGCCGATCGAGTTGCCGCAGAGCGGCGTTGTGCCAGCCGTTGGGATGTATTGCCTGATGTACTCAAGGGTGGTGGCCCCAGCAGTCGCCAAGTCGATCGTTGATGCTGCGATTTCGAGAATCAGTCCAGATTTCGTATGCATGTTCACGACAAAGTCGTCCATCACCGACAATGCTTCATCGCTTTGATGCACCACAATGTCGATGCCGTCATCGAGGATATCGAGATCGTTGTCCGTAACCAAGCATGCGATCTCGACAATCACATCATGATCGGGTTCCAAGCCCGTCATTTCGAGGTCGATCCAAACGAGGCGATTGTCATTTACAGGCCGAGGCATCGTGTCACGTTACAAGGCCCATATCCTGTGTCTCGATGGCGCGCAAGCAAGAACCAGTAGAGCTGATTGGACCTCGTGTGCTGCTGCGTCCGTTGCGGCTCGAAGATTGGGCCGCATGGCGAGAAATTCGTGAGCGCGGACGCGAATGGCTCGAATCATGGGAGCCCCGGCTCGAACCAGGAGCTGCCGACCCGGTCGTGGATCGTGAGGCGTTTCGGGTGCGTTGCAATGCGTGGGATCGGCAACGCAATTTTGATGCTGCCTATGGATTCGGGATGTTTTTGCGCGATGGCAGGCTTGTTGGTGAAGTGAGCTTAGGCAGTGTGCAACGTGGACCGTTTCAGACCGCATACGTGGGTTACTGGATCGACGAAGCCCACGCTGGGCATGAGTACGTGCCTGAGGGCGTTGTGCTGGCGCTGCGATATGCGTTCGACGTTTTGGCGTTGCACCGGATCGAAGCCGCAATTGTGCCCCGTAACGCCGCGAGTCGCAAAGTCGCCGAGAAACTCGACCTTCGCGAGGAGGGGACGGCCCTGCGGTTTTTGCAGATACAAGGCGTGTACGAAGACCATGTGCGATACGCGATTACGAGTGAGGAATACCGAGTCCGCGAAGCGGACTTGCATGCGCGTTGGTTGGCTCTCGTCTAGGAGTTTGGTGTTGCCGAGTTATTTGCCAAACCAACCCTGCGTGAATGACCAGGTCTGGTGGTCAAGCTCGGTTCGAACGGCGGTGTCGAAGTTGGGTTGCCAAGCCGCCGCGCGCAGGGTGTTTTTGACCCGCAGACTGAGTGGCTTCGGGGCGTGCGCAGCACGAGCTGCGAGCTCGATGGCGCTACTGATCAACGAGTCGTGATCATGCTGGGACCACGCCAGGCCTCTCGTGACCGCCTCGTCGGCATTCAGTGGGGTGCTGAAGAGCGTGATGGCTGCGGCCGTTTGTGGCCCGACTAACCGTTCGAGCAGCCAAAGATGGCCGCCTCCGGGATGCAGACCGATCCGCAAGAACCGTGCATCGAAGCGAGCTTTCGGCCCCACCACTCTCACGTCGCAGGCCAACGCGAGATTGAAACCCGCTCCAACCGCAGGTCCGTTGACGGCTGCGATGGTGGGCAGATCGGATCGCAAGACTCGAAGAAACCCGTCGTAAACTTTGGCCACTTGGGTGCGCTCTTCGTCGGTGCTGTCGTCACGGGCGAACGCCGCGAGCGCCGATGTGTCGGCCCCTGCGCAAAATACGGATCCCGCACCAGTGACGACGACGGCTCCAATGGTGTCATCGGTTTCGAGATCGTCAAAAGCCGTGACGATCTCATCGACGAGTGGGAGGGTCAATGCATTTTTGCGTTCGGCGTCGTCGAGGGTCAGTACTGCGACGCGGTCGTGGCGTTCAACGTGAAGTGGCATAGATGTTGATTTACACCTTGCGCACGACTGCCGGGGAATGACGGAAGAAATCTTCGACTTCACGTTCGTAGCGATAGCCAGGATTTTTGTCTCCGACGGCGGTTTGCAGGCGCAACCCGCGCGCAAATGACTCGACAGTTCCTGGGGTCGTGTACCGATACTTGTAGCCCGCACGTTTGAAACGTGTGTTGTCGAGACCTCGCCCGAAACGCAGTAGGTCGAGCCATTCGGGTGGCAGGTTCACAATCTTTGCGAGTTTGAGTACTTCTGCGGTGTACCCAGTCAATACTGGTGGGAGCGCGACTCGACGCTTGGCAACGATTTTGCAGATCTCGCTCCACGGCATTTCGCCGTCGCCCGCTACGTTGAATACACCCGGTACATCGTTGAATGTGGCGTAGGTAAGTGCGCCGACGACGTCTTCTTCGTGCACAAACTGCAATCGTGGATCGAACCCGAAAATCTCGGGCACCATAGGTAGCCGTAAGGCTTGCGCGAATGGAGTGTCGAGATTGTCGCCGAGCACATTCGTAAATCTCAGGAGCGTGACCGCGATGTGGGGGTTCTCCTCGGCAAAGTCGCGTAGGAACGCTTCAACCTCAATGAGGGAGCGTTCCATGTTGGATCGTGGTTCGCTGCTGCGCTGCATTTCTTCACGGATGTAGTACGCATCACGCTGATGTGCGCCGTATACGTAGCCGCTATTTTTTACAATGACCTTGCGCACCGGACTGCCGGGAGCTCCGGCAGCCGCCAACAGATTCATTGTGCCGATGACGTTGATTTCGTGCACGGTGCGACCGGAAGCGAGCGTGCTGTCGACAATGAGGTGTGTGTGCAAGACGGTGTCGATCTGAGCAGCTTTCACGATGCGCTCGAGGATCGAGTAGGACGCATCGGCTCGTACGAATTCGGTGCGTTCTAGGGGTACCTGCGGCTCGCGAGTATCAAGACCGACGACAACTTCAACGTCGTCGCGGCGCTCCAGTTCTTGTGCGAGCTTGCCACCCCAAAATGTCGAGAGGCCGGTTACGAGTACGCGCATGATTATCCGAACCAAACTGATTTACGGCGACGGAGCATGTCGTACAGCGCATCTTGAATAAGGCGACGGACGCGTTCCGATTCGGTCATGACCCGAGAGCGTGAGTAGCGCTCTTGGCCAGGTTCTACGTCGAAATGCACTGGTGGAAGCACACGAATTCGGAATTTCGCGGGGAAGTAGGCGAGTGCGCCAAACGGCCCGAACGCGAGCATGTTTGCAGTGATTGGCGCGTAGGGCAGGCCGGTGAGTTTCGCGAGGCGTGAGCTTTTCCATACGATTGGCATTGACTCTTCGGCGCCCATTACCGCCAACGGGATAATCGGTACGCCCGACCGCATAGCGATTTCGATGAAACCCCCGCGTCCGAAGCGACGGAGTTGGTAGCGATCGGCGTAGGTCTTGCCTGTGCCTTTGGTGCCTTCTGGAAAGACCAAAACGAGTTGTTGTTCGTCGTGGAGCAAACGGAATGCGTTGTCGGCGTTGGCCGTGACTCCGCCGACGCGCGACCACATCGTGCCGACTACTGGAATCGTCCGAAAGAGATACTCGGCGAGCCCGTACACCGGGCGACCGAGTTTCGTTTCGACTCCGTGCATGATCGCGGGTGCATCGGAAGGAATTGCGCCGGCATGGTTCGACACCAACAGCGCGCCGCCTACCGCTGGGAGGTTTTCGAAACCCTCCCATGATGTGCGGAAGTAGTACTTGTCGATCGGGCCGTACACGGAGCGCACAAGTGATCGCATCTTCTCACTACGACCCCAATGATCCACGTCGCTTCGCCGAATCTCGGCGTCCGGCGGAATTGAAGCCGGATCGCTGCGCGGTTCGTGGCGGGCTCGGGTGATTGCTACGAGCTCTGCCGGGGCTGACACATCGGGTGCCGTGAGATCGATTGCATTGGTGGGCGCCGAGTCGACGAGGACCGGTTTCACCGGGGCTCGGCCCTTGGTAAGCGGCGCATTGCCGGGGGCGACACGGGGTTCGTTTGGCTCCGACATTGCTGCCATCGAACCGCGTTCGGGCCGATTTTGCAAACTGGGCGGTGGTGTTTGTCAAACGTGGGCCGTCGTCACGGCGGCGTTTGGCCCAGTACGAGCCAGGTTGGGCCCCGGTAACGGTGCACCATTCCCCCGAAACGGGCGATAACAAATGCAAATAGTGCAAACCACAGCGCGACGAGGTTGCCTCCCAACATGACCACCGATGCCGCAGCTGCGAGAAATACGGCGGAAGCCCATGCCATCGCACGCGCGAGGTATCGCACATCGCCAGCGCCGATGAGTATGCCGTCAAGCACGTACACAATCGCTCCAATTGGCTGCATTGCCGCGACGATCCAGAGGAGTTGCCCGACTTCTTGGCGGATTGCAATGTCGTTGGTGAACAACTTCGGCAACCACTGATGTAAGCCAATGATCAGTACCGCACATATGCACCCAGACCACCAACCCCAACGGAGCATCGTCGCGGTTGCTTTTCTGGTGGCGGCGTGGTCGCCCGCGCCCAAGGTGCGCCCGACGATCACTTGGCCGGCTATGGCGATTGCATCGAGTGCGAACGCGAGAAATACCCAAATTTGCTCCGCGATTTGGTGCGCTGCAATTTGTGTTGCTCCGAGCCGTGCTGCCAACACTGAAGCGACGAAGAAGGCAGTAATCAGCGAACCGGTGCGCAACATGAGGTGCACCCCGACTCTTGCAGTGGTTTTGATTGACTGCCAATGCGGTCGAAGCGTGACGTCGGCGCGTTGAAAGTGGGCGTTGGTGATGATCAGGAAAGCGCAAGCGGCGATGGTTTGTGCAATTACCGTGCCCCAAGCCGAACCTGCGATACCCCAATCGAACTTGTAAACGAAAACAAGTTCCAGCACGATATTTGTGATATTGGCACCAATCGCAATGAATAGAGGGGTTTTTGTATCCTCAGCGCCGCGCAGGTAGCCCGTCGCCGCGAGAGCAATCATGAACATTGGTGCCCCGCAGAAACTGATACGCAGATAGGTGAGTGCCAGGCTTGCCACTTCACTATTTGGAGAGATCGCGTTGGTAATCGGCTCTGCGCTTGCGATCCCTAACACCAACACGGTGATGCCGATTGCAACGCTGAGCCAAAGGCCCGCGAGCCCGTGAGCCGCAGCGGCTGCGTCGTTGCCCGCGCCGCGGCTGCGCGCTACGGCTCCCGTTGTGTTGTACGCCAGGAAGTTGAAAATCGCATATGCGGGGAGCAGGATCGCGCTCGCAACCCCGAGCGCGGCCAGCGCATCGCGCCCGATATGGCCGACGATTGCGGTGTCAGCGAGTACGTAGAGGGGCCCTGCGACAAGGGATCCGAAGGCGGGGATTGCGAGGTGCAGAATCTCGCGGTCGCGTTCCCGCAGCATGGCCGTGACGGTACTCGTCTGCTGTGGTGTGGAACGGAACTCGTTCATTGGCCAATTCCCTGGCTCCTTTTTTCAAAAGCGACAAGGGAGCTCAGGAGTGAGGGACGAGCGAGATGAGTCCGAAGCGAGCTCGCCGCGCCGGACGGAGTAGGCGGAATATACAAGTGTCGTAGGGGTCTGCCATATTGACGAGGTGAGTGCGAACCATGTTCCGAGCCTGCATTTTGCCCGCACGGCGCGGCGGCTTGGTATGGCGGCGCGCGCGGCGGGCTTGCAGGTACCAGCGTTTCGGTCGCCGCCGCGCCGTATCGGCGTGGTGCGGTCGATTCGGCGTCTCGCGGGCGGCACAATTGTTGCTGTCCGTCTCCAGGGTCGTTCGGTCGTTGATATCGAACTCGACATGGTGGATGGCGTTATTGCCGCGAATCAGCTCATTGGCGAGGCGGCCGAGCGGATGCGATCGACGCTTTTGGCGGCACTCGCCGACGCTATGGGCGAAGCCGCTGCGTGACAAACGCCTAGCCTCCGGTCGCGCGTGATCGCGTGCGGCACCCGCCCGGGTGGCGGAATGGCAGACGCAGGCGGCTTAAACCCGCCGGCCTGTAATGGGCATACGGGTTCGAATCCCGTCCCGGGCACTTCTGTAGAACTGGGGAAACGCCGAAATCGGCGATCCCCGGAACTCTCGGCGATGTCTGATATCTCCGAATTTGCTCACGCTTTACGCCTAGGAATCGATTCCAACGGTCCCGCTGAATCTCGCTGTGTGATCGGTGGGGCTGCATTTCCCGGAAACGGCGATTACTTCCACGACTTGCTTTGCATTCGGGGTGCTGATCGTCAGCCTTCCTGAGTATGGAGTTGGCGCGCTCGCCTCTTGGATGTGCGCGGCGACAACGGCGACGCCTCCAAATTGAATTTTGCCGTTGTTACTGTCTACGGCCTCGTCACTTATTGGTGCACGTTTCGGGGTCGGCAACGATCGATGGCACCGTGGCATGGGGGTTCAAACCCGGCAACTCGTACCCGGTCGGCACCGCGTACGACACAATCAATATCGATGGTTCACTCACTTTCGGCGCGGTGGCGATCTCTCCGCCGATCTCGAAGGCAAACGGGCGGTATGCGCGTTCGACCGTAACGGCCCAAGCGATCGGCTGGGTCATCGATCAAACGAAAGTAGCCGTCGCTCCGAAGACCGTGCCACGCGGAACGGCGACTGTTCTCAGCGGAACGAAGTGGCCGCTCGATCAGACCGTTGTGATTGAGGTGAAGTTGCACGGACAGACCTTCGTGCCGGTGGCAACGGTCAATTCCGGGACCGGATCATGGATGTATTCGTACGCCGTGCCGTTGGGTGCCCCGATCGGAACGGCAGCGTTCCGGTTGGTGACCCAGCCCAACGGGGCGCAAATGAACACCGGCTTCAAAGTCACCTAAACGCGCGACATTACGCGCGTCGCGCCGCACGCGGATATAGGTAACGCCCTCGAACATCGCTCCAACCTACCGAGGTCTGTGAATGGGCATATTGTGCATGTCAGTACCGCTGCGGTAGTCAGATATACAAAGTTCGCACGGAGGCGGGTTTACGCTGTGTTTATTGACTTTTTCAACGCAGCAGCGGCGCCCCTTGGAAGGAGCGCCACTGTGCGGGGATTGTGAGGTGCACGGCAGGCCGTGCAGTTACGCCGAGTGCGCGCCTCGTGCCGGGATTTCGATGTTGCAGTCGGCCGCCGCTGCACGCAACGTCTTCATCTGCTCGGCCGTCGGGCGACCCTGCGGACGGGTCACGCCGGCGTCGGTGAGGCAGTCACGCTGTTCATCGCTGAGCTGTTGGAAACGCTGGCCGTTACGGCCTCGTCCGCCACCATTGCCGCGGCCCGCATTCGCAGGCTTTTCAATGCCGCAACCTTGCGCCGCTGCTCGCAGTTGCTTGTTTTGCTCGGCCGTTGGGCGGCCTTCGGGCCGAGTCAAGCCAGCGTCGGTCAGGCACTGCTTTTGGGTATCGGTGAGCTTTGCAAACCCGCCGGCCCGGCTCGGGTGTTCGCTTGGTGCTGTAGTCGAAGTGCTCGACGTTGCAGCTTCGGCGGGGCTGAAAGCGAGCGCTCCTGAAAAGCCGGTGAGTCCGATGGCGCTGACTGCGAGCACTGTGCGGAACTTGGATGATTTCATGTTGGTCTCCTTTGTTTGTGTGTTGTCGTCGGGTGGCGACAAGAACCATGATCGGCTCGACACCTTGGGGGAACTCCAACATCACCTCGCAACTACCTGGACATCTTCGCCGGCAGTGGGGCTCGCGTCATGGCAGTGCTTAGGCGTCGACTTCGCGTTGAGAGAATACGAAGATGGCCATTGCTGTGAATCCAGCAACCCACGCTGCGAGAGCAAGCGATGAGCTGATGCGGCCGAGGTCGCTTGTGTCAACGAGCCCACTTGCAAGGCTTCCTGGTAGCCACGCGCTGACATCGGCTACAGCATCGATCAGCGAGCCGATGAGCTGTTCTCCAAGCAATGCCCACGCGACGCCAATGCCAATAGCTGTGGCAGGCGCTCGGAGCAACACAGCGAGGAGCGCCCCGATGGACGCGTACGCGAGATTCGATGCGACCAAACCAATCGCAGCAGTACCGATGCTGGCGATGCCAGATGCGGTGGTCCACTGCGCGATGTGAACATCGTTGAGTGGGGCAAGGGCGAACGACGCTGCTACTGCGATCACGGTTGCCCACAACGCCAGTGTCGTTGCACTGATCGCCAAGGCACCGAGTTTGCCTCCCAGCAGCGTCGCGCGTTTCGGGTGGCGCACGAGGAGATTCTTCAATGTTCCATGGGTATATTCGTTCGCTACCGAAAGCGCGACGAGCACCAATACCACCACGCCGAGGAGTTTCGAGATGGTCGCGATGCCCTGGATCGCGCCGTCGTCGTTGGAAAGCGAGGCGAGCCCAGGCTCGGTTGTCGACGCTGAGCTCATTGGTCCGCCACCTCCATCGCTCGTCGTCCCAGTGATATAGGGGATTGCCGTACCGAGCAGTGCGACTCCTGCCGTGGCGCAACCGGTACCGACGACGACGCCTCGGCGGCTCAACTTCACGAATTCTGATCGGAGTGAAGGGATCACGAGTTGCTCCTGCGTTTGTGTGTGAGGTCGAGGACAGCGTCTTCGAGGCGAACGGTGTGTGGTTCGATGCGGGCCAGGACGATGTTCTCGGTTGCTGCGATGCGATTTAGCTGCGGTGCGATGCACCGCGCGGCGGCAATCGTGAGCGTTTCGCAGTATTCGATGTCTGATGTGATTACCTCGTAGCCGCGATCGCGGTAGATGCGAGCGAGTCGACCATGATCGATAACGTGTTCTGCTGCCACGATGAGTTGTTCGCTACTGCGTTCTGTCAATCCGTGCAACGGCCCTTGGTATGCAAGGTTGCCTTCGTCGATCACCACGAGATGTTGGCAAATTTGTTCGATTTCGGCGAGCAAGTGACTGGAGATCAAGACCGTCGTGCCCCGTGCGGCGAAGCTCTGCAGCAGTATTCGCATATCGGCAATCCCTTGAGGGTCGAGGCCATTGGTGGGTTCATCGAGGATAAGAATCGTTGGGTCGGGTAACAGCGCCGCGGCAAGCCCGAGGCGTTGTTTCATTCCCAACGAAAACGACTTGAACTTGTCCCCGGCTCGGTCAGTGAGCCCGACAATCTCAAGCACTTCTTCGATGCGGTGCTCCGAGATATTGGCGATAGTCGTGAGGACACGCAGGTTGTTCGACGCACTGAGTGTGGGATGAAAGGCTGGTCCCTCGATGAGCGCCCCAACCTTGTGAAGATACGCACTCGGCCGGGACAGGTCGTGGCCGAGCACTTTGCCCCAACCCGAAGTTGGGGTGATCAAACCGAGCAGCATTCGTAATGTTGTGGTTTTTCCTGCGCCATTGTGGCCAATGAATCCAGTGATCTGTCCGACAGGAATCGAAAGCGTGAGGTCGTTGACGACAGTTCGGGTGCCGTACGCCTTGGTAAGCATCCTCGTCTCGATTGCATAATCAGCCGGGGTTGGATCGGCAGGGAGTTTGGAGGGAATTGTGTTTGTGGCGTTTGCAGGCATCCCTGCAGCATCGACGCGGATGCTCGTGGTGAGATCAGAGCTGCCTGGAGGTTTCCTGAGGGTTGTCGTGGCCACGCGAGGTGTGGTGACGTCAAAGGTGGGTTAGTGCATTGAGCCGGGCGAGCCCGTTGCGTTGCGGGCACTGTAAGACCTCAGCTTTACTTGAGGTCAAGTGGTAGTTTCAAAATATGGCCCGAGCACAGACGTCGTTTAGTGAACTTTCCGTCGGACAAATCGCAGATCGCAGCGGGATTGCAGTCTCGGCGGTGCACTTCTACGAAGCGAAGGGCTTGATTACAAGTACTCGCACCGACGGCAATCAACGAAGGTACGCGCGCGACGTGCTTCGACGCGTTGCGTTTGTGAGAGCATCGCAACGAGTCGGGATTCCACTCGCCGATATTCGTGACGCGCTCAATTCCCTGCCCCAGCGCAGGACGCCAACCCATGAAGATTGGGACAAACTCGCAACGCGCTGGCAATCGCGGCTCGACGAATCGATCGACCAACTGATTCGCCTCCGAGAAGACCTCGCGAAATGCATTGGTTGCGGCTGTCTTTCACTGACCTCGTGTCCGATCTCCAATCCGTACGACGAGATGGGTCGCGAGGGCCCAGGACCCCGTCGCTTCTTCACGGGGTCGCCGCGCGCTCCTGATCGGGTTGCCACCAAATGAAACACGAAAATGTTTGCCATCGTCTGAGAACTTTGCGCATCTGACTACCGCAATTGGTACTTGCGTGCACAAAGTTCGAATAGCTTGCTGAAGGTTCGGATTGCATAAGTCGGTGGGCGTGAGCCACGATGTTTGAGTAGCTTCGTTGGTATGACAGTTGTGCGAACCGTGGAAGAACTTGAGGCGTTGTACGACGTTCCTGTCGCATCGTCGATCACCAAAGAAATTGATCATCTCAGCGAACTTCATCGCCGTTACGTCGATGTTTCTCCGTTCGTGTTGATCGCAACCGCAGGGCCGGGAGGGTTGGATTGTTCGCCGCGCGGTGATCCGGCCGGTTTTGTGCGCGTTGCTGATGAGCGTACCTTGATGATTCCTGATCGTCGCGGTAACAATCGGCTCGACACGCTGCGCAATATCGTCGTTGATCCACGGGTTGGTTTGCTGTTTCTGATACCCGGTATCGGGGTGACGATGCGTGTGAATGGCAACGCGCATCTCACCACTGATGCGGCACTGCGCGAATCGTTTGTCATCGCCGGTAAACTGCCTGCGACGGTGATCGTGGTGGAGATCACCTCGGTGTACACGCAGTGCCCAAAGGCATTGATTCGAGCCAAGCTTTGGGATCCGGAATTGTTTCGCGACGCGTCAGAGCTACCGACCGTGGGCCAGATCAACGAGTTCATTACCAACGGAGCATTTGACGGCAAGGCCTTCGACGAGGCTTATCCCGAACGAATTCGCCAAACGATCTACTGATGCGCGAAGCGCGATGGGCCTCGCTCTGCAGCTATCGCTGGGTGCGTAGTCCGACTCAACTCAGCGATGGAGAGGAATGATGTGATCTATCAGCGCTGCGTCTAGGTGGCCGTTCGGGTTGGGTGAGGGTTTGGCAGCCACGGCATTGGCCACTCGGAGTGAGGCGTCGTTGTGTTGGTCAACGATCAAATGCGCCTCCGAGGCCGCGGTGTGTTCTTCGAGAAATTTACAGACGAGTCTTACGCCGCTGCTGATGAATCCCCGGCCTCGATGCAGCGGATGACATGCGTAGGAAATGTTTGCTTCACCGCGCTTGACGTGTTCGTTGGAGAGATCACAATCGATGTATCCAACAGATTCGTGTGCTCCGGCATCGATAGTAAAACACCACTTTGGCCCTAAACCGAAAGAGTCGCGCTGTTGTTGCAGAGCCTCGCGAGCGTGCTCCAAGCGCGATGCTTCGCTCATTGCGTGCCATGCCTCTCCCTGCCTCTCGTTCCAAAGCCAACGGATTTGGTCGGTGTCCTTCGCGGCGATGTCGGCTGCGAGGTCTTGCAGTTCGCGGCGGCGGATTGTTGTCTTGCCGTCTGAATAGGTGAGCGCAGGAACTGACCGTTTGAGATATAAATTCGTTCCACGCTGTTGTATTTCAACAAACATTGCGCGCTTGGCGACCGCTATCGAGGCAAGATTGGCGCGGTCAATGAGCAGCGTCGCAGTTGCAATCGTTGTGGACATTGCAAGGTGGTGCATGAGTAGTTGTAGCGAGCGTGTCGCGTAGCCGCTGCCGCGATGCTGCGCAAAAAGGCTGTAGCCAATGTTGACCTCATCGGTGCCGAGCCAGTCGCGATCTTGGTCGTAGTCAATCCAGCCGACGAGTATGCCGTCGACTTCGATGCACGCGGTTGGTTGCGGATCATCTGACCCTTCCCCGAGCCAACGATGGAAGATCTTGTCGCGGCCTTTGATCAACTTGTCGGTATCGTCGGGCGTCGCAGCCCGCAACATAACGATGCCGTCGGTGACACTCGGCGACGTTGCACGATTCGCCGTGGTTGAGTTTGGTTGGCGTGGTTTCGGCAAGGCTGGCGAGCCTAAGTGATCGACTCGCCATGCTGTTCCCGCGGACAAAATGCGTTGTACAGCGACACGAGTTTTGGATCCGAGAATTGGAAATCGACCACAGCGTCAGTATCGCAGACTGCAGTCAACGGCCGATCCAACGTTGCCAGGTGTCTGGCTGATCGGTCGCGAACGATAAGAGATCGCTGATGTTTGCGGCGAGTGGCCGATACCAGCTCGGGCCGGTGCGCGCGGTGCGACGTAGTCCGTAGATCGCGTTGCCGATCGCGAGGCGCACAATGCGTTGCTCTAATCCAGGGTCGGCAGTTGCGCCCGTAACTTCGTGATAGCCAACGAGTACCTGTGCGATTGCGGCAAGCGGCAGCGTGCAAAAGTCGCTTGCCGGATCGGCAAAACCCGCGTCGCCCCAATCGATGAGAACGAGTTGACCGCGGGCGTCCGCCATCAGGTTGTCGGGTTTCATATCGTTGTGAACGAACCGGAGCTCTGCGTCGGGGTGATCTAACTCGGCGAGCAGTGAACTGAACCAAGCAACTGCGCGGTCGCCTAGGAGCCCCGCGGCGAGGGTGTCGTTGAGGAGCGCATCAGTGCCGCTGCGTTCGATCTCGCGAAACCAAGGATGTGGTGCAGGCAGTGGTGATAGGTGGAGCGCAGCGAGTTGATGGCCGAGTTGTCGATAGAGGCCGTCGAGCACAGGATCGGTTGGCGCGAGGGTGCTGAGATCGACGCCGTTGACTCGTTCAACAATCGTGTAGGGCACGTCGATGATGTCGCGTGCGTCGTCGAACGCGATGAGCGCAGGCGTGCGAACTCCCGAGCTGATGGCGACGGGAATGGCCGCGACTTCGGCGTGCAGGTCGCCGATGCACATTGTTTCGTTCTTCGGGACTCGTAGCACGTATTGAGATCCGAGCGCCCACAGCGCGTGCACCACACCGTTGCTCGGGATTCGTGCCGGAGGCATGTCGATTGACAGCCGCTGTCGCTTAACGATCGACTGAAGTTGCGCCTCGGTCAGATTAGGAAACGGTGCGACTTCGTAATTCGAGTTGGGAAGCGGCGGCAGAACATTCATTGGCTACATGTTGGCATGCTCGACGAGTATGTGCGTTCGAATTGATTACGTCGACAAAAGTTCGACGTTTATCGTGAATAGTGTCTGTTTTTGTTGGTTCAATATCGCACCCTCGTGTTTCAATGTCTGTAGATGTTGAGCGAACTTCAAGGCCTCCGAGACGAGTTACGCACCCTGGTGGTGGATCTCGATGTCGATCGTATCGATGGGGTGGCGGTCAGAAATCTGGTGGTGGTCTTCGCCGAAGTTGAACGGATCGCGGCGGCAGGAAAGATGTTGGCGATGGGTCGAGTGGATGCGACGGGGTCGTGGGCGAATACGGGTGCGAAGTCGCCAGCGGATTGGTTAGCGAACGTTTCGGGTACGGGGATCGGCCCGGCGATTGAGACCGTACAGTTGTCGCGGTCGTTGGAGAAACTCCCTGAGACGGAATCATCGGCACGGCAAGGCACGTTGTCATTGCCGCAGGCGTCTGCGGTGACGCGTGCCGCGATCGAAGCCCCGGCTGATGAAAAGAAACTGTTGAGTGCCGCGCAACGCGGTGGGCTCACCGAGGTGAAACGCGAGTCGGCGCGGATCTTGGCGGCGGCGCGTAGCAGCGAGGAGGAGACTGCGCGTGCGAAGCGGCAACGGTCGGCGCGGTCGTTGGCCTTTTGGATCGATGATGAAGGGATGATGTGCGGGAAGTTCCGACTTGAACCAGTAGTTGGCATCGCGTTTCGTCGACGTGTCGAAGCCGACGCCAAGAAATATTTTGATATTGCTCGCAAGCAGGGTGTGCGCGAGACCCAGGAGAACTACGCCGCGGATGCCCTCATCGGTCGCACCAACCCATCGCCGGATGTGGGAGGAAGTGCAGCGCTGACGACGGTTGCGATTCCAGGTCCTGAAAGGCCCGGCGCGAATGTGGACCTCATCGTGGTCGTCGACCTCGCACCGTTGCTGCGGGGTGAGCTACGTGATGGTGAACGGTGCGAGATCCCGCTCCAACCGCCTGACGGTTGAGGAATTGACCCTTAGGTTGGGCTGATAGACAGCCGAAAAATGGGAGGTGACATCTGATCCGACTCAACTTCCGCCCGAGCGTCTTGGTTATCTCTTGCGCGGTGCGCGCGAGAATGCGTCATTGACCCCTCGCAAAGCTGCGAAGCGTCTGGCGATCAGCGGCAGACGCTTGAAGCGCATCGAAAAGGGCGGCGAGCAGGCCGATCAGCCCATCATTGACGCGCTGCTGAGTGCCTATGAGATTGACGTCAACCAATTGATCCCTCAACGCCGAGCGATTGGCATCGACGGGGCAAAGTTGTCGTTGGAGCATGGAAACTCATTGGGTCATACTGCTCGATCATCTGAGCACGATGACCTGATTCGTGGGTATCTCACGATGATTGCTGTGGCTCGAAAGGACGGCACAGTTGACGGATTGTCATTGCGCAAAAGCGATGTGCAAGCGTTGGCTGATGCGCTAGGAACCGACGAGACGACGATTACGAATCGAATTGTTGCTCTGCTCGGGTGTGATGAGACCGAAGCGTCAGCGCTGAGCTATTTGATGTTGTCGTACGTCAGCGGTTCGTCAGCTGCGTAGCGAGCCGCTCGTCCGCGGCAGCTCAGCGAGCCGCTCGATAAGGCGACGTGCGAAGAGGTACGCGTCACCGGGCCAGCGGGCCGAAACGTAGCGACCGTCTTCGACGACGAATGCGCCGGTGTCATCCGTTGCTGATCCGCGACGAGTCAGGGTGCGCGGCCCAACCTCAAATTGTCGGCCGGGTGCTTGCAGCACTGCGCGCACCTCGTCTTCGACGTATGTCGGGTAGGTGCGGTAGTAGCGCCCGAGTTTCCAGGCTGTGAGAGCGTACGCGCTGCGTTCCATGTACTTGGGCAAACACGTTGTGCGTGTTTGCGCGATGACCGACCGTCCAGTGGATTGATCGATACTGCGCGCCAGCACGATGACGCCATGGCAGATCGCGGCAACGGGCCGATCGAGCGCCCAAAACCTTGAGACTTGCTGATGCAAGGTTTCGTTGGCGAGATATTGCCGCATGCGCGGTGCGTGTCCACCTGGGAGCAGCAACGCGTCGTAGTGACTCACGTCGACTTTCTCCCAAGATTTTGGAGAATTGAACGACGCATCTTTGTGCAGCGATGCGTAGAACGCGAGCGCTTCCTTGGCCGCACCTAATTGCCCGAAGATGACCCCTGCGATGAGGCGCTGATCAGCAGCAGGAGCGAAACCTCCGGTCTCAGTGGCGAAAACAACATCGTGGCCAGCATCTCGCAGCAGCTTCCACGGCACCGACACCTCAGTGACATCGAAATCGTGATCCGGCAGGGGGATGAGGACGCGCGCCATGCCTCGCTACTTGCCCGTGAGCTCAGCAACAATTGGCGCGAACGCTGACGCTCGATCACCGGGAATCACGATGTAGTTGTATCCCCACCGTGATCTGCGACGCTGAAGCTGTTCGACAATTTGGGTGGTGTTGCCGATGAGCACTAGCGGTGAGTCCACAACGTTTTCCGGTGTCGTCTCGAATGCGCCGGCTAACGCTCGCGCTAGACCGCCGCGATCTTCGGTGACCTCGGCGATCGAGAGCCACGCATTGATTTCTTTGCTCGAGAGGCCATCTCCGGCGGCCGCTCGCACCCATGCGACCTTTTGGTCGATGCTCTCTGGGAGCGCATCTTGCGCAGCGGCGGTGTCGATGGTGCCCGAATGAATCGATGCGTTGACGCCGATGATGTCGGCGTGTGTCGCAGCGTATTGGAGCACCCGCTTTCCTCCTCCGCCGATGAGAAATTTTGGACCTTCGGGCTTGAAAGATTTTGGAGTGCCGTTCAGTTCGGCAATTTGGTAGTGGTCGCCGGCGAAGCTGAACGGTCCGTCACTGAACAAGCCCCGTAGCACCGCTGCGTGTTCGATCATGCGGTCGACCCGGACCTTCGGCGACTCCATCGTGATCCCCGATTGTTCGTAGTCGAGGCGCTTCCAGCCCGCACCGAGCCCCACCTCAAGGCGCCCTCCTGACATTTGGTCGATTGACGCCAACTCGCGAGCCAAGATGGCGGGATGCCGGAAGTCGCAGTCGAGGACGAGCGGACCGACGTTGAGTTCGGTGGTTACCGCAACTGCCGAAGCCATGGCCGCTATGGGTCCGAGCCCCTCATCGAAGTGGTCGGGAACGAACATCGTGCAATAGCCGAGGGCTTCAACGTGGCGGACCGAGTCGAACCAGTTCAAGTGCTCAAATGCCCCACGCAATTCGAGACCGAAGCGAAATGGTCGTTCAACAATTGTCATGCGATGCTCTAGAGGTCCTTGCTCAAACCGAGCGCTTCGGGCGAGGCCGCAAGTTGGCCGCCCGCGGCGAGCCAACGCATGATTACTTCTTCGCCCTGCTTCGGGTTGTAGATGTCTTCTTGACGAGAAAATAATCCGTCGCCGCAGTATTCGTAGATCGTGACGCAACCGAAGCGATAGATCTCGTCGCCGTCGGCAGGATCGGGAAAAACCTGCCACGGGTAGAACACCACTTTGTTGCCGTCGATGACATGCCACTCCACTGGGAATTGCATCATTGGCACCGGAGCCATGAGTTCATTGATCTTTTTCTTGATCGCGTCGCGGCCTTTGATGATGCCGTAGTTGCATTCGTGCCATTCGCAATCTACGGAATGCAGATCGGCCCAGAGATCCCAGTCGCCTGCGTCGCCCGCGGCACCGATTCTGCGCCAAGCCGCCTCTACCTCGTCGCGTGCAAAAGTGTGAGCCATCGCTACAGCGTTCCCCCGGCCGCGAACCACTTGCCCATGACTGCTTCGCATTCCTTCATGTTGTAGATGTCTTCTTGGAGCGCAAACTTGCCATTACCCCCGTACTCAAGAACGGTGACCCCCGCGAATTCGAAGCCACCGGCGCGGCCGTCGACGTTGGGAAGCACGTTGCGCCACTTGAAGATGACGCGATTCCCGTCGATGGTGAACCACTCCATTGGGTACTCCCACTTGGCGTCGACGAGCGGCGCCATCGTGGGAATGATCCAAGCTTTGATGGCTTCCGGGCCGACGAACGTTCCCATCTCGTGTTCGACGTACACGCCGTCGGGCGTAAACAACTCGCAATACTCAGCCCAGCGTTGCTGGTCGTTGAGTTCTCGTTGTTTGCGAAACGCGGCTTCTACTTCTTCGCGGGGATATTCAGTCATAGTCCCACGCAATCACGCGCAGCGTGAGTACGTCAAACCAGCATTACGCCGTGGCGCGAAGTTCGAGGGCTTCTCGATCGTTGATGCAGTACCGGGTGCGGCCGTCGACTGTGAGCCATCCCAGTTTCACGAACGTTGCGATCGCCTTGTTGACACGCTCACGCGATGCTCCAACCATCCCCGCAAGTTCTTCTTGGGTGAGCGGCATTCGGAATTCATCTTCTCCTGCTGAAACCTGCAAGAGCCTTTTTGCGGTACGGCCAGTGACGTCGAGGAACATTGCATCCGAGAGCGCTTCGTCAGTGGCTCGAAGGCGCCGGCTCAAGATGCGCACCACTGCCCACAGCACTTCGGGGCGGTTGTGAAGCACGCGCTTGACGTCTTCGTAGCCAACAGAAATCAAGTGCACAGTGCCAAGGGCACGGGCGTCGGCCGATCTTGTGCCGCCATCAAACAAGGGGAGTTCGCCGAATAACGCTCCTGGTCCGAGCACCGCGACCACCGACTCGCGGCTGTCAGTTGCCTTCACGGTTATCGCAACGCGGCCTGAGAAGACGATGAAGAGCCGGTCGGCCGCATCACCTTGCTCACAGATCAATTCGTTACGCCGATACTTCGACAGCGCGGTCCTGCCGCTCAGTTCGCTGAGCAGATCGGGTGGCATTTGGCCAAAGAGGTCGGTTTGGTCGAGCACGCGGCTCCTGGTCATCGTGAGTTCCTTACCCAGTTAAGCGCGAACGTAGTCAATGTCACACTCTTCGATCGGCTGGTTTAGGGGCGAAGTCAAGGTCTTTGTCGAGAGATGCCGACAAAAGGGACAATGTTTGTTGAAGTGACTCGGCTGTTTTTCGTCGTCTTTTGCACTGCTGCAGGATTTTGGCTTACCCGCGACCTGAGTGGCGCTCGCGACGCGGCGCAAGGAATTGGGGGGATGGTTGGGTGCCTCATCGGCTACGTCGGAGGCGGCGTGCTTGGTCGACTCCTAGAACATGCGGCCGGCGAGGTCGAGGATCGTGCCGACTGCCTGCCGGCCGCCCAGGTCGTTGGCGGCGCTCTCGGGGCGTTGCTGGGGGCCATTGCCGGGCTCATAGCGGCGGCTCCGCTGCTGTTACTGATACCAGTGCGGATTGGTGCGGGCGTCGTTGGCCTTGTGGTGTGGTGCGCGATGTATCTGGGGATGCGCATTGTCGGTCAGCGCAGTGTCGCTGTACTGGAGATGTTGGGTCTGTCAACGCGACCGCTCGTGCGCTCTGAGCCGTTCGACGCTCGCGACGGCATGCTGGTCGATACTTCGGTGCTCATGGACGGGCAGTTGCTCACGTTGGCGCAGACGGGCTTGCTTGGCGCTGATCTCTTGGTCGCGCGCTTCGTGCTTGACGAACTCCAAGGTTTCGCCGACGCGGCCGACCCGGTCAAAGCACGGCGAGCTCGTGGTGGACAGGAAGCACTTGCAGAGTTGAGTAAGAACGGCGTGATCCAAGTTCGGATACTCGATGATGCCTTGCCGCAGTACAACGCAGTGGACGCGAAGCTCATCGCCCTCGCCCGGCGCCTTGAGTTGCGCCTGCTCACCAACGACGGAGCGTTGGCTCGAAATGCCGAGCTGCAAGGTGTGCCCGCCTGCAATTTGCGCCGCCTCGCGTGCGATCTTGCACCCGCGGTGCTACCGGGTGATCCTTTGCTGTTGCAACTCAGTGGAGTTGGGCGCCAACGCGGCCAAGGGGTTGGGCATCTCGAAGATGGTTCGTTGGTTGTCGTCAATGGGGGAGAGGAATTCGTGGGTGGCGAACCAATCGAATTGCGGGTCACCTCGGTAGTGCCGACAACGGTCGGGCGTGTGGTCTTTGCAGCCATCGAGGCGGCCTAGTGCTGCGGGCAAGGTTCCCGACGGAACCGTAAGCGCGTTGGCGGTGCACCTGCGTCAGAATGGTTCTGATGCTCACCGAACGGCAATTGGTCGCATTATCGCGCTCGGGTGACACAGCCGCGTTTGGAACACTGGTGGACCGGCACCGCGTGCTCGCGCTTCGGCTGGCGTATGCCATCGTTGGTGATGGAGCCGAAGACGCAGTACAGGATGCGTTTTTGAAGGCCTTTCGGAAGCTGGCTTCGTTTCGCGACGACGCAGACTCCGCTCCCTGGATCTACACAATCGTGCTCAACGAGAGCCGCAACCGACGTAGATCGCGGACTCGCCGCCAGCGGCTCGAGCTCAGGGTGCGGCCGCTTGGGGATTGCACTGTCGAATCGGCCGAAGATTCCGCCGCGGCGGGGCCATGCAGCAACAGCGAGTCTGCGCGGCGGTTGCGCGACTTAATGAACGCGACCGCGAAATTGTGGCGTTGCGATTCTTTTTAGGTTTGAGCGAAGCTGAAACCGCAATTGCAATTGGGCGGCCGATCGGTACTGCAAAATCGCGCGTGTCGAGAGCATTGCGCCGATGGCCCGGACCCTGGACGCACTGTCACGGCGCTAAGAATTTTCGACAATCACAAAGATGTGCGCTCAGTTCGCGCCAACTTGTCGTTGCCGGGTGACGTTGAACCGGAAGCTTTTTCGGTCGATGGCAAGCGGTTGTTCATACTCAGCCACGACGGCGACTCATACCGTGTGCAATCCATTGAACTAGCAACGGGCGAGCGCGTGGATGTGGGGGATCGTGACAAAACCATCCAGCCAGAAACGATGTATGGCCAACCGGCTCAGGCAGTTTTTGATCATCGGCGTGAGCTGCTTGCGACGTTGTATCGCGAACCAAACGATTACTTCCATCCGGCTTTCGTACACGTCTTGAATCTTGCAACGGGTTGGTCGTACTGCGTCGATCTGGAAGCTCCGTTCGGAACTGGGACCCTTGGAGAAGAGGTGATCCGGGTGACTCCGAAGAACACAATTCTGGTTGGCGGAAAAGGAGTCAACCGCACTGCTGAAATCGAGTTTGAAGCTGTGTTGGACCCCATCCGAACAGTCGGGATGAAGTTCCACGAGCGCACGTTGACCCGCGAGGACGATGGGTTTCGGACGTGGGAAGGTTTCCGCTCCGTGATTGCTCAAGTTACGGACCACGCCGACGGTTGATCGAAGCCCTATCGTTCGGCGTATGACCGCGCCGGTGTGGACAATTGTGTTGGGTGGCGGTAGCAGTGCCCGTTTCGGCCGCCCCAAGCAATTCGTCGATCTGGGTGGGTGCAGCGTGATCGGTCGCTCGGTGGCAACCGCGTTGCAAATCAGCGACGGTGTCGTCGTTGTACTCCCGCCGGATGCCGTGTGGAATGGGCCCGAAGCCGTGATTCGTGTCGCAAACGGAGCCACTCGTTCGCAGTCGGCGCGTAACGGACTAGCCGCCGTTCCATCGGATGCCGCGATAGTGATCGTGCATGATGGCGCCCGACCACTCGCGACTGAAGCGCTGTTTCGGGCCGTGATTGATGCCGTAGTGCGTGGCGCAGATGCCGCGATTCCTGCTTTGGCGATGAGCGACACGGTCAAACGCGTTGATGGTGCGTTGGTTGTGGAAACTGTCGTTCGCGAAAATTTGGTGACCGTTCAGACGCCGCAGGCCTTTCGCGCTGGTGCTTTGCGCGGAGCCCACTCCGCGGGTCACGACGACACCGACGATGCGGCGCTGGTCGAAGCAAGGGGAGGCCGAGTAGTAATCGTGAACGGCGAACAACGCAACATCAAAATTACCGTGCCCGAAGATCTATTGGTCGCCCATGCTCTGTTGGAGAATCTATGAATATTCGGGTAGGGCTGGGCTACGACGTGCATCCCTTCACGACCTCGGATTCTGATCGTCGCCTCGTTTTGGGTGGAGTGCAGATCGACCACCCGGGACTGATCGGGCATTCCGACGCTGACGCGGTTGCGCACGCGGTGAGCGACGCGCTCCTGAGTCCTGCGGGTCTTGGCGATCTGGGCACGATGTTTCCCTCCACCGATGAGCGGTATCGCGATGCTGATTCGATGCAATTGCTGGGCGAGGTGGTCGCTGCTGTGCACTCGGCCGGATGGCGTGTCGGCAACGTCGATGTCGTGATCAGTGCCGAGCGCCCTCGATTGTCTGGCTTCGTCGATGCAATGGTTGCGAACATTGCCAGCGCGCTGCACTCACTGCAGGTCGGAGACGAGGGTGTGTTTGTGGCCGTACAACCCAAGCGTGGCGAAGGTGTCGGAGCGATCGGCCGAGGTGATGGAATTGCGGTTCGTGCCGTTGCGCTCCTGGTGCGAGCCGAGGTTTAGCGGCAAAACGGACCCGAGGCGCGCGGCTGGTCGCCGGTACGCTTGGCGGTTGTGCTGAAGATTTATGACACTGCGCAACGAGCAATCGTTGATTTCGTCCCGCGAACCGAGGGCGCGGCGTCGATGTACGTCTGCGGAGTCACACCGTACGACATCGCCCACCTTGGCCACGGGCGCACCGCAGTCGTCTTCGACATCATGCGTAGACACTTGACGCATCGCGGATACGCAGTCACGTTCGTAACGAACGTGACTGATATCGAAGACAAAATCATTGCGCGTGCTGCCGCGAAGGGCACCACGGAGTCCGACCTTGCTCAGGTGTTCCAAGATGAATACTGGCAGCAAATGGATCGACTAGATGTGCAGCGTCCGGATGAAATGCCACGAGCAACCGAATTCGTACCGCAGATGCAAGCGCTGATAGCTGAACTGATTGCCGCCGGGCGAGCGTATGTGATCGAAGGCAGCGGCGTGTATTTCGACGTGGCTTCTTTGGAGGACTACGGCAAACTTTCGCGTCGGTCATTGGAGCAGTTGATCGACAGCGCAGGGTCGCGGGTCGCTGTTGATGACGATAAGCATTCTCCCGTTGACTTCGCGTTGTGGAAAGCCGCTAAGCCCGGCGAACCAGAATGGAATTCGCCCTGGGGCCTCGGGCGACCGGGTTGGCACATCGAGTGCTCTGCGATGGCCCTTGAGATCTTGGGTGAGGGATTTGATCTTCACGGTGGCGGTGACGACCTTGTATTTCCGCACCATGAGAACGAAATAGCGCAGGCTGAAGGCGCGGGCCATCCGTTCGCTCGCTATTGGTTGCACAGTGCGATGGTGATGGTGGGTAGCGAAAAGATGAGTAAATCCGCAGGTAATTTTCCCTCCCTGGCGAGCGCGATTGATGCGCACGGAGCCGCGACATTTCGTTGGGTGGTGGTGCGCACGCACTATCGCCGCCAAATGGAAATCACTGACGATGCGTTGCGAGCTGCCGGTGCAGAAATGGAGGGATTCAATGCGCTTGCCCGCCGTGCCCATCGTGGCGGAATCGCGGCCGCTCCGACTGCCGACATTTCTGCATTCCTTTCGGTGATGGACAACGACTTTGATACTCCCAACGCGGTTGCGGTGATTCATGGGTGGCGAAGCGCCGCGAACTCGGCGCTTGACGATGGTCGGGCTGATGACGCGAGTGCTTTGGTTGCTCAGGTGCGCGCAGCACTCGCCGTGCTGGGAATCACCCTCGATGACGGCAGTGCAAACGGAGGCGACGCCGAGATCGACGCGCTCGTCGAGGCGCGCGCCGAGGCGCGTCGCGCGAAAAAATTTGCGGAATCCGACCGGATTCGCGACGAACTCGCAGGCCGAGGCATTGTGCTCGAAGACACTTCGAGCGGCACGGTATGGCGACGTTCATGACTCCAAGTGGCAAACGCCGGGCTGCAGGAACCGGTAAGAGCAAAGGTCAGGGGCGACCGCTTCCGAAACCGAAGGCGGTCCCGAAGCCGAAGCCGCGCAGCCAACAAGCTGACGGTCGCGGCAACGAAACCCGTGCTCCCAGGCCCCGTAGCGGTGAAGCGAAACGTCGTGAGACCATTGATGAGCGCCCGGCTTCCCATCGCAGCTCGTTGCCGCTCGATGGTGAACAAGTAGAGGGCCGCCGTGCGGTGCGTGAGCTGTTAGTGGCAGGCCGACGGCGAGCCAAGAAAATCTATATCTCCAACGAGCTCGATCCCAGTGAGATCATTACCGAGATACAAGAGCTAGCTGGTCCACTACTTCGTATGGTGAACGCAGATCGCATCGCGGAGTTCGCGCGCACCGAATCGCATCAAGGCGTTGTCGCGTTTGCCGAGCCAATCCCCAATTTTGAGATGCTCCAGTTGGTACGCGAGCACCGCAGACCGTTCATCGTCGCACTAGATGGAGTTACAGATCCTGGCAACCTCGGTGCCATTTTGCGTACGGCCGAGACTGCGGGTGTAACTGGGGTCTTGTTGCCGCGTAAGCGCAGCGCGCATCTCAGCCCCACCGTTGCTAAGAGTGCTGCGGGTGCGATCGAATACGTACCGATCGCGCTTACTTCGGGTATCCCCGGCGCGCTCGATCGACTTGCCAAGGAACGCGTTTGGATCGTCGGTCTTGATGGCGACGCTACGCAAACGCTTGACGACCTCCAGATAGCGAACGAACCGCTGGTGCTGGTGTTTGGCGCTGAAGGCAAGGGACTATCGCAACTCACGAAAAAACGTTGCGACGTGTTGGTGAAGATTCCGATGTATGGCAAAGTCGCGTCGATGAACGTGAGTGCCGCAGCGGCTGTCGCGATGCATACCGTCGCTCGGCGACGCCAACTTGCGCGCCAGAACGAACCTGATCAGTACGATTTTGGTCCCGACGACGGGGATGGTTTCGGCCCAGACTCATTTGCGATGGACAACGACGACTGGCTCGCGGAGTAGCTGTCCGCAGAGATTGGGTTCTCGGGCTTTTTCGGCACCCTGTTAACCTCCACGATTCCCTGCCGGGTTAGCTCAGCTGGCTAGAGCAACGCACTTGTAATGCGTAGGTCGTGGGTTCGACTCCCACACCCGGCTCCAAAAGCGTTCGCGGATGTCGCCAACCGTGTCGCCACAATTTGGTAGCAACGGCGTTGCGTCCGAGTATCCACCACATCATCGGCGATGTCTGGTTGTATCTGTGCTCCTATGTCGAGCACTGCATCACTCTCCGCGCAAGCCTGCGCGCTGCTCGATTTTGAACGCGAAGCGTGGACCTTCGAGGGGTCCAAGGAACTCAACATTCGCACGCGACTTGATATGTCTCCGACGAAGTATTACCGGGTCATGAGTGCGCTGATTGACCAACAAGCGGCTTTCGAGTATGACCCGCTCACGACGATGCGATTGCGGAAATCGCGCGATGAGCGTCGTCGCACCCGCATCGAAGGTCGAAGGGTCGATCGAGGGCATCCATAAGAAAAATTGCGCTGTGCACGCGCCTAGGGCGCCTGATGGGCCAGAATGCACAGTATGAGCGACCCAGATGACGGCAACTCTCGATCCGACGCCCGCGATCTCATGCGGGGCGCTAGCCCGCAGATGGCCAAGACGGTCGGACTATTGCTCGTTGCCTTCATCCTCGGCGTTGTGATGCTGAACATCTTTGATGACGCTGGCGACAAGAACACCAAAGTCGTGACCGGTAACTCCACCACGACAACGACGGACAAGAACTCGGACCCTGGTGCCTCGACCACCACCCAAGGGTCCACAGCGACCACAGGTGCGGTGTTGGCCCCCGCGCAGATTCGTTTGATCGTGCTCAACGGCAGCGGCGTGAACGGTGTCGCGAAGACCACAGCGAACGCGTTGAAAGCGGAGGGCTATAGCGCGCAAGAAGAACCCAATACTGCGCCAGCGACCCGCAAAGGATCTGCTGTGCAGTGTCGATCCGGGCTGAGCCGCGAAGCTGCGGCATTGGTGCAACAGTTGACCAACAAGTCCAACAAGGTTGTCTCGGAAGACTTCCCGGCGACGTTGCCGAAATTGGCCAAGGGGACAATCCCGGCATCGGTGCAATGCATCGTGATCATCGGCGCAACGTCGTAGTTCGACCTGGGTTCGTTGCCGCCGCGTTGGCCGGAGTTGTGCTGCTGGCGGTGGGGTGCGGTTCGTCTGAATCTCGTCAGAAGGTGGCGACGAGGCTTGCCACCAACCTTGGCGAACCGGTCGCGTTTGCGAGCCCTTCTCCAGGCCGTCTGCTGTTCGCCGAGCGACTCACTGGTCGGGTACGCGCGATCGTTGATGGGAGACTCAGCAACGAAGATATTGCACGAGTGGACGTGTCGACCGCGGGCCAGCGAGGACTCCTCGGGATGGCTGTTGATAACGATGGCAATGTGTTTGTCGCGTACACCGAAAACTTCGGTGATCGTCGCATCATCGTCGCGAAGGTCCGTGGCAGCGTTGAACAAATCGTGTGGCGCGGTCCTGCATCGCAGGATCAAGCAAATGGGGGGCATTTGCAGTTCGCCCCGAGTGGCGCACTGATAGTGGGTATCGGGGAACTAGCGGCGAAGCAACTTGCAGATTCAATCGGCCCGCCGCCCGAGCGCCTCGCTGCGGGCAGGCTCCTTGAGCTGGACCCACGGGGCCAAGCCGATCAGACGCCGAAGGTGATGTCGAGTGGTTGGTACAACCCCTATGCGTTTGTGGTTCGAACGGATGGATCCGTGTGGGTGGCAGACAACGCCCCGAATGGCACGCCCGAACGGTTGGCGCGCGGTGATCGCGATGGAAAACCAACGGAAATACTTGAGTTTGATGAGGAACTGATTCCCACTGCTCTGACCGTGGACGCGAACAATGATTTCGTTATGTGTACGTTGACTGGTTCTGGTGTGCGCAAGCAGGTAGGTCAATCCCAGTTTGGCGATTCGATCACCACTTCACCGTGCACGCGCAGCGCGTTTGGCCTTCCGGGTACAAATCGCCTCGTGTTTTCGGACGAGACATCGATTTTCGAACTTTCTGTTGCGTGAGCACTTTCATTAAAGACCGAATGTTGCTACCGCGCGGCGTTGAACCCACCACGTTGCAGCAGCGCGTCGCGGGTTGCGCCATTTGCAGCGCTGATCGCGGTGAGTGCCATCGCGAGTGCACCATCACGCACGGCTCGGTCGGCTGATGCGTTGACGCATGCGGCCGCGAACTCGGGCTGGTGATTGACTGCTCCGGCTGTTTCGATTGCAATCGTGGGGTGAATTGATGGCATCGCTAGCGAAACGTTGCCCATATCTGTTGAAAACGTAATGTCACCGTCGTAGACGCGCCCCAGCGGTTCAGCGTGTTCGTGGTACAACGAGATCAGCGCTTCGTGGTGCTCCATGTGCGTGTAGACAGGGCATTCATCATGAAACGAGACGGTTGCCCCGGTTGCTAAGGCGCCTGCCTCAAAGCAGCGTTCAATCCGAGGCCGCAGTTCGTGAAGTTCCGTGACGGTGCGCGCTCTCACCATCCAGTCTGCGATCGCGTGGGCAGGCACAATGTTTGCTGCATCACCGCCTTTGGTAGTGATGCCGTGCACTTGATCCGTTGGGCGCAGGTGTTGGCGAAGTAATCCGATCGCAACGTTGGCAACAGTGAGCGCATCGGCCGCATTGACGCCGAGGTGGGGAGCGGCTGCCGCGTGAGACTCGCGACCATGGCAGTGCACTTCGAAGTGGCTGACAGCGCTGACTCGCGGCCTGAGCGCATTCACCGCCGCGGGGTGCACCATCATTGATGCGTGTACTCCGTCGAAGGCACCGCGATCCAACATGTGCACTTTGCCGCCGCCACCTTCTTCGGCCGGCGTGCCCATGATGCTGATGGTGATGCCGAGGTCATCGGCGATGGGTGCAAGTATGAGGCCAGCGCCCACGGCGGCCGCGGCGATGATGTTGTGACCGCACGCGTGTCCTACCGACGGAAGCGCGTCGTATTCGGCGCAGATCGAGAGATGTAGTGGTCCGCTCCCTGCCCGGGCCACAAACGCGGTGTCGAGGTCGCAAACACCGAAGTCGACCGCGATACCGGCATCGCTGAGCGCGCTCGCGGTCCAGCGGCTTGATTCGAATTCTTCATACTTCAATTCGGGGTGCGCGTGAATTCGGTGCGAGAGCGCGACGAGCGACGTTTCGGCTCGGTCGAGAATGCTGGTGACGTGCTTTGAAAAGGTGCTCACGCTTGCAGACTAGGTCTGGTCCCTAACATCGCCAACGTGGCTCGAGCTGTCGTATGTCCTGACAAATTCCGCGACTCGCTCACTGCGAGCGTGGCGGCAGCCGCGATCGGCCGCGGGCTGCGCCGCGCAGGCTTCGCGAATGTCGTTGAGATGCCGTTGGCCGATGGGGGTGAAGGAACCCTTGACGCACTGTCCTTTGGTCTGGGCGGCTCGCTGCGCAATGAGACAGTCACGGGGCCTTCTGGTCAGCAAGTCGTGGCGCAATGGGCGATGTTGCAACGGGGCGGGGCAGTTATTGAGATGGCTCGCGCAAGCGGGCATGCACTGATCGTTGGATCTCGAGACGCGCTCCGTGCGACCACGAGAGGTACTGGCGAACTCATTGACGCGGCGATCCGATCGGGTTGCACGAACATCATCGTTGGAGTCGGCGGTAGTGCCACGACTGACGGTGGGTTGCCCGCGCTCGACGCATTGCGTTGGTCGTTGCGGGGCGCTCAGGTGACCGTTGCGTGCGATGTTTCAGTTTGCTTTGTTGATGCGGCGGCGCAGTTCGGACCACAAAAAGGTGCGACTCCCGCTCAGGTTTCATTGTTGACGCGCCGGCTGGAAACTCTCGTCGACGTGTATCGCGAACGAACCGGGATTGATGTCAGCGCGCTGGCTGGCTCGGGTGCGGCCGGTGGCCTAGCCGGTGGATTGGCCGCGATTGGGGCTCGACTTGAACCGGGTTTCGACGTGGTTGCGGGCGCGCTCGGGTTGGATGGCCTGCTTGCCAATGGATGCGATCTGTTGGTGACCGGGGAAGGCAAGTTGGATGCTTCGAGTTTGCAAGGCAAAGTGGTCGGGGGTGCGCTGAATGCCGCGGCTGAGTATGGCGTGTCGAGGCGAGTGGTGATCTGTGGCGTTGCCGAGCCTGCGGCACGGGCTGCACTTGTTGCACAAGGCGTGACCGTGTGTTCGCTCGCCGATCGAGCGTTGGATCTCGACGACTCGTTTGCTCGTGCCGAGTTGCTCTGCGAAGAAGCGGCGCTGGAGTGCGGTACTGACTAGCGATCCGACGACGAGATCGTCGAGATGCCTAACGCTCAGGACGCTGTGGTGCGGAACGGGCCCGAAACTTCGTAGGTAATTCCGAGGCCGGCCCCGCGTTGCGATGAGAAATACATTCGTGTACCGGCGCCGGTAAATGCGACACCCGCAATTTCTGAGCCGGCGTGACCGGCGATTCTCGCGAACGGGCTGACGGTGCCGTCGGGTTCGATCAATACGAGTTCCATTGATGGCACGTTGCCCGGGTCTTCGCACACGAACAGGTCGCCACTCTTGGCTGCGACGAGATTGTCGGGGCCGCTGATAGTGCGGCTTGGGTCGGTGGCGTTGTCGTAGCGGGTACAGATTTGCTCGGTGGCGGGGTTGTATTCCCACACCTTGTGATCGCCTTAGGTCGTAAAGAAGAGCTTTCCCGCAAAACTTGTAATGCCTTCACCGCCGTTGAAAATCGTGCTGGATGCCACTTGGCGTCGTACCGACGTTTGCGTGCTGGTCGGGTTTGGATTGGGGATTGGAAGCCAAGTCACAGAATTGCCGTTCACCACCATCACCTCAAGCAGCCCAACGGCCAAGCTCGGCCACGTGGTAGGCGTGAAGCGGTAGAAGCGGCCGTCGGGCTGATCTTCGGTGAGATATACACGTGGATTCAGCGATAGCGCGGCTTCATGGGCGAAGCTGCCGAGCGGTAGGCGCTTGATCGGTGCCGCTACTCCCTTCGGGTCACACTCCCACACGACTCCACGTGAGACCTCCTCGCACGACAGCCATTTGCCGACGTGCTTACCGCCTGCGCAATTGCGTTGTGATCCGCTGAGAATCGAATACGCGCGCACGATCGCGCCAGATGACGAGAATTCAATCGCTTGTGCACCGCCGCCGGGGTTCGAGACTTCGTTGTTGCAGACGTAGTACCAACCACCTGTGGCTGTGTTTGGGAAACATGCCCCACCGTCGGGAAAATTGCGCCACGTGTAGCCAGTCGTACCGACGAGCTGACCGCTACGAGCGAGTACCCGACTGGTGAAGCCGGCTGGCAGTGACAAGCCGTCAGCGTTGGGCGCGAGCAGTGGTCCGTAGGGACTCGGGCCAGTGACTGCCAAAGGGCCGCATGCGGCTGCGACGGCAGATCGCATCTCCGCGTGGAACCCGAACGCGGAAAATCCACCGAGAAGACCGGCGGCCTGTAGGAACGCACGTCGTTGCATCACTCAACGATAACCCTCGCGCTGTGTGGTGTCACTAGGTATCGGGTCTTTTACGCCGTGAGTTCTTTGTTGAATTTTGCGCGGTAGGCCGCAATGGAGATCATCGGTGGCCGCTCTGTTGTGGCCACTGAAATTTGTTCGATTTCCGCAGCATCGTTGAATCGGATCAGTTGTGCGGCCTCGGCCCCAAACGGATCGAGTCCTGCTCGTCGCAGCGCGGTCACCAAGATGGCCATCGCTGGTGCTCCCAATTCGTTGATCGGACGATTTCTGTGGACACGGACCCCGAGGTCTGCTTGGGCGATGCTGCCGCGACCAAATTGTTCGCAAATATCTACGAGTAGGCCAAACTCAACGCCCCAACCCTGCACGAACGGCAGTTTCTCCAGCGCGTCTCGTCGACCCGCATACTCGCCCGACAGCGGCTGGATGATGTCGCTGAGGGCTGGGAACAACTGCGATAACAAGGGCCGTGCCATCAGCTCAGTCACTCGGCCACCGCCCGTAGGTTCGCCGTGGAGCGGCCGTCGGTAAAATGCTTTTGAATACATTGTGTTGTGGTCGGCGAGTAACGGTTCAACCAGTCGGGTCACGAAGTGCGAGCCAAAATTGCGAATGTCTGCGTCGACCCAGCAGATGATGTCGCCTTGACACGCGTAGAGCGACTTCCACAGCGCATTGCCCTTTCCGCGCCCCGAACCTTGCGAAGTGAGTATCGATGCCTCACTGATCACGGTCGCACCTTCGTCTTTGGCGGCCGCAGCGGTTGCGTCGGTGGAGGCGTCGTCGATCACTACAACTTCAGTGATGAGTGGCATGGCCTCGATAAGTTCTCGCCGGATCGTACCGACAATATGGCCGATCGTCGCTTCTTCGTTGCGGGCGGGGAGGCATACCGAGATCGACAGTCCGCTACGGAGCCGGGCCTCAAGCAGGTCGATCATGCGGCCGACGATAACCGCTTCGGCACGGGTTTATTCCTTTTGGTAGCCTGCGCCGCAATAACAACAGCACAACGCGCTCATCCAGAGCGGCTGAGGGACAGGCCCTTTGACGCCGCGGCAACCAGCTTCTGCCCGATGGAACGGCTCCGACCAGCCCATCGATATAGGGAAGAAGCCAGGTGCCAATGCCTGATCGATGAGAGAGCCAACAGCGGTGTTCCGCTTGCGGCGCTCTACGGAGAGCGCAACGAGACGAGAGGACTACAACTGTTATGGCACACGTAACCGGTTTGCGATGTCGCGAATGCGGCCACGAATACGAGATTGCTCCGATCTACACCTGTGAATGGTGTTTCGGTCCAGTCGAAGTGGTGTACGACTACGAAGCGATTAAGGCATCGATCTCGCGAGAAAAAATCGCTGCCGGACCAGACAACATTTGGCGCTACGCCGACTTGCTCCCCGTGGAAAGTGACGCGGCGATCAACCTTGGTGCCGGATTTACACCGCTTGTGCGGTGCGATCGGCTGGCCGAAGCGCTTGGGCTTGGCGAGGTTTGGATCAAGAACGACACATTGAATCCAACGAACTCATTCAAAGATCGCGTCGTTGCGGTGGCGTTGAGCAAAGCACTTGAGTTCGGATTCAAGACCGTCGCCTGTGCATCCACGGGTAATCTTGCGAATTCGGTTGCTGCTCATGCGGCGCGCGCAGGCTTGAAGAGCTACGTGTTTGTGCCGAGCGATCTCGAAGCCGGCAAGATCGTTACAACGTCGGTGTACGGCGGCAATGTCGTTGCCGTGAATGGCAACTACGACGACGTGAATCGGCTCTGTGCAGAACTGGCAGGCACATATCCGTGGGCGTTTGTGAACGTGAATGTGCGGCCGTTCTATGCCGAAGGTTCAAAGACGCTTGCCTTTGAAACCGCGGAGCAACTTGGCTGGCAAACTCCCGATCACGTAGTTGTGCCGATAGCGAGTGGCTCGTTGTTGACCAAGATCGATAAAGGTTTCGCCGAATTGTTCAAGGTGGGTCTGCTCGACGAAGAGCCAAAGGTAAGGGTGAGCGGCGCGCAGGCGCTGGGGTGTTCGCCGGTGGCCGAGGCGTATCTCACCAACAGTGACACGATTAAACCAGTGAAGCCGAAAACAATTGCCAAATCGTTGGCGATTGGCAATCCTGCAGATGGTTATTTTGCGCTGGATGTGGTCCGCCGGACGGGTGGTTCAATGTGCGCGGTAACCGACGACGAAATTGTTGATGGCATCCGGCTCCTCGCTCGCACCGAGGGCATTTTCGCAGAGACTGCAGGCGGAGTAACCATTGCGACGTTGGCCAAGCTCGCTCAAAGTGGAGTTGTGCGCCCCGATGAACGCGTCGTGGCCTACATCACGGGGCACGGTTTGAAAACCCTCGACGCAGTCGAAGGCGTCGTTGGGCCGACCGCAACGATCGCACCGAATCTTGAAGCTTTCCAAGCCGCGTTCACTATTGAGGAGCAGTAATGGCAGTCACCGTTCGAATTCCCACGCAACTTCGCAACCTCTCGGGTAGCGCTTCAGAAGTGCAGCTTGAAGGAGCGACCGTTCTTGAAGTGCTCCAAAACCTGAACGTGGCACATCCTGGCTTCGGCGAGCGACTGTTCGACGATGCCGGCGGGCTGCGCCGATTCGTGAACGTCTTTTTGGCTGAGGAAGACATTCGGTTTATGGAGGGTGTCGACACCCAAGTTACCGCTGGCCAGGTGCTCAGTATTGTGCCGGCCGTTGCTGGTGGATGCTGACCCTGCTCACGGCGTCCAGGTCGACGGACCCAGGCCGAATCTGCTGCCTTGAAAATAGTTGGCGCGCGCCGATGAATGATGGTGCGCCCTACCGAAAACCAGACGCTTGCCGAGCAACTCCTGGCTGACGCGTTCGCACACCAATACCGGTATCCACCTAATCACCCTGGGTTCAGCGCCTCGTGTCGTGTGCGCGATGAATTTGGCGAGGTGGACGCACTCGTCGCATTGACCAGTGTGTGCGACACGGAAGCGATGACCGAAGTTGCGATTTCGACGCCGCGGTTCGAATGGATCATGCAGGACTTGCGGTCCCTCGCTCGCACGCTGTGGGGCCACCCATATTTGCCCAATGAGGGTCGTTTCCCAAAGCGTATCGACGAAGCGCCTCATCCACTTGGCCCGCTGATTACGTTGCACGACGATCCTCATCAGGCGACGTTTCGTGTGCGTAAACATCGCATCACGCTGGCGACGCGCAAAGAGGGCACATTGCGACACACTGTTCGCATGGATCGATGGCATATGCGGCCCGACGGCCGTTGGCTACCGGCACAATGGCTCACCGAGGTGTGGGACGAAGTGAATTCAGTTCGGCTGATGAGCGATCGATATTGGGACTTGTTTTGGCCCATTGGAGGAGAACTCGTGCCGCAGCTGCGGCGCGTTGACTCCACCGATGACCTTGGGGTGACAACGGGCAGGAGCTTGAACCTCGGAGCGTGGCAACGGGGCGATTGAATCCGGCTCTTCGCTTCAATTCAGCGCCGATAGTCGAACGCAATCCCCATGCCAGCTTGAAAGTGATATGCGTTGTGACAGTGGAACATCCACTGGCCAGGGTTGTCGCACAAGACGTCGAAGATGAATTGTGCGCCGGGCTTCACGATCACCGTGTCTTTGCGAGGGCTATCGGCCTCGGTTCCGAGACGGAAGGTGTGACCGTGGAGATGCATCGGATGCCATAGTGATGTTGCGTTGGTGACTATCAACCGCAGTTTTTCGCCTTCGTGAACCGTCACGGCCTTGTTGTCTTCCATGACCTCACCATTGATACCCCAATGGAAATCGGCATTCCCGCCGGTGAGGAAGACCTCCTCGGTTCGGCTTGGATTGTTAAAGGCAAGCGCGGCTTTCGGCGTTGCGAGGAGATCCGAATATTGCAGCAGACGACCAGAGTTCAGTGCTCTGGTCGGATTCGCGGGCGTTGCGGTCGGCGACAGGCTGCTGTCTCGCGTGCGCAGAATCGCTTCGGCACGCCCGGGCTTGCCGGCAGGAACCGCGATTAAGGCCCATGCTCCGCTGGTGACGGTAACGGTGACGTCGTAGCGTTCTCCAGGGCCAATCAACACGACGTCAACTTCCACGGGTTGAACCTCATAGCCGTCAGCATGGGTGACTGTCATCTTCAAGTCGCCAGCTGCGAATCGGTATGCGGTTTCAGCTGCCGCATTAATTATTCGCAGTCGGACGGTGCTGCCCGTCTGCACCGAAAATGTGGGGCGGTCAGACTTTGAACGTCCGTTGATGAGATGTTGCGGATAGCGAATACTGCCGGCATCACCGCCTAGATCTTCGGAACGGAATTTACCGGTCCATTTCGATGATTGCTGTCGAGCCTTGGGTTGGTGGAGCATGTCGAATATTGCTTCGGGCGTCGATCCGTAGCCATCGATCCAATCATCAAGCATCAAGATGTGTTCGGAGTCGTAGCGCCCGATATCGTCGCGATCCTCAACGATGAGTGGCCCGTACAAGCCGTGGTCGGCTTGAAGCCCAACGTGCGAGTGATACCAGTAGGTACCGGGCGCATCGAGGATAAATGAATAAGGAAACGTGGTGCCGGTGCGGATCGCGTGTTCGCTGCGATGGTGGATGCCGTCCATGTCGTTGCGCAACGTGAGTCCATGCCAATGCACGGTTGTGTCGTCTGCGAGTTCGTTGGTTACTCGCACGGCGAGTGTGTCGCCAACCTCGGCGCGCAACACTGGTCCAGGGAGTTGGTCGTTGTAAGCCCACGTTCGGACTTGTCGGCCTCCCACTTCGATGACGGTCGGTGCGACTCGTAGTGAACTGTTCTGGACCCCAGCGCGAGGTACGGCTCGTTTGAGCTCACGGGACAGGACCTCGGGATCGCGTGGCCGAATGAAGCGTGGATCAGTAGCGCGAGCACCCGAAGATGAGGAAGCATCCGGGCCAGAGTCGTTGCAACCTGACAGTGCCGCGGCGCCCATGATGGTTGCTGATCGAAGGAAGCCTCGCCGATTCATTGCGTCACGAAGCACAATGCCAGCGTATCGACCGAGGTCTCGGCGGTAGGCGTCGTGTTCGGCTCAGTTCGACGTTGGGTTCCGACCAACAAGCCGTGGGGCCCTTGGCGGTATTGCGGTTTATGAAGCTGCGCTGAGTTGGCCCACTGCAACGTAGAGATGCTTCGCGATTTCGCGTGAGATGCTGTGGCGACCCGATGAGGTCGAGACGGTGGTTGCGGTATCGCTGTGCGCAGTGATCCTTGCCGTCATCCCCGGCGTGAGTTGAGCTTCAGCGATCAGCCTCATGTGGTCGTCGTTAATTTCGAGGCGTTCGCTCACTCGGGTGACGACGACGTCGCCGATGGTCGCTTCCGACAGTGCGACCGTGAGGCGTTGATCACCTGCACGCAGAGTCCCGGGAATCGGGTTGCCGTGCGGGCAGGTGGCAGGGTCGCCGAGGAGCGCGATCAGTTTTTCTTCGACGTCGTCGGAAATGACGTGTTCCCACCGATCGGCCTCGCGGTGCACCTTTTCCCATTCAAGGCCGATGACGTCGACGAGCAATCGCTCGGCGAGTCGATGTCTGCGCACAACTTTGGTGGCGAGTTCACGGCCCATCGTTGTGAGCGACACGGTGCGATCGGCTTCGAGCTCTACGTAGCCCTGGTCGACCAATTTGCCGATGGCTTCCGAAACGGTGGGTGCTGAATATCCGAATCGTTCGACGAGCCGTGCGCGAATCACTCGGGTGCCTTCCTCTTCAAGTTCGAGGATGTTTTCGAGGTATTCCTCAGTCGAGTCGTGCATGTCCGCCATTGTCACTGAGCCTAGCGGTACCCAACTAAGGGCGCCCTAAATTTGATGATTGGTGAATCAGCCCGGAAAACCCAGGCAAATTCACCAATGAAAGCGAATCGGATTGGTTGGTCTCGGGAGCAGTCCAGGAGCGAGGGACGAGCGAGATGGGTGCAGGGCTACTCGCAGGGCCGGACGGAGTAGGCCCAATAGATAGGCCCAGATAATTAGCAGTCTCGGGGTGCGAGTGCCAGAACTGGTTAGCACTCTGCTATGGTGAGTGCTAACCAGTTTGTCGTCGGTCCCTCGGAGCGACGGTCGCTGGGGTCCTTCCAAATTGTCCCGACGAGTTGCAGCAGAGTGGCTGCACAGGGGGTTTTCCCGATATGCCTAAGCAGATTGCCTACAGCGAGAACGCACGGCGTTCGCTCGAAGCTGGTATGAACAAGTTGGCCGATGCCGTCCGAGTTACCCTCGGGCCCAAAGGCCGCAACGTTGTTCTTGAAAAGAAGTGGGGCGCGCCCACGATCACCAATGATGGTGTATCAATCGCAAAAGAAATTGATCTCGAAGACCCGTTTGAAAAGATCGGTGCCGAGCTCGTCAAAGAGGTCGCGAAGAAGACCGATGATGTTGCTGGTGACGGCACGACCACAGCCACGGTATTGGCCTGGGCGATGGTGCGTGAAGGTCTGCGCAACGTGGCCGCTGGCGCTAACCCAATGACCTTGAAAAAAGGTATCGAGTCTGCGGTCATCGTCGCGGTCGAGTCGATCAAGTCCAACTCGAAGAAGGTCGACACCGACCCGACAGCAATCGCCAATGTGGCTGCGATTTCGGCTGCCGACAAGAGCATTGGTGAGATGATCGCCGAGTCGCTTGAAAAGGTCGGAAAAGACGGCGTAATCACCGTTGAAGAGAGCCAAACCTTCG